>ERZ857982.23-NODE-23-length-262659-cov-4.863083_pt1 | contig 262659 bp, 203 predicted proteins | sample MGYA00519955_ERZ857982 | MGnify/ENA primary metagenome ERZ857982 (study PRJEB31778, sample SAMEA3449416) | human gut metagenome | biome: human gut; feature: human-associated habitat; material: faeces | place: United Kingdom | collected 2010/2012 ... | reverse complement strand
CCGGTCTGACGGTATAAAACCCGAAATCGGAATAGATAGAAAAAAATAAACCTACATATATAAGTGTAAATATGTATATCACTGTCGAATCAAATTACCCGATAGGCCAATAAATTTGCTATCAACAGTTCTTACTCTTTATTGTCGAATCTATCAACAACCAATATCCTTTTCGGGTGTCGTTGCGTAAATTGATACCCTCACATTCTTCTAAAAGTTTTCTCAGTTTGGAGATTGTTTTTATCAATTGACTTTCCCAATTTACGTCTGTACTGTTCCAACCGATTTCTAAAAGCAAGTCTTTTTTTACCAATTGGTTAGGATTTTTGCATAGTACTGCTAATATTTTTCCTTCTAAAGTTGACAAAACTTTTTCTCTGCCCTTCATAAACAGTTTATTTGTTAAGGTATCAAAACTTAGCTGTTCTGTCAGATAGCATAAACGGGAACTGTTGTCTCGCAAGATACTTTTAAGTTTTACCACCAACTCTTCCATATTTCCCGATTTCACAATATACACCTTCGCCCCATTATCAAATCCTTTTTTTATATACTCAACATCGGTAAGTGAACTATAAAAAATCAGGGGTATTTGTAAATTTTCGGACTGTATCAGACTTGCAACCTCATAGCCGTTATATACCGGTATATCTACATCCAGAATAACCGCATCGAAAACATTTTGCTGAAATTCGTTCCACGCCTCCTTACCGTCTTTTGCCAATACAACCGCATACCCTTCTTCTTCCAGTTTCTCACCGACTATTTCGCGTGTCAGAAAATCATCTTCCGCATATAAAATTTTACCCAACATACTATAACTTTTGGCCATTTTATAATAAATATTGTTTTCCCATCTTCTTGTTTTCTGCACAAACACTTCTTTTGTAAACATCGGTCATTTTTTACAAATACCAGTCACAAACCAAATCCGGTCTGTCTCATCATTTATTTATCCCCCCTTGCAAAGCATTACACATTTTTTCATTGCCGCAACTAATGACATTATAAGCTTTTTTTAATTCATGTTCCCAATGGGCAACACCCAACGTCCGTACTTCAGCTATTTTCAAATCCACTTTCACTATATTCCATAACTACTACAAAAATATACAAAATTCTACGAAAAATATGTCCGTTATGACTAAATGCCAACCTACTATGTTAAACCATTTTCATACAACCGGTTGTAAATGCCCTCTTTGCCATACTGGCAAACTCTTCCTTACTACTAATTTGTATACAATATTGTCCTCCATAGATAAAAATTTCGTTCTCTGACTCCGAACCACAGAAAAAGTTTTCAGTAGCAACAATCCGTTCATCAGGTAACCGTAAGCACATTAGTAAAAAGAAAGGTTTATAATCCCGACAAATTTGTCTCTTTTAATCTTTACCGTTACTATTTAACCCGCCTTCTCATAACATTTTAACATTAGGGAATAATTGGGAATACCTTTCTTTTGATTTCCCTAAAAAAGTTGTATATTTTTGTAACGATAAGCAATGTTAAACTAAGGAGAAACAGGATGGATGGCTGAAAAACTCTACCAAAGCAAAATAGCCACCCTCCCACTGTTCCTCCAATACAGGAAAGGAGACCGCAAATGTATTGATTTTTTTAGTATAATTTACTACAAGGTGGTGAATGTACGATTTACGAGTAAAATAAAAATATTTCAAAACCAACAATTTAAAAAGAAATGAAAAATAAATTCAGACAAAATATTGTAATTGGAGTAATTGCAATTGTTGGAACAATGGGATATAATCTCAGTATTAATCAAGAAAATGAAAATGTTCGACTTATAACAGGTAATATTGAAGCATTGGCAGAAGAAGAAGGCGGATTGGATTGCAACTACAATCGTCATCCATCGCAATGTGAAATTTATGTTGGCGCCAAAGGTAAAGTCAAATTATTGGGTGGTTCTATAATCAGTGCAGGAGTAGATGGGTATGTAAGATTTGACGGGCAAGTAGCTTGCAGCCGTGGAGGTGATTTTGCCTGTACGCCCATAGAATGCAAAGAACTTTACGAAATTATTTTCTAATCATAATACACAGAGTATCTAACAAATATGAAACAATTTGTTAGATACTACTTACGAATTAAAAGTAAATGTATGAAAGTAACCTATCTCTTCAATTTCATAATATTAATTCTTTTAGGCTCTTGTATATCAAAAGAATTAATAAAAGAAGCTAATGAAAAATTTGTAATAGATATTAATCGGCAGGATAAAATTACAAATTTTTTTAATGCTTATCACACTATTGCTTTGGAAACCACTCCAAACAATTTAATAGGAGGAATTGATAAGATAGTTCTTCAAAACGAACATATATATATTCTTGATAAAAAACAAGCCACCATTTTTATTTTTACCCATAACGGGAAATACCAAAATAAAATAGCCAATCAAGGAAGAGCTCCGGGAGAGTACCTTTCCATTTCCGATTTTGAGGTCTATGACTCTCATGTTTATTGCCTTTCACGAACAAATCAGAAAATATTCAAATATGATACCAACGGTGTTTTTCAAAATACTATACAAGTGAATGATTGGTATGATTGTTTTCATATTCAGAACGATAGTACCATCTATTTATTTTCTGATTATTCAAATAATCAATTATACAATTATGTCGTGTACAATCCTATAACAAAAGAAATTATCAATCGATTAGACAAGTTTAAAAAAAATCAAGGGTTCAGTTTTGAATATTCCCCCTTTCATTGTCTCGATAGTAATTTATTGGTTAGTGAACAATACGAACATACAATCTTTTCATTAACTTCCCAAGAAAAGAAACCTTTATACTCTTTTATATTCAATACCAGTGATCAAATTCCCCCGTTCATATATACTGATAGAGAAAAAACATATCATTTCCTACAAGGGAAAGAGACTCTGAGAAGAATAAAAGGATTATATATTTCGCAAGGGACATTGAATATTGTATATTCTATTTTTTATAAAAATTCCGGGATAAAAGACTTTATTTCAAAAATTGATACAGCAACAAAAGAAGTGAAAACGATAAAACTGGGTGATGATTTTTTTCCAGAATACCCTTTCTTATATAGCGCATTTTGTGTATATCAAGATCAAATAATTTCATATATTCCAGCCCTATTAGCATTGAATGTCGACAAACAATATGGATTAAACCAATTCACTTCAATCTCTTTAAAAGAAACGGATAATCCTGTCCTCATTTTCCACCATCTAAAATAAACTTAAGCAATTTCTCCCAAATAGCATGAAATATGTCATAATAAATTTTCTGTTAGCTTGTTTGTCAATAACCATGGGATGTACTTCCTCTAAAAAAGAAATCAAACAGGTTGTCGAACATTGGATGGGAAAAGAGATTGTTTTTCCATCCAATTTGACCATGAAAATATATGGAAAAGATACTTTAGATTATTCATTACTAAACCATAAGTATAAAATACTCCATTATGTGGATACAAATGGTTGCCATGAGTGCCAATTGAAATTCTATGAATGGCAAAGATTGCAAAAACAAATCGACAGTTTGCAAACAGATATTGCCATTGTCTATGTGGTATTCGCCAAGCATTATCATCCTGTTGAAGTCAGTCAGCAATTGAATCGGTTTGGTACCCCCATCATCTACGATTCTTTGGGAATCATGGACAAGCAAAATAACTTGTCCTTCAATCCACGGTATAAAACCTTCTTATTAGATTCGATGAATCATGTCATAGGAATCGGAAATCCAGTAACAAATAAGCAGGTGTGGGAATGGTATAAGATAAAAATAGGTGACATTCGAAAAAAGGAAACCATAACACAATAAACAAGCCCTGTAATATATCGTGAAAAAACATAGACAGTTATATACATATTTACACTTATAAACCTACATTTGGGGTAAACATGTATATAGACACCTTTTGGTAATACACCTTTCTAAAATCAGGGTACCTGGCAACTGTCGTTTTCGGAATTTTGGAAGTTTCCATAATGCAGAGTCCGCTTTTTCATCGGAGTAGCCACTCGTTTGATCATATAAGCTGTCTTTTTAAATGCAAGGTATAACCTGGGCCATAAAATCTGTAATTTTTAATGGTGGTATTTTTCAGAGGATAGAAATCAAAATTGTGTGATAAAAGGTATGAAATATCTGTATTGTATTGTAATTTTTTGTTTTTTAGGGTGTACCTGTAAGAAGGGAGAAATACCGGAAGGAAGTATTTGCCCGGAATACGGGTCATCGATTGGCCGTCACTTTACTTGGGACGAGGCGGATTCTGTAAAACAAAAAGCTGCTTACTTTTTGTTGAGCCAGATTAATAGTTACACTTGTAATAGTGCCGGGCAAACAGCTGGTGAAACAATACCGCCGGCCTTTCTGATTCGCCATATTGAATCCAAAGTCGGTCAATACAGGACTTGTTCCTGGCTGAAGGGAATGACTTTCGAAACTTTTTCCGAGTATTTACTTCCCTATCGGGTGGGGGATGAAGATCCCTTCCGATTTCCCGGACCTGATACGCTTTATCGCACTAAGTTCGATTATCTTGTCCGTCATTATGATGATTGTCGGAACTCTCCTTATCAGTTGGGGCATTTCCTGTTGAAGGCATTCTCGGCAGGAGAAGCAAAATTCCCAGGGGAATTAGTACCTGAAGTATATAAATTAAGGTTTTTAGGTATTCCGGCTACGATCGATTTTCTACCTGTTACCGAGCGGGAGAATTTAAAATCAGCCTGGATTTATATCCCGGACGATCGTTTACAGCCACAAGCTCCGGGGTATATGCAGACGGGCCGGATTGGAAAAGTGTACCGGAAAACTTTTTCCCGACAGCCCATTCCCCAGTCACAAGATGGAGAGTACATTCCCTCTTTTTTTAGAAATGCTTTTCAAAAGGATGTTACTGACCAATATTTGCATACGCAGCAAGTTACTTTGTCTGTTCCTGCCGGAATGACTGCGAAACACGTATATCTGGCCATGTATACCGACCGTGAATGGGTGCCGGTTAGTTGGAGCAAGGTCGTGCAAGGACAATGCTGTTTTACCCGTTTGGGGACAAATACGGTTTATTTACCCGTATATTATCAGGATTCGGTATCGGCTCCCTGGGCCCCTCCGTTTATTTTATACAGTAATGGCGATATGCAGCATTTCATGCCGGATAAAACACTGGATACCTTGGTTATTTCCCGGATACGTCCTTATTATGACAATAGCGACAGGCTGAATCATTATTTCCCGGGTTCCCATTTTGAAAGTGCTGACGATAGCAAGTTTGAAAACAATAAAAAAAATTATCCTATACCTTGTCATCCTCATTATAAATGGGGACATATCCGTTTCGATACACTGCAGGAGAAACGTTTTTGGCGCCATAGTGGAAAAGAAAAATTCACCTTTCATTTAGCCGAATTACAATTCCTCGACGAACGGGGGCAAGTGTTGAAGGGTAGATTTTTTGGTCCCGACATTCAGGAGGTCCAGGTTGTAACGGATAATAATCCGGATACTTACAAATCTTATAAAGGCTGGATCGGGATAGATTTCGGCAAACGGGTCAAAATCGCAGAGATCCGGTACTTACTTCCAGGTGACGGCTATCAGGTGCGTCGGGGACACCGGTATGAACTGTTTTATTTTTACGATAGATGCTGGAAATCGGCAGGTGTACAAACTGCTTGTAGGGAGGAAGTCCGGTTTTCCGGTATTCCGGCCGGGTGTCTTTATCAATTGCTCGATCTGGATAATGATGAATATAGTACGATGTTTACGGTAGAGAATCGAAAGATCAGATTTCATTAATAATTGAAACGATGAGAAAACAGTTTTTATTTCTTTTAATTCTGGTGTATTTGTTTTCCGGTTGCCGGAAAAATCCGGTGTTATTGGAAGAGGTATTGGCTTATAGTGGAGCTAATCGGCCGGAATTGGAAAAAGTAATCGCCCATTACGCCCGGAACCCGGAGGATAGTCTGAAATTGAGAGCTGCCGTATTTTTGATAGAAAATATGCCGGGGCATTATGCTATGGAAGGGCAGGTATTAGAGGACTATTGGGCGAAATTGGATACGACACCGGGAGTGCATTACCATGTGAAAAAGATGATGCAGACCGTCCCTTATCATTATCCGAACTACAGGAAACGGATGCAGGTTTGTGAGGACGTTAAATCTATCCGTGCTGATTATCTGATATCACGGATAGATCAGGCGTTTGCCCAATGGAAGGATAGACCTTGGCTCAAAGAAATAGATTACGAAACTTTCCGTGATTATTTATTGCCCTATCGGGTCGAGAACGAACCTTTGGATTACTGGCGGGATTCGGTCGGTATATTTCGTAAACGGCTCGATGAATGCCTGGAATGGTATGATAACAGTTGGTGGAATATGCAGAAATTGGCCGGTTTCTTTTTCTCGTTCAATAATAATCTGGCACGTCCGGTCATCGACTCTGCGTTTAGGGATTATTCTTATGATTGTGTCACCACCAGTATGACAGAACTTTTTGCTATGCGGATTATCGGTATTCCCGCAGCTATCGACTTTACACCCGGTTTTGCCAACCACAATGGGCGGCATTATTGGATGATGCCTATCGACAACCGGATAAATAACGCCGATTGTATACAATTAAAATTGAATACAGCGGCTAAAGTTTATCGCCGTACCTTCGCCCATCAGGCCATCCCGGATTACACTTCGAAAGAATATATTCCTCCTTTTTTTCTGGAACCTTTTAATAAAGATGTCACTGACCTTTACTTGCAAACCAGTGAGGTCGACTTGGAACTCCCGAAACGTCCTTCGGGCCGTTATGCCTATCTGGCAATATTTAATGATCTGAAATGGCTCCCCGTGGCTTGGACAACAGTCCGGGGGAAAAGAGTAGTATTTCAAAATATGGGAAAACAAGTGGTTTATCTACCGGTGGGTTACTCCCAGGAAGAGGAAATGTTACCTCTTGCTCCTCCTTTTGTACTTTATCAGGATGGTTCGGTCCATGATCTGGAAATAATAAAAGATTCCGTGCAAACCATGACTTTGAAACGTAAATATACTTCCCGGAGTCAATCCGATTCCTGGACGAACGGTTTGCTGGGGGCCAGATTCGAGTGTTCGGATACGATTGATTTTACCACTTCCGATACGGTCGGGATTATTGAACAGCAACCGGGGAATCACTATTCCCATATAAAGATCAAAAATACGATGCCTGAAAGATATTGGAGGTTTGTTCCTTCCATACGGAATTGTCAGCTGGCCGAATTAGTATTTCGTGATGCAGAAGGAAGGGTATTGACCGGCCGGCTTATCGGCCCGGATGTTGTCCGGGGAGAAAAACTTTTCGATAACGATCCGCTGACTTATACTTATATCGATCAATGGATCGGTATAGATTTCGGAGTTCCGCAGGCTGTTTCAGAAATCTTTTATCTGCCCAGGAACGATGCGAATGGAATTTTCCCCGGAGATCGATACGAATTATTCTATTACCGGTTTCCCGAAGGTTGGATTTCTGCCGGTAAACAGACAGCAAGCGATCATACGCTGGTCTTTCATCGTGTTCCGGCCGGAACGTTATATTGGTTGCGGAATAAAACTACCGGAATAGAGGAAAGGATATTTACCTGGGAAAAGGGGGAAGCCAGATTTTGGTGAATTCGAAAATTGTTTTTTTTGCAATCACTCTTATTGGTTGTTAAACTGTCTTTGATAATGATTAATGTTGAACTGGAATTTTTTATTCCTTACGAGCTTTGTTATAAGTATGGTTTACTTGATTCAGGGATTGACAAAAAAATTTTAGTGATGAGGTTGTCTGGTTGAAGCAGGCAATCTCCTCCTTAGCAATTAATCATAAGATCGCTTTTATGAAATATTTTAACTTGATCATCGTGTGTCTTTCTCTATTTTCCTGCACATCGGAATTTTCTAAAGGAAAATATGTTATAGATACAATTCATCCGGTCATCACACTGGATCGGTATGAAAAAGAATTCGATTTGCAAGATTTTATCGAAAATATCTCTTATTGTAAATTGGAAACAAGCCCGGAGAGTTTGTTGGGAAATATCGATAAAATGATGGTGGATTCCAGTTCGTTGTTTATTTTTGATCGCTATACCTGTAATGCTTTATATCGTTTTTCCCGTTCGGGAAAGTTTATTACTAAATTCGGAAAACAGGGACGCGGACCTGAAGAATACATAGAGATCTATGATTTTGATGTGGATTTTGATAACAAACAGGTATTGCTATTCGATTTGAACGGAAGAAAAATTCAATATTATAGTTTTGATGGGGAGTATTTGCGTACACGGAAAGTAGATTTTTTAGCTACGGAATTTAAATGTAACCGACAGTTTATCGGATATAAAATCGAAAGTTCTTATAACCCTTCTGTCAAACATAAAAAATATATACTGCTGGATACACTCGATGAGAAAGAATATACCTATTTTGATTCGAGGGATATTCCTAAAAAATTTTCCTACACGTTATCGAATACCATGAATAAATATAATGGGCATATTTATATCTCTCCCCGTTATGCGAATTCAATTTACAAGTTAGATAGTTGTTACCTGAAAGAGTATATTCATGTAAGACTGAAAGATTCTATCGATTCAAAAACTTTAAAAACAATTACAGACGAAAAATTTGAGATCCTGCAACAAACCCACTCCTATCTTGATGGAGGATGGGTCATTTTGGCTGATTATTCATACTTGAAAATGAAGACTCCCAAAGGGCTTTACAACGTTTGTATCTCTACGGACGGTAGATTGATATCAGGATATACACAAAAAATACATCCTGCGAATCCATTACTTACTTTTTTCTCTTATCCTATTGCAGGTTGGGAAAATGAACTGATACAACCTGTTAGTAGCAGTATTGTTTTAGATCAAAAGAATATGCTCTATATTTTGGCGCAGGATAATCTAAAAGTAATGAGGCTGTTAGATGATTTATATAAAGATGTCTCCGAAAATTCGAATCAGATTGTATTTTTTTACCAACTGAAGAAGATAAATTAATGGATAGGGGATTACGGGACGGACCTTTCGTCCCGTTTCGGTTTCATCGGTTCTCACTCCGGGAGGAGGATACCCCGAAAGATCAATAATTCAACCATTGTTTGAATTGGGAGATCTTTTCTTCGCTGATGGTGATTTGTGAATTGTGGGGCGGTTTGACAAAAACGACGATTTTTCCGTTGAAATAAGGTTCGATGTGGGTGATGGCCTGGATGCTGAGTAGGATTTGCCGGTTGGCCCGGAAAAAACGGTCCGGATCGAGTTGTTCGGAGAGTTTGTTGAGGGAGAGATCGATCAGATGCTCCTGGCCTGTAAAAGTGACTGCAAAGGTTATTTTATTTTCGGAATAAAAATAGGCGATATCTGCTACATCGAGGGTGTATGATTTTTCATTTCCGGGGATGAGGAAACGGCTTCGGTAACGTTTCTCCGGGTGTTGCAGGCTTTCCAGAATCAGCTGTAGGTTGTTTTCCGGTCTGGACTGTTGCTTACCGATAATCGATTCATATTTTAGGATCGCTTCCAGTAAGCGTTTTTCGTCTATCGGTTTGAGCAGATAATCGATACTGTTGACACTGAAAGCCCGGATAGCATACTGATCGTAAGCCGTCGTAAAAATAACGATCGATGAAGGATGGGACAGGGACAGAAAATCAAAGGAGTTCCCGTCCGATAAGTGAATGTCTAAGAATAAAAGTTCCGGATGTGGATTTGCATCGAACCAGGCCACCGCTTCTTCGATATTTCCGGGTAATACCACAATTTCCCATTGGGGACGCAGGCGTTTCAGCATAGAATGCAGCAAACGGGCCGCAGGGACTTCATCTTCGATTATCGCAACTTTCAAATTATTCATAGCTCAAAGGGATTTTTACAGTGAATACGCCGTACTTTTCAGATATACCGATCTCTTTTCCGGTGAGCAGTTTACATCGGTTGGCTAAATTCCGGAGGCCTACACCTTCGGAAGTTGTGCTCTTTCTGGGATGTATCGGATTGCTGACCACCAGATAATCTCCTTCCAGACCGATCCGGATGGACATGGGCTTCCCCGGCGTAATGGAATTGTGTTTGATGACATTTTCGATCAGGAGTTGCAGGGTGAGAGGGGGCAATAAACGGTCCAGCTCGTCCTGCGGGATATCCGTATCACAATGAATACAGTCGCCCAGGCGTACTTTGTGCAGGAAAAGATAGGCTTTCATAAATTCCAGTTCCTCTCCCAGGGTGATCAATGGTTTTTCCTGACATTGCAATACATAACGATAAACATTAGAGAGATTTTTGGTAAAATGGACGGCATTGGCAGGATCGTATTCGATTTCGGCAATCAATGTGTTGAGGCTATTGAACAGAAAATGAGGATTAAGTTGGTTTTGCAGGGCGGTATACCGAGCGGTGTTGTTTTCTTTTTGCAGATCGGCTGCCTGCTGTTGTAACCTTAATGTAGCCTGCATCGACCGGTTAGCCAATAACAACCCCAGGATAGCCAGTTCCACCAGCCAGACTACAATCAGGATCCGTAATCCCCCATTGGGGAAAGTGAAGGGATGGGTGGTACCGATCAGTAATTTGGCCGTGACCAGTAGACCGTAGTTCAGTAATAAAAAGGCCAGCATGACCAGGGCGTAGATAAAGATAATCTTTGTCCGGCTTTTTACATTCAGCGCATATTGAATATTGAGCCACGAGCTGACTCTGAGGGTAAAATAGCCGAGGACGTTGAAAATAGCGATGAAGAACAGGCAAGCTCCCGTAGAATAGAGCGCTTCGGCAATTCTGTCAGGTAGACCGGTATAATTTACAAGCAGGAAAAAAGAAAAAATTCCTAATCCTGAAAACAAACCGCTATAAAGAAGAATTGTTTTGAAATTCATGGTGCTATGATAGATTTCTTATACAAAGTTAAATAAATCGGTTGAAAACCGACTGATTTTCCCGGTCTTTTCCTGGGGACAGATCGGCTAAGTTTTTTTGATCCCCTATCCCCCCCTCTGTGACTCTATTCCGTTTCATATGCCTGTAATGCTCTCAGCAAATCGGAATAGCGGTATTGGGCAGAGGTTTTAGCCTGTATGTAATTGAGTTGTGCTGTCTGATAATAGGTTTGTGCATCGATGATTTCCAGTATAGAGATTTCGCCTTCATTGTATTTTTCGAGTGCTTTTTGTTCATTTTCATAGGCCTTGTCCAGGGAAGCGGTACAGAGATTCACCTGCCCGAGGGCTTGTTGAAGGGCTACCTGTGCTGTCTGGATTTCCAGGGTGGTCTGGTCCGTTATTTTATTCAGGTTATCGATGGCCATGCCGATCTGTTCCCGGGCCATTCGTTTGTCGCTGCGCCTTTTGCCCCATTCGAACAGGGGTATGGATAGTTTGGCATAGGCTGCATAATTCAGGTCCGGGTCCCGCTTGAAGTTGTAACCCGGTGAGGAATAGCTTCCGTCGATTCCGATGGACAGTTGGGGTTTGTATTGGGAGTCGTTTAAGGTGAGGTTACTTTCCGCAATTTTAATCCGGTCTTGTGCCATTTCGATTTCCGGGCGATTGACTCGATCTTGGTGTAATAAAGAGTCGGGCGGGTTGACTATCGGAAGAGTCGCCTCTATTTCTGTCGCGGTTTGAAGGGGGATGCCGATCAGTGAATTGAAGGCCATCCGTCCGGTTTCGAAATTACTTTGTGCTTGTAACAGCCGGTATTTCGCTTCATTAAGTTTCACTTCGGCCATCAGCAAATCCTGGGGATCTACGAGTCCTGCTTCAACGCGTTCCTGTATGGTACGTACAAGAACGGCCATGGAGTTTTGGAAATCTTCGGATACCTGGACGATTTCATGGCGGGCGACCGTATTCCAGTATTGCAGATCCGTCTGATAACAAATAGCGGTGCGGATAACCTCGGCCTGATTGTTGGCCAGGGATTGCTGATGTTCGGCCAGACGGATGGTTCCCAGAATACGTTTACCGGTATAGACCGGCTGCATCAGGGAAACTGAAGCTCCGTATTGCATGTCGTTGCCCTGAAAAGTGACTGTTTTGCCTGCCGAAGGCAGGGACAGCGATAACTCGGCCGGATTACCGGTATACTGAAAATTGGCATTTGCCCCGATTTTCGGCAATTGATCTGCCCGGGCATTTTTTTCCAATTCTATGCTGGCGCGGATGTTCTTTTCTGCTGCTTTCAGATCATGGTTGTATTCAAGTGCCATATTTCTGTATTTTTTCAGCAGAGAATCGGTTTGTGCAAAAACAGAACAGATGCAACATAACGACAAGAGAAGAAGGATTATTTTTTTCATACTCGTTTTTCTTTTACTTTGTAAAACAGGACATACAGGACCGGAGTGACGAATAAGGTCAATAAGGTGGCGAAAGTCAGTCCGAAAATAATGGTGGCCGCCATACCGCGGAAGGCGATATCGAATAATAGGGGGACCATGCCGAAAATGGTCGTTGTGGCTGCCATCAGTACCGGTCGGGTTCGGGATACCGTCGCTTCGATGATGGAAGTGTAAAGGTCGATACCTTGACGGTGTTGTACGTTGATTTCGTCGATGAGCACAATGACATTTTTGATAATCATACCGAGTAAGCCGAGCCAGCCTGCGATCGGGAAGAAGCCGAATTCAAAACCGGTCAGTAACATACCGATCGCCACTCCGATCAGGGATAAGGGCAGGATACACAAGATGATTACCGGTTCGCGGAAATTCCCGAATAAGGCCACCAGAATTACGATCAGCAACAAAAAGGCCAGCGGGAAGAATTTAACGATCGCTTGTATAGCTTCGCCTTGGTCTTTGAACTGCGAATCCCAGAAAAAGGAATAGCCGGCCGGTAGTTGTATATTTTCGATCTCTTGACGGATTTCGCCATGTACTTCTGCCATGGTGGTTCCGGGTTTTACTCCACACATCGCTGCCATAGATAATTGACGGTTGTAAGTTTTTATTACCGGAAATTCCCAATCGGTTTCGATCTTTTTCGTTACCTGCGAGAGTGGGGCGGATTGAGTGCCGTTCCAGATGGCAAAATCGCCTAACGCCTCTGCTGTCGTAATTTGGGTAGCTTCAGATTTCAACAGTACCGGAACTTTCTTTTCATTATCCCGGTAGATCCCGACCGGTAGACCGTCATTAATCGATTTGACCGATTTCATCATATCGGTTTTGGTAATACCGAGAACGCCTGCTTTCACCGGATCGTAGACCGGGCGGATGAGCATGGACATATTCCCCCATTCGTTTCGGGCATGGGCGACTTTGGGGTTTTTACGCATGATTTCTATGGCGACATTAGTCAGTGAATCCAATACGGCAGCATCTGGTCCCAGAAAGCGGGCTTCGATCACCGCTTCGGTTAAGGGACTTAATTCGAATTTATTGACTTTAATAAAAGGTTCCGGATATTTTTCAGGAATAGAGTCTTGTAAGATACGATGGAGTTCTCTGGATTGCCGTGAAGTTTTACATTTTACGAGTAGTTGGGCATAGTTGGCCTGAGGACCGAAAGCAACGTTCGACAGATAATAGCGGGGCGGGGTGCGTCCGATGTAAGCAGAAACGACCTCTGTCTGAGGATATTGTCGGATGTAATCGGCCATATGAACAGCCAGTTTGTCGGTTTCTTCAATCCGGGTACCTTCCGGTAACCACATGTCGATGGTGAAATATTGTTTATCGAGCGAAGGTACGAATACCTTAGGAATAAATTTAAAACTCCAGGCCGATAAGATGAGAAGAAGTACCAGCATACAGATGGTTACGAACTTATGGCGGATAACGAAGCGGAGGGTGCTTCTGAAGCATTCATATAATTTGCCACCGAAAAGTTCGGCTTTTAATTCTTCCGGCCGGGGACGACGTACGAATTCCTGAATGAAAAACGGGGTTTGGGTGAGGGCGAATACCCAGCTGAACATCAGGGACACTCCGATGACGATCACCAGGGAAGACAGGAGTTCACCGGTGATGTGCGGGGAGTAATAAATCGGCATAAAGGTCAGGATGGCGATCACCGTAGCGGCTAAAAGCGGCAGGGCCGTCGAAGAACAGGCCCTCAGGATCGCTACCCTTTTACGCATACCTCTTTGCATATTGACCAGAGCAGAGTCGGAAACGACAATGGCATTGTCTACCAGCATTCCCATGGCGATAATAATTGCGGCCAGCGACATCCGTTGCAGGGCGATACCGTTGGCAAACATAACGATCAGTGTGGCAAAGATCGAGAAAATAAGTCCGCTACCGATTAAAAGACCGTTTTTGAAACCGATGAAAAACAGCAGGATGGCGACAACTGTGAGAACCGAGACAATCAGGTTGATGATGAAACCCTGGTTGGCTACAGCCGATTCATACCCCTGATCATAGATACAGGTCAGGGAAAAACCTTCCGGTAGTGTGTTTGTGAAATGATCGGTTTGCTCTTTGATAAGTTCGGCCATATTGACGACATTTCCTGTGGGGATTGTCGAAATAGCGATGCCGACGGCCGGTTTACCGTCGATACGCATCAGGTTGGCAGGAGGGGTCTGATAGCTTTCTTTGATTTCTGCAACATCCGAAAGCCGGAAGTGTTCGCCTGTGCGTGATACAATGGTGAGATTACGGATATCGTCCAGGGAGTAGAAGTTTCCGGTCGATTCGATGCGGATGCGGTTGAGTCCGGCTTCGATCCCTCCAGCATCGACGACCTTATTCTGGGCTTCGAAAGCACGGGCGATGTCGGCCGGGGTAATTCCGCTCCGGGCCATGATCGATGGGCTGATGTGAATATCGATAGTCGGTGTCTGCACTCCGTAAATTTCTATTTTGGCTACATCTTTGGTCTTCAGCAGTTCATTTTTAATTTGTTTGGCCTGTTCTTCAAGTTCCCGGTAGGTATGTCCTTCGCCGGTAAGACCATAAAATACCCCTAACACATCCCCGAAATCGTCATTGACTACCGAGGGGCCTGCTCCGGCCGGTAGTTTACTTTGTACGTCCCCGACTTTACGGCGTAGTTTATCCCAAAGCTGTTGCATTTCATCTGCCCGGATTTCTTTTTTTACGTAAACGGTGATTTTGGATAATCCGGCGCGGTTTTCTGTTTTCAGATAATAGAGTTCACCCAGGGATTGAATTGCTTCTTCGAGGACATCGGTGACCTGCGATTGTACTTCCGAGGGAGAGGCTCCGGAATAAGGGGTCAGTACCAGGGCTTGTTTGATAGTGAAAGGGGCATCCTCGAGTTTACCCATTTTAGCATAGGCGAACAGGCCGCCGAAAAATATCAGAAGTAGCAGTAAAAGGGTGACAGAACGTTTCTGTAAAAAATATTTAATGAGTTTCATAGGAATGTTTTTAAAAAAGAACTTTTAAAGCTGCTGTGAGATATGGACCGGCATGCCTTCTGAAAGGAAACGTAACCCACTGACGGCTACCAATTCGTCGGCTTGCAGTCCCTCTTTTACCGCCAGGTAACCGTTGTCCAGCAATTTGTCTGGAATGATCTTCCGCTTAGCAACCTGATGATTCTGAGGATTTACAATCCAGACATAATCACCTTCGGCAGGACGATGACAAAGTGCCTGTTGCGGAATACTTATTATCGCCTGACGGGAAGAAGAGTCCGGGAAAGGCATATATAATTTACCGGACATTCCGGCCGGTAATTGCCTGTCGGGATTCGGAAGCCGGGCAGTCAGCAGATAAGAGAGATTGTTAGGGGTAGTACTTTTGGAGATTTCCAGGATCGTGGCCGGATAAGTCCGGTCGGCGACCGCATCGAAACGGAGTTCGGCTTGTTGGAGCTGTTCTGCCTGGAGGGCGATATCCTGGGTAACGTAAGTTTCTATTTTCAGTTGATCGAGATCGATAAAAGAAATGATCGGTTGGGTGGCTTTCACCTCTTGGTATTTCTCGATAAACACTTCCCCGACATATCCGTCGAACGGTGCAACCAGCCGGGTGTCGTTCAATTCGTTGGCTGCTGTCTGAAAAGCGGTCTTGGCGGAGGTATATTCAGCCTTGGTTTTCTCATATGTACTGGCCGATATATTGTTTTTTTCATATAATGCACCGATGCGTTCGAATTCAGCTTTTGCCTGGTCGTAAACGGCCTGTGTCTGTTCTTTACGGATCAGAAAATCGCGGTCGTCGATTGTTGCGATTACCTCGCCTTTACGATAATAATTCCCGGCATAGACTTCGAAATTGGAAATAGGTCCGCCTACCCGGAAAGATAACTCTGAAGTGCGGAAAGGTTTCGCAATAAAAGAAAATTCTTTGGGAGTTTGTTCCTTTAACAGAACGGCTTGGGCCACCCGGACAGTCATTTCCGGTTGACGGGCTGCTTTATCTTTCTGCTGGCATCCGCTGAGGAAGCTGAGCAGAAGGAGGAGAAACAGAAGTGTTGGTATTATTTTCATGAGTTACTATTTTTGATTTGAGGCAAAAATAGTAGCTGGAAACAAGCCGTTAGGGATTTAATTTACTGAAACCGGAAAAATGGCTTCCGAAACCGGAAAAATGGGATTCCGGGACGGACCTTTCGTCCCATTTCATTCTGTTTGCAGAAATATCAATGTGACAATTCCCCCCGGATCAATCTCCGGATAACCCGATAGGTGGGGTGTATGGCGTGATGGGGACGGATATTGCTTTCTTTTATCATAAACAACAGAAGACAAAGGATGCCGCCTAATGCCAGCCAGCCGTATAGTTCTTTGAGGGAGACGATCAGGGCCTGTTGTTGGAGGCTTCCGTAAAGTTCTTTCCAGGGAATCTGTCCGGTCAGCGGGTTGACATGATCCAGGTTTGCTCCGAGTAGTAAAACGTTCTTTTTTACAGTCTGTTCGAGCATCTGTCCCAGGACGGCGGTGCCTAGTACACTTCCGAATCCGGCACTGACGAAGGCTTGTACGGATACCGACTGGAAGAAATTCGGAAAAGGCACTCTCGATAAAGCGGTCAGAAAACATATGGCGATGATCACATAGCCGAATCCTCTTAAAAAGATCGGAAATATCAGAAATTCTTTGGATAAATGGTAGTCGATCGTGAAATAGAATAAGGTAAGATAACCGACGATTGCACTGAAAGCGATGACGGTCATCGTGCGGTAACACCATTTTCTCAGGGCGAAGGTTTGATAGGTGAACAGACTTCCGGTGATTACGCCGGACAGGACGACCCAGTTCAGGGAAGCGGTGTTCAGAGCATCATAGCCCAGTATCGCTTCCATATAAAGGTGTTCGAACAGGTGGGAGGGGGCCAATAAGAGATCGATGACGATGTATAGGAGAAAAGTCATATACACACTCTTGAATAACCAGGTTTCGGGGGCAATAAAAGGATGCCGGATAAACGACGATCTCCAGACATTCAACAGGATCATCACGATTGCTGCGATTGTAGCCATACGGATATAGGGAGAAGCATACCAGTCGTAATGTTCGCCATATATGCAGATGAAGATAACTGAAAGTAAGATCAAGCCCCACAGCAATCCGCCGAGCCAGTCGATACCGTATAAAGGGAGTTTATTCAGGGTACGGCAGGTGCGGAACAATACGACGGTCAGCAACATCACACTCCCCAGTAACCCGATGATCAGCCAGTGCATAAATTCCCATTTGGCAAAAAAGGTGACATAAGTCGTGGCCAGTCCCGACAGTTGGATACTTCCCTGTACCAGAAAATAAATGAAACAGAAAAAAACAGACAAATCCCGTTTAGGGGTTAACCAAAGCTGTATCGTAGAGTTACATTCGAATGTACCCCACATCCTGAAAAATCCGGCAATGAAGCAGGCGAATATCAATACAGGTACATTACGGGTATACATGCTGATCAGATTGCAGATAATCAGTGCTGTACAACAGGTGAGCAAGGCTACTTTGGACGTGAAACGGAATTTTAGCCGGAACATGATGGCGAAGGTCAGGGCCATACCTACCATGGAAGCGTAGCCTGCCATCATGATATCTTCCTGCATTAAGGCTGTGCTGCCTACCATTTCACTGACGGCGGCCAAATAGACGCCTCCGGAAAACTGGAATACGATCACAAACAGAATAATCACCCAGGGTTTCAGTTTTTCGGGTACAAAATTACGGATGGCAGGAATAGAAAAAGGTCCTGTTGGGTGCATATTTCAATATTTTACTTCACATTCGACATTCATACCTGCCCGCAGGCGTTCCAGGTCTGCCTTATTGTTTTTTCCGGTAAATTCGATCCGCAGCGGGATACGTTGCTCGACTTTTACGAAATTACCTGCCGAGTTATCCTGAGGGAATAGGGAGAAACTTGCCCCGGTGGCTCGGGAGATCGATTTGACCACACCTTCGAAGCGTATACCCGGAACTGCGTCCACTTCGATTTCTACCGATTGACCTTCCCGGATGTTGGCGGTTTGAGTTTCTTTATAATTGGCGACAATCCAGATGTCGTTGGCGTCGACGATATCGACAAGTGTTTGCCCGGGTTGGATCAACTGGCCTTTCTGGATATTTTTCCGGCCGGTAGTACCGTCGCAGGGGGCGGTAATCACGGTGTACGAAAGGTTTAACTTGGCCAGTTCCAGAGCAGCTTTCGCTAATTTTATTCCGGCCATATTTTGTTCGAGTCGCTGGGTTTGTTCCTGTTTTATCAAGGCGGTCGACTGTTTTTGTCGGGATAACAATTCGTAACGGGCTTTCAGAGCTTCGTAGTCGGTCTTGACGGCATCATATTGCTGATGGGTGACCGCTGCTTTCTCGTACAGGTTTTTATAGCGTTGGTATTCGCGTTGGGCGTTGTCCATACGAATACGGGCTTCTTCTAATCCGGCATCCGATACCGCCAGGTTGTTTTGTGTCGTGTTGATGGTGGTGGTCATGGCCGATTTCCCGGATAAAGCATTCTGATAATCGGCCTCTGCCTGTGCCACCCGGAAACGGAATTCGGTGTCTTCGATCAATGCCAGGGTATCTCCTTTACGGACGGGGCGGTATTCGTCGAAACAGATTTTATCGATAAACCCTTGTACCCGGGAATTTACCGGGACGATCAATTGCCTGATCTGTGCATTATCGGTATATTCTACCCGGCCAAGGTGGATAAAACGTGAGAAAACCCAGCTGATACCGGTGATAAGGAGGAGGATGACAACGATGTTGTATATGAATTTTTTTGTTTTGTGTTTCATGGTATTTGAAATTTAAAATGAGATTATAGGATTCCTGCTGCTTTTTTTAATTGATAGTAGTGATATAAAATGTCGATCCGGGCATTGGCAACCTGTAATTCGGCATTGAGTTTGGAGTTACTGGCGTCCAGCATGTCTGTGATGAGGGCCAGATCGTTCAGATAGCGGTATCGGATCATCTCATAATTTTGATCGGCCAGTTCCAGACTTTTCAGACGGGTATCGTAGGTGGTGAAAGATTCTGCAAAACGAATATGGGCCGCTTTTACTGCGGTTTGTATGTTATCTTGCAGTAGCTGTTCGTTCTCTATGGATTTTTGAGTAGAGAGTTTGGCCAGTCTGACTTTTTTGCTGGATTTGTACACCGAGGCGATATTGAATTTCACTCCTATCCCTATATACCAGTAATTGAAGTTTTTATCGATAGGCGGCACTTCGATGGTGATCGGGCCATCCAGATGTTCGCTGGCAAAAAGGGCTACCGAGGGTAATTGTTCAGCTTTGGCTATTTTTTCCTGTTGTTCGGCTTGTTGTATTCCCAATTGTGCTTGTTTCAATATCGGAGACGAGGTGTTGGCTGTCGTTTGCCATTGACTTTCAGGGGATAGAAAGGGTAGCTCTCGGATGATACCGGTATCTGCCTCGATGAGGGTTTCCTGGGGTAATCCCAGGGTGGTCACCAATTGGTTGTTGATGATTTTTTGGCTGTTTTCAATTTGAATCAGCGCCAGTTCAAGGGATTTCAGTTGTAACTCATAACGGGTGATATCGTTTTTAATTGCAAGCCCTTCCTGTTGTTTGGCTTTGATGTCTTCCAATAATCTTCGGGTTTGTTCGATATTCTTTTTATATACTTCGGCTTGATTGTGTAGTTGATAGAGTTCCAGGTAGTTGCCGACCAGTAAAAAACGGATATCCTGTTTGTTCTTTTCTTTGTCTAATTGGGCCAGTTGATGTTGTAATTCAGCCAGTGCGATACTGTGTGAAATAGCCCCGCCTGCATAAACGACTTGTGAGGCTTCCAGGGCGAAATTATTCCCGAAGTGTGGCATCGGTGCATTTTCTCCGTCCGAGAAATTACGGTCGGCCAACCAACCGTCTCCAAGATAGCTGGCTGACAAGGAAACATCGAGCGAGGGAAGCTGGGCATTTTTAGCTACTTTTACCGCTTGTCCGGCTTCTTGTACTGCCATATCGAAGGTCCGGATACTACGACTGTTTTTATCCGCCAGTCCGAACATTTCTTCTATACTTAGTTTTCGGTATTGCCGGTTTTGAGCCATAATGAGGCCCGATGTCTGAACAAATAGAAAAACAAGTAAAACGAATTTGTTTTTTTTCATATATCGTATCGATTTGATTATTGGAAATCCATTCGGAAAATCGGGTGCAAAACTCGTAAAAAACAGAGATTGCGGGAAATTTAAAAATGCACAAAATTGGTTTTATTTGGACATAGACTACTTTTTATTTATTTTTGTAAGGAGTTATTTCAGGCGATGGTGAAAAATTCGGTCCATATAAAAAATATAGGAGAACTCTTGTCTTTACCCTATCTTGCAAACGATATTAGGACAAGGATAAATAGTCTTGTCCTGGATTGTAACCTGGTCGAGCGTCAGTTGTCGGCACCGGTTTTTCTAAATGCCGCTACGATTATATTAGTTTTATCTGGAACAGCACAGTTGAATATAAATTACCGCTCTTATTTCATTCAGGCCAACACGGCCGTTTTGCTTTCTGCTTCACATTTATTTCATTTCAGGGACTGTAGTCCCGATTTCAGTGGTTTGTGCCTGCTGGTCAGTAAAGAATTTATGGATGAAATGGATTCGACGGATATGATTTACCGACGGATTAGGTATGGTGTGAAATTGTATAATACGCCTATGGTTGGTTTGAATGAAGAGGATTCTATTTTGATCAGAGATAGAATGCTTGCTGTCGGGAAAGTCATCGGTCAGCCCGGACACCTGTATTATAAAGAGGTGATTCTCAACTCGCTCTTTGCTTTCTACCTGGATTTTAGCAATATTATCGATCGGAAGGAGGAATTTAAGGGGGAAGGTAATCTGAATCGGTATGAAAGTGTGATCAAAGCTTTTATTGAGCTTTTGGTCAGACATTACCGCAAAGAACATAAAGTGGAATTTTATGCCACAAAACTGAATCTTTCTGCCCACTACCTGACCCTTATCGTGAAACGGATTACCGGACAGAGCGTTTGTGATTTTATTTTTGAAATGCTTTTCAGTGAAGCCCGTAATCTTTTAAAACATTCTCCCTTATCGATTCAGGAGATTACTGCTGAGTTGCATTTTTCGGATCAGTCGGCTTTTGGTAAGTTTTTTAAACGGAAATCGGGCTTTTCTCCTATCGATTACCGAAAAAAACAGAGCTGAATCTTACTTTTTTATAACTGATTCGGGATTTATTCGTATTTTAAGGAGTAATCTGAAATATATGAAGATCTTGCAAATTATCCGGCGTGTTCACCCTGAGACTGCTTTTGTCAAGTGTATGGCAGTATTGTTGGCTTATTTTTTCGGTTCGTATGTCACCGGACGTTTTCATCAGGAATCGGGATTTATCGGCGCTATTTTGGCTTGTACTTCTGCTATCGTTGTCTTACAGGAGAGAGATTTGAAAAATTCGCTTCATAATGCCTGGCTCCGGGTATTGGGGACTTTTATCGGGGCGCTTATTGCCTGGATTTATCTCTTACTTTATTCCTTCTCTGTCGGTGGGTTGATTATTGCGGTATTTATTCTGGAATTGATTTGTATGCTTTTGAATGTACCCGATAATGGGAAAATGGCGACGATTACTTTAACCGTGATTTTGATTATTTCCGACGAGTATCCCGATCTCCCCCCTTGGGAAAACGGACTTCTGCGTTTTAGTGAAGCGGCCGTCGGGGCTGGTATAGGCATTTTTATGGTATGGATAGAATATGTTTTTCAAAAATTCATGACCATCTGGAAAGAAGTGAAAATTCCCGACAAGCGGATTTGAACCCGGTATATTATAAATCCGGTTCAGTATTTACCGGCACATTCGAACAGTTCCTTTAAGCCTGCAGAATACTTTTTTTGAGTTAACCAATCTTGAAAATTCAGATCGTGATTATGATTTTCAAAAATATGTAAGGTTAGATTATCTTTGCCGCACACTTTAAACCGGGAGGCTAAATCGTAGACTCCTTCGATAGGCACGTGGGCATCTGTTGTTCCATGAAAAATATGAATGGGGATATTTACCCTTACTAATCTGGTTTTATTGGCTTCCAAAGCAAAACATTCCCTGCACCAGGCTGTGGTTATTCTGAAATAATGATTAGAAATCCAGGCATCGTCTTTGGCTGTTATATGTTGCATTAAGGTGTCATGAAAAGCCAGTCTGGCAGGTGCGATATCTTTGATGTCGATTCGGCCGTCTTTTACGATATCTACCGTATCGAACGGTAAATCCTGGAATAGATATTTTCTGTAGGCAGCCACCACTTTATCCGAAGATTCATATTCTTCGCGACTGACGCTTTTGTCTCCATCCTTATCGAAAATGGAATTTACCATAATCAGGACTCCTTCTCCGCTATTTTGCCAACGGATGATGTCATACATATTCTCATTGGCATAACCATGTAAAAATAAAGCGTCGACTTTTACTTTCTTTCGTTCAGCGACCATCGAAGCGATGATTGTCCCTTCACTCATGCCATACAGGATTATTCTACAATCTTTAAAACGCTTGTCTTTTTTTAGCACATGCACCATTCGCTCGACGTCTTCGGCTTCAGTCGACGGTGAATATTTTGCATATTTTGCCGAATCAATCCGGTCAAAACGGGGAGCTGTGTCGCCAACCTCTACGCCACGCCGGTTGTAAGAGAAAAAAGCAACTCCTTGAGAACAGAACCCTTCGGCCATAACATCATAAAAGTTGAATCCGGACCGTTTATTCAAATAAGTATTCGGCCCTGTCCCGTGAATGGCAAACACGATTGTTTTTACCGGCCCTTCCGGAAGACACAGGCGGGTCAATACCTTTTCTCCATCATTTAGGGTAATTGTTTTCATTTCCGGTTGAAAAGCCCATAGCGCAGAACTTAACATTAAAAAGAAAACCGAAAAAAGAAGATTCTTCATGGCACAGCATTTCGTTAGTCTTCAAAGATAATTTTTTTTCGTTATATTGTAGTTTTATAATGTGATAAATTACCTGTAGAAATCGTTTTATTTATCGGTACAATAACCCTCCGATAAGAAATATCAGAGGAAAGGTAAGGAATTAATTAATTCTGACAAGGGAAAAAGTAACCCACTGCCCCGTCCCTGGGAGTCTATAAAAAACTCCCGAAAATTTTAATTTTCGGGAGTTTAATTTTTTGCTTTTTGAACTGGTGAACTCGGCGGGAGTCGAACCCACAACCTCTTGGGCCGTAACCAAGTGCTCTATCCATTAAGCTACGAGTCCGTGTCTTATCTCTAAAGCGGTGCAAAGATATGTACAAAAATAATACTGTGCAAGCTTTTTGTTGTTTTTTTTATGACAAAGTGATTTTTTGTAGAAGATATAACAAAGCAGGGGGAATCATTATTTTATTACTATTTTTGTCTGAGAATATTAGAAGTATGAAAAAGATTTTGAACAATCTCCTTCATCGTCTGAAGGAAGATTCACTGAATAAGCGTGTCGGGAACAGTACCAGGGAGGTAGAGTATAAGGAGAAGAGGGAGATAAAAACTTGTCTGGTGTTTTGGAGTGCCGATACCGATCAGAACAAATGGTTCCGGAAATTGGAATCCGATTTTGCCGGGGTGAAAATGGATAAACTGTGTTTTATTCCGGATGGGATCGAGATGCTGGAAACGGATGATTTGGTGGCGGTACGGAATGCTGATTTAGGATTCGGTGGCAAGATACGGAACGGGCGTTTGATCGCTATGCTGGGCTGTAAATATGATTTGTTTATCGATCTGAATAAGGAAACAACTGCATTAATCAAATTTGTATTACAACATACTCAGGCTTCTTGTATTGTAGGGATGAAAAAGGAGGGAGGAGTGGCCGATATTGTGATCGACGAAGTGACCGAACCTTTCGGCCTTGTAAATAAATTGAACGTAATATTATCGGGGATAAACAAATACTAACATGGACAGACTTATCGGTACAGGAGTGGCCTTGGTTACTCCATTCGACGAACAGCAACGAATAGACCGGGAATCTCTGTACCGTCTGGTGAATTATGTCATCGACGGTGGGGTGGATTTTTTGGTGGCATTGGGAACTACGGCAGAGACTGCGACTTTATCGGCCGACGAAAGAGCGGTGGTGGTACATACGATTCTCGAAGCCAATCAGGGGCGTCTTCCCGTGATTGCCGGTATCGGAGGGAATAATACGGCGGAGGTGATCCGTGAACTTCAAACGGCCACCTGGTTGAAAGCTTGTCAGGGTATACTGAGCATAACTCCTTGTTATAACAAACCGACTCAAAGGGGGCTTTACGAACATTTTAAAGCGATTGCCGCTGCTTCGCCGCTGCCTTTGTGTTTATACAATGTTCCGGGGAGGAGTGGGGTGAATATGGAAGCTGCGACTGTAGCGGCTTTGTCACACGATTGTCCCAACATTATCGCTGTGAAGGAAGCTTCCGGCCGTTTCGATCAGGCTACGGCTATTCTAAAATCCAAACGGGCCGATTTCGCTGCTTTGTCCGGTGAAGATGCACTGTTGTTGCCTCTGATGTCACTGGGATTCGAAGGCGTGATCTCGGTGATTGCCAATGTACTTCCGAACGATTATGCCTGTCTGGTGAAAAGTGCGTTGCAGGGAGATTATCCGACTGCCCGTCGCATCCATTTGGACAGGGCCGAACTTTGTAAAGCTTTATTTGAAGAAGGAAATCCGGCAGGCATAAAGGCTGCTTTACATGCTGCCGGCATTATTCGTCAAAATACCCTGCGTTTACCTTTAACTCCGGTGAGTGACGCTCTTTATAATAAAATCATCGGACTGTTGAAACTTCATTAATCGATATAACCTGGATGAGAACGGTCCTCCCGTTTTCTCAGGTTACGTTTGTATCGGTAAAAGGCGATTCCCAGAATAATCAGGATCGGTAAAAGGAAATTGATGTACTTCAACACTTCCCGGGTGGTGTCTCCGACAGGTTCCAGTACCGGGAAGGTGGTGAATTTATTTCGCAACTGAATCAGCCCGGAATTGTCTGCCAGCCATTCGATAGAGTTTAAAGCAAAAGTGATGTTGTCCGTATGGCCGTCGATAGCCGACTGGTTGATCAGGAAATCGGCATCGGTGATGGTGACGATGGCACTGTTGTTATCGTCGTTCGTCAGTAAGGCTGCGACGATATTGTGCGGACGGTTGAAATCGCGCTGGGTCCATTGCTTTTCCAGATCGAAACATACCGGAGCTTGCTGCACTCCCGAAATGGAGGAACTTTGTGCCAGAGGAGTGAAAATATAAGGCGTCGGGGTTTTGATCTGTTCTATACTGCTGGCAAACATGAGTAGCATCGACCGTAGGCCGTAAGTAATCGTATGCTTGCTGAAATTGGTGATCACCGGGCAATACGGGAAACTGACACTACGCTGGAATTTCAGATAACCGTATTGTTGTTCGAAATTACATACCCCGCAATTATTGTCGATGATAAAGTCGTTCCTGATTTTCAGTCCTTTTTTCTCGAGCATATCTTCCACGCCTGTGGAATTGATGTATCCATTGTTCGGATGATCCAACAGTCCGATTGCATGATTCAAAGCGATGAAAAGCCGTCCGCCTTTGGAAAGAAATTTTTCCAGTTGGGCGATTTCATAGGGGGAAAAGTTGTCTTTGGGATTGATCAGGCAGAGTACATTACAATCTTCATAAGTGTTCAGATTCAGATCTACAACCGTAATGTCCGTCAGATGAGATAGTTCGTCGACCAGTTCCGACATTAAGTTAAGGGTCGTTTCGCCGTGTCCGCGAACAAAACCGATCCGGGGTTTGATGGTATCGGAGGCTTGTTTCAACATCCGGGTAATTTCATATTCAATGGGTGTATTGAATGAAATGTTGGGGAGTACGGTCTTGTTGTTGCCGATATGAAATACAGCTCCGCAATAAATTTTCTGGATTTTCTCCAGATCCCTTTCCCGGATCTCGTTGAATGACGGGATAATTCCTTCCTGGGTCGCTTTAAATTCCTTTTCTGTGTTATCCGGGTAAATGGTGTTTATCGTAAAACTGACATTACTGAGAGATTTATATTCCTTCAGCAATGAACGGAATTCTTTTACCAGTTTTTTCGTATCCTGGGGCAGATCTTCGGTGACATAAAAATCGACAACAATGGGTTCGACGTTATTACGGATACTGGTCTTGCTGACTTTACTCAGGGAATAACGTTTGGTTTTGGTAAAATCCCAACGGAAAAAAATGAAAAAAGAGAAAATATTCACGAGTAATATTACTGTGAGAATGGATATAATATCTTTTATAATTTTCTTCATACAGATCGTGACATTGTAAAGATTGAAATATTAAAATCGGCTCTTACATATGAAAAACTTCGATAAAGCCAGAAAAACCGTGATGACCGATCCGAAATAAATAATATCCCGGGAATCCAGTATGCCTCTTGACAACGAATCAAAATGTTCTTCCATAGAGAGATAACTGAATAGATCTGCAAAAATGCCGGTCCCGATCTGTTCAGCAAACATGCCGAATAAAAATTGGAAACACAAACCGATACCGAGGCTGATGAAAAAAGCCGATACGGCAGTACGGGACAAGGAAGAGGAGAAGATGCCGATACAGATATAACATGCACTCATCTCGATCAGGCCCAGATAGCCTAAAAGGACTGCTCCATGATCCACCTCTCCTAAGAAAGAGAGCGTAATATAATAGGGTAGTGTCAGGGCCAAGGCCAGTGTCGTGATAATTAAATTGGAAAAGAATTTACTACAAAGCAGGTCGGCTGTTTTTATAGGCTTGGTCAGCATTAATTCGATCGTTCCGTTTCTTTTTTCGTCGGCAATACTTTTCATGGTGAGGGCTGGAATCAGAAAAAACTGTGTCCAGTTGATAATACCGAATACCTGCATCATATTGGCCTGTCCGATGTATAAAAGATTATTACTGGAAAGCCATGAAAAAAATCCGCAAACACAGAAAAACAGGGTATACCCGATATAGATACTCCATGAATTGAATGTTGTGGCTAATTCTTTATGAACGAGTATTTTAACCGTATTCATAACCATTTTAATTTTTAGTTACCTGGCGGAAGATATCTTCCAGACGAGTTTCCACGGGAGTCATTTCGCTGATATACCAGTTATTTTGGCAACAAATATCGAAAATCTTTTTCTCAATTTCAGTAGCCCGCTCACATTGGATCTCAAAATGATGCGGAGTGGAGGAAATGATGTTTTCCAGTTCCGGAATCAATGCCAGTTCGTTGTAGATATCTTCGTCTTCTCCGCCCTGAATACAAATCTTCAGTAGCTTGCCTTTATCGGATTTGTTGCGCAGTTCGGCAGAAGTTCCGTCAGCGACGATTTTTCCTTTATTGATGATCAGCACCCGGTCACAGGTCGCTTCGATCTCTGCCAGGATATGTGAACTCATGATCACCGTTTTTTCCCTGCCGATATTTTTGATCAGTTCCCTGATTTCGACGATCTGATTCGGATCGAGTCCGGTGGTCGGTTCGTCGAGTAGCAATACCTCCGGATCATGGATCAACGCCTGGGCCAATCCTACCCGCTGGCGATAGCCTTTGGATAACTCCCGGATGGTTTTGTGTTTTTCATTGTCCAGGCCACACATCCGGATCATGTCCATGACTTTGGGGATGATCTTATATTTGGGAATATTGTGTACCCGGGCGATGAAATCCAGAAAATCGATCACATTCATCTCTTCATAGAGTGGATTGTGTTCGGGTAGATAACCGATGATTTGTTTAATTTTATAGGGGTTTTTATGGATGGAATATTTACCGATACGGATGTTTCCATAATCCGGAAATAGAAAGCACGACATGATCTTCAGGGTGGTGGTTTTACCGGCACCGTTCGGTCCCAGAAATCCCAGAATCTCTCCTTTTTTGACTTCGAAGCTCACAGAGTCTACTGCTTTCTGATAGCCGAAAGACTTTGTCAGATTTTCAACCACAACATCCATATTGCACCTTTTTAGTAACCTTTTGTTCGACACGAAGTATTATCGTGTAACAAATATAATCAGGAAGCGACTAATCGGTGAGGGTTTAACAATCTTTAACCGCAGATTTCCTGTGGATTTTGCTAAAGCGGGAATTGACGCGAATTTTATTTTTGTGAAATTAAATGAGCGTTTAGGATTTTAAAGTTTTCCTTCTGTGTTTTTAGTCCGTAAAGAAGAGGTCCTTCCTCCGGGATTAAAAATATTTTAATGCAATAAATCCAGTATCCTCCACCTTAAATCACCAAAAGTGTGCTTTTCCGTTTTCCCACGTAAAAATCCGTTCTTCCTGTCCCAGGGTATGGTTGCGCAACCAATATAATCCGTTGCTGGGGACGTCGTCGTATTCGATGTAAGTGCCGGTAGCTGTTTTTATGCCCATAGAAATCCATCCTTGGGGGAAATCATAATAAAATAATTCATATTGATTATCAGGGAAAATCCCATTGGCATCATTCCGCGGGAGATACCGGATTTGTGATAAGGCCACAGGTTTACCGAAATCCATGCCCACCCATTCCGGAATCATACACATACTGAGCGGGTCCGGATCGAAGAGTTCGTTTGTTTTAGTCGAATCCATTCCGATGATTTTTCCTTTTATTTCTTGCTTGTGCTTATCGTAAAAGCGAAGGTCCGACAGATGGGCCCTCCAGGCCTCATTGGCTACGAATCGCCAGTACCTGTAAGACAAAGTGGTATCGATCGGAATAAATTGATAGCGATAATCGGGCTTGTGGCGGATCGTGCAGATGGAATGAGGGGATTTGAAATCCGGATTGTCGGCGGCTTCGAAATGTGAATCGATAAAAGCGGAGTACCAATAGTCGCTTTCTCCTCTGTTAGGATATTTCCTGACGAGCTTCATATACTGTAAAGAGTCTTTGTTGGCAATAATCGGATGCACAGTTCCGTCGGAGTATAATATGAGAGGAGGAGCAAAGGGGACCATTTCTTTTTTGTTTGTATAATGAACCGGCAGGTAGACAATATCTTTTCCCATTTTGGGAAAGATAATCTCCTGTCCGGCGGGTTTGCTGCAGGCAATGGGCTGCCAGCTTAAATCGTTGAAAATAGCGAGATAACCGTGTCGAATATTCCTGATCCCCGGGGCTGACAATCTGATTTCGGAAGTGGGGATATAAAGGTCTGTGACGTCTTTATTGAAGGGATCGAGAAAAAAATAGGGAACATATTCTCTTTTCCCCGGTTTAGCTGTCGGATTATGTGAATAGGTCCGTCGGTAAATTTTGGGTGCTTTATAGATTCCCACCTGATATACCTGGGTGGAGTTGATTCGGGGATCGATAGCGGTAGCCCAATAGTGACGACCGTTTCGATTTGCGAAATGGGGAATAAAATCGATTGCAGACGGTACGCCCAGTATCCGTAATACAAACAAATTGGCTTTACTGGTCGGGATGCAGTCTGATTTAAAATTCTTTAAATCGGGTTCCGGGATTTTTTTGTCTAACATGAATAGAAAAGTGCGAAATCTGTTTTCGATTTGAGAGATCGAGTGACGAAAATTATCGTAATAAGTCGAGTAGGTTTCCAGGTTCTTTTGCAGAGGAGAGATTGAATCGCGCCAATAATCGAGCGGTTCGTTTTCAACCCGGTAAGGCAGGAGATATTCCTTGAAATTTTCGAAATCGACACCTTCATTCCAGGGCCGGGTTTGCCATTGGTTAAAAGCGAGTTCGATTTGATGGATCAGAAAATCGGCTTTTATGTATTTGACATCTTCTTGTATATCCAGTTGTTGCCTATAGCCGATATGATCGAAGGGGACCATTTGGATGATTTTTTTTTCATAATAGGGACAATTTTTGAGTAAACCGAGTTGCTCGTTATAGGATTTCATGTATGGGCCGCCGAAGGTATAATGACCGGGCATATTCTCGATCAGAAAGATACTTGCTTTCAGTTTCAGGCTGTCGGCAGGATCTTGGGAATAATGGTCGAGTACTTTTTCCAGTTCTGCCCTGTTCGTACCGCTGTAATCCAGTACTGCTTTCAGACGGGAAGAATAGTTGCTGCAGCTATAGGCGGTCACTAACCAGAGAAGTATAATTGTCTTTTTTTTCATATCGTTCGGTTTTACCAAAATCTGATTTTTCCATTTTCATAAGTAAACAGGCTACCGTTTCTGTTTCGGGTTCTGTCTTTTACCTGAAAAAGGGCTGATGAGGGGACTCGATTGAATTCGATGACATGGTCGGTAGCGGTTGTTACTCCTGCTGTTTGCCATTGGCCTTCGTCAAAATAACATAGCTCGTATTCGTGACCGACACAAATGTTCTCGCCGTCGTTGAAGTTCAGATAAACGATCTCCGAAACGGATACCGGATGGCCGAAATCATAGCCGAACCATTTCCGGATGGCCTTATTGCTAGCGGGGTCGTGGTCGGTCAGATTACGATAGAAGGTCGTGTCCGGACCGATAGGAACGCCATGAAGTGCTTCGCCTGAAGAGTCATAGAAATGGAGTTCGGCGAGATTCGAAATTCCGAACTGTGGACTGATCCGCCAATAGCGTTTTTTATAATGCTTGTCGGGGCGTATGGTATCCTGGTAATAATAAGGTGATTCCTGGATGGTAAATACGGTGTCAGCGTGGAGAAAAGCACTGTCGTCTGCGCATTCGATACGGGCATTCTTCAGGTAATATCCCATATAATCGGTTTCGGCGGAATAGGGTTGTAACCTCCTGATATGCAGAGCTTTCAAATGAGTTTTATCAGTTCGGAACGGTGTAATTTGGCCGTTATTGTTCAGTATAAACGGTGGGGCGAAAGCTTGTATCCGGTTATCGGGATAATATACCGGTAAATAGATACAATTTCGTCCCAGTTTGTTGAAATATCCCTTTCCCTTTTGGATAGGGCTATAGGCTACAGGCTGCCAGGTTACATCATCGTAAACTGCCAGATAAGCATACTCAGTATGGACGGTTACCGGAATATCGATACTGATGTCTGCCGTATGCAGATAAAGATCGGTAACATCTTTATTGAAAGGATCCTTAAAAAAAGGAGGGACATATTCCTTGGTCTCCGGCAGGGGATTTGAGGAAAAGGTTTGCCGGTAGATTTTACCGATTCGTAAATTGGCTATAGAACTCGTATTGATATGATTGATCCGCGGGTCTTGGGTGTAAAGCCAATAAGTGACTTTATCCTGGCGTCGCTGGATAGCTGAAAAGTCGGTTGCAGCCGGAATACCGGCAACCCTGTATTGTATCAAAGAGGCTTTTGTATTGTTCGGGTCCAACATTAGCAGATTGTAGAGTTCCTTGTCGTTTTGTGGAGGAAAGGAAGAAAAATTCTGTTTTGCCAGATATTGATTAAGGGCCTGGATGGAATGCCGGCAATCGTCGTAGTAACATTTGGCATATTCGATGCTTTGCCAGAAGGTGGAATCCAATAGGAGTGTGCTCAGTTCTTCGGGCATTTCACGGCCGATCCGGTAAGGCAGAAGATATTCACAAAAAGTTTCGAAATCGATATGAGCGAGCCAGGGGCAGGAAGTCTTTAAGGCAAAAACGGCTCGAATATGCCGGATTAAAAAGTCGGCTTTTATCTGTTTGATATCCTCAACCGGTGTAAAATCGGGACACAAACCAGGATGTTCTGCCGGATAAGTCAAAAGTATTTTCCGGGTGAGAGGTGACAGATTTTTCAGCGTATCCAGCCGTTTTAAATAAGATTGAAAGTCTTTCGGTGAGGGGCTCCAATGACCGGGCATGTTTTCAATCAGGAAAATTGCAGCTTTTAAGTACAGACTATCCGATGGATTTTGAGAGAAATGATGTAATACCTTTTCCAGTTCCTGGCGGTTAGAGCCGCTTAGACTCAATGCTTTTTCCAGACGGGGATTATCGTTTCCTGTCCGATTACAGCTTATCCATATAAATAAGCAACATCCGAAAATCCAGCCTGTTCTCCAACTTTTGATTGGCATATTCTTTTATCCTTTATGTTTTTCATTTCAAATATAAACAAAAAAAAGTTTTTTTACGTTTCCAAATGAAAGCTATTGTTTTTAATCGGTTATCATGCGATTTAATTGTCTAAATAAGCTTTGAGGATTTGAAAATTATCTTCGCGTGCCTTTAACCGTAAAATACTTTCGCATCATTTGAGATACAATATAAATCAACAGGCTCCAGTATTTTATACCTTTTTATTAAATTTTCATTCCAATTCCAAAAAGTATCTTGGTAAAGACGATCATTTCTTTGTTATGTAGGCTAGTAATAGTTATTTGGCAGAATTATTTATTGTTCTTAAATATAGATTCCAAAGTTTTTCATTTTTTATTGGGTTTCCAATAATTAAGACCCGATTATCTTGATTAAGTAAAAATGTTTGATATTCTATTTGCTCTGGAAAATTGTTGATTTTATTGATATTATTTTTGCTGTCATAAAATATAGGGTAATCGAATTTATTTTTTTTACATATGATATCAATTTTTTTGGGATTAGGAGTTTGCACAACAAAGATAAACGATAAACTATCGGTATATTTTTGACTTTCTTTAATTAATTTATACCATTCGTATAACTGGAGTTTACATTCTGTACATGCTGTGGAATCAACATATAAAAGAATTTTATATTTCTTGTTGAGTAAATAATTACATGCAGTATCTTTACCCATGATTTTTGATTGGAGTGAATATGGAAAAATAATTTCTTTATTTTGCCATTCTTTTACTATTTGAGATATTTCTTTATTTGTATAACCACATGAAATACAAAGAAAAAAAAGGAATATTTTAAAATATTTTAATTTCATGATTCAATTATCGTTTAATAAATTAAAAATTTTCTTTTGTGCGTGTTGAATCCTTTGTAAAAATTGTGTATCACTACTATTATGAAGGTATTCCAAAATATATTGTTCAGGATAATAGGGTTTGCTACTATGATCATTGAATTGTTGCTCAATGTCCATATAGCAATTAAGTTCTTGAATGGCTTTTTGCGTTGGGATAGGTTCTGGTAGATGTTGAAATATTTCAGAATTGTATTTGCCACATGGATTTATTGCTGCATATTTTATTATATTTTCGAATTGTTTGTTGGTATGGAAAGTTATTGGTTTGTATGTTTGACATACAAATGCTTCTTTTTCTTGTAAACAATTTTTCGCAGGATTACGTCTTGACGGTTTTTCGATGGCGACAAATTTATTACTCATGTTATGTTTCCATATTGTTTTTTGTAAACAAGATGCTATATAAGGATAATTGTTAGCATCATATTCAATGCTGATTTCTGCTTGAGTGAGAAAGGGGGGATTTGCCCTTTTTAGATTTGTCAATAATATTAAATTGTATTCAATATTATCAAACTGTATTTTTTTTAAACGTCCTTGACAAATTGTGAGTGTCCCATTACAAAAAATACGTGTATTGGAGGGAAATGCATCTTTTTTTGTTTGAAAAGAAAAAACGTAATTTTCATTTTCATATTCGATCAAGTGGTAATTGTAACTGGAATTTTGAAAGAATAAAGGACCGAATTTTAATGTTGCTCTAATTAATGTAAATATTTTTTGGACACCAGCGTCGTAGTTTATAACTGAACCATTTATTGCGATATGATGTAGTGTATCAGAACCGTTAGGTTCTAAATTATAACTTCTGGCCGTGTATTCAGGTACGAATGAAAATTTGTAATTCAAATCCCATTTACCTTTCGCTTTTGTATTTCCGGTAGTAAAAAAATAACCATATTCTTTTCGTAATTCTACTGCTTTATTTTTACATTCTGTAATTTTCATATACAGCCCTCTACCATATATAGAATATGTATGGCCTGTTGGATGAGATTTCAGATAACTAGCTGCTTTTTTTAAAATTTTAGTTGGATGAATTCCTTTTACATTGGCTTCGGTTAATAAATATTGTTTTTCTTGAAGTGTAATTGTTGTGTCATGCAAAAGTTCGGAAATAGGTATAAGAACTGAATAATAGCCTAGTGCTTGTAATTGAACAGAATCTTTAGAATTAAAATTTTCTATATTGATTATGCACTCACCGTCCTCATTGGTTGTCTCAAGTAAGTATTTTGTACTATTTTGTAATAAATATACTCCAGGAAGCCTTTGCTTTTGAGAATCTATTACTCTTATGTTTATGGATATTGGACTTGTATTCGACCCAAAACAAATGAGATTATTTCCCAATGTACACAGAAGAATTGTGAATAAAAAAATTGATTTCATAAATCATTTAAATTGAAACGGTAAATAATCATTTGCTCGTTATCATAATCCAATGGACCTGAAGCATAAAACCAAGGAGATATGTATCCTAGGAATGTGAAATTTTTAGGAGTTTGATAATCTGCAATTAAACAGTTTTGTTGGTAAACCTGTAATCCATCATAAGGAGAATGTTCCCCTTTTCTATAAGTTCTAAAGACTAGATCATGATGTGGGTCTATTACTATTGAGTGATAATAACCGAATTTATTTCTATCCTTGGAAAAATTATGTGAAGCATCATTTAAAGTAAAATATTGCTTATAATTTTGATTCATGTCTTTTCCTGCAATTCCAAAAGAAGTAATTGTTGTATCGCCTAAATTCATACAATATATAAGAGAATCTGCTTCATAAGAATAGAGAAATCTTTTTTCATAGGTGTCAAATAATGAAAACTTGAAATTAACAAGATTTTTTTGTTTTTGGTATATTAGAGGGTAGTTGCAAATTAGTTTTTCAACTTTTCCACTATCTATGGATAATAAAGCCATAGTTAAATTTTCACTATAATATAATCCAGTGTTCTTACCTTCATAACCATTTATATATTTTGTGTCTGAACTAACTGGGAATAATAGATAATTTTCTCCCCATTGGCGAAGTCTGTTTTTTGTGTACTCAACCTCATACAATCCAGTATCTTCGGGTTGAGGGTTTTTTAAAAGTTGTTTTAATGATTTTTGTGAATTCCAGTTTATCCGATATTGATTGATTTTTCTAAAACAAGAGTCTAAAAGGAATAAATTCCATTGCTCATCCATTATGAAAAATCTGTTGTTTGTAATAGGAGTTATTTGGTCGATTCCTAACACTTCATTTGGGCCTCTTCCTTGGCTTAATTTTGAGGTTATATAATGTCCTTGGTTATCGTAAAACAGAATAGAACTAAGGGTTCTGTCTGAGAATCCAATTTTATCATTATAAATGAAAAACTCCCCTTCCATTGAAGATTCTTTCCCATCTAATTTTAGGGTATCTAGTTGTAATATTCCTGTTGCTTTTAGATTTTGACAAGATAAATTTTTAATAGTCTTGTAGTTTATTTTATGTTCATTTTTATATTCTGGTTTTGAACAAGCAATTAGAAATGGTATTGTTATAAGTGTAAAAAATAATATTTTCATGACTTTTTTTTTAAGTTAGAAAGGAATACTTTCCTTTCTAACAAATTTTACTATTCACAATTACTTTGCCAATTTTTACATAACACCGTTGTTGATCCTTTATAACAATTTCTGCGTAAAGAGAGGGCGTTAGCTCCAGTACATCTTGCACTACCTCCATCCAGATCTCGGCATCTGCAATAAAAATAATTTGCTTCTTTAAATGAAAAATCAATATTTACATCTATCTCACCGGTTGCCAAAGCTTCAATATTAGCTACTCCTAAGCTAAAATTCGATTGATTTTTTTTAAGACTAAAATTGATACCAGTACTTACTAATATAGCAAGTAATAGAATAAAGCCTATTTGAAATAATTTTTTTTTCATATTTTTTCTTTTTTGTTGGTTATTGCTTTTCTATTTGCGATAATGATAAATAAATTTTTCTACATGGCAGCCTCTCTTTCTTTTTTAGGGGGAGGGTGGGGACGGAGACCGATTTGGCTTGGGAAGATGGTCAGCTCCGTCCTTTGCTCCCGGGTTAAACGTCGGATTATACTTGTGGAGTGTAATCTGATTGTTAATTTTTATCACGTGCTTGAAGCAGTTATTCGATTACATTTCCGCACAATTTTAATTTCATTATTCCGCTGTCTATATTACACACAATGTCGATGTTCTTCAGAAAATGACCCAGGGAATTCGGGGCGAAGGTGATTTTAATTTCACCTGTTTCCCCTGGGGCAACCGGACGTTTTTCCCATTCGGCCCCGGTACATCCGCATGATGGACGGACGTCGCGGAGCAGGAGGGGAGTCTGACCGGTGTTGGTGAAACGGAAAGTCACTTTCCGTTTCTCTCCGTAGCGAATGGTTCCTAATTGCAGGGTGTCCCGCTCAAAACGGATGGTCGTCGGCAACGCATTCATCGCTTGCATATCGTAATCCGGCTGAAAGATGAAAAAGGCGGAAACGATGCAACTTAAAAGTAGTAGAAACAGGCTGACTGTCCAATATATTTTTCTTGGTTTCATCGTTGTGTATTTTCATCGGTGAATTGATTCAGTTGTCCAAAACTAGTTTCATCAGACAAGTTTGAGGTTCATGTCCGATAGCATAAAGAACATTTTCAGAAACATCTACGGTGATATGCGTTAACGGTGTATCCAAGGCATAAGTTTCGAGTAAAGTGCCTTCCCAATCGAATACCAGTAGCTGGCGGCATTGTTGGAAAGTCCTGGGGTTTTCGCGATAAGTATGCCCTGAGTAGATCGCATATACTTTTTCAGAGGTGACCGTGATGTCGGTGAAACCGAAACGGTTATCACGGGAATAAGCTACGTCGGGCACTGTTTTTTCGGTGATATATACCCGGGGATGGTGGTAGCAATAGGCTTTGATGCGATCGATATGGTCGCCGGTGATCCGGCAAAATTCAAGATTACCGCTATACATATCGCCACAGACAAAATACCGGTTGTCGGGACGTACTTTTAGTACGGTGCTGGCGTATAAAATCGCTTTAGTGTCCTCGCGCAGAGCCGGATAGACCGGGTGTTCCGGATAGGATAAATGAAAACCGAATGTTTTTGTGTCCAGATCATACAACAGATAACGCCCCTGTGTGTAGAGGCCTGTTGCGATAATATAATTGCCGGCCCGTATAGCCCGCAATGTATTTAAACTATCGGGTAGCTGTATCACCGAAGAATCGCTTGCTCCGGATCGTGTCCGCAGACTTGTATGCCGTTCGAGTAGACGGGATGTCTTGAAGTTGAAACTGGATAGTGTTACCGGAGTTTCATTATTGGAATTATTCAATGGGATCGCCTTGGTCGTATTGTTGTCCGAATAACTAAGGAGAATCTCCTGGCCATTACTGGCTATTTCTGAAACACGACGGGCTTCCCAGGATTGAAGTCCGGAAATGAAACTGCTTTGTAACGCTTTACCGGCTTTCGGTATCTGATGAGCCGAAGGAACCTCAGATAAGTTGGATTCGTTGCAGGATGATATAAAGAATAGGATCGTGGATAAAAATAGTATGTTTTTCATGGTTTAATCTGCTTTCATGTGAATTCCTATATATTGTATTTTATTGTGGGCACAGAAACCTCGAGCTTCGGTACATATTCGTAATATTTCTGGATTTATCGTTTCTTCGTATGCTAAAGCTTCTATATTTTTTAACGCGATTGTGTTTCCATTTTGATAAGTTTTTATATCAAATATTGAACTTAGAATCGAAAAAATTGTAATTAATATTACAAATATTATTAGTCTCTTTTTTGTTTTCATGGTTATTATTATTTTTACCTAACAAACGTATAGTAAATCTTCGGTGTTAAAAAAGAATTCAATAACTATGTTGTCCTAGTTTTATCCTTTGTTTTGTAAAAGAATGTTAATTATGAGGATGCGTAAATTTTATATTTTATCTTGGGGGGTGATGGTGTTACTCTTCATTGTGTTGGCGTGTACCTTGATAAAACTATACGTGGAGAAAGAGACAAATTTAATTGAGACATTGAAAAATGGCCTTGAGAAGAATATTGATATATATAATCAAAGGACAATGAATGCCACTGGAAATATTCTTTCTTTTTCATTGGATCACATCATAGTTTTTAGAGACCGACAAAAATTTGTTTTTTCTTTTAAGTCGGAAATGGAGGCGAAAAAGATGAGTGTCTGCGCTATGTATGATATCCGTGACACAGCTTTGTGGACGTTGTGGGGATTGGATTCTTCATTTTGCAGGCAGATGGATAAGGAAGCGGTTAATTATATGTTGGAATTGCAGGATAGTACGGGAAAGGTAATCGATGCTGTAAAGCAGGGGTTTAATAAAATTCCCCGGGGAAAAGAGGATTTTTCCATGCCCTTGGGATTATTGGAGAAGCATATTATTAGAGCTCGTTTCGGTTTACCTGTAGGGGTATTTCTTTATGATGAGTGGCCGATGGTTTTGTTTTTGGTAGCTTCGGCTTGGATGTTGGGATTGATCTTTTATTGGCAACACTATTTGGTACATAAAGAAAAGCGGATCCGGCAGCATGAGGAATTGAATATTCAGACTGTGAATCACGATATGAAGTCACCGGTTGGAATTGCCGGGACATACTTGGGTTTGGTGGACCGGGAGGGGATAAGCGGTTTGACTTCGCAACAGCAAAAAAATTTCCGGGTAGCGCAGGAAGCCATCGGACGTTTGGAAATTTTGGTAAAAAAGATGTCGGTAAAACTGGTGAATGAGAGGGGATTGGTATTGAACTATGAGGTATTTGAATTACCGGTATTGGTACAGGAAGTATGGAGAAGTATAGAAGGAGAGATTCCGGATCGGAAGGCAGTACGGTTTTCGGTTTTATGTAGGCTGAAGGGAGATCCGATGATTTGTGCAGATCGCTTGCAATTGGGACGTGCGTTGGGGAATTTACTCCGGAATGCGGTGAAATATTCCAGAGAAGAGGTCGGGATTGTGGTCGGATGTGTCCGAAAAGGGACGAGATTATGGATTTTTGTAAAGGATAATGGTTATGGGATTGAGAAAGCAGATCAGAAACATATGTTCGAGACGGGCTATCGTTCGCCTTCGGTGGAACGCAGGACGGAGGGAACAGGACTGGGATTGAGCTTTGTTAAAATGGTAATGTCGGCACATGGAGGAAGAATAGTCTACCGGACCCGGGAAGGAGGGGGAAGCCGTTTTGTCTTGATCATGAAAAGTAAACAGAGATGACAACGATTCATTTATTATATGTGGATGATGAAGAAAACTGGTTGAATGCAGTCGGACAGATCTTGCAAACCGGGGAGTTTGTCGTAGATACGGCCACTGACGGGGAAATGGCGTTGCAGAAAATGGCTGAACAGCGGTATGATATGATTCTGCTGGATGTTCGCTTGAAGGAAGAAAACGGTTGGGAATTGGTACGTAGATTTAAGCAGGTCCAACGGGAGGTGGCTGTAGTGTTGTTTACTTCGGATTATGAAGTGGAGAGGTTGACCGATGTTTTTGGGGTCGGTGTAGAAGATTATTTGGAAAAAAGCAGTGATATCGGGATATTAGCCAACCGATTAAAGGCCTTACATTATCGTTTTGTGAAAAGTCGGGAACAACAGGAGTGTTACCGGATTGCTTCCGAAGTATTTTTTCGTGTGAATGCCGGAATCTTGGTTGTAAAGGGGAAAGAACGTTATCTGAAATCGAATGAAGCTTGTCTTTTGAAGTTATTGTGTCGGAAAATGGGAACGGTGGTGAAGATCGAAGAGTTGTATGCAGGAATTTGGGGAAAAGCTATACTCTTCGATTCTAAGGATAAAGCACTCCGGAATCTTGTATCAGAGTTGAGAAAGACCTTGGAAGGTACTGGGTTAGAGATTAGAAATAAACGATTTGCAGGATATTATTTGAAGGGAGAATAAAAAAACGGAAATTTATTCCCCCAGTCAGATTGCTGATTGGGGGAATATCGGTTCTTATTGCATAAACGAGCGGTCGGAGGATTCGCGGACGATCAGTTCGCTGTTGATCACTTCCTCGCGGATTTGTGCATGTTTGGCGTCGAGGATTTGTTCGAAAAGAAGCTCGGCAGCCGTTTCGCCGATCTTTTCGGGAAATTGGTTGATGGTGCTGACCGAAGGGGTCATATATCGGGAACGTTTGCTGTTGGAGAAACCGAAAACAGCTACTTCTTCCGGTATTTTCAATCCTTTTTCTTTTATTGCTTCGATTGCTCCGATGGCCATATCGTCATTGATTCCGAAAATGGCATCCGGCATATTTTTCATATTCAATAACCGTTGAGTGGCCTCTTTGGCTGCTTTTACGGAGAAGTCTTCACATCTGACGATGTAGTCGGTATTGATTTCCAGTTTGTTCAGCGTCATGGCTTTCAGATACCCTTTCATCCGGTTCTTCCCGATAGAAAGTTGTTCCGGGCCGGTTAGCAGGGCGATTCTTCTGGCTCCGCCATGGATGAGATGTTGTACGATTTTGAAAGCAGCATCGGCATCGTCGGCAACGACTTTAGAGACATCCAGTTCTTTCGCAGTCCGATCGAATAATACCAAAGGCACGCCCATATCCTGAATCTGTTTGATATGTTCGTACGAAGTGGTGGCTTTAGAAATAGACAGAATGATTCCATCACAACGGTTGGCCAGAAATATATCGATGTTTTTCTTTTCTTTTTCGAAAGTTTCGTTGGAAGAAGCTACCAGTACATTGTATCCGTATTTATCGGCAACATCCTCTATCTTTTTGACAACGGTAGCGAAAAAGGTATTCACAATCTGAGGCACCACCACGCCGATCGTGTTACTTTTGTGAGTCTTTAAAGCCACTGCTATGGGATTGGGTTTGTAGCCCAGTTCTTTGGCCAGGGCCTGCACGGTTTTACGGGTTTGTTGGCTGATCTCAGGATTATCTTTCAGCGCCCGTGACACTGTAGATACAGAGATATTTAGTTTTTCTGCTAAGTCTTTGATTGTGATGGCTTTCTGTGTCATATTCCTAAGTTTTAATGTTTATTTTTTTTCTTCTTGTTTGAGTTTAGGATAAGCGATTCGGGAATGGTAGATGTTAGTCAGCATTTCGATAAATACCTTTTTCACCGTTGCAATGTCTTTAAAAGTGATGTCTGCATTGGCATAGCGCCCGTCCTGTAGTTGCCCGTCGATGATATTGTTGACTACTTTCGTGATATTTTCTTCGGTCTTGTCGACCAGCGTACGGGAGACTGCTTCTACGGCATCGGCCATCATGACTACGGCACATTCCCGGCTGACCGGATCCGGTCCGTCATAAGTGAACAGCGATTCGTCGATTTCCCGGTCAGGATATTTGTTTTTAAAAGAATTGTAGAAGTATTTTACCTTGCTTTTTCCGTGATGGGTACGGATAAAGTTGATAATACCTTCGGGCAAATTATACTTCTTGGCCATTTCGACTCCTTTACGGACATGGTCGATGATGTGCTGGGCACTGACATCGAATTCACACTGGTCGTGTGGGTTGATTCCTCCGCTTTGATTTTCGATAAAAAAGATCGGATCGAATGTTTTACCGATATCGTGATAAAGAGCACCGGTACGGGTGAGCAAAGGATTCCCGCCGATCCGGTAAATAGCTTCCTCGGCCAGATTGGCGACCATCAGCGAATGCTGGAAGGTACCCGGAGCTTTCTTGGTCAGGTTGCGCAAGGCCGGATGATTCGGATTCGAGAGTTCGATCAGTGTGATTTCGGAGGTATAACCGAAAATCCGTTCAAAGATATAGATCACCGGGTAAGTGAGTGTCAGTAGCAGGCAATTGATGGCCAGCCAGATCAGCGCAAACAAGTGGGTACCGCGGATCTCGCCTTCCTGGGTCAGGATAAAGGCCATATATACGAGTGTATAGGTGATAAAAATCAGAAATATAGACAGGATCAGCTGACTACGCCGTTGCAGGTGCGACAGACTGAATATGGCTACAATGCCGGCTGTGACCTGCATGAAAGCGAACATGTAACTGTTGGGGGCATAGTAGGAAATCAGCAGCGTACTGCTCAGCAGAAGATACAAAGCCGAACGGCTACCGATCAGGATGTTTACGATGATGATGAAAAACAATACCGGTACCGCAAACATATTGATACTCTGATGATATCCCAGACTACCGAGCATAATGGTGGCTAGAAATAAACCGTAAAGGAATATAAATTCCCGGTTGTTGTAGAAAATCCGTTTTTTGGAATAGTAGAAAAAAATGGAAAATACCAGCAGGGCTACCAGCACCAAAAGGAATTGACCGCCGATAGTCCGCATATAAGTTTCGGTAGATCCCAGATTATTCTGGTATTCGGTTTTGAGGGAATTCAGTATCTTTACCTTTTCGGGAGTAACCAGTTCACGCTTGGTGATGATAATATCGCCTTGTTGCACCATGCCTTCTGTGAGACTGATACTTTTCAGGTGGTTCAGGTGTTCGATCGTTGTTTTCGAGGCGTCGAATTCCAGGTTTGGCTGCAAATAGTTGTTCAGGTTCAGGCTTAGAATATTTTCCCGTACCGATTTCGGAAAATGGAGTTGGTCGATAGCCTGGCTTAAAGCCGAATAAGCCTTTTTCAAGGTATATACCTGATCGAATTCTACGGTATGCCCGATATTGTTCTCGACGATTTTAATGGTTTTTACTTTCCTGGCATCCAACTCTTCGGGCAATTGCAGGATGCCGGCCGTATAGATGTCTTTGAGCCGGTCGGTCAGTTTATTCAGGGAGCCGGAAGTCGTTTCATTGCGGAAAGCATGCAGGGCTGTCCTGAATTTACCGGTTTGCAGATCGGCCGTATTCGTATTTAAGATAAAAATCGGACTTTGTTCCTGTACTAATTTTTCCCGTTCTTCCTGTAATTCGTCTTCTGTTTTATGGATCGGAAAATCGAAAGGAGCCGTCAGGGTTTCGTATCTCCAGGGCATACCTTTTTGATATTCATACTGGAAACTACCGACTTTGGGGAATAAATATACCGTGATTACACAAATCGAGAGTATAATCAATAATCTGAAAAAGGCATTTAAACGACGTTTTAATTTTTTGTCGGACATAGAGGTACACAATAGCCATTATACAGGGCTAAAGATATGAAATTATTGGAGAAAAATCGGAAACCTTCGGAAATTTGTTTTGAGAGGAAAAAAGTACATTCAGTTTGCCGGGATTCATTTGTGCTTGTTGAGAAAACCTGAGGCTCTGTTTAGAAAAATTGTCTCAACGGAATCTCAGATTCTCTCAGTAATTTTTATTGAATACCGTTGGTCTCGATTTCGGTGCTGACCTTTTTAAGCAGGCCTTGTAATACTTTGCCCGGTCCGATTTCCAGGAAAGAGGTAGCTCCGTCGGCAATCATATTTTTCATGATCTGTGTCCATCTGACCGATGCGGTCAATTGGGCGATCAGGTTTTCCTGAATCTTAGCCGGATCGGTATAAGGTTGGGCATCTACATTCTGATAGATCGGGCAGACCGGGGTTGAGAAACGGGTGTTTTTAATGGCTGTTTCCAGTTCCTGGCGTGCCGGTTCCATCAACGGAGAGTGGAAGGCACCTCCGACTTTTAAAGGCAATACACGTTTCGCTCCGGCTTCGGTCAGTTTCTGGCAAGCGGTCTCGATCCCTTTGTTGCTACCTGAAATAACGATCTGCCCCGGACAATTGTAGTTGGCGGGAACCACCACTTCGTCGATCTCTTTACAGATCGCTTCTACTTTTTCGTCGGCCATTCCGATCACTGCGGCCATGGTAGAAGGATTGGCTTCGCAGGCTTTTTGCATCGCCAGCGCTCTGGCGTGTACCAGGCGTAATCCGTCTTCGAAAGATAAAGCTTTGGCAGCGACCAGGGCTGAGAATTCTCCCAGGGAGTGGCCGGCTACCATATCCGGGGTTTCGGTCAGCGAGTTGGCCAGAATCACGGAGTGAAGGAATATCGCCGGTTGGGTTACTTTGGTTTGTTTCAGGTCTTCGTCGGTGCCGTTGAACATCAGATCCGTAATGCGGAATCCCAATATTTCGTTCGCTTTTTCAAATAATTCTTTTGCTTCGGGTGAGTTTTCATACAAATCCTTGCCCATTCCTACGAATTGAGCTCCCTGTCCCGGGAAAACAAATGCTTTTTTCATACTCGTTTTGTTTATTTCTTAATGAAACTTATTACTGATCAGCCGGATGAATTCCTCCCGCGTGGCGAGTTTCTCGAATGCGCCGCTGAAGTCGGAAGTCGTTGTTACCGAGTTTTGTTTTTGAACGCCCCGCATCATCATACACATGTGCTGTGCTTCGATCACCACGGCAACGCCCAGGGGGTTGAGGGTGTTCTGGATGCAGTTCTTTATGTCGTTTGTCAATCTTTCCTGTACTTGCAGTCTTCTGGAAAAAGCTTCCACTACCCGTGCTATTTTGCTTAGCCCGGTGATGTATCCGTTCGGGATATACGCCACGTGAGCCTGCCCGATGAAAGGCAACATATGGTGTTCACACATGGAATAGATCTCGATGTTTTTCACAATAACCATCTGGCGGTAATCTTCTTTAAAAAGTGCCGACCGCAGAATTTCCTCCGGATTCTCGTGATACCCCCTTGTCATAAATTGCATGGCTTTTGCCACGCGGTAGGGAGTTTTTACCAAACCTTCCCTGTCGGGGTCTTCGCCCAGCAGTTTCAGTATTTCTTTATAATGGTAACTTAATTGTTCGGTCTTTGTTTTATTGTAGTATTCTACTTTGTGGTAGAATTCTTCGCAGTCGTCCAATTCCGTGTATTTCATTCAAACTCTCTTTTATATGCTTGATTTATCATTCGTGTCGGTAATGAAAAACCCGGTACAAAGTAAAATATAATAATCGAGAATTGAAAATCGGGAACAGGAATTTCATGGACCGGGTTTTTGTTCATGTTTTATCATGAATTTATTTTCACGTGGAAATATCGGCAGGCGGAGAACCTGGTGCCGGTTTCGTTGCAGAAGAAAATGTACACGTGCGCCTTTTTTCCGATGGATTCATCGAGGGTAAATTCTTCATGCAGCTCTCCGCGTCTTCCTTTTACCTGGCTGGCGACCCGAGGGATACGGGAATCGTTGTCATATAATACCCCTATTTGTAATCTGTCCGTTCCGGATACGGTTTTCCACATCCGTTCTTCTTGCCATGTGACCTTGAACAGAGGACCTTCCCCGCTTACTTTCAGATTCCTGGGGAGAGGTAAAGTGCCGTCCGTGAACATGAAATTCCCGAAATCGGCGATTTGGCCTTCCTCTCCGAAGCAATGGAAGTTTCTTGAGAAAAACACGTTCGGGGCGTGTCGTCCCACTGTTTTTGCTACGGCCCGCCAGATTTCGGGCGACACTTGTTTGGTAAACGTCATGTAAAAAACTTGTACTGCCTTGAAGCGTATCGCTACGGCCTGCTGTTTGGGGGTACGTCCCTCGGTTTCCCATTTCCGTTTTTTGCCGGGAATGGCATAACGCCGGACGTATGTGTTATTACCTCTCGTGTAAAAAATAAGGTTATTGTGTCTTCCTTGAAATTGTCCGTTGATAAAATCTTTGACTTTCATGATATAATACTTTAAATATTTGATAATGGTATTTATATAGACGACAGGGGGGCACTTCACTCCGTATGTCTTGTCGTCCGCATTGCAATAGGCGAGGCCTTCCATAGCCGTGTTCTCAAACGTGATTTTTGAAGTCGAAGTGTTGTACGTGGCGGTGATGTCCGGTTCCGTGAGCGATCCTTGTGCACATTGCAGCTGTTCGTAGTCCACGGTTAGCGTATCGTCTTCCAGCGTGCAAATACCCTTATTCAAGGACATGAAGGCGTTTGCCGGCGATTGTCCCCGCTTGCGTTGGAGAAATCCGAGTGTGATTGCCGGGGCAAGTTCCCGGGATAATTTAATCAATCTTCCGAACTTTGTCCGTTATGCAACGGCTGCCGGCGAATCAGAAATTTTCCCTGCAGACGAACTTTTGCGAGCCATATTTTCGCATTCGCGTATGTAGTAAGAGATCTTACCAATACTTCCCCGATAGCTATTTATCGGATCTGAAATGATTTTTGCCATAAAATAAAAATTTTAAGAATTGATAATCTGTTTCTCTTTCCAACTCACTTGGACGAGAGTAAGGTTTTGGCTTCCTCGTGAAGTTTGACCTTTACATGTAAAATTTTACTACGCGAGGGTTGGAATTTGCACTTTTACAAGAGAAAAAAATGCAGAAAAAAGAGAGATGTTTTGTAATGTGCAGATAAATAGGTGGTTAGTTTTCTGTTTTAAAGTGTGTTATCGAGTGATTAGTAGAAGAAATCTTCTATAGAAAAAAATTTATATAATATAATTCGTATATCAATTGTTATCACCTCTATTATCAGGCTAAATATGATGCATTTGTCATTCAAATTCAGCGCTTGCTGTCGGTGTTGGCGATTGCGGACGAGGGGGTGGTATTGAAAGAAATCAGGGAAATGACAGGACAAGAGAACGGGCAAATATCTCCGTATTTGAAAATGATGACAGATCAAAAAATCGTGGATAGAATGGTGAAAAAACAGCGAGGGGCGAAATACCGGATAATTGATCCGTTGTTCCGCTTGTGGCTGAATCGTAACGTGTTATAAACGGAGGGTTACCGAAAGTGTCCGGCAACTCCTCGTTTTTTACATCATCCCGCACAGCCGGGCGAGCAATTCCGGCGTGGGTAATTTCTCCGTGGCGCAATATTGGAAATGGCTTGTAAACAGCACCAGCGTACCTTTCAGGTTCGTTTCCAACAGGCAATCGTGGCTCACCCGCCCTGGGTGGTCAATCAACCCCGTGATGCGGCAGAGATCGCCGCAGGGGAGTGATTCCAGGTGTTCGAAGCGGTATCCCATCCAGATATTTTCATCTGTCTTTGCTTCCTTTCCCCAGAAACACCATGATCCTCTATTTTTTACCATGATCAGGCGTGGACGCACCACTTGCTCGATGAAAAGCTGGCTCAACCGCAAATTCCCGGCAACGAGTTCAAACCCTTTCGGGTCTTTGCAAAACTTCCACACGGTATTCTGATCCGTTTCCCGGAAATTCAGCAAATCCATGTACGCCACTTCCCGTTTGTACGCTTCCGGGAAAAGTTTGTCGAAAGCCAGGAAATAACGGTCTTCCCCGCCTTCCACGATTCCTTGATACTCGTACTCGCACACGAAATTTTCCTGTGCCGGGTCACCCTGCCGGAACGATGGGCTCATCCCCGTCACCAGAATCCGGTGCGCCTTCTCTATCTTCGAGAAGCAAATGCCCCGCCCGAGGATTGCGTTCAACTCCACTGCGGACATTTGTCTTTGGTGTTTATTCCAAATTTCTAGTAAGCTTTCTTTTAGTATGTTAATCGATGTTAAAACAAAAACAAATATGATGCTAATAACACATATTGGAATACCTATCATACGCCATAATTTTTTGTGATTATAACGTCGAATTGTTTGGTAATAAGGTGTAATTTCTGATGCCGGCATACCATCTTGAATTAGTTCCTGAATGCCTTGTTGATATTTATATTTCAAGGCATTCATGTATTGATTTAGATAGCTTTTACCTTCATTATTATTCCAGAAAGAATATGAGCGTAATTGAATATCCCATTTTTTTTATATTTTGATAACTTCATTCTTTTCATTAGGAAATTCAAATTCAGCTAAACTCTCTATTTTCTGTGAAATTTCAAGACAAATCTGATTCAAGCGTTCTTGTTTAAGGTGTTCTTGTTTGAGATCTAATTCTTTTTTTCCAATTCTAGCTTGTCTTGTAAACGTTGTTTTTCTAAATCTTGTTCATCCTCAAGACGTTTTTTTCAAGCTTAGCTTTTTCTAATTCGTATAGGCGTGGCGTGTTTGTTTCCAAAAATTAAGTTGGAAACAAACTTCCCTGTATCACGTCTGACCTGTCTTTTAAACGAATCTTCGAATTTTCCCATGGTTTATCCTTTGTTTTTTAAACGTTTTAATCTTTCTTTTTCATAGGCAAGTCTTTCTCTTGCTTGTTTCAATTTTTGGCGAAGTTCTTTAAGTGTGGATGCAGAATTAGAACCTCTCTTTACATCTTCAATATTTCGTTTTAAACGTTCAACCTCAAATTTGGCTGCATCTACCATAGATTTTTGCTCTTTAATTGGGTCGTCATCAGCTAACCATTTCAAAAATTTTATAATTCCCATAATTTTGTTGTGTTTGTAAATAGAGTAATTAATATTATTTTCGGATAATCACAGGTGGAGGTAGAGGTTTGAAATCGTTTTGTTGCAGCGCGTTGACGATTGTCTGCATGGACGAGATGTTCGTGTTCATCTGCGCCCACAATTTTTCGAGGGAGGTTAACCGCCCGTCGAGGTCTGCGATTTCTTTGCGTAGTTCACTGTCATCGAAATCATCTTTACATCCCGCGAAAGCAACGCATAGGATTGAGAACCATACTTGAAAAAATGAGTAAATAAATTCCACATACAACTATACTTTTGTAACCCTAATTCCCTGAAGATAAATTATATAAAAAGAAATAGCGTGGGAACTCTCAGTTTATCCATCTTGAGGTATCGCCAAACATCCTTGCAGAAATAAACAATCACCCCACGCTAAACCATATATAGTGTAGATGACTATATGGCAAGCATGAGCGTTTGTACCGTTCATCCTTCTGCATAAAAATTGGCGATTTTCAAGATAAGGATAAAACTAAATGCCTTTCATTAAATTGTCTTCGTCCCGATTACTCTAAACGAATTACAAACATAAAGAATAATTAGCATTTTACAAACACTCACGGAGGTGACCGTATTACAAATTTATAATAAACGTTAGAATAAAAAGAAGGAAACCGTGTATTTTTAATTTTATGCTAATGTGAAATACGGTGATTCTCTTGCTTTTTCAGTTGTCACAAGCGTACGAATTCCCGTTCATCTGCCTGTCATGTATTGTATGATGCGATAGATGATCGAAACATGATCAGTAGTTGATCGATAGGTGTTTCCCGGAAGGGGAAAAATAAGGAAGGAGAAATGTTGAATTTTTCGGTGTGATAATGTGTGTATATTTCCCGAAAAAATATATCTTTAGCAAATTAAAAAATTTATTATGGAATGGTTGATCGTATTGATGCTGATTCTGATCGGGGCAATCCTGGTGGTATTGGAGATTTTGGTTTTACCGGGGATTAATGTCGCCGGAATTCTGGGATTTATCAGTATTATTGCCGGAGTATATTTCGGATACGCGTATTATGGCGGAGTGACGGGCCATCTGATTTTGGCGGGTACGGTTGTCTTCGGCTTCGGGATGACCTGGTATGTCCTTCGGACAAAAACCTGGAAAAGGCTGAGCCTGGATACCCGTCTGGAAGGGACGGTAGAGGGGATTGGGGATTCGGTTAAGGCCGGAGATTGCGGAGAGACGTTGGGACGCTTGGCACCTATGGGAAATGTAAAATTGGGGGATATGGTCGTGGAAGCCGAATCCAGATCGGGCTATATCGATGCCCATCGTCCGGTCGAGGTCGTTAAAGTATTGAGAAATAAAGTAATTGTACAATTAAAAACAGTTTGAAATGGAAAACAGCAGTGTTATTTTGTTGGTGGTCGCCATAGCCGGAGGATTGTTCCTGTTATGGATTATTTTGTATCTGATTCCTGTCGGTTTGTGGTTCCAGGCATTAGTATCGGATGTGAAAATATCTTTATTACAATTGGTGTTGATGCGTTGGAGAAAAGTGCCGCCTACGGTGATTGTCAGTGCAATGATCGAGGGGAAAAAGGCAGGTATCGAATTATACCGGGATTTGCTGGAGGCCCATTATCTGGCCGGAGGCCATGTGGCCCAGGTGGTGCATGCTTTGGTATCTGCTTCGAAAGCCAATATCGATCTGACTTTTCAGATTGCAACTGCTGTGGATCTGGCCGGTAGGGATGTATTCGAAGCAGTACAAATGAGTGTAAATCCGAAAGTGATCAATACACCTCCGGTTACGGCTGTCGCTAAAGACGGTATCCAGTTGATCGCTAAAGCGCGGGTGACTGTCCGGGCCAATATCAAGCGTTTGGTCGGTGGTGCCGGTGAAGAGACGGTGCTGGCCCGGGTAGGAGAAGGGATCGTGTCGTCGATCGGTTCGTCGGAATCCCATAAAGCGGTGATGGAAAATCCGGATTTTATCTCCAAAGTGGTGTTGGATAAAGGTTTGGATTCCGGTACGGCTTTTGAAATCCTTTCCATCGATATTGCCGATATCGATGTGGGTAAAAATATCGGGGCAGGTTTACAAATCGACCAGGCCGAAGCTGATCTGAAAATCGCTCAGGCGAAAGCGGAAGAGAGGAGGGCGATGGCTGTGGCCAGAGAACAGGAAATGAAAGCATTGGCCCAGGAGATGAAAGCGAAGGTGATCGAAGCCGAAGCCAATGTGCCTCTGGCGATGTCGGAAGCCTTCCGTTCCGGTAATTTAGGCGTGATGGATTATTATCGCATGAAAAATATAGAAGCCGATACACAAATGCGGGAATCGATCGCAAAACCGGCTGATGGTTCAAAAAAGAAACCGGATAAGATCGGATGATGAGAAAAACGTAAAATTTCGGTTGAGATCAATCGTTTGGTATAGAGTGACCATTGGAAAACAAAATTCCTTTGGTCACTTTGGGTATTGAAAAACACTACCGGGCAGATCGCGCAGATTATAGCGGGAAGCCATTGCTTCGCCGTAGGCACCGCAGGAATGGATAGCGATGAGATCTCCCCGGCGGGTTTCGTTTAAGACGACGTCTTTCCCGAAACAGTCGGCAGATTCGCATATCGGTCCTACCACGTCGTATTTCTCTTCGGGTCGGTCGGAGCTGATATTTTCTATCTTGTGAAAGGCCTGATAAAGGGCCGGGCGCAACAGATCGTTCATGCCTGCATCGAGGATTACGAATTTTCTGTTTTTCCCTTCTTTGACGTACAATACTTTAGAGATCAGATCTCCGCAGTGTGCGACGATCGAGCGTCCCAATTCGAAATGAATCTGCTGATGAGGTTCCGGTTCGAAAAATCGGGCGAAAGTGGCAAAGTAAGATTGGAAATCGGCAATGGGTTTTTCGTACGGTTCGTTGTAGTCGATCCCTAACCCTCCGCCGAAATTGATATGGGGCAGAAAGAGTCCGCGTTCTTTCATCTGCCGTTGGATCTCATTGGCCCGGATACATAATCCCCGGAAAACGGTCATGTCGGTGATTTGAGAACCGATGTGAAAATGCAGACCGATGAGTTCGATCTGTTTTAATTTCGCTACTTCTGTGATGACATGTTCCAGATCGTACAAATAAATACCGAATTTGTTTTCTTCGATACCTGTGGTGATATAGTGATGGGTATGGGCATCGACATTGGGATTGATGCGAAGGGCGATCCGGGCTTTTTTGCCCAGCCGGGCCGCGATCCCGTCGATCACCTGTATTTCCGGCAGGGACTCACAGTTGAAACAAAAGATATCGTGCTGTAAGGCAAGTTCTATCTCTGCATCGCTTTTGCCGACACCGGCATATACAATGGTATCGGCCGGGAAGCCGCATTCCAGTGCCTGCCGGATTTCATTTCCGCTGACACAGTCCGCTCCCAGTCCCTGCTGGCTGATCAGTCGCAGTAACACCGGATTGGCGTTAGCTTTGACGGCATAGTGCACCTGGTAACCGTAGGGGGCTGATTCGGCCTTTACCGTTTGTACTGTTTTTTTCAGTAGTTCTAAATTATAGTAATAAAAAGGCGTCGGTGTTTGAACCGGTAGCTGAGATAACTGCATAGTGACGTGTGTTGTTGCTGAGTGAACTATTTTAATGCTGAAGATCTTCCAGTTTATGGCTGAGGTCTATCATAGCCTTTTTCTTGTCTTCTTCTTTTACCAGGACCGAGATATTGTGTGCGCTGCCACCATAAGAAATCATTCGTAGCGGAACTTCTTCGAGGGCTTTCAGCACCTGGGCTCCCAGACCGGATTTACCGGCTGAAAAATCGCCGACGATACATACGATTGCCATATCGCGGTCGACCTCGATCGTACCGTATTTTTCCAGATCTCTGAGGATTTCTTCCAGATGTTCCGTACAGTCGATAGTCAGAGAGACAGCCACTTCGGAAGTTGCGATCATATCGATCGGGGTTTTCCAGGCCTCGAATACTTCAAATATTTTCCGCAGGAAACCATAAGCCAGCAGCATATTGGTCGATTTGATCTTAATGGCGGTAATTCCACTTTTGGCAGCGACGGCTTTAACGTTTTTGGCCGGACTGTCTTTGGTGATCAGTGTACCTTCATCATCGGGGCACAAGGTGTTTTTCAGGCGTACCGGGATATTTTCTTTTTTCGCCGGTTGTACGCTGGACGGGTGGAGGATTTTCGCTCCGAAATAGGCTAATTCGGCAGCTTCGTCGAATGACAGATGCCGGATAGCTTTCGTCCCTTCGACAATACGGGGATCGTTGTTATGAAAACCGTCGATGTCCGTCCAGATCTGGATCTCTTCGGCCTGGATGGCTGCCCCGACCAATGCGGCGGAATAGTCGCTGCCTCCTCTTTTCAGGTTGTCGATTTCGCCATAAGCATTCCGGCAGATAAAACCCTGGGTAATGATCAGGGGATGAGTATCCGGTTTGGCCAGTTCACGTTTCAGATTTTGTTGGATATAAAAATAATCCGGTTCACAATCTTTATCGATACGCATATATTCCAAAGCTGACAAAAGCGTGTTGCTCACTCCGCATTCTTCCAGGTAATAATGCATCAAAGTGGTAGACATGATTTCCCCCTGCGCTAATACAGCCTTTTCCTGAAGGGGATAGAAATCCTTGTTGATAAAGGAACGCAGATAGGTGAAAATGGTTTGAATGAAGGTTTTGCTTTTCTGAATATAAGCTTCTGTTTCGAATAATTCTGTGATAACAATATAGTAGTTTACTTCCAGATTCTGAATGATATGGAGGGCAGCCTGTTTTTCATTCCGATATAAACAGTTAGAAATTTCAACCAAGGTGTTGGTGGTTCCGGACATTGCCGATAAAACCACGATCTGAGATTCTCCGTTATTGATCAGTTCGGCCACTGCACGAATTCTGTCTGCACTTCCGACGGAGGTCCCTCCGAATTTTAAAACTTTCATATTTGTAAACTTTATAAACTCCAGTGTTTTTCTTATTTCCGGCTGCAAAGGTGCTATATTCAAATTGATAAAACAATACTTTGTTAAGAATTAAACAACGTGATTAATTTTTGTAGAAGCTGGCTGCCACCCAATTCTTGTCTTCCCGGTAAGTCATGAAAGTCAGACCTGATTGTGCCGCTCTTTCCTGGATGAGGGGAAGGTCTTGCAGATAAAATCCGCTCATGATCAGGAGGCCTTGGGGGAGGAGTCGGGCGACGTAATGGGGCATGTCTTCGAGAAGGATATTGCGGTTGATATTAGCCAGGATCACATCGAAAGGTGCCTCTGCTTCCAGTAACCGGGCGTCTCCGATTTTGATGGTGATGTTGGTCAGACCATTGGCCCGGATATTTTCCATCGCATTGTTGTAAGCCCATTCATCGATGTCGATGCCGGTGATTTCCCGGGCACCGGTTTTGGCAGCCAGGATAGACAGGATACCTGTTCCGCATCCCATGTCGAGTACCCGTTTGCCTGTAATCCGCTCCTTGTTGTCCAGGATGGTGCGTAGCATGAGGGCGGTGGTGGAATGGTGACCGGTACCGAAACTCATTTTGGGTTCGATCAGGATTTCATATTCGATGCCGGGAACCGGAGCGTGGAATCCGGCCCTGACTAAGATCCGGTCGTCTATCACGATGGGAGTGAAATTTTCTTCCCATACTTTGTTCCAGTCCTGGTCTTCGATTTCCTGTACCGAGGTTTCGATACGATAGTTCCGGGTGAAAAAATCGAATATTTCCAGCCGGGTGATGGCTTGTGCATTATAATCTTTGGCAGGAATGTAGGCCGTGAATCCCTGGTCGGTGTAGGAGAAACCATCGTAACCGATAGTACCCAGTTCGGAAATTAACGCATCTGCAACCGCTTCTTCGTAGGGGGTGATGTCGAAAGTAACTTCAATATAATTCATGGTTTTATTATTTTATTCGATTGTCATTCTGATTCTCCATTCTTTGGGGTAATAGTTGTTAAGCCGGTTGCCCAGGTGTTTGCACCATCCGAGACCCTGTCCGCGATAGGTAACCAATAACCATTCTGCGGTCTTGGGCGGCACCGGAATATCTTCTTTTTTCAGAAAGGTCAGGGCTGTCATCCGGTCGGTATCCAGGAGGGCGCAGTTTGCTTTATTCAGTCCCTGCCAGAGAGCGAGTGAAGGCAGAGGTTTACTTTTCCGGTTGATGATTTCTGCTATTTCACAACCTTGGTAGAGGATGTGCAGATTAGCCTCCAGTAGTTGTATAAATTCGCTGTGTTGCTCCGGGATTACGCCTATGATATTGTCTTTGGCATAGGGGCGGTAATATTCGGGTGTCCGGATATAAGCCCGGATGTCGCCGGGGAGAAGGGGGGGGGTATGTTTCGTATTTTTCCTGACTTTCCCGGCTCTGAATTCCTCGCCTTCGGTTTTTTGTACCACTCCGGTAAAAAATCCTTCTCCCGGAATCCGGTGAGGGTAGAAATGATAACAGTGAGCGGTTGAGTTTCCCGGGACAATTCCTGGAAAAAGAGGTGCGATTTCAATGGAACGGGCTCCGTATTTCCGTATCAATCGTTCCAGGATGGCTTCGTTTTCTCCGGGATTGTAAGTACAGGTGCTATACACCAGGAAACCACCGGGTTTTAGGCAAGGCCAGATGTCTGCCAGAATCCGTTGCTGGCGTTCACTGCAAAGCTGCAGGTTGCTTTCGTTCCATTCCTGAATGGCACCGGGGTCTTTTCTGAACATGCCTTCTCCCGAACAGGGGGCATCTACGACGATGATATCGAAAGCGCCTTTCAGATGGTGAAAGTCTGCCGGATCGTTGTTCGTGACGACTACATGGGAAGTTCCCCATTTGATCATATTTTCTTTTAAAATACCGGCCCGGGAACGGATAACTTCGTTAGCTACCAAAAGGCTGCCGGAGGAAAGCCGGGAAGCGATCAGGGTAGATTTGCCACCTGGAGCGGCACACAGATCCAATACTCTTACCGGATGAGCCGGTAGTATTTGTCCGAATATATGATGTAAAAACATCGAAGAGGCTTCCTGTACATAGTAAGTCCCGCTATGCAGACAAGGATCCAGGGTGAAAACGGGGCGGCTCTTCAAATAATAGGCCGATTCGCACCAGGATACGGGTAAACCGATTTGCTCGTCGGGGAATAACCGGGAGATGGGGACGGGTTTTCCCGGGTTCAGCCGGATACTGACAGGAGGCTCTGTTTGCAGGGCTGCAAAGAAAGCTTCCGACTCTTCCGGTAAAAGTTTTCTCATGCGTTCTTCGAACAGAGCGGGTAAAGTGTTCATGTTTTTCCGTATATTTGCAAATAATTGTGTACAAAGATAAGTGATTTTGGATAAGTTATGATTGAAGTCAAGGAAGATTATAGTTTGAAACCATATAATACGTTTGCTATTGATGTCAAATGCAGGTATTTTGTCGAAAGTGACGAGGAGGAAGCGCTCCGGGCTTTTGTGGCTGATTATGAATGGCAACCGTCGGAAGTGTTGATTTTGGGAGGAGGAAGTAATTTCCTTTTTACGGAAGATTTTACCGGTACTGTTTTTTATCCGGCGATGCAGGGAAAAGAGGTGATAAAGGAAGATGAGGAAGAGGTGTGGGTTAGGATAGGAGCCGGAGTGGAATGGGACGATTTTGTGGCCTGGACAGTGGAACAGGGATGGGGTGGAGTTGAAAATCTTTCTTTTATTCCGGGGCATGTCGGAGCAGCTCCGGTGCAAAATGTCGGAGCCTATGGGATGGAAGCCGGCGAGCGGATCGACCGGGTGGAAGCGATAGCCCTGGATAAAGCTATCCAGGTGGAAATTGCAGGAAAAGATTGCCGTTTCGCTTATCGGGATAGTATTTTTAAACGGGAGTGGAAAAATCGGTATATCATTACCCGGGTGGTATTCCGGTTGTCCAAAAAACCGGAGTTTCGGCTGGATTATGGTGCCTTGCGGAGCGAACTTGAAAAGATGGGGGGAGAAGTGAATTTGACGAATATCCGGCAGGCGGTGATTCGGATTCGCCGTTCTAAATTGCCGGACGTGGCGGAGATTCCCAATGCGGGGAGTTTTTTTAAAAATCCCGTGGTCAGTCGGGAACAGGCGGACCGGCTTTTGGCGGAATATCCCGGAATGCCTGTCTATGAGGTCGACGATGCTTGTTGCAAGTTGGCTGCCGGCTGGATGATCGAACAATGTGGTTGGAAAGGACGTACATGGGGGAAGGCCGGGGTACATGACAAACAGGCTTTGGTATTGGTGAATCGGGGGGGAGCCAGTGGTATCGAGATTACCCGCCTGGCGAATGAAATCCGGAAAAGTGTATTCATGAAATTCGGGATCTGGATAGAACCTGAAGTCTATGTGATTTGAATGAAGTTAAAAACAAAGCTATGGTGACGAAGTATGCAGAGAAAGTAAAAATTTACAACCACTATACCAATTACAAAGGCAGGTTGTTTGTGAAAACTTTGTGTGATTTGTTCAACGATGCGGCCGAGGTACAGACCGAACTATATAAGGTGGATGTGGATACCTTGAATGCACAAGGGTTTACCTGGATGTTGCATCGTCTGCATATCCTGCTCCATAAGATGCCTTTAAAGGAAGAAATCGTGACTATCGAGACCTGGCCTTCGGGGATCGACCGTTTGTTTGCCTTGCGTGACTACCGGATGTTCCGGGAAGACGGGGAGGAATTGGTGCGGGCAACTTCCGAATGGATGTATATCGATATGAAACGGAGAAGACCTTTGCGTTTGCCGGAGAATGTCATTGCCATGAGTACGGAGCATAACATCCCTAAGTTGGTGTTGGCCCCTTTGCTGGATGAGAAGGAATTTGGCGGAGAGAGACAGGGAATACGCCATTTTACAGCGACTTTCGATAACATTGATTTTAACGGGCACGTGACTCAGGCTTCGTATGTCCGCTGGATTACCAATTCGCTGCCTTTCGGGTTTCTAAAAGAGCATGTGTTGACAGAAATTGAAGTGATTTATGCCCATGAGATTATGCCGGATAGTCAGATTCATTCCGCTTATCGCATGGAAGAACGGGGTGAAAATGAAGTGGTGGTTTGGCATGAAGTGAAAGACGAAACCGAGCACTTGACGCATTGTCAGGCCAAAACGGTATGGATGAAGCAGGGATAGAGTTGCTGAGTTGTAGAGTTGCTGAGTTTGTTTATAAGTTGTTGACTTTTCAATATATTCTGATGTAAAAATCAATTTTATCATTTTTGGTTTCAATAGATTACTTTCCGTTTATTTAAAAATTTTGATTTCTCTTTCTCGTTTTTGTTTTTTTAACAGATTATAAAACAGAAAAAATTCAATAACGATTATAGCCTTCTTCTTAGCAACTCTCAAACCTATTAACTCAGTAACTCTCTAACTCAGCAACTCAGTAACTCTCTAACTCAGCAACTCAGCAACTCTCTAACTCAGTAACTCTCTAACTCTTAAAAAGGCAAATCGTCGGCTTCAGGCATCGGGGGGATATCTTCTACACGATATTCCGGTACGGGAATATTTGCCGGATTCTGGGGGGCTACTTTTTCAATCCGCCAGCCTTCGAGATTGGTAAAATAAGATACTTGTCCTTTATTTTCCCATTTTCTGCCCCGGATATTGAAATATACTTTAATATTTTCGTTTAAATCGATATTTTCGAGCAGGTCACACCGATCTTGTATCAATTGTACTTTTACGAAGTCATTCCATTGTGAGTTTTTTTCGTTCTCTACTTCGATGACAAATTCCCTTTTTTGGAACCGGTCACTGATGTGTTGGGTTTCTTCTTTGAAAATCAGTTTCCCGACTATTTCGTAATTCATGTATGTGGAGTTTTTTTGATTTAGCTAATTAAAAAGTGAAACCCGGGGGTATTACCTCGGGTTCACATTGAAGTTCCCTATAGGGAGATTATTTTTGATCAGCTTCTTTAGCGTCCGGTTTAACGATGTCTAACAGTTCGACTTCGAAAATCAGGGTTTCGTTCGGTCCGATGGAGCCGTTTCCTCTTGGGCCGTAAGCCTGATCCGACGGGATAAAGATTTCCCATTTCGATCCGACAGGCATTTGTTGTAAAGCAGTCGTCCATCCCGGGATTACCCGATTCAAAGGAAATTCTACCGGTTCGCCTCTTTTGATAGAAGAATCGAATTCAGTTCCGTCGATCAAGGTGCCTCTGTAATGTACTTTGACCATATCGGTAGCTGCCGGTTTTGCACCTTCTCCTTTTTTGATGATCTTGTATTGGATACCGTTAGCTAAAGTATCTACGCCAGATTTCTTTGCATTTTCTTCCAGGAATTTCTTTCCTTTTTCTGCATTTTCCGTTGCTTTTTTCATAGCCACTTCCTGCATGAATCCGTTCAGGAACATTTGGATTTCGCGTGGGTCTTTTCCCACTTCTTTTTTGGCTATAGCTGAATTCAAACCGGCGATCAAAGCTTCGCGGTTAACCTCGGAGAAACCCATTTGTTGCAGGCCTGAGCCGTACATGTAACCGATATAAAAACTGGCTGAGTCGGCCGTTGTTTTCAAAGAAGCAGAAGTTTGTGTCATGGAACCGCTGTTGTTACAGCTGATAGCCATTGCACCTACTGCCAGAGTAAGTAGTAAATTTTTAGCTTTCATGTTTTGAATTTTATTGAATTAAATTTTAATGTTTTAGATAATAGCCAACAGTTCGACATCGAAAATCAGGGTTTGGTTCGGTCCGATCGACTGACCTGCGCCGTGTGTGCCATAAGCCAGTTCGGAAGGAATATAAAGTTGCCATTTCGATCCTACAGGCATCAATTGCAGGGCTTCTACCCAACCGGCGATCACTCCGCTTACCGGGAATTCTGCCGGTTCGTTTCTGCGGATAGATGAATCGAAAACAGTACCATTGATCAGACGACCTTCATAATGACACTTTACCGTATCCGAAGCTTTGGGTTTCGGGCCATTGCCAGCAGTCAGGATTTTATATTGTAATCCGCTCGGAAGTGCAACTACGCCTTCTTTTTTCTTGTTTTCTGCCAGGAACTTTTCGCCTTCAGCTTTTGCCTCTTTTCCTTTTGCTTGCTGGAGTTTGTCGAAATAATCCTGTAAGATATTATTGGCTTCATCCGGCATGATTTCCGGCATCTTACCACTGAATACGACATTCAGACCGTCGATAAATGCTTCTGCATTGATCGTGGTTACTCCGGAAGAAATCAAATTGCTGGCAATGCTAAGTCCTAAGCTGTAGCTGACTTTGTCAAGTTCGTCTGTGTATTTCATTCTTTATCTATTAATTATTAATCGCGCAAAGATACACTAAAATGGTAAAAAGTAAAAAGTTAAGACTAAAAAGTGTTTGAATAAACACTTGTCTGTTTTACGTAAACTCTTTCTCCTCTGTTTCCCTTTTCCCCTCGATTCTTTTATTTCCCCCCCTTTTTTCCCTTTTCCCTTATACTTTTTCCCTTTAGCTTTTAGCTTATAGCCTCTAGCTTTTAGCTTATAGCCTTTAGCCTTTTATCTGTCCATCGCTCAAGCAAATCTTCGAATCTGCCATCTCCGCCAGTTCCGTATCGTGAGTGACGATAACAAAAGTTTGTCCTAACTCGTCGCGTAAGGAGAAAAATAATTGGTGCAGTTCGTTTTTAGTATGTGTATCCAGATTACCCGAAGGTTCGTCGGCCAGGACCACTTTTGGGGAATTGATCAGGGCTCTGGCGACGGATACCCGTTGTTGTTCTCCTCCCGAAAGTTCTGACGGTTTATGAGAGATCCGGTCTTGCAATCCCATTAATTCCAGCAGTCCGAGTGCTTTTTTTTCGGCCTCTTTCCGGGGGACTCCCTTGATCCAGGCTGGCATACATACGTTCTCCAAAGCAGTGAATTCCGGTAGCAAATGGTGAAACTGGAAAACAAAACCGATATTGTTATTTCGGAAATTTGCTAATTTATTGGCCGAATAGTGAGCGACGTTGTCCTGTTCATACCATACCTCTCCTTCATCCGGGTAGTCTAAGGTGCCTATAATGTGCAGCAAAGTACTTTTCCCGGCTCCACTAGCCCCGACGATCGTCACAATTTGTTTTTCGGGAATGATCAGATCGATGCCTTTTAAAACCTGTAGTGTTCCGTAACTTTTTTTGATATTTTTGACCTCAATCATCCAATTTCTTTTAATTTTCGCTGTAAAGATAGGGAATAAAGTCAAAATAATATTTAATTTCGTGTGGAAAACGTCCCATTAAATTAGTCGAAAGTTTATAAAGTCTACAAAAAATTCTAAGTTCCCGCACCTGTGGGGGATTGACAATTGCCAGAGACCAGTTGACAATGAAACAGCACACTGGAAAGATCCATCGAACCAACTAAAAACCAATGCTTTATTCTTTATTCCTTTTTTCATTTGTCTTTACTTATTCCTTTTTCGATGGAAGCTTCGCTTCCAAATAATTGTCAATAGGTAATTGTCGTCTGTCAATTATTCTTTTGGTGGATTTCCACCAAAAGAATGGGACGTTTTATGATGCGTTTATTTTGTTTGTTATCAGTTTGTTATCTATGGTTTTGTGGGTTCGGTGGCAAGCAGGAGGGAAAGGTGTCGGATTCGGCTTTGTATGTCTTGAAAGATAAGGCTTATGGGCATATTTCTAAGGGCGAATATCAGGAGACGGAAAGAGTTTGTCAGGAGATTTTACAAAATACCGTTTGGGGAGGACAAGAATGGTTTTACACCTATGCCTTGATCTATCAGGGACAAGCACGGATCATGCTGGGCAAAACGCAGGAGGGATTACAGGATTTGCTCGGGGCAAAACGATTGGCTGAGATACAACACAATGATTCGGCACTTTGTTCGGTGTATAACGGGCTTGGGTTGTACGAACAAAATGTCACTTGTGACTATTACCGCTCTTTGAATTATTACCGGGAGGGGTGTGATATCGCCGAACGTTGCGGACACCGGTTGTTGTATTGTTTGTTAGTCGCTAATATCGCGGAAGTACTGACTTTAAGAAATGAAGAAGCCGGGTTGGAATATGCAGAGAAATGTTACCTGCTGGGCCGGCAGAATAATGATCCTTATCTGATCTATTGCGGGGCGATTTCTATGGCCCGCAATCTTTGTCTCAACCGGAAGATGGAAGAGGCCTGGAGATATACCCGTGAAGCGGATCGGTTGAGTAAACGTTATGACTTTAAAAATCGTTCGGATATTTATAATACATACGGAGAAATAGCGTTGGAAGCGGGGGATTATATGAAGGCCGGATTGTACTATGAGCAGGCGATCCGGGAACATGGTTTTTCACAGGCTGCTTATGTCGTGTCCACCTATGTCGGCTATGGACGGGCGCTGATCGCTCAGAAAAAATACAAGTCTGCTTTGGAAAAATTACAGATCGGGAAAGAGATCTCTGAAAAAAATATCACTTCACTGTTCCGGCGGGAAGTCTACCTGTTGCTTTCGGCCTGTTACGATCGGTTAGGTGAGCCAAAAGAAGCTTTGGAATATTATAAGAGGTATACGGCTGAATCTTTTCGTTTGTATAACGAAGACAAAGAAAGGACAGAGAAGGAGTTGATGGTGAGGTATGAGACAGAGAAACGAAATAAGGAATTGGCTCAAAAAAATATGTTGTTACAAAAGGAACAGAATCGGGTGATGGCTTTGGTCGGGATCACTTTTGTCGTCTTGATCGTCGTTTTACTGTTTTACATCAATTATCGGAGAAAAAATCGATTATATAAACAGATTGTTCGGGAAAGTGTGGATTGGCTGGCGAAGGAAAGACAGTTTTCTAAGCGGATAGCAGAGCAGGAGAAACAATTGCAGGAATTGATCGGTAAGGCCGGAGCTGTTGATGGAGGGCGTTATTCCGGTTCTTCGCTGAATAAAGATAGCCAGCAGGAATTATTCGGCCGGTTGGAGCGTTTAATGCAAAACGATCAGGTATATAAAAATAGTTTATTCACCCGGGAAAAAATGGCTGAATTATTGGGTACTAACCGTACCTATCTTTCGCAGACCATCAATGAACAAACCGGATTGACTTTTACGCATTATATGAATAAATATCGGATCGAAGAAGCCCGGAGAATATTGGCTGATCCACAGGACGATACACCGATAAAAGCAATTGCTGCCGATCTGGGATTCAGCTCGGTAACTACTTTTTATACTCTTTTCAAAGCTGTCGTTCAGATGTCACCGGACCAATACCGGAAACATGCCCGCTCGCTGAGAGAAAATAAATCTTAAAGAAATGCAAAAATTGTCCGTGTAAATTCGTACGATTTTTGTATTTTAACATTTATTTTTTACAAAAAAAGCAATTGCTGATTTTGGAATTGCTTTAATAATAAGGTGTTTTTCGGATTTGTTTTTCTTTGTCCTACTAAATCATTTTTAAGAATTTGTTATGAAGATAATGTTAAGGACTATGAAGAACGGATTTTATTTCCTGGGTGGGCTGCTACTTTTAGCGGGGGCCTGTACTGCGCCGGATTCGTACCGGTTGGTTGGAAATCTGAGCGGGTTAGCGGATGGTACCAGGATGCTTTTGGTACCGGCGGCAACACACAAACAAGAGAAGCCTATCGGTGAAGCTGTGGTGGAAGATGGAAAATTTGTTTTCGAGGGACAGTTACCCGAGCCGCGGTTGTTGAATCTGCAGGCAGAGGGGAAGCAGTTGTATTATGCCTTTATGCTGGAAAACGGTGAGGTGACTATAACAGGCGAAGCCGTCTCTACGACCGATGGAGATCGGGAAATGGTGACATTGAATAAGGCGGTTGTTACGGGTAGTAAGGCAGATCGGGAATTCCGGGAGAAAATAGCTTTCCGGCAGGAGTTGGATAAAGCTTATACTCGGTTACACCAAAAATACGAGGATATAAGCCGGCAGTTGGGGGAGGCCCGCCGTACCGGAAATGCGGTGAAGATAGATTCACTGAATCAAACCGAAGAGATGAAGGCCTATGCCAGAGACGAGAAAGCTTTCTTCACTCAGGTAGAAAAGCAGACTATGGCTTCGATCAAAGCGAATAAAGATAGCTATTGGGGACCTCTGTTGATGCTGTATTGCTTTAATTATTTTACCGAGGATCCTGCCCAGATTGAACTTTACAATAGTTTCCCGGAAGAAATACAAAATGGCTACTATGGGCAGTTGTTGAAGAAGGAACTGATCCCGGAGAATCTGATCGGCAAACGGTTACCGGCCTTTTCTGCTCCCGACCGGAATGGAAATATACACTCCGACAGCGATTTGCGTAAGAATAAAAAATGCGTTTTGATCGATTTTTGGGCATCGTGGTGTGGCCCTTGCCGGCGGGAAATTCCTAATTTGAAGAAAATTTACGAAGCATATGTAGACAAAGGGTTGGAAATCATTAGTATATCTATTGATAAGGAGGATAAGGCCTGGCAGAAAGCTTTGGATGAGGAACAGCTGCCCTGGCCTAATTTGATCGATCGGCAAGAGTTGTTCGGAGAGCAGTTTTACGGGCGTACGATCCCGGCTATTTTTCTGGTTACCGAAGACGGAATCGTACAGTATGATAAACTGCGGGGACAAGCGTTGTCCGATAAAATTGCCGAAATATTGAACTAACCGATACTTACTATAAAACTTATGAAAATGAAAAAAAATGTCCAAAACAAAAATTACCGGAGAGGGTGGCGTTTGTTGGCTGTGATCGGTATGCTTTTGTGTTTACCTTTATTACAGCTGAAGGCTCAGGAAATGCGAACGATTACCGGGCTTGTTGTCGATCAGAAGGGAGAAATACTGCCCGGAGCTACGGTGAAAGCGGTACAAGCTCCGGGAGTGAAAACCCTGATCGCTACTTCGACCGATCTCGATGGGAAGTTTAAGTTGAATATTCCGTCGGAGGTTACTCAGATTGAAGTTACTTTTGTCGGGTATAAAAACCAGCAGGTAGCCCTGAAAGGGAAAACCGATTTTAAAATTGTACTGACAGAAGATACCCAGGAGATGGAAGAAGTGGTGGTAACCGGTATGTTCACCCGTAAAGCGAATAGTTATACCGGCTCGGTTACCACAATCAAGGGGGATGAATTGAAAACGGTCGGGAATGGAAATGTCTTGTCCAGTTTGAAAAATATAGATCCTTCTTTTCTGATGGTTGAAAATCTGGAGGTTGGTTCGAATCCCAATGCGATACCCGATTTTCAGATGCGTGGACAGACCGGATTTACCGAAGTGGCCAGTGAATATCAGGAAAATCCGAATCAGCCGTTATTTATTTTGGATGGATTCGAGACGACGCTGACGAAAATTATGGACCTTGATATGAATCAGGTACAGAGTGTTACTTTGCTGAAAGATGCTACTGCTAAGGCGATTTATGGGTCGAAAGCGGCCAATGGCGTGGTGGTGGTAGAAACGATCCGACCGGAAAAAGGGAAAATGAAGATTACCTATACCGGAAGCCTGGATATCGAAGCTCCGGATTTATCCAGTTATGATTTGTGTAATGCCGAGGAAAAATTGCGGGCGGAATATCTGGCCGGTTTCTATACTTCTTCGACGGGATCTGCCACAGAACAGATGAATCTGGACAAAAGATATACGACCGTTGCCAGTGCTATCGCGGCCGGTGTCGATACGTATTGGCTGGATAAACCTTTGCGGGTGGGGGTCGGACAAAAACATTCTCTTTATCTGGAGGGTGGGGATGATTATATGCTGTATGGGATCGATCTGAGTTATAACAATGTGGCCGGAGTGATGAAAGGGTCGAACCGGAATACCCTGAGCGGAGGGATTACATTTTCATATAAATACAAAAATTTATTGTTCCGGAATAAGTTTACGATCGACGATAATAAATCGAATGATTCACCTTATGGTTCGTTCAGCGATTATGCTTACCTGAATCCTTATAACCGTTTGCATGACGAGGATGGAGAAATGGAAGATTCCTGGACGGGTTTGGTGACCGAATATAATTATCTGAAAAATGGCCTGATCAATACCCGGTTTGAAGACAGATACACGACGTTTACCGAAAATTTTTATGCCGAATACCAGGCGTTGCAAAATCTGCGTCTGACTGCCCGGTTCGGTTTGACGAAAAAGAACTCCGGTTCGGAAGATTATTATCCTGCCGGACATACCAATTTTGTCAGCTATACAGGGGATAATTTGTATAAGCGGGGTAGCTATTCCACCTATTCCCGTAAAGATAATAACCTGAGTCTGGATTTGGGGACGGCTTATTCGATCTCAAAATTGAGGCATACGCTTTTTTTGAATGCCCAATACAGTATGAGCCGGGCGAAATATGACTATTATACGGTTGCTGTGCAGGGATTGGCCAATGATAATATGGATCATATTTCGATGGGGGTAGAATACAAGAATACCAAACCGACCGGTAGCGAAGGGATTACCCGGGACATGGGGTTCACCGGTTCTTTAAACTATTCTTTCGACGATCGTTATTTGTTGGATGTCAATTACCGGTTGAACGGTTCTTCCGATTTCGGGACCAATAACCGTTGGGGACATTTTTATTCCTTCGGTTTGGGTTGGAATCTGCATAAAGAGAGTTTCTTCAGTGATATAGAATGGATCGAGCGGATAAAATTCAGGGCCTCGACAGGTTATACCGGGTCACAAGGTTTTAATTCTTATGATGCTATTGCAACCTTGAATTATTACCAAAGTGCTTATCAGGGCGAATTGGGGTCTTATTTGATGGGATTGGCTAATCCTGATCTGGCCTGGCAAAAGAAATACGACAATAATATCGGTGCGGATCTGAGTTTTTTGCAGGGAGCGGTGAATGTGCGTTTCGATTATTATGTTTCGACGACCAAAGGGACGATCACTTCGGTGACGACTCCGCCTTCTATAGGATTTTCTTCTTACATGGCCAATTTGGGTGAAGTGGAAAACAAAGGTTGGGAAGTGTACCTGAACGGCCGGATTTGGAGAGATACGCCAAGCCGGAGTTATGTGAATTTTTATGCGTCGGCGGCTGCTAATAAAAATATCCTCAAGAAAATATCTAATTCATTGAAAGCATTGAACGATAGCACGGATGAAGAGTACGACTCGTCTTCTGCTACCTCGGTACCTGTCCGTTACGAAGAAGGCCAGTCGATGAGTACGATCTGGGTAGTGAAATCTTTGGGTATCGATCCTCAGACCGGGAAAGAGGTGTTCGTGAAGAAAGACGGTTCGCTGACTTACGATTGGAGTAGTTCCGATTTTATTGCCGGCGGAGATACCCGTCCGAAGGTATCCGGTAATTTCGGTATCAATATGGAGTATCATGGGTTCGGATTGAATGCGGGTTTTACCTGGCGGCTGGGTGGACAAATGTATAATACGACTTTGTTGGACAAAGTAGAAAATGCCGATGTACATTATAATGTCGACCGGCGGGTTTTCACCGGACGTTGGAGTGAACCGGGGCAAGTGGCCCGTTTCAAGTCGATTACGGACGATTCCGAGACTAAACCTACGAGTCGGTTTGTTGAAGATTATAATCTGCTGACATTCTCTTCTTTGAATGTTTATTATGATTTCCGGGAGTGTCGTTTCATGGAAAAGAGTTTTCTGCAACGCATGAAAGCCACCTTTTATATGAATGATATTGCTACCATTTCTTCAGTGAAAACGGAACGCGGAACTTCTTATCCGTTTGCCCGTTCGTTCTCTTTCTCATTACAGGTAACTTTTTAAAACAGGACAACTATGAACAAATTAAGATACAATGTGAGCTTTTGGCTCGGTGCCTTGTTCCTTTTCGTGACGGGAGGATGTTCGGATTATTTCGATGTACGTCCGAAATCACAGGTGCTCGCCGACGAACTTTTTTCTACGGAAGAAGGTTTCAGCGACCAGTTGACCGGAGTGTACAAGAGATTGGCTTCGACCTCTTTGTATGGGCAGGAAATGACCTTCGGGTTAGCCGAAGCCTTGACACAAAATTATGATCTGGCAACAGGAAGCGAGTATTATGAGGCAGGCCTTTACAATTATGAGAATACGGCGGTGAAGAATAAGATCACTACGGTTTGGTCGCAGATGTATTCGGCGATTGCCAATCTGAACATTATGCTGGAGTATATCGATAAAAATCCGGCGATGTTCAGTGGGGATAATTATCGCATATACAAAGGGGAGGCTTTGGGATTGCGTGCTTTTTTGCATCTGGATTTATTGCGGATGTTCGCTCCTTCGTATGCTTCGAATGCACAAGCTCCAGCCATCCCTTATGTAATGACTTATTCGACAGCGGTAACCCCGCAGTCTACTGTCGATAAAGTATTGGATTATGTCATTGCGGATGCCCGGGAAGCTCTCGGGCTGCTGGAAACCGATCCGTTGTTTCTGGCCGATAGTCTGGAAGCTTATACTTATCGGAACGATCGTTCCTATCGGTTTAATTATTATGCCGTTGCAGCAACTTTAGCCAGGGCTTATCAATGGAAGGGAGGGGCCGATAATCTGGCGCAGGCTTTGGTCTATGCCCGGAAAGTGATCGAGGAAAAGAAATTTTCCTGGGTACACTATACTTCTATCACTTCGTCGAATGCTTACGAAAGGGATTTGTTGTTCGCTTCCGAACTGTTATTCCGTTTGAATGTGCTCGATATGGACGATATTATCGAGCCTTATTTTAAAGAACAGACCGATAAGACGAAAAAATTGTCTCCTTCCGAGGAAATGTGGGACGATATTTACGAAGTTTCGACTAAAGCGTATGGGCAGGATTGGCGGCATACTTATCATTGGACTTATAGTGGCAGTGATCCTTATCTGTCTAAATTCTGGCAGTATGAAAACGGTACATATAAAAATTTTATGCCTGTTTTGCGTTGGTCCGAAATGTATTATATCGCTGCCGAAGCTTCACTGAATACCGATTCCCGGCAGGCTGTCCGTTATCTTAACACTGTCCGGAACAACCGGTATCTGGATTTCGACCCGTTGGATGAAAACTTGCCGGTGACACAGATTCAAAATGAAATCTATAAAGAATACCGGAAGGAATTGGTGGGGGAAGGACAATTGTTTTACTATTATAAGCGCTTGAATTTTGCTTCTATTCCCGGGTCGGCGGTCAGCGGTAGCGACGATATCTATGTTTTGCCGATGCCGGAGAATGAGGTTGAATTCGGTAACCGGCAATGATTGTAGAACTGATAAATTGGATTATTATGATAAAATATATACTACTGGGAATTTGGGGATTACTCTTGTTGAATTCCTGCGAAAATGATGATTTTGTTTGGGGAAAAGAAGATTTTGCCCGGATTGTCGGACCGGAGATCTGGACCAGAAATACAGATTCGATGACTTTTACCTTTTCGGTTTATCCGGAAGAGGTAAAGGAATTTGCTGTAGCGTCTTGTGTCGTGATACAAGGGAAAGTGGCGGATTACGACCGGACAGTGAAATTGGCTGTCGATCCGTCGAAAACAACTGCACAGGCATCCGATTATTCACTGCCCCGGGAAGTGATACTGAAAGCCGGTCAGGATTCGGTGGGGTTCGATATCCTGCTTTACCGGACGGAAGCGATGCAAACCGAAGAAGTACGTCTTCAGGTGAGGATAGACGGCTCCGGTGATCTGCAACCGGGAGTCGATGCGTGGTCTGCTTTGACTATCGCCTGGAACGATAAAATTACCAAGCCGGGCAATTGGGAGGATTTGACCGAATTTTTCGGTGACTATAGCGAGACCAAATACCGGTTTATTATTTCGACTTTGGGAGTCAGTCAGTTTACCTATGGAGAAGCAGAGGGGATGACTTGGGGAGAAATGTGGAACTATCGTTTACGGATGGTCGCTGCGCTGGAAGAATATAATGCCACCCATTCGGAGAATATGAAGGATGAAAATGGGGCTGTCGTTTCTTTTTAAAATATAAAAATAGCATATCATGAGAAGAATGAAATATAAAATCGGGGCTTTTTGCCTCTTGGCGATAGGACTTTGGGGATGTCTGGAGGATAAAGGCGTGTATGATTACGACTTCGATGTGGCGCCTGAAATAAAGATAGATACGGTTGGAACGGATAAAACCGAACTGTTCCGGACCTGGGAAATCGGGGATACCATTCATTTTACGCCCCGGGTTACCTATAGTAAGCCTGAAAATCTGGTATACCGTTGGTTTGTTATGGATTCCGATTACAAACCGGAAACGGTGGGGAATACGACGGTGTATCCGCCGGCCGACACCATTTCCCGTACACTCGATCTGAATTATGTGGTGAGTCTCGAGGCGGGGAAAGCTTATCAGGTGTGGATGATGGCCAAAGATACGGTATACAATACGATGGGATTTTTTCTGGCGAGATCGTACCTGACTCTTCCTCAGGCGGGTTCTAAGAGTGGAATTTATTGTTTACAAGAAAAAGAGGGCCGGGTGGATGTCGATGTTTTCGGATCGAAAAGGACCTTGATTTTCAGCGGATCACAGGCTGAAGAATATTGGCACGAACAGGATTATTGGAGTGGTTTACATCCGGAACATCCTTTGGACGGTGAGGCTAAGCTGATTTTTTATTCTACTACGGGAAAATGGTATTATATCCTGACCGGACAGGAGGCTTTGCGTTGTTCACCTGCGAATATGGTGATTATGGACACCTGGAACGATATGTTTTATTCAGCGCCCGAATACCGTCCTGAGGCGATGATGTGTGTGAATAATTGTGATTTCCTGATCAATAACGGAAGGTTACATTGTCTGTATATTCAAAGTGCCGGTGACCGGAAGTTTCCGGTAGCGATGAGCGGTACGTATGATCTTGCTCCTTACCTGGCTTCGGCTACGATTGCGGGTTGGGGGGCTGTGACCGGGGCTATCGGGGCTTACCAGGTGGTTTTCGACAAAGAACAGAACGGTTTCCGGCCTTTCTTCAACCGGGCTTCGTCATTGAGCCGTTTTAGTGAAGCGGATGCTGAAGCGGTATTCGATGTGAACCATATGAACGGGGAGTTGGTGTATTCGGCCACCGTAAACGGAGGTGAGACGATGGCGGTGATGAAACGTGACGGTGGGTATTGGATGGATGTGGCTTGTTTCTACAATGTCGTGGATAATGGAAAGCTGGCTCGTTACTCCCGTTCCCTGGCCGGATGTGAGAATTTAGACCGGGCCACTTGTTTTACTTCGACCAATGCAGGCTCCGTTTTGTTTTATTCGGTCGGTAATACTTTGTATTCTTATAGTTATACTACCGGGCAAACGGAATCTGTAAAAGTGTGGAACTCGGATGACGACGACGAAGTCATTACTTGTCTGTATATGATCGGAACGGGGGGATTCCCGACAGCCGGACGTGTTTTGTGGGCTGCTGTATGGAATGAAAAAACTCAGGAAGGAAAGATCGTAGAATTTGAAGTGAGTCCTACTACCGGAAAGATTGAAGACATGTACGGACCGATGTTCGGAGGGCCGGCCAATAGTCCGAGTATCTTCCCCGGTTTCGGTAAAGTGATCTCGATGACACAAACGATTTAGGCTGGGAAACAGACGTTGGGGGAAAGGTGTGTTAGTAAACGTTACAGAGGGAGCATGAGACAGGTTATCCTCCGTAACGTTTACCCCCTCTGTAACTTATGTTTGTAAAACTGAATTTTTCAAAAAAAGTTTGACTATATGAAATTTAATATTACTTTTGCAGCGTCAAAAACCGGCACGCGGGCGTGGTGGAATTGGTAGACACGCTAGACTTAGGATCTAGTGTCGCAAGACTTGGGGGTTCGAGTCCCTTCGCCCGTACAAAAGTAGGGAAGCCACCTTATGCGAGGTGGCTTTTTTCTGATTGAGAAGAGAGTTAGTCATATATAATAACAATTGCTATAATTCAAGAATGGCATGAATATAACGAAAAACCAGATCGACGATCTGAATGCAACCATTAAGATCGAACTAGGTAAAGAAGATTACGCCGGCCGCGTAGAGAAAGCATTGAAAGATTATCAGAAGAAAGTAGTAGTAAACGGCTTCCGTCCAGGAAAAACTCCGATGGGAATTGTGAAAAAAATGTACGGAAAATCTTTATTGGTAGATGAAATCAATAAAGTTTTGGGAGAATCGTTGAATAACTACATCAAGGAGAATAATCTTCAGATTCTGGGCGAACCGCTTCCGAACGAGACTGAACAGAAGGAACTGAACCTGGAGGATGAAAATTTCGAATTCCTGTATGATATCGCTTTGTCTCCTGAGGTGAATGCCAAAATGAGCAAACGTGAAAAAATACCTTTCTATACCATCAAAGTTGACGATGAAATGATCGACAAACAGATCGAAAGCATCTGTAAAAACAACGGTAACATGATCGCTGTAGATGAGATCGAAGGTACCGAATACCTGAAAGGGGAATTGATCGAATTGGACGCTGACGGAAATGTGAAAGAAGGAGGTATCAAAAACGAAGATGCTTCGATGTCGGTATTCCACATGAAAGATGAAGAAGCTGTAAATGCTTTCAAGGGTAAAAAAGCAGGTGAGGAAGTGAAGTTCAATGCAGTGAAAGCATACCCGAACAAGACCGATTTTGCTGCTATGTTGGGTGTAACGAAAGAAGAAGCCGAACATGCCGGTGAAAACTATTGTTTTATCGTCAAAGAAATCAAACGTTATATCGATGCAGAAGTAAACGAAGAATTGTTTACTAAATTGTATGGGGAAGGAGTGGTCAAAGATGCAGCGGATTTCCGTAATCGCGTGAAGGCAGATATCGAAAATCAGCTGAAAGGACATTCTGAATACCGCTTTACCATCGATGCCAAAGAAAAACTGATAAAGAAAAATGAAGATGTCGTTCTGCCCGAAACTTTCCTGAAAAGATGGATTGTGGCTGTCAATGAAAAGATGACTCCTGAAGAAGTGGAGAAAGATTTCGAAGGCTACCGGGATGAATTTAAATGGCAGCTGGTGAAATCGGCTATCGTGAAAGATTATGATGTGAAGGTGGAAGCCGAGGATATGAAACGGGAAGGACGCCAGATCGCTGCTGCCCAGCTGCAACAATACGGGTTATACGGATTGACTGACGAACAGCTGGACGGATTTGCAGCTAAATTGCTGGAAGATGAAAAACAGCGTCAGCATCTGTATGAAAGAGCTTTAGATAACAAAGTCTTCGACGTGATCCGGGAAAACGTGAAGCTCGAAGAACAAGAGATTTCTATGGCTGATTTCGAAAAATTATTCCAGAAATAAGATTTTAGGAAATAATATGGGAAAAGCCTTGCTATGCAGGGCTTTTTTCTTTAAACACCCGGAGGGGAACGGGATATGAAGGAGGTTTGCGCGTGAGCATGTATCAGACTCATATATTGAAAAATGGATTGAAGGTCATTCATCAGCAGGTGGACGGTAAAGCTGCCTGGTGTGGATTGATTATCGGTGTCGGTAGCCGGGACGAGCGCCCGGAAGAAGAGGGGATCGCTCATTTTATCGAGCATGTGATTTTTAAAGGGACGGAGAAAAGAAAAGCCTTTCATATCCTGAGCCGCATAGAAGATGTGGGAGGAGAACTGAATGCTTATACGACGAAAGAAGATACTTGTATTTATGCTTCCTTCCTGGCCAGGGATTATGAACGGGCTTTGGAATTGTTCGCCGATATCGTGTTTCATTCGGTATTTCCCGAAAAAGAGATAGAGAAAGAAAAAGAGGTGGTGATCGATGAGATCAATTCTTACAAAGATAGTCCGGGCGAATTGATTTTCGACGATTTCGAGGAACTGATTTATCCGGATTATCCGATCGGTAGAAATATCCTGGGAAGCGAGAAGGCGGTAAAAGGCCTCCGGCGGGACGATATTATCGATTTCGTCAAACGGAATTACCGGCCGGGAAGAATGGTGATCAGTTCGGTCGGGGATATTCCTTTCGATAAACTGGTCCGCCTGATTGAAAGATATTTCGGAGATATTCCCGGGGATCCGGCTGTATTGGTTCGTGAACGTCCCGGGATATACTTGCCCCGGCAGAAAGTGATCGATATGGATACTTATCAGAATCATTGTATTATAGGAAATGTCGCTTACGATTATACCGAAGATAAACGTCTGGCTTTTTCTCTTTTGGTCAATATCCTGGGGGGGACGGGGATGAATTCCCGTTTGAACCTGAATATCCGGGAGAAATACGGACTGGCTTATAACATCGAAGCTTCCTATACCCCCTATTCGGATACGGGGGTTTTCACGATATACTTCGGCTGTGATGCCGGCGATCTGGACAAGTGTCTGCGACTTTGCCGGAAAGAGATGGCGGCTTTGGGGGAGGAACTTTTGGGATATAACCAATTGCGTAAAGCCAAAAATCAGATGATCGGGCAGATCACCCTGGCGTCGGAAAATTATGAAAATATGATGCTGTCCAGTGGCAAGAGCTTTCTTATTTATGATAAAGTGGATGAACTGGAGGCGGTCTGTGAAGAGGTTGGAGGTATTACCCCTGAGTTGCTCCGGCAGGTGGCCCGGGAGATTTTTGCTCAGGATAAACAATCGGTTTTGATCTATAAATAAAGAAAGTATGTTGGACTTGGATGCTGAACTGGAAGAATATATCGGATTGCACTCCGAACCGGAACCGGAAATATTGCAACAGTTGTCGAGGGCTACTCATCAGAAGATTTTAAGGCCCCGGATGTTGTCGGGGAATCTGCAGGGGCAATTCCTGAAGATGCTGTGCCGGATGAACCGGGTCCAACGGGTGTTGGAAATCGGGACATTTACCGGTTATGCAGCCATCTCGATGGCAATGGGCATGGGAGAGAAAGGCGTGCTCCATACCATCGACATCAATGACGAGATTGAAGATTTTACGCGTAATTATATCGAACGTAGCGGACTGGCCGGACAGATCGTTTTTCATATCGGAGATGCCTGTGAGATAATACCCGGGCTGGATGAATGCTTCGATCTGGTATTCATCGATGCCGATAAAAGGCAATATGCAGCGTATTACCGGTTAGTATTCGATAAGGTCCGGCCAGGAGGAATCATTGTGGCTGACGATGTGCTGTGGGACGGTAAGGTCACGGAAAAAGATACCCGCGATGCGCAAACACGCGGGATACTGGAATTTAATGAGTTGGTGCAGGCCGATACCCGGGTAGAAAATCTGTTGTTGCCTGTGCGGCATGGATTGATGCTGATCCGGAAGAAAGATTAGGAATCGGAGATAGAAATTGAGTGAATTAATTTTATCTTTGTAAGGATATAAACAGAGCATAATTATGAGACAATATTTGGATTTGCTGGACCGGATTTTGAGTGAAGGAGCGGAGAAAACAGACCGTACCGGAACAGGGACGATCAGTGTTTTCGGTCATCAGATGCGTTTTGATTTACAGGCTGGTTTTCCTTTGCTGACCACCAAAAAATTGCATCTCAAATCGATTATCTACGAATTGCTTTGGTTCCTGAAAGGAGACACCAACGTCAAATATTTACAGGATCATGGGGTGAAGATTTGGAACGAATGGGCGGATGCCGACGGGGATTTGGGACATATCTACGGTTATCAATGGCGTTCATGGCCCCGGCCCGACGGGACCCATCTGGATCAGATCGCACAGGTGGTCCACGATATAAAAAACAACCCCGACTCCCGGCGTTTGATTGTGAGTGCCTGGAATGCCGGAGACATTGAAAATATGGCTTTAGCTCCCTGCCATGCTTTATTCCAGTTTTATGTGGTCGGTGGCAAATTATCCTGCCAGCTCTACCAACGTAGTGCCGATACTTTTTTGGGAGTTCCCTTCAATATCGCTTCTTATGCCTTGCTGACCCTGATGATGGCCCAGGTTTGTGGTTTGCAGCCGGGTGAGTTCGTACATACCCTGGGGGATGCCCACATTTACCTGAATCATATCGAACAGGTCCGTCTGCAATTGTCCCGCGAGCCCCGCGCTTTACCGCAGATGCATATCAATCCGGCTGTGAAGGATATTTTCGGTTTCCGCTATGAAGATTTCGAATTGACCGGCTACGATCCCCATCCGCATATCAAAGGAGCGATTTCGGTATAAATCGTGGTTCAGTCTTTTTTCCTGAATCGGTTTTTATATTCCAAAACTTCTTTGAGTAGTTGAGGAGACATCGGATGATCGATCGGATTCAGCAGACTGTCCGTTACGACGATTCGGCCTGAATGTTTCTTTTCGTATATCGCTTCGGGGGTGACAAAGGCGTAATTTTCTTCGGTACCTGTCAGGTGAAAAAGCGGGCGCAGGCTGTCGGTGAGAAAATGGCCCATGCTGTAATCTCCGGGAGGATTCGAAACACCGAAGAGGGTATGCATCAAAGTCGGCACAATGTCGTAATGAGTGGTTGTATGGTGATAGTTCCGCGGAGCTTGTCCGGGTTCGTAATAAATGAAAGGCACATGAATCTGTGCATCGGAATAATTACTGCCGTGACCCCAGTAATTTTTTTTATTCTCATTGAATTCCTGACTGTGGTCTCCGGTAATGACCAGGATCGAATTGTCTAAGAGTCCCTTGTGTTCGAGTTCTCCGACGATACTTCCAACCAGGGAATCTACATACCAACCGCAATTTCTGTAGAGGTTGAAAAATGGCGTGGCATCCATTTCATTACTCAGAGCCATATAATTGGCATACTCCCAGGAAGGTTCGAATTTATGACGGTGAGGAGCCGGAATGGAGATGGCATGCAACAAATCATAGAATAAAAAAGCAAAAAACGGTTTGTCGGGTTTTTGGTCCAGATATTGAAGAAAGTCGGCCGTCAGCCGGGTATCGCGGTCGAAAGGAGTTGCCCCTTGGGTTTCTGTCCGAAGGTGCGGAACTTCCCCGAAAATAATCCGGTCGAAAGGCGGATTTTGAAGAGTTGCACTCGGAAAGGTCTGAACGTCATACCCCTGTTCGAGCAGGGTTTGGATGAATAAAGGAGAGGTCCCCGATAGTTCGAAAGCTTTCCAATAGGTAGGAGAAATTCCGAAGAACAAGCCGAAAATACTTCCTCGTGTACCGCTGCTGGAACTCAGATGATGGGTGAAAACCGAACTACGGGTTGCGAAACCGGAGAGGTTCGGCATGGTCTCTGTATCGAATATCCGTGGATTCCAGGAATCCAGAAGGATAAAAATAATATTTTTCCGTGAAACGGTATCATTTGAAATCAACGGATGTAACGGATAGGTGATACCGGTATTGAGAGTGGTGTTGTCGTTCAGTTGCGGATGGGAAACCGGGTGATGGATAATTCCTAATTTTGCCATTAACTTGTTTGCAGTCAATGGATAAAATTGTGGCAGGCAGGTTGCGACATTTTGTATCGAAAATTGGTTTGAAGCAGCGGCATAGGCATGCACTAAATGTGCACTTAAAGTGCTGCATACAAAGAGAACGAGATATAAGATAATTTGCCGTCTTCTCAAACGCTGATAAAAGCGGTAGGCTATCCATATTATGCCGGAAAACAGGAATCCCACAGCCAGGATAGTCAATGCAAATCTGAGAATCAAAGACGTTTCGAAATTGAACACTTGTCCGGCATCTTGCCCGAAAACCATGTCCAGTACCAAACCGTTGATATGGAATTTGTATAGCTGAAAGACCAGGCCGTTCAGGTAGGCTATGATATTCAACAGGAAATAAAAGGTAATCAGTAGACCTTGGTTGAAACGGGGGAAAGGGCACGCCAGCGACATCAGGATATATAGCAGATAGGGAATTAAGGCAAACAGACCGGCATGTGCAAAAGCCGCAACGAGGTAGTAACCGTATCCGGCGAAATCGGTGGTCGAAGCGATATTGCTTTGCAACAGATAGAGAAAGAATTGTAAGAACAGGGTAAAAGATCCTGCAATATAGATTGCAAATCCCAGTTGGAGGCGGTTTTGTAAAGTGTTCATTTTATTTATCGATAACTTGCTGGAAAACATTCGTCAGATTCTGTACGTATTTTTCCATGGTATAATGGGTGATGATCCGCTGGTATCCGGCTTCTCCGAATGCTTTCGTTTTTTCGGGATCCCGGGCCAGTGTTCCGATACTGGCTGCAATGGCTTCCGGTGAGTCGGGGCGGATGATCATACCGGTCTGTCCGTCGACCACCAATTCCCGGAGCCCGGGAATATCGGTTACGATACAAGCCACCTTACAAGCCATAGCTTCACGCAAGCTGCGGGGGGAAGCATCCCGGATAGAGGGACAGATGCAGACATCTTTACCCGGCAGAAAATGGACGGCATCCTTACGCAGACCGAGCATATGAATCCGGGCTGCTGCCGGCCCTTGTTGGGCCAGTTGGTAGTCGGCTTCATCGTAATCGCCCAAATGAATCAGATGTACCCGGGGATCCTCAATCAGATGCATACCTGCAATCAGTTGCCGGAGACCTTTGAAAGGACGGTGTTTGGTATTGGCCAGGCATACGACTTGAAAAGCATCGTCAGGAATGCCCTCGACCGACTGGGGGTGAGTGAAAGCATCCTTCATCCAGTTGACATCGTAAGGTTTGGGATTTACGGTCATCTTGGCCGGAGAAATAAATTTAGACAGCTGTTCTTTGATGTCCTGGGTGGCACACATCATGTGAGCTACCCTTGGATTTAGGGTGCCTAGATAATAAGTCAGATCACTCCTTCTGATTTTAGCCTGTGTACCCCGGTAACCGACGACTTTAACCTGAGTTCCAAGTGTTGCGAATAGGGCATTGGACAGATCGGAACTGTTAATGGCATAGATGACATGGATCTGATGGGTTTTAATAATTTTACGGATACACTGAATAGTCGGCCAATTAAATTTCTTACGGAAATAAGGCACTTCGATGCCTGTGATGTCTTTGGGAATAGCTTTATGCTCGTCTTCAGTGGTATAAGTGACATAAGTGTTGAAGCCTTTGGCCTGAATGGCTTTCAACATGCCATAATTAATAATATCAATTGTGTGGGATACACAAAGTAAATTCATCATTTTAACGGGTCGGTTACGGGATTTAGCCTGACAAAGTTGTGGAAAATTTTTATAATATGCAATCCGACTGATTTATAAAGTCTGTTTACAGCCTGAATATTCCGTTTTTTTTTCGGGATTGTCGTTTTATGTCCTATTTTTGTTGAATATTTAAGTATTTAAATTTGAAAAAATATGGAATTAGCGATTATAGTTGCTGCTGCTGAAAATCATGTGATCGGAAGGGATAATGGATTGATCTGGCATTTATCGGCAGATTTGAAGCGATTTAAAGCGCTGACGACCGGTCATGCGATATTGATGGGACGGAAGACTTTCGAATCGATGGGAAGAGCGCTGCCCAATCGAAGAAATGTGGTGATTTCCGGTAATCCCGGTTTTGTCGCCCCTGGTGCCGAGGTGGTGCCGGATATCCCGAAAGCTTTGGAACTGCTAAAAGGGGAAGAACGGGTATTTGTGATCGGAGGAGGCTCGATCTACCGCGAATTTTGGGATAAGGCTTCGCAGTTATATCTGACAGAAGTACATACCTCTCCCGAGGGAGATACTTTCATTCCTGCCATAGATCCGGATAAATGGGAATTGATCGGCCGTGAAGATCATTATGCCGATGAGAAAAATGAATTCGATTACTCATTTCTCGATTATCGTTTAAAGGCTGAATAGGGTTGAGTTATCCGAAAATCTTTTTTCGGATAGCCTTCGACCGTTCTTTCCGCTGATCTCTTCGTATGGAATAATGATTGTATTTCAACATCAGCCGGATACATGCTTCCTGATCGAAATTCCGGCATTGCGCATATTTTTTAGCCAGAAAAATATAGAGTTCGTCGCTGATGAACATGCGTCTGAAATTTTTACAACCTTCTTCGAGGTTCATCGGTTTAAAAGTCATCCGGTTGATATCCACCAGGGAAAAATGGTATTGTCCGTCTATTTGTGCGATAAGTACATTCCCCGGCGAATAGTCTTCATGGCAAACTCCTTTTTCGTGTAAAGCAGCTGTAAACTGTGCAAATGCAGTCATCAAAGCTTCATTGCCCTGTAACGGTCCCTGGTAGTATTCCCGGATTTCCCGTCGGTAAGGGCATTGCAGGCTGATATAATAACTATAATGTAGTAATCCTCCCTTAAATTCTTCGATATAAGCGATCGATTCAGGGGTTTCGAATCCCCGTTTGATGACTTCGAAAGCATTGTTGTAAGCCCGGCAAGCTTTGGATTTCCGGAAAAAAGTATAAGCGATCCGGTTAATGAAAATCGGAACCCGGTAACGTTTTACGTTTATTTCCAGACCATTCACCTTGAATTTCTTGATCGTGTTCCGTCTGTCCTGGACGATTTCTCCACCTGCGTTGAAATTTTGGGGGAGGGTTTCGATGAAGGTATAGAGAGATTTATATTGGGGATTGAGTATAATTTTCCTCATTTATTCCTTTTTATCTAATAATACGTAGATGACTTCAGGCAATAAAAACCTTCGTTTATTTGTCGGGCAAAGATAAAGAATCTTTTAGGATGTACAAATTTTATCATTCTAATACTAACCGGGATAGAATTCGCCGGCTTATCGCACCGGATGATTTTTCGCTACCAAAATAAACGAACATTTAAATTGGAGGCGATGAAAATATCCGTGGTTATTCAGACTTATAACTCAGAACAATTTTTGGAACGGGTACTGAATTCGGTGAAAGAATTCGATGAAATTGTGGTGTGTGATATGTATAGCACCGACCGTACGATTGAAATAGCCCGAAAGTTCGATTGTAAGATCGTTTATCATAAGAAAACCGATTTTTGTGAACCGGCCCGGAATTTTGCCATACACTCGGCTACTTATGATTGGGTGTTGGTGGTCGATTCGGATGAAATTGTTCCTGCGGACTTGAAGGATTATTTATATACTCTCCTTCGGGAACAGCGTGCTATCGGTGGAGTTTGGATCCCACGGAAGAATTATTTGATGGGAAAATTCATACATGGGGATTATCCGGATTATATCTTACGTTTTTTCCGTAAGCAAAATGCTTTTTGGCCTCCATATGTACATGCAGTTCCCCGGGTAGAAGGAAAGGTGATCCGGGTGCCCCGTAATAAAAAAGAGCTGGCTTTTATTCATTTAGTCAACAATCCGCTGGAATTGAAGTTGAATAAACTGAATATTTACACCAGCAAAGAGATCCCCAAACGTACCGGACAGAAATATACTTTTCTTAGTATTTTTTATGCTCCGGCATATCGTTTTTTCAAGTCTTATATTTTGAAGGGAGGTTTTCGGGATGGGAAGGCCGGTGTGATCAATGCCGGAATGGATGCCTTTTATAAATTTGTTACAATCGCTAAAATCTGGGAAAACCGGATAAAGAAACAGGATATATCGAAGGAGTTGTCGGAATAGGAAATTATATTGATTTTTATGCGTTTGCTCGGTGTTTTTCATTGTATCGATATTATAAATTACCATATGCTTCAGGCGATGAGGGGGAAGGGGATCGAAACCTATGCAACTTATACTTCTGATGAAGAACGAGAGGCCTTGCCTAAGGAATGTGTGGCTTTGAGAATACCTCATTTTAAAAGTAAATTTAAATATGCCTCTATTAAGGAGGTGCGTTCGATTATAAAGAAATATCGTATCGATGTAATCTATGCTTCGAGTAGTATCGATTTATCCATTGCATTGTTTGCTTCCTGGGGTACACCTGCCCGGGTGGTAGGGTATCGGGGCACGCAGGCTAAAATCAGAAGGAGCGACCCGACTTATTATCTGGGTATTCTCAATCCACGCATAGCCCATGTGATGTGTGCAACGGAAGATATAAAACAACAACTTGCCCGGTTTATTTCTCCGGATCGAATGACTGTGTCTCCGAAACCCTACGAGGTTATGTGGATGGAAGATGTATGGGCTCATCCTAAATCCGTAGCGGGAATACCGTCGACCGCTTTTCAAGTTATATGCCTGGCCAATACCAAGGGAAGATCTTTTAAAGGATTACGGATTTTGATCCGGGCTTTGGAGCTACTGACCGATACGGACATCCACTTGATCTATTTGGGGGAGTATGATAAAGCCGACTATAAACTGGCACAAAATGGCCCCGCTGCGAAACAAATACATATGTTAGGTCCTCATAAAGATGCTGTTTATTATTTACCGGGTAAAGATGTCTGCATCTGTCCTTCGACCCGTGATGCCTCTCCCCGTAGTTTACGTGAAGCGATGGCCTGTAAAGTGGCCTGCATCGTAACGGATATTCCGGGGGCCCGGGATTTGGTCGTCGACGGGCGGACAGGTATCATCGTACAGGCCGGATCTCCGCAAGCGATTGCCGAAGGGATCCGGGTTTTGGCTGCTGACCGTGCAAAAACCAAAATGATGGGAGAAGCCGGTTATCAGCGAATCAGGACAGATTATACCATGGAGGAGTATGTACGGAGACTGAAAGGAGTATTCGACGCAATAATGACAAAATGATATTCTAAACAAAACGGTAAGGTCTCTCACAGGAACGGGATGATCCTCGATAAATGAACAGTTTTCAATAATGGAGTCTACTTTAAAAGAATCTTTTTTTGAATACTTTGAATTTCTTTTTACGATAATCTCTTTTTAAAGAGAGGTGGTTGTAATAATGGATCCAGGCCTTACATTGTTGGGGATCGAAATGTCTGCTTCGGGCATATTCCTGTGCGATGAAAGTATATATCTCTTCGTTTTCGAACATCCGCATCAGGTTTTTACATCCCTTTTTTAGGTCCATCTGCCTGAATTTCATTCGATTGATATCGATCAAAGCAAACTGAAAACAATCGCCTTCCCCGTTGACCAGGACATTCCCGGGAGAATAGTCCTGATGGCAAATACCGGCTTCATGTAAGGCTGCCGTGTAGCGGGCGAAAGCTCTGAGCAAGTCTTCATTACCCGTAAGGGGACCGAAATACAGTTCTCTCATCTCTTTATGAAAGGGACATTGAAGGCTGATATAGTAACTGTAATGAAGTAAACCACCCCGGAAGGTTTCGATACAAGCGATAGATTCCGGAGTATTAAACCCCCGTTTCCGGACTTCTAAAGAGTTGAAATAAGCTTTGACCGCTTTTGATTTTCTGAAAAAACGGTATGCGATCCGATTGATGAATATAGGAACTCTGTAACGTTTTACGTTTATTTCCAATTCCTTGTATTCGAATACTTTAATCGTATTTCTTTTGTCTTGAATGACTTTCCCTTCCGAGGCGAAACGGGTTGGAAGGTCTTGTACAAATTGTTGCAGGAATTTGTATTCCGGATTCAGGACAATTTTCATCGACGATAAGAATTTCAGTGTTTTTTGATTTTTCCGAATTTTTTGATACTGGTATATTTACGCCAAAGGTTCAGTTTTCGTTTGGCAGGTACCCCATGCCGGGAGATATAATCTTCGGCAGCGGTCAGCATCCGTTGTCCGACCTTCCCGTCGAGATAAGGATCGTAGTTGTCTATGATCCATTGGCGTTTAAGTGCGGCACTTTCGTCATGCAGGGCCTGTTCATAGGCTTCGGGGAGTTCGTCTGTCTGTTGTATATCGATCCAATAAATATCTTTGGCTACCGTCTGAAAGGTAATTACCGGTTTGTTCAGTAATAAAAATTCGTATACCGTCGATGAAGTATCACTGATCATGACATCGGCCATCAACTGATATTTGGTAATGTTATGATCGTCGATCCAGATGACATGCTGTTGAGAGGCTGCCCATTCCCGGTATTCATCAGTCCATTCCTGACGCGTCAGAGGATGGAATTTTAATAATAACAGGATATCCTTTTCCTGCACTAATCTATCGAGTCCCGCTTTCAAATGAGGAAGCGAGGTGAGAGAAGGCGAAAAAGTCGGTGCATAAAGTACTAATTTTTCACGTTGGTGTTGCTGTAACAGCCGGGATTTTTCTTCATCGAAAGTATGCAGATTCTGAAAAATCCAATCCTGGCGCGGCCAACCGGTTTCTACTACCTCGAAATCCTTGTATTTTTTTGCCAGAGCACTGAAACCTTCGGTGAAAAAAGGGCCTTGGGTAAAGTAGGTATCGAAATATCTTCGGATCACCCAATGGTCTTTCTTTTCGGCAGCATAACCATGGAAGATTTGTATTTTTACGCCCGGCAGATAATAAGGGACAATGTTGCAGGGAACGAAAATGGCTTCCGGCGAATAATCATAAATCTTTTGTATGCTGTCGGTCCACTTCACGCGGTCTTTTAAGGGAAAGTCAGGGATATTCCGGGAATGGACATACCATAAAATGTCGTGTCCTCCGCTTTTCAGTGCCTCTTCCTGAATAGGAGTCAGAATATTGATGGCATATTTTTGTTCACAAAATAAAACAATACGCATAACAGATATTATAATAAATGTGCAGGAATTTTATCAATAGCTTGCTGAAAGTCAGCAACGGTATCCAGTTCCATAGAAAAAAACGAGGTCGTATCTACGATACCGAAAGTATGACCTTGGGCGATCAGACGTTCGAAGGCTGCTTCGTAAAAAATATTGACCTGATTTTCTTGCAGAATCATCCGGTCGAGTTCATCCACTAAAGCATGAGTATAACCGCCCGACATTTTTTCGATACCTATAGATTCCCCGATAGCTTTTCCGATGGAACAGGTTTTACTGATTTCGGCTACTTTACCTTGGGCATCAGGAATAACCTTGATTTCTTCTTCAGAAAGCGGGTGGTCGTTGAGAGCCAGACAAGTAGTGTCGGGACAATCCAATACGGCTTTTACCAATAACGGATCGAACAGGATGTCACTATCTAAAAGTAAGATACGTTCCCCCCGGATTTTATCTTTAGTCAACCAAAGGGAATAGATATTATTGGTTGAAGCATATTTTTCGTTGTAAATATACTCGACCTTTAAATCAGGGTAGTGTCGCTGAACGAATTCGATGATTTGTTCTTGCAGGTATCCGGTGACAATAACCACTTCCCGGATACCGTTAAAAATTAATCCCTCGATAGCTCTGCCCAGCAGACATTGTTTCCCGATTTCCAGCAAACATTTGGGTTTGTGATCTGTCAGGGGACGGAGGCGTGAAGCCATACCTGCCGCGAGTATAATAGCTTTCATTGTGCGACGACTTCTTTTATCGTAGCGATTACTTCGACATTCTGGCGATGTGTGCCCAAAGTAATACGCATGTGAGTATTGATATCCGGTTCGTTCATGAATTTGATCTGGTATCCTTTGGCTTTAAAGGCAGCCTGAAGAGTTGCTTTCAGTTCGATCGGATACTTCACCAGAATGAAATTCGCATTCGACTGGTATACTTTGAAGCCCTCGAGGGTATTCAGTTCGTTCATGTACATTTGCCGGTCTTCGGCCATTTGATCGGCAACTTGCTGATAGTAGTCTGTCGATTTCAATACGGCAATTCCCAGTTCTTCCGATAAACGGTTATAACCCAAATATTTGGTACTATAGTTCAAAAAGCGGGTTAATGCAGTTCCCATGAAAGCGAAACCCAAACGTAATCCGGGAAGTCCGTAAAATTTAGATAGAGTCCGTACAATCAACAGATTCGGAAATTTTTCCAATAAAGGTTTTATATAACTGGTATCTTTGTTGGCGAAAGAAGCATAAGCTTCGTCGATAACGACCACTGTTTCCGGCGAAATAAAGGAAAGAATCTGATCGAGTTCTTCAGAAGTCAGGGAATTCCCTGTCGGATTATTGGGCGAAGCAATCAATACCATTTCCGGATTTTCTTTCCGGATAGCTTCTTTCATCGCTTCGAAATCGTATTTGAACGTATTTCCCTCTTCGTATAAAGGATAAAGTACACTTCGTCCCTCTACTTCATCGGCTATCGATTTATAATACCACCATGAAAATTTAGGGATCAATAATGTCTTTTGTTTTTCTTTACCTGATAAAAAGCAGTGTACCACTTGTTTCAGGATATCTTCTCCACCATAACCGAGAATGATTTGTTTTTCAGGAATATTATAGATCGAAGAGAGATAATCTGAGAATATACTTTTTTTACCTTCATCATATATACGGGTATAGAAACAAAGATTGTTCGGATCGAAATTCTTAAGTACTTCTCCTACTGCTGGACAGGGTCCATAGTTATATTCGTTCCGGTCAAGATAGGTGATTTTTTTTTCCATGTTGATATTTTTTTCTAAATCTGCAGGGATAATTTGAATCCCTGGAATATGCAAAAATATAAAATAAAAATATACAAAACCGATTCTGTAAAATTTTATGGCAATTATATACCTGTTAACACGAATAAAACGTACGTTTAATGTAAACAGATATAAGTGCCAAATCAAAATTATATTGTACTTTTGCACCATTCATCAAATTAAGGTCTGAATAAAATAATTCATATGAAGAATCTGGAAAGCAAGCTTTTTTTGCTTATTGCTTTTTTTATCGGGACTTGGGGGGCCTTGTTCCATGCTATGCAAACGGGTTTGATCGCTTTAGGATTAATTTATAACATCGTCAAATATAAAGATGATTTTGTAAGGAATATAAAAAAATACAAGTATTATGTAGCAATCCCGGTCATTTATATTTTATATTCAGCTGTTCATACCTTGATTATTGTGACTTCCGGAAAATATGCCGGGCTGAAACCGGGATTCGGAATTTTTGAAAAAGAATTTCTGGTATTTTTATTGGGAGTGCTGTATGTTATTTCGTTGAAAAGTTTTGTCAGTTTGCGGTTATTGAAGCAATTTTTACTTTGTTTTTGTATCAGTGTCCTGACTTTCAATTTGGTCATGCTTTTTCATCTTGGAGGGGAGAATTGGTTTACTGCTCCACAGACTGTCGTGCAAAATTTGTATGCCAGTCGTTTTGGGGGTACCAAGCACTTTTTAAATGGTGAAGTCTATCTGGATGCACAGGCTTTACAGATTTATGCGGCTGCTTTAATCGCTTATTTCTTCGGAATTATCCGTACGAAAATGGGCGAGAAAGTTATCGCTTTCACTGCTTTTGCTCTGTTCGTATGGTTGCTTAGCCTGACAGTCACAAAAAGTTCGATACTCTCTTTTCTATGTGGTTTCGTTATTTTCAATCTTTATTTCTTTAGAAAACTTTCCGTATGGCAGCGTTGGATGTTTATCGGGGTAATTCTGCTTGTTGGAATAAGCGGATATATTTTTCGTCCGGCGAGTTTCGATCAAAGGTGGATACAGTTGAAACAGGAGATTGAAGATGTGAATAATGGAAAATTAGATGGGGGATCTACTTTAGTACCCCGGATCGTTTTCTATCAGTCTTGTTTGAAAAATATCGATTCGTGGGGAATTTGGGGATTAGGGGTGTATACGAATGTGGTGTCGAAACAATGGTATCAGGCATCGGGAAACCGGGTTGTCGCTTCGCTGACTCATAGCCACAATTCTTATCTGCAATACTGGATGTTGATGGGTGTGGTCGGACTGGCTTTCATACTGAGTTGGTTTGTGTATCCTGTAAAAAGCATGATCTGTAGCAAAAAATATTCTTTTCTTGCCTTATCGCTCCTGGTCGCTTTTTTTATTGACAGTAATTTTGAAGTATTGCTGATCGTAAATGACGCACTTCCGGTTGTCATGTTCTTTTTAATGATGTTTTATGTCTTCCGGGATCAATTCTATGCTTTAGAACACGAAAGCGATTAAATCAATTCGGAAACGGTTTTCAGTATCAGGTCCGGGGTGATATTACGGATATAATCTTCTTCCCGGATCAGATTATTTTCTATTTTCAATATCCGTCCTAACGGAACTTTAGGAAGGATTGTCGATGTCGGGCTGGTAGAAAGGCCCATCAGGGCGATAAAAGGAGTTTTTACGGCAGCCGCTATATGGAGAGCACTCGAATCGATGGTAATGATCAAATCGACATTGGCTATCGTATTGATAAAACCTTCGATAGTTGTGCGTGCTGTCAGATTGATCAGATGATCGATACGGGCTTCCTCGGCATATTGGGTGTGTTTGATGTTGTCGTTTTCGTCCCCGATAAGCAAGAGGTTGTAGCCTTGCCGATTCAACAGCCTGAGGAGCTGAACCGCATATTCATCCGGATATTTCCGGAATTCTTTGTTCTCGCCTCCCAAATATAAAGCGATGGTCTTATGCGAATTATCGAATTGGAAAGTCTTCTGACCGGTGTGCCGGAGCGATAATTCGGGTAAATATACGTATTTATTCCCGATATACTCATTGAATAAAAAAGCATACCGGTTGATGTAATGTTTGTGATAATTGATCTCAGGACTGAAATCCAGCAGAAAACCTCTGCCTTCTCTATTGTAACCGATATTCTTTTTTACATTTCCTAATCTGAAAAGCAAAGCAGAAATAAAGGTATTAACAAAAATGACACCTAATTCACCGTTTTCTTTTCTTAATTCCCTGACAATTTTCCAATAGGTAGATAATTTTTTCTTCCGTTTGAGCGGGAAAGTAATATAATGAGTAATCCGGGGATCGTATTTAAATAATTCCCTGACAAAATCCGGTCCGACAATAGTAAATTCCGCTTCCGGATACTCCTGTTTTATCAACTCTAAACAAGGAGTCGTATTTATCGTGTCCCCTATGAAATTAGGGGTCCTGATAATTATTTTTTTCATTACTGGTTGTTGTTTTTATCCTTAGTTGTGTCGATAGACTATGCTTTTACATATACGATTCAAGTCATAAATTTGGTTTTGTTTTATTTGAAAAATTTAAAAAAATCCCGTTTTAAATATTTTAAGCATGATGCCGAAACTGTTCTTTAATAAATCGCCTTTATCAAACCCGACATTCAGCGCTGTATGGAAAGGAAGCTTGGTGTCCGGAGCAATGAGTTCCAAGCCCCAGCTGAATTGAGGTTTAGTGGTATATTCGCCGTTTTTGTTTATGAAATGGACCGAATGGGTCCCGTAATTCAGGGAGTAGCTCATCATGAGTTTGTAACGGATATCTCCCGGCAGATCCCCGCAAATTCCCAGATGATGGGCATAAAAACGATTATTGAGTACACCCCGGGTTATCCCGCTGGCTTCTTCCGGTTTGGGAGTGAAAAAGGGCGAACCGATCACTTGACCGTAGAATGTCCACCCCGACTGATAAATTCCGTTATTGAAATAATTATCGTTACCTCCGACGACCTCTCCGCTGACCGGATCATTGTGGAAGGGGCCACTCTGGCATTTGGTATAATAAAATTCGTAGACGAAACTTTTGAACCATTTGAAATTCTTTTTCCGGGTAAAATAAAGTCCGTAGAGTCCATCGGGACGGTTTCTGAATTTTTCACCCGATCCGTCTTCGAAAATATGATCGTAATAGAACTCAGCCCCCCAACGCTCGTTATTATATCTTATTTTCAAAAACTCATTACCGATGTGGTTCCCCAGTTTATTGATTTCATTTTCAGGAGCATCCCCTCCTCCGGCTTTAATAAGTACCACCCGGGCATAATCTTTGAAAGAGGTCGGGAGTTTACCGTCTTTTTCTGTCTCTCCTCCCCATTGGGCATAGTGGTCGAGTCCGGCTTCGATGCTGAGCTGGGGAATGATCGTAAATCTGATGTCCAGCATTTTGTGATGTAAGCGGGTACGGTTACCGGCATAACGATCGTCGATCATGAGGTATTCTCCGTACCGGGCTTTGAAAGACACCCATTTCCCTATCCAGGGAATTTTGATAAAATCCTGTGTATGGAGATTAATACCTGGCATACTCCGGGAATTGGTCGAATACAGCATGTCTCCGTTGGTAGAAGACAGACCGTCGTAAACAATTTCCGGTTTGATGATACCTAAATCCAGGATCAGGTTTTGCCAGCGTACACGACCGTAAAGCTGGTCGATGAAAATGCGGTGTTCTTTACGACCTAAAGCACCGGTACCTTCGAATCCGAATGAGTAGTCGAAAGCACGGGTATCGCTTTTACTGAAAGGAGTACCTACTCCGACAGTCCCCCACAAATAAGTGTCGTTTGTGATTTTTCCGAATGTGTTGGTATGCAGCCAGAAAGGAAGCCGGTCTGCTGTTACTCCACCACCGATTTCGGCCTGGTAATAGCCTTTCCAGTCCTGACCATAACCTTGTAATCCCCCGATAAACAGTAAAATAAGAGCTGTTAGACGTAGCATTTTCCTTCGTTTTTTAATAGTTGTTCTAGTATGATAATATCTTCTTTATAAGTGAATTTCATGTTACACGCTTCTCCTTTCACGATCTTGATCTCTTCCTGAGGGAGGTATTTCTTAACGACACTACAGTCATCGGTCGTTTTAAAATCCGGATCTTTCAATGCCAGGGCATAAGCTTCTTGTAAAGTTTGGTTGTGAAATCCTTGAGGAGTTTGTACCTGGTACAAAATATTCCGGTCCGGAATGCGGGAGACATAGGCATGGGTGGGATCGACTTCGATGATTGTATCTGTGGCGGGAATAGCCACATTGACAGCTTTATAAGTTTGAAGTTCGGTGATGACCTCCTCGATTATTCTCCGGGAGACCAACGGACGTACAGCATCGTGGATCAGCAGATTACACGGGCGGCCGGCATAAAATTTCAACGCAGCTAAAACAGAATGATAACGTTCTTTACCACCGTCGAGAAGATGTTTTACCTTGGAAATACGGCAATCAGAAAGGATATGTTCACACTCTTGTCGCCATTCGGGATGAATGACAACGGTAATTTCATCGATCGAAGGGGCTGAATTGAATTTTTCAAGGCTGTATTCCAAAATCGTTTTGTCGTTTATTTTTTTGAATTGTTTTGGAATACCCCCTCCGGCTCTTTGTCCTGAACCCCCGGCTAATATGACGGCAATATTTAGCATGATAAAGCACACTGGTAAATAATTGGAGACAAAGGTAATATTTTTTAGGAATATTCGCAGGAATAAAGCAGAAAGCAGTATTTTTGTTACATGATAATTCGAAATAGAAAGATGGTATTGTAATCTATTCTTTAAAGTGGCTGGAATGAGAAAATTTTTAGTAACAGGAGGAGCCGGTTTTATCGGTTCGAATCTGTGTGAATATCTTTTGAAGGCAGGGGAGGAAGTGACTTGTCTGGATAATTTTGCTACAGGTAAATTTGAAAATATAGAAGCTTTATTGAGGGAATATCCGGAGCGATTTAAATTGCAGGTGGGGGATATCCGCAAACCGGAAGATTGCCGCAAAGCAGTGGCTGAGGCGGAATATGTATTTCATGAGGCAGCTTTGGGCTCCGTACCGCGGTCGATCAATGACCCGCAGACCACCAATGAAGTGAATATTTCGGGTTTCCTGAATATGTTGGTCGCTGCCCGGGATGCCGGAGTCAGACGTTTTGTATATGCCGCTAGTTCTTCTACTTATGGCGATTCTCAGAATTTGCCCAAAGTGGAAGAGGTGATCGGGCGCCCTTTATCGCCTTATGCCATCACCAAATATGTGAACGAGCTTTATGCCGATGTGTTCGGACGGGTATATGGGATGGAATGTATCGGTTTACGTTACTTCAACGTATTCGGACGCCGGCAATCGCCGGACGGTGCTTATGCTGCCGTTATCCCGAAATTCGTGGAACAACTGATGCGGTATGAATCTCCGGTCATTAACGGAGACGGTGAATATTCCCGCGATTTTACCTATATCGACAATGTCTTACAGATGAACTGGCTGGCGATGAATACGGAGAATCCGAAGGCTGTAAATACGGTATACAATACCGCTTATGGGGAGAATACCACGCTGAATCAATTGGTCGGTTATCTCAAAGAGTTGTTGGGCTTTTACGACGCCCGGATTGCTGACGTGGATATTGTTTACGGCCCTGTCCGGAAAGGAGATATTCCGCATTCTCTGGCCTCTATCGATAAAGCCCGGCAGTTGTTGGGATACGATCCCCGGTTTAATATGAAACAGGGATTGAGGGAAGCGGTCAAATGGTATTGGGAGAATTTAAAAAGAAAGTGATGGAAGAGATTAAAATCGGAGTCGTCGGATTAGGGTATGTAGGACTTCCTTTAGCCCGTCTCTTTGCGACAAAATATGCTGTAGTCGGGTTCGATTTGAAAAAAGAACGTATCGAAGCCTTGAACCGAGGGATAGACAGGACACTGGAAGTGTCGGAAGAAGTGATGAAATCGGTATTGCGCCCCTCCGTTCCCAAACGGGGAGAGAAGGGGTTGTATTGTTCCTGTGACCCGGAAGATCTGAGAGATTGCAATTATTATATCATTACCGTGCCCACTCCTGTCGATAAACATAACCGGCCCGATCTCACTCCGTTGATCAGGGCTAGTGAGACAGTCGGTCAGGTGATTGTTCGCGGAGATATTGTCATTTATGAATCGACGGTTTATCCCGGGGCTACCGAAGAAGACTGTATCCCTGTGATAGAGCGGGTTTCAGGATTAAAATACAATGTAGATTTCTTTGCCGGTTATTCCCCCGAAAGAATCAATCCGGGAGATAAACAACATACGGTAGAAAAAATTAAAAAGGTAACTTCGGGTTCTACTCCCGGGGTGGCAGAGAAAGTGAACGCGCTCTATCATTCGGTTATCGTGGCGGGCACCCATCTGGCTCCTTCTATCAGAGTGGCCGAGGCAGCCAAGGTAATAGAAAATTCACAGCGGGATATCAATATCGCCTTTGTCAACGAATTGTCGAAAATCTTCAATTTAATGCATATCGATACACAAGCTGTGCTCGAAGCTGCCGCTACGAAGTGGAATTTTTTATCCTTCCGGCCCGGCTTGGTCGGAGGACATTGTATCGGTGTGGATCCCTATTATTTGGCCCAGAAAGCTCAGGAATACGGATACCATCCGGAAATTATCCTGGCAGGACGCAGACTGAACGACAGTATGGGCGAGTATGTGGCCAAACAAACGTTGAAGTGTATGATCCGGAAAGGACAATGTATCAAGGGATCTAAAGTTCTGGTGCTGGGGATTACTTTTAAAGAAAATTGTCCCGATGTCAGAAATACCAAAGTGGTCGATATTATCGCTGCTTTGAAAGAATTTGACTTGGAAGTCGATGTTTACGATCCCTGGGCATCTCCCGAGGAAGTACGGAAAGTCTACGGTTTAGAAATGAAGAATACCCTTCCCGCCGAAAAATACGAAGCGGTGGTATTGGCTGTTGCTCATCAGGAATTCCGGTCTTTGCGATTGAGGGAGTTGTGTAAAGAAAACGGTATTGTTTATGATGTGAAAAGTGTTGCCGGAGAGGCTGTAGAAGGACGGTTGTAACAGGAATTATTTATCGCTTGGCGGTTGCCGGAAGTTAAAAAATGAACTTAGGACAACCGCCTTTTTTATTTGTGTTTCTTCTTTAAGGGCGGGTAGACAGGACGAATTTCAATTCTCCGCCATTCATGATCTCTTCGTGAGTGATCCAGGTGCGGTCGAGTTTTTTCTCATTCAGATATACTTCCTGTACATAGATGTGCCCGTCCGACTCTTTGTTGGCTGTGATGACGAATTTTTTCTCCGGTCCTGTCGAGAGGGTTATTTTGTCGAACAGCGGAGCGCCCAACTGGTATTTTCCCTCGACCGGATTGACCGGGTAAAAGCCCATGGCCGAGAAGACATACCAGGCGGACATTTGCCCGCAATCTTCATTCCCGCAAAGGCCATCCGGGGTATTGTGATATAATCCGGTCAGAATTTTGTTGACATACAGCTGGGTTTTGTGTGGCTGCCCGACATAATTATATAAATAAGCGATGTGATGGGAAGGTTCGTTCCCATGGGCATATTGTCCGATAAAACCACTGATGTCGGGAGAGGCATTTTCGCCTTCCAGCCGGGCATCCAGGGTAAAGAGACTGTCGAGTTTGGTTATAAAAGCTTCGGCACCTCCGTGCAGGGCGATCAGCCCTTCGACATCGTGTTGCACCAACCAGGAATATTGCCAGGCGTTACCTTCGGTATATTCATCGTCCCGGTGGTTGGAATAGAGCGGGGAGAAGGGTGTTTTCCATTCTCCGGCAGAAGATTTGCCCCGCATAAAACCGGTACCGGGGTCGAAAAGATTGGTGTAATTGCGGGAGGCGTTTAAAAAGAAAAGATAGTCGTCTTCTTTTTGCAGGGCTTTGGCCATTTGAGCGATACACCAGTCATCGTAAGCATATTCGAGCGTTTTGGATACCGATTCGTTTTCGAGCTCATAAGGAATATAATGGTATTTCCGGTAAACACCCATACCGGCCCGGTCGGTGAGCGACGTTTTTTTCATCGCTTCGTAAGCCTTTTCGACATCAAAATTGCGGATGCCTTTCAGATAGGCTTCGGTGATAACAGGGATGGCATGGTTACCGATCATACAGAACGTTTCGTTGCCCGCTAGTTCCCAAACGGGTAGTAAGCCATAGGCATCATAGTGCTTGAGCATAGAATTGATCATATCCGATACCCGTTTCTTTTGGGTGATGGTGAATAAGGGATGTGCTGCCCGGTAAGTATCCCAAAGGGAAAATACCGAATATTGGTTGTGTTTATGAACACTGTGGATTTCTTTATCAGGGCCTTTATAATTACCGTTTACATCCGAGAAGAGATAAGGTGCTGTGTAAGCATGATACAAAGCGGTATAAAAATTTTCTAAGTCGGCTTCGTTCCGGCCTTCTGCTTTGATTTTTTGGAGCTGTCTTTTCCAGGCGTGGTTGGCATCCCTTTTCACTTTGTCAAAGCTCCAGTGGGAGAGTTCTTTTTCCAGATTGGCTATCGCTCCTTCGGTATTGGCAGACGAAATACTGATTTTGGCCAGGATTTTATTGGTCTTCTGGCCGAAATCGACATAGAGATAACATCCTTTGTCGGTTATTTTCTGCCCGTTTTCGAGAGGAGAGAATTTCTTGTATCCTGCTAATACTTCGCAATCCTGTGAAAATTCGATGATAAAGTACACCCGCTGGTCATTGGCCCAGCCTTGCGATTTCCGGTAACCTTCGAGGGTTCGGCTGTTGACTTTACGGATACTTGTTTCTGTCGTTCGGTCCCAGTTGCGGGCGGTGGTTAAATCGATAGTCAGAGCATGGGCCGAGTTGGCAGGGTATTGATAGTAATGGATACCGCATCGGTTGGTGACGGATAATTCTGTTTTTATACCGTTGTCGAATACGACACTGTAATAGCCGGGTTCGGCCTGCTCGTTGCGGTGGGAAAAACGGGCATATCCCGATTGGATATAAGCAGCAGGGCTGATCGATGTATCCGGTGTCGTACTCACCGGAAGAAACCGGATATCTTGCAAGTCACCGATACCTGTGCCGCTCAGATGAGTGTGAGAGAAAGAGGATATGATGCTGTCGGAATAATGATAACCTGAGGTCCAGTCCCAACCGTTACGGGGATTATCGGGGCTGAGCTGAATACCGCCGAAGGGCAGGATCGCTCCCGGAAAACAATGGCCGTGACCGTCGGTGCCGATAAAAGGATTTACGTAGGCCGTTATTTTGAGTTCCTTTTCATTTTGACGACAACCGGTTATGCCCAGACATAAAAGAAGATTACAGACAAATAAAAGAGTTTTCATGGACAAAGTCGTAAATTTGAGTGTTGTTAATGATTTCAATGGATAAAGATAGAAAAAAATAAGAGATCGGGGAAACCGATCTCTTATTAATTACTAACTACTAACCTAAACATACAAACTTATGAAAAAAACGTGTCTTTTATTCTTCGTTTTGACATGACAAAGATAACGCGGTTCCGAATAATTTACAGTTAATGGATCGTTAAATGTCCGGACAGATTTCTTTAAAACCGGGAAATTTCCATAAAAAAGATAAAAATCAGACAGTTATTCCATTTTTAGATAAAATTCACGGGTCAAAGCGATGTATTCTTCGCTGTAATGATGGCGGGAAAGTTCTACGATCAGATCTGTTTCGACCGGAGGAAGAGCTTGTCTTGTCAGTTGGATAAGAAGCCGCTTGGGGGCTTTGCCCGGATTGGGATGTACACGGGTGATTTTCCGGGGGAATAAATGGTATCGCCTGGCATAGGCGATTAACTGGCAAGCTTCTTCCACAGGGAGAATTACCTGGAACTTACCGTGAGGTGTAAGCAGGCGTTCGGCATGAACGATCAATTCGGTATGGGGAAGCGTGCCGGTATGACGCGCTAAACTACGGCCATTATCCGGTGCCGGTGTGGAGTGTACGAAAAAAGGGGGATTACAAAGGATACAGTCATAACCGATAGCAGGAAAGAAGGCTTGCAAGGCCTGGGGATATAACCGGATACGTTCGGCCCACGGACTGATTCGAATGTTATGGGCGGCTTCCCGGCAGGCTGCCGGTTCGATTTCCAGGGCATCGATCCGGGCTTGTGCGTTTCTTTGGGCTGCCATGAGTGCGATCAGGCCGGTCCCCGTACCGATATCTAAAATGGACGCCGCCTCTTCAAGCTCTGCCCACGCTCCTAATAATACACCGTCTGTTCCGACTTTCATCGGAGTATGTTCTTGATGGATGACGAATCGCTTGAATTGAAACATCGGTGTCAGAAATGAAAAGAAGTTGAGATGGTCCGAAAGCCTTTCGGGGCACCCCGACTTCTTTATGTTTTAGGAGGAGGTTATGCTTCTTTTTTCTCTTCTTCTTTGGCTTCTTCATCCAGGTCCAGCATTCCCTTCTCGGTGAGCAGGTTGTACCACTGAATGATTTTTTTCATATCCGAGACATATACCCGTTCCTTATCATATTCCGGAACGATCTCTTCGAAATAAGCCAGAATTTTTTCAGTAGGTTCTTTGTGACTCAGTGCAGATTTTCCATTTTCTTTAGCAGAAATGCGTTTGAAAACTTCTTTCAAAGGCATATCTTCAGCCTCAGTATAAATAGAGATATCTTCCAGTGCAATAATTTTTGAATTTGAATAGGCGGGGAAACGCTTGCCATCGATAAGTGATTCGACGATAATGGCATTAGAAGAATTACTGATCAGTTTTTGTAAACCAGGCTTTCCTGAAATGGATAAAATTTCTTTTAACATAGTTCGTTATTTGAAGTTTCACAAAAATGAGTTGCAAAACTAGTGCATTTAATTGGAAATTGAAAATGTTCATCTTACAATCTGATACTAATTCATGCCTCTTTGTTTTTTGATCTTTTCGTAAGCGACGTTGATCCGGCTGAATTTTTCTTCTGCAGCTTTCCGGATATCTTCTCCGAGGTGCCCTACTTTATCGGGATGATTTTCCATTGCTATTTTGCGGTAAGCTTTTTTGATCTCTTCATTGCTGGCACTGCTGTCGATACCCAAAACCTGATAGGCGGATTCGATGTCATCGTAATACATGGATTTTACGGACATGAAAGTGACATGATCGATGCCCAGCCGGTTGGAAATGTTTTCGAGCAGACCGATCTCGGCCGTACTGACGGTGCCGTCTGCTTTGGCAATGCCGAACAGGAAATAGAGCAATTGTACTTTAGAAGCTTCAGGCATCTGGAAACGGATTTGCTGACATACATCGTCGACAGGGATATCTCGTGTACTCAGCTCTTTGATCATTTGCATGGCCTCACGTGTGGCTTCGATGCCGAAATTCCGGATGAGAAATGTTTTGACATAATCGAGTTCGGAACGCATGATCCGGCCGTCGGCTTTCATCACTGCGGTCGCCAACACGGTCAGACTGAAAGTAAAATCACCACGCCCGGTTTGGCCCGGAGGAATAGGCCCCCCGTCCGATGGGATCGCAATGGTTTGGATATTGTCGAACATCGACCCGATAAACAATCCGAATAAAGCACCGAGAGGTCCCCCCAGTGCTAATCCTAAACCTGCACCAATCCATTTTCCATATTTTGCCATGACTATTTATTGTATTTTTAAATTCAACTTATTCAAAACATCCAGGACTTGCTGTACGACCATATGGTCCTCGTCGTTGTAAATGATGAAATCCGAATTTTTACATTTTTCTGTGTCGGCAGCCTGGTTTTGCATTCTTTCTTTTACCTTGTCTTCATTCGTCGCATCCCGAAGGATCACTCTTTTTAAACGGGTGACTTCTGATGCTGTTACACAAATAATAAAATCAAAATGACGGGTGAGACCGGCTTCAAAAAGAATAGCCGATTCGAAGAAGACCAAAGGACTGTTCTGCTGTTCCCGCCAGTGTTGAAAATCACGGATTACCCGGGGGTGAACGATCCCGTTCACCTGGCTCAGGGCTTGTGGATTTTTGAAGATGATATCCGCTAATAATTTTTTGTCGAGCATTCCTCGGGGGGTATACAGATCCGCCCCGAACAGACCGGTGAGGTCGTTACGGATTTCTACAGAACGATTGATTAACCGGGAAGCTTCCGGGTCGGCGAGATAGACCGGATAACCCAGTTGTTTCAAGATACCGGCGATCGTACTCTTCCCTGAACCTATGCCACCTGTTAAACCGATAGAATGTATCATTATTTTTTTTCCAATATATATTCGACCTTTTGGGGGGTATAGGACAAGTTTTTGATGTAATCCGGTGCTTTTACAACCTTGACTTCCAGATAAGTGGCATCTGCATTTTTCGGATAATCTACAGAAAAGATGAAATCACTGGCTGTAATTTTATCGTATTTACTCAGTCCTATTTCATAACTGATATTGACATTATCCGGGAAGAGCCGGAGCGTCAAAGAATCGGGGACATGAAGGGGGGTGATCGGGATGATCTTCCTGGCCTCCGTAAATTGCTCTACTTGTATATCGACTTCCACAGCGGTTTCCTGAGGAGTGCAATAAGGTAAAGCGACTAATTCTGCTGTACGGGTTATATTTTTACTGATATTTTTCAGTTTGATAGGTTCGGTCGGGATACCGTGTAAAGTGTCCAGTATATTGACCGGTCCTTCTATCCAGGTACTGTCGGGAGCGACCGTTATCTGGTTGACGATATATTGTCTTTTCAGGGTGTAATCCACAATAGGCCGGATGGCTACCTTTTTCCGGCCCGATTGTGCGAATTGGAATACGATCTCTTCCGGAGCTACACTCTGTAATTGAATTTCCGTATTTAATTGACTGCTGATTTTGTCTTTGATGTCGTTGGTGTTCAGGATGAATTCCTGTATGCCTGCCTTGTCGGAGAGGGCATGATTACAATAACTGCCTACATTAAAAGTAATAGGCAGAAAAGAAGTGCGGATGCTATGTCCCAATAAAGCAAATCCTTTGGCTTTTACCGTGAGCTGGATTTGGGTGGGGAGTTCTGCAACGGGATATTTTCCCGCGGGGAAATTGGTGTACTTGACCGGATAGGTTATTTCTGTCAGATAATCTTTGCTCAAAGTGTTCAGAAACCATAAGATGGAAGCTATGACAACACAAATCAGGTAGGAGACGATATTCCGGTTGAGGTATTTCTCCTTAAACTGCTGGATTTGCTGAAGGTTGACTTTGGGCAAGTACATGGAATCGGTTTTTATGATAAAATAGTCACATCGATCCGTCGGTTTTCGGGGGATCGGCTTTCTTTTCAGAGACAGACCGGCGAAGAGGATTGGCAGGACTGAAGCCGCTGATCCGTAGTTCGGTCAGTGCATAGGTCTGCCAATCGTTCCGGACGTCGGTCGGGTGATTTATTTTGCCGGAGTAGCGTCGGTCATGTCTTTTATAACTGCCGATTTGTCGATTTTCAGGCGGTTTTGGCCTTCCACTTCCATGATAATATAATAATCCCCGATTTCGAGTACTTTTCCATAAATACCTCCGGTCGTCACAATCTTATCTCCTTTTTTCAGTGAGTCACGGAAGTTTTTCAATTCTTTCTGTCTTTTCATCTGAGGACGAATCATAAAGAACCAGAATACGACGATGATCAGGATCAAGGGTAAGAAATTCATTAAACCGTTGCTTTGTTGTTGTAATACAATAAGTAATGTGTTCATAATTGTTGTTTATTAATTTAAAATGATTTGATTTTATTCTTTTACAGTCGCGGTAAAACTCAGGGTAACCTGTTTTTCCGGAATGTTTGCAAATATACGGATTTCTTTGTATTGTTTACCGTATCTGCCTTCAGAGTTGAAGGCAATTTCTATTTTTCCTTCTTTCCCGGGGCGAACGGGAGCTTTGTCATAATCGGCTGTTGTACATCCACATCCCGTTTCCACATTTTTAATCAGCAGGTTTTGGGTCCCTGTGTTTTTGAAATAGAAGGTATGGGTTACCGTTTCACCTTGGGTGATGTTACCGAAGTCCCAGGTCTTCTTTATCCATTCCACCCGGGTGTCGGCTGGCGGAACGGAAGAATTTTGTTTTTCTTTACACGAAAAAAGAAATAGATAAAAAGTAAAAAGTAGAAAATAAGAAATTTGTTTCTTCATCTTCGATTAAAAAATCAGGTGTTTTACGGAGTAATTTTTTTCTTTGATATTATTCAGGACCTCTACGCCTATTTCCAGATGTTGTTTAACGAAATTCTGCGTGACGTGTTTGTCCGATTCGGCTGTTTTTATTCCGTCGGAGATCATGGGACGGTCGGAGACTAACAGTAAGGCACCTGTCGGGATACGATTGGCAAAACCGACAGTAAAGATCGTGGCCGTTTCCATATCGACCGCCATGGCCCGGGTACTTTTCAGGTATTCTTTAAAACGATCGTCGTATTCCCATACCCGTCGGTTCGTCGTGTAGACTACGCCGGTATAATATTCCCGCCCATGATTCGTGATGGCCTTCGAACAGGCTTTTTGAATGCTGAAAGCCGGTAGGGCAGGCACTTCGTGAGGCAGATAATCGTCGGAGGTTCCTTCGCCTTTTATCGCAGCGATGGGAAGAATATAATCACCCACGGAGTTCTTTTCCTTAATCCCGCCACATTTACCGATAAAAAGCACGGCTTCGGGCTCTATGGCCGAAAGTAAATCCAGTATGGTGGCGGCATTCGGACTGCCCATACCGAAATTGACCAGCGTAATCCCGTTACAGGAGACATTAGGCATGGTCTTGTCTGCTCCGACGATAGGTACCTGATATAATTCGGAGAATAGTTCCAGATAATATTCGAAGTTGGTGAGTAAAATATATTTTGAAAAATCTTTTAATTCTCTTCCCGTATACCGGGGTAACCAATTGTCTACAATGTCTTTCTTTGTTTTCATAACCTGATCTTTGATCTTTTTGTTATCTTTGGATAAGATTAGGATGCGGTTTGGTAGGGTCAAATTGAAAATAAATTTTCATTTGTCACTGTTCTCACCTTTCACTATCTTTGACCGATTTTGCAAAATGCAATCCCCGGCCTTTCAGAACATAAAAATAGAATATTATTGTCAAACGACAAAATGATATGGATAGAGAACTGGATAAACTCAGGAATATAAGGATTGAAGACTATACTTACAATTTGCCCGACGAACGGATAGCAAAATTCCCTTTGGCCGAACGAGAGGCTTCTAAATTGTTGATATATAGGGGTGGACGGATAGAAGAAAGTCGTTTTTCAGAGGTGCGTCACCTCCTTAGGGCTGGACAGATGCTTGTGTTCAACAATACGAAAGTCATTCATGCCCGTCTGTTTTTCCGCAAGGCGACAGGAGCTGTGATCGAAGTGTTTTGTCTCGAACCGTATCTGCCGGTCGATTATGCTCAGAATTTTGCAGCTCGTGATAGTTGTGAATGGAGTTGTATGGTGGGGAACCTGAAAAAATGGAAGGAAGGGAGCATTGCCTGTGACTTTACCTATGGCGAAGCGACCTATCGGTTAACCGCCGAAAAGGTGCGGCAACAAGAGGGGGAGTTGATTATCCGTTTTAGCTGGACGGGAGGTCTTTCGTTCAGTGAAGTGCTGGAAGGATGCGGCCGGATTCCGATCCCTCCTTATCTGAACCGGGAATCGGAAGCTTCCGATGAAGTCCGATACCAAACGGTGTATTCCAAAGAAGAAGGGTCTGTGGCAGCTCCGACTGCCGGATTACATTTTACCCGGGCGATTTTAAACGATCTGAAAGAGAAAGGTGTGCATGTCCGGGAATTGACCTTGCATGTCGGGGCAGGTACTTTCCGGCCGGTAAAAGCAGAGACAATCGGAGATCACGATATGCATACGGAACATTTGGTCATTTCCCGCGAATTGGTAGAACAATTGAAGGAGAAGACCGGTGATATCGTTGCAGTGGGAACAACCTCGGTACGTACGTTGGAAAGTTTATACTGGATGGGGGTGAAACGCCTGGCAGGACAGGAGGATTTTTTTACGCTAGGACAATGGGAAGCGTATACTTTACCTCAGGATTATTCTTTGAGGGAAGCCATGGAAGCCTTGTGCGGTTGGTTCGACACAGCTTGTCAGGAGTTGCTGAAAGCCCGTACGACGATTATTATTGTTCCCGGGTACCGCTATCGGGTGATCGATGCCATGTTCACTAATTTCCATCAGCCCCAAAGTACCCTGTTGTTATTGGTCGGTGCGGCTGTCGGAGAGGATTGGCACAAAATTTATGATTACGCGCTGACTCATGATTTCCGGTTTTTGAGTTATGGAGATAGTAGTTTGTTGGAGGTGAAAAAGTCATAGGCTATAAACTAAAGGCGAAAATAAAGCGAGGAGAAAAATAGTGAAGGATATGTTAGAGCTTTCGTTACCGGGATTCGATTATAAGGTGAAAAAGCAAAACGGGACGGTGATGATATTCGATATCGTCCGGAAGAAGTATGTGGTCCTGACGCCTGAAGAATGGGTACGGCAACATGTGGTGCATTATCTGGTAGAAAAGAAAGGATATGCGATCTCTCGGGTTGCCGTCGAAAGAGAAATTGAACTGTATGGCCTGAAAAGGCGTTTCGATATCGTGGTTTTCGACCGGAGCGGTAATCCTTGGCTGCTGGTCGAATGTAAAGCGCCTGCTGTGGCACTTACCCAAAAAGTGTTCGACCAGGTGTTTCGCTATAATCTGACACTGGCAGCTCCCTATGTAGCCATTACCAATGGGGTTCGCCATTTTTGCGGTTATATGAATCAGGAAAACGACTTCTGTTTTCTGGACGATTTCCCGGAATTTTCCCAGGAGAGGGAACTATTGGCCTGATTCCTTATTTATACGTAAATCCCATCCAGGTATGCCTGTTATTGATAGAACAAGCTATCCGGGAAGGGATTTGTGCTGATGACGTGGTGAAGCTTTCCGTGATTCTGAATGTTATCTTTTTTTAATCACGATATTTTTCCCGCCCATGAGGTTCGTTTGGTTCTTTCTTCCACTTTTATAAGCGATTTGTGTCAACAGATTGGCTGGCCCTTCTTTTATGTTTTCCGGTATCCAGACAATAGAGTCCCGGTACGGTTTGAGCACGCCGATCAAATGATCATTATTCCAGTTTTCCCAATAGACTCTGATATCTAAGTCCTGGTTGATCACTCCCTTGATGGTTACAGGTTCATTCAGATAAACGGTATCCGAAACGGTCAACGAATAACTAATCTCTTCCGCATTCAGGTAATCTTTCTCGCAACTGTTCATAAACAGTAAAAGGCTTGCTAAAATCATACCGGTAATTACTGAGCATTTTTTCATCATTCTCCAAAATTTTCTGTTATTAAAGGCCTTATAATTTGTGGGGTTCCTGTGGTAGGAATAATAAAGGGCAAAGAAATAAATGAATCTCTTGTATAAACAACAACAGCCCCGCTATTACCTGTACCACGAGTACTAACTCTAGTTTGTACAAAACTTATATCTTTTTCATTAATGGAAATATATTTTTCTGGAATCCATAAATTTGAGGGAGATAAAAAATAGTTCATTGTCATAGTCTTTTTTTCTCCAACAGAACCTCCACCTCCTAAGCCCTCGAATCTTACATTGCGTGTGGAGTAATTTCCGTCTTCTTTCTTATAAACTCCTTTTGAGCAATAAAAACCAAGAACATCTACAGAATGGACTGTTTTGTACCTTTTATATCTTCCTAATACTCTTTTGTATGATGTAGATTCTAATTGTAATATTTGCTTTCCAACCCATTCTCCGTTAGTATTTCGAACAATTTCTCGAATATATAATACTGTAACATGTACACGTCGTTTATTACCTGTATATGTTGAAGAAGCTATGGGGTATCTTGGTTCTTGTTTTGTTCGTGTTTGGGGAGAGTTGTTAACAATATATTTTCTGCTTTCTATGTTCCTAAGTTGATTGTCTTTAGTAATAATTTCATCTGAAATCACTTGATGTTTATATTTATTGATGAAAAAATATCCCTCATTATTACAAATTAGTTGATATAATCGAGAGGGTACTTTGGCTTGAATTGTTTCATTTTCATCTAAATACACTAAATTTTCGTATTGTTTTAATTTCTTTTCAAAAGATACACTATCAGAAAAAATATCTTCCTCTGCATTTGAAATTGCATGATATAACGAATAAAAATTATTTGTTTTTTCCCATGCAAAAAATTCCTCATCAGACATTTTTTCTAACACATTTACTAATGTACTCATTGCTTCGGGAGATTTGAAATGTAGAATACCGTCTATAATTTCATAGGAATTCTGTTGGGAACAGCCTTTAGTTGAAGGAAGATCTTCTTTTTCTATTATTTTTTCTTCACAAGAAAAAAAATAATAAAATTATACTAATACATTTTAATAGTTTATTCATAGTTTTAAAAATTAAAATTGATGGATTAAAATTATAGAATAAATTAAGGATTCAATTAATATACCTCTTGTTTCTAATTGTAATGTTGTTTTTTTATACACTGATTGTGAGTTTGTTATAAAAATAGTATTAAGAAAAATTGGTAAAAGGTGATAATTCGTTTATAAGGGGTGGAAACTGGAGACTTGTTATTCGGGAATCTAAACGGGGGCAGTCTGTTTTATAGGTAAATGATAGGAGTACTGCTTGCCGTATATTCCTGCTGTAGGGTTTCGGTGAGTGATTTCAGGATATTCGTCCTTTTGTTTCATTCGGGCGTATGTTTCCGGATTTTCTCCCGTATGTTTTTCCAAAAAGATACGGACGAATTTTAAAAAAGATATGTATGGATTTTAACGAAGATATGTATGGATTTCCCGGGGGAGAATGATCTTTCCCGGATCAGAGTCGGTTTGCAATTCAGTGATACATTTAGGGTAAACATATATTAACTGCCAAAATTCTATTAAATACAAATTCTAAATGGTGTAATCTGGTATGTAGGTGCCTTATCTTATTTTGTGGATTCTGTATTTGTAATTTGTGTTTTTGTAATTGTAAAACAGAAAAATGTGTGTCTGTAAATCAGTTTGTTGTGATTGGACAGGTTTGTAAATTTGGTAAAAAAATGAAATTGAATTGTAAGGTCGTATTTATCCTGCTTTTTCTTCTATGAATTGTCCAGTAAGGAGAGTATTATTGTTAAGATATCGGCCCGTTCGTCCATACCCAATTTTTTCCGGATAGCCGTTTTCCGTTTGTGGATTGAATAGACACTTTGCCGGATGACAAAAGCGATTTCATCGGTTTTGAAACCACCTCGGATCAGACAACACAATTGAATTTCTTTTTCGTTCAGGGAAGGAAACTTATCCTTCAATTTTTGCTGGAAATTGTTGTATAAATAATTTATGGTGAAATAGAGTTCATCCCAGTTTAAATCGGTCTGTCCGATGTCTCCCAGAATTTCATTATACATTTTTAAAAATGCCTGATGCTTGTCATGGGGATAGCTTGAAATAAAAGCTAATTTTTTGGATACTTCCAATTTATTCAGCAACAGTTCTTTAAATTTATCCTGACATCGGTTTTGTTCTTGGCATAAATGCTGTAGAGTTTCGATCATTTGGCAGGCGTTCAGGTATTTTTCCCGTCTTTTTTTCAATAAGATACCGATATAAGTGGCTAGTAGTATAAAAAGTAAAGCCAGAACGAGGCTACCGTTGACCAATAGCATGCGCTGGCGGACCAGCCTGCGGTTTTCTCGTTGCCATTTCTTTTGGTGGTGGCGGTTGACGATATTGTCGATGCGTTCTTCGGTCTTGTTTAGTTGGTAATCTGTAATATAGGTTGTATATTTCTTATAATGATTTAATGCCGACTGATAGTCTTTCTTTAACTCGGCAATTTGGTATAGTTGTTTATAATATTGGGCTTGTAATTTTTCCGAATCGTCCGTTGACACGGATGCCTTTTTCAGATAATACCTGGCAGAATCCAGCTGCTGGCGATGTAGATAAATTTCACTTAAAAGGAGATAACCCTGTTTCTGAAACTCCGGATTCGGATCATATTTTAAGGCATTATGCGTGTAAAGAATTGCATTCGCTGTATTTTGTGTGTTCGAATAAGAAATACCGATCTGCAACATGAGGTAAGCCACATTTACCGAATCCTGTAAATTCAAAGCGTTTAGCTCGGCCTTTTTATAATATGTCCGGGCTGCTGCATATTGTCTGGTGTTGAGCAGACAGTCGCCCATTTCATAATTGCTGTATTTATTCTGGGGAGAGTGATATTCTATGGCTTTTTGGTAAGATTCGATACTCGCTTGTTGGTCACGGCGAAGTTTATATAGCTCTCCGAGGTGATAATGAATTTGAAATAAGAGCATACTGTCTTGTCGTGGTGCATTCTCTTTTGCTTCCGACAGGTTGATAGAGGCTTTTTCATAATAACCGTTCTTGCTGTCCATGATACCCGTAAATAAATAGGCCCACCCTGCTTTGGTTGAATCACCCTGTTGCTGAAAATATCGGGCTGTATTAGAAAGGGGAGGATATACCGAGATATCCTGATAGGCTTCGTAAGCAGCATGAACTTTTAATAAATATAGGTTGTGACGGGCATTCCGTTTTAATATTTTTTGGGAAATGGAATCCAGCAGCTTCAAAGCTTGTTGAGGGGAGGAATAAATCAATTGTGCAGCTTGATTCAGCATTCTTTCTGAAGGATATCGATTTCGGCAACTGCCCCAAAGGCTTGCAAAAATAAAGATGAACAGACAGCTTTTCATATTTGGTTCGAAAGGTTTGTATTCACTTTGCTAAGTTTACTTTTTTCAGTATGCTGATTGGCGAATCTGCAGTTCTGATAGATAGGTCAGTAGTTTCAGTTCCACCAATCAGCAGGGGGCCGATTTTTGAATAAGATGCTAATTACGAAAAGTCATAGATTCGACTTTTCGGGCAGTCTCGGTAATCGGGATAGCGCTCCTTTATTTGTTTGTATTGAAATAGTTGTCCAACAGTTCGAAAGCAACGGCAAAGGAGCTGACCTGATTACTCATGACCTGTTTTTCTGCTATTTTTAAATTTTCCTTTTGGCTTTGATAGAAATGGTTGCGTAATTGTTCGTCGATGGTTTCGTACATCCAGTATTTGGATTGTTCGGCACGGCGGACATCGAAATAACCGTTTTGTTGAGTTTCACTGCAATAGTGCAGGATATTTTCCCAAATAGCATCGATACCGGTGCGTTCATAAGCGGAACAAGTCATGACTTTGGGCATGACGCCGGATTCGTGGGGCGGGAAAAAGTGCAGGGCGGTCTGGAGCTGCGCTTTAGCTAGTTCTGCCCGTTGAATGTTGTTCCCGTCGGCTTTGTTGATAATGATGCTGTCGGCCATTTCCATGATTCCCCGTTTGATGCCCTGAAGCTCGTCTCCGGCTCCGGCAATTTGTACCAGCAGGAAAAAGTCGACCATCGAGTGTACGGCTGTTTCGCTTTGGCCTACACCGACCGTCTCGATGAGGATGATGTCGAAGCCGGCTGTTTCACAAAGGATCATGGCTTCGCGGGTTTTCCGGGCGACACCACCTAAGGAACCTGCTGACGGGGAAGGCCGAATGTAAGCATGAGGGTCACAGGCAAGCTCTTCCATACGGGTCTTGTCGCCCAGGATACTTCCTTTCGACCGTTCACTACTTGGGTCGATGGCCAATACAGCGATTTTATGTCCCTGGCCGGTGAGATATTTTCCGAAACTTTCGATGAAAGTACTCTTGCCGGCTCCCGGTACACCCGTGATACCGATCCGTACAGACCGTCCGGAGGAGGGCAGACAACGGTTGATCACTTCCTGGGCAACGGCCTGGTGCTCGGGTTTGGCACTTTCTACCAGCGTGATCGCCTGGCTTAGGATGTTGATGTTTCCTTTCAGAATACCTTCGACATAATCGTCGGTGGTCAGGGTTTGCCTCCGTATATTTTTCAGGCGCGCAGCAATATTGGGATTCATGGGATCGGGCTGCTCGATGCCTTTGTTCACCTTTAATCCTTCATATTCCGGAGCATTCTCCGGATGTTCTATACATTCTGACATAATTTCCCAGATTTGATTTGTTTCACGCAAAGATAGGATAAAAAGGTGGATTTTCATAAAAAACAGCCGGTAACCGAAAGTCTGGAAAGAAACGATTGATTTGCCGACTGCCTGCTGGGTTTTTGGAACTCCGCTATATAATAGGGGACAGGCAAGTTTTGCGTACTTTTTAATAAAAAAATAAGCGTGGAACTTGCACATACCCGGAATCAAGGGAACTGGTATTCCACAACAACCGGGTAAGACAAGCTCACGCTTAGAATATGTATATTTATATACGTACTCACTACGCGAGCGTTGTCAATATCCGCCTTAGTTGTTGTAAATGAATCACAATTGAAATTACCAGTTTCTTGATTCTAAGGCGCTTTTGAAAACGCTACATGAAATAAAAAAATGCCGATACCTCTTGTATCCGGCTTTACAAAGAAATATAATTTTTAGTTTATATCCAATTATTTTTAAATATTTTTTAATCGTTCGATCAATTCATCACCTAAAGCGGTTTTTGCCTTTATGTGTTCCTGGACGGTTTCCACGAAAGGATTATTTTCAAAAGCTCCCCGTACCTGTTCGAAATCGATCTTCTTTTGTTTTTGATTACCGTCGGCTCCGAAACCGGTTTGAGCTGTCATGGAAAATTCTTTTTTCGCATCTTCATAAAGCATTTTATCGAGATTGACCACAGCTTCTTTCCAGGTATTCACTATCCGGATCACATCCCCGGCTGTGATACTTTCAGGTGTGACCCGGTACCAGGGTTGCATGACTTCCCAAGCCCAGGTCCATTCGAGTTGATAATAGTCGGCATGAAGTTGGCGGAAAGTATCCGTGATCTGTCCGACAGATTCGATCTCTCCGTTTTCTATCCGGCGGATCAGGCGGATGATCCCTTGTTGGGGGACGATCAGACCGGAAAGGTCTACCCATTCGCCGCTACCTTCTGTCCGGGTAGGGGCCAGGCGCTGGCGGATCTCTTCGTTGTTGTGAAATGTCAGGTTTTCCAGCCTTTTAATGATCGAGTTCCCTAGAAATTTGTTGATAGCCATGGAATAATATTGGATACCTTTTTTCAGGGAATTACTTTTGATGTGTGCACTTTGGTATGAATATTCTTCCGAAGTTTCACCGGACACCTGTTGCAGGGTGCGGAGTACTTCTATACCGCTCAGCATTTTCTGAATGGTATAGGGACTGAGCAGGTTAAAATTAATATAATCGAGTTGATGGCTGTCTTTGCGTTTGTCACGTTTGGGCCATTTCTGAGCATCCCGGATCGTACCGACACTCCTTAGATTGACTGCCGGTACCAGATAAGTCTGGTTATTTTGTTCGATCAGATAGGAAAAAGGCAGGTCCGAAGTATCCGGATGGCTGACATGTCGCCCCATAATCAAAGAAAAAGCCCCGATTTTCGCCGGCCAGAGTATATAAGAATCACTGGTTGTTTTCGAACCGCGTTCGACGATACCTTGGTGGATGGGTCCCAATTTATAAAGATGATTGCTTTGGTTTGAACCACTACCGGCATTCAGAAAAGAGAACATACCGGCGATCAACAGACTGGATTTATGCATGGTCACCGTATAAGGACCGGCAAATACGGCACAAGCCTCTCCGTTTTCTCCCTGGCAATTGCTGAAGAATAGAGAATCATGAGCTGAGAACAGATGGCCTAAATGACAGGCTTGCCCGATGAAACACCGTACTAAAGCTGCTCCGTCGTTGATACAGGTGCCCGAAGAAAAAATGAAATCTTCAGCCATCACATTATGACCGATAAATACCGGTGCTTCTGCATTACTGTTGATGGAACCGTTTTTCAAACGGGATGTACCTTCGATGGTCGTGTAATCGCCTATGCAGACGTTACGGATCGTTCCGGTGTTGATGATTCGTACGTGATTACCGATTTTTCCTTCTGTCGAGGACACTTGCTCGGTATATCGTTCGATCAGTGCCTTGAGACGCTCGGTCAGGACAGGAAAATGGCGGTATAGGGCGATAATATAAGCCAGATGGGCCGATAATTCATTGAAAATAGGCACTTCCCGTCCTCCGGTTTCATTCAATACAGCCACTAAAGTTCCGTTTCCAAAGGACGAACGTCCTTCCGTTACGATCAGATTGGCATTCTGTATAAAACAATTTTCTCCGATCCGGTAGTTGGCGATATAATTGGGGATATTTTCGATCAGGACATTATTACCCACCCGACAGTTGTGTAAGGTGACATTGAACAAACCGGCATGTCTGGGGAGTCCTCCCTCTAAAATGAACTCGTAATCGAATATGCCTAGTTCGATATCTCCTGAAAAACGGACATTTTGTATATAATCGGTTTTAAATCCGGAAGCAACTTTTACACGTTGCCAATCTGTCGAACTGCAGCCTTGTGCTTGCAGCCGGGTGATTTCCTCCTGGGTCAGATTTCTCAATACCATACGATTTTGTTATTTTATCTGAATGCAAAGATATACTTTTTGCATCAATATTTATCCGGTGGATAGAAACGGTCGGGGAAATGAATGAACGCTTAAAAATAAATAGAAATTTGTTTGGTTAAGTGGTTTGTAATCAGTGTAATGGAATATGAATAGCCTGAAGAAACGAATATTTTTTGCTTTTCAATAAGAAAAAAGTAATTATATTTGTTCGGCTTTACGGAAGTGATCCTAAGGAGACTTTCAGTGCTGATACCGTGGTTTTAAATATCCTGAGGTCTGAAATTGATTATTATTTTTAGCTTCGTCGGTAAAAGTTGTGCAACGTGAATGAATAAAGAAATCCTTTTTGAAGATATCAAGTGTGGGAATTTGAGTGCTTTTGAGGCATTATTTCGGCAGTATTATCCCTCTATGTGTGTGATTGCCGGAAAATTGGTCGCTAACAGGGAAGTGGCAGAGGATATTGTACAGGATGTTTTTATCCGTTTATGGGAAAAAAAGGCGGAATATGACAAAATACCGGATTTCAGGACTTTTCTTTACGTTGCAGTGCGTAATCTTTGTTATAATTACCTGAGAGATAAAAAGAAAACGATCGATTTTTCCCAGATCGAACTGCCTGATAAGCAACTTTCTTTTCAAGAACAACTGATACAGGAAGAAACATATCGCTTGATCTCTAATGCAATTGCGGAATTACCTGTACAAAGTGGAAAAATTATGCGGCTGGCTCTCGAGGGAAAGCAAAATAAAGAAATCTCGGAAATATTGGGAATCGCAGTTACTACTGTAAAAACCCTGAAATACAACGCACTGAAAATGTTGAAAAATTCCCTGAAAGGTTATTTCCCCGTGTTGTTGTATATTTTATTCCGGAAAAAATAAAAAAAATGATTCCCATTCATCCTTTTACAATCTTTGTGTGTTCTTAGGACAGAATCTTGAATGTACAATGAAATGGAGTATCAGGAAGAATACCGGATGGCAGATCTGATCAGAAGACAGTGGTTAGGTATTATCACCGCTGAAGAGCAGGCAGAACTGGAAGCTTGGAGCTTACAAGAGGAGCATGCCCGTCTTTATGCAAAAATCAGGAACCAGGCCGAGTTGCAAAAGAGAAATTTATATGTGGACGGATTGGATGTAGACGGAGTGTGGCATAAACTTCGGGAACAGATTGCTGACGTTCCTGTACGAAAACGCCGTTTCTTCACCCGTTACCGGGTGGTAGCCTGTCTGCTGTTATTGATCGGTGTCGGGACTTTACTGGTGTATAACCGGTATAGCCGTTTGCAGCCTTCAGACTTATTGGTCCAGTCCATTCATCCGGGATCTTCGAAAGCAGTTCTGATTACGAACGAAGGCAAACAGATTATTTTGCAGGATTCCCTGAACCAGGAAATTCAGGTGGATGAATCGGTGACTGTAAAGAATACCGGTCTGTTGGCGGAATATTGTCTGCAAGATTTACAGGCCGCAGAACAGGCCGAAATCAAGTACAATACGATCGTTGTACCCCGTGGTGGGGAATATGAAGTTCGGCTACCGGATGGGAGCTATGTGTGGATGAATGCTGATTCGGAAATTCGTTTTCCGGTCGTATTTACGGGGCAGACCCGGCAGGTCAGTTTAAAAGGAGAGGCTTATTTTAAAGTGGAAAAAGATAGCTTGCATCCTTTTATCGTGAATGTATACGATAAATTGAAAGTAGAGGTATTGGGGACAGAGTTCAATGTGCAGGCTTATTCGGGGGATGAGGTGGTAAAAACGACGCTGAATTGTGGAAAAGTCAGGGTTATGATGGGGAAGGAAGCTTTGGAACTGGTACCTGATCAACAGGCAGTCTGTGACTTACGGCATCGGAGATTTCACAAAATAGAGGTGAATGCAAACTATTTTTCGGCTTGGAAGGACGGTAAATTTATTTTTGAAGATGAACCTCTGGAAAATATTTTGAACAGTCTGGCCCGGTGGTATAATATTTCTGTTTTTTATCAAAACGAGGAACTCAAAAATTTTCATTTTACCGGAGATTTGGAGAGGTACGATGATTTTTCCGTCGCTTTGCGGATGTTGGAAAAAGCCACTAATATACGGTTTCTGGTGACCGGTCGCACTGTCGTAGTTCAAATAATATAACAATTACCTGATATAATGATGAATGGGGGTGAGAAAGCGGCTTACCCGGCTTTTTTCATGTCTTAACTTAACTAAAATAATCAGCTTATTTATGGGAGAAACAATCGTAGAAGCCCGGCACTTATCGCATCGTTATGCAACACAGTGGGCTATTCAAGACATTAATTTCGAAATCAGTCAGAGGGGGATTTTGGGGTTATTGGGTTCTAACGGAGCAGGTAAATCGACGACGATGAATATTATCTGTGGGGTTTTGAATCAGACCGAAGGGGAGGTTTTTATCAACGGTATCAATTTGAGGACCGATCCGGTAGAGGCCAAGAAGTATATCGGTTTTTTACCGCAACGGCCACCTTTATATCCGGAATTATCCGTTGATGAATACCTGACTTATTGTGCCCGTCTGCGGCTGATGGACGCCCGGGAAATCCGGCAGGCAGTAGATACGGCCGAAGCTAAATGCGGCATTACACATTTTAAAAAGCGGTTGATCGGAAATTTGTCCGGGGGTTATCAGCAACGGGTGGGAATTGCACAGGCAATCGTTCATAATCCGCGCTTTGTGGTACTGGACGAACCGACTAACGGGCTCGATCCGGTGCAGATCGTAGAGGTCAGACACCTGATTAAGGAGATCGCTGCTGAACGGGCAGTTATGCTTTCTACCCATATCTTGTCGGAAGTACAGGCCACCTGTGATAAGATCAAAATGATAGAACACGGTCATATGATTTTTTCGGGTACGATGGAAGAATTTAATAATTATGTAGAACCTTGTTCTTTTTTGGTGACTTTCGGTAATCCGCCGGCTCCGGAAGAATTGAAAAATATCGATGGCATTTCGGAAGTCGAACCGTTGACCCTCAGGGAGTATCGCGTATATTTCACAGCTCCGGCCGGTATTACACAACAGGTCATTGCCCGGAGTGTAGAGAAAGGATGGCAATTGGAAGAAATTTGCCTGGAGCGGGAATCGCTGGATACCATTTTTGCACGTTTATCTAAGAATAGTAAATGATATGAGGCTCAAAGATTTCAATATAGTTTACCAAATCGCCCGGACAGAATTGAGGGTTATTTTTTATTCTCCTGTAGCCTGGTTGATTTTGGTGGTATTTGCCGTACAATGTGGGTTTTCGTTTTGTGACGTGATCTGGCCGGCGATAAAGAGCCAATCTTTAGGATATGAGGTTCAGGCTCTGACGGGTAGTGTGTTTACGAGCGGAAAAGGTATTTTCCCGGTGATGCTGGAACACTTGTATTTTTATATTCCTTTGCTGACCATGGGACTGATGAGCCGGGAATTCAGCAGCGGCTCTATAAAGCTATTGTATTCTTCTCCGGTGACTAGTGCCCAGATTATCCTGGGAAAATACTTGTCGGTTATGATTTATTGTGCCGTTTTGCTGGGGGTGATTTTAGTATATGTCGGTCTGGGGGCTTTGACGATCGGGCATATGGACGGTACGCTGATTTTTTCGAATTTTTTGGGTATGTATCTGCTGATTTGTGCTTATGCTGTCATCGGGCTGTTTATGTCCTGCCTCACTTCCTATCAGGTAGTGGCTGCTATCGGAACTCTGGCTTTTTTATCTTTTTTGAATTTTATCGGCGGAGTGGGACAGGAGATACCTTTGGTCCGGGATATTACTTATTGGCTGGCTTTGAACGGTAGGGTAGGCCTTTTTGTCGCCGGCATGATCAATACGGAAAACTTAATTTACTTTTTGGTGGTGATCGCTGCTTTTCTCTTACTTTCGGTCTGGCGTTTACAGGCGGTAAGAGAAAAGCAGCCGGGGAGGAAAAAAATACTGAAATTAACGGGATTGGCAGTAGGAGTCGTTGTGCTCAGTTATGTTTCGTCACGTCCTTTTCTTACCTGGTATTGGGATACGACCGCTACGCAGAGTAATACTATTTCTGTTCTTTCACAGGATTTACTCCGGCAATTGAAAGGAGAACTGAAGATCACTACATATGTGAATTTATTGGATGCCAATTATGAGAGTGGGCTGCCAGCGGCACATAAAAAGGATTTCGAACGTTTCCGCCCTTATGCCCGCTTTAAGCGGAATTTGAAACTGGATTATGTGTATTATTATGATTATGCCGGATATAAATATCTGGACGAATTGTATCCCGGGTTGTCGGACCGGGAAAGGGCTGAAAAAATCTGCCAGGCTAAGGGCTTGGATTTCGGTATGTTTCTGACGCCGGAAGAGATTCGCCGGAAGATCGATCTGAGCGGAGAATTGAATCATTTTGTCCGCCAGGTGGAATGGAACGGTGAACGGAAGACCTGGTTACGGGTGTATAAAGATATGTATGTATTCCCCAGTGAGCAGGAGATGACTGCTGCTCTGAAAAGGTTGTTGGTAAAACCGCCCAAATTGTGTTTTCTGACCGGATACGGCGAACGGAATAGTACGAATAAGAGAGAAATGGATTATAGTTTTTTTTCCTCTGAGCTGTCTTTGCGGAGTGCTTTGATCAATCAAGGGTTCGATGTGGAAGATTTCTCTCTTTCCGGAAAGGAGAGAATTCCGGATGAAGTGGATATTTTAGTAATAGCCGATGTAAGAAGTAAGATCCCGGAGGGAGATTTCCGGATGATCTGCGAATATATTGAACGCGGGGGAAATTTGTTTTTGCTGGGTGAACCGGGTACGCAGGAATTTATAAATCCGTTGGCAGAATTGATTGGGGTGAGATTCCGGAATGGGATGCTGTTACAGGCCAGGGAAGGATATTTACCTTCTTTGACAATTGCCGGAATGGATCCGGAGGGGGATGAAAAGTTCCCGGTTTTCCAGAAAATGCGGCAATATGGTTTTTGTTTTGCTTTACCTGGTTGTACAGGTCTGGAAATACAGAAAAAGGGCTTCGGGATAACACCTGTTGCCTGTGTGGGGGATTCCATCAGTTGGCAAGTGAACCGGTTGTATGCAGAAGATGCTTTGAAGGGTCTGAATCATCCGGGCCCGGCCGAAGGGAAAGTACTGCCTGTCATTGTCGCCCTGGACCGTAAGGTCGGGGATAAAGAACAGCGGATTTTAGTTGCCGGGGATGCCGATTGTATCAGTAATGCAGAGCTGACCCGGGCCCGGCAGGGAGTTAAGACTGCTAATTTCACTCTGGCTACCGAATCTTTCCGCTGGTTGGCCCGGGATGAATTTCCGGTATTGCTCCCCAGTATACCTCCCCGTGACAACGAATTGTATTTGGGACGGAAGGATATGCCCTGGCTGAAATTCGGAACCATGGGATTGCTGCCCGGTCTTTTGGCCCTGGCTTATGGAGTGGTTCACTACAGAAGAAAAAGAAATTAAGATTAAAAGAAAGTTCAAATGAAAACGATTTTTAGAATAGCACAGACAGAACTTCGTTTGTTTTTCTATTCACCGATAGCCTGGCTGATCCTGATCATTTTTGCTTTTCAGGCCGGAATGGCATTTTGTGATACTTTTAGCTATCAATTGCAGAATAAGGCTTTGGGACGGGGGCAGATTCCTTTCCAGACAGTGATTTTATTGTTGGGGGATAGCGGTTCGTTCTTCAAGGTGCTGAATAATCTGTATCTGTATATTCCTTTACTGACAATGGCATTGATGAGCCGGGAATATAGTTCCGGTTCTATCAAGTTATTATATTCTTCGCCGGTAACTAATTTTCAGATTATCGGGGGGAAATTTCTTGCTATGATGTTGTACGGTGGATTGATGCTGGTAATTTTGCTCCTGCAGGTGGTGTTTGCTTTTATTTTTGTGAAAAACCTCGATATTCCGCTGATATTGTCCGGGTTACTCGGTATTTATCTGGTTTTGTGTGCTTATTCGGCTATCGGTCTCTTTATGTCTACCCTGACTTCTTACCAGATCGTGGTAGCAGTCGGTACACTGGTGATACTTACCTGCTTGAATTTTGTAGGCGGACTTTGGCAGGATATTCCTGTCGTACAGGAGATTACCTGGTGGCTGTCTTTGTCGGGACGGGCCAAAACGTTTACGGCAGGACTGATATGCAGTGAAGATGTCGTGTACTTTGGGGTGGTGATCGGATTATTTTTGACCTTGTCTGTTTTGAAATTGCAATCGACCAAGCAGCATTATTCCTGGTGGTGGCGGTGGGCACGTTACGGGGGAATGGTTTGTATCGCTCTGGGAATCGGATACCTGACTTCGAAACCGATGTTCATGTGTTATTATGATACGACGGAAACCGAACACAATACCATCACCCGCGAAGGCCAACGGGTCATGAATCTGATCGACGATCAGCTGACTATTACCATGTATGTCAATTTATTGGATAAAAGTGCTCCGGCAGGGATGCCGGAGAATCAAATGTCGAACCTCCGGGAATTGAAACCTTTTCTACGTTTTAAACCCGATACCCGCTTGAAATATGTCTATTTTTATGATAGCACCGATCATAGCCGTTTCCGTGGGGCTACGGCTTCTTTACCTTTGAGGGAACAAATGCTGAAAATATGTGATGACGAGGACCTGGATCCGGAATTTTTTCTGTCTCCGGAAGAAATTCACCGGCAGATCGATCTGACCTCCGAAGGAAACCGGATGATTTATCTACTGGAACGGGCGAACGGCCGGAAATCTTTTCTGCGTTTTTACGACGGCATGGATATCCGCCCCAGGGAAACAGAGATTACGGTGGCCTTGAAACGGTTGGTGACCGATGCTTCCAGAATAGTTTTTCTGACCGGACACGGGGAGCGGAGCTTGTATTGGAATGATAAAGGTGGATTATATTCACTGATTCAAAGAAACGGCCGGAATGCTTTAGTGAATCAGGGGTTTGATGTAGATACCCTGAATTTGACCGGCCGGACGGTTATTCCCGAAGATATCGATATTCTGGTGATTGCGGCTCCTGAAAAAAGATTGTCCCCTCAGGAACAGGGATTACTGGATTCATATATAGCTAAAGGAGGTAATCTGATCATTACCGGTGAACCGGGTAAACAAGAATTGATGAACGGGTTGGTGAAAAATCTGGGAATCGGCTTTAAGGAAGGAATAATCCTGCAACATAAGGAGGCCGACTGGGAGGAAGATTTTATTGTCGGTGATATCGCTGAATCCGGAGCACAACAAACCGGAGTCGGTGCAGGGCTTTTAGCCCGGCAATACCAAGTCGCTTTTCCGGGTACTACGGCTTTGTCGTTCAATGCAGGCTACGGATTTCAGGGGGTACCTATCGTGGAATATGCCGGGGATACGCTTATGCTGGCTTTGAAACGGCAGCTGGGAGGAGAAGAACAACGTATTATCGTTTCCGGGGATGCCGATTGGTTCAGTACCGAAGGACTGGCTTTACGGAAAGACGATGTCCGACTGAATAATTTCGGGTTATTCATGGAGATGTTGCATTATATGACTTATCAGCAATTTCCGGTGGATAATAGCCGTCCATCTCCTACGGACGATACCCATTATCTCGATATTGCCGATATCGGATGGATAAAAGGTCTTTTTATCGGCCTGATTCCTTTACTCGTCTTGGGAGGGGCGATAGGATTCCGGCTGAAACGGAAAAGGCAATAATGTGAAAATTATCTTAAAAAAGTATCTTTTTTATTCATCCCTTTCTTGGATTGATGTGTTCTATATATCGAAAAACGGAAGATTATTGGGGATAATCTTCCGTAAGAACTCAGCAATTAACGGGGTGTCGTTACTATCATTAACTACTAAGCATGTAAAATTATGAAAAAAAAGCGAAATTTTTTACTGAAAAGTATTTTGCTGCAGTTAAATTTCTCTCTGGAAAAGGCGGGGATTTTACTGGTACTGGTGTTGGTGTTTTCCATCCAGGCAAAAGCTTATTCTCAGACGCGTATTACTGCAAAAAGGCAGGGGGTTACAATTGACGAGGTTTTAAAAGAGGTCCGGGAAAAGTCCGGTTACCGTTTTTTATACCGGGTAGAGGAAGTAAACAGATATGGCAAAAGAGATATAGATGTGAAAGATGCGGAAGTCGAAGATTTTCTAGGACAATTACTGCAAAATACGGATCTCACCTATGAAGTGGAGAATGAGGTCATTATTATCCGGCCGGAAAAACAACGGCAGGACTCCCGGGTGAATGTACAGGTGGTCAGAGGAAAGGTGACCGATGAAAATAACCTGGCTTTACCGGGAGCTACGGTTTTATTGAAGGGGACATCCTACGGAGTAGTCACTGATTCACACGGGAAATTTACGATGGAAGTCCTGGAAAGGGATACGGTTACTTTACTGGTATCGTTTGTAGGGATGGAAACGAGGCTTGTAAACCTGAAAAAAGGGCAAACGGAAATATTGGTTTCGCTTAAACCGGATATCAAAGAGATGAAAGAAGTCGTGGTGACCGGGTACGGGAATGTCCGTAAAACAAGTTTTACCGGAAATTCGGTTACAGTGACCAAAGATGAATTGATGTCCGTTTCGAAATCGAATGTCATCAAGGCATTACAGACTTTCGATCCTTCATTCCGTATTCAAACCAATAACGATTGGGGGTCCGATCCGAATGCGCTGCCCGAAATGTATGTGCGGGGAAGGTCGGGTATCAGCGGTGTAAAGGAATTGGACCGTGATCCTTTGACGAAATCGGCTCTGAAGGATAATCCCAACTTACCGACCTTTATCATGGATGGTTTTCAGATCAGTGTGGAACAGTTATACGATATGGATCCTAACCGTATTGAAAGTATTACCATCCTGAAAGATGCTGCGGCTACGGCTTTGTATGGTTCCAGGGCTGCCAACGGTGTGGTGGTGATTACGACGGTGGCTCCTCAGATGGGTAAGCTGAATGTGTCCTATAATTTTACAGGGGATGTTACGGTACCCGATCTGTCGGATTATAACCTGATGAATGCACGCGAGAAACTCGAAACGGAAGTGGCGGCCGGAGTATTCGAAGATCTGGCTAAAGATAATCCTTTGGGAGCCGAACAGCAATATTACGCTAAATTGGCTTCCATTACCAGAGGGGTGGATACTTACTGGTTATCGAAACCGTTACAGACCTCTTTCAATCACAAACACAGCCTGAGCGTCGACGGCGGATCGGATAATTTCCGTTTCGGCATACAATTGAGCTACAATAATGAAGACGGGGTGATGAAAGAGTCTTTCCGGAACCGGGTGGGAGCCGGCGTATATCTGGATTACCGGATCGGTTCATTCCAGCTCAAAAATATGGTCACTTATACCAATACCCGTTCGCAGGAGTCTCCTTACGGGGCTTTTTCCGACTATACCGGTTGTCAGCCTTACGATCCTTATAAGGACGACGAGGGGAACTATCTGGAAAATCTGCCCAATTGGGACGGAAAGAATGAAAAACGCCCTAATCCTCTTTATGAGGCGACTTTATCCAATTTCGATAAATCCAAATATGAAGAAATTGTCAATAATCTGGGTATCAACTGGAATATAACTACCGGTTTGTTATGGAAAACTCAATTCAGCCTGACGCGTAAGATTACCGATACGAAACGTTTTCTGGATCCGTTGTCTTCGAAAAATACAACTCCCCAGACTGCAGAAAATCCTTCTTCCGGCGAATTGAATACCAGTAGGGGAAATGAGTTCTACTGGGATCTGAGTTCAACCCTGTCTTATAACCGTTCTGTCGAAAAACACCATATCAATTTGTTGTTGGGGGTGAATGCCCGCTCTGCCAAAACCGATAATATTTCGGCTTCTTACCGGGGATTCCCTTCCGGGGCTTTGAGTTCTCCGAATTATGCCGAAGAAATTGTTTCCAAACCGGTAAGTTCCGATAATTCCACCCGGCTGATCGGTTTTCTGGGGACCCTGAATTACAGTTATAACGATGTGTATTTGCTGGATGCTTCGGTACGTATGGACGGTTCTTCGGAATTCGGGGCGGATAAACGGTTTGCTCCCTTCTGGTCTGCGGGGACCGGTGTCAATATTCATAACTACGGTTTTATGAAAGGACAAACGGTTATTGACCAGTTGAAAATACGGGTTTCATACGGACAAACCGGGAAAGTGAATTTTCCGCCTTATGTAGCCCGAACGACTTATAAAATGTTTACGGACGGTTGGTATAAAACCGGTTTCGGTGGTACCCTCTATGCTTTGGGGAATACAAACCTAACCTGGGAAACGACGAATACCTGGGATGCCGGTGTTGAACTGAGTTTATGGAAACGCCTGCTTTATATCAAAGCTTCTTATTATCAGAAAAAAACGGTGGATCTCGTCAATTCGGTGACGATTCCGAGTTCGACAGGTTTTACCACTTATATGGATAATATCGGAGAGGTGGAAAATAAAGGATATGAACTGGAATTCCGGAGCGAAGTAGTCCGTCGAAAAGATCTGTTTGTAGCTGTTTTCGCTAACCTGGCCCACAATGAAAATAGAATCCTGAAAATATCGGAGAGTCTGAAGGCTTACAATGACCGGGTAAAAGACCATTTTGCCAACAGTAACCGGTTCGACGGTTCGAATACCCAGCCGTTTACTCAATATGTCGAAGGAGGATCCCAGACGTCGATTTGGGGAGTTCCCTCACTTGGAATCGATCCTGCTACCGGAGAGGAGATTTTTATCCGCCCGGACGGAAGCATTACCAATACCTGGAATACGAACGATCAGGTGGTCTTGGGGGATACGGAACCCAAAATACAAGGTACTTTCGGGTTGAATGCCACTTATAAAAATCTGAGTTTGTATATGACTTTTATGTATGAAGCCGGCGGCCAGATATACAACAGCACTTTACGTGACAAAGTAGAAGATGTGAATGTATACACCTCTAATGTTGATAAACGGGTGTTCTCCGAACGTTGGCAAGAACCGGGGGATAAGGCTCGTTACCGTAAGCTGACCAGCGGGGTGGGCGGCAGTATTATGCGTACCCGTCCGACTTCCCGTTTTGTCGAGGATAACAATGTATTGACCCTGAACTCTATTTCTCTGGGATATGATTTCGACGCCGGGCAGAAGTGGATGAAGACGATCGGCTTGAGTATGCTGCGTTTTGAGATCGGTGCGAACGATGTTTGCCGTTGGTCGTCGGTGAAGGTGGAAAGAGGATTGAATTATCCTTATGCCCGGAGTTTTAATTTTTCGCTGAAAGCTGCTTTCTAATTTTTAAATTTTGAATTATGAAAATATATCATTGGATAATAGCCTGTTGTTTACTGTTGCCATTGGGAGGTTGCAGTAATTGGCTGGATGTGATTCCGGAGGATTCTGTGGATGAAAAAGATTTGTTTTCCACCGGAGAGGGATACCGGAATGCGTTGAACGGCGTATACCGCCAGATGTCTCAGACTTCGATGTACGGGCAGCAGATGAGCTGGGGATTTATTGATGTTTTGGGACAGTTGTACAATACTCAAAAATTGTCGAATTATTCGGCATATGGAATCGCGGGAAAGAATTATGCTTACCGTGATGAAACAGTGAAGTCGGTGATTCAGGTTATCTGGTCGAATACCTATAATTCGATTGCAAACTGTAACAATATTGTCGGGCGGATTACCGGGGAGGATCCCTCTAAATTCAGAGGAGGTGAGGCAGAACAGCATATGATCCAGGGGGAGGCGCTGGCTTTACGGGCTTTCCTGCATTTTGATTTACTGCGGCTTTGGGCTCCGGCACCGGTGACCAATCCTTCGGGAAATTACATGCCTTATTTCGAGAATTATCCTTCTACCTACGAACCGGATAAAAGTGTACAGGAGATTTTGTCGCTGGTAGAACGGGATTTGCTCCAGGCCAAAAACTTAGTAGCTCCGTTCGATACACTACCCGACAAATCGATGTTGGTGGCTGAAAAACGGATTAAGAATAACTGGGTGAGCAGTTCGGTAACCGATTTGTTTTTCCTTTACCGGGGATTCCGTATGAATTATTACGCTGTTATAGCCCAGCTGGCCAGGGTTTATAATTATATGGGCGAATATGAAAAAGCCGCTCATTGTGCACAAGAAGTACTGGATGCCTATGCAGAAGAATATGCTGCAGTTTGTTTCCAGTTGTCAAAGAAGGAGGAGGTACAGAACAATGATCGGAAACGGTATAAAGAAGTGATTTTTGCCCTGTCGAACGAATTGAACCTGGATAATTATGAGCCTTATTATACGACGAGTTCCGACCGACTTGTACTGGCCGGATATCCCGGTATTTTCGACGATGAGGCAGATGTGAGGAAAGAGTATTTGACAGAGACTTCGGGAGCCGACCGGATCTGTAATAAATATATTTTACCGACCAACAATACCTTGGAATATACGCAAACCGAGGATTTGATTCCGCTGATCCGGGTGAGCGAGATGTATTTTATTCAAGCCGAATATCTTTACCGGAAAGGAGAGACTCAGGCCGCTATCGAACAACTGGATCAGGTACGTGTTGCCCGGGATTGTACTAAAGGACGGCTGACGGTTTCCAGCCTCGACGATTTTAAAAAGATACTGATCGATGAGGCCCGGCGTGAATTTATGCAGGAAGGGCAGTTGTATTATTATTTTAAACGTTTGAACATAAAACCCCTGGAATCTATGCCTGACGATGGTTTTGTATTTCCTCTGCCGGATAATGAAGTGATCAATTAATGTTAATCGTGAAAATTATGAACAGATACATATTTATCGGTTTGCTGTGCTTCGTGATCGGAGCCTGTACCCATCATACAACCGGATTTTACGAAGGGCCGCGGTATTTGTCTTTCGTCAATGAAAAAGGAGCCGATACTGCATTTATTTCTTTTGCCAATTATCCCGGAGCATCGACTCATGAAGTTGCTTTTGTTTTGAAGCTGACCGGAAATATACCGGAAGAGGATTTGACTTACCGCCTGGAAGTAGTGGATAGTCTGACTACTGCAGGAACGACTGACTACCAACTTCCCGAACACCTGGTTTTCCGGAAAGACCGGGTGACGGATACGCTGGTAGTGACTGTAATGAATTCGAATCCCTTGTTGACAGAACAGACTTTATCAGTTGGTTTGCGGATCGTTGCAAACGAGCATTTCCGGCCCGGTCTGGATGGGCAACAAAGAGCCAAACTGACCTTTACCGCTGTGAAGAGCAAGCCGGAATGGTGGAAGGGAGAATTGGAGTCCTTGATATTGGGAGAGTATTCATCCAAAAAAATGGAGGAGTTTATCTTGTGCACAGGGGTGAATACCCTGGAAGGGGTCGAACTTTCTGTTGCCAGAGCGTATACCTTACAATTTAAACGGTATTGCATAGAACATAATATTATGTGGGACGATAATGTGACTCCGATGGTTGATAAAATCCCTTGTTATTAATTTATAATTCCGATACCTATGAAAAATAAAATATATTTATTGTATTGGCTGCTGGCTTTTCTGTCTGTAGGGTGTTACGACGACAAAGGCAATAACGATTATCGTTTTGTAAATACGATCGAGGTGGAACCTTTCGGGCAGGATTCCTATCCCTGGGCAGCTCTGGGAGATACGGTCCGGTATAAACCGGTTCTGCATTTTGCAAGCGGGAACGGGGACGAACTCGATTTGGCATATGAGTGGACATTTGCCGGTAAAACGATCGGAGACGAACTTAACCTGGAATGGATTGTAGATACTGTAGCTACGGGACAGGTGATCCTGAGGGTAACCGACCGGGCAAACGGATTGGTATACAGCAATCAGAAATCGCTCCGGATAGATTCTCCCTATAAAAGTAAAGGCTGGATGATTTTGTCTGAGAAGAACGGTCAGTCTTCTCTGGGGTTTGTCCGGGAAATGATTACTGCTTACGAGATGGATGATTTAGGGATATATTGTGTTTTTGATAATCAGACTTTCCCGGATGTCTACGAAGAAACGAACGGGGAAGTATTGGGTAGTGGTCCGGTCCGGATAACCGAGCATTTTTCCCGGACTGCTCCGGGATCGTTGCTGATTTTACAACAGGGAGCTCCGGGCTGTATCGATATCGACGGGAATACTTTATTGCGCGATATTTATCTGTCGGAGACTTTTATGGACGGAGTATTCCCGGAACAGTTCGAACCGGTGAATGCAACCTGGATGCATTGGCTGGATGTCATTGAAAATAAAGATGGACGGTTGTATACCCGGTTGAAGTATTCCGATGCCTTGTTTAATTCGGGTTATTTTATTACCGAGCCTGTTCTGGTCGGTGAAGAAGAGGTGCGTGGACATTTGTTGGATTGTGATTGGCAGGCGGTAGGGTATACCGTGGTACACGACCGTGGAACGGCTGCAAATCCCCGTAACCGTCTGGCAGCTGTTTTTGATTTCCGTGATTTTTGGGGGGTGAACTACGCCGGATATGCAGCTGTTTTTCCGGAAGCCGACAAGGGATGGCCTGACGGTTTTGTTCCTCTGAACGATTTGGGGGATCATGAGTTGATCTATTTCAGAGGATGGGGGGATTGGAGTGGTGGATATTATTATATGATACTTAAAACTCCCGGAGGAAAATACTTACAACAGACCTTTACTTTAAAACGTTCGACAGCAGAATTGTACTATGAGGAGGGTAGCCTTGCTGTTCAGGAATTACCGTCCGGATTCGTGTATGAGGATTGTTTACCCTATGTTTTGTCGACGGATAAGTACCTGTTATTGATGAAAGGAAACGACATGTACTATTACAATTATGCTTCTCCGGGAGACGGTGTGTCGTTTTATTGGCATTTCGATGCTCCGGTAAAACATATGACTGCATCGGTTCAGGGACAACCTCAGCTGGGATGTGCTTTGGCGAACGGGCAGTTTGTTATTCTGAATGTGAAGCTCATGAAGAACAGACCGGAAGAGAAGCGCTTGTATTGGCAGACTCCTGCTGAGGTCGATTTGGAAAATCCGGTATCCTTGATTTATAAAACTTCCGGTCAGTTATAGTCCGGATCTGCAGAAGACGGTTCACAGATGTCCTGGCATCTGTGAACCGTCTGTATATCGTTTGGGGAGGCTGATAAAGGGAGGAAACTGTGTTGTTTTGTGTAAATCAGATATAAAAAGCGAGTATGTTGAAAATACGATGATGCAAGAGCTGCCTGAGTTTTTTCAGAGAACGGTATTTCAGAACTTTCACCGTATTCTCGGAAATGGATAATTCCCGGGCGATTTCTTCATTTTTCAAGCCTTGAAGACTGAGTTGTATGATGGCCGCACTTTGTGGAGCTAAAGTATTTATCGCATTGAAAAGCAGACGGTTGCTTTCTTCCTCGACGAGAATGTTGAAAAAATTGTTTTCCTCTTCTTCGGGCAGGAGATGAAAGTGTTGACTTGAACGTTTGCGATTCCGGATCAGATTTAAAGACTGATTCCGGATCATAGTATATACGAAACTTCGTAAACAGGTGATGTCCTGATAGTGCCTTCTGTTTTCCCACAGGCGGATCAATACTTCCTGCACAATATCTTCCGCCTCTTGTACATCGTTGACATAACGGTTGGCTAAAGCACAAAAAAAGAGATAATTTTCTTTTGTGAATTTTTCCAGAGCTTTTTCATCTCCTTGTTTTATCCGTGTAAATAAAAAGTCATTCCCCATACCCCTCAGGTAATTCTGCGCCTAAATTAATCTTTTGGAGAGGAAACAGAAAAATAAATGAAAAAAAAATGTACAGGTGTAATCTTTTTCTTAAAAAATGGTGTCTTTCTGATAAAAGATGAAAATATGGATACGAGCAGATTGAATCATATTGCCGGATTGATTGCCAGAAAAAGATCGGGAGGGAAGCTGACCGGGACCGAACAACAGGAATTGGAGGAGTGGATACGAGCTTCCCGGATGAATAAAGAGAGTTACGATCGGATTATTTCGGGAAGGGGAGTGATACGTTTGATGGAATTGGAGAAACAGATCGATACCGACCGCTCTTTTAAGAAATTGACGGTCAGGTTGAAGTGGCGTTGCTGGAAGCGCCGTATACTGATGGCAGGTGTTGCTGCGATGGTCATGATCGGAATTATGTCGGCTTTTTGGTGGTGGGAACAGGAAGGGATAACTGTTCCGGAATCGGCCGGACAACCTGGAATAAAGCCGGGAGGAAACTGTGCTGTTTTAGTATTGGGTAATGGTTGTCGGGTGGATTTACAAAAGGATTGTGATACGTTACAGCTACCTGGAATTTCCTGGGACCACCGGAAGGGAACGATCGTATATGACAGTCGGGAAAATAAAACCGGCTGGCCGGAGAGGAATACCTTGATGGTTCCGTTACGGGGAGAATATCGCTTGGTTTTGGGCGATGGTACGAAGGTATGGTTGAATTCCGCTTCTAGCCTGAGTTATCCGGTACAGTTTGCAGAAAAAGAACGGTGCGTAGAATTGGACGGGGAAGCTTACTTTGAAGTGACTCCTGATCCGGAGAGACCTTTTATCGTAAAATCCGGAGACGTACAGACCCGGGTATTGGGAACGGCTTTCAATTTTTCTGCATACCGGGGAGAAAATGCATCGACGATTACTTTATTGACGGGAAAAGTGGCTGTTTCGGCTCCGGGACATGCTGAGCGTGTGTTATTGCCCGGACAACAGTTGAAATATGATGCAGAAAACCGGAAGACTGTAATAAAAGAGGTCGATGCCGAAGACTTCGTCGTCTGGAAAGATGGTTTATTTTTGTTCAATGATTGTGGACTGGAGGAAATCATTCCCCGGTTGAGTCGGTGGTATGGGGTTACCTTTCATTATGACAGGGAGAAATTCGGCGATCTGAAATTTTATATCAAAACCCGTCGTTATGAAGATATCGGGACAATATTGAATCTCTTGAAATTAACTGAAAATGTGACTTATTCGATAGAAGGCAACGAGGTGACTCTTTATCGGACAGGGGAAAATAAATAACAAGGAGTGAGGCAACACTCCTTGTTGGATACTAATAAGCAACCCTTTAGCGGGTATTTATTAACTCTAATTACAAAATTATGAAAAAAAAGCAGATTTATTTTTCTTCCGGAGGAGGAAAATTGAGGAAAATGACGTTAATCATGAAAATGACGGTTATCTTTTTGTTGTGCGCTAATTTAGTGATGGCTACCGAATCTTTTGGACAGGAAAAGTATTCTTTTTCTTTGAATCGGGTGACATTGGAGGAAGCCTTGAATCAAATATTGCAGAATTCCGGATATTATATCGTTTATACGGTAAACGATATCCGTAAGATTGCCGATGTTTCTCTGAATATGGAACAAGTCACTATAGAGCAGGCTTTGGATCGGGTGTTGTCGCTGAATGGATTGAAGTACACGGTCAGTGAAAATGCAATCGTTATTGCTAAGGATGCTTCGGCGGTAAAAAATTTGCAGAGTGAACAGATGAAAGTGCAAGGTACGGTAAGGGATGAAAAGGGCTTGCCTTTGCCGGGGGCTTCTGTTTATTTGAAGGCAGAAAATACCTTGGGGGTAACTACCGATATCGGAGGACATTTTGAATTTAAAGTACCTGCCGGCTTGAAGGGGAAGGTGGTATTGGTGATTTCTTTCATCGGGATGGAGACTGTGGAGTTTCCTTTAGACGGGCGTGAACATTATGAAATATCGATGAAACCGGAAATAACTTCTTTGGATGACGTACTGATCACCGGCTATCAGACGATTTCCCGGGAACGTGCGACGGGAGCGTTCGATATCGTCGACAAGCGGCAGTTAGAAAAACCGGCTTCCGATTTATCATCCCGGCTGATCGGAACTACAGCAGGCGTTCAGGCCACTCTGACAGAAGATGGAAAAGCCAGTCTGGAAATCCGGGGACGCTCGAGCTTGAATGCCAACGCTCAACCGCTGATTGTCGTGGACGGTTTCCCTGTGGAAGGAGGATTCGAAACGATTAATCCGAATGACGTGGAAAGCGTTTCTATACTAAAAGATGCTGCAGCTGCTTCAATTTGGGGAGCCAGATCCGGTAACGGCGTGATTGTGGTCACTACCCGCAAAGCGGCCAAAGGAGATAAACTGAATGTCGCCTTTAATACTTTTTTGCGCTTCCGGCAGAAAATAGATTTGGATTATGCCAATCCTACAGCCGCTTCTGCAGATCAGATCCGCTACGAAGAAATGATTTTCGGAAAATATGGGGTTGCTTTGAATGAAGGGATTTTCTCAGAAGATGATGTGGCCGGAAAATGCTATACCTGGGCACAAATCGCTTTGAATGAAGCCCGGCTGGGAAATATTTCCGAAGACACGAAAAGGCTCCGTTTACAGGAATTGCAGGAGACGGATTATAAGGATGACGTTTATAAACATTTGTTGAGAAATCCTTTTTTGCAGCAATACAATTTATCCGTATCCGGAGGAGGAGAAAGAGTCGGTGTCATGACGTCGTTATTGTATGAAAAAGACAAAACCCATTATATTGGTACACAGGATGAAAAATATATGCTCAATATGCGGATGAACAGCGATATTTGCAAGTGGCTGAAATTAGATATTTCCGGAATGTTCCAATATGTGAAAAAGCAGAATAACGGAGCCGTCCTCCATGCATCCGATGAAAACGATATCGCGATAAGCGATCTTTCTCCTTATGAACACCTGACAAACCGGGACGGTTCTTATACACATATTGTCCGCGACTATTACCTGCCGGCCATGGAGCGGTTGGTCGGTAATGGCTTTCCTTATTCCGACTGGTTTTATAATCCTTTACAGGAAATCAGAAGCCGTGACCGTTCGACTAAGGACATCAAGGCCCGTTTCCAGGCTGCACTGACCCTGAAATTATGGGAAGGCTTGAATTTCTCCTCTTCGTTACAATATGAGATTTTTAATTCCAAAAGGCGGGATCTTTACAAAGAGGATTCCTGGGTAGTGAAAAATCCGGTGAATTATTATACCGAATACAACGATGCAACAGGAGTCGTCGGGAAATCGGCCTATCCGACAGGGCAGTTTCTGGACCAATATACTTCGGAAATGCAAGGGTATACTTTTAGGAATCAGGTAAATTTTAACCGGACTTTCAGGAGACATGATTTTAATGTTGTGTTAGGAACCGAATTACGGCATCGCCGGACAACTTCCTATACCTCTCCCCGGGTATACGGCTACAATGACGAGACGCTGACTTCCAAACTTTTCCCTAACGGAACCGGTAAGCTGGCGATAAAAGACCTCTTCGGGAATACGATTACAGTCGATGATTATGCAAGTACCTTTACATTTAACACCGATCGTTTCTTTTCTCTATATGGCAATGCCGCTTATACTTTCGATAATAAATACACGATCAGTGGGAGCGTCCGGACAGATGCGTCGAATTTTATTACGGACGATCCTAAATATCGTTATGCTCCTTTTTGGTCTGTGGGAGGAATGTGGAATCTGGGACAGGAAAGTTTTATGAGCGATTATTTGTTTATCGATTGGCTGCGTCTGCGTTTGACCTATGGGTACAATGGAAATGTAGACACTTCTACCTCGTTTAAACCTTTGGTGAGTATCGGTTCGGTTGAGAATGTTTATAAACATGAGATTACCGGTAGTATTGCGAGTTTTGGAAATCCCGAACTTCGCTGGGAAAAGGTCGGGAGTGTAGATATCGGAATCGATTATTCTTTCTGGGGAGGTAAACTGGCCGGAAAACTGGATTATTACCGGAAGTACAGTAAAGATCTGATCGCGACGATTTCTATTTCTTCGGCCAACGGGACAACCAGTCAAAAGTTGAATAATGCGGAAATGCTGAACAGTGGGATCGAACTGGAAGTAGGAAGCCAGCTCGATATTATAGGAAAAGATATCCAATGGTATGGTAATGTCAACTATGCTTATAATTTGAACCGGATAGAAAGATTATTTGTTACCGATAATAGTGCAAAGACTTATTTGAGGGGTGACTTTAAAGAGGGGGAAAATGCCAGTACGATATATGCCTGGCATTATGCCGGGGTAAATAAGGACGGTATCCCTTGTGTGGAGGAAGGGAGTAGCCCTGACGGTTTGAGGCCGATGAACACCGTTTACGACAATACTTCGGATGCAACCGGCTGGCTCAGGTCACAGGGCGTAAAGGTGGCTCCCCATATTATGGGGCTGACTACCGGTTTTAAGGTTTATAATTTCGATCTTTCTTTGATTGTTACCGGAAAATTCGGTCATAAATTCAAACGTTCTTCTTTCAATTATCCGACGATGGGAACGACCGGAACTTCGAAAATCTGGGTACATAAAGATGTAAGTAAATTATTGGACGGGGATAAGGCTATGCCTCCTTTGCTGACGGATACCGAAGACTCCAATCAAATGTATTACGATAGTTATTATACGGATGCGATGAATTATCTGTACCACAATGCCAATCATATTCGTTTTCAGGAATTGAATCTGACCTGGCATATCCCGGAAGTCTGGTTACAGAAAATAGGTTTCCGGACCGCTGCCGTTTATGGACAGATCAATAATCTGGGTTTGATTACAGCGAATAAATATAAAAATGATCCGGAATTTCCGGAGGGTACGGTCAAACCGGAGCGTTCTTTTATTGTTGGGGTAAAATTTAATTTTTAAAAAAAGGATATGGAAAGATATATAAAAATTGCAGGAGGAAAAATGAGAATGATTTTATGCCTTCTGGTATGGATGTTGGTCGGAGCTGCTTGTGACAGCTTTTTGGATATAGCTCCTTCGAAAAAGACAAATATCGAGCTGTCGAAAGTGGAACATCTGGATGCTTTGTTGGCTGCAATCAATACGACAACCGGCAATACCAGCCTGGTGTTAAGTCCGGATATTACGGAAATTTCAACGGATTTGTACGATAAAACCAATAACGGAGCTCCGTTTTATCAGCATGGTATCGCTTATTATCTGTGGATGAATCAGGAGGTGGCCGATTTATCGGGTTCCGGAACCTGGAGTAGTGCTTATAAAAATATTTTTACGGCAAATACGGTATTGGAAAATTTGAGTCGGGTGACAGGAGATGAGGCCTTGAAGGCTGATTTGAAGGCTGAAGCTCATTTTATCCGTGCTTTTCAGAATTGGGAATTGCTGAATACTTATTGTCTTCCCTATAGCCCGGAAAATATGAAAGAACCGGGAATACCTCATAAGACATCCACCAGTTTCGAGCAGTCGTTGGTCCGGATGAATCTGGAGGAATCTTATCGTTTTGTCGAGGAAGATTTGAAAGAAGCACTCAAAATTACGGTCGATAATGTTAATCGGCGGTGGCGGGTAAGTATACCTGCCGTTCATAGTTTTCTGGCCCGCTTTTATCTTTTCTGCCATGATTACGATCAGGCATTGAAATATGCAGATTTGGCTCTTCAGGCAGATGCCCGTCTGGTGGATTATAATACGGAAATGTATTATGGTAATGAACAGAGCTCCAGTCAGGGACCACTGCAAGTACCTTATCTGTGGTGGGATTCCAGTTCCGATCCTTCTGTAAAATTAGAGTGGGCGGAGTTTTATTATCAGTATTTCCTTTCTGCTTCCTGTGCCTATTTCTGTCCTAGCCGGGAAATGCTGAAATTGTATGATACGGAAAATGATTTGCGGTATAAATATTTGATGTGTGAGAATTTTTCATGGAGGCATAATATCAAATATACTTATCCCGGATATGTTTATTTCAGAACCAGTATACCTTATGGAACTACAGTACAGGAAATGATACTTACGAAAGCGGAATGCCTGGCTCGTCAGGGAAAGTTTCAGCAAGCCATGGAAACGGTGAATATATTGCGGGCTAAAAGGATTGCACCCGGACCGGAGGTTAAGTTGTCGGCAGCAACAAAGGAAGAAGCTATTGCGAAAATTCTGGAAGAGAGAGTACGGGAGCTGACCTGGGGACTGAGGTGGTTCGATATCCGGCGGTTGAATTACAACGAAACGACTTTGGATGATGTGAACCTGAAACGTATATTCTATTCACATGACGGTTTGATTATAAATAAAGAATCCCAGCCGATAGAGTATCGGTTGGAATTAAAAGATCGTCGGTTTGCCGAACCTATAAACAGTAATGAGATTTATCTGAGCCGAGGTCAAATTCAACAGAATACTTATTGAGGATTATTCTTTATCATTATTAAAAAAGGACTTCTCAGTATTGAGAAGTCCTTGATATTTAAGCTTGTAATAAATTCTTATTACTTACCTGCATGCATAATAGCAGCCTGTGCAGCAGCTACGCGGGCGATGGGCACGCGGAACGGTGAACAGCTGACATAGTTCATACCTACTGAGTCGCAGAAGATGACGGATGAAGGTTCTCCACCGTGTTCTCCACAGATACCTACTTTCAGGTCTGCATTAGTCTTACGACCCAGTTTCACACCCATTTCAACCAGACGGCCTACACCTTCCTGATCCAATACAGCGAACGGATCGGTTTTCAGGATACCTTTCCTGATGTATTCCGGTAAGAATTTACCGGCGTCGTCACGGGAGTAACCGAAGGTCATCTGAGTCAGGTCGTTGGTACCGAATGAGAAGAATTCGGCTACTTCGGCGATCTGATCTGCGGTGATAGCGGCACGCGGGATTTCGATCATCGTACCTACTTTGTAATCTACTTTAACGCCTTTTTCTTCGAATATCATAGCTGCAACACGGTTGATGATTTCAGCCTGCTGTTTCAGTTCTTTCACAGTACCTACCAAAGGAACCATAATTTCCGGACGAGGATCCAGACCACGCAGTTTCAGGTTACAAGCTGCTTCGATGATCGCACGGGCCTGCATTTCGGTGATTTCCGGATAGGTAACTCCCAAACGGCAGCCACGATGACCCAGCATCGGGTTGAATTCGTGCAGTGCATCTACTTTTTCTTTGATACGTTCTACCGGAATTCCCAGTTTCTGAGCCATATATTGTTGTGAAGCCGGTTCGTTCGGAGTAAATTCGTGTAAAGGTGGGTCGAGCAGACGGATGGTAACCCCCAGTCCGTTCATGGCTTCGAGGATACCTTCGAAGTCTCCCCGCTGCATCGGCAGGATCTTGTTCAGTGCATCGCGGCGTCCTTCTACCGTGTCGGACAGGATCATTTCACGCATAGCGTCGATACGGTGTCCTTCGAAGAACATATGTTCTGTACGGCAAAGTCCGACACCTTTGGCTCCGAAGTCACGGGCTTTACGGGCGTCTTTCGGGGTATCGGCATTAGTACGTACATACATACGGGTATATTTTTCAGCCAGATTCATGATGGCCGTGAAGTCTTCGTCTAATGTTGCATCTTCTGTTTCTACTTTTCCTAAGTAAACTTCACCGGTAGAACCGTTCAGGGAAATCCAGTCGCCTTCTTTGATGATTGTTCCGTTTACGGAGAAATTACGTTTTGCATAATCGACTACGATATCTCCTGCTCCGGATACACAACATTTACCCATACCACGGGCAACGACAGCTGCATGAGAAGTCATACCACCGCGTGCGGTCAGGATTCCTTCGGATACGTTCATTCCCCGCAGGTCTTCGGGAGAAGTTTCCTGGCGTACCAGAACCACTTTTTCGCCTCTGTTTTTCCATTCTTCGGCTTCGTCGGCGAAGAATACGACACGCCCGCAGGCAGCACCCGGAGAAGCCGGCAGACCTTTGGTAATAACGTGAGCTTTTTTCAGAGCTTCTTTATTGAATACCGGATGGAGCAGCTCGTCCAATTTAGCCGGTTCCTGACGCAACAGAGCTGTTTTTTCATCGATCATACCTTGTTTCAGCATATCGACAGCCATTTTCACCATAGCGGCTCCGGTACGTTTTCCGTTACGGGTCTGCAACATCCACAGCTTACCGTCCTGGATGGTGAATTCCATATCCTGCATATCGTGGAAGTGGTCTTCCAGTTTTTCCTGTACAGCGTTCAGATCGGCATAAGCCTGAGGCATAGCTTCTTCCAACGAAGGATATTTAGAAGCACGTTCTTCTTCGGAAATACCCTGCAGTTTAGCCCAACGGCGTGAACCCTCGATGGTGATTTCCTGCGGTGTACGGATACCGGCTACAACGTCTTCCCCCTGTGCATTGATCAGGTATTCTCCGTTGAAGATGTCCTCTCCGGTTGCTGCGTCGCGGCTGAAAGCAACACCGGTAGCCGAATTGTTACCCATGTTACCGTAAACCATAGACTGTACGTTAACAGCAGTACCCCATTCTTCCGGGATCTGGTTCAACTGACGGTACAGAACGGCACGTTCGGTCATCCATGAATCGAATACGGCACAGATGGCTCCCCACAGCTGTTCCCACGGACAAGTCGGGAAATCTTTGCCGGTTTTGGTTTTGACTACTTTTTTGAAGTTTTCGACCAATACCTGCAAATCTTCAACGGTAAATTCAGTATCTTGTTTGATATGTTTGGCTTCTTTCAGCTTGTCGATTTCAACTTCGAACGGATTGTGCTCGCCTTTTGCTGCTGCTACACCCATTACAACATCGCCGTACATCTGAATAAAACGACGGTAAGAGTCCCAGGCAAAACGGGCATTTCCTGATTTTTCTGCCAGTAATTTTACGGCATCGTCATTCAATCCCAGGTTCAGCACGGTGTCCATCATACCCGGCATAGAAACACGGGCACCGGAACGTACGGATACCATCAACGGGAAAGCCTCTCCTTTGGAACCGAATTTTGCATTCATGATTTTTTCCATGTGTGCAATACCGGCTTTAACGTCGTTTTCTATTAATTTTACAACAGCATCTTTACCTTTCTGGTTGTAAAGTGTACAAACTTCAGTGGTAATCGTGAAACCTGCAGGTACAGGCAGGCCGATCAGGTTCATCTCCGCCAGGTTGGCGCCTTTACCACCGAGCAGATTTTTCATGTCTGCCTTGCCTTCTGCTTTTCCGTCTCCGAATGTGTAAACGTACTTCGTACTCATATTTCTGTTAGATTTGATTTATTTCCCTGAGAGGGAAGGTTTATTATTATGATATTGTTTTTATAAACTATTGATATACAATAAACTGAAAGCCACGCGAGCTTGCGTATTCAGAGTTGCAAATATAGAATATTTTTTGTTATTATAAAAATCGGCTTCTATTTTTATAATGATCTATTACTCAAACGTTTTCAATTTTGAATTCTTGGCTCTTTATCATTCCCTCCGGATTGTCGTTTGCCGGTATACCGGTTCCCCGTTTTTCCCCAATCCTTCGACGGTGATGGTATAACTGCCGGCCATGTCGGAAGTGAAAAAAGAGAGGGAAGTCTGCCCGGATGAATCGATCGGGACGACCGGTTGCCAATAAATCGTGCTGCGGTAATCGATTTCGGGAGCTTTGAGTATTTCCGGGTCGTTGTATTGGGGCATGTAGAATTCATCCGGTTCGGAGTAACCTAAAGGAATGAATTTGATCAACCCTGGAGTGGCTTTGGGGGTGAAATGGCCATGTTTGGTATTGATGACAATCACACCGCCGGCACCGCCTTGGGCCATGAAGAAAGTCAGCCGGGCTCCGTCGCGGATGACTCCCAGATTGTCCACATCCTCCGGCATCACTGCGTTCAGCATGTCTTCGGTCTGTGGCAATCCGTCGATCATGAACAGAGGCGTACTTCCGTTGCGGGCCATCGTCACTTTGGTACCGGAGACAATAACACCCGGAAGACGGGATAATAGTTGATAGATACTGGAAGTATTGAATTTATTCAATTCTTCCTGGCCCAGGATGTAATCCGTCATATCTGTGTATTGGCCTTCGTATTTGTGTTGTACGCTTTCCGGACGGTGACGTAATACGACCGCTTCGTCGAGAATATAGACTTTCACACCGTTCTGGTAGAAATAACTACCTTTGAACTGGTCCATAAATTCTTCTTTGCCCAGTGGTTTATTTTCCCGGGGGATTGTAAAATGAGTGACGGGATCTTTAAATAGCCGGGGAGTGATAGTTATATCTACCATTTTTCCTCCTTTCTCTTTGTAGCCACGTACCAGAAAAATCGTACTATCGGGGAAATCCAGATCCCGGATGATGAATTCTCCGTTTTCGTTCGACTTCACTTCTCCCAATGTATTTTCACCGGGGATAAAGATTTGTACACTGGCATTCGCCATCGGCTTATTGCTATAATTGGTGATTTTTCCCCGGATTTCTTGTCTCTGTTCAAGCTTGAAAGTGGCTTTAGAAGGTGTGGCAGTCAGGAATTTCCCGATCTCATAACGGGTCCAGCCATGAGTGAGCATGAGGAGATCGATGTGTTCGGGAGTTTCACGACTATAACTTCCCGGGGCTTCGATGTGCCCTTTGAGGTCGGAGGTCAGGAGCAGATAACTGACGATATTGTCCGATAGGGTGTCACGGGGAACCATCGTATTGTCCGTAACAGAGAGAGAAAAACTGCCTTCGAGGGGGTGCTCGCCGATGTCTGTAAACTGTAGTGTCAGGTTTACTTTTTCCCGTCTGTCGTATTTTTCTTTATCGGTCCGGAGTTGTAATACAGGTTGCGGATCCGGCTTTATAAAATAAGAACGCTGGCTGTAAATGTGTGAGTCGGCATCGGCTAGTACGAACTGCACGGTACCACCGGGCAGGGAGTTCAGGGGTAAGGCTCCCACGAAATCGTCTTTTGCCGGTAGCACGCCTAACAGACGTCCTCTGGAGTGCATAACGATATAAATCGTTTTCCCTGCAGGAAAATGAATTCCTTTTTTGACAGCAAGGATCAGGTGGTTGTCCTGAGGATAAACCTGCAAGGCCAGATTTTCCGCTTGGGGAATCTGCAAGTCGACTCTTTTTTCCCGGTTTGTGGCGGTATGTACCAGGGCATAGTAGCGTTCGCCCGGCTGGGTGGTCAGTTCCAGGGTTCCCATTCCCCGGTGAAAGGTTGAAAAAGAAACGACTTCCTGTTCCTTACTATTGTAAATTTTTCCCTCGGCAGCTATCGAACGTCCGTTTGCATCCAGTGCCTTAAAGGCGACGGTTTGCGTGGTGCCCGCTAATAAATTACCGCCTTCCGGGAAGAATTGAAAGTCGAAGTCGTCGGAAAGATTCAATAAAGGGATTTCTCTTGAAAAAGCAAAAGGCAAGTCCGTCGGGAACGCTACCTGAATCCGGTCGATACTGTCGCTGACCGGATATTGTAAAGTGGCGGATCCTTGTTCATCGGTTTTCAAGGTAGTCTTGTTTACCGCTAGTTTATGACGGTAGGTCGTGATTTTCAGACGTTGATGAACATAAGGTTTGCCGGCATTATCGATTAGGGTGAGCGTCGTCCGGATTGCATTGTCCTGACGGCTGCTTGCCGTGTGAATGTTTACTTCATTCACTGTACTGACGATCTGTATATTTTTTTTGAAGAAAAAATCTTCTTCGTTATTTTGCATCCAGTTGGTAAAGACACGCAGGCAATACTCTCCCGGAGGGGTGGTGGATGGAATCGTCAAATTGCCATAAAAACAAGAATCGGTCTGTTTTATTTGGATACGTTTTAAAATCGAATCCTGACGGTTGATGAGTTCGAGGTAGATAAATTTACTTAATTGGGTCGGGATATGATAGCTGGCATCTACGCAGTAGGCTCTGAACCAGATATTTTCGCCGGCAGAGTAGGTCGGTTTATCGGTATGTAGATAAATTTTTTCCTGGGGGTTGAAATTGAAATAGTTGTTGAAACATTGTTCGATGTATGAAGGAAAAGCATCTTCGGTTTGAGCTCCGACGGGACGGAAAAGAAGGACCAGCATGATCGTGAACATGCCCGTGCAGATTGTTTTCATCATTTATTGTTTGTGGTTACGGGAACAAAATTAAGAAATAAAATGATATTTTTGTTCTGCTAAAGAGAAAATGCATGAAGCCAACAGAGAGTCGGAAACGGTACAATGATTACCCCGCTTATTTCAAAGAATTATTTGGAGAACGGGTGCAAAAATTGTCTATCGACGGTGGATTTACTTGTCCGAACCGGGATGGGAAAAAAGGGACCGGTGGTTGTACGTTTTGTAATAATGAGAGTTTTAATCCGGGTTATTGCCGGGCTGTGTCGGGGATATCCCGACAGATCGGGGAGGGAAGGGCCTTTTTTGCCCGAAAGTATATCGGTCAGAAGTATCTGGCTTATTTTCAGGCTTATTCGAATACCTATGCTCCTTTGGAAGAGTTACGGCAAAAGTATGAGGAGGCGTTGGCTTGTCCCGATGTAGTGGGATTGGTGATCGCTACCCGTCCGGATGCTGTGACCGATGACGTATTGGATTATATTGCCGGATTGTCCCGGCGTTGTTATGTTTGTGTAGAGTATGGAGTCGAATCTGCAAATGATGAAGTTTTGCGAACGGTCAACCGGGGACATACTTTTGCCGAAGCTGAGGAAGCGATACGGAAAACGGCTGAGAGAGGTATCCGGATAGGAGCTCATTTGATTTTCGGCTTACCCGGAGAGAGCCGGGAGTCTATGTTGGAGGGGGCGGTCCGTTTGTGCGATCTGCCGATTCAGGTATTGAAGCTACATCAGTTGCAGATTGTCCGGGGAACGGCGATGGCCGAACAATATCTTCGGCATCCGGAGGTTTTCAGGTTGTATAGCTATGAAGAATACCTCGATTTTGTAGTGGACGTGATCGGACATATCCGGCCGGATGTTTATCTGGAACGTTTTGTCAATCAATCACCCGAAGAATATCTGATCGCTCCGAAATGGGGAATAAAGAATTATGAGTTTGTGGCTAAACTGGAGAAGAGATTGCGTGAGAGAGGAGAGTGGCAGGGGAGGTGGTATAGGGGGAAAAGTAAAAGGTAAAAAGCTAAAGGTTGAAGGTTTGGGGAAAATGAAGGAGGGGAAAAGAAAAAAGATGAAAAAAATAAAATGAGATGATGATTGGACAGGAGAAAGTGTATGAGACATTGAAAGCTTTGGGTATTGAATTCGATTATCTGGAACATCCTGAGGCACCTACGATCGAGATTGCCCGCCAATATTGGAAAAATTTGGACAGTACACATTGTAAGAATTTGTTTTTCAGGAATCATAAGGGAAACCGGCATTACCTGGTTATTTTTCATTGTGATCGGAATCTGGCGATTCATGATCTGGAACAACTATTAAAACAAGGGAAATTAAGTTTTGCTTCGGAAAAACGGATGGAGAAATACCTGGGGTTGAAGCCGGGATCTGTCAGTCCTTTCGGATTAGTGAACGATACGGAACACCATGTCTATGTTTTCCTCGATGAAAATTTGAAACAAGCCCGGAAATTGTCGTTTCATCCGAATGATAACCGGGCTTCTCTGGCTATAAAGACGGAAGATTTTATCCGTTATATGGATCAGACAGGGAATGGGTATGAGTGGATCAGACTTTATTGATTGGCGCAGTGCGCCAATCCTACTTCATCCCTTCCACCTCCCCGATGGTCATCGGTTTATATTTGCCGAGCCGGCGTGCTCCGTCGGGAGTGATCAGGTAGTCTTCTTCGTTACGGATGCCGCTGAAACCTTTCCAGGCTTCCAGTTTGTCGTATTGGATAAATTCGCAGAACCGTTTTTCACTTCTCCAATAGTCGATGAGCTCAGGAATAAAATAGATGCCGGGTTCTATGGTAAAGACAAAACCGGGTTCCAGGGGGCGGGCCAGACGGAGCGATTTGAAACCGAACTGTGTACTTTTGGGTTGTCCGTTATATCCTACCCATACTTCGCCTAAATTCTCCATGTCGTGAACATCGAGTCCCATCATGTGGCCGAGTCCGCAGGGAAAGAACAACGCATAAGCACCCGAACGGGCTGCTTCGTCGGGATCTCCTTTCATCAGGCCGATCGATTTCATCCCTTCTGCAATCGTACGGGCGGCAATCAGATGGACCTCTTTGAACGGAATGCCCGGTCTTAGGGCGGCAACTGCGGCCTGATGGGCTTGTAAAGCGATTTGATAGATGGTTTTCTGCTGTTCTGTAAAATGTTTACTTACCGGAATGGTCGACGAGAGGTCGCCGGAATAGTGCATGCCGTTTTCCGCTCCTGCATCCAACAATAACAACTGCCCTTCGTGGAGGATATTACCGTGATAATGATTATGGAGGGTTTGCCCGTTAATGGTGGCAATCACCGGGAAAGACAATTGTCCGCCATTTTGTAAAGCGACTTCTGTCACTGCTGCTGCTATTTCACATTCTTTCATCCCCGGCCGGACAAGTTGCATCGCCCGGATGTGCATATCGGCGGAGATATTTACTGCTTCTTCTATCTCCCTGATCTCCTCGGCCGATTTGTAGTTTCGTTGGCCGACTACAGCCCGGATCAGTTCGGTAGAGGCTCCGGCAACTTGCGCTTCAGGGGCAATCCCCAGTAAACGGAGTAGGGTGACCTGATGTTCACCCCGGTAAGGAGGCAGATAATGGATACGACGTCCCTGCTGTACCGCTTTATTTAAATAATCGCTCAGCTGGGCGGTCGGAGCGGTTGCTGTGATGCCTACTGAAGCACTCTTTTCCCGTATCGTGGGTTGGGTGCCCATCCAGACGATATCGTCGATGGTCAGTTCATCCCCGAAAATAATTTCCCGGTCTTCATCGATATCGATCAGAGCCGAAAGACCGGCATAATCCGAACCGAAAAAATATAAAAAAGTCGAATCCTGACGGAAATGATACGTGTTGTCGGCATAATTCATACCGCTTTCATTGTTGCCGAGAAATAGTAAAATCCCTTTACCGATTTCTTTCTTCAGCCTGTTACGTCTCTGAATGTAAGTCTCTTTGTTGAACATAATCGTATGGTTTTATAAGTAGATATTGGGTTTGGTCAGTTGGTATTGTTGATAAAATCTTTGGGTAATACGCCGAATTGATTTTGGAAACATTTGGCAAAGTAGGAGGGACTGTTAAAGCCGACCATATAACAGATCTCGTTGATCTTATATTCGTTTCCGGCCAGATATTCCGCTGCTTTACGCAGGCGTACCAACCGGATAAATTCATTCGGGGTCAAACCGGTTACTGCCTTTACTTTGGCATACAGAAGGGTACGGCTCATATTGACACTTCGGGTGAGTTGGTCGACGGAAAATTCTGTATTCGAGATATTCTCCTGGATGATCTCGTTCAGACGGTTAAACCATTTTTCGTCGGCCTGTGTTTCGGTCAGGGTATTGATCGGGGTGAAAGGTTTCTCTGAAAAAAGACAACGCAGTTTGTTCCGGTTTTCCAGCAGACTGACCATCTGTGCATACAGATAGCTCACAGATACCGGTTTCTCGATATAGACATCCGCTCCGTTTTCCAGACCGGCGATTTTACTTGCTGTATCCGTGCGTGCTGTGAGCAGGATCACCGGGATATGACTTAGATTGATGTCGCTTTTTATTCGTTTGCATAATTCTATTCCATCCATTACCGGCATCATGACGTCGCTGATGACAATGTCCGGTTTCAGATTTTCCAGTGATTTCAATGCTTCTTCGCCATTTCCGGCCGTGTGGATATGATATCGTTGTCCGATGACACGGGTGAGATAAGAAATAAACTCTTCGTTATCTTCGACAATCAGTACGGTTCCGGCCTTTTTCCCATCTTTGTCGGTTTTTTCTGTTCCGGCAGGTTCGATCGGATCCTCAGTTTTTACTTCCCGGAGTGCTGCTGTTTTATCCGGAGAGGTCACAGAAATAGAAAGGTCGTTTTGTTCGTTCTGGGGAAGCGTAATCCGGAAACGAGTAAACCGGTTTTCTTCGCTTTCCACTTCTATCTTTCCCATCATTCGTTTCACCAACAGGCTGACGATGGCTAGCCCGATACCGAAACCTTTGTTCGGAAGTTGGGGTTTATTGGCCGATTGGTAAAAGAGGTTGAATATTTTTTCTTTCTCCGTAGGTTTGATTCCCGTACCGTTGTCTTCGACAGAGATCGTTACCGTATGTGCTTCAGGATTTTCAGAGAGGGAGACCAGAATACGGTCTTTGGTAAATTTCATGGCATTGGTCAGCAGGTTACTCAACACTTTGGTCAGTGCTTCCCGGTCGGTGCAAATCCGGATCGGTTGTGGAGTATCGTGGGAGAGCTGTATCCCCTTTTGCTGAGCTGCAGGTGTAAAACGCTGTACAGTTTTTTCCACCAGATCATCGATGTCGAACCAGGTGTTTTGGGAGGAAAAAGCTTCTTGTTCGGCTTTCGTAAAATCCAGGATCTGATTTACCAGGTCCAGTAACCGTTCGCTGTTGCGTTTGACAACTTCCAGGTCGTCCCTGATTTCCTCCGGGATATTTTTTTGACGCATGATCTCTTCTACGGGGGCCAGGATCAGCGTTACCGGAGTACGGATTTCATGGGTAATATGGGTGAAGAATCCGATTTTAGCATCGAATAGTTTGCGTTCGTTCTCGTGATGCAAGGCTGCGATCTTGTTGCGGTGGCGTCGGTTGGTCCGTTGTAATAAAAGTGCATACCCCAAAGCGATCGCTAAAACGATCAGGATACCGTAAACGACTAACATACCGTTCGATAACCACCAGGGGGGAAGAATCGTAATCCGGATTTCTGCTTTTTCGGGATTCCATACCTCGTCGTTATTACAGGCCATCACCTGGAATGTATAATTCCCCGGGGATAGGTTGGTGTAGGTGGCTATGTTGTTTTGATTGTCCGTGTTGTTCCAGGTTTTATCGAAACCTTTCAACATGTATTTGTATTTATTTTTACTCGGGGCACAATAGCTGGTCGTTACAAATTCGATAGAGAAAACGGCCTCGTTGTGAGGGAGAATGACCGAGCGCTGCCGGTCGATCTGAGCTTGAAGGACCGAATGTCCGCCGATTGTTACATCCTGATTGAAAAGCCGGAAGGCCGTAAAAACAATATGGGGAATCACTTCATTCTTGCGGATACTTTGCGGATGGAAGACATTGAACCCATTGCTGCCGCCGATATAGATCTGACCGCCGGAAGTTTGCAGGCCGGCCTGGTTGGTAAACGGAAGGCAGATGAGCCCGTCTTCCTGATTGTAATAGCTGATGGTTTCATCCAAAGTATTGAACCGGAGTAAACCGGCATTGGTCGTGATCCACAATTCATTATAACTGGATATGATCGTCTGTATGGTGGTATGGGTACGAAATAACGGATCGGGATGACGGGTAAAACTATGGTCGGCCGGATTGTAGGTATAAAGTCCGTATCCGCCCGTACCGATCCTTAACTTGCCCTGATTGCTGCACAGGCACACGATAGATTGTGGTAAACCGGTCTGATCGTTGGAATGAAATTTGAGGGTACTGGTTTTCAGGTCATAGCTGATCAATCCTTTGCCTTGCGAAGCAAACCAGATCGTATGGTTGGCGTCTTCGGTGATGTCGGTGATGTAGCTGTTGTATCCCAGATCGGCGATAGTAACGAACGAATTGCTGAAGATATCGTAATATAGGATGCCGGTTTGGGTACCGAACCAGAGCCTGCCCGAGCTGTCTTTATATATAGCGTATACACTGCCCGGATTCAAGCCCTTGATATTTTTATCCGAATAGTTGGTCACTTTACCGGTAGCTGAATTTAACCGGTACACACCGTGAGCATAAGTCCCGACCCACAATTCATGGCGGTCGCAATATAAGGCGTGCACGCTGAGGTCCGGATTTTTGGCGTCTAAGCATACCGGAGTGAAAGATTGGTCGTGTGGGTTGTAGTTCCAAAGCCCTTTATTATCTGTTCCGATCCATATCGTCCCGTCGGTGTTTTCACAAAAAGAATTGATGACTTTCCCCGGGGCACTTGTTTTGCCAGGTGTATAGCAGAACGTATTGAACCAATTGGTTCCTGGCGTAAGATAATTGATACCTCCGGCATTCGTTCCAACCCAGATGCCTCCTTCCCGGTCTTTCAGAATCGAATAGACAATCCCGTCATTTAATCCTTGCGGAAAAAGAACATTGTATCCGATCGTAGAAAAAGTGTTCTCCGCCAGATTATATTGTGTCAGTCCGCTATTGGAACCGATGAGCAATATACCCGGTTGTATTTCGGTAATAAAATGGATATAGGTTATCGGTTCGTCAGCAGGAGGGAGGCAGGCCGTACAGTTGCGGGTTGTTTTATCGTATTTGAAAAGTCCGTTGTCACACAACCAGATATTTCCGAAAGAATCTTCACATAAGGCGTAAATGTAACGGGCTGTATATCCTCTTTGTTTGTCTGTGGCATCGATCCGGAAAAAAGAGTCGGTGAAGGGATCGTATTTACATACTCCCTGATCATGAGTGGCTATCCATATATCTCCGGTGTGGTCGATCAGAATCTTGGTGGTCAGATTGGAAATAAGACTCTTTTCATCGTTGATGTCGTGACTGTAATGTTTGATCTTGCCGTCCGAAGGATTGTAGCGGAAAACACCGCTTCCATAAACCGATATCCAGATTTTTCCCAATTGGTCTTCCTTGATCGAGTAGATGATTTTTTGAGAAAGCCGGTCCGGGATATCCGGTAGATGAAAGGTCGAAAATTTTTCTTCGGATACCCGGTAGCGGAAAACACCGTTCTCAGTACCGATCCAAAGATTACCTTTCGAATCCTCGAATAAAGAATGAATGACATTATTGCCTAAAGAAGCCGTGTCGCCGGGAATATGCCGGAAAGTTTTGAAATGGCGCGAATCGAAGCGATTCAGACCGTCTGAAGTGCCACACCAGATATATCCTGTCCGGTCCTGCAACAAACATTGTACAGCATTACTCGATAAGCCGTTTTCAACCGTATAATGGCGAAATTGGGAAGGAATGCCGAAGGTCGGGGAGAGTGAAGCGAGCGATAGAAAGAATAAGATAAAGACAAATGTTTTCATAATCATTTGATTAATAGTGATGTAGCACATGCCCCTTTGGCGGTTCCCATTTTTTTGCTTCAAATTTAAAAAAATTATTATTTGAAGTGTATTTTCAATACTTATATTTTTGTTTTATAAAAAAATGTTTTTATCTTTGGGATGTTTATTCGATGATTATGCTAAATGAAATTCGCATATTGCAGAATCGTTCCTACAAAGGACTTTTTGAATGCTGGTTATATTAGCGGATTCTTTTCTTTGTCCTGAATCCGAAGGACAATTTTTCTCTGTGTTTTTTTTATCTTGAGAGTGAGATAAATTTTATCATTCTAAATTTATTTCGTCATGCGTGGAAATATATTCGATATCAAGCGTTATGCGATTCATGACGGGCCAGGAATACGAACGACTGTTTTCTTGAAAGGGTGTCGTTTGCATTGTCGTTGGTGTCATAACCCGGAAAGTCAGACTGTGGAAACTGTGTCGATGAAACAAGTCCGGAAATTAGGAGACCGTGAATTCGAAGAAATCCGGAAGGTGGGCTACGGGATTTCGGTCGATGAATTAGTCGAAGAGATAGCTAAAGATGCGGTGTTTTTCGAAGAATCGGGAGGAGGCGTTACTTTTTCAGGAGGAGAACCTTTGTTGCAACCGGTTTTTCTGTTGGAATGTCTCAAAGCTTGTAAGGCCCGTCGCATCCATACCTGTATCGATACGGCCGGAGTGGCTTCCGGAGCATATTTAGAAGAAATATGCCGGTATACGGATTTGTTTCTTTACGACGTAAAAACTGCCGATCCTCGAAAGTTCGAAGCGTACATCGGTAAAGGATTCCGGGAGGCGTGTGAACATCTGAGAAAAATTGCCGGACAGGGTGCCGGAGTGATTGTCCGGATACCTGTTATTCCCGGTTTTAACGACGATAAGAAGAGTGTGCAGGAGACGATTCGTTTTTTACAGACGATGCCTGTTTTGAAAGAGGTGAATCTGCTCCCTTTCCACCGTACGGGGGCAGATAAATACAAACGGCTCGGTATGGATTGGGAAATGGGAGATCTTCCGGGCCTGAAAGAGGAAGACCTGAAAGATATCCGGGAAATGTTCAGGGAACAAGGCTTTCGGATATAACCTATTAAAAAACTATAAATCAAAACCATACTTATTATGAAAATGACCGAACGAATCAGAAAACTGCGTGAGCAGAGTCTGAATGCTGAGAATCGGATCTCGGCGGAAAGAGCTTTACTGATTACTGAATTTTATCAATCGGGGATGGCCGATGCCGAACCGGTACCGGTTCAACGGGCTTTAGCGTTTAAATATATCCTGGAACATAAGTATATTTGTGTGAATGAGGGTGAATTGATTGTCGGCGAGCGGGGACCGGCCCCGAAGGCTACTCCGACTTATCCCGAAATCTGTATCCACTCGTTACAAGATCTCGAGATATTGAACGATCGCCCGAAAGTATCCTTTAAATCCGATGAAACTACCCGGGCTGCTTACCGGGATATCATTATTCCCTACTGGAAAGGGAAAAGTAATCGCGACCGGATATTTCAGAGTTTGCCACAGGAGTGGAAAGAGGCTTATACTGCCGGCGTGTTTACGGAATTCCAGGAACAAAGGGCGCCGGGACATACGGCTTTAGGGATAAAGATGTTTCGTACCGGGTTGTTGGATTTGAAAGAAGAAATAGCCGAAAGTCTGGCTAAGACCGACCTGGTAAACGACCCGGAAGGCGTGGATAAACGCGACGAGCTGAGGGCGATGGATATCGTTTGTGATGCAATGATCCGCTATGCCGAACGGTATGCCGAACGCCTGGAAGAGCTGGCGGCCGAAGAAAAAGACCCGGTGAGAAAGAAAGAGCTGGAGAAAATGGCTGCGATTTGTCGTCGGGTACCGGCTCATGCTCCGACAACCGTTCATGAGGCATTACAACATTATTGGTTTATCCATTTGGGTGTGGTTACCGAATTGAATCCCTGGGACTCTTTCAATCCCGGACGTTTGGATCAGAGCCTGTATCCGCTGTATAAAAAACAGCTGGAAGAGGGGACGGTCACTCAGGAAGAAGTATACGAAATGTTGCAGTCTTTCTGGGTGAAATTCAACAACCATCCTTCTCCGCCCAAAGTGGGGGTTACGGCTGAAGAAAGTAATACTTATACCGATTTTTGTCTGATCAATGTCGGAGGGGTGAAGGAAGACGGTAGCGACGGGGTGAACGAGATGTCGTATATCCTGCTGGATGTAATCCGGGAGATGCGTTTACTGCAACCCAGTTCGATGATTCAGGTCAGTAAGAAAAATCCGGACCGTTTTATCCGGGCTGCTGTCGAAATCATCAAAACCGGCTTCGGTCAACCGTCGGTGTTCAATACGGATGCTTTGGTACAGGAAATGTTGCGGGCGGGAAAAGATGTCCGCGATGCCCGGAACGGCGGGTGCTCGGGATGTGTGGAAACCGGGGCTTTCGGTACCGAAGCTTATATCCTTACCGGCTATTTTAATCTGCCGAAAATTCTGGAATTGACCCTGAACGACGGATTCGATAAGCGGACCGGCAAACAGATCGGTCTGAAAACCGGGACAGCTACAGATTATCGGACCTATGAGGAATTGTTTGCAGCCTATAAAGCACAGGTACAACATTTTATGCGGATCAAACTGACCGGTAACAATATCATCGAACGCATATTTATGAAATATATGCCGGTACCTTTCTTGTCTGTACTGATCGAAGATTGTATCCGGAACGGAAAAGATTATATGTGTGGTGGCGCCCGTTACAACAGTAGCTATGTGCAAGGGGTGGGCCTGGGTAGCATTACGGATATGCTGACCGCTTTACGCTATCATGTGTATGATAAAAAGACCATCGCGATGGAGACTATGGAGAAAGCTTTGGCGAACGATTTCAAAGGATTCGAAGAGTTGCAGTATCAGTTGGTGTATCATACTCCGAAATACGGTAACGATGATGATTATGCCGACGAGCAGGAGGTACAGGTGTTCGACATGTACTATGATGTTTTGTCGGGACATAAATCTCCCCGGGGGGCGGACTATCGGGTAAATATGTTGCCTACTACCTGTCATGTTTATTTCGGTAAAGTGACCGGAGCTACTCCGGATGGACGGAATGCCTGGAAAGTGCTGTCGGAAGGCATCTCTCCGGTCCAGGGGGCCGATACGAACGGACCGACGGCAGTCATCCGTTCTGCCGCCAAAATCGATCATATCAAAACCGGCGGGACGTTACTGAATCAGAAATTTACTCCTTCACTTCTTTCAACCGAAGAAGGATGTAATAATCTGGTACATCTGATCCGGGCTTATTTCCGGATGGACGGGCATCATATCCAGTTTAATGTGGTCGATGCCGATACGCTCCGGGAAGCTCAGAAACATCCCGAAGACTACAAGGATCTGATTGTCCGGGTTGCCGGATATAGCGATTATTTCAACGACCTGGGCGAAGATTTGCAGAACGAGATCATTTGTCGTACGGAACAAACGACATTTTAATACATTTTTAACGACTGGTGCTTTTTGAAGTAGTTTCTACAGCAAAAAGCATAAGTCGTATCTGAAAGTGTGAATAGTTATTAAAATTATAGAGATTTATTTAATGTATGGCATCTGTTAACTTAAAAAACGTTCGATTCTTTTGGCGAAAATACGCCAGAAGAAAAATGGACAAACGATAACCGACAATTGACAGATATTGGAAGCTTCGCTTCCGTTAAAGAATGAAAAATAAAAGAAAAATGAGAGCAAGAATAAAGAAGATAATCATTGATTATCAAACAAATAAAAAACAAACCATAGGTTTAAAGATACATTATCAATTGTCAAATGACAATTGTCAATTAACAAAGTACCCGCAGAGTCCAGGGAATTTATGAACTTTATAAACTTTCGACTGATTTAATCGAACGTTTTTTGTGTAATCTAACAAATACATTTTATGAAAGGTAAACAAATTTTTTATTGGCTGAGTTTATTATTATGTCTGGCGGTGGCAGGATGTAGTAGTGACGGAGAAGACGAGGTTACGCCTAAAGATGAACCGGGAGAGGAAGGAGGAGGGGAACAGACCGGCCGGGAAGTATGGAGTTTCGATGTAAAAGTAATGCTCGACCGGGCGACTTTTAAATCTTACGGTTCTTCCGCAAACGTTGTAAACAATAAATTGAAACAGCGTTTTAAAGAAGTAAGAGAGCTTTATCATGGGAAAAAAGGAATCACCTATTTCGATGCCGATATAGAATTTGTCCCTTTCTTCGACGAAACTTGTGTATACGATTGTTCTTCTCAGGAAGTCCTGGATCATGCTGTGACCTATCGGGGCGATTATCCTTATCTTGTGATGTTCGACGGTAAAGTCGGTGATTTTTCCGATGAACGGGTACATAGCGATTGGACCGGCTGGGGGATCGAGGTCGTTTGCATTTCCGATAACAATAAAGGAGCACCTGACGGCGGGGCCACTACCTACGATATTTTATCCCCTTACAAAACTTCCGAATGCCTGGCCCATGAATTAGGGCATGCCCGCGGAGTTCCCGATATCTATGCGATGGAAGTGAAAACGAACCCGATCAGCGGGACCTTGTTCAGCCCGGTGACCTGTATGATGAATATTTGCTGGGGGGGAGATTCCTGGAGCGAATATGCACAATTACTGATCAACCGGAATAAAAATCTGGTGCGGGGACAAGAAGGATTCATTCCGTTGGAAGAACCCAAATATCCGAAGAACTTAGTGTTGAATATTACCCGGGACGGACAACCGGTGAAATATGCGACAGTCAATATCTACCGGGAGGAAATGTATAAAAACACTGTCGATGTTACTGCTTTTATGAAAAAAACACTGGGGACCGACGGCTTGTTGAGCTTATCACCGGTCACTCTGTTCAATGGTGCGGGAGGAGGGATCGGATATGGCGTCCTCTTGATCGAAGTCGTTGACGGAGAGAGCAAAACCTACCGTTATATTCCGGTTTATGAGGTTCAGATCGCTTATTTGAAAGGAGATACGGACCAATATACGATAGAAATAAAATGTGATTGAAATACATACAATTACTTATTACAAACCATTAAATGATGTCTTATGAAGAAAATGCTAAAAGTAAACATGTTGCGTTTGCTATTGGGGATGTCGACTCTGGTATTTTTAGGTATATCAGGTAGTTTTACAGCCTATGCCGACGATACGCCGGCAGCGCCACAGCAACATAAACGGGTAGTGAAAGGAAGGGTTACCGATAAAAAGACCGGAGAACCCATTGTCGGAGCTACGGTATGGTTTAAGGAATCGACCAGCGGAACAGCAACGGATGCTGCCGGAAATTATTCGCTCAACCGCCCTCAGGGAAATGCAATCCTTTCGGTGTCTTTTATCGGATATAAAAGCCAGGAAGTGGTATTGGGAAAAGAAGATGTGATTAATTTCCAGTTGGAAGAAACCAGTGAAATGATCGAGGAAGCCGTTGTCGTCGGTTATGGATCTCAACGTAAAGAGAGTGTAATCGGAGCGATCACGACTGTCGGAGTGGCTGAACTGAAACAACCGACGGGACAGATCAGTAATAGTCTGGCGGGGCGTCTGGCCGGTGTGGTTGCTGTGCAGCGAAGCGGTGAACCCGGGCAAAGTTCCGAGTTCTGGATCCGGGGAATCAGTACTTTCGGTGCCAACAAAGACCCGTTGATCCTGGTCGATGGAGTGGAAAGAAGTCTCGACTTGCTGGACCCCGAAGATATCGAATCCTTTTCTATCCTGAAAGATGCTACGGCAACAGCCGTCTACGGAGTGCGGGGAGCGAACGGGGTGATCATCGTGAATACCCGGCGGGGAAAAGAGGGACGACCTGATATCAACGTGAAAGCACAGGTCGGTATCCTTACACCTACCAAAGTGCCCAAAATGGCGAACTCGGCTACCTGGGCCGAGATGTATAATGTAGCCCGTACTTCTCACGATAAGGCTCCTCTGTATACTCCTGAAGAAATTCAAAAATACAAAGATCACAGTGATCCCTATTTGTATCCCGATATCGATTGGTTGGATGCTTTAATGAAAAATCATACTACTCAACAACGGGTGAATCTGAATGTCACCGGTGGGGGGAGTATTGCCCGTTATTATATTTCAGGCGCTTTCTTTAACGAAAACGGTTTGTTTATCAGTGATCCCGAACATGAATGGGATTCCAGGATCAATTACAAACGCTATAATTTCACTTCTAATGTGGATGTAAACCTTCATCCCACTACGATTCTGAAACTGAATATCGGTGGAAGTATGGAGACCAAACATCAGCCATACAACAGTATTAGCTCGATATTTAACGATGCGATGAATACTTCTCCGAACGTGATGCCTTTATTTTATCCCGATCGGGATGAGGATGGGGCTGTTCGTTATGCCGAATACGGGGAGTCAGTTCCGAATCCTTATAATACTTTGACTCAGGCAGGGTATAACGATAACTGGTGGACTAAGATAAACGCCATGATAGCTCTGGAACAGGATTTTTCGAAATTGGTGACCGAAGGGTTGAAGGCTGAAATTAAATTTTCATTCGATGCCAATTCCTGGAATCAGATTTTGCGGGGAGGTTCGCCTCATACCTGGTACGCCCGGATGAGAGATGATGATAATAATTTGGTATACGAGGAAAAGTCGTTAGGTTCAAATACGTTAAGCTATACTTCTTATGCGAATGGAGAACGCGCTTTATATTTGGAAGGACGTATCAACTACGACCGGCTGTTCGGGAAACATCGGGTTGGAGCACTCTTTTTATACAACCAGCGGAATTATCAGGTAGCTGCCGGTTCTTCTATCGACGCTTTGCCTTACCGGGATCAGGGGCTTGCCGGACGAGTGACTTATTCTTACGACGACCGGTATTTTATCGAAGGAAATTTCGGGTATAACGGATCGGAGAACTTTGCCAGCGGTAATCGTTTCGGTTTCTTTCCGGCAGGTGCTATCGGCTGGATTGTTTCGAATGAAAAATTCATGGGTGGTGTAACCCATATCATCGATATGTTGAAATTGAAAGCTTCTATCGGTCAGAGTGGTAACGACGAAATCGGAGGAGGACGGCGTTTCGTGTATTTGCCTACGATTGTCGGAGCTTACGGAACGTATTGGGGTACTTCCCATACCTATACCGGAGGTACTGCTGTCGGGGAGTATGCCAATGAGGATGTGTCGTGGGAAGTATCTACCAAAACAAATGTCGGTTTTGAATTGTCTTTATTCAATGCTTTACGTTTACAGGCCGATTATTTTTACGAAAGACGGAAAGGTATTTTTGTTCAACGGCAGTCGTTACCCGATTATGTCGGGGTATCTACCATGCCGTGGTCCAATGTCGGAAAGATGCAGAATCAGGGAATCGATGCAACGCTCGAATTCGACAAAAGTTTCGGTGAGTTTTTCTTGTCGGCCCGGGGAACCTTTACGTATGCCCGCAACAAACAAATCGATAACGATCAACCCGATTATATCGATAAATACCGGAACCGGAACGGACAAAAATATGGCCAGCAATTCGGTCTCATAGCACTCGGATTGTTTAAAGATGAAACGGAGATTGCCAATAGCCCTTCCCAGTTCGGTACTTCCTACCTCAAACCCGGAGACATCAAATATAAAGATATCAATGGAGACGGCGTAATCGACGATGCCGACGAAGTGCCTATCGGTTATTCCGATGTACCGGAAATTGTATACGGTATGGGAGTAAGTATGAATTACAAAGGATTCGATTTATCGTTGTTTTTCCAGGGGGTGGCCCGGACGACTTTTTTCCTGGGAGATGCCTATTTCCCGTTCAATTATCCGAATATCGGACGGACAGGTTTTCTGGATGATTTGAAAGATAAATATTTCGATCCGGCCAAACAGAATTTCGATGCAGAAATCCCTCTCTTGTATGATGAAGGATGGCATGGGAGCAACTATAAAAATTCCACCTGGTGGCAACGCAGCGGAGCTTTCCTGCGTTTGAAAACTGCTGAACTCGGGTATACTTTACCGAAATCGGTGACTCAAAAATTGCGTTTGAAAACAGTGCGTTTCTTCGTTTCCGGTACGAATCTCCTCACTTTTGCCAAGGATGTGAAACTCTGGGATCCGGAAATCAATTCAACGGACGGACGTGGTTATCCTTTGATGCGTACCGCTAATTTCGGCGTGAACATTAACTTCTAACCTAAAACATGAAGATTATGAAATCAAAAATACTTTTTTATATCGCTGTCGGTTTGGCTTTTCTGACCGTTTCGTGTGATTCGTACCTGGATAAAGAGCCCGACGATATGCAAACGATCGAGGGGGTATTCGCTAAACGTAGCACTACCGAGCAATATCTGGCCAATGCTTATGCTTACTTGCCGGAACAGTATGATGCGGTATGTATCGTTCCGCCGATGTATGGCTGGCCTTTTGTACCTGCCAGCGATGAGGCGGAATGGGGTGCTGTTCGGGTGTATGCTTTTATGCAGAACGGTACTTTGTCGGCCTCCAATCCTTCTCTTAACTTCTGGACTCCTCTTTATCGCGGAATCCGGGAAACCAATGTATTCCTCGAACATGTGGGAGAATGTAAAGAATTGGAAGATGGCGAACTGGAAGCCTGGACTGCCGAAGCCAGATATATCAATGTGATGTGTCATTATTGGTTGGCTATGATTTATGGACCTATCGTGTTGGTGAAAAATGAGATTATCGATGTAAATTCCACGATTTATCGGGAAAGAGACTCCTGGGAAGATTGTGTGAAGTGGATTTGTGATGAGTTGGAAGCTGTGGCTTACGAGTTGCCACCGACTCAGGGAGATACTTACAAAGGTAAACCGACCCGTGGTGCTGCCCTGGCCTATCGTTCCCGTTTATTACTTTATACGGCAAGTCCCTTATTTAACGGTAATGCTTATTTTTCATCGGTAAAGAAAAAAGACGGAACGGCTTTATTCCCGACAACCAAAGATCCGGAAAAATGGAGAGTGGCTGCCAATGCTGCCAAGAACTTCATCGATATGTGTGAAGACGGTTCCCTGCCTCATCAGCTGTTGACCGGTTCGGATGAAGAGAATGCAAAAGGGAAAACCTACAAAAGAGTATTTATCGAGGCTTGGAACAGTGAATTGATCGATGCCGAATTTCCCGGAGCAAACAATACGTATTACGTTTATTTACTGGAACAAGGACCTGCTCCGAACGGAGATCGTTTCCTGAATGGGCATGCCACCAATTGTGCCACTCAGTTCCAGGTAGACGCTTATGCCATGGAAAACGGGCGTTATCCGATTACCGGCTATAACAACGACGGTTCGCCGGTGATCGACGAGGAATCCGGTTATACAGAATCCGGCTTTTCCACTTTTACCGTACCTACTTTTGATTTGGACTACAAAGGTTTTACCAGCGAGATGTTCAATATGTATAAAAACCGGGAACCCCGTTTTTATGCCAGTATATTCTATAACGAAGGGGTATGGCCGAATACGGTAACCGATAAACCGGTGTATATCAATAAATACGGAACAGACGGCAGTAATAGTTCGGACTATAATCGTACCGGGTATTTGATTACTAAATTCGTTCATCCGGGATCGACCCTGAATCCCTACAATCTGAATTTTGAACGGAGTTGGTCGAATTTCCGCTATGCCGAGATTTTACTGAATTATGTGGAAGCAAAGATTGAGCTGGGTGAGTTGGACGACGAGGTATTGGGCTATTGGAATGCCGTGCGTAACCGGGGTGGTGTGCCGGATATCGAGACCGTATATCCGGATGTAAAAAGCGACCAGAATCTGGCACGTGACCTGATCCATCGGGAACGTCAGGTGGAATTTGCTTTCGAAAATATCCGCTGGTTCGATGCTAATCGCTGGAAGATTGCAACGGAGACCAATCATGGGAAAACCTACGGTATGAATGTAAACATATCTTCTAAGAATGCTTTGCGTTCCGAATATTATCAGCGTACGGCTTTCGAAACCCGTGTTTTCCTCGAAAGACAGTATTTACAGCCGATTCCACAGACTGCTATTATGAAGAATCCGGATCTGAAACAGAATCCCGGTTGGTAATGTTTAACCTCTAAACGAAAAAAGATGAAAATCAAATATTTAATTCTTTGTTTTGTCGCTTCTTTATTGGCTTCGTGCGGAGAAATCGACGAGTCGAATCTGAAGCTCTATCCTTCCAAACTTTATCTGGGAGTGAGTGGTTACAACCTGCAAGAAATATACGATCTGGGCGAAGAATCTTTGGTATGGGATGTATATGTGGATAAGAGCGGTTATTACGATAATGCCGCCGAAGTAGAATTGTCGTACGATCCGACAGTACTGACCGATTATCAGGAGCTGACTCAGGAGGGACTGGATTTCGAAGTATTACCTGAGCATGTCGGTACTTTGGGGCAAAAACGCCTGAGTCTGGCTGCCGACGCCACCTTGGGAGGTACACAACTGACTTTCGATATGACTACTCTTCGAACACTGATTCCGAAAGATGAAGAAGTGAAGTACGTTTATCCGGTACGGATCAAGAGCCTGACCGAGGGGGTAGAGGTCAATACCGATAAAGATTATCTGTTGCTGGCGATCCAGCTGAATACACCTCAGGCAAATTTACGCGGAAAGGGGAGTTTGATAGAAGCGGATTGTGATCCTTGGCGAGGTACGAATATGGATAAGATCATCGTACCTCTGATTATGGATTTGCCTTTTGATAATGAAAGTATGGAACTGACGTTCGATTATGAAGCTGATCCTGCTTTATTAGATTCCTATAACCAATTATATGGAACGAACTATGAATTGCTGCCTGAATGTTATACGACTCCTGAGTTAAAAATCAAAGCCGGTGAAGTTTCGGGAACGGCAGAAATGGAGGTAGATCCTGTGCAACTTGCCGGAGAAACAGGGTATGATTTGGAAGGTAAATCTTATATGTTACCCATTCGGATTACCGGATGTGACAATCCGTCTGTCAAGATTCAAGCAGGTGCTGTTACTTATGTAAAAGTAGCTACAAAAGCCAAGTGGACCGGAACGTGGACGGAAACGATTCTTGAAGGAGAATCCGGAATTAGTACAACAGCTGGTAGTGTGTTGTCCGTGAAATTATATACCCGTCATGCTGTTATTGCAAATGCAGTCGGTGATGAAAATTGCCAGAATATGATGTCTGGTTGGATATTGGATGATGAAGCGATTCTTTGTCCTGGTTGGAGTGGAACTATGTTCGAGCAATGTTCACCTATTATTAAAATTACCGAGGAAGATTATGACAATAGTGGAAAGAAAAAGGTAGATGTTTTGGCCGGTTGGTTTGGCGATATTTGGAACTGGGGGGGTAAACCAGTTTCAGCTAATAATAGCTGGTATGATCCTAATTCTCAGGTACTTCATTTAGAATGGTCGGGTGGCTATAGTTGGGGGGATTATACGATTAAAAGAGAGTTTTCGAATCCGATATTTGATTGAATTTTATCTGATGAGGGTGTGTCAAAATGCGTGTTTCGATAAATTATATAGTTGCAATTTATTGATAATCAATATTGAAAAGCCACTAAAAATACGAAAATTTGCATTTTGACACACTCTCTCAAAAACATTTTTAAAATTTTGAGTCATGAAAAAATGGATATTTATTACAACTTGTACCGTTGTGGTTTTATTGTCGACAGTGAATGTTTATCGTGTTTTAGGAGATTGGAATACACCTTTCCTCAGTATGTTAAAACTGGAACAACTGGCTTATGGTGAAGGGGGGAATACGGGAGGTGAAGGAGGAAGTGTCAATGATTGCGATATTTTTTTGTATAACCGGAATTATGCAGAAGCAACAGAGCGCGTAAAAATAACTTTTAATATTAAATTGCAGGGATACATAGAATTTGCGGGTAAAAAGTATACTCTTTCTCCGGGAGTTAGTGTAGATAGAGATGTTTTGATTCCTATATGTGAGAAAAGTGAGGGAAATTGTTGTAAAAAGAGTTGGTTAGATAGTTCGATTAGGTATTTATGATTAATTTAAAGAGGAAAATAATAATATTGTCCTTGATCTTTTTTGTATATCTCTTATTTTCATGTGGGAGAAAAAATGATGGGGGGATAGGGGATATACGGAAAATAGACTTGGCCGGTTTATCTGTTTATAATCCTTTTATTAAAGGAAATCAGCTTGACAGTATCAAAATAGTAAAATTAGCTACAGATACGAATTGTTTATTTGGAGGGATAATAAAGGTTATAATTGAAGATTCACTGATCTTTATCAGAGATGCTAATGAGAAATTATTTGTTTTTGATTTGAATGGGAAATTCCGGAATATGATAGGGGTTATGGGAAATGGTCCGCTGGAATATGCTTCATTATCAGATTTCTATGTTAATTGTCAAAAGAAATTTGTTTGCATTTTGGATCGGATTAAGGGTAAGATTTATCGTTATACTTTTGACGGTCAGTATATAGAGGAGTTTGATTGTGACCGAAGTGTTTTTAATAATGTTATCGATATTCACTATGTGGGAGAGAACAAATTGTTGTTGAATATGAATAATCATATTGGTACGCTTTATAACTATGCTCTGGTAAATGAAAGTAGTTATAAGCTTGAACAATTCTTACACCCTTATCCTGTAGTGTCAAGAGAGCGTATTTCTAATGGAATGCTACCGACAGTCGTATATGGTAACGGAAATATTTTTTATACAGTATTGTTGTCCGATACAATTTATACTATACAGGATGGAGAAAGCAGACCGATTTATTTGTATGAAGGAGGATTAAAACATATTAATTATGAAGCCTTACAGCAGGAAACTCCTTACCAAAGTATTTTTGAGGCAGAGATGAAGCTTATAAAAAAAGGGTATTCAGGAGGACTGTTACAATTATTTCAGTTAAAGGATCATTTATATTTTGAAATTTGCCAGGGGGAAGAATGTTGGAATATTTTTTGGAATCTGAAGGAGCAAACAGGATTTAAATATAATAGCTGTCTTCCTGGAATAAGGATCTTTCCAGGTAAAGTTCAAACTGTATATGAGAATTACATTGTTCGCAGTATATCTGCCTTAGATCTGAAAACGGAATATTTCAGAAAGCATAATTTTAAGGATAGTAGAATCGATGCGGTTAGCCGGGAAGTGTTGGAAGATGATAATCCTGTTCTGTTGTTTTATTATGTAAATACAGAAAGATTGAAAAAGTGAAATATACTTTGTTTACACAGAATATTTACTGGGAAGGATAACTTAAAACATTTAATTGTTTTAATATGAGATACTTTGAGATGAAAGGAATTTTTAGATTCTTATCCGGGATTATGGGTATTACCTGGCTATTATGGGGTGGTTGTAGACCTACAATAAAGGAACATGACCAATCTCTGTCGGATATAACAGTGATCGATTTGAATACTCTGGAGGAGGCAGATCTTTTGTTATCTCATCACCGAGTGGATTCTTTGCGGAAATTTGCTTTCCAGGGGCATGTTATGACTGTTGCGGATGGGTGGCCCGATAGTTTACGGATAATTAAGTTGGAGACTTCGGCGGATTGTTTGCTCGGAGCAATAAAGAAAATCCGCTTTGTAGATTCTTTGATTTTTATAAGTGATTATAACGATCATCTCTATGTGTTTGATAGTTCTGGGAGTTTTCGGAATCCAATCGGTGAATTAGGTCGGGCTCCCAATCAGGTAGTTGCCTTGAGTAGTTTTTATGTGGATAGAAAGAGGAAAGTAGTTGGAGTGTATGATGGCTATAGCGATTGTATTCATAGATATACATTCGATGGAATAAAGCAAGATAAAATATCCTGTAGGAATGAGGTAAATGGCTATATTCTCGATGTCAATCAAATAGATGACAATGAAATATTGTTGACCTTATCATCCGGTGTCGGCGATTTGTACAATTATGCAGTGGTTTCAGCTAAAGATTATAAATTGAAAGAATATATTCTTCCTTATAATTTAAGATATCTTGAAAATTCTAGTCGGGGAGAACTATCGTGTCTTGCTCAGCCTAACGGACAACTTTGGTTGACAGCTCTGTTGTCGGATACCATATATGAGTATAAAGCGGGAAAAATGTTGTCACGATTTGTAGTGAAATCTGATTGTATGTCTCTAAATGATCGGGTCTTTGAAAGTCATAAAGAATGGATTTCTCCTGCTCATGCATCGGCTTTTTTACGTGATAATGGGTAGTCTCAGGGGCTGATGGCAATATGGGCAACTGATCAATATTTACAATTCGATCTTTCCTATAAAGATACCGGATACAGTGTCTATTATGATTACCGAAACCATAAAGGATATAAATCGAAACAGTATTCCCGTGGTAATGTTTTAATGCCCGGCCGGTTTCTGACAACCACCTCGGATGCTTTTGTGAGTTATGTTACAGCTTATGATTTTATTCATCAGCCGGAAGGTTGTATCGATGTCGACCGTCCCTTGTGGCGGGATTTGAGAGAACGGACGATGGAAGACGATAATCCGATATTGTTGTTGTATTATGTTCGTAAATAAAATATAGAACCGATGAGGATAATATTATTCTTACTGCTATCTGCTGTTATCATGGTAAATTGTTCTTCGCCTGTTCGTTCTATTGAAGAAGTGGTTGCTATGGACAAAGAAATCCATTTAGGGATAATTACCTATACAGATTATTTCCCCTTTTTTATACAATATAAAAATATCGGTGAAAAAGATTTACTGATAGAGAATATAGATACCGGTTGTGGTTGTATCATCAATGAGACTTTTTTCCAGTCGGTGGTACCAGGTGATTCTGCATATATTAATTTGGCTTTTAAACCGCAAAGTGGGGGGTATGTCGAAAGACGGATGGCAATCTATTTTCAAGGGTATGATAATCCTTTGGATATAACGGTAAAAGCATTTGCAGTGGATTCGGTCAGGTGAGAGAGGGCTTATTGTAATAGTTACTGTTTTATATCGGTATAGGATAGATGGGATGAGGAAATTACAGTCGGTAATTTAGTCCGGTCATTAGGGTGACAGAGAAAAATAGAACAAAAGAAATAGGAGTATTCCGAAAAGCCTAATCAAGTGAGTAGGACATTTTAAAATTTTAAGTCATGAAAAAATGGATTTTTATTACAACTTGTACTGTTGTGGTTTTATTGTCGACAGTGAATGTTTATCGTGTTTTAGGAGATTGGAATACACCTTTCCTCAGTATGTTAAAACTGGAACAATTGGCTTATGGTGAAGGGGGAAATGCGGGAGGAGAAGGAGGTGGAAGTGTAAATGATTGCGATATTTTTATATATAATAGAGGATATATGGAAGCTTGGGGTTTCTATGAAATATCATCAAATATTGATGCAGGTGCTTATATAACTTTGCCTGGAGGAAGGAGAATACGTCTAGGTATAGATGTAAGAGGAGGAACGACTATACGTTATCCTTTCTGTGAGGATTCTGAAAAGAATTGTTGTCTGAAATCACATGTGAATGGTCCTATATCTTATTTATAAGTATAGAATATTTGAAATGTTTTATTTGTTGAAGGTCAGATAATTAAAATGAAAAAGAATACTCTGTTCTCATGGTACTTTACAGTGATTATTTTTTTACTGTTTCTTAGCTGTAAAGATAAAATAAAGGAAAATAATCAACCTTTGGGAGAGGTTACTATCATCCATTTGGATAGTTTAATGGAGGCTAATTTGCTATTATCGAATCATTGTTTCGATTCTTTGCGGAATTTTTCTTTTGATGGGTGTTTGCTTACTCTCGCTGATGGTTGGCCCGACAGTTTACGGACCATAAAATTGGAAACTTCATCTGAATGTTTGTTGGGTGCTTTAAAGAAAATTGAGTTTGCAGATTCTTTGATTTTTATAAGTGATTATAACGAACATTTATATGTTTTCGATATGAATGGACGTTTTCTGAACCGAATAGGTGAAATAGGAAGAGATCCAAATCAAGTTAGTGCCATAACTAGTTTTTACGTAGATAAAAATAATAAAGTAGTAGGTGTGTATGATGGCTTTAGGCGTTGTATACACCGCTACTCCTATTTGGGTATCAAATATGATAAGATTACTTGTGGGGAACAGATAGAAAGCGGTAGTATTACCGATGTAAATGTCATTGCTAATCGGGAATTATTGTTGACATTGTCGTGTGGCATTGACGATTTATACAATTATGCTATATTATCGGCTGACGACGGTTCACTGAAAGCATATATTCTTCCTTATCAAGTAAAATATACGGAAAATTCCACTCGGGGTAATCTTTCGTGTTTTGCTCGTCCGGGTGAAAAACTTTGGCTGACGGCTTTGCTATCAGACACGATATATGAATATGCCGATGGAAAAATAATACCGAAGTTTGTGGTTAAGTCCAGTCTTGCAACCATCGATGCCGAAGTTTTTGTTGACAGGAAAGAATGGATTTCTCCTGCTCATGCTATGGCTTTTTTGCGGGATAACGGTTATTCTAAGGGGCAAACTGGGATATGGGCCAATGACCGGTATTTATATTTTGATATGTTTTGTAGAGGCAGTTGGTATAGTATTTATTATGATTATCTGAATCACAAAGGATATAAATCGAAACAGTATTCCCGTGGTAATGTTTTAATGCCCGGTAGATTTCTGACAACCACTTCGGATGCTTTTGTGAGTTATGTTACAGCTTATGATTTTATTCATCAGCCGGAGGGTTGTATCGATGTCGACCGCCCCTTGTGGCGGGATTTGAGAGAACGGACGATGGAGGACGATAATCCGATATTGCTGTTGTATTATATTCGAAAGTAAATAGTTGGTTTGTAACAAAATGAATAATTGAAAGGAGGTGCTTTGTCACTGTGTCTTAGTGTGTATTAGGTCGGCAGTGATGGAGTATGAACTATTTAATATTTGAATTATGAAAAAAAGTAAAATTGTATTTTTATTAAGCATATTATCGGTCTCTGCTTTGACATGTATAGTCTGTGCAGGGAAATCCTTTTTCCGTTTATGGGGCATTGGCCTTAACGAATTTAGAGGCTTTAGCTAATGGAGAAGGAGGAGCGACAGGAACGACTACTGGAGAGTATGTTTATTATGATTTTAATGGACAAAGATGGTATGGGGTAGAGAATGAAGGAACAGGAAAGTGGTTTCCGAAATTCGATAAATGCTATATACAGGGGAAATCATGTGTATTGTATTATCGGTTCGGGAAATTGTTGGAATGGAACCTCCTGTATTCATTGAATTAAATAATTGATAAATCGGATGTCAGAAAATGAGTTATTATTTTCTTTATTTTTTGTCTCCTGTCGTTCAAAAAATAAAGTCGAACAACCAATGATTAAAGATTTTGATTTATTACAGCGTGCTAATAATGATTATACTACAATAGATTTAGAACATGCGGAAGAATTGGCCTATCGTGAACTTATTGATAGTATTCGTTATATACCCTTAGGAGATGAATGTGGAGTAATGGGAAATATTGCCAATATAATTACTTATAAAGGACGTTTTTATATTCAGGAAGAGCAGTTCGATCGGGTTTTTATTTATGACGATACTGGTAGATGTTTAAAAAAGATAGATAATAAAGGACGTGGTCCGGGCGAATATTTAAGAATAGAATCTATAGATATAAATACGGAAAAAGAGGAACTGATGCTCGTTGATGGTATGTCGGATAAACTTTTTTTTTATGATTTAGACGGGAATTTTAAATCTATTCATTCCATACGGTATTTTCAAACAGAGAATACTCTATGTTTAAGAGATAGTGTATTTCTTCATATATCTGCTCCTTCTCAAAATTTTGGAAATGAGGGATTATATGGATATGCTTTGGTATTGTCAAAAGGTAATGAAAATTTTCTTAAAGGGTATCGTTATTTACCTCTTCAAGTAGGATATAAGGGAGGAGGGCAAATCTTTAAAGGATATGAACGTTCATGTTATCATCCAATCTATTCAGATACAATTTATCAAATATTATCCGATACAACTTATGGACCGATTTTCTATTTTAAAATAAAAAATTCAAGTTGGGAAAAGTATCATAATTCAGATAGATTTGTTGATATAGATGGAAGTGAAGAAGGAGTGTTTACGTTACTTTACGAAAATCAGGATTTTTTTCTAGGATACATAGCCGATAAAAAAAAGAAAGGTAATTATATGCAGCCTTTTTTGTATGATAAAATGAAAGATAAGACTTATCTATTGAGGTGGTGCGATTATTATGAACATTTGAAGGAACTCGACTACTTTGAGGGATATGAGGCACGCGGAATATTTGAAGATTACTTTATTGCTCACGTAAGTTTTTCGACTCTTGATCAATATAATATATTCGAGCGCGTGAAAGATGGGGCTCTTAAAATTACAAATCCGGAGTTGGAAAGAGTAATCCAGAATTTGAATACAGATTCGAATCCGGTTTTGATCCTGACGAAGTTTAAACATTTATGAGCAAAGGTTTATGAGATGGCCTTTATTACTGGCTATCGTGGTAAGTATTTTTTAACGGGAAACGAAAATAAATAAGTTATGGCAGATGGGAAAATAAATAGACCGTATGGGGGAGTCTTGTTATTGGGAATCTTTTTAACTCCTTTGTTATCGTTAGGTCATGATTATGCTGATGGTATAATTACCGCCAAATATTTCCGTTTTGCAGAAGTTGTCGGGATTGGTTTATTGCTGACATGGATGGTGGCATGGAAACGGAATTTTCAATTCTGTTTCAGATGGGTGGATGTCGGTGTGGTGCTGTTCGCTTTGTATGGGGTGGGAAGTTTTTTGTTGAATGATTTCAGGGGAGAAACGCAAACCTTGTTATTGATATTATTAGTGGGACTGTATTTTGTGTGTCGGGGTTTGGGAGGATGGAAGGTTTCTCAGAGGTTGCTTTTTACCTTTGTTTTATTGCTCGCCGGGAGCATCGAAGCGATATGGGGATTTTTACAGGTATACGGTTGGGCTGATCAATACCATAGCTTATACCGCTTGACCGGGAGTTTTTTTAATCCGGGCCCCTACAGCGGTTTTCTGGCGGTGATATTACCGGTGGCTTTGCATACTCTGTTAGGGCCGAAGCCTCTTTGCCGGGTTGATAAAATCGTGTACGGACTCGGAGTTATTTGTTTGGTTTCGATCATCCTGGTTTTACCGGCCGGCATGAGCCGGAGTGCCTGGGTGGCTGCCGGAGCCGGTTGCGGAGTTGTTGTGTGGAGGCAGAAACGCTCGAGGGAATACGTTAGGAGGGGAATAGGGCGGATAGGAAGAGGTTGGAAAAGATATTGGCTGGGGGGTATTTTATTACTGGGATTATCGATCGGGGGTGGATTGTATTTGCTGAAAAAGGATTCCGCCGATGGACGTTTGTTGGTATGGAAAATGGATCTGGCGGTGATGCGTTCCCAACCTTGGCTAGGTATCGGTATCGGTCGGTATCCGGGTGCTTTAGGAGAAGCTCAGGCGGTTTATTTTGCAAACAGTCCTGCAGATCCGCGGGAAGAATATGTGGCTGATGCTCCTGAATATGGTTTCAATGAGTTTTTGCAATTGGGAGGTGAATATGGTTTGATCGGTTTGTGCTTGTTTATATCGATAACGGGTATAGCGTCGGGAGGGCTGTTTAAAAGGAACACGCAGCAAACCGGTGGAGTATCGGGCGCTTTAAGCGCATTTCTGGTATTCGCTTGTTTTTCCTATCCTTTGCATATGTTACCGATGGCGATGCTGTTTGTGCTGTTATTGGCGTGGAGTGTGAATGTCGGTGCGAAAGGAGTAAGGATAAGACGCTGGGCAGGACAAATCCTGTGGTTACCGGTTATGGTACTGGGGCTTGTTGCTGCCTGGAGATTGACAGAAAAGGAAACCGCCTATAAAACATGGAAAACCGCAAGGGCTTATTTCCGTCAGGGAGATTATCAAGAGGCTTTAAACCGGTATACACCTTTATTTTCTGCCCTATCCGACCGGCCTGCTTTTGTGTTCGAGTTTGGCGAATGTCAATTTCAAAATGCCCAATATGGAAATGCGACGGCGATTTTTTTGTGGGCGGCGGAACTCAGTGCCGATCCGATGGTGTATAATAAGCTCGGGAAAAACTATCAGGCCCTGAAACAATATGACCGGGCCGAGAAAGCTTATGTCCAGGCTGCTCATATGATTCCCCATCGCATTTATCCGCTTTACCTGCTGGCTTTATTGTACCGGGAAATGGGAGATATGGAAAAGGCCCGTGATATGGCCCGGCAGGTAATCGGCAAAGAACCCAAAGTGTGGTCACCTGCAGTGGAAGAAATGAAGACAGAAATGAAACAATTATAATGATTTTTGCTTACCCTAAATAACAAATGTGATGATGAAAATCCTATATTTTTACTTATCTGGCTTGTTGTTGCTGTGGAGTAGCTGTCAGCGGCCGACGATGCTCGATTTTGCGTTGCGGTATGCCGGGGAAAACCGCGTGGAACTGGAAAAGGTACTCGACCACTACCGGAATGATTCGCTGAAGTATCGGGCGGCCGTTTTTTTGATCGGGAATATGCCTTATCATTATTTCTATACAGGTGCGCAGTTGGATAGCCTCAGGCAAGGATACCGGTGGATGCAACGGACCGGACTAAGTGCCAAAGCGGTCAAACACAAATTGTGGAAGACTTTCGGCGAGCCTGATGTCAGGAGGTGGATGAAACGCAACGATGCCCGGTCGGTTACGGCCGATTTCCTTATCCGGCATATCGATTATGTATTCGGGGTGTGGGAGAAGCGGCCCTGGGCTTCGTATTATTCTTTCGAAGATTTTTGCGAATTTGTCCTGCCTTACCGGATTGAAAGGGAACCCCTGGAATTTTGGCAAGAGGCGTATGTACGGCGTTACGGACGGTTGTGCGACTCGCTCTGTGCCGTGAATCCGGATGTGGTGTTTGTCGCTTCGGCTCTGAACGATCACTTACGGGCCGAGCAGAATTGGTATGCATCTTCCGATTTGTCGTTTGTGGAATATGGAGCCTTGCAGTTACTGGACGAACGATTCGGAGGTTGCCGGGAGTTGTCGGGGTTCAATGTGGCCCTGTTCCGGGCATTGGGGATCCCTTGCGGAATCGACCGGGTGGTGCAGAATCCCCACCGGATCGGTTCGCATATGTGGACATTTATGGTGGATACCGACGGACGAAAGCTTCCCTACCTGTGGAATTACTATAATATCGACCGGGAGGAACGCATGGAAGAAAAGTATGGAAAGGTGTACCGGGATTATTTCAGCGTACAAACCACTAATTGGGCTGTGTCTTATCCCGACGAAGATATTCCGGGGATACTGAAAAACCCTTTTTTGCGGGATGTGTCGGACGAGTATTTCGGCCGGAATGTAGCGGTTGTACCCTTGTACGATTCGGCGGGCGATGGCCGGTTGTGCTACCTGGCGGTCTTCAATAATGCCGGCTGGTCGCCGGTAGCGGTAGGGACTGCAGCCGGTTTTCAGGGGGTATTCAATAATATCGATACGGCGATTGTCTATTTGCCCGTATACCACAGGGAAGGAAAGTTGACGGCGGCCGGCGATCCTTTTATTTATACGAAGAATCATGAAGTGAAATCCATCCGTGGTGGGAACGAAAGCGTACAAAAGATGCATCTGGTGAAAAAATATACCGGGACGGCTATGGATCGCTTGCTGCTGGATTTGATGGTACAGGGGGTATTCGAAGGAGCGAATACGCCGGATTTCCGGGATGCCGTGGTGCTCCACCGGATTACTGAAGTGCCGCTTCCCGATTCGAACTGGGTACGGGTGAACTGTCCGTCGGAATTTCGCTATCTGCGTTACCGGGGGCCGAAAGGTTCCAATAGTTGTATTGCAGAGGCGATGTTTTTCGATGCGGACGGTAAACTGATCCGGGGGGCCTGCATCGGTACACCTTCGGCGGAGAACGGAAAGACCTGGGATTGTACAAAAGTTTATGATGGGAGCAAACATACCTATTTTGCCGCTCAGGATGCCGATACCTCCTGGGCCGGTTTGCAGTTGGCGATACCTGTCCGCGTCAGCCGGATCTGTTACATTCCCCGGAACGACGATAATTTTGTCAAACCGGGCGACCTCTACGAACTGTTGGTGTGGGACCGGGGACAATGGTACACGATGGGACGGCAGGTGCCCGACACCTATGGACTCGATTATGAGGGAGTTCCTGCCGGACACCTCTACTGGCTGAGGGATCTCACCGAGGGTGTGGAAGAACGGATATTTACGTACGAACAGGGAAAACAGGTGTGGTGGTAGGAAGTTTGTACGATTCTTGCATCTAAAAAAATTTTTGTTGCATTCTTTTTCTTTCGTTCATACTATTTTTAACCTCACTTAACGGAGTGGAAATGGGAGGACAGAAAGAAAAGTAACGGTGGAGAGTAAATTTTTATAAAAATTGAATATGGTAAAAAAAATCGTTGGAACAGGAGTATTACTTGTCCTGGCTTTGGCGTTGCAAGCCGGAGTGAAAATGTATACTTTAAAGTCGCCGGACGGTAAAGTGAAACTCGAAGTGACTGCCGGACAGGGGATAGCTTATTCACTTTTCTATGATGGCCGGCTTTTATTAAAACCTTCCCGGATAGCCCTTCATACCGACCTGCCGGAAGCCGATCATTGGGAAAATATCCGTATAACGGGAACAAAACAGAGGCATGTGTCGGAGACGGTGCAGGCTCCGTTCTATCGGGTGAAGGAGTTCGGGATCGATTGTAATGAACTCGAACTCCGGTTGAACAATGGTTTTTCACTGCTGATGCGGGCCTATAACGATGGTATGGCCTATCGGTTCGTGGCCGGCCGGAAAGGAGAGATGACAGTGGTGGAGGAGAGGGCCGAATTTAATTTTGCTGATGATTTCGAAGCCTATATACCGTATTCTACCAATCCGAAAGATCCCTGGAATATGGCTTTTCAAAATTTTTACACCAAAGCTCCTCTTACACAATATAATACAGAGTTACCTGCTTTTTTACCCTTGACTGTGGATGCCGGTGCGGTGAAACTGACCTTACTGGAATCCGATTTGGAAGCTTATCCGGGCATGTTCGTCCGTGGAGATGGAAAAACGCCGGCTTTGAAAGGGGTGTTTGCAGCCTATCCTCAGGAAACGTTTAAGAATAAGTGGCGTTGTCAGGAGACGGTGAAAACCCGCAGGCCTTATATTGCGCGGGTAGCCGGTAAACGTACCTTCCCCTGGAGAATTATGGCAGTGACTGCAGAAGATACCCAGATGCCGGTGAATCATCTGGTGTATGCGCTGGCAGCTCCTAACCGGATCGGTGATTACAACTGGATAAAACCCGGGAAAGTGGCCTGGGAATGGTGGAACGACTGGGGGATCAGCGGAGTGGATTTTAAAGTAGGAATCAATACGCCGACTTATAAACATTATATCGACTTTGCTGCGGAACAAGGAATCGAATATGTGGTGCTCGACGAAGGTTGGTCGGATCCCAAACAGGGAGATATCATGACCACTGTTCCGGAGATCGATTTACCGGAATTGGCCGAATATGCCCGCAACAAAGGGGTCGGACTGATTCTGTGGGCGGTGATGAACGTGCTGGACGAGCAGCTCGAAAAGGCTTGCCGGTATTATGCCGGTATGGGGATTAAGGGCTTCAAAGTCGACTTCCTCGACCGGGATGATCAGAAAGCGGTAGAGATGGTTTACCGGATCGCGGAAACTACTGCAAAATATAAGCTGTTCGTGGATTTTCACGGTATGTATAAACCGACCGGAATCAACCGTACTTTCCCGAATGCGATCAATTTCGAAGGAGTATTCGGCATGGAGGAACTGAAATGGAGTAATCCCGATATGCCTTTGTACGACGTAACTATGCCTTTTATTCGTATGATGGCCGGGAATGTGGATTATACCCAGGGTGCTATGCGGAATGCAGTGAAAAAGGACTTCAGGGATATTTACAGTAGCCCGATGAGTCAGGGGACCCGTTGTCATCAACTGGCTACTTATATCGTGTTCGACAGTCCGTTGGTGATGCTGTGTGATGCCCCCACCGCCTATCGCAAGGAACCCGAATGTACCCGCTTTATCGCCGGTTTACCCGTTGTGGCCGATGAAACCCGGATATTGCAGGGGAAAATGGGAGAATATATCGTCACAGCCCGGCGGGTGGGGGAAGACTGGATCGTCGGAGGACTGACCGATTGGGAAGCACGTACGGTGGATTTGGATTTGAGTTTCTTGCCGGAAGGGATGTTCCGGGCTGAAATTTTCTGCGACGGTATAAATGCGGATAAAAAGGGAGAAGATTACCGGCATGAATATCGTGATGTAAAAAGAGAGGATCGGTTGAAGATGCAACTTGCTCCGGGAGGAGGATTTGCTATCAGGTTGAAGAAAAATCATAACTGATAAAATTATAAACTTATGAAAATTATTCCTGTTATTTTATTATTGGTGTTCAGTTGTGCCGTTTGTGCACAGGAGCTGAAAGAAAAATATGCCGAAGCAGATGGGTTCAGGCAAAAGTATGAGGCCGGATATTTTGGAGGGAATATCACTCCCCGCTGGATCGGAAATACACATTTTTGCTGGTATGCGGTCAAGACTCCTGCAGGTACTGATTTTATACTGGTGAATGCCGGTAAACGACAGAAACAACCGGCTTTCGATCAGAAAGCTATGGCTAAAGCATTGACGGCTGAACTGGGACGAAAAGTGGAACCCGGGAAAATGCCTTTCCGGGAGATTGCGTTTTCGGACGATCTGAAACAACTGACTTTTGTGACCGAAGGCATGAAATATACTTACGACCGGAATAAAAATAAGATGATCGGTAAGGTGAAAGAAGAACCCCGCCGCCGGGAAGGCCACTGGGGAGGTGTGAATGAAGAGAATTGGCAGGGAGCTACTCCTTCGCCCGATGGAAAAAAAGAAGCCTTTGTCAGTGAAGGAAATCTGTTTGTCCGTGATATAAGCAGCGGCAAGGTGAACCGGCTGAGCTACGACGGAGCCCCCGGAGAATACTATTCTTCTTTTATCAGCTGGTCGCCGGATTCCCGGAAATTGGTGAGTTGTAAATACCGCCCCGCCTGGATCCGGAAATTGAAGACCGTCGTGTCTTCGCCTGCCGGACAACTGCAACCCAAAATGGAAGAGATCGATTATGTGAAACCGGGAGATGCCCTGCCTGTCAAACGACCGGTATTGTTTCTGGTGGAGGAAGGACGACAGGTAAATATCGAGTTTGCCGAACCGGAAAAACAGTTTAACCTGAACAATATCCGTTGGGCCGATGACAGTCGTTCTTTTACTTTCGATTATAACAAACGGGGACATCAGGAATATATAGTTTATAAAGTCACCGGGGACAACCCGAAGGCTCAAGTGCTGATCGGGGAGAAGATGCCTACTTTTGTTTATTATAATTTGCTGTATCGCTACGATCTGAAAGACCGGAACGAGATCCTCTGGATTTCGGAGCGTGACGGATGGCGCCATCTTTATCTCTATGATGCGGATAACGGTCAGGTGAAACGACAACTGACCAAAGGGGAATGGGTAGTGAAACGGGTGTTGCATGTGGACGATGCCGCCAGGGTGGTTTATTTGGTAGGGTGCGGAAAAGATGCCGGTGAAGATCCCTATCTCGAGAAAGTATACCGGCTGAATATAGAGAATGGAGAATTGCTCTGCCTGACACCTGAAAATGGAAACCATCAAGTGGAATTTTCCAGGGATTATACCTATTTTACAGATAGCTGGTCCCGGATCGATTGTCCGCCGGTAGCTGCTTTGCGTAGTGCGAAAGACGGATCGGTCTTGTTGTCTTTGGAAAAGGCCGATATCAGCAAGATGCTGGCAGAAGGGTGGAGAATGCCTGAAGTGTTTTGTGCTAAAGGAAGAGACGGAGAAACCGATATTTGGGGAGTTATCGTCCGTCCGGTAGATTTCGACCCGTCCAAAAAATATCCCGTAATCGAGTATATCTATGCCGGACCACATGATTCTTTTGTCCCGAAATCTTTCACCGTATCTCCGGTAGATGCCGCTTTGGCGCAATTGGGCTTTATCGTGGTACAGATCGACGGAATGGGGACGGCTAACCGTTCGAAAAAATTCCATGATGTATGTTGGAAAAACCTGAAAGACGGAGGCTTTCCCGACCGTATCGCCTGGATGAAGGCTGCGGCGGCTAAATATCCTGAGATGGATATCGACCGGGTTGGGATTTATGGCTGCTCGGCAGGCGGACAAAATGCGATGGGAGCTGTATTGTTCCACCCTGATTTTTATAAAGTGAGTGTCGCTGCTTGCGGTTGCCATGATAACCGGATGGATAAGATCTGGTGGAATGAACAGTGGATGGGGTATCCCGTCGGAAAAGAATATGAAGCATGCTCCAATACGGTGAATGCTTATCGTCTGCAAGGGAAATTGATGCTGATCCTGGGGGAATTGGACGATAATGTCGATCCTTCGACAACTTTCCAGGTGGTGAATGCTTTGATCGGTGCCGGTAAAGAGTTTGAATTTGTAGTATTGCCCAACCAGCGGCATACGATGGGCGGAGCTTACGGTGAACGGAAAAGACGGGATTTCTTTATCCGGCATTTACAAGGCCTGCAAACTCCGGATTGGAATAAAGAGGAAAAGAAATAAAATCGAATCATAAATAAAAAGCTTATGAAAAAAAGAGTGATGACTTTTGTTGCCGCATGTCTGGCACTGAGTGTGTGTGCTCAGAAGAATGGACATACCGGTTATCCCATTACCCCGGTTCCTTTTACAGCTGTAAAAGTGAACGATGCCTTTTGGGGACAACGACTGAAAGCCAGCCGTGAAGTGACGATTCCGCTGGCATTCAGTAAATGCGAAGAAACAGGACGCTACAAGAATTTCGAAATGGCCGCTAATCCCGGTCCTCATAATAAAGTAACCGGATTTTCTTTTGACGATACCGATGTGTATAAAACGATCGAAGGGGCCAGCTATCTGTTGCAGACGTATCCGGATGAAAAATTGAAAAAATATATCGACAGTGTGCTGGTGATCGTTGCCAGGGCACAGGAACCGGACGGATACCTGTATACTTCCCGGACGATGAATCCGGAACACCCCCATGAATGGGCCGGATCGAAACGCTGGGAAAAAGTGGAAGACCTGAGCCACGAGTTTTATAACCTGGGGCATATGGTTGAAGGGGCTGTCGCTCACTATCAGGCTACCGGACAGAAAAACTTCCTGAATATTGCGATCCGCTATGCCGACTGTGTTTGCCGTGAGATCGGTGATAAACCCGGACAGCAGGTGAAAGTGCCCGGACATCAGATCGCCGAGATGGCTTTAGCGAAGTTGTATGTGGTGACCGGGGATAAAAAATACCTGGATGAAGCGAAATTTTTCCTGGATAAGCGGGGATATACGGAACGGAAAGACGAATATAGCCAGGCTCATAAGCCGATTCTGGAACAGAACGAGGCCGTCGGACATGCTGTCAGGGCTGCTTATATGTATTCCGGTATCGCCGATGTCGCTGCCCTGACCGGTGATCAGGAGTATATCGATGCGATCGACCGGATCTGGGAGAATGTCGTTACTAAAAAGTTGTATATTACAGGCGGAATCGGAGCTACCGGCAGTGGTGAAGCTTTCGGTAAAAATTACGAATTACCCAACATGTCGGCCTATTGTGAGACTTGTGCCGCTATCGGTAATGTGTATTGGAATTATCGCTTGTTTCTGCTGAAAGGAGATGCCAAATATTACGATGTACTCGAACGTACCCTTTATAATGGCGTATTGTCGGGGATTTCTCTGGACGGTGGGGCTTTCTTTTATCCCAATCCTTTGGAATCTATCGGCCAGCATCAACGTTCGCCCTGGTTCGGATGTGCCTGTTGCCCGTCGAATGCCTGCCGTTTTATTCCTTCTGTTCCGGGATATATTTATGCTGTGAAAGATAAGGAAGTTTATGTCAATTTGTTTGTGGCCAACGAATCGACCCTCGAAGTCGCCGGGAAGAAAGTAGGATTGAAACAGTCCACCTCTTATCCCTGGAACGGGGATATACAGGTGGCCGTGACTCCCCGCGGAATTTCCGATTTTGCGATGAAAATCCGGATTCCGGGTTGGGTGCAGGGAAAGGTCGTACCGAGCGATTTGTACCGTTATGCCGATGGCAAAAAACTAGGCTATACAGTGAAAGTGAACGGTAAGCCGGCAGAGAGTACGCTGGAAAAAGGTTATTTTACCATTCAACGCAAATGGAAAAAAGGGGATATCGTAGATATTCATTTCGATATGGAACCGCGGATTGTAAAAGCGAATTATAAAGTGGAAGCCGATCGTGGACGGGTATCCGTCGAGCGAGGACCGGTGGTGTATTGTGCCGAATGGCCGGATAATGATTTCAGTGTCCGGGGAATCCTGATGAATCAAACACCCGAATTTACCGTAGAAAACCGCAGTGATCTGTTGTACGGCATAGAGCTGTTGAAAACACAGGCTCAGACGCTGGAGTTCGATAAAGAGGGACGTCTGGAGGCAAAAGAAGTCACTTTATCCCTGATTCCTTATTATGCATGGGCACATCGGGGAGCCGGAGAGATGACCGTTTGGCTACCGATCGACCTGAATGCTACCCGTCCGGCAATGCCGCCGACGATTGCTTCCGAAAGTGAGGTTTCTGCCTCTCACCGGAGTAGTGCTATCTCGGCGGTAAACGACCGTTTGCAACCACAGAATCCCGAGGATCGCTCGATGCCTTATTACCATTGGTGGCCGAAAAAGAATACAACCGAATGGATTGTATACGACTTCAAAGGCGAACAGACTGTCTCTTCTTCTACCGTTTACTGGTTCGACGACGGCCCGTGGGGTGGTTGCCGGATACCGGAAGCATGGAAGGTATATTATAAAAATGAAGCCGGAGCATGGGTCCCGGTGAAAAATACGGCTGATTATCCGATTCAGAAAGATGCTCCCTGTACGGTGGAATTCGAACCGGTGAAAACCGCTGCGGTGAAACTCGAAGTTCAATTGCCGGAGGATAATGCGGCAGGAATTTTTGAGTGGGAAGTGAAATAACTTTTGGCTTACCTCGTCATTATTGTTATTTTTGTAAAGAAAATCAAACTAACAAAACATGAACTTATTGAAAATCATTTTTTTATTTTTCTGTACCTGGATGACAGGAGAGTTGACGGCCCAGACACCCTTTGAACGGTATTTTCTGGACAAGACACTACGGTTCGACTACTACCATTGCGGAGATAGCCGGAACCAGGAGTATTTTTTCGACGAATTGAAGGAAGAACCCTATTGGGCAGGTTCGAAAGTGTCTCTGCTGGATGATACCGGTTATGGGGTGCAATTGTTTAAAATCTTCGATAAAGCCAGTGGTAAAGAGATTTATTCCCGAAGCTATTGTACCTTGTTCAATGAGTGGCAAACCACTCCTGAAGCGCAGACTGTGCGTAAAGCCATGCCTGAGTCGGTGGTTTTCCCTTACCCGAAAAATGAGGTACGGATCGAGATCTATGCCCGTAACCGGAAAGGAGTTTTTGAAAAGAAATTCGAACAGGACATCGATCCCAATTCTTATTTTGTGAAAAAGTTTACTCCCCGCTACGAGACCTTCGAGGTGGCCTATAACGGTAATCCCTCGACGCGGGTAGATATCGTACTCGTTCCCGAAGGGTATACCCAGAATGAGAAGGAGAAATTTGCAGCTGCTTGCCGGGTGTTTGCTGAAGAGTTTTTCAGTTACTCTCCTTTCAAGGAGAATGCTGCCCGTTTTAATATCCGGGCGGTGTGGGCCCCTTCGATGGAATCGGGTGTGACTATTCCCGGCGAACATGTATGGCGGAATACGGCGGCTCAAGCCCGCTACTATACCTTCGACTCGGAACGTTATCAAATGATCGAGGACTTTCAGGGACTCCGGGATATCGCTGCCCATGTGCCGTATGATCATATTTATGTGTTGTCCAATACGCAGAAATATGGTGGTGGCGGAATCTATAATTTTTATGGTATCAGTGCAGCTCACCATCCTAACCGTACCGGTAAAATCTATGTACACGAATTCGGACATGTGTTGCTGGGATTAGGGGATGAATATATTGGCAACGTGTCGTACAACGATATGTATCCGACCGATGTAGAGCCATGGGAAGCCAATCTGACCACCCTGACCGATTTCGGCCGGAAGGAATGGAAAAAGATGCTGGACACGAAAACGCCGGTTCCTACTCCTGTCAATGAAAAAACACCTCAGAAATTAGGGGTTTATGAAGGAGGTGGTTATGTGAATAAAGGAGTGTATCGTCCATGGCCCAACTGTCTGATGAATAACCTGCATACCATCGATATCTTTTGCCCCGTATGTAGTCAGGCGATCCGGAAGCAAATCGATTTTCTGTGTCGTTGATCGTACGGAGTAATTTTTAATATGCAGGCCGATGGTCCGGAGTGTTCCCGGAACATTCCGGAGTAGACATGCCTCGCTGAAAGATTCCGATCTTATCTGGAGAATGAACGCAATACTTGGAACGGACGGGCGATAGCCATGAGCAGGAGTAAACGAAAAAACGGACAGATTACGGTAAAAGTCGGCCCGGAAGGTATGCCGCAAGCGGTTCTTAAACTTAGGGCAGAATAAAAAAAGGGATATGTCGTCGAGACATATCCCCGGCTATTCATTAGCCCGAAATCCCAAGTCAATAGTTGAAAGAAAGCAGCCGGTTGAATGTATAATAGTTGTACACACGGCTTGGGAGGCCTGTTGGAGTATCCGGTCTGCTTTCAAACAGTAGCCTGATAATTGTATATATGTTGAGTGGATTGAGAAAAACGCGGAGCTGCCTTTAAAACAACAAAGCGTGGAACTTAACTCAATCTGGCAAGAACCACTGACAATGGTTAGGAACAGAAAGAGCAAGCTCACGCTTAGGTATCATTGATATACGAACCTTCTACGTGAGCGTTGCTACAATCGTTCTGATTTCCTATTTAAAAATTGTCAGTTTTCTTGCTTTCAGAACGCGTAATAGTAACGCATCAACATTTTGTTGACAGATACCTCTTGTATCTGTTTTACAAAGGAAAAGAAAAAATTGAAGATAAACAAGTGAATAATGATTTTTTTTATTAAAATTAAAAAATGTAAGTTTATTCGTCGTTACTAATTCGTCTTCGGTGACCGGTTTGCCGGGACTCACTTTGTTCCTGTTGAGAGAACCTGAAGTTCGGGGTACAACTTTTAAAACCTAAATAGAATTAGTGCGTAAGGTACTTAAAATTACTTCTTGCTTGTTTAAGGTTTATAAACCTTTTTTACTATCTTTGTTGAAAAAGAGAACCTTATGTCTATGCTAAAATTAGAATCTTTTTTCTTCTTTTCTTTCTTCCTGTTTCTTGCCGGGTGCGGAAATCAGAGTAAACCGGTTTCGGTTGAACAGGAAATAATAACTCCCTTGAGTGCAGGAAATGCGGTGAACGACCTGTTGCCGTATATCGATTCGGTTGAAGTTGTTCCTTTGGAGACTACCGGGAAAGCGTTGATCGGACTGGTGGGAAAAATACTGCTTTTGCCTAACGGAAATGTCCTGATTAAAAGTACTGCCAGCATGTTCATGTTCAGTCCTAAAGGAAAGTTTTTATTTCAAATCGGAAAGAATGGTCGTGGCCCCGAAGAATACCTTACTATCGATGATGTATGCCTCAGCCAGGATGCCCGGGAATTATGGATTTTGGGAGGATGTGAGATCGTGAAATATAGTACGGAGACCGGACGGTTTATCCGGAAAACGACACTGGAGCTTCCAGAGATATGTAATGGCTTCGATGCGATAGCGAGTGGACCCGGTCATTCGGCTTTTTTGTATTATTGCCCGCAAATGGACGAGAATAATTTTTCGGAAGATTTCTATTGTTTGTATCGTTATGACGAACAGGGGCGAATCCTGCAAAAATTTCTGCCTCGTAAAGACTATGGCCTGAATATAGCTCTGATAACCCAGGCTAGCGATAATCGATATATTCTCCGGCCTCAGGATAGTGATAATATCTGTTATTATCTTTCGGATAGTTTGCCGGTACCCCGGGTGAAAATCGATTTTGGGAAAGAGACGATAAAAAACCGGTATTCATCGGATCTGCAAACTTATCTCCGTTCTGATTATTATAAAATGCCGGTCTATATTTACGATACCCGGGATTACTTCTATTTCTCGTATTGCGGACCTGAGGCAACCGATTGTTATTGTATCCACTCTTTTAAAAATAGCAAAACGATTACCTGGGAGAGAAAAGGAGATGATGCCGACGGGATGTTCATGATTGGGGGGGCCGATAAAGACTTTTTTTATGGTATCTATAACGATTACCGGGACTGGGATGAAATCTTACTGAATCGGCAGGATCTTTTAAAAAGAGCTATTATTCAGAAAACCCATCTCCGGATCCCGGAAGATAGCAACCCTCTGTTGGTAAAAGTAAAGTTTAAGTTTTAAGAGACTTTACCTTACTTTCCATTCCAATATTCCGGCTGATTTGCCTTCCTGTAACTGGGCGGTTAATCTCAGAGCTTTGGTTCTGACGGGCTGGAAGTGGACTGTACAATATTTATCTTTAGCGATTTCGTAAGGATCGGTATTTTTTACCGGCAGCCATTTCTCGCCGGCTTTGTATTCGAGACGCCAGGAGACCGGGAGTTGGAAATCGATATCGTAATGTCCTAATTCCAACCAATATACGGATGCTTCGGTGAGAGTCATCGGTTGGTCCCATTCGTATTGAGCCCATTCTTCTGTGCCAAGGCATTGCCACCAATTGTGAAACTGCATCGATTTATCCGCCGAATTGCGGGGTTCGAACCGGTCGTTCAAACCGTATCCTCCGTAAGGGATCGAAACAGAAGCCTGTGCTTGTGAAGCCAGGGTTTCTGTGCGGCGTGGAATGCTGGCCTCGCGGGTATAAGGGATCCATACATTCATTTCGTTGGCTCCGCGGTTGTCCCAGGCATAATAAGGAATGGCCGTCACGGAGGTTGGCAGAGTCGTATGGCCGTCGGAAAGTAAATGATATCCCTGGCCTTTTAGGGTCATGACACCGTGAAGCAGATCGGGCTTAAACTCCGGACTGAACGGAGTATCTTCCTCTGTAAACAGATCCAAAGCGTAACCGTCATGATCGCTGGCTTCGACACAATATACTATCGGACCGTATATTAGAGCATATTTGTTACGATCGTCGATAACTTGTGGGTCGGCGATCACTTTTCTGACTTGCATCGGTAAATTCAGGACGATTTGATCGTTACCCTTCCAGTCGCCTCGGAGAAGGGCATAACCGTTCCGGACTTCCGGTTTTACCGTTTTTCCGTTCAGGCTGATGGTATAACTTGTTGTATCTTTGTCGAGATAGGTATATAGGGTGCCGGGAAGAGGTTGCTGTTGTACCCAACCGGGAATACGCAAAGCCAGAGTAAACGAAGAAGCAGGAGAGTGATCCAAAGTCAGCTTGATCCTGCCTTCCCAGGGATAACGGGTTTCCTGTTTGATGCGGACCGGTTGGCCCTCCAGAGTTATTTGACCTTCGTTGCCCATGTACAGATTGACGAAAAGAGTATTCCCTCGGACGGCATACACATAGCCCGGAATGGACGGCATAAAGCGGGTGATATTGGAAGGACAACAGGAACAACCGAACCATTCGCTCCGGTCATGACTACCGTCCGACATCAAAGGATTGTCGTAAAAATAACGTTTCCCATCGAGAGAGACTCCCGAAATGACTCCATTGTATAAGGCACGTTCGAGCACATCGTAATATTTCGATTCCCCGGTTAGTAAAAACAGACGGTAGTTCCAGTAGACATTGGAGATAGAGGCACAAGTTTCACAATAGGAAGTCATGTTCGGAAGTTCGTAATTTTCCCCGAATCCTTCTCCCCAGGCTCTGGCTCCGATACCTCCTGTGATATATAATTTCCGGTTGGTGATATTGTTCCATAGCCGTTTTGAAGCTTCGATGAATCCTTGATCCTGGCACAAGGCGGCGACATCTGCGACACCCGAATACAGGTAACCGAACCGCACGGCGTGTCCTACAGCCTCGTCTTGTTCCTTGATCGGTTTGTGGTCCTGGCTATACGGACTGGCAGGGCGCCCATCGGAGAGACGTCCCGCTTCCTCACAAAAATACTTCGCTTTTTCCAGGTATTTGGGATTACCGGTCACCCGGTACATTTTAACAAGCCCCATCTCGACAATGGGATGCCCCGAGGGCTGATGGATCTGTCCTGAATTTGTTCCGAAAACCTGACATACCAGGTCGGCATTCTTTATCGCGACGTCAAGTAAATGACGTTTACCGGTAGCATAATAATGAGCCGTGGCGGCTTCGTATAAATGTCCGCAGTTGTAAAGTTCGTGGCTATTGACTTTCTCCCAGCGACGGCTGCCCATCCAGCGCTGAAGGCGGTCACAACGATTGGTACGGCAAGTGTAAAGATAACCGTCCGGTTCCTGGGCTGCTGCTATCAGGTGGATGACACTGTCGAGATAATGGTCGAGCTGTGGGTCGTATTGCACTGCCAGCACGTAGGAAGCTCCTTCGACTACTTTGTAAATGTCGGTGTCGTCAAAGGGAAAATCTCCCTGGTGTTCTCCGGTTTTCAGACCTGCGGCAAGAGCGAAATTGTCCAGACGGCCGTTGATTTCACATTGGTGAAAAGCCGTCGGGATGGATACTTCGCGATTTATACTCAGTTTAGGACTCCAAAAAGAATCCGCTAAATGGACTTGGGTGAAATTTACGGGTTGGATCGGATAATCGGTCACTTTTTTTTGACAAGCCACGAAATTCAGCATTCCGCAGAGTATAGATATGAATATTATTTCCCTCATAATTGTTCGGTTTACCTCTGCAAAAATAGAATAGGGGTAGGAAAACAAATATCAGAAATGTACGTTTTCATATCAATATTGTCCGGTAAGGAGAATTTTTTTGACAAAGGCAGAAAAAAATCGGCGCGACTTGCGGTTGCTGACCGGCACTTTGCTGAGCGGGTGTGCTTACCTCCTGTCGTACCAGGAGTCCCGCTTCGTTAGTTTCAGGTCTTTCAACAGACTGGAACGGACGTTGATCTGGAAATTGTAGGACTGGTGCGTGCCGAAGGGAATGCAGGAAAAGGTCATTTCCCAGCAATGCAGGTCGCGGGTGAGGTTGAAACTGGTAGCCGTCACTTCTTTCTGCTGGAAGTCATAACCGGTGCTGTAGCCTATCTTCCATTTCGGGGTCAGGGAAAAGTCGCCGTTGATACGCACCATCTGCGAAATGGTATTGCTGCTCAAAGGTTTTTTGGCTCCGGGAGCGGTATTGCGCGAATAATTCTTCGAATAACTGAACGTATAATCCAGACTGATACTCCAGGGAACATCGAAATCCATATATTCATCATAATGACCGTTCAGTCTATCGTTCTTTTCCTCTTTGTTTTTCCCGTTGTCCGAAGAGAATTGTATGCCCGAAGAAGCCGATACGCGGGTCAGACGTCCGATACCTCCATTGTACCTGTTGATTCTGACGGCATTGGCATTGATGGCATAAGGGTCTAACGTTCCGGTCAGGTTAATGTTGACTTTTTCATTGAATACTTTGGTCCGGGCCGATAACTGAATCACCGACCAGCGCATAGAATCGGCAAAGAAATTATAACTGGATTGTAAACGAAAGCTCTCCAATAGTTTTATTTTCTTATACTCTTCCTTGCCGGTGGTATCTTTGTCGTTCCGGACTTTCATTTCCAGGTTGTTGTCGAGGCTCAGGCTCAGGCTCCCCGATTCTTCGGCACCGGAAGGGGTTCCGTATAACTTGTTGTCGAATATAGAATATTCCTGATCGTTACCTTGTGAATCTGTGTAAGTTTTCCAGTATTTACTTTTAGGTACACCGATTTTAGGGGTATACGATACGCTGGCACTGGGGCGGATGACATGCCGGATGGCAAAAATTTTGCTAGTCGGTAAGAATTGATACATACCGTAAATCGTCGGGTTGTAAGAAAGAGACAGACTTGCGTTGTAATTGTGGGCGTAATGCAGGCCATATACCGTATCGACAGGGATATAACCCCCTCCCGGCATCGTAGAATCGGCTACCCAGTCGCCTTTACGGATCGAACTTAAATAGGCTACACCGTTATAAGTGAACGAGGGAGAAAGGGATAGGTCTTTTACAATATTGATGCTGGTACTCAATGGAATAGAATGTTTAAAACCATTTTGCCAGTCCCGGGCCATATTCTGGAAAGATTTTCCCAGTTCGGATTCCTTGGTCTGAATACTGTTACGTAACTCTGCATTGTAGGTGAAACCGATATTCTCATACCATTTTAATTCACCTACACGTTCTTTACGCCGAAAAGGATATACCTGGGATACCCGGAAGTTCAGGTTCGGAAAAGAAAGTGAGATCGAGGAGTCACGGCTGTTCTGGTTGTGGGTAAAACTGGCTGTGATATTGAACGGACGGTCGGGCCACTTTTTGCTCCAGGAAATACTGGATTGTTTACGTTGGTTGGCTATATCATTGATATTGGTGGCGTTATAATAGTTGTTTGTCGCAGAAGACATATCTACCGAAGCAGAAAATGTCGTATAAGGATTGGCTTTGGGATCTTGGGAATGTTGCCAGCGGATGGACCAGTCTTTGGACTGGGTATAGTCCGGAGTCCCTTTTTCACTGGTATGGTTCCGGCTCATCGAGAAATCGAAATTACCGCTGAATTTATACCTTTTTCTGTAATTCGAACCTACGTTGAGGCCCCACGACCCATTGGTATAGATCGTACCGGTAACCGTGAGGTCTACATAATCGTTGATAAACCAGTAGTAACCTCCGTCCCGCAAGTTGAATCCCCGCATACGTTCTTCACCGTAAGTAGGCATAATAATTCCCGAGGTTCCTTTTTTGGTGATCGGGAAGAATCCGAACGGGATAGCCAGAGGGAGAGGTACATCTTCGATGTAAAGATTGGCAAATCCCGAAACGACCTTTTTGTCCCGGATCATTTTGGCCTTGCTCAACCGTACGTAGAAGTGCGGATGATCGTGTTTGTCACAAGTGGTATACCAGCCGTCTTTGATACAATATACCGAATCCGACATTTTCTTGGTCAGCTTTCCCTGGACATAACCTTCGCCTTGTTGGGTGATGATCTCTTTGACAAATCCTTTTTCTGTCTTGAAATTATATTTGAGATCCAGACTTTCGAATTCCTGGCTACCGTCCTTGAATTTGGGTTTGCCGACAATCGTACCGCTACTGTCAGGAAGACCGGAAGCATAAGCCAGGCTGTTTTCCATATCTAATTCGATGTAGTCGGCTTTTAATTCCGTCGTCAGATATTTGACAAAGGCATTTTTATATAAAAAAGTTTTTTTATTGGGAACATCCAGAATGATCGAATCGGCTGCGTTGTATTCTACTACATCTTTAAAAAGAGGTTTCTCTGTTTTCGTACTATCCGTTTGGAGTGTATCGGATTGTACCTGTAGAGAATCCGACACAGTCGGACGGGGAGCCATTAAAGCCGAATCGGCAGCAGATAAACTGTCTCTGACCGATGCCGGACGTTTGACCGGGTGATGGACTTCTTTAATCACCGGCCCGGGAGTTTTATCTTGAACCGTCGAATCTGGTTGTACTGATTCTTGCTGCTTTCCCGCTGCTGTCTTTTCTTGCATTTCGCTGGCGGCAATATCTTTCCGGGCATGTGAAGACCGTGATGCTACGGAACATGCTGCCATCATAAAAATGATGCAAATCGTAAGAAATTGAAGTATATTTGCTCTTAGTTGCAATTTATTATACTATTTTTGTGATGAATAAACGCATTCCGGTCCTTGGATTCGGTTTGCAAATGTAAGAAATATTGATTGTTAATAGCTAGCATTCTTTTTAAAAAGTTTTAAATATCATGATAATTCGATACGGACTTACCGGAATATTGTTTTGGTTACTGGTAATATTTTCCGCATATGAATCTATGGCTCAGAAAGAATCGGGAAAAATCAAATGTATTTGTATTGATGCCGGTCATGGTGGATTTGCTAATAAAGAAGGCGATCCCGGGGCAATCGGTGCCCTTACTCAGGAAAAACACCTCACTTTGGGAATTGCTTTAAAACTTGGAAAGATGATCTCGGAACGCTATCCGGATATTCGGGTGGTGTATACCCGTACGAAAGACGTGCCTGTAGAGCTGAATAAACGGGGCAAGATCGCCAACGACTGTAAAGCCGATCTTTTTATTTCTATTCATATCAATTCCTGTAAAACCCCTTCTGTGCGGGGACTGGAGACTTATGTGCTGGGATCTACCCGAAACAAGGAAAATCTGGAAGTGGCGATGAAAGAAAACGCTGTAATCAGGCATGAAAAGGATTATGAAAAGAATTATGCCGGATTCGATCCGACAAGTCCCGAGTCTTATATTATTTTTAGTTTGATGCAGAATATCCATCAGGAAAAAAGCCTGGAACTGGCCGGTGCCGTACAAGCAGAGATGGTCAAAGCGACCAATCATAAAGACCGGGGGGTCAGACAAGCCGGTTATCTGGTACTGAAAGATGCAACAATGCCTGCCATCCTTGTCGAATCGGGTTTTATCTCTAACCGGGAAGATGAGAAATTTTTAATGTCGCAGGCCGGACAAACGAAGATCGCTACTGCTATTTTTAAAGGAATTGAAACTTATAAACGACAAGTAGAGAAAAAAAGTAGCGTGAACCGTTCCGGACAACCCGGGCCGGTAGTGGCATCGGATGGAAATCAGTCCGTAAAGGCTGCAGAAGTACAAAAAACGCAAGTTGCCGAATCCGGAAAAAACGAATTGTTTTATGCTATTCAGGTGGCTTCTGTTCCTTCGAAAGTCAAAACTCCTGCAAAGCTTTGTACAGGCGAGAAGGTGGAGGAAATAAATTCCGGAGGACGCTATCGTTATTATGTGGCTAAGGATAAGGAATTAGATGTAGTGAAGAAAAAACTTTCTTCCGTAAAGCGTAAGGTGAAAGATTGTTTCATCATTGCGATATATAATAATAAAGTAATTACTGTGGCAGAAGCCAGAAAATTGGAGTCGGAAAAATAAAAAGTAGTAAGATATTAAGATGTTATGGGAATGAAGGTTAAAAGAGAAGTGAAACTGGCATTAACAGCAATTGCTGCTGTTGTTATATTGATCTGGGGAATTAATTTTTTGAAAGCGAAAGCATTGTTCGACCGGAATAATGTGTTTTATGGTATTTATGACCGGGTGGATGGATTGAAAGTTTCCAGTAGTGTAATCTATCGGGGATATAGTGTCGGACAGGTCAGTGCCATACAGTTTACCGGTGAACGGTACGATAAGGTATTGGTACAGTTTACCGTGGGAAAAAAATTGCAGATATCTTCCAATACCATTGCTGCTATCCGTAGCGCCGACTTGATGGGCTCGAAAGCCATCAACCTCATCCCCGGAGATGCAACGACTTATGCCCAGAGCGGGGATACCTTGAGAACGGAATTGGAATTGGGTATCATGGAACAACTGAACAAACAATTGGAACCCTTGAAGAAGAAAGCCGAGACGGTAATGGTCTCTTTGGATACGGTATTGGTGGCTTTGCAGGAGATTTTTAGTGAAGATGCCAATGGAAATATCCGGGGATCCTTGAAAAGTGTCAGCCGCACACTGGATAACGTAGAGCATGCTTCCGGTACTTTGAACGATTTGCTGGCCAACGAGTCCTCCCGGATTTCTAAAATTCTCGAGAATATCAATAGCATAACCGGAAACCTGGAAAACAGTAATGCGAATATAACCCGTAGCCTGGATAATATTACCGGGATCAGCGATTCGCTTAAAGCGGTTAATCTGGCTAATACCGTTCGTTATTTGAATAGTGTTTTGGCACAGACCGATTCCATTGTCATGAAGATCAACCGGGGGAAAGGTACACTAGGGGGAGTGGTGAATGACCGTGATTTGTATTATAATCTGACGGCAGTGAGTGAAAATCTCAATAAATTACTGACCGAATTCCGGCAAAATCCAAAACGCTTTGTGAATCTATCTTTGTTCGACTTTTCTTCCGGTAAATCGACCCAGGATACTTATGGGATCGTGATTGCGGAATCGGAGGAACCCTTGGCCTTGGATTCCGAATTATACCGGAAATATCCCGATTTAAGGGAAATGCGTAAAAACGGGAAATATCTTTATTTGATCCAAACTTATAAGAATTTGAAACAAGCGGAGAAAGATTTGAAAGATGTTAATAAAATCTTTAAACAATCATTTATTGTTAAAATTCAATAAAATATTAATTTGAATCATTCTAAATAGGAGCGTTGCTGTTGTGGTGATTATTAACATAATGATATATATAATATGTTTGTTATGTTAATATGCTGCGAGAAACTTTTCCTTTAAGCTGAAACGATTAGGTTGGGGTACTCTCCTTTTTTTAACCTTTGAATGTGATAAATGGGGTATAGGTATTTTAATAAAAATAAATGATTTTGATGGAGTGTAATATATTTGTTATCAGATGGTTATATTTAATGTCTTGGTTCTTAGTTGATAAGCTTTTTTTGAATATAACCAAGTAAAATCCCATTTTTTTTATGATTTTTTTTTATGGAATTTAGCATGCTGAAAAGAGGCGGGTTGTGAAAAGTAAGAAACACCTGACTAACAATAGACTATGGAAAAGGAAGGTAAGAATATTTGGTTGAAATGTTTGTCTTTGATTCAAAAGCAAGTATTGCCTGAAAAGTTTAAGACGCTTTTTGAGCCGATACGTGCTGTTCGTTTTAAAGATGATGTACTGACAATTCAGGTTGCCAGTGCTTATGTATATGAAGTTTTGGAAGGGGAGTACATCGATATTCTGAAGAGTGCTTTGAAAGCGGTAATCGGCCCCAATGCAAAATTGGCTTATTCGGTTGTGGTGGAGAGAAGTAAACCTTCTGAGCCACTGACAACGACTTTAGCTTCTAATCCGGTAAGGAAGCTTGCAAGCAGCACGGTTTATCTGGATCAGACCGGTCACAGTACGCTGAAGAACCCGTTTGAACGGGCTTCCAATCAGATTCAGATAGATTCCCAGTTGAATCCTTCCTATACCATGGAAAGTTATATCGAAGGCAACTGTAACCGTTTGGCAAGGTCTGCCGGTATGGCTATCGCTCAGAAACCCGGAGGAACGGCTTTCAATCCTTTGTTGATCTATGGTGGTTCAGGGCTCGGAAAAACACATTTGGCACAAGCGATCGGTCTGGAAGTGAAACAGAATTTTCCGAATAAGGTCGTCTTGTACGTGTCGACCAATATCTTTCAGACTCAGTTTACAGAGGCGGTGCGTCGGAATGAAGTGAACGATTTCCTTCATTTCTATCAGTTGATCGATGTATTGATTTTGGATGATATACAAGAACTGGCCGGAAAGACCGGTACTCAAAATACTTTTTTCCATATTTTCAACCATTTGCATCAGTCCGGGAAACAGTTGATCCTGACTTGTGATAAGGCTCCGGCCGAATTGGAAGGAATGGAAGATCGTTTGCTGTCCCGTTTCCGTTGGGGATTATCGGCCGAGATCAAGGCGCCGGATTTCGATACACGTAAAGAAATCGTGTTGAACAAAGCCCGGAAAGACGGTATCGATTTTTCAGAAGAAGTGATAGAATATATCTGTAAATATGTCGATCATAATGTCCGGGAATTGGAAGGAGCGATGATTTCTTTGCTGGCTCAGTCGACTTTTAATAAGAGGGACCTGACGGTGGATCTCGTTAGAGATATCCTTGGAAAAATGGTGAAGAAACCTACGGAAGAATTGACGGTCGATAAAATCCAGGAAGTGGTTTGTGAACATTTTAATATTCCGTCGGAGCTTTTACAGACGAAAACCCGAAAACGTGAGGTGGTACAAGCCCGTCAACTGGCTATGTATTTCTGTAAAAACTATACGAAGTATTCTTTGTCGTATATCGGTAGCCAAATCGGTAAAAAAGATCATGCTACGGTCTTATACGCCTGCAAAGCGGTCACCGACCTGATCGAAACTGACCGGAATTTTAAGATCCAGGTGGAGGAAATTCAACGGAAATTGTATTGCCGGAATTAAAGCGTCATTGTTACTGAAGCCGCATTGTTCCAACCGGAATAGAAGAAGATTCGGTAAACTGAACGTTTAACTGCTGAGGTGCCCGATTGGAACAGAACGTTTTTAATTACTTCTCTCTGGAGGCAATAATTGAGTCCTTTTTTGTAATTGGAATGGAAGATCTGTACCGAACCGTCGAAGTAGTAGCCGAAGGCTTATATAAAGAAAAAGGAAGTAAGTTTCTGGCCTTTGTTTACCCTGTGGCTACCGAAGAACAAATTCGGGAAATTATTACCGGGATAAAAGGAAAGTATTACGATGCCCGGCATCATTGTTATGCCTGGCGCTTAGGAGCTGCTAAAAACCATTTCCGGATGAATGATGACGGAGAGCCTTCCTCTACAGCCGGCAAGCCGATATTCGGACAGATTCAATCTTTCGACCTGACTAATGTACTGATTGTTGTCGTGCGCTATTTCGGGGGAACCAAGCTGGGGGTATCGGGGTTGATCAATGCCTATCGTGAAGCTGCTGCCGATGCCATCCGGAATGCCGTCATCGTCGAAAAAACCGTAGATGAAATTTTGCGGATTCGGTTCAGTTACCTAGTCCTGAACGATGTCATGAAGGTGATCAAGGAGGAAAATCCCGAAGTCTTGGAACGCAACTTTGAATTATCCTGCGAAATGTTATTGGCGATCCGCCGAAAAGAACTCCCGAAACTAATAGAACGTTTGGAAAAAATCGATTCTTTAAGTATTATCGAAGAGTAATATTTTTTTAGAAAAAAAGCCATAAAAAATTTGCAAACTCCGATTTCCTCCCTATCTTTGCACCCGCGTTCTGAAAGAAACGACGATTCAGTAGCTCAGCCGGTAGAGCACAACACTTTTAATGTTGGGGTCCTGGGTTCGAATCCCAGCTGGATCACCAAAAGAAAAGCCAAAAGGCGTCAATAAAAAGACAAGTCCTACAAAATCAATGTTTTGTGGGACTTTTTTATTGTCTTTCGGCTACCTCGACCGCCACGAAAAGGTTACGGTTCAATCGAAAAATCGGGGTTGGATTGATAGTGGGCACTATAAAATAAATTTTTGTTTACACAATTTATTTTATAGTGCCGAAAAAGTCGCTTACCAGGCGTATTTCCTCCACGGACTGTTTACATGTGTCAGCAATTCATCGGCAGTACTTTTCATTACAGAATTGTATGCGCCCTTGCCGCCCCATAAGGAACGTCCGATAATATAGCTCATGGCCATGTCTTCCCACGAAGAGAACTCGGCATGTACCATATTATATGCGATGTCTATATATTTCCAGGCATCCGTTTCGGAAATATAGCCCATTTCACAACAAGCACGGGCAAGGAAGCAGATGCGTCCCGCATCCCAACCGGTAACACCGTAACGTTTTAAATCTTCCTTTTGTGCAATCACTTTGTAGGAAAGCAGTTCCTCATAGGTTTCCTGCAAGTTCTGAAACTGCCTGACAATTTTGTCGTAATCTTCTTGAGAAGTCATATGCTGCTGAAAGATTTCATCTTGCTCTTCCGGTTTGTCTAACAAAAATGCCTGATAAACAAAGGGGAAATAATACCGGTACCCTTTTCCGCAAAGGTAGTCCAATTCTTTACGGGCCGCTTCCGTAGTTTCAATACCCCACCATTCTCCGAGTATCTTGGGTAGTATATCGGAAATACCGGTTTCTACCGAGTTTTGATAAGCTCCTTGTTGAGAGGCATACATGGCTCCGACAGCAATCCTCTTGCATTGCTCGTCGCTCAATTTTGATTTGGGATTCAGGCACACCCCTTTGAAAGATCTGCGTATTTTTCTGATAAATGAATATGCGCTTTTCCCTTTTTTGAAAAGCCAAAAACCACCCACGACAGCAGCTATCGTAACGGATATCCAAAAATCGTTGTTCATATTGTTATCATGCTTTTTAAGGTTCCTATTGCTATGCTTCCCAACTTGACTGCTTCCAAGGCGACTCACCGTTCTCCAGCAAGAGTTTTATGATCTCGTATGCCGTTTCGCTGTCTGCCGGATCACCATGCCATACACCGCGTCCCAGGATGAAACTCCATCCGTATTCTTCCCATGAAGAAAAGTGTTCGAGTGCGGTATCTGCCGCTACCTGCATGGTCTGCCACATTTCGTTCTCACTGATGTAACCGCAAAGATATGCCCAGCGCCCCAAGTTCACCACACGTACCAAATCCCAGGCGATGGCGCTTTGAGGCATTTTCCCGGCAGGACACCAATTGTTTCTCTGCATTTCCTCCGCAATCAAACAGACGTCTTCCATCTTGCCGCCCTTACTACAACGCTCTTTTGCCGGTATATTTTCCAACCCGCGTTCACGAATTTCTGCCAGTATCCGATCCGCTTCGGCATGATGTCCCTCTTCAAGCAACCATCTCACGATATCCAGTGTACTTTTCCGGTCCGTTACATTCCACCATTCCCGAAGTGTACATTTGATGCTGTCGATATCGCTTTCACAATCGATTGTATCCACATTTTCGTCATTGTATACTAACATGGGTACACCGAAGGCCAGCAGACGAAGTTGTCCTGCATCCAGTTTTCCCTCACCGGATCTGTGGATACTCCAGCCTTCATCCGGATCGCCTAAATCATAAAAGTTCTGCATCATCTGTTGGGCAAATGTCATGTTTTGCCGGCCTGCTTCCGCTACCGTTTCCATGTCTATTCCGGCTGCTTTCAACATTGCCTCCTGCTGTGCTTGCATTTCAGCCATATTGGGAATACCGGCCGTCATTTGTGCCATTACCTGTTCCTGTATACCCTCCGGCATCTGGAATCCCGGAATGTTTCCGAACATGGATTGTGCCTGTTCCATTGCTGCCTTTACTGCGGCCTCTTGTGCCGCCTTTGCCATTTCCTCAGGACTTTGAGATGTCGTTTTTTCTTTTGTCATATCGTTTAATTCTTAATGATGTTAATAAATTATCCTTCGGCTCCTGCCGCTAATAGAATTTCTGTAATCTCGTTGTAGCCACGCTCGCCGGCATAATATAATGCCGTCCGTTGAGAATTGTCTGCCTGATTCACGTTCGCCTGGTGTTCCACGAGAAGTGCGACAAATTCATTGTTACCCTCTCTGGCTGCGAGAATAAGCGGGGTTTCTCCATTTTCGTTTTGTCTGTTGACTTGTGCATCGGTTGCTATCAGGTCTAAACCTATAAACTTGTTTCCTGCCCATGCAGCAAAATGCAAAGGTGTGTTTCCGTTTGGCAGGGCCTTGTTTACGTCTGCACCGGCATCAATCAACAGTTTTGCTACTGTAAGATTCCCTTTCATGCAGGCAATGATCAACGGTGTTTCCCCTTCATCGTTCGGTGTGTTCAGCATGTTGTCCGAAGTGGTAAGCAAGGTTCGGACTGTTTCTGACTGCCCGTTGAAAACTGCCTGATGGAGGGGCGTATTACCACGAGTATCGCTTGTCCCTTCTGCAGATAGGCATGTCACCACCTCCCGTAGTCCGTGAGCTGTAGCATAGTCTATCGCCTTGTGTCCCGAATTGTCGGCAACTTCTGTATCTGCTCCTTGCTCTATCAGAAACAAGGCTGCATCGGTGCGCTTGTTATCGAGGAGGCAGATTAAAGGGGTACGCCCTTCCTTGTCTGTGGCATCCAGCTCCGCCCCATATTGTACCAGTTTTCCTATTATTTCCTTGTTTCCACTCCTGGCAACCGCATGCAAGGGTGTTTCGGAACAGTTATTTGCGATGGAAACATCCGCATCGCTGTCAAGCAGAAGACTTACAATATCCCGGAATCCTTTCAGGCACGCATAATACAACGGAGTATTACCCTCCGCATCCCGTTTGTTTACATCAATTCCTCCTTTTTTCAGGAATATCTGTACAATGCTTTTCTGACCGTTACGGCACGCATTTAAAAAAGTCATGTTATTATCCATACTCAATCATATTTCAATAAAAACTTTACAAGGGACTCGTCGTTCTTTTCCGTTGCGATATCCAAGGCTGTCTTTCCTTCATTGTTCACGGCATTCACATCCGGTTTGCCGAAATCCATGACCAAACCGACGGCTTCTTTTGCTCCTCTTTGGGAACTGCCTGCGATGTAGTGCAACAAGGTATTGCCCCATTTGTCTTTTGCATTTATATCCGCACCGGCTTCAAGCAGGACCTCAAGTATATCGGCATCTTCCTCCGTGCAGCAACGTCCTCCGTAAGGATATGATCTCGGCAGGACGGCAAAGCATGGAATGTTCCCGTCCCAAAAGCGTCCTCCATAGAGGTTCATTGCCGGAGTCTGTCCTTGCAGATTAACTGCATTGACATCAGCTCCGTTCTCTACGAGATAGCGCACTGCCCAATTTCCTAACTCATACCCTGCTTCCCGACAGGCAAGAGACAAGGAGGTGTTGCCTTCTTTATCGGCAGGATTTTCCGGATGCCATCCGCATTGCATCAGGCATCGGAGAAGATGCAGGCATTCTTCTTTCTTTTCGCTACCCTGCTTTCTTTTCTTTAACCACACGGCAAAAGCCGTCCGTTCTTCCGAGTCTCTGAAGTCCGGATCAGCCCCGCTCCTTAACAGAATCTCTGCAGCTTCGGCATTATCCCATGACAAGGCACAGGCCAAAGGAGACTTCCCTTTGAAATCATGTAACTTTTCATCCTCGCATATGGTCTGTAATTCTACCCCCGAACGCAAGATGGCATCCAAGGCTGCCATATCCTTGTACCATAATGCCTGAAAGACATTCAATCCTCCGGCAAGTGCAGAAAGTTCATCTGTTTCTGGATCTTGACCGGACAATAGTGCGCCGATCCGTCGTGCCCCTTCTTCCATGGCGATGTCGAAAGCGGTCTTTCCGATGTTATTCTTGTCTTCCGGATCTATTTGTCCGTTTTCCAAAATACGTTTTGCGGTGGAAAAACATAGCTTGTCTGCTTCCCGCAGGCTTTCCAGCTTTTCGTCAGTTTCCCGTTTATCTCTTTCCGGATACCACCGTTCGGAAAAATCCGCTATCCGTTCCTCTGTACGCTTGATATCGTATGCAATGTCTCCGGCAGATTGGCAAATGGCGTGTAGCACGTTGTCGCCGTTTGAATCGGCAGAATCGATGCGGTTGCCTGACATCAAAAGGGCATCTGCCATCAGGAAATGCCGGTTACGTACTGCTTCGATCAGGGCGGTCGTGTTTTTCCCCGAACGTAGTATTCTTGCTCCTTTGGAAAGCAGTAGTCCGGCAATCTCGGCAAATGCCGCTTCTTGCCGGCAATAATTGTGTTTTGCCAACACACATAGCGGCGTGTCTCCGTCGTCATTCTTTACATTTACATCCGCACCACGCTCCAACAGTATGCGTACCGCCTCCTCATCGGCAAATGTACAAGCCATATGCAGGGGTGTGGCATTTTTCCGCATTCCGTTCCTACTGTCAAGCGGGATATCCCTATATGCTGCGTGGATAGCAGATTCCGGAGTTTTGCTTGTATGCAGGCCGTATATTTCTTCACAGGTTATCATTATCGTTTTCTTTATGTATCAATTTCTCGATATGTTTGTATTTGCCTCCCAAACGGGCGGAAATGGTCTTGACTTCACTATGTAAATGTAATCTGAAAGCCGTTTCCGCTTTTAACCGCAACAGTTGCCTGTATGCCAAAGATACCGGAATACCTTGCGGCATGGGATAATAAGGATGCCCTTCGTCATAATCATAACGGAGGAAGGCTTCGGGTAACTCTGCCATGCGGATTGTATCCCCACCGGACATAAGCTGTTCCGCCTCACAAAGCAGCCTGTAACATTCGTCATGCCACTTTACCATGAAGCAACATAGCGCTTTGTTGTACAACAGCCTGAAATCCTTGTTCGGAATATGGTTGAAACACAAATAAGCCGCAGGGTAAGCTTTGCAGGACAGAAGTGATATTCCGGCAGAGAACAACTCTTCCGCTTCGCTGCCGGTTATTTGGGGTGTATTGGTAAACAGTGTCATGGGCAGGCAGGATTATTGTTCTATCTCAACTTCACCGGCTTCGTTAGTTTTAAACGGCACGGTGTAGTAGTTCGTCCAAATGTGTTTTCCTCTGGCCTCCTTGGGTTCGTCTTTTTTAATAAAATTGAGCTCGAACATCTGGCGCAATTGCCGATACTCCTGTTTGTAGTCATCACTCCATTTCTTCCAGCGGTCTTCGTAATCTTTGGGGACGGGACGCATATACAGCATATATTTTTCCACCGATTTGAACTCATATTGTTTGCCTTCTTCCTGAAGGATTACCAATTCACCACCACTGGCAATGTTGTGCCGTATTTTCTCGGCATTCATTCCGTCAATCTCAATGGCTGTCGTATATTCATAAGAGTTTAATACGGATTTTCCTTTTCTCGGTTCTTCGGGTACAAATTCACCATCCGTATAATTGATGGTCAGATTATAGTCATTGTCCTCCTTGTCGATGTAATCCACGCTGATTTGACTCAATACGTTTTCCAATTTGCGTTCTTTCCAGTCTTCTTTCCATTCTATGCGGTAAATTTTACATTCGTTTATATCCACATGGGCTTTTATAAGTTCCTTTATTTTAGCAACACCTTCATCGGAAGCCATTGCACAATCATTTGCAGACGAACAGGAAGAGATAGAGATGGCTGCAACTAATGCCACAAACAGGTTCTTCAATAATTTTACATTCATAATTTTTCAAATTGTTTTTTTTATATAAATGGGGAATTGATTAGTTGAATAAAGAGCGAAATTCTTCGAAGTCTTCCTGCGATGCAAAATACTTGGTTTCGAATACGATGTATTTATCAGGAAGACTTACCTTAAACTGGTTTTCTTCGTCATCGTCTTTTATATAGCTGATGTCGGAAATAAGGAAAGAGTTGTATTCGATTTTGCTTTTATTTACCTCAGGATATGTCACCCGTCCTTTATCCACGGTAATGGTTCCTCCCTGTGCTGCCAGCACCCGGGCCTTACGAATGTCAAAGTATGTCATGATAAGCAGTAGTACACCGCCAATAATCAAAATCGTGGAAAAGACTGCTGGAGAGAGGATGACCGCCCGCCTGATACGTAACCCAAAAGGGTAAATCAAAGGTACGACGATCATACCTATCCCGAATGCCAGGCTTGACCATTGGTTTGTCCATGCACTTGGGGGAGTGTAACTGAAAGTTTGATGCACACTCTTGAATTTTTCGGTTGTTTTTGTTGTTTCCATACTGTTTTATATTTTTAAAGTTGATGTAATCAGCGCATCTGTTATCAGGATATTCTCTGAAATACAAGAAATATTTTTTAATGCAGCTTTCGCTTCCGTTATGTTTTCGCTTTTCACTTGTGAGGAGATCCATTTCTTAATTTCCGGAAAGACAGTATATTCCGTGACTTCCCAATCAGGAACGCAGCCATGGATCAGTGTGTCGAACACGAAATCGCGAATGCCCTTTTTGGCCATTGTTTCGCCTAACCGTTTCATGTTTGCTTTTTCATAGCCGAGAAGTACACAACCTGAATATACGAAGAGTATATCGGAAGCCCGGACGGTGCTGTATGCAATACATTTGATTGTCGCTTCTATCAGACATAAAAGCAGATTCGTTTTTAGATAGCGTTCGCTTCGTCTCATGGAATATCCGGCATAAAGTGCCTGAATCGCATGGCTGAGAAAAGATTCACTCGTTTCTGCCAACAAGCGGGTGTTATCCGGAGCTGTGAACTTACCTATATGACCGTTTCTTTCCAACTGCCTGATGCGGTCTCTTTTTACAAGGGCAACTTGAAGGTTTTCAACCATAACTTTCCGCCAGTTCTGCCAGGTGGATTTCCGGTCACGGGTATTGGCGAATGTGATTTCCATGTAACCGTCCGACACGGACGTCGCGATTTCCATTGTTCCGCTGCGGGCTGTCATATCGGAAGTTTTGTCCCACTTTGTTCCGTCTACCATAATTTCTCCACCGAATAGTCCGGCAGGAATCGGCAGGACAGGGACAGATACTTTATTTTCTGTTATCCACAAGTATATGGCAGAAATATTATAAACATTCTCTTCGTTTCGGGCGGCAGTCACTCCGGCATCCTCCCAGACAAGAAAGCTGCGTCTGTCATATTGTATGGTCTTGCCGTTGTCATCTTGCATGGTCTGATGGGTAAATACGACTTTCTCTTTGCCGAAAATATCTGTCATGGCCGTATATGACAATGGTAGGCCGACATTTTTCCCGTTTATCTTTAATATACCTTCCGTAATCTCTACTCCATCTGTCTCCGGCAGATCGGGACTTCCTCCTTGCTCTTTATTCTCCTTTGCCGACAACCGTGGTTGGGTAATCGGCAGCTTTCCGCACGGAGGTGCAAACATCAGAGTTATATCTTCTGAAATAGGAGGTAATAAAAGGTCTATGTCCGGATAAGGCTTTGGGTAATTGAGCCAGTATCCCAATTTATTCGGACGGCTTGCCGTACGAAGGAAATGCCAAAAGTCTTCCGGCAGACTCAGTATGTCATCGGTATGCTGATGCGTATTTACTACGATAGTACCGTCAGGTAACGCATGAATCTTTTTGAATGATTCGCTACCGAACACACCGGGGCGGATGCGCAATACTTCATCTGTCCTCCGGTTCCAGAGACGGGCATAGTCGGAGCGGTTGCCATTGTCGCTGTTACCCTCTACCAAAATCCAGTCCTCCTGAAATAGGTGCAATCTGAATAAACCATCCCCAATGTGATGTAACGGAGCGATACGGCATCTTCGTGTCGCCATATCGAGATCAAGCAATCCCGGTTCCAACCATATTCCGCTATTGTTTCTTGCATTGTATTCGTGCAGCGAAATCATGCGTGCGGTGTCCGGTACGGGTATGCAACCTTCACGGAACGTTTCATACCCGAACATGGAGAAGGGGAGGGTGGTATATTTCCCGTTATCGTCATATCGGATGATGCCCGATTTGTAATAACTCCCCATTGTTATATACAGCGTTCCTTTCCCGTCTATCCCGAAACCGGGAGGATACATCAAGCCATCCGGTAATATAATACGGCTTACATATTTTACTCCCTGTTCCGTCATTGTATGAATGATGACACTTTTAGCATCTCCCAGGCAGAGATAAGGTCCGTACCATCGAAACTCATACTTTTCATAGACACTCAAATCACACAGGCGCGACCATTTGTCCGCCTCCAACGGGTTCTTTCCCCCAATAGGCATTTCTCCCAAAGAGGTAGAATAAAGTGCGGCATAAAAGTCCAGCTCCTTCGAGTATCTGAAACTGTGGATTTTCCTCGTTTTGAATTTTACAGGCTGAAGAGGTACAATACGCAAATCGACTATGAATGTTCCCAACCATTGCTCTTCATCTTTCGGCTTCCATTCTCCATAGGCGCAATATCCGGCAAAACCTCTTACGATGTAACAGATGCCGTCATCCGGCCATTCCATTTTTTCACGGGGCATTTGCTTTCGTGGATTGATATGCCGGGCTGTAATCCCAAAATCACGGTGTGGTTGTTTGAGAAGTTGGCAATATTGACCATACTTCCTGCATTTTTTCTCAAAGGTCTGCATTTCCGTTTGTGGAAGCAACTCCAATAGGTAAATCTCATCACCGTCCAAGTCATAGAGAGCGTATCCGCAGGCGGTAAGTTCCTGCCCCAAGGCGGCTATACCCGCTTCATGCGAAAGACAGAAATATTGGGTTATGATTTCATCAAAACGCTTGTCTTTCAATATGGGAACATCTTTTCCCCATCTTTTTCTCATTTCTGCCAGCGTATCTTCTACATCTCCATCATCTTTGCGTAGGTCAAGGGCTTTATTGCGGACTTCTTCCATCCGATCATTCTCATACAGCTCCATTTCGCTCTTAATCCATTCCACCACAGCCTTTCCGGATATTCCTTTTGTCGTATATATACCGGCAGGTATTTTGGAAAACCGGATACCGTTAGTTGAGAGTTTGTGCATCAGAAGTACAAGTTGGTCGGGAGTATAAAGTTCATTCTTCATTAACCATTCTCCATTACATACAAGAAAACCGTCTTCTTCGTTCCAGTCTCCATGAATGCTGTTGTCACCGTTGCACACGTGAATTTGATAACTTGTGAAACGGGTATAGTCATGAAAAAGAGATTTCGGTCCGAATAATCGGACTGTCAGAATAAACCACGTTTGTTCGTCTCTCTTGCCGTCCGATACGGGAAACATTTCCCCGTCGGAAGTAAAATGGAAAGATATACTCCATTCAAAATCATCAGGGTAAGGAATATTGGCCTTTGCCAACCATTTTGTGCTCACAAGAGTGGGGATTATCTTCTCGTAATAATCGGTAAGTTCCCGGTTCAGTTCATGCAGATGCTTCTGTTCCGGCAATAGCAGTACAATGCGATACAATATATGGAGATCTCCCGGCCCTTGTTCCATAAGGGTATGGGCAAGTTTTGACAGATAAGCGATGGCACAAGAATCTGGAGACAAGGCCAGTAAAGCTGTACAATACCAGAACCTTATAATGTCGTAATCGAAAAGTCCGGTCATGCAATAATTTTCCAGTTCTTGTGCTGTGGAAGATAGGCAGGGATAGCCTTGTAGAAAATCTGCCACTATGCGGATAAGTTCTCCGTCTGCCGCATACGGTTGCATGCGCAATAATTCTTTTCTGTCGGTAGGGGCATGAATATAAGAATCGAGCGCAGAGTTAAGCCGGTTAATTTTATCAGACAGCGTCACATTGCAATTTGCCGGTGTCGGTATGCGGATTTTGTTACCGGCATGGTATCCGGCATGTTTCTCGTTTTCATAAACGTACGGTATACAGTCGGTGAGATACCATTTCCAAAATTCCCTGTTCGATTCGGGATTGATTTCCGATAAGTCTGCCGCACCTCCATTGCAGGAAAGACTTGCTAAAAACGCTGCATCCCATTCGTCGGAGGCAAGTTCTTCATCATTTTCCGCAACTTCTTCATAATCGTTACCGTCTGTTACTGTATATGCAGCCTGTACAGCTGCCATGCCTGCCATAAGTGGGGCAAAATCGGTTCCATAGTCGCGTCCTTCTACAAGACTGGAAGTGTAGTCCGCTATTCTCGTTATTTCATCCGGATTTGCTTTTTCCTCTAAGTAATGCTCCGCTTTTCGGAGCAATGCAATAATTTTATGGCTTTCTCCGGAATATCTTCTCCAAATCGGTAAGACTTTAAGCGCACACAATATACCGATTCTTCCTGCTATACGGGGAGACCGGAATGCCCGTAAAATTTTATATCTTGACGGGCGGGACAGGTGACCTTGGGGCGAGCTGGAAATTTCTCCCAACCCTTCTTTTATCAATTCCTCCGGAAAAACGGGTACTTCAGTTGCCTTTTCCGGCAAGACAAAAGCGATAATTTCCCGTTCGGGATTTTTATATATGGAAAGAATCATATCCAGATACCAGTGCCAATACTCTTTTCGTTTTCCTGTATCACCGTTTCTTTCCTTGACAAAAGGATTTCCACCTGAATAGACAATTGATCCTATGAAATCAGCATTCCAGCTTTCAGGATCGAAAGATCCGTCATCTTCTCCGCAATAATCCTCTATGTTCAATATAGACGCTGCATCATAACATACTGTATATCCAAGCATCACGATAGCCCAACCTACGGTTGCATCCGTTTCCTTATGATTATCTTCCACATGAATCCTCAATTTCTCTGTTTCTGATAATATAGCTTCGGCAGAGTTTTCAGCTTTATACAGATAGTTGTTTATGCAGGAGAGTACTTGTGCATGAACGTTGCTTTGCTTTCCGACAGAAAAATAAATCTTCTTGCAACACTCGCATTGTATTTTCTGTATGACACGTATATTACCGATCCGTTTCATCAAATCAATCCTTAACGGTAAAGGCAAATGTCCCAGACTGCTTTGATCGACCCACTCTTTTAATCTTTCTATTCTATCTGTTATTGTGTCTTCATCAGGATGGAGTTTCGGGAAGGTGTATTCCCGTTTGGATTTGGGGAGTCCTGCGTATAGCCGGCTATAATCAATGTAGGTGTGAGGAGAATAACGGTCGTGAAAAATCGGCAGCCGGAAGTCCGATGCTTTTATATAGGCGTTCCCGTTTCCGTCCAGGCTTATCCCAGGTTCTTGAGATAGCATCGGGGCAATGACCGGATTATCAGCATATGCTATCCGTATATATTGCTCACCATCCTTTTTTTCTTCGTACAGGACGATACTTCCATGCTGTCTATGTACCTTGTCCATATCTCTGGCAGTTAAATTATGCGCCAAAGATAAACAACATATTAAAATTTGAACGATTGTTCAGAAAAAAATATCTTTTAAATATTACTAAAAGGAATCAGGCTTTCAGTAGCGAATATAAACTATCAAATTTGTCCTTCAATTCTTCTACGTCCAGACCGTTCAGGAACGATTGCTCATAGGACATGCCCAAGAACACCTGACGGAACAGTGAGGCGGTTTTTTTCACGTCCGTATCTTGCTTTATTTCACCGTTATTCTTGGCTTTTTGTATTACCTTTCTCCATAACTCATGTTCCTTTTGGAAGGTATTCTCCATTTTTTCACGGACTCCGGGATAGTACATCCTCACTTGAGAAAGAAAATGGAAGTAGTAGAAGTTGGGACAGCAATCATTGTTATCCACACTGCATTCCACCAGTTTGACAATACGGTTCATGGCTGTTCTTACTCCTGCCACATACTGGTCGATAAATTCCGCAAGTGTTTCTGCCGGTTCTGCGAACTTATTGGACGGCGTCTGCATTTGTATGGCATACTTGTCTGCCACCGCCATGAACAGGTCGAGTTTGTGGGGAAAATAATACACCACCCCTGTCTTTACCACTCCGCAGGCTTTCGCCAGCGTGCTGATACTCGCCTTTTCGTAATTCATCTTCAGAAACACCTTAAATGCTTTATCTATCACTTCTTCTCGGTTGGTAATCATATCGGGTTGTATTTTTTTATGTTTTTTTGCGAAGATACGCTTTTTATTTTGAAGTTTTTGTATCGGGATGCTATTCTTTCTTGCCGGTAAGCCACTTCACGCCATCTTCTAGCCACTCGTTCCCTATTCTTTCCTTTCCCTTTGCGCCATAGCCTTTTACCTCTATTTCCGTGCCACAATTAACCTGATTATATCACAATTCCCCACACGGCTGAAAGAGGAAGATCTTACAGGAGAGTTGCAGGTAGCACTGGCACAGGGTAAGGCGACCTGCATCAAGGGCATGACCGACAACGAGGGGAACTTGTTCAGTGCTTTCGTCCGTGCCGACTACGAGCGGGCGAAGTTTGATTTTTTCAAATGGGATCCGGACAAGAACAAAAAGCAGGATCAGTCGCAGCAGGCGCCCGTCTGTCAGGAAGGCACAAGGCAGGCAAACACCGTCAGCCGGAATCACCCGGTACAGAAAGCCGATAAAAAAGGAGTATCCATTTGACCATTCACATGAATAATATGATTTCGGCGAACTCTTTCGGTTCCTTACAGCTAAGCCCATACATTGGTATTGAAAGAATAAAAATTAAGCTTTATTTAGTTTTTCGTATTAATTTTCTACATTTACAGGTTCATAAGGGGAAAGATATAGAGAATTGAACGGAGAGTCTGCTCTCCTATTGTCGTTTTGAAAAGCCGATGAATAAACTCGTCAGAAAACTATTAAATAAATATTCATGAAACAACAATTGGTAGATAAAAGTTCTCGTATCGAAGTTGTAGACGCTTTGCGTGGTTTTGCGGTAATGGCTATTCTCTTGGTACATAACCTGGAACATTTTATTTTTCCGGTTTATCCTGAAAATTCTCCAGGTTGGTTAAATGTATTGGATCAGGGGGTTTTGAACAGTATTTTTGCTCTTTTTGCCGGAAAGGCCTATGCCATCTTTGCATTGTTGTTCGGATTTACCTTTTACATGCAAAGTAACAATCAAAAAAAGCAAGGGAAGGATTTCGGCTATCGTTTTCTGTGGCGTCTGGCGTTATTGGGTGTATTTGCAACATGGAATGCCGCCTTTTTTCCTGCCGGAGATGTATTGTTGTTGTTTGTTGTTGTCGGGGTTGTTTTATTTCTTACCCGGAGCTGGAGCGACAGGGCTATTGGGGTCGCCGCAGTTGTCTTACTCCTGCAGCCTGTCGAGTGGTATCATTACATAGCCAACCTGATCAATCCGGCGCATCGCTTACCGGATTTGAAAGTTGCTGAGATGTACGGGGAAGTGGCGGATTACACCAAAGCGGGAAATTGGAGGGATTTCCTCCTGGGTAACGTTACTTTGGGACAAAAAGCAAGTTTTTTATGGGCGGTAAATGCCGGACGTTTCGTACAGACTGCCGGATTATTTCTGTTAGGTTTTTTTATCGGCAGAAAACAACTTTTCATGACGAATGAAAAGAATATAGCTTTTGGGACAAAAGTACTCATCATTTCTGCTATTTCTTTTGCTCCTTTATACACCTTAAAGGAACTGGTCATGGAAAATGACCCAATCGTGCAGCAAACTGTGGGAACAGCATTCGATATGTGGCAGAAGCTGGCTTTTACTTTGGTTTTAGTGGCTTCGTTTATTCTGCTTTATCAACATAAAAATTTCAGCAAAGCAGTCGCCGGTTTGCGTTTTTATGGTAAAATGAGCCTGACCAATTACATCTCTCAATCCATAATAGGTGTTTTCATTTATTTCCCTATAGGTCTGAATCTTACCCCTTATTGTGGATATACCTTTAGTTTATTGGTCGGCTTTTTGATATTTCTGTTACAACTGAGATTTTGTAAATGGTGGCTGGCCAGGCATAAACAAGGTCCGTTGGAATATATCTGGCATAAATGTACCTGGATAGGAACGGGTAAATAGCCGAAGACTATAAACAATCCTCCGGCATGATTTTCTGCCGGAGGATTGTTGTTTGGGGGTACTTTAATCGAACTGTAAGATGACGTCTGTCTTTTCGCTGCAGAATGAAAGCCTGTTTTTAAGAAATAATCCGTTTTCTCTGGATTTGAACTGCGGGGACGATATGGCGAATAGGATTTCAGTCCGCATTGTTTCAGGGAAATGAAACAGCTTCGGGTTCCTTTAGTTGTGATGCGATAGTTCCGTCTGAATCAAAAGCGACTAACTTTACCATGTACTTATTTTTTGTTGATCTCACGGATTACCCGGCAAGGATTACCTACCGCCAGACTATCGGCCGGAATATTTTTGGTTACGACACTTCCGGCTCCGATTACACACCCTTTGCCGATAGTCACTCCGGGTAATATGATCACACCGCCACCGATCCAACAACCGTCTTCGATAATCACAGGAAGTGCATAAGTACGGCAGAAATAGGCAGCTTTATCCGGAGTCCAACCGGGAGTGAGCCGTTCGGACAACTCGATAGGATGGGTTGCTGTATAGATTTGTACATTGGAAGCGATTAAAACATGGCTGCCTATGGTGATTTTATTACAATCGATAAAAGAACAGTTCATATTGACAGATACATTGTCGCCGATATGAATATTACAACCATAATCACATAGGAACGGAGTACCGACAGATACGTTGTTACCGATACTGCCGAACATTTCTTTCAAGACTTCCTGTTTTGTTTTTTTCTCTTCGTAAGACAGTGCATTATAGCGTGCCAACAATTGGCGGGTTTTCCCTTTTTGTGTGATAAAAATAGGATCATGACAGTCGTACCACTCACCGGCCATACATTTGTCTAATTCTGTTTTCATGTGAATCGATGATTTATTTCAGATTATAATAGACAAATGTATGGGAAATATCTTGCTTCATTTTTGATATAGATCAAAAAGATAGATGGCCGGCAGAAACGACCGGGTCTCCAATCCCGGATACTGAAGACGGACAAATACAGAAATAATGCTGCTTTTTCGGCGATAAAAGTTCCGATAACTTAAAGATTTTTATTTACAGACGTCGATCCATTGGATAGCCAGGGCGTATCGGAATAATTCGTCACAATGCAATTCGATGGCTGAATTGCTACTGCCGCAGGCCGGAAAAACGGTGTCGAATCTTTGCAGGGAAATATCCAGATAAGTTTGTACGCCTTCAGGATTAGCGAAGGGGCAGACGCCTCCGATGGCATGGCCTGTCGATTCTGCCACTTTCTCAGGACTTAACATTCTGGCTTTCATTTTGAAGAAATGTCTGAATTTACTGTTATCGATTTTTGCGTCTCCGGCAGTGACGATCAGGATACAATGATTTTCGTCTTCGCCTTGGAAAGAGAGGGTTTTAGCTATACGTGCCGGTTCGACGGACAATGCCTGTGCGGCTAATTCGACGGTTGCACTGGACACTGGAAATTCCATGACTTCTTTTTCACGACCCAGGGTGGCAAAATAAGCTTTGACTTTTTCTATTGACATGATTTTATTTTTTTCGATCGTTATACGTGCTGATCGGTTGTTTTCGGAAAGCAAAATTAAAGAAATAGAAGATGGAATGAAACGAAGAGATTGTTTTTTACTTACCATATTGCTGCTGACAACAGTGAATCTGAAAATTTCTACTTTATGCAATATAGGTCAATTTTACTATCTTTGTGATTTCGATCGTAGGGCGTTATTATGAAGAGATATGGTGCCGATAGAGATAAAGAGATCCAGAGACTACTGCAAGAAATGCCGGAGGAAGGGTTTCGTCTGCTGTTCGATGTGTATCATATGCAATTGTGTGTGTATGTCGTACAGTTGACCGATTCTTTCCAATTGGCCGAGGATATTGTTCAGGATTTCTTTGTCGCTTTCTGGGAAAGAAAATATTATCGCGCCATTACCGGCAATTTTCGTAGTTATCTGTATACTTCCGTACATAATGCAGCATTGGCTGTTTTGAAGAAGAAGAAGCTGGTGCCGATGGAATTACTGACAGGAGTCCCGGTGGAGATTCCACAGGAGGCTGTCCTGGAAAGGGAAGAACTGGAACGGCAGGAAAAAGAATTGATGCTGAAATTGGAGAAATTACCGAAGCAAGAAATAGCTGCCATCAAAGCGGTTATCCTGGAAAATAAAAAATGTGTGGAAGCTGCTTTGGAACTCGGTATGTCGGTAAATACCTTAAAGACACATTTAGCCCGGGCGTTGAAAAAATTGAGAAAAGATTATCATCTCTCCTTTTTATTTTATTCGTTTTAATAAATATTAACATTTTACTTGTCATTCATTCAACTACTTTTTCACTCTACAATATAAAAAGAGTGAATAATGACTAATGAAAAACAACAAAATAGAAAAACTTTCATCGATTGTTACCGGATCGGACGTTCGTTGGAATATATGGATCGTTATGACCAGGAACAGGCGTGGAAAAAATTGAATTCCGCCATACAAAGAAAACGCCTGCATCGCCGGATCTCTTATATGTCCTCTGTCGCGGCTATGGTTGCCATTGCTTTTACTTCATTTTATTTGTGGCATGGTGAAGATCAGGCTCCGGCAGAGAAGTTGGCCGATGCTCAGGAGACCGTTGGACAGAGTGGGCGTCCCGGTGTTATCCTGTCGCTGTCTGATGGCCGCCGGATCGATCTTTCTGCCCGGGAAGGTAAGATCGGGGCAGGAGAAGAGGTGGTGAATCATCCGGAAAACAAACAATTGTTCTATGCTGCGGATCAGGGCGGGGAGAAGATCAGCCGGATGAACCGGCTGGATATTCCTCAGGGAGCTGAATATCATTTGGTGCTGTCCGACGGGACACGGGTGTGGATGAATGCCCGCTCGCGTTTGGTTTATCCGGTGGCTTTCGGCGATACCCGGGAGGTAGAACTGGAAGGGGAGGCCTATTTCGAAGTGACCCGGGATGAAAACCGTCCTTTTATTGTACATGCCGGTCAGGTTGCTGTCAAAGTGTTGGGAACAGAGTTTAATGTAAATACCTGCCGGAAGCAAAAGGTACAGACAGTGTTGGTAAAAGGAAGCGTACAGGTGGAGAACGGCGGAAAACGGGAGGTGGTGTTACGACCGGGCGAGCTGGCGGAAACCGTGGGGACACAGATCCGGGTCACTCAGGTGAATGTACGCAAATATACGGCCTGGCGTGAGGGAGTATTTTATTTCGAAGAGGCTGAGTTGGAGGAAATTATGACGGAATTGGCCGACTGGTATTGTGTACAGGCTGTTTTTACCGATCAGACGGTCCGGACGCGTAAATTCAGCGGAGTACTGGAGCGGAGCGAGACCATAGAAAACGTGTTGAAAAAGATAGAACGTACCACCAGTGTACATTTTACTATCCAACAAGGTATTATTCAAGTGAAATAAAAAAAGAAACCGGAAAAGGGCTGCCACCCTCTTCCGGCGGAGATCAAACTATCATAGCAAATAATAGTATTAACCAATTCACAAATTTATGAAAAAAAAAGAAATTGTACGATTTCCCAGGTCCGGGAAATTAAGGCAAATCGGAAGGATGATGAAATTAATGGTTTTATTTATGATTTTGGGGTGTGTGAGTGTATCGGCCAGGTCGGTTGCACAAAACCAACGGGTGTCCCTGAACTTGCGGAATTGTACGGTGATGCAGTTGTTTGAAGAAATTCAGCAACAGACCCGTTTGTTTTTCTTTTACGATCAGAAGCATTTTCAGGGACAAAATGTTTTGACGGTTCGGGCCGACGATGAAGAGGTCGGTGGATTGCTGAAACGTTTGTTTGCCGATAAGAATGTAGAATTTGTTTTTGAAGACCAGACCGTTATCGTGCGTCCGGCAGTTAGCCGGAAGCAAGTGAATGGAAAAGTGGTAAAGGGGGTCGTCAGAGATGCTGCCGGCCATGTACTTCCCGGAGTAACGGTAGTATTGAAAGGGACGACGCTGGGAACTTCTACGGACATCGACGGTAAATATACCCTGACGTTACCCGAAGGTGAACACGTTCTGGTTTTCTCGATGATCGGTATGAAAATGCAGGAGTTTCCTTTGGGCACACGTACCGAACTGGACGTTACCCTGCAGGAAGAGGTGGCAGAGATGGAGGAAGTAGTGGTGACCGGTATTTTCAAGAAAGCGAAAGAGAGTTATACCGGAGCTGTTTCATCGATCGATAAGGAGCAATTGAAAATCTATAAAGGCCAGAATCTGCTTCAGACACTGAAAAATATAGATGTGTCCATTAATCTGGCTGTGGATAATATTAACGGTAGCAATCCCAACCGGATGCCGCAAGTGAATATCCGGGGTAATTCTTCTCTGCCTATGAGTGTACAGGAGTATAACGAAAGCCTGAGCAATGAGGTGAATACCCCGTTGATCATCCTGGATGGCTTTGAAATAGCATTGGAGCGTTTGATGGACTATAACGACGAGGAAATCGAATCGATCAATATCCTGAAAGATGCTGCTGCTACGGCGATATACGGTTCGCGGGGTTCTAACGGAGTGATTGTGGTGACGACAAAGCAACCGGAAGCCGGTAAATTGCGCGTTAATGCAGAAATAGGGATCGATATCGAAGCTCCTGACCTGACCTCTTACGATTTGTTGAATGCGGCTGAAAAATTGCAGTTGGAGTGGGATCTCGGATTGTATAAGAATGAAAGCCTGCCGAGTAATGATGTATGGTATAAAGAGGCTTATGCCAAACGGAAAAGGGCAATTGCCTCCGGCACAGATACCGATTGGTTGAGTAAACCGTTGCACACAGGGGTCGGTTCGCATTATAATTTACGTATGGAGGGTGGAAGCGACGAATTCCGCTGGAGTGCCAGTGTGGGCTATAAAAATACACAGGGAGCCATGCGGGATTCCGAGCGTAAAAGTCTGAACACCTCTCTGACCTTAATGTATAAAGTGAAAAATTTCACCTTTAAAAATCAGGCTTCTTACGGGACAACCAAAAGTAAAGAGAGTAAATACGGTACGTTCAGTGATTATGTAAAACAACAACCCTATAATGCTCCGTATGATGAGAATGGAAAACTGGTGCGGATGTTCGACGGTTTTCATGCTCATTACCAAGGATATCAAAATCCGTTGTACGATGCCACCCTGAACAGTTTCGATAAGAGTAGTTACCGTACGCTGACGGATAATTTCGCCATAGAATGGAATCCGTTCGAAGGCTTGACCTTACGCGGACAAGTCGGGATTACGGCTACGGACAATACGTCTGATCGGTTTTTGCCCGCAGAACATTCCACTTTCACCGACGATTCGCAATATGAAACCGACGAGGGATTCCTGCGCCGGGGAACTTATGATTATACCACCGGACGTACGAATGAATATACCGGGAATATAACGCTTTCGTATACCAGGACTTTTGCCGATAAACATCAGGTGTATGTCGGTTTGGATTATTCGCTGAATGAATCCGAGGGGTATAATTATGCCATCGCTGCCGAAGGTTTTACGAATGAGGATATCCATTTTCTGGCCAGTGCCCGGCAATATGCCAAAGACGAAGGTCCCGGCGGATCCAAATCCAAAAGCCGTCGGTTGGGATTGACAGCCAATGTCAATTATATCTATGATAACCGTTATTTCGTGGATTTTTCGTATCGGGTGGATGGGAAATCCGATTTCGGTTCGAAAAAGAGATATGCTCCTTTCTGGAGTACCGGTATCGGCTGGAACCTGCACAATGAAAAATTCCTGAAGGGTAGTTTTGCAAATATTCTGCGGTTGAAAGCTTCTTACGGACAGACCGGTACACAGCAGGGATCCGACGGTGCCAATACGTTGTATAAATATATTACGGACAACCGGTATATGTATTGGACCGGAGCGGAATTGCAGGGATTGGGTAATCCTTATCTGACCTGGCAGAAAACCGATGAATTCAACTTCGGGGTGGAATTCGGATTGTGGAAAGGACGTATGAAGGGGGAATTCAACGTTTATACCAAGAAAACCTCTAATTTGCTTTCCAATATGGATCTGCCGCATTCCAACGGTTTTGCTTCCTACGTCGACAATGTCGGAGAAGTGAAAAACAACGGTTGGGAAGCCTCTGCCAGTGTTTATGTTATCCGGAATGCTGAGCGGGATATCAACTGGATTATCGGTGGTCAGCTGACTTACAATAAGAATTATGTTTCGAAGCTGTCGGAAGCCATTAAAGCCCAGAACGAGGCTTATCTGAAAGAGGATGTAGATGTCGCCAATCTGTTTTATGAAGGACGTCCGCAAAACGGTATTTATGTCGTTCGTTCTCTGGGAATCGATCCGGCCAACGGACAGGAGATTTTTTTGGATAAAGACGGTAACCGGACGGATATCTGGAAGGCTTCCGATAAGGTTTATGTCGGTCAGGCAGATCCCAGGTACCGGGGTATTGCCAATACGATGTTTATGTGGAAAGGATTGACGGTAAATGTATCGGCTTCCTTCTATTGGGGTGGGAAGAGGTACAATTCGACGATTATCGACCGGGTAGAAGTCGGGCGTACCACCTTGATGGCACAGAATGTGGATGCCCGGGCTCTGTACGACCGCTGGCAGAAACCGGGGGATATCGTTCCATTCAGGAAATACGACGATAGTTCGACCCGTGCCACTTCCCGCTTTGTCATGGACGATAAGGTGTTCGAGATTCAGTCTGTCGGGCTTCAGTATAAATGGGATTCTGCGTGGGTAAAGAAATACATGCGGGCGACATCGGTGACCTTCGGTGTGAATATGTCCGATTTGTGGCATTTCTCGACAATCAAGATGGAACGGGGTACCAGTTATCCTTTTGCCCGGAATATTCAGGGAAGTATAAAATTTTTATTTTAACGACAGGATAAATAACGATAGATATGAAAATATATAAATTTATAGGATTTATAGCCCTGTTGGGGTGGTCGGCCGTTTCTTGCAACGACTGGCTGGATGTGCGTCCCGATACGGAACAGAAAGAAGAAGATCAGTTTTCGACCTACAAAGGTTTTCGGGATGCTCTCACCGGATGCTATATGGCTTTGGCTAACGAAGATGTGTATGGTTGCCGTTTGACGATGAGTTGTACGGAAGCTTTGGCCGGATTGTGGCATATGCCGGATGAACCCTCGTCTACCAGCGATCGGTATCAGGATTATCACCTGATGTTGCACGAATACGACAATGACGGAGCACGGCAGGCTGTCCAGGCTATTTATTCCAAGCTTTATAATATCATTGTTCAGGCCAATCTGGTTATCAAACATGCAGAAGATAATGCAGCCGCTTTCCCCGACGAAGCAACCCGTTCGGTAATCCTCGGTGAAGCCTATGCTATCCGTGCCTATTGTCAGTTGGATGTTTTACGTTTGTTCGGTGAAGTCCCCGGGGGACAAGGAACAAAAGTAAGCTTGCCTTATTCCGAAGTGACGGCCTTCGACGAGAGAGCCACCCGCTATGATTTCACCGGATATAGCGAAAAATTGATCGCCGACCTTGATAAAGCTGAAAAGCTGCTCAAAGACAATGATCCGATTTTCGGATATACTTTTGAAGAATTGAATGCACCTTCGTCGGTGGAGATTGAAGATACCTATATGTGTTACCGGCAGTCCCGTCTGAACTATTGGGCTGTAAAGGCTTTGCAGTCCCGGATGTATCTTTATCTGGGGAAAGCCGATCCGAAATATCTGGCAATGGCTTACGATGCAGCGAAGGCGGTCATCGATGCCAAAGACCGGGATGGAAATCCGGTGATGACACTGAGCGGTAGCAGTGATCGTGAAACCAACGGTTATAAGGCCTGCCCGAACGAGTGTCTTTTTTATCTGAGTAAATATAATGTGAAAGATGTTGCTTCGATTCTGATCGGCGGGGCTGATGTACAAACCGGAGTAAACTATCTCTATATTACGCCCGAACGTCTGACCCGGCTTTTTGAGGGAGTTCCGACGGATTCGGACAACCGTTATGCATTCATGTGGAACAAAAATGCCAAATCTTCAACTTCGAAGAAGAATGTAACTATTCTGAAATATTATTTTGCCGATGATGTGGAGAATAAAGCGTTGTATTATCAGATTATACCCATGCTCCGGATGTCCGAGATGTATTTGATTGCGGTGGAGACAACACCTTCGCTCAGTGAGGCCAATGCTTTGTATAAAGATTATATGTTGGAATGCGGTGTCGCTTTGGATAAAGATGTATTTGACGGTTTAAACGATCGTTCCGGTGAGCTGATGGCTGAATACCGGCGGGAGTTTTTTGCCGAAGGACAGTTGTTTTATACCTACAAGCGAAATCAGGTCAAGGATATACTGTGGTTGGAGACTCAGGAAATGACGGAGGATGATTATATCTTGTGGAATTGTGTAAATACGGAATTTAATCCTTAATTTTTTTAAACGAATAGCGATGAAACGATTGAATATATGGTTATGCAGCATGTTGTTGTTGTGTATTACTGCCTGTGAAAAAGATTTACCGGTGTTTGAAGATCCGGATTGTTTGTTGAATTTTAATTATGGTAGCCAGCTCAGTACGGAAGAGGTCACTGAGATGATGCGAAACGGGAGCCATTCTTTCAAACTGAAAACACCGGAAGGACAATTGAGCGATACGGTATGGTTAGATGTGGATATTATGGGAAAACTTTCAGCGGAAGACCGTCCGCTGGCCTTGCAGCAAGTGATGGTGGAAGGAACGAAGAATGCCGTTGCAGGTACGCATTATATAGCATTTGACGATCCGGTACTGGCGGAGTTCTATGTTGTTCCTGCCCATTCGGCAACCGCTCATATTCCGGTGATCCTGAAACGTGATCCTTCTTTGGCAGAAGGGAATGTCGTTTTGCGAATCACTTTTAGAGAAAATGCAAATTTCAAAACAGGCTATCCGGAATTTTCTACTTATACGCTGACGGTTTCCGACCGTCTGTCTAAACCGAATGCCTGGGATTTGGCGTCTTTGGATTATTATTTCGGAGAATATGGGGAGAAAAAGCATGAATTGATGATTAAATGGACGGAAGAAAGTTGGGATGACGAATATATCAACAGTCTTTTCGCAGATATATACGGATTCGGAACTTTATCACCGAAAGATCCCAACTACATTGAGTGGCTGGCCGGGTGGTTTGCCGAACAGTTGGAGCAGGAGAATGTAGAACGCCTGCAGAATAAGCTCGACGTCTGGAAGGAAAGTGATACCGGGAAGCCGGTCGATTTTACACCGAAAGAATGGGGAAGGTAATATGAATGATTTAAACAGTAAGAAGATGAAAAAAATATATATTGGCCTGTTTTGGGCTTGCATACTTGGGATTACCGGTTGTTATGAAGACGACAGTACGATGGCAACCCCGGAAAGTATGGTGAATGAAATAACCATAGAGGAGTTTGCCGATACGTCAGCCGTCGCTTATTCGACAGTATTGGAATTGACACCGAAAGTGACAGGGTATTCCGATACGGAACTGGAATACCGGTGGTATATATACGGCGGGGAGTTCAGCGACCGTACGGAAGACGGTTATCGTACCGTGCAAATCGGTGCGGAAAAAAAGCTTTCCTATCCTGTGGAGTTGAAAATCGGAACTTATACGGTTGTTTGTGAAGTGACGAATAAAGAAACCGGTTATTTCAACCTGACAGAATTTTCTTTGAAAGTGACTTCGGCCTTTTCGGAAGGATTTTATATTTTAAAAGAAACGACGGACGGAAACACGGATATGGATTTTTACAATGACCGTCAAAAGACGGTCATACCGGACGTGATTGCTTCAGTACAGGGAGAAGCACAAAGCGGGAAACCTTGCAATATGTGCCCGGTATATAACAAAATTTATATCGATCCCGCAACGGCAAAATCGACCTATGCTACGGGTGTTTTTGTCACTAGCGGACAGAATGAGTTTTCGATTTATTCTACGATAGATATGTCGACACTTTTCGACCGGTCTTCGTTGCTTTTTTCTGAGATGGACGGGGAAGAAGTGCCTTATGCTATGGTTTCTGCAATGGGAGGGAATATGCTGTTCTCGAATAAGGGAGTAAGACTGGATGATCTTGGCGGTGGAATGTTCGCTAGTGAATACAGCACCGGAAAATTAGGTTATCCTGCCGGAAAAGGGACCAGTTCATTCATTCAGGCTTACGACGGGCAGAATCTTTCTTTTTGGAGCGGAGAAACCCGGCGGTTGATGTATACCTCCGGTTCGGATATGGAAGAAATTAAGTACAAGGATGGTTATGAGGGAGTTAAAGTGGATTGGGAACAGGCGGCTCCTGTGGCATCGGGCTGGAATCACCGGGCCGGTAAAAATACGATCTGGTATTTGTTCGACGTTGCCGGGGAAGGACGTTATGTGGTTGTGTTACAACCGGGAGGAGGTATCGATCAGGTCATCCGGTTAGATGCTTCCCTTCATTTAGCCAAGGCAGATGTAATTGCCGGAAATGCACTGACTTCTACCTCTATTTATGGAGTAGACGACAACCGTTTGTATCGTTATAGCCTTACGGAAGGTACCGAAACTTCTGCCATACCGGTGGAAGGGTTACCGGCGGGAACGATTACTTATATGGCCGATTTGTTTTACGGTTCATCTTTTGATTATATCGTTATCGGTATACAAAATGGCGATGAATATACGTTGTCGATGTATAAGATTGCCGGTGGACAACCTTCGGGCAAACCGGTGCATACGGTAACCGGAACCGGAATCCTGAAGAAGGTATGCTATGCCTGTCCTTTACAGGACTATGCGAGCCCGAATTATTATGCCTTTACTAAGTATGCGGAATTATATGGAATGGGACCTGATTTCCCGTATTGATGAGATAATGGTTTTATTCCTGATACAGTGCCGGACTGATAGTCGGGTATGTCGGTCCGGCGTATTAAACGATTAAATTTGCAATAGAATGAAAAAGATAGTATTAGCTGTATTTATGGCTGCAATGGCTTTATCTCTTTCGGCACAGATCAACTTCCGCGAGGGCAGCTTTGCCGAAGCTTTGGAGGCTGCCAAGTCCGAAAACAAATTGGTGTTTATGGATTGTTACACCAGTTGGTGCGGTCCTTGCAAATTGATGGCGTCTAAAGAATTTGTCCAGGAGAAAGCGGGTGAGTATTTCAATCCCCGTTTCGTGTCGGTAAAAATAGACATGGAGAAAGGCGAGGGCGTGGAATTGCGGAAGAGATATGATGTCAATGCTTATCCCACCCTGTTGGTGTTGAATGTGAAGGGCGAGTTACTATGCCGTCATGCCGGCTATCTGAGTGTAGACGAATTGATAGACTTTGCGGAGAATGGTGTGAAGGGAGGCGGATTAGCGGGTATGCACAAACGCTATGCCGCTGGTGAACGTTCATCGGAATTTATCGGAGAATACCTGGCTTTACTCGACGATGCCGCCATGTCGGGGACTATTCGTTCCGTAGCTGATGATTTCCTGAAAGACAAGACGGACGCTGTGTTTACGGATACAAATGTATATCGGATATTCTGTGGTTATGTTACTCCGGATTATGCTGTCTTCCGGTCGGTATATGCCCGCAAGGCAGAATTGGTGAAGCGTTACGGTGAAAAGGCCGGTCTGCATCTGGAGAGGGTGTGGGAAGCCGGTGCAAGGAAATACCTCAGGCGGGAGGCGAAGAAAATCGTTGGGTATGATGTTGCCGGACTGGAAGCCTATTATGCCCTCATGAAAGAATACCGGGTGCCGGAAGCGGAGGGTATTCGTGCTGCCGCTTTGGTGGATGGAACTATCGGCACGGCGGAGTGGGCAGCCCTGTTGGAAGCGATGACCGAGTATAATCGTTTTAGCCGCATGGTGGAAGATCAGATGTTTTATGCCTGTAACGCGTTGTTTTACGGACAGGGCGCGGAAGGATGGAAAAATGCCGGAGAACGCAAGAAGTTCGCCGCTCTGCTGGAAGAGCGTGTCAAAGCATTGAAAGGCAAAGAAGACACTTCCGGCCGGACCATGACGGTAGGGGGAAAAAGAATGCCTGTCATGGAGTATTACTGCCAGTCGTATGAGGAGATGTTGGAGAAAGTGAAGTAAGTAGACATTCATATTTATAGTGGTATGGGATTCCGGGACGGAATCCCATACGGTATTGCTAAATAAATATAATTATTCTAACTTTGAGCTGAATTATTCGAAGTATGTCAACGAACTGAAACCGTAGCTTTTTCAATGCTTTTCAGGACCAATGACATGAAAAGCGATAGTAAAAATTCGTATCCGGCTTTGCCGATATAGCGGACGGGATGTTTTAGAGTCATTTCCGCCCGATTTTGTTTATTGTTTGTTGGGCTATCAAGGATATTTCGAATTATGAAGTCAAGCCGGCTTTTATAAATTTTAAGGGCTTTGTTTGTAGAGATAGTAACACATAAATAAACTACACATGAAAAAACAATTTTTGATGGCTTTAGCGGCGCTATCGCTGCTTGGCGGAAGAACGACGGCTCAGGAGCCGGCTTGTAAACCTCCTTTAATGGGATGGAGTTCGTGGAATGCCTACCGCGTAAATATCAGCGAAGATATTATCAAGCATCAGGCCGATTTGATGGTGGAGAAGGGCTTAAAAGATGCAGGATACCGGTTTATAAATATCGATGACGGATTTTTCGGTTATCGGGATGAAACCGGAAAGATGCATGAACATGCACAGCGGTTTCCGAACGGAATGAAAGTCGTCGTGGATCATATCCACAATCTGGGGTTGAAGGCCGGTATTTATACGGATGCCGGGAATAATACCTGTGGTTCTATGTCGGATCAGGATAAAGCGGGGATCGGGGCCGGAATTTACGGGCACGAAGCACAGGATGCCCAACTGTATTTCGGGGACTGGGGTTTTGATTTTATTAAAATCGATTATTGCGGGGGCAGTTATCTGGGGTTGAACGAAAGAGACCGGTATACCGATATCCGTCAGCATATCGATATCGTAAACCGGCAGGTCGCCCTTAACATTTGCCGTTGGGCTTATCCGGGTACCTGGGCGAAAGAAGTGGCCGGTTCCTGGCGGATTAGCGGTGATATCCAGGCCAGATGGGAATCGATAAAATATGTCGTCGGGAAAAATCTTTATCTGTCGGCTTATGCAGGAGACGGACATTATAACGATATGGACATGATGGTGGTCGGATTCCGGGAAGCCAGCCCGGTAGGGGGAGAAGGATTGACCCAAACCGAAGAAGAGGCTCATTTCGGTTTATGGTGTATCATGAGTTCGCCTTTGCTGATCGGATGTAATCTGGAGAAAATGTCGGATGCCACTTTAGAGCTATTGAAAAATAAGGAACTTTTAGCCCTGAATCAGGATCCGCTGGGTTTGCAAGCTTATGTCGTTCAGCACGAAAATGAAGGTTATGTGTTGGTAAAAGATATCGAACAAAAACGGGGGAAGGTGCGTGCTGTAGCGCTTTACAATCCTTCTGAGCAGCCTTGTTCTTTCACCGTACCTTTGACAGATCTCGAGTTCGAGGGTACAGTAAAGGTGAGGGATTTGGTGAAACACCGCGATTTGGGTAAAGTGGACGGGGCGTTGAAACAGGAAGTTCCGGCCCATGGGGCGATGATTTTACGGATCGAAGGGAAAAAACGGATCGAACCGACAGTGTACGAAGCCGAATGGGCTTACCTGCCTTTATTCGATGATTTGGGTAAAAATCCGAATGCAGTCAGATATACTCCGCAAGAAGGTACTTCCGGGAAAATGATCGTCGGGTATTTGGGGGGACAACCGGAAAATTATGCAGAATGGAAAGAGGTATATAGCGAAAAAGGAGGACAATACCGGATGACCGTTCAATATACACAGGGTGCCGGGCGGCAGCTGGAACTGACGGTCAATGGGGAAAAACAGGTGTTGAAACAACTGGGGGACGATAACGGGCTGCGGACTGTGACTGTTCCGGTGACTCTGAAACCCGGATACAATACGGTCCGGATGGGGAACAGTTATAATTGGGCTCCGGATATCGACTGTTTTACTTTGTCGAAGTGATCGCCTTCATGATTTTTTTAGATTTCAAAGTTTTGTATGATATGAAGGACTTCAAAGTTTTGTTTGTTCTGTTCGTTTTATTCTGTTCGCAAGGAGTATGGGCTCAAAAGTGGGAGGCTCCGAATTGGAAGAATTTCTCTTATCCTGTCATTGATTTTAAAGATAAGGCGGCCGGAACGAAGGGGGCTCAGATTTATAGACGGATCGTACCCGAACCGGAAGCTTTCATCCAGCAACATGCTTTATGGGTAGCTCAGACGCTTTATTGGTCGGCGACGGATTCTATGCCGGGAGTAGAGAAGATCGAATACAACCTGGAGGATACCGACGGTATTTCGGCCAAAGGGGGACAACCGCCGGTGGTCAATATTTTCTATAGTTCCCGGTGGGTGGAAAAATCGGAGGATAGCCAGGGAGACGATAAGGTGCTCTATGAAACCCGGGGAGTGCTTTATCACGAGCTGACTCATGCTTACCAACTGGAACCTCAGGGGATCGGCGGTTATAAACCCGGAACCGAATTCTGGGTATTTATCGAAGGAATGGCCGATGCAGTCCGTTATCATAATGGCTTTTTCCCGGTGGATAGCCGTAAACCGGGCGGACACTGGATGGATGGGTACCGGACGACCGGCTTTTTCCTGGAGTGGTTGACCGGCAAAGATCCGGATTTCCTGAGAAAATTCAATAAATCGGTTTTAGAGATCGTTCCCTGGAGCTTCGATAAAGCCATGAAACATATTTTCGGCGAGCAAGTGACGACAGATAGCTTGTGGGAAGAATACCAGGCTTTCCTGAAAAAATAAAATAACTCACGGGGGACGGGGGTGTTGGTTTATCCCCTGTCTCCTGTGTTACGCTAGATTGTTACCGATTGGGCAGCCCGGATCGGATAGGTTGTCATTGTTATTATTTTTCCTCTTCATGAAGAGGAAAAACCTTCCGGGGAGTCCCTCTCCATGAATTTTTTAGCTAGGATGATTTTGTTTTAATTCAATTTGCGTGCTCCGTCACTGATGGTTACCGGATATACTTTCGGTTCTTTACCGAATTTTGTCTTAAAACGACTGATCGCTGTTTCGATGAATCGGTCGTAATAAGCGTCTTTTACCAGGTTGATCGTACATCCGCCGAAACCACCTCCCATGATCCGTGAACCGGTTACCCCACATTCTTTGGCGACATCGTTCAGGAAATCCAATTCTTCGGTACTGACTTCATAAAGTTTGCTCATGCCATGATGGGTAGCGTATATGTTTTTCCCTACGGTTTCGTAATCACCTCGTTTTAAAGCTTCGCAAGTATCGGCAAGCCGGCTGTTTTCCTGGATAGCATAGGTTGCCCGCATGTAATCTTCTTCACTGATTTTATCTTTAACTTCTTCCAGCATTTCCAGGGTTGCATCTCCGAGCAGTTTTACTTCCGGATGATTACCGGCGATAGCTGCTGCTGCCCTTTCGCAGGATTGGCGGCGTTTGTTATAGGGTGAATCGACCAGTTCGTGTTTGGTGACAGAATCGATCAATACTAATTTATAACCTTGTGGATCGAAAGGGATATATTCATATTCCATCGTACTGCAATCCAGACGGATCAGGTTGCCTGCTTTACCGAAAACCGATGCAAATTGATCCATGATACCACAATTTACCCCGCAATAATGGTGTTCTGTTTTCTGTCCGATCAGTACCAATTCTTTTTTATCGAATCCGGCCTTGTAAATCTCATTCAGAGCAAAAGCAAAAGTACTCTCGAGGGCTGCCGATGATGAAAGACCGGCTCCAAGAGGTACATCACCTGAAAAAACGGTATCGAAACCTTTGATTTGTGCCCCCCGTTTCAGCATTTCGCGGCATACTCCGAAGATATAATGTGCCCAGGAAGCTTCGGGTTTATCTTCTTCGTTCAGGCCGAATTCGGCATAAGCTTGCAGGTCTGCCGAATAGGCCCGGACTTTGTCTGTCCCGTTGGGTTTGATTTCTGCTAAGATGCCTTTATCGATGGCACCTGGAAGAACACATCCTCCATTGTAATCTGTATGTTCGCCGATGAGGTTAATACGACCGGGAGAGAAATACAACATTCCTTCGGTTCCGAATTTTTCTTTGAATAGATTTCTTACGATACGAGTATCCATGATTTCTTTATTGTTATAAATTTATTAATGGTGTGTCTTAATCTGTTGCCTGTTGCTTTCGAAAAAGTTATCGTTTGCGTCAGGCTTCTTTCTTTATCATAAAGGAGCGCAATTTATGTAAAAAAAGCAGATTTTACAAATGTTCATCGGGATCTGAATTTATCGTACTTTTAATAATAAGGAGTACGACGATGGCGTCGGTGATACCCGGATTTTTATTTAAAAATAGTCTAAATTACTTTTATTAATCGGTAGATATACAGTGAGTTATTGAAAATATTTCAAAGAAAGTTGTAAAAAATATTTTTAAAGTGTTTCATATACACTATATTTGAAGTGTTTTTTAAACACTTATGTGGGCGTTTCAAAAATGAATAGTCCTGAAAATTTGAATATACTAAAATGAAATCTAAATCATAAATTATAGCAAAGATTATGAAAACGTTTGTATTGGGTTTGGTGGTTGTTGCAGGAATCATGAGTTCTTGTTCCCCAAAAGCGAAGGAAGAGACAACTCTTTCCGGACTGAATCCGAAGAAGTTTCAGGCAGAGATCGATGGGAAACAGGCCGGTCTCTATACTTTGAAGAATTCGGCCGGAATGGAAGTTTGTATCACTAATTTCGGTGGCCGTATTGTGTCTGTTTTGGTTCCGGATAAACATGGAAATAGGAAAGATGTGGTATTGGGTTTCGATAGTTTGGCAGATTATCGGAATATACCCAGTGATTTTGGCGCCTCTATCGGTCGGTATGCTAACCGGATTGCACAGGGAAGAATCGAAATCGATGGCGAAACTATTCAATTGCCGCAGAATAACTATGGACATTGTTTACACGGGGGGCCGGAAGGTTGGCAATATCAGATGTATGAAGCCAATCAGATCGATGGTACGACTCTCGAACTGACCCGTTTTTCTCCGGATGGCGATCAGAATTTCCCTGGAAATGTACGGGCGAAAGTGCGCTTTCATCTTACAGATGATAATGCTATCGATATTCAGTACGAGGCTGTGACAGATAAGAAAACGGTGATCAATATGACGAATCACTCTTATTTCAATTTGTCGGGTAATCCGGCTGTTGCCGCTACGGATCATTTGTTGTATGTGAATGCGGATGGGTATACTCCGGTCGACAGTACCTTTATGACAACGGGTGAGATCGTTCCGGTGGCCGGAACGCCTATGGACTTCACTCAACCGAAAGAAATCGGACGGGAGATAGACCGTTATGATTTTGTTCAGTTGAAAAATGGAAACGGTTACGACCATAATTTTGTATTGAACACTAAAGGAGATCTTTCTACTGTCGCTGCCCGTTTGTCTTCGCCTGAGTCCGGTATAGTACTCGAAGTATATACGGATGAGCCCGGTATTCAGGTGTATACCGGCAACTTCCTGGATGGAACTGTGAAAGGGAAAAAAGGGGTCGTTTATAACCAACGGGCTTCTGTTTGCCTGGAAACACAACATTTTCCCGATTCTCCGAACAAACCCCGATGGCCGTCTGTTTACCTGGAACCGGGGCAGACTTATTCCAGTCGTTGTATCTATAAATTTTCTGTAGAGAAATAAAGTGTATCGCTAAATATTCATTTTTAAATATCATTATTGTGGGAACATTAGATTATATCGTAATTGCCCTTTTTGCGATTGCCATGATTGGAATCGTTGTCTGGGTTTTCAAACAAAAACAGAAAAGTTCCGGCGACTTTTTTCTGGCCGGACGTGATGCAACCTGGTTGGCTATCGGGGCCTCGATTTTTGCCTCGAATATCGGTTCCGAGCACTTGATCGGTTTAGCCGGTGCCGGTGCTTCGAGTGGAATGGCTATGGCACATTGGGAAATTCAGGGCTGGATGATCCTGATTCTCGGTTGGGTGTTCGTGCCTTTTTATTCCAGAAGTATGGTGCTTACGATGCCCGAATTCCTTGAAAGACGTTATAATAAAGAATCCCGGACGATTTTATCGGTAATCTCTTTGGTCAGTTATGTCTTGACTAAAGTAGCCGTGACGGTATATGCCGGAGGTTTGGTTTTCAAAGAAGTGTTCGGTATTCAGGAACTATGGGGAATCGATTTCTTCTGGATCGCTGCGATCGGATTGGTGCTGTTGACTGCTTTGTATACGGTGATCGGTGGTATGAAATCGGTGCTTTATACTTCTGTGCTTCAAACTCCGATTTTGCTGATCGGTTCTTTGGTGATTCTGGTGTTGAGTTTGAAAGCTGTCGGAGGCTGGGATCAGGTGTTGGAAGCTTGTCGGGTGACTCCGGTAAATGAATATGGTGATTCGATGATCAATCTGATCCGGAGTAACCGGGATGCCAATTTCCCTTGGCTAGGGGTGTTCATCGGGTCTTCTGTTATCGGTTTCTGGTATTGGTGTACCGACCAGTTTATCGTACAGCGTGTATTGTCGGGTAAAGATGAAACTCAGGCTCGGCGGGGGGCTATATTCGGTGCTTATCTGAAACTGACGCCTGTCTTTTTATTCCTGATTCCGGGAATGGTTGCTTTTGCTATGCAAAAACACGGTATTACCGTGAATGGGGAAACATTTACGATGAGTTCCGCCGATGCTGCATTCCCGACTTTGGTAGCTAAATTATTGCCTGCCGGTTTTAAGGGGTTGGTCGTATGCGGTATTTTGGCAGCCTTGATGAGTTCGCTGGCTTCTTTATTCAACTCTTCCGCTATGTTATTTACAATCGATTTCTATAAAAAATACAGACCGAAGGCTTCCGAAAAGACTTTGCTTTATGTCGGACGTGTCGCTACGGTAGTGGTAGTCGTGTTAGGTATTCTTTGGATTCCGGTAATGAAAAGTGTAGGATCGGTGTTGTATAACTATTTGCAGGATGTACAATCTGTACTGGCACCGGGTATTGCAGCGGCTTTCTTATTGGGTATTTGCTCGAAAAAAGCAACTCCGAAGGGTGGTATGTGGGGCTTGATCGCCGGATTTATTATCGGTATCACCCGTTTGGGGGCTAAAGTGTATTATACCTCGGGAGCGACTTTCAGCGATTCCTGGTTTAAATATCTGTTTTACGATACGAACTGGTTGTTCTTTTGTGGAGGTATGTTATTGTTCTGTATGCTGGTGATTGTGGTTGTTAGCCGTTTCACAACACCGGCACCTGCAGAACAGATCGTCGGCCTGACATTCGGTTCGACGACAGACGAACAAAAGGCGGTTACCCGTGCTAGCTGGAACAAATGGGATGTCATCCATTCCGCTATCATTATCCTGATTACTGTTGTGTTCTATTGGTATTTCTGGTAATAAATTAAAATAGTAGTTATGTTAGAAGCATTGAAAAAAGAGGTTTGTGAGGCGAATCTGGAATTGGTGAAGCATGGCCTGGTTATTTTTACCTGGGGGAATGTCAGTGCTATCGACCGGACATCGGGCCTGGTGGTGATCAAACCTTCCGGTGTAGCTTATGAACAGATGAAACCGGAAGATATGGTAGTAGTGGATTTAGACGGGCATATCGTAGAGGGGAGTTTGAAACCTTCTTCGGATACTCCGACCCATCTGGTGTTGTACAAGGCTTTCCCGGCGATCGGAGGAGTGGTGCATACCCATTCTACGTATGCTACGTCATGGGCTCAGGCCGGTATCGATCTACCGAATATCGGCACCACACATGCGGATTATTTCAGTGGGCCGATTCCTTGTACCCGGGATATGTCTCAGGCGGAAGTCGAAGGAGCCTACGAGGAGGAAACCGGGAATGTGATTGTGGAACGTTTCCGGAAGTTGAACCCGGAATATATCCCCGGAGTACTGGTCAAAAACCATGGTCCTTTTTCCTGGGGAAAAGATGCTCACGAAGCGGTACACCATGCTGTGGTGATGGAACAAGTGGCTAAGATGGCTTTTGTGGCATTTACGGTTAACCCCCGTTTATCTATGAATCCTTATCTGATTCAGAAGCATTTCTTCCGTAAACACGGTCCGAATGCTTATTACGGACAATAAATTGAATTGACAATGCACAGTTGACCTTTACTGTCGGGTGCATTGCCGGAATATAATAGGTAAAATAAGTAATAATTCAGATTGACTGTTGAAAATGGATAGCATTATCAATTGTCGATTATCAATTTAAAATAATTATGGTTTTCGAAAATTTTGAAGTATGGTTTGTGACAGGAGCTCAGCTGCTGTACGGAGGAGATGCTGTTGTGGCTGTAGATGCTCACTCCAATGAGATGGTAAAAGGATTGAATGAATCCGGAAATTTGCCGGTGAAAGTAGTATATAAAGGTACGGTGAATTCGGCGAAAGAAATCACGGAAACATTCAAGGCTGCTAATCATGATGCGAAATGTATCGGGGTAATTACCTGGATGCATACTTTTTCTCCGGCTAAGATGTGGATTCATGGATTGCAGGAACTGAAGAAACCGTTGTTGCATTTCCATACTCAGTTTAATAAAGAAATCCCCTGGGATACCATAGATATGGATTTTATGAACCTGAATCAGAGTGCTCACGGTGACCGGGAGTTCGGGCACATCGTGACCCGTATGCGTAAACCCCGTAAGGTGGTGGTGGGGCACTGGCAGGATGAGGCCGCTCAGAAAAAAATTGCAGTTTGGATGCGTGTCGCTGCTGCCTGGGCCGATGCTCAGGATATGCTGATCCTTCGTTTCGGTGACCAGATGAATAATGTGGCTGTGACCGACGGGGATAAAGTGACTGCAGAACAGGTATTGGGGTATCATGTCGACTATTGCCCGGTGAATGATCTGATGGTTTATTATCAGGCTGTCGAGGATAAGGAGGTACAGGCTTTAGTGGCTACTTATTTTAAAGAATACGAGCATGATGCTGCTCTGGAACAGACCGGTACGGAAGCTTATACCAAAGTATGGAACTCTGCAAAAGCCGAGATCGCCTTGCGCCGTTTGTTGAAAGATACCGGAGCAAAAGGATTTACAACCAATTTCAACGATCTGGGATTGTTCGATCAGATTCCGGGTTTGGCATCACAGCGTCTGATGGCTGAAGGATATGGTTTCGGGGCGGAAGGTGACTGGAAAACGGCGGCTCTTTACCGGACTACCTGGTTTATGAGTCAGGGATTACCTAAAGGATGTTCTTTCCTCGAAGATTATACCTTGCATTTCGATGGGGAAAAGAGTGCCATCTTACAGGCTCATATGCTGGAAGTATGCCCGTTGATTGCAGAGCAGAAACCACGGCTGGAAGTACACCGGCTGAGTATCGGTATCGACAGCGAAACCGCCCGTTTGGTTTTCACCAGCAAACAAGGAGAAGGAGTTGCTGCTACTGTCGTGGATTTGGGTAACCGTTTCCGTCTCATTGTCAATGTGGTGGATTGTATCAAGAGTAAAAAATTACCTAAACTTCCCGTTGCTTCGGCTTTGTGGATACCGCAACCGAATCTGGAAGTCGGTGCAGGTGCCTGGATTTTGGCAGGAGGTACGCATCATACCAGTTTTTCGTATGACCTGACTACCGAATATTGGGAAGATTATGCCGAGATAGCAGGGATAGAAATGGTTGTGATCGACAAAAACACCACCATTCCGGAATTCAAGAAAGAACTCCGTATGAACGAAGTTTATTATATGCTGAATAAAGCACTCTGTTAATTGATAATTGACAATTATTTCTGTCAATTTTCAGTTTTCAATTAGAGAAGATATGGAAAAATACGTTATAGGTTTAGATTATGGTAGTGATTCGGCCCGGGCGATCGTTGTGAATGCGCTGACAGGGGAGACACTGGCTACTGCTGTGAAATATTATCCCCGCTGGAAAGAGGGGAAATACTGTAATCCGGCGATCAATCAATATCGTCAGCATCCGCAGGATTATATCGATGTGTTGGAAGCTTCGGTGAAAGAGGCTTTGGCGGCTTGTCCTGCCGGTACGGCGGAAAAAGTGGTGGGGATCGCTTTCGATACAACCGGGAGTACCCCTGCTTTTACCGATGCCACGGGGACTCCTTTGGCGCTCTTGCCGGAATTCGCTGAGAATCCGAACGCGATGTTTGTACTTTGGAAAGATCATACGGCAATCCGGGAAGCTGCCGAGATCAATAGACTTTGCGGAGAATGGAATATCGATTATTCGGCTTATGAAGGAGGAATCTATTCGTCGGAATGGTTTTGGGCAAAAGCTTTACATGTACTTCGTGAAGATGAGCATGTCAGGGCGAAAGCATATTCGATCGTAGAATATTGTGAATGGTTGCCGGCTTTGATCACCGGAGTGACCAAGAGTGACGATATCGTCCGCAGCCGTTGTGCCTGTGGCCATAAAGCGATGTGGCATGAACAATGGGGAGGATTACCCAGTGAGGAGTTTCTGACCACTTTAGATCCTTTGTTGGCCGGTTTTCGTTCACGCTTGTTTGAAAAGACGGAGACTGCCGATAAACCGGTAGGTAAGTTATCACCGGAATGGGCTGAACGCCTGGGGTTGACTACAGAAGTCGTGGTTGCAGGAGGTGCTTTCGATTGCCATATGGGAGCTGTCGGAGCCGGGGTCACTCCGCATACTTTTGTGCGGGTGATCGGTACATCGACTTGTGATGTCATGGTGGCTACTTATGAGGAGATCGGACATAAACTGATCAAAGGCATTTGCGGGCAGGTAGATGGGTCGGTTATTCCCGGTATGGTCGGTTTGGAAGCCGGACAATCGGGATTCGGGGATATTTATGCCTGGTTTAAACGGGTGTTGGAATTCCCGTTGAAAGAGATAGTCGGAAAGAGCGATTTGCTGGATGAGGAGATGAAAGAGCGGCTTGTGGCAGAAGCTTGCAACCGGATTATTCCTGCTTTGACGGCCGAGGCTGAAAAGATACCGGCGGAAGAAAGTACGGTTATTGCTACCGATTGGATGAACGGACGGCGCACCCCGGATGCCAATCAGTTGTTGAAGGGAACGATTACCGGATTGACTTTGGGAAGTACCGCTCCCCGTATTTTCCGGGCTTTGGTAGAGGCTACCGCTTTCGGTTCGAAGGCGATCGTCGATCGTTTCCGGAATGAGGGGGTTCAGATCGATAGCGTGATCGGAATCGGAGGAATTGCTTTGAAATCTCCGTTTGTTATGCAGACGCTGAGTGATGTTTTGAATATGCCGATCAAAGTCTGTAAGACTGATCAGGCCTGTGCCCTGGGAGCTGCTATGTTTGCGGCTACCGCGGCCGGGGTATATAACCGTGTTGAAGATGCTCAGAAGGCCATGAGCTCCGGGTTTGCTATGGAATATACTCCCAATGCTGCCAATGCGAAGCTGTATGAGGAAATCTATCGGAAATACCTGAAAGTCGGGGAGTTTACGGAAAAGGCATTGTTTTGCTGATTCTGGATGACGAAGTTAGGAAATGCCCTTTGAAAGTTTTGAACGGCTTTCAGAGGGCAATTTTCTTTTAGGGGATGTCTTTGTCGTTACATGCCCGGAGCGTCTGCTGTGATGCAGATGGTGACCCGGTTTTCTTCCGGAGTGGCGAATGGCTGGACGGTATCGCCTTGGAAGTCGGCGGTGATGCGGTCGACGGCAATGCCTTTTGCCGTGAGTGCATCGGCTACGGCCTGTGCACGTCTGGCGGAAAGCGTCTTGTTGAGACGGTGATTGCCGGTCTGCACATCGGCATATCCTGTCAGGGTAACTTGCGCTGCCGGATTTTTTTGCAGATAAGCGGCAAGTTCATCCACTTTGCCGGCTTCCTCCGGGCGGATCACAGCTGAATTGATTTTGAAGAACACATTTACCTGTATCGGCTGAAGTTTTTCTGTCTTTTTTTCAGGCACGACAACCGGTTTCGGGTCCTCTTTCGGCTCTTCTTTCGGTACGTTCCGGGGTGGGATAGAAGTCGGGGCAGCCTTTTGTGTTTTCCTGGTATATCCCTTGCCGAAGCGGATGCTCACGCCGGCAAGAATGTTGAATTGCCAGTCGGCATTTCCTGCTTTCTTCGAGTTGAAATGGTCGGATAGGGTATTGGCATTCCCTTCGAGGTTAAACGCTACGGCATCACAAATTCTGAAATTCATCCCTACTCCCAGACGGCCTGCCACGAAAGCCTTGGTGTCGTCCCATAGATATTGCAGTTTGTTTCCAGCCTCATTGAGGGCAACAGCGTCGTCATTGTTGAAAGCCATGTTGACCCCGATACCTGCAAACAGATAAGGGTTGAAGAAACGCTTGTGATTGAATCCTCCGAGGCAGTTGGCGATGTCGAAAGTGGCCTCTGCGTTCAGCTGTGCATAATTGAACTTATACTCCTGTCGGGGATTCACCCAACAGCCTTTCCCCTGCCATCCGCTGAATCCTCCGCGCAATCCCCACACGGGCGTAAAACGGTAGCCTGCCGACAGGGCTGCTGCCGGCGACACCAGGTCGGAAAACTTACCTTCTCCGATCGTATGACCGATACCTCCCTGAACCTGCATATACCAATGCGGGCGGAACTCAATTTTCTCTGTCTCCTTTTGGGCGAAAAGAGAAGTGGTGCTTGCTAAAAGCAAGGCGGCTAAAATTGTTTGTTTCATATTCATGATAATGGATTTTGTGATTAATTCATTTTCACTCCAACGGATCGTCTACTTTGTCTTTAAGGCAAAGACTCCAACGACCAAGGTAGCGAACAGGTTTAAAATACCAGTTTAGCTTTGTGTTGTCTGATGTTAATATCCTGCATTTTATTTCATTATTGTTGGGATTCTTAAATTTAATATATTCCAACGTATAATTTGCCACCGGGAATTGTCTGTATGTTTTCATGAACTCTATAAACCCCTCCCGGTTCAAACCTTGTGGTTCGCAATCCGGTTTTGCCGTGCGCAGCAGCATCAGTGCCGAATCCGGATGCCCAGACTTCATTCGATCCATAAACATGGTGACGAGGGTTTTGACAGCTGCAGAATCCTTTGATCCTACCTTCATGACATTGGGGTCGGTAGCATAGACAACCTCTGTCTTCGGGCCCTTATCGCGGCAAGCGGCAAGACCCATTGCAAGCAACAATAACAATCCTAGTATTCTCATGTGTAAAATCGTATTTGATAAAAAAGGGGGGCGCATTCACGCCCCCTCTGTCAATGATATATCCGCTTCAATATCTTATTGACCAATGGTTTTCTTAACCACAACAGGAACAGGAACTTTGAAAGTACCCCATTTGTAAGTAACCTCTACCGGTAACTCGATGGTGATATCTGCAGACAATGCTGTACTGTTGTTATGCCAGGTGATTGTACCGAAATCTCCACTTGCGATCTTATCCGTTGTCGTTTCGGAATAATCAACCCGTGCAGCAGGATACACGTCTTTCAGTTTCTTACCGCCTAACATGATGTCATCAACATTGATAGCGATTGTTTCAACACCATAGTATTCGAAATAGTTCATGTTATCAGGAACAAATTCAAATCCTCTCCAATCTACAAACTGCATAGCGTCCTTCAAAGCAAGATCAGAACCATTGTCTTTAGCATCTTCCAAAGAACCATCGGTAGCCTCGATAGAGATTGGACGCAAGAACTTCACATCGAATGTATTGTTGGCAACATCCAACTTCTGGTCACAACCGTTAACTACATTTACCTGTACTTTTGCAGTCAGAGTTTCATTTTTACCTAGGGCTAAGTGTCCGGCATAGTTCAATACTGCTTTTGCAATGTCATTATCTTGGTAAGTTACAAAGTTGTTAGTAGCATCTGCATCTGTAGTAGTCGACAATACAGCTACAGCATCTTTAGTTGCAGTTTCCTTACCATTCTGATCCAACAGGGTTGCATTCAATGTCAGGCCGTCTGTACTTACGCTTAATTTGTAGCTATTATCATCAGAACCGGATACTATAGTTTCGTCAGGAGTAACGAATACAAATTCTTTAACTAACTTATCAGCTGTGAATGAAGGATATGTCGTTTTATCAACATCGCTAATCAGTACTTTTTGTCCAACAAATACGTCAAGAATATTCTTTTCGAATTTGCAAGTTGCATCAGTCTTAGGAACCTCAACATTGAAGTGAACTTCATAGAATCCAGGAGTTCCTTTATCTTCTGCAAACCAAGCACTTGTGAATTTAGTGTTCGCATCGTCTAAAATGGCTCCTGTAGGCTCTACATTCAATTCGGCCGGTTTCCAGGTCAAGGTTACATATACATAGTGTTTCGTATTATTGGCATTTTCTCTTACGAAACGAACGATGATTTTAGCTTCTGTTGCACCTGCAGAGAATATATTGTAAGCTTCTGCCTGAGATACCTCCCATGCCAGTACGTCGGTCATTTCGCCACCAGTATTATCCTGTTTTCTGGAGGCAATGCCCAATCTCGTCGTAACTTTCTGTGCGTTGATGGTTGTGTTAGTGAATTGTTCCAGATTCGGATCGGTATAGAATTCCAATTTGAATTCACCTTCGAACTCTTCTTTAGACATATTCAATGCGGTGTAGATACCTTCCTCTACTTTAGCCCAATTCAACGGGAAGTTGTAAGAAGCAGGAGTACAGCCAACTGTGTACTTGTCGTTGAAAGTAAAGTTTGCTACATGTAATACCTCATCGACTGGAGCAACTTCTTCTTTGTCTGTGATTTTGAATTTGATGTAAGCTACAGCTACTACGTTGTTTGCAGCAGTATCAATCAAGCTTATACGTACCAACGGCATACGACCGATGGTTGAACGATTCTGCTCAGCACCGAAAGCCTGTTGTAAACCGTTTTGTGTTGTTTGTGCACGTAAAATAGAACCGTTCATTGCTGCATGAGCACTCTGAGAAGTCTTATTGTCACCTGCAAGGTATCCAATCAATTCATACTTGTACTTGAATCCGTAGGCTTTGATTTTATCGGTTGAAGCCTTTTCATCAAGACTAATATGCTTGCTGTCAGCATCATCTGCATGTGTCGCTACCAATTCAGCTACGTCGATTCCCTTAGCATTATCCCAAAGGATAGTGAATTGCGGGTCATTGGCAATAGCTTCGGCAGCTGTAGTTACAAAATGTACCTCTGTAGCTTGATATCCTTTTGCTGCATCGGCCAAAACAATATTTTTCACTTCCCTTGCTTTAACAGCGGCATAGTCGGAAGTAATCAGGGTGTCACCTTCTGCATTCTTGGTACCTACTTGCAGAGCCAAAACTGTAACTTCACCGTCTTTTTCAATGTCTTTCAGCATACCTTTGTTCAAGCCGGCCTGAACTGTCAATACACCCTTATTTACTTTGAAGTCAGTAACCTCAACATTGTGTGCACCAGCTTTAGTATATGCTTTATCTTCAGCGATGAAGAACATGTTCTCTTTTTTCAGATCGCTGACAGCAGCATTTGAAGGATTCAGGTGGTAATTTGCAACTAAATTCGGGGTTAAAGAGAAAGTTTTTCCTTCTGTGGCTTTATCAGTAGAAAAGTCGTCGTTTGCGTTAACAGTAGGCAATGTCAGAGCCTTGTAGTAGAAAGTATTGGCAGCCATAGCTTCAATTCCCTGATAGTAAAAGTCAGGTATGAATACCAAACCTTGCAGTTTTTCAGAAATCAATTTTAAGTTAACCGGTTCGTTATCGCCATATTTGATGGTGTAACCGATGACTGTACCGGCAGCATCTTTGATTTCTGTGATAGTCATTCCCGGAATGGTAACTTGAGGTAAAGTTGCTCCAGTCGGTTCGCCATCATATAAAATAGCTCCCTTTTCTCCAATAGTCAATTTTGTTCCATCAAATTCAGCCGGCGTGTCAGGCATTGTGATTGTCGGTGCAGAAATAACTTCGCCTTTATCGTTTTTTAAAGTAATGGTAACAGTTTTACCCTCTGCTTTTGTTTCCAAAGTATATTGGGTGTTTCCATCCTTAGTATCGGCATCAGCTATGGTATAAGTCACAGGATTACCGGTTGCCGGTGTGATGGTCAGTGTGCGGGTTGATTCGTCCCATTTCACATCTTTGACAAAAGCAAGAGCTCCGAAATCTTTTTTCAGATCCTCAAGGCTTTTGTTTACAGCATCGATTCGTTCATTCAGGCTGTCAATATCATCATCATAGTCTTTACAAGACTGAATTGATGTAGAGAAGCCCAACGCTGCGCACAATAAAACTGCATAAAATTTTGTTGTTTGTCTCATCTGAAATAAATTTAAAAGTGATTAGTTTCTAAAAGTTAATTGTTTGTCTATTTAATTTTTTATTAGCTATGTACAATCAGTTTTTTATTGGTTTGTATAAATATAAGATTAACATATCAATGACATAAAATAGGAAAATTCCCATGTAAATCAGATCTGATTTCTATATTGAAAAGTTTATAGATATCCAACAAAAGCGAACGTTTTTTATTGGATGATTTTTATAAAAAAATAAATTATGATGAATTATGTGTTAGCGTTTGAGAATCAAAAAATTACCTTATATGCAAATAAAAAAACCACCCCTTCCCGGGATGGTTATATGATTACACAAATTAAACGTTCGTTTTCTTTATTTGCAACTATTTCATTTTTTGCAGTTTGCTTCAGAATTCATAGTGCAAAGTAAATACTTTTTTTGGGGAATACAAAATAATTTTATATTTTTTGCAGGATCGGTGCACAAAAATTATTTACTATAAGTGAAAATTAAATTTGAGTAGTGGTAATTATCCGGTCATAATAATAAAAGGGGAGAATGAATTATTTTTCTGTGAGGTATTTCCAGAAACGGACGGGGAGGTTTTGGCGGTGCAGTTTCGGATTGATACGTTCTTTGATGGCGATGGTTTTAAAGTAGGTTCGCCAGAGTTGCTGAAAAAGTTGTTCATCTTCTGCCATCAGTTGCTGATCCAGTTTGCCGGTCAAAAGATGGGTTCCTTTGGTTTCGAAACGGACTTCATCGACTTTTTGCCGATTGTAATAATAACCGTATTCCCGTTTGATATCATACAGCAACCAGCATTGGTCGGCGAATCGGTTTTGAAAGTGACCGATAACCAAAGGCAGTACATTGTATATCGGTTCGAGGGCGGCAAAATAAGTTCCGTCGATGGTTTTTTGAAAACGGGTGAATTGGACAACCCGTAGACGTTCGTTCCCCACTTTCTTAGCGATCTGAGTGGCTTCGAGTACATCGGGATCTCCGAAGTTGATTTCGATCGGGCGGAGAGCGTCGATAGCTTTGCGGATATAACGGAATAGTAAGCGGTCGGTATCCGGAAGTTCGGACAACCAGCAAGAGGTGATAACGGATAGGCCGGCCGGAGAGAGTCTCTTTTCAAGACCTTTCCATACCCGGGAGGATTTGCGTTCATCGGTAATAATCCGAATTACCTCTTCGTGGAATAAAGGAAGGGGAACTCCTTCGGCCTGTAGTATATCCGGAAACATTTTTCGGTCATAAGCCTCGAATATACAGGTGAGTAGTCCGTCGAAGCTTTTATCATATTGGTAGACAATCATCGGCTTTTCGGTTTTATTCGAAGATAATCTTTAGCTGACGGGGATCTTCCTGTTTGCCTTTGTGTGGAATGAGTAACTGGCGTACCCGCTCGGGCCGGAGTTCCTGAACCGTCTGTAGGGGAAGTTCATTACAGGTAATGAAATATTGTGCTTTCTTCAAAACGACCCCCATTTTTTTCAATTGCGAACCATTGATTTTACCGTAGCGACGGGAGACAATGATCATTTTCGCCGATTTTACTCCTAAACCGGGAATACGGAGCAATAACTCATAATCTGCCCGGTTGATGTCTACGGGGAATTTTTCAGGATGGCGTAGTGCCCAGGCCAGTTTCGGATCGATTTCAAGGTCCAGGTCAGGATAAGAGTCGTCGACAATTTCATCCACTTTGAACTGATAAAAACGCAATAACCAATCGGCTTGATACAGTCGGTTTTCCCGTACCAGCGGCGGTTGTTTCAATTGGGGTAAACGGTTGTCGTAAGCATTGACGGGTACAAATCCCGAATAGTATACCCTTTTCATGGTCGGTCGCTGATAAAGGGCAGAAGATAACCGGAGGATATCTTTGTCGGAATCCGGAGTAGCTCCTATAATCATCTGGGTACTTTGTCCCGCAGGGGCAAAACGGGGAGCCGACCGGTATTTTTTCCGCTCTTCGGCACTTTCCAATACGCCTTGCTGGATGTGACGCATCGGTGTGAATACGCTTTGGAAATCCTTTTCGGGAGCTAATGTCTGTAAGCTTTTTTCGTTGGGTATTTCGATGTTGACACTCATCCGGTCGGCATATAATCCGGCTTCGTGGATAAGTTCCGGACTGGCTCCCGGAATTCCTTTTAAATGAATATATCCGTTGAAACGGTGGATGGTTCGTAGATCCTTGACGATTCGTACCAGGCGTTCCATGGTATAATCCGGGTTGCGGACGACTCCTGAACTCAGGAATAAGCCTTCGATGTAATTCCTGCGGTAAAATTCAATGGTGAGATTGACCAATTCGGTTACCGAGAGTGTTGCCCGCGGGATATCGTTGCTCCTGCGATTGATGCAGTAGGCACAGTCGTACCTGCAATAGTTGGTCAGCATGATCTTCAACAAAGAAATACAACGTCCGTCTTCGGCAAAGCTGTGACAAATCCCCCAGCCTGCAGCACTACCTATCGCCCCGGCTTTATGTCCCCGGGACGTACCGCTGGAGGCACAGGATACATCGTATTTGGCAGATTCTGCCAATATCTTTAACTTATCCAAAACAGATTCATCCATAGTGTCACAAAGAAAGAACTTCTTGGTGAGAAAACAAATCGAAAATAGTTAAATATAGACTTGACGGAATTATTCGGCTGTTTTCGGTGCTATCGGGACCACCGGGGCGCAGAATAATACGGTCGATTTTATGACCGGTTAAACAAGGGTTTGAGTAATAGTCGGTATTCGTGGACCAGGTTGGGAGTCAGCTTATTTTTCTCCATGCCCTCTGCCAATTCTTGCAGAGTCCAAAAACGCCCTTCGTCCACTTCATCGTTATCGATGTGGATATGGTTGTAACGGGTACATAAAAAAGAAAAAACCAGTTCCCGTTCGCGGGGACTTTCCCAAACGTAGTTACCCAGAAAACGGGCCTCGAAGTCTGTGATGCCCAATTCTTCGGAAGCCTCCCGTTTAAGTGCATCTTCGACTTTCTCATTTACGCCGATATGTCCGCCTACTGCAGTATCCCACATACCGGGCAGAAGGTCTTTTTTCATACTTCTTTTTTGCAGGAATAGTTCGTGGCGATCGTTGGTAATGTGTAAATGTACGACGGGATGGAGTAGTTTGGATCCCGAATGACAAATGCTGCGGGGGGCCTGGCCGGTAACTTCTCCTTTCTCGTCGACGATAGGCAACCATTCTTCTTTTTTCATTTTTCTCAATAAAAGACGGTTATAGATAAAAAATACGACAAAATAAGTACCTAAAATAATGTATAAGAGTGGGGTAGTGATGAATTTTGCCGTGTCCTCCGGCAAAAATAGAATGGCTGTATAGGCAAGTAGGGTATGTAGGGCGACGAGGATAAAAAGTATCCGCAACATTTTTCGCATACTTTGAAGTTGTGGTCCCGAAAGGTGGATATTTTTGCGGTAACCGGCAGGTAGAGTATGGGTAAAGTCGGTATGTGAGAAGGCGAAAAATCCTAGCAATAAACATAAAGCCGTTTCAATAATAGCCGGTTGTAGCTGTGAAAGTACCGAACCGTTTGCCCAAATGGAAATCAGACCCGGGATACAAAAAAACAAAGTAGTGAGGAGGATCATTTTGTCATATACTTTTTCCCGGATTCGGGTATAGATAAACTCGGCTCCTCCTAAAAGAAAGGCGACCCATACTCCGGTAACTGTTCCGAAAAATTCATCGGCTATGAAATAGATCCCTATCAGTAGTAAAGAGGGTAAAAGACTTCGAACAGAATGATTCATGATTTTAAAGCTATAAAACGACTGGCAAAAATAATCAATATACTTTATCTCCCCACAGCACTGCCCTGCAAAATAGCGGAAAAAAGAGAGAGACAAAACCGGAATACAGCTGGAACTGAAAATTTCTGTATTAACTTTGTAGCCCGAAACGTATTTGAAAAAGTTTGTAAAGTTTATAAACCGAATGAAAAGATAGTTTTATAAGAAAAGGATTATGTTGAAGATTGTCGGAATTATGTTGCTGGGCGTATTCACCGGGTATTTATTGAAAAATTATCAGCTCCGGTGGGTACAAAAATGGATTATGCTGGCCATTTGGTTATTGTTATTCTTATTAGGTATTGCTGTCGGTACGAACGGAGAGATTATGAATAATCTGGATACGATCGGTTTGAAAGGTTTGATCCTGGCCCTGGGAGGAGTATCGGGAAGTGTGATCCTGGCTTGGGTGGTATATCGCTTTTTTTTCATGAGGAGAGACGAGTCTTCTGTTTCCTGAGTATTTCTAAGTCGTTATTTTGATTCAGAATAAATGAAAGGAAGTTTGATTATTGTTGCTTTTTTTGTGGCTGGAGTGATTCTGGCCCGCTGGGGCGTTCTGCCTCAGGAATTGCTTCAGCAGGATTTTAGTATGTATGTTTTATACGGGTTGATGTTCCTGGTGGGTATAAGTATAGGGAGTGACCGGAAAGCCTGGGCGGCGTTGAAAGGTCAGCAGCTACGGATTGTACTGGTGCCTTTGGCGACGATTGTCGGCACGTTGGCAGGAAGTATAGGGGTTAGCTTTCTTTTGACCGATATCCGTTTAACGGATTGTCTGGCTATCGGTTCGGGTTTCGGTTATTATTCCTTGTCGAGTATTTTTATCACAGAATATAGAGGGGCGGAATTGGGCACAATCGCTTTGACTACTAATATTATACGTGAGATCATTACTTTGTTGGGAGCTGCTGTTCTGGTCCGTTGCTTCGGAAAATTGGCTCCGATCTGTTCCGGTGGTGCTACTACGATGGATACTACCTTGCCGGTTATTACCCGATTTTCAGGTAAAGAGTATGTGATTATTGCGATATTCCATGGGTTTGTAGTGGATTTCAGTGTGCCTTTTCTGGTCACTTTTTTTGCGAAACTTTAGATTATTATTTATTCGTCCCAATTGTGGAAAAAGGTTTAGATGGAAGAATAACTCTTCATCTTAAACCTTTTTTTCTGTTTCAGCAAGTTGAAAATATTGCCTCCGCTTTTATCGGAAGACCAGGGAGGGGTATTTCGTTTTTTACTTCCTTTGAGAAAATAAAAAAGCGTCCCGTTTTCCGAGACGCTTTTTAGTTTCAGTAAAACTGATTATTTCACAGTTGCCATATGAGCGATCAATTCCAATACTTTGTTTGAATACCCCCATTCGTTGTCATACCAGGAAACGAGTTTCACAAAGCTCTTGTTCAAAGCAATACCTGCTTTTGCATCGAAGATAGAAGTACGGGCATCTCCTAAGAAATCAGAAGAAACGACATCTTCGTCAGTGTATCCCAGGATACCTTTCATTTCGCCTTCTGAAGCTTCTTTGATAGCAGCTTTGATTTCATCGTAAGAAGCTTCTTTAGCTAAACGGAAAGTCACGTCTACTACAGAAACGTCCAGAGTCGGAACACGGAATGACATACCGGTCAATTTTCCGTTCAGTTCGGGAATAACTTTACCTACAGCTTTAGCAGCACCGGTAGAAGAAGGGATAATATTACCTGCAGCAGCACGGCCACCTCTCCAGTCTTTCATGGAAGGACCGTCGACAGTTTTCTGAGTAGCGGTAGTTGAGTGTACTGTGGTCATCAAACCTTCGATAACACCGAATTTATCGTTGATTACTTTGGTCAGCGGAGCCAGACAGTTGGTTGTACAAGAAGCGTTTGAAACGATCGTTTCGCCGGCATATTTCTTGTTGTTGACACCCATAACGAACATCGGGGTATCGTCTTTGGAAGGTGCAGACATCACTACCCGTTTTGCACCAGCTTTGATGTGAGCTTCAGCTTTTTCTTTTGTCAGGAAAAGACCGGTTGATTCAACCACATACTCAGCGCCTACTTCATCCCATTTCAGGTTTGCAGGATCTTTTTCAGCAGTTACACGGATAGCCTGACCATTGACAACCAATTTACCGTCTTTTGCTTCTGCAGTTCCGTTGAAACGACCATGCATCGTGTCATATTTCAGCATGTATACCATGTAGTCTACATCGATCAGGTCATTGATTCCTACGATTTCGATATCGTTACGAGTCATAGCTGCGCGGAAAACCAAACGGCCGATACGACCGAATCCGTTGATACCAACTTTAATCTTTGCCATTTTTATTGTTTTTAAGTGTTATAAAATTATCATTTCCTTTCAAAAGTACGGAAAAAATTCCTGATATGGTTCAGTAAATATCGAAAAAAAATGAAAAAAACAACTCAAACGATTTCAATTTTCAGTTGGAAACGCATTATCCTGAAAGGATTTACGAATAAGTGTAATGTTGGGACAGAATACCTGATTAGCGAGTTCGTTGTGAACTCTGATTGGCGAACTTTCGGTTCTGACCGATGAATGGGGACAGGAATCTCAGCTGGGCCGATCAGTGTGGCGCTAATCAGGATTTGAAAGGAATACTAATTGCAGTAAGTCAAATGTTTCACCTTTTTGATTTCTTTTACAGTGGCCATATGTGCGATCAGGTCTAACATTTTATTGGAATATCCCCACTCATTGTCATACCAGGCAATCAGTTTTACAAATTTATTATTAAGGGCGATCCCTGCTTTTGCATCGAATATACAGGTTCGGGCATCTCCTATGAAATCGGAAGAAACGACTTCTTCTTCTGTATAACCTAAAATTCCTTTCAGTTCTCCTTCGGAGGCCTCTCTTACTGCCGCTTTGATCTCCTCATAGGTCGTCTCTTGGGCTAAACGGAAGGTCACATCTACGACAGATATATCCAATGTCGGGATGCGGAAAGACATACCTGTCAGTTTGCCGTTCAATTCAGGGATGATTTTGCCGACAGCTTTTGCTGCTCCCGTTGTGGAAGGGATTATGTTGCCGGCTGAGGCACGTCCTAACCGCCAATCTTTTTTCGAGTGAGCATCGACCGTACGCTGACTGGCTGTCGTAGCATGTACGGTAGTCATCAATCCTTCTACGATACCGAAATGTTCATGGATGACCTTGGTCAATGGGGCCAGACAATTGGTTGTACAGGAAGCACTGGAAACGATTGCGTTGCCGTCGTAAGTTTGATGGTTTACCCCCATAACGAACAAAGGTGTATCGTCTTTAGCGGGTGCCGACATAACGACACGTTTTGCACCGGCACGAAGGTGAGCTTCCGCTTTTTCACGGGTAAGGTAGTGACCTGTTGCTTCGACGACATAATCTACTCCGGCTTCTCCCCACTTCAAACCTTCCGGTTCGCGGCTGGAAGTTACGAGAATGTGGCGTCCATCGACATACAATTCACCGTCTTTGATCTCGATCGTTCCGTTGAAACGCCCGTGTACGGTGTCGTATTTCAGTGTATATACCAAATAATCCAATTCGCTCGGATCGTTGATTGCCACGATTTCAATATCGTTTCTGGTCATTGCTGCGCGGAATACCAAACGGCCGATACGGCCAAATCCATTGATACCCACTTTAATTTTTGTCATTTTTTTCTTTTAGTTTAAAATTGGTTATTTATTTAGTGTAAAAAAATCAAAATACGAGCTCTACGGACTGTAAAACAGTCCGTTTTTTATTTACTCAAACGTTTGCGTTAGGATGGATAAAAAAAAGCACTATCTGTCAGCCGACTATAAGCCGGACATTTACGATCGATAGCGCATGAAGATAAAAGGCTCAGCAAAAATAAACTGAAAATAAAACCGATAATTACTTTTTTCATTTTCATAATAATAATCTTAAGTTGCTATCTAATCATGCTTCCAAGATTCAGAATTATTATTTATGCACTTCGTTTTAATAGGTTCCTAAAAATTGATGGAACAAACAAACCTGTCGTTTCGATGGATTACCTAAAAACTTTAACGTGTGCAAATGTATAATAAAATTTTGAATCCCAAAAATTAGTAGGAAAGATTATTCAGAGCGGCTGAATCTTATTCGAACATCTCGCTTGTAGACAAGGAATTATTACAAAATGGAGGGAGAAAAAATAAAAATGTAAGTTTTTTTTGATTTTTTCTTTGAAAAAATTTGTGCAAACGTTTTAAATACCTATCTTTGTCGCGAGATATAGAAATTATATTGCTTTATAAGTGTAGTAAATTTATTGTTAGTGTGTTTAAAAAGAGGCTGTGAAGCCTCTTTTTATTTTATGATCAAATTTTATATTTTGTTATAAAATGCTGATTTGTAATATATTACTGGTAAATGAGGTGATTTTGAATCGGTCGTCCGGGCGATTTCCGATAATCCAGGCTATTTTTTCATCCGAAAGCAATAATAAACATTCCTGTTTTTGCTTGCTGCTGAATTTTTGATCTCTGAAAAAATCACTGAGTTTTTTCTTGCTTTTTTTCATCCCGATCGGACAAAAATAGTCTCCGGCTTGCCAATTACGGATAAGCAGGGGAAATTGGAGTTTGTCGGCATCCAGACAAGCGATATCGGGTTGCTGTGGAATCACAAACTCTTCTGTACGGGGGAAGAGCGTAAATTCGACTTTTAGTTTTCCGATCGTATAAATACCTGTTGTTGGAATTGAAACGATTGTCCGGCTGCATTTGCTGTTGTCGTAAAGCCGCCAGAATATTCTGCCTCTTTCCAGGGTATGATGGCCGGCGATGAATTGTTTGCCGGGGATAGCTGTATGCGTATTCAGAATGTCACGGATCTGGACTTTGTTAAAACCGAAAGGTTTCAAGGTTTCATATAAAAAAGTATAAGGGGCGGGTGTGGCCAGCGTTTTGGAAATATGAATCAATAATTCGTCTTCCTCGCAATCCAGAATTTCTTCCTGAAACCGATGAATGCCGTATTGAAAGATTTCTTCTGTTTCTTTCAGGGTTTCGCAATTTTCGGTCATGGTATCCAGAAACGAAGGATTGATTTCTTTGAGGACCGGGATGATCTGGTGGCGTATTTTATTACGCACATAATCCAGTGAATTATTGGTGGAATCGGTCCGAAACCCCAATTGGTGGTCTTCTATGTATTTCAGTATATCTGTCCGCGAACATGGGAGCAGAGGACGAAGGATGTCTCCGTTGATGGATTTTATACCGGTTAGCCCTTTTATACCTGTTCCCCGGCAGAGATTGATCAAAACGGTTTCGGCAACATCGTCGGCATGATGGGCGACGACAATGTAATCCATCTTTTTCTTTTCTTTCATTTCCCGAAACCAGGTGTAACGGAGTTCGCGGGCTGCCATTTCTACACTAAGTCCGTTTTCGCGGGCATACTTCAGGGTATCGAATTTTTTGACGCTGTGAGCGATGCCGTAACTATCACAGAAACGTTTGACAAATTGTTCGTCCATGTCCGATTCTTTACCCCTTAACGAAAAATTGCAATGCAAAACCAACATCTTCAGATTCAGGTATTTGAATGCATGTAACATGCATATGGAGTCAGCTCCGCCGCTGACGGCCAATATAAATCCTGCATCCCGGGAGATGTGATGTTGTTGAAGAAAATTTTTAATCGTTTCCTGGATCATAATATGAATAAGGTAAAAAGCTATAAGCCGGATGATCAGATTTCACTGAGCTCTAACCATCTCATTTCTTTTTCGTCTAAGATAGCGATTATTTCAGCAATACGGTTGGATTGCGCTACTAGTTCTTCGGGGGACAGGCTTCCGGAATTTAATGCGGTTTCGATGATTGTTTTCTCTGTGTTCAATTGTTCCATGTCTGTTTCGAGCTGTTGCATTTCCTGGCGTTCTTTAAAGCTCAGTTTGCGTTTTTTCTCTACAGAATTATTCGGAGTGGATTGGGGCTGCTCTGTTTTTTTCTTTTCTTTTTCAATTTTCTCCAGTTGTTCTTTTTCTTCTTCTTTTTTATTCTTATAAACGGTATAATTACCGGGGAAATCTTTAACGATTCCGTTCCCTTCGAAAGCAAAAATCCGGTCGACCACTTTATCGGTGAAAAAACGGTCGTGGGATACGATCAACAGACAACCTTTGAAGCCTTTCAGATACTCTTCCAGTACATTCAACGTGATGATATCCAGATCATTGGTTGGCTCGTCCAGGATCAGGAAATTCGGATTGCCCATCAATACGGTAAGCAAATACAATCGTCTTCTTTCCCCTCCGCTCAACTTTTCGACCAGGGAATATTGCTGTTTGTCGGTGAACATGAAATATTCCAGGAATTGAGAAGCGGACATAATTCGCCCGTTGCCCAGATCGATGCGTTCGGCAATGTTTTTTACGATATCGATCACCCGGTCCGTTTCATTGAAAGCGATACCGGATTGTTTGTAGTAGCCGTAAACCACGGTTTCACCGATCGAAATCGATCCGCTGTCCGGTTGCAGATTTTGGGTAATAATATTCAGGAACGTAGATTTGCCCACTCCGTTTTTCCCGACAATACCGATTTTTTCTCCCCTGACGAATTTATAAGAGAAATCGCGGAGTATACAATGCCCGTCGAAGCTTTTAGATACATGGTCGAGTTCCAGGATTTTTTTACCCAGTCGTTTACCCTGGATGTCCAGTTCCAATTTTTTCTCTGTCGTATTCTGAGAGGCTGTTTCTTTGAGTTTGTAAAAGTTGTCTATCCGGTATTGTGCTTTATGACTACGGGCCTGAGGCATCCGGCGCATCCATTCCTGTTCGGTACGTAACAGGTTACGGGCCTTGTCGATGGCGGCATTGCGGTTTTCGATCCGTTCCTCTCTTTTTTCCAGGTAGTAAGCATAGTTACCCGAATAAGAAAACAGACCGAATTCGTCGATTTCGATAATCTGATTGCATACCCGGTCCAGAAAATACCGGTCGTGAGTGACCATCAACAGGGTGGCATTCGATTTACCCAGGTATTCCTCGAGCCATTCGGTCATTTCGATGTCCAGGTGGTTGGTCGGTTCGTCCAGGATTAAGAAATCCGGATTACTGATCAATACTTTGGCCAGGCCGACTCTTTTTTTCTGTCCTCCCGAAAGCTGGCCGATTTTTTTGTCATAAGTATCGATTTTCAGTTCCGAGAGGATTTGCTTGATCGTTGTGTCGTAATCCCAGGCCGAATGGATATCCATTTCGGGAATCAGTTTTTCTAAAGCTTCGGTATGGTTGTGCGCAACTGCTTCTTCATAAGCTTTAATCAGCTTCAACACAGGAGAATCCGAGTGGAATACTTCTTCGAATACAGAATTTTCGGGATCTAAAGCCGGATCCTGGTCCAGGATACCCACTGTGATATCGTTTCTGAAAATTACCGTCCCGCTCTCCGAGGTATCTTTTCCGGCAATAATCCGCAAAAGCGTGGATTTACCCATTCCGTTTTTGGCGATCAAGGCTACTTTTTGTCCTTTACCGATCCCGAAAGATATATTTTCGAATAACAGTTGCTCGCCGAACCGTTTGCTGAGATTATCTACTTGTAAATAACTGATCATAATTTTATGTGTAATGCGGGACAAAGATAAGAAATTAATGACTACTCAGGTATTTTTTCCGTTCTTCTTCCGGAAAGTGCTCGATGGCATAGCGGAGCATGGTGCGGGGCATCCGGCTGGAACGGGAAGATAAAAAGTCTTTCAATACCTGACGGTCTTTTTTGCCGGTTTCACGGAGCAACCAGCCGACGGCTTTGTGGATCAGATCGTGGGAGTGGTTCAGAAGCAGGTCCGAAATAGCCAGACAGTCCCGGAAATCTCCTTGCCGGACAAAATGCATACAGCTGACTATAGCTATCCGCTGTTCCCACATATTGGACGAGTGGGCTAAAACATACAATATCCCGCGGTCTTTATCTGTCAACCATACTCCCAAAAGCTTGTAGCAGGTGAGGTCTACCAAATCCCAATTATTGATGTTTCGGGTTTGTGAAAGGTAGAAATCGACGCAGGTTTGCCGGAAAGCTTCGTCTTTGTTTTTAGTAAATTGGTCTACCAGGATAAGCAAGCCGGTTAGCCGGATTTCATGGTAGGGAGAAGAGATCAACTCGGCTAAGACCGGAGGTGTTGCTTTACGGTATTTCAGTGCTATGCTTCTTTGTTCGGGAACGGTGATTCCCAGGAAAAGATCTCCTTCTCCGTATTGACCTTTCCCGGTTTTGAAAAAACGGGAAAGGTGTGCGGCTTTATCCGGATTACCGAGGGCATTTAATTCGGCTATGATGTCTTGTGCCGTCGGAGTGGCATGGGTTTCGGGCTTCATCAGTTCAGTTTTTTTCGCCACACCAGCTGCTCCAGCAATAAAGCCGATACAGCGATCAGGATAAACCAGCCGGTGAGGTATTTGTTATTATCTTGTAAAACAATCTCTTTTACTAATTCGCTATTGTGATCGAAGCAGGTTGTTTTAATATCTGGCACCTTGCTTCGGGGAAAATATTGGCTTAGTTCCTGTTCCTTACAAAATTCCATTTGTGATTCGGTACGGTCGTAGTTCCAGGCCAGTACATCGACCAGACGGTCTTCCTGGTATACTTCGAATAATCCTGCTTCTTGTATGGTCGTTGCGTTGGTGAGTTGCAGGTCGCCACTGAAATTTTTCCGCACCTCAGGGATAAATTCAAAGGTGTGGTTTTCGTTCCGGATTTGCAGGGGTTGGTTGGTCTGGATCGTTCGGGTATTCAGAAGTACGGGAGCGGTGGTATTCAGAAAGTAGGAGGTATGAAGACCGGTATTGACCTGAAAAGCCATGTTGACCAAAAGTGGTACGAACAAAGGATGAAATACCAGATCACTGTCGGTGGGCAGAAAGTTGAAAGCAGAAAGGTAAAGATTTCCTTTGCCGTAATGCCGGGATACCAATAGAGGTGCCGAGTGTTTATCCGATAATAAGATTTCGGTATGGGCGGGTAAAATAAGCCGGTAATACTGACGGATTTGAGGGAGTATTGTTTTAATATCCGGTTGTTCGAATGCATCCCGGAATAAGGCTGCCTGGGTTTCGATATGAGCGATTACGGTATTGGTATCCCGTTTGTCGTAGCGGGGAGCTTGTATTTTTTGTAAGAATTTATTCTGAACTTCGGGAGAGGAAGAGGCCGGAAGAACCAATAGATTGCCTCCGTTCATCAGATAGTCTTCCCACATGCTTTCCAGACCCGTAGAACTGTCGGTCAGACCGTCCAGGATAATCAGGCTGTAGCGGGGAAGGTTTTGCCGGACTGCCTGGTTGACAGGAATGGAGGTAAAACTAAAATGGCTGGAATCCGAAAATAGTTTTCCAAAATAGGGATTTTCCTCCTGTTGCCATAAATACAGAATTTCGGTATTTTCACTGACCGGATAGGCAAAATAAAATGTATTGTCGAAAAGGACCGGAAAATCGGAGATTTCTACCGTTCCCTTATAAAAGTCTTCTGCTGTGTTCAGATAACTGATTTCAACCTTCTTTTCGCTATGGGCTTCGAGATCGGTTTGGATGATGCTGCGCTTTTTTCCGTTGATCGTCAAGGTGAGCGGAATATGGTGAAAATCCCTGTCTGAAGTGTTGACCAGGGTGATATATACTGTTTCGGATTGATTTTGTTTATGGAAGGCTTGCCCGAAGTTCACTTCTTTGATATAGAGATTACTTCGGTTTTCAGGTTTCATCATCAGAAAGACGGATTCCAGGGTTGAGTCGGTGGTGATGTGTTGGAAATCACAGTTCTTTTTCTGGAAATCAGAAATCAGGAATAGCGTACCCGGCTGGTTTTCTCCCGATTCTTTTACTTCTTTATAGACTTGAGAAAGTGGTTTAGTGGCCGGGCTGATTTTAAGATTCCCGATAGCCTGGAGCATTTTTTCTTTATCCAATGTGACCGGAAGAACTTTATCATTGGTGAACAAGCTGAAACGGCTACCGGCGGGATAGGTATCGACGATGTCGAAAAGATGTTTTTTCGCTTCTTCGAAAAGACTTCCTTGCGAACCTGTATTGGTCATCGAGAAAGAATTGTCGGCGTAGATAAAAATCCGGGGAGTGGTCGTTGCGGGCAAAGCTTTTCCTTCCGGGTTGAGATAGGGGGTAGCAAAAGCGATGACGATACAGCTTAAAGCTAATAGACGCAGAAACAACAACACTAAATTTTTTAAACGTGAACTGTTTTTCTTTTGCTTTTGTAAAGCTTCCAGAAAGTTGAAGTTGCTGAAATAGACTTTTTTATATCGCTTTAAACTGAACAAATGTAATAGAACAGGTATAACCAATAACAGTAATCCGTATAGAAATACCGGATGTAGAAATTGAATGACTGATAACATAAATACTCGATTTATCGATTAAATATACCTGATTGAGGGTACCGACTATTTGCGGGAGTAAAAGTAGCAATAATTTCTGTTTTTCGGGATAAGTTTATCCCGGAGAGTGAGGCGGTTTGTATATCTCTGACTGTCAGTTTGAAAAAATGAATTGTTAGTAAAAAAGCCGTTTTTGTTATTAAAAAGGTATTCAAAAATCAAAGAGATAATTTTTTTAATTGTACTTTTACGACAAATATCATAAAATGGGAATTTATGTCTAAGATCATTGCTATTGCAAATCAAAAAGGTGGTGTCGGAAAAACAACAACTTCAGTGAATCTTGCTGCCAGTCTGGCAGTTTTAGAGCAAAAAATTTTGTTGGTAGATGCAGATCCACAGGGAAATGCTTCGTCTGGATTGGGATATGACGTGCAAAAATTAGGAGATTCGACCATCTATGAATGTCTGGTCGACGGACTGGAAGCAGAAAAGGCAACATTGAAGACTGAGATCGACCGTTTAGCTTTATTACCTTCTAACATTAACCTGGTCGGAGCTGAAGTAGATATGATGAATCTGGAGGACCGTGAAAATATCATGAAGAAAGTGCTTGCACCGGTGAGGGATAAATACGATTATATTCTGATCGACTGTTCACCTTCTTTGGGACTGATTACCGTAAATTCACTGACAGCTGCCGACTCTGTGATTATTCCGGTGCAATGTGAGTATTTTGCTTTGGAAGGACTTGGAAAATTGTTGAGTACGATAAAACTGATTCAGAAACGGTTGAATACCGATCTGGAGATCGAGGGATTTGTGTTGACGATGTACGATGCCCGGTTGAGGTTGTCGAATCAGGTGGTTGAAGAGGTGAGAAAGAATTTTCAGGATATGGTGTTCAAGACATTGATCAACCGGAATACGAAACTGGCAGAAGCTCCCGGATTCGGACAGCCTGCTATCCTCTACGATGCAAATAGCCGTGGATCTGAAGACTATATGTTGTTGGCACAAGAGTTGATTAAAAGAAATTTGGAATAAAAGTAGATCTACATTAAAATAAATACAGAAGGAAGATTTTCGATTTACGATCGTATCCCTTTTTTATATCGAATCGTAAATTTATAATCAAAATGAAATAGAGTTATGGCAAAAAAAAATGTATTAGGACGGGGGCTGGGAGCCCTGATTGCTGATGCGGCTGAAGAACCGGTGACCAGAGAGATTGTCGTATCGGCCATACAAGAGTTGAATCTTGCCGATATCCGTCCCAATCCTTTTCAGCCGAGAACGGAGTTTGACGAGGAGGCTCTGAGTGAGTTGGCTGCCTCTATTAAAGCGATAGGAATTGTACAACCCATTACCGTAAGGGCTGTCGAAGAAGGGAAATATGAGATTATTGCCGGAGAAAGAAGATTCCGGGCTTCCAAATTAGCCGGCTTGTCGACTATTCCGGCTTATATTCGTAAAACAGAAGACGATAGTCTGCTGGAATTAGCTTTGATCGAGAATATTCAGCGTGAAGATCTGAATGCGATCGAGGTTGCCATCAGTTACCAGCGTTTGATAGATGAATGCAATCTCACTCAGGATGGCTTGAGTGAGAGAGTAGGGAAAAAAAGAGCTACTATTGCCAATTATCTTCGTTTATTGAAATTGCCTGCTCAGATTCAATTGGCTGTCCGGGATAAAAAAATTTCCATGGGACATGCACGGGCGATATTGGGAGTAGAGGACCCGGATACCCAGCTGATGATCTTCGAACAGATTCTGGAGTATGATTTCTCGGTGCGGAAAGTGGAAGAGATCGTCCGGGAATTGGTACATCCTCAGGTGGAAGAACCTGCAGAGGCTCCGGTCGTTGAAGATAAACCGAAGAAGAGTAACGAGATCGGAGATTATATCGAGTTGCAAAAACATCTGTCACGGCGTTTCGATACCAAGGTGGAACTGAAACGCAATGAAAGCGGGAAAGGAAAAATTATTATAGGCTTTAAGTCTGATGCAGAACTGGAAAAGATCATCGAGTTGTTGGATAAGATTGAATGAGAAAAATTGTTTGTTTGATAGTAGCCATTCTGGCAGGACTTAGTGTGAAAGCATTGAGTTTATCGCAAGATTCGGTGACTCAGCTAGTAACTGCCGACGATACGCTTAAAGCTTTTGAGAAGATCGTCCGGAAACCTCATTCTCCTCATAAAGCCACGATTATGGCTATGCTTCTTCCCGGATCGGGACAGATATACAACGGACAATGGTGGAAAGTGCCTATCCTGTACGGGGGTATGGCTGCCGATATTTATGGTATTGCCTGGAACCAGAAGCGTTTCAAGGAGTATCGGGATGCTTATGTCGAATGGGTGCAGTATCTGGATGCGAAAGCCAAAGATCCGGATACGCCTTATCCGCAAAATCCCGCGTGGGATAAAATTCCCAAAGCTTTCGATGTGGAGACCGATCCTTATTTGCAAACATCCCAGGGACAAACCTGGTTTAAAAATACGTTGAGTAACCGGAAAACTTCTTTTAAGCGGAACCGGGATTTGTGCTATATTGTGATGGCCGCTATTTATGCCATTAATATTATCGATGCCACGGTGTATGCGCATTTTTATGATTTTGAGATAGATGATAATCTGAGTTTTAATTTACAACCTACTTCTTCCTATAGTCCTGTTAGCGGAGGAAGTATCGGTTTGACTTTAACTTTTAATTTTTAACGCGAGATGATACGTTTTTTGTTTTTTGCTGTATCCTGTCTGCTATATCATGCTGTATGCGGGGTGAATGTGGTGTCTAAAGATAGTGTTGCTTCGGTAGAGCAAGATACTGTAATTGAAAATCAGATTATAACGGATTCTATTCCGGAATCTTTTCTGGAGAAATTGGATTATTATTATACGAGCTGGTATACAGGGAAACGGGATAGTACTTATTATGTCGATTCGCTTTGTATAGCAGAGAGTTGTAAAAATATTGTTCCCTGTAACGATTCGGTTTATCTGTTGCGTTTGGATTCTTTACAATCTGCCGTTCCATTGTCGTTCAACGATATTGTCCGTACGTACATCGAACTGTATACGGTGAAAAAACGGTTGCAGGTAGCCAATATGTTAGGACGGAGTGAATATTATTTCCCCATTTTCGAAGAAGCGTTGGATGCAGAGTGTATGCCTTTGGAACTGAAATATTTGCCTGTAATCGAGAGTGCTTTAAATCCGAAAGCTTTATCCAGGGCGGGGGCCTGTGGATTGTGGCAATTCATGTACGGCACAGGGAAAATGTATAAGCTTGAAATCAATTCCTATGTCGACGAACGCCGTGATCCGGTAAAAGCAACTCAGGCGGCAGTTCGCTATCTGAACGATCTGTATGCTATTTATGAAGACTGGATTCTGGTGATAGCTGCTTATAACTGTGGGCCGGGGAATGTCAATAAAGCGATTCGTCGTTCCGGAGGAAAAAAGAATTATTGGGATATATACTATCATCTGCCTAGAGAGACCCGGGGATATGTGCCCGCTTTTATCGCTGCGAATTATGTATTCGCTTATTATAAAGAACATGGTATTTTCCCGATAGAATCAACCTTGCCGCCGATGTGTGACAGTATTATGGTGAACGATGCTTTGCATTTCGAGCAAATTGCGGCCAAGCTGGATTTTTCTGTTGAAGAATTGCGTGATTTGAACCCTCAGTACCGGGCCGACGTTATTCCTGCCGGTTTTGGAAAATCGTACGCTTTGAAGATGCCTTATAACCATATCGGTAGTTTTATCGATAATCAGGATTCTATTTTTGCTTGTAACCGCAGTAAATATTTCAACGATAGCGATCGGACCGCCGATCCTAAAAACCGGATTAAAGTGCATGCACAGGCTTTGGGACAGGACGGACGGGCCCGTTTGGTATATACTGTGAAAAGTGGTGATGTACCCGGAGCTATTGCTATGAAATTCAATGTCCGCTTGGCCGACCTGAAATACTGGAACAACCTCAATAAACGGATGACGATCCGGCCGGGGCAAAAATTGGTGGTGTATGTACCTGAGAAAAAAGCCAATCAATACAAGAATAAGGCTGCTTATACCGGTAAGGAAGATAACGTAGCCTCAGCCCCGAAAGTCGAAACGATCGATGGTGAGTTTGTATTGTATACCGTCCGGAAAGGAGAAAACCTTTGGTCTATCGCCAAGAAATATCCGGGAGTATCGAATAAGGATATTATGCGCTGGAACGGAATCTCTGAAAATCAGGTCAAAGACATTCGTCCGGGACAAAAGTTAAAGATAAAGATTTAGTTTAATTTTTTTCATTAAGAATAATATACAACTTTCAAATTAGGTATTAATTAAAAAACACCCAATTTTACAAATTTGGGTGTAAAATTGGGTGTATTTTTGTAAAATGCTGATAATCAGCATTTGTCGTGGAGCAGCAGGGAATCGAACCCTGGTCCAAACACGGAATCCATATGCTTTCTACATGCTTAGTCACTTATTGGTTTTCGACGATGGTCCGGAAAGTGACACCCAAGCCATCGCTTATCCTCTTAAATTTTCGCCTTTCGCCAAAGGTGGGCTAAGACTAACCTTAAATTGACTGCACCCCGTATGCCGACCGGAATAAGGTGGGAACCACTGGCGGGATGTCTCGTCTCCGATTAACAATAAGTAAAATGAAATGTTTCTATATTTTGGTGCACCTTCAAAAGTGCACCAATTTTCTTTATAACAGGACACCTAAAAGTGCACCAAATTTTATAATATATTATTGAACTCTCTTTGTTTTTTATTCTTTAATGGTTATTCTTCATAGGCAATTACATTTAAAGTTTATACTTCTTGTCTATCGTAATGGAGTAATAAAATACTGACTTTATATACTCTTATACTCATATACTTTGAGTTGGTGGAAAATTTGGTAAAAGGTATATATAACTGAAATTTCATACCAGACTGAACATATCATTCCAATCCAGACGGTTAATCGTTGTGTTAGAATACTTCAAATTCACAATGTTCAGATGTATAAGATTAGATGTATAAGTGAATATTTTGCAAAGCCCAAAAATAGTCATTCTTTGTAAGTTGTTGAATATAAAAATAATAACCACCAATAAAGAATGTAAAAATTCGATTAGAATAAAGAATAGGACTTAAGTCTGACAAAACAGGCCTTTGTATTACTTTGGGTGTTTTATCTCTTACATATCCCTTTTTTAGTTGGGAATAAAGTAGGTGTTACAATATAAGGACATGAATCTATATAAAGGCAATCAAAGCATTTATGGTATATACATAGAAAACATTCTATTTCATGTATTTTAAAATCTTTCAATCCTAAATCATCAAATTTATCTCTGTTGACAGACTTTCCATGAATACATAATTTATGTGCCCCCCAACTAGCCCCTTGTTGCAAATATACTTCAGTGGGTTCTAATCCTTTTAGATAGGCTATTCGTATGGCAGTATCATATATAGCTAAACGCCCTATTTTGTATATTTTACAAGATTTAATTATTGTATATATGTCATCAAATGACTTTGCATTTTCTAGTTCTGTTTCTTTCTCCAAAACTTTTTGTGCAAACTCTTTTAAAATATTAGGATTAATTCGTCTTTGATGACCATGTTTAATATTAGAACTGTTGTATGATGTAGCTGCGCAGTAGAGGTCTTTGTAGCTTTCTAAATCAGCCTTTATATTTTGCCTATCACGTTCTAAAAAGGCATTTATCAGTTTTATATCTACCTTATTCATCCTATAAAATTAATTACTCACTGCATTTATTAATGTGCGCTATCTTCCCAAAGATACTAATATTCTTCATTGATGATTCTAAGTTAGTGTACTATTTTGTAAAAGGTATATATAACTGGAATTACTCTATTTTCTCACCACCATAAAAAGAAAGCCAGCAAGCGTAAACCTGCTGACTCTTTTCTACATTATTACTCTCAATATCTAAGTATCAAGAATAGTAAAATTGGTAATAATTTATTTTACTACTCTCCAATTTTTATTCTCTGCGATACTATAATTGCCATAGGGTGCACTAATTGAGATATAACCTGCTTCTTTCCCAGTCCAATTCGGCAAAGCATTATATATATTATTCATTGCTGTTTCTGAAAATTGATTATTAGAGCAATGTAACTCTTCCAATACTATGCATTTACTAATATCTAAAGTAGTTAATTTATTACCACTACACTCCAAAACAGTTAACGCTGTACATGTACTGACATCCAAAGTTGTCAATGAACAAGCAGAATAAAATTGTAATTCTGCTATTGAAGTACATCCACTTAGATTTATTGAGTTTATAGGGACATCTAATGAAATACTTTTCAAACCAATACATCCATTAGCATTGAAATTTAACTTACTACCATCCTTATTAGCCTCTTCGTCACTAAATCCGACTAAGGTTGTAGGACATTTAGTTGCATCTATCAAAGTAACAGTACAATCATAATAGAACATATCCATTTCTATATTGTCGATGTTCTTGATTGTAACAGTGTATTCCCCCTTTTGTGCATAAGTATGTTTTTTTCAATATAATACATATCATCATCTTTCTCTCCCTTATATTCATTTTGCTTTCCATCTCCCCAGTTAACATGAATAATCCCTAATTGAGGTGATTCTATCTGAAAGCTAAAAGTTTCGTCCTCAACCACTATTGTTAAAACTTCTTTATCAGAATTAAGTGGAGAAGGAGTTTCATTATCTTTTGAACACGCTGTAAACATTGTAGCATACATAGCTACCATTAATAAAATAAATATCTGTTTCATGGTCTTTCTATTTATTTAAATAATTCGTCAATATTTCTCTAAAATCACATCAACATAAGGGCTATATCCTTCTCTGTCAATACTTACTTCTTTAACATTAAGTCCACAGAATTTCATTGATGATTTGATACTTCTTAAATGTCCTTCCAATTCAGCTCCATATATTGCAACAGAGCCAATATTACCATTCAAATCAGGACAAAACATAAACTTGTTTCGTAAGTTCCCATTTAGAGAAATATCAAGATTAACAATTCCATTTCTAAAGTCATTGACTGTTTCAATTTGATACTTACTAAATGTAGGATGCGATGAGAAATTGTTGTAGATGGTATTTATCATCTGCAAACTTCTTTCGTTAAGATGATTCATAAGAAAATAGATTTAGCACCCCAGATTCCCAGAAAGGCAAGTTTATAAAATAAAGAAAGCGTGGGAACTGCTTAGTTTATCTGTCTTAAGGTATCGCCAAACACCCAACTGAAAATAAACAACCAACCCACGCTTAACCTTATATATTTGAGTAATATATATGGCAAGCGAACGTTTGTATCGTTTATCCTTTCAGTTTTTGAAATTGGCGATTTCTAAGACAAGGATAAAAACTAAAACGCTTCTATAAAACTAATATGTCTGTCATGGTTGGATTTCTCCTTACATAACATCACAAATATAGTTAATTTTCGGCATCTACAAACGTTCTGTGGGTTGGTTGTAAGACAAAAATAAGCAAGTTTAATCAATGAACCATCTATACTCTGAATCTCCTTGTACGGCTCTGCTTAATCCCTCTGTAAGTTGTGTAGCGTTCAACGACCTATCTAAGAAGTTATCAATATAAGAACTCTTATTTGCTCCTGTCAATAAGTTGTAAACTCTCCACATACTGATACTGTTTCCCTCTTTAGCAAAGTTTTCATCTATATAGTAATTCCTTGCTATCGTGTTAATCTGGCTGTCCGTCATTTCCATGTTAGGCAACATACGCTTTTCTTTGGAAGGCAGGCATTGATACATACGGCTCTTCCCTAAGAACTGTGCAAATTGGTGTTCTGTCAGGCTGTACTTCTGAAACTCCTGCATAAAGCGTAAATGCTTGTTTGCATCGTATTTGCTAAACAAGTCCATTACTCCCCTAAACAGGTCATAATGATTCATGGCTCTAAGGTCAGACTGATAACCGTCTGTAAAAGTACATAAGTTACAACATACCTGATTCCTAAAGCCAATAGCCACACTAAAATGTTCTGTACCCTTTTTGCTCATCAGGTTTTCATGGTTATAAGCCCTGACACCTGTAATACATAAATTCAGCCTGTTCCCTGCAATATCAGAGTAAATAGTAGGAATCTCAAAAGCAAACGCCATCCGTTCATAGTAAATCGTTTTGTCCGTTTCCAATAACTGATTAACGGGCTTATGTATGGCTTCTGGAATCCTGCCTTTGATAATATGGCTAACTATGATTTCAGGTGTATCAATCTGTTCATTCCTGAAAAACTCCTGTGCTGCCTTATACACCGTTTCAATAAATACAGGATGTGATACGGTCAGTTCATTATCCTTGCTAAATACAGGCACAATACAATCATTCTTTAGGTGCTGTATATCTACCTCTGTTGTATTGGCATTGATAAAGTGTAATCCCTTTGGTTTTGGGAATAGGGTTGTGTAATCCTTAAACGGACTTTCTTCTGTTACATCAATGTAATCAGAATATTCTTCACCAAATAAGGCAGGATCGACCTGTTGTGTTGTTGATAATAATCTAAGTGTTTCCATGTTGTGAGTTATTAATGAGTTATAATACTTTGTTGTCTGCAAAGCTGTAATAGTCCTCATTGTTAATGAGTAAGTAATCAGCTAATTCAATATCGAATAGGTAAGCTGCCAACTTAATTTGGTTCTTCAAATCCTTTTCTGCATCATTAGGTTCTAAGTCACCACTTGGAGAATTAGACACTACAATAATGCTTTTGGCATTGGCAAGTATGGCAGCCTGCAATATAAACTTGGTTTCCACTATGTCATAAGTGTGTGCCGATTCACTAACGGTCATTACACCTAATACCGTACTATTGCCACTTAGTAATATGACCTTAGTCGTAATATGGTGCTGTATCGTATCTTCATCGTAGAACTGCAAAGCAAATTCAAAGGCTTCATAAGGACTGACTAACCTTACCTGCTCTGCTTGTTTAACTGTTGGATAAATGAGTTTTACCTCGTTTGGTCTGAATGATTTCATATTTGTGATAAATTGAATGGTTGTACTTTGATAAAGAAGGGAGAACCATTCAGCCCTCCCAACCTTTTGTAAAATATATTGGCATACCTTTCCTTAATTGGCATCTTATAAAAAATGAGAGAGAGCATTACACCCTCTCTCAACGCACAATACCCCTATATAGAGTATCAATGCACCCACAACATGCCTGTAAGTATATAAGCCATATCTTTAGTCCTGAATGTGGGTATTTCAGGTATATAATGGAGTAAATAAATTGAATTGGTTATAACTTCTAATCTGGATATTTACTCATACATTCTATTTGTAAATACCCTTACTAATGCCAGATAGAAGTTATTTTTTGAATTGGCAAGTCTGACAAAATATAGGGTGTTTGTTCCTGTGCTAATTCAACCATAATATAAAACAAGAGAGAGCTGTAAAGCTCCCCCTTGCCGACTTCACTGCTCAATATAACAGTTTTGTCCCCCTATACGTCATTCCATAATCAGAGCAAACTTTTTAATCTTGGTCTTGGTTGCCACTCCATGAAAAGTAGCAGGAACTTCTTTTTCTCCTGCTAATACTATGGTCTTATCCAATAACAATTCAACGAGTGCAGGAACAAACATATTCTTTGCAATGGAGTAAATGAATTGCAGTTTGTCCTTGTACTTCTCCTGTACCGTTTCATTGCAAGGGATTTCGCTTGGAGTGGTTAAGCCATCTTGTGATTTTCTGGTGAGTATGGTGTATTTGAGTTCGTAAACTTCTTCATCTTCTCCTCTGGTACAAATCAGGTAAAGGTCGTTCAAGGTTTCCCCTTTAAAGCCAATGACCTTTAGTTCTTCACCAACTTTTATAGCTTCTGGGAATACTGCAAGTTGGGTTTTCAATGTTTCAGCGAGTGCGCTAACGTCTTTCTGTACATTTCCTTGTGCTATTAAATACTCTTTTCTGTTCATAGTTGTGGGGTAAAATAAAGTGTTAAACATTTCGTTTTTATGCAGCTATTGGGTAGGGGTGTAAATGGTTACACTACTTTACTGCTTGAAATAAACACTATATTTCAATTTAACCTTTATATTGTCATGGGGAGGGGTATTTTTTCAGCTAAGGTATATATGTGTCTGCTATATTTAAGTTGGTGAATTTTTCTCTAAAGTGTATATATAAGCCAATTTTTCAAGTTTTTCCACCAAAATAAAATTCACTAATTGAGTGAATTTATCGATATAATTTCCTATCTTTGTGGAGTAAAATAATACAATATGATTGTAGAGTTTGAACAGGAGTATTTAAGTGAGCTATACAAAACAGGGCAATGTAAAAGTAAAAAATACAGGTTTCAGCCTAACGTTGTCACTAAGTATAAAAAATGTATAGACATTCTTATATCTGCTAATCGAATAGAGGATATATTTCCATTTCGTTCTTTAAACTATGAAGTCCTAAGTGGAGATAAAAAAGGAATATCATCTATCAGGGTAAACTCACAGTACCGCATTGAGTTTACAGTAAACAAGATAGAAGATAAAGAGCCTGTTCTGACCATTTGCAATATACTTGAATTGTCTAATCATTATAAATAAACGATTATGAACAACGACTTAAGACCATATATGCCAACCCACCCAGGCGAGGTATTAAAAGACGAATTACAGGCAAGGGGAATCAGCCAAAAGAAATTTTCTTCATTGATAGGTGTTTCTTATACAATGCTGAATGAAATACTAAACGGTAAACGCCCAATATCTGCTGATATGTCTTTACTTCTTGAAGCAGCATTAGGTATTGATGCTACTATCTGGAATAATATGCAAAGTCGCTATAATCTTGAAACGGCAAGGCGTGATACTTCTTTCGCATCTAAACTTGACTCTATTCGTCAAGCATTTAGTGCTGCCTGTTTTTAATAGCATAAATATATTTCCACTCCTAAAATTCAGGTGTCCATTTTTTATTTATATAATACATAACCTGTGAAAAAAGTGGACAGCTAAAAGAAGTAAGTATATACCCCTGTTTTTTGAGTTGGCATAAATGAGAGGCTGAAAATTAAAGCCAAGTTATTTCTAAAGTTAATCTATTGCAGTGAGACATTTTCATTTTGTGGTACATAAAGAGAGTCCATATAATTTTGTCTCACTCTCTAAAGTTCATATATGTATAGTCTATTGGCTTGTAAAGGTTTATGTCTAAAGAATAAGTTTGATTATTCAGTAATTAATTCTTTCAGTAATAAAATAGCTTTCCTTTCACCTGATTTCCAGACTGTATCAGTCTTAATATCTCTTATTGATATGCATGAAAAAACAGTATCTTTAAAATAGGCTTCTTCATTTTTTACATTATTATCAGTGAATAAAAGTTGAGATAATATGGTATATTCTTTGTCGTTTTCTATAGTCCACATAAAATCCTGATTATTACTTTCGATAACCAGTGTATTGGTAATAGTATCAGCAATTAAAGGTTCTAAAATTTTGATTTTTACGGCAACTGTAGCACCATATGTGAATTTGAAAGTATCACAACAAATCTTGGATAAAGGAAATAAACGTCCGTCTTTTTTTATTTTTAGAATGACCTCCTTATTTACATACAATTTAGGTGTTAATTGAAAACGCTCAAAGTAATATTTTGATTCTTCCATTTTATCTTTAAACTCTGCCGAATTTGATGGATATTTATATTGACCAATCAAAGAATCGATTTTCCTTTCTAATTTTTCGACTAAATCTGTTGCATTTATAAAGCGGTCAATAGTATGATTTTTTTGTAATTCTTTCTTAAATAATTCTAAAGATTCATGCTTTTCTCCAAAATCGATATTATCAATCTGAACTGAAGCAGTCTCATCAATTAGATATATTAAAATTTCCTTATCTTTTTCTATGGCTTTTTCATACTCTAATTGAGTGTAAGATTTTCCGCTTTCTTCCTCTATACTTCCCCAACGATTGGCAATAATACCAATGTATATATTCGATTGTTCAACCTCTTTTAGGCAGGTTGTTAATGGAGAATCTTTACGAGCTCCAAATTCTTCCATTCCAACAATATTAACATCATATCTTTTTAGCAATTCCCATACAGCTTTTCGTTCTTTGACTAAATCTTTATAAGTTGACGATATGAAGATTGTTTTTTTCATAAGGTTTATTATTTTTTTCAAATATATATGATTTTAACTTATAACTATAATTTTTGCTCCCTAAACTTAGTCTGGTGATAAATTTTGAAAAAGGTATATAAGACATAAATTCTAGATTTTCTCCACCACCAATCCTTTTACAAGTTAAGACTGTATTCTGGTCATTATTTTCCTGTTCTGCTAAGGATGCCAATAAAAAATGAAGTGTAATTTTGAGTTGGTAATCCTGTTTCAACTGTGCGCTATGTTCTTTAGTTTGTGGGGTTTGCCTTTAGTACCTTTGCATCATAATTATGCGAAGATAAATAGTTTTTCAAATCCCACTTTCACAATCATTGCGCAATGAACAATAATGATAAAGGAGTTATTGCTTCTGGTTGGTTTGGACTGGAACATCACAGGGAAATACATACGGTTGACTTTTACCGTCATATTGGAATGGAAACCTTGTGTAAGCTCTATCCTGAAATATTTAAGCCAGAAATTTGGCTGTCTGAAAATCCACCTCAGATTAAACAGCCTAAAAAGAAGTTAGTAAAGCGAAGCAAGTAAGATTGTTGTAAATGAAGAAAGCCGTATTCCTTTTTAGTTGGGAGTACGGCTTTTGTCGTTTAATAGCTAAACCTTTAGGTGGAAAAATAGCACTTTTCTTACAAAACATTCAGCCTCTGTAAGAGGTGCAAATGTCGAAATAGTGACTAATGGAGAGTACACCGTCAGGTGGACTCTCTGAAAACAAGGAGTAAAAGCACATCCTAATCTAAATAAATTACTGTTTTAGGCTTCTCAGGTTCTGGTTCTAATACCTTGCCATCAATAATTCTGACAAAGTAATTCAGACTGCTAATGTTATCAGGTAACTGGTCTGTTCTCTTTTCCAATCTTTCTTTTATACCTTCTGCGCAACCTGATACACCTAATATCCTACCTATTAGCCTATGGTCATAAGGAGGGCAAATTATTCTCTTACTTTTACAAAACTCATAAATGGCTGTATATGCTTCCTTTAGCTTATCCCATTCATTTTCTGGTATTACTATTGGTGGATAACCATTGTAAAATAATCCCTTCCTAATAGTATATCCTTCTCCTTTTTCATTTGGAGTAACTAAACCATATTCCTGGCATTGCTTCATTAGTCCTGCAATAGTAGCATAAGAGAGATTCATTTGTTTCTCCATGTCCCTGTAACTGTACAAAGTAGTATCAGTAAAATTCAGGCAAACACATTTCAGCATCAGAATAAAGCCCTTAATAAATGACTGTTCTTTTAGTGGTAAATCACCTATCTGAACATCTAATAACTTACGGTCTGCCATAATATAACAGGTATCTGGAATCTGCGTAGAATAGTCAGTTAAACGTCTGGGCTTACCTTGTGGTGTCTTACCACTAAAATAGCTGTTGGGGGTGGTAAATCCTTTTTCTGCCAGTTCTTTCAAATACTTTTTCAAAGTTGATTCAGGAATACCTGTTTTATCCCTAAGTGTCTTATGAATTACATGTGATTCTCCTGTATTAAAGTCAGAATAAAACATGAGTGCCAAAAATGTGGCTGCCTCTTTATTGTTCAGGCGAATATGCACATCATTTCGTATTCTCCTGTACGATAATTTATTTTCGTCCATAATTTTCTGCTTGATATAAATTCCATTTTCAAATCAATTTTCCTGAAACCGGATATTAGTTATTAGTTTTAGTTATTAGTATATAGCTCAGTAATATATCAGGTGGAGGAAGTAAAATATATCACCTGAGAAAATCGTCACTAAACTGTATCTGAACACTGTTTTTTTGATGTCAGGGTGTCCCGTTTTGGAAATAAAGCATATCTCCAATCCTGTTTTTAGGACTTTGGCTTTACCCATAGTGCACATCAGAGCAAAACCAAAGTATTCTTTTAAGTTGGAATTATTGTTTCAGGTCAGCCAGAACTGAATTAAATGCTTCCTCATAGGCTTTCGCTTCCATGCTGTGACCTTTAGCGGCAATAAAGTATTTCTCCCAATTGGTTTTATTTATAGCATTCAGCACCTGTTCAACCTTAGATAAATCAGAATCATGGTTTTTATAGAAGGCTTTCAATCCTGCCCCCAATCTGCCGTTTAGTTTGTCAGTTGTCAGGAATGGGTGTTCTTTGCAGATTTGGCAAATGGCATCACCAATCGTTTCAGTTGCCTTAGATAGCTGAATCCTTTTAAAGTCATCCATTGTCTTATAGCCCTGTTGCAGTGCTTTCATCTGCTTAGGTGTTAAACTGGAAGTACCAAAGGTGTAAACATTCATCAGGAATGCCGTAATGAACTTTTCTTCCCTCTTACTCAGGATATGGTCTGTGTGCTCATCATTGGTTGGGATTTTGGAATTGTAAAAATCATCATTTTTCCACGGCTTGCCATTGTTTCGCAGGGCAATGTATTGTAGCACGTCCATGCTTTCTGGAATTTCCACCTCTATATAGCTGGGTTCTGCTTCCATGTCAGGGAACATAAGGGCTACTGTCCTGTGTTGCCCATCGACACATACCCCATCGTATAGGTGGTATTCACTTTCTGGAACTGTTTCCATTTCGATTTTGAAATTACTGATAGTAGGAATACCTTCCCCTTTTTCTCTTTTCAGTACAGGTTTTAACAGACGCCTGCCACCCAATTTATTTTGTGCCTGTTCTATTGGGAGAAATTCAACAGGCATAGTAGGAATAAAGCCCATAGCTTTAATCTTGTTGTAGGATTCTACCACATTGGCTTTATCAATCTCACTGCGGTTACCTTCGATAAATAGTAAATTTTTCATACCATTTTTAATTGAGTTCATTACTGCTGTTTCATTTACTGATACTGAATTTTCCATAATGTTTGGTTTTTAAAAATTAATACTTCATTTATTCAAACAATCGTAAATGAGGTGGCCACCGTCAATTGTTGATTGTGATACAAAACTACTTCTCTGTTAAGGCCTGTGTTATAAAGAATGAATGCCGTTTCGTGGTTTATTCTTTAGGTATTATCAGAACTCTTGTTTTGTATTGCAAATCAACTCAAATCTGAAAAGCTGTGTTATAAAGAATAAGTGCTAATTGACAGGCTATTCTTTAGGAGTTTTCAGCTCTGTTTTGATTGCGAAAGCGAAGTTGGGAAAATCAATGTAGGAGGGTTATAAAGAATGGGAGTAAAAGGATAGTGTATTCTTTAGATAGTTGAATATGAATACACTTAGGTGGTATTTAGATATAAAAATTCCCTGCCGTATGACAGGGAGAAAAGATTACCAAAGTCTGAAATTAATAGTTTCGTTTGTATGGTTGTTAGGTGAGGTCCTGTATATGTCCTGTGGTTTCATGTCCCATTTAGGGGTATAGTTCCGTTTTTCCAGACAGGCTATTTTGGCATTCAGGTTATTTTCATCATCATTCTCTGATGCAAGGTCTAAGAGTTCAAGAAAGTCAAGCGTTAGGCGTATGATGTTACTTTTAGGTTTTATGTTGGAATGAGTAGTTAAAAGGTGATATGTGCCCATCATCATCAGGGCAAATGCAGCATCCAATTTTCTGCCTTTGGAGGAATAGACCGTTTTTAGTTCTTCCTCTGCTTCTTCTTTGTTTTCTACTCCTAAAAAGGTATGCAAATATTCTTCCAAAGCACCCACAAACCAACCTGCGGTATTATCTATCTCTATTCTTTCTGCTCCTGCTTCAATTCTGATTGGTAGAGGTGTTTGGAATCCTGTTTGTTTATTGGTAGTTGTGATATGCCCTTTTAGAAAGGTAAGGAGTTTAAGCATTTCAGGACGGATATGTTTAGAATATTGGTCGAACATATCCCTTTGCTCTAAATAGTCAATATCAAAATTAGAATGGTCTTTGCCAAAGTTGTCGTATTTCCTGTATAATACACTTGCAATCCATAAGCAACAATATATCTTTTCCTCGTTTTCAAAGGGAGAGTATTTATTTATGATGGCTTCTAACTTATCCAAAAATTGATTGTCACATTCAGCTAAATGTATATGTGGAATATGGTTTATGTGTTCATTATTGACCTTTAGAAAATCTTCTACTCTATGATATTTAGCTTCAAAAGCCTGTTCTATTTCTGGTTGAATATGGAAGCGTTGATATGCAAAGTATTCTGTCAGCCAAGGTTCTATATCTTTGAGAATAGAAACGGGAAAAAGATAGGGTTCTGCCATAATAAAAGAGTGTTTGTATTAGTAGAGCAAAATTAAAAAAATACCCCCTCACTCCAATTAAAGAAGTGAGAGGGTTTTGGGTTAGTTTTCTTCTGTATAAAGTTTTTGTTTTAGTTGGTTCATGTGTCTGCTGGTATTTTTATTCATAACCTGTGCATAGGCTGCTTCTGTTACGCGTATGGAGGAATGTCCTAATAATTTACTGACAATTTCGATAGGAACGTCATTATTTAGCAGTATTGTACTGGCGAATGTTTTACGTGCTGTATGTGTGGTCAGCCGTTTATTGATACCTAATATTTCTGCAATTTCTTTCAGGTAGGAGTTCATACGTTGATTACTAATCATAGGTAATAATGGTTTATTAATAGGTTCGTTACCTGTTATATATTTAGAAAGAATTTTTTGTGCAGGAGGTAGTAGGGGAATCTCCATACTGTTACCTGTCTTTTGACGTGTCATGTTTATCCATATTTCATTATCCAATCCTTTTATGAGATGTGCTTTACATAGATTGGCTGCTTCTCTGTAAGCTAAACCTGTGTAAACGGAAAACAGGTATAAGTCCTTTACTTGCTCTAATCTGTGTTGTGTGAAATGATAATTTTCTAATTGTTCAATTTCTTCATCAGTTAGAAATGTAATAGACTTAGTACCAACTTTCAATCGCTCATACGCATTAAAAGGATTCTTTTCCAAGTAACCACATTTTACTGCATATTTTGCAACTTCAATAACCTTTTGCAGTGTTTTATTGACGGTATTGGGTATTTGCTTGCGGTCTGTAAGAAGATATTGCTGAAAAGCAGCTATAAATTGATAATCCAGTTTTTTCAAAGGTATATCGCTCATATTGTATTGCTTCTTAATAAAATTGATTGTGTGGTTATATACGTCTTTGAATTTTCTGTATGTATCTTTGGAATATTCTGTTCCTACAAGTTTGCCCATCACATCAAGGCGGTCTTTCATTAATTTTAGAAAAGTATCACCTGTTAATTCTGCCCCGCCTTTAAGTTGGAAATAGAGGTCTTCAATACTAAATGTCCCTAACGTATCAATTAATTTACGTTCACAGTCTTTGATTTGTTTGGTTAGGCAATCCAGTTTGAAATTAATGAATTGTACTTCTTCGTTTCTGCCTTTGGCTTTTTGTTTTACAGTATCCCAATTATTAGCCTGTACATATAAACCTGTGGCAAACTTTTTAGGAGTGCTGTTTACTGTAATTCTACAATAGATTGGGGCTAATCCGTTAGTGGACTTTTTTGAGTTGTAGTGGAAGTAATAAATAAGGGTTTTTGATAGCATAATAATGACCATTAAATGCCACTGCTTCTGTTACTTATGAAGATATTTGGTCCACCTTGAAAAATGGACCAGATTTAGGAAAATAAGTGGACCAAATAATGGACCAGAATACGAAAATTTATAGGTTGTGAGAAAAAGAAAACCACTGTAAATCAGTGGTTTAATTCTAATCGGTGGAGCAGCAGGGAATCGAACCCTGGTCCAAACACGGAA
>ERZ857982.14-NODE-14-length-327911-cov-4.916323_pt1 | contig 327911 bp, 326 predicted proteins | sample MGYA00519955_ERZ857982 | MGnify/ENA primary metagenome ERZ857982 (study PRJEB31778, sample SAMEA3449416) | human gut metagenome | biome: human gut; feature: human-associated habitat; material: faeces | place: United Kingdom | collected 2010/2012 ... | reverse complement strand
AATAATTTGCTATTTTTCATAATAAATTTTACAAATATTTATATAACTAGCAAAAAATATATTTACAGTTTTTCCTAAAATATGCAAATACAAAGTAATAGCATTAGTTTTCAAGCAGGACTTACTAAACAGATAAGGAGTGAAATCGCTTCCTCAAACGTCAAACAGATTTCAGACTATATATCGAAAAACGGCATACCTAATGACTTCAAAGAAAATAAATTAATAGCGTGGTGTTCACTCAAATGTTTAGAAATTATAAAAACTTTGAACAAAGAATACAACTTGCGGCTCGGACTGCCTAAAGGAATATTTGTCGAAGATTTTAAATTACTTAATGTTTCAAACCAGCAGTCTGCTGGAATAACCAACTTCGCCCCCTGTCAATTGTATTTAAAAAATAATGTTATTTTTCCTGAAAAAACAATTTTCTTCAATGAATTTAAAGGGTTTAATTATTCGGGCGGAAATGAATACTGGGACAGAATAGATTTGACAGCAGATGCTAATTTTGATGACAAGATATCTGCGACAGACTTTTTTATGGAAATATTCTTTCACGAATTTGCACACGCGATACACGAAGAGAATTTAATCAAAAAACTTGGTGGAGAAAAAACCGTTAGTACCATTTACAAATTACTAAACCCTAAAAATACATCAAGATTTCAGAATAAAAATAGAGATTTGCTTGATTCAATCTGCAAATACGCTTCTTCAAATCCGTTTGAAGCAGTAGCCTGTGACCTGTCTAAAAGATTTATTGAAAATGTTAATAAGAATAAACTTACAATAGAACAGAATTTTATTTCTAAGAGTCCATACAGGAAACATCATTTCTTCCTGCTGCCATTCACGGATACAGAAACTAACCCGCTTTCTCACTTACTGCGCAAATGCTGGAATGGAAAATTTGAAAGATGAGTCTAAATATTATTTTTTGGTGCTTTTTTCAATCTTTCACAAATTTGAGAAAGAGCGTTTCTAATTTCTAAAAAGTTACCATAAAATTTATTATACTCTTCATTTGCTTCCTTGAGAGAAATTTCTATTTTTTTCAGCAAATTCATCAGGAAATCTATATTTTGTGGAGAATGTTTTTTCTGTTTAGAAATTTTTTCTATTGTTAAAAATTGCATATTACATTCATTTAAATTTCTCTCAAGTCCGTTTTTAATGAATTTATCCTCAATATCATCTAAGTCTTTAATAAGACAGTTTGTAAGATTATGCTGGTCAATAAATTGAATATTTTCAGGTATGCCGCTTTCAGCAAATAAAGAATTATTATTCTTTGGGTTGAATATTTCTTCTAACTTTACACGGGTTAAATCTAAATATTTCCTCTTAACATCCTTTAACACATTAATAGCCAGACCTACATTTTCTATATTTATTAGAAAGGAATCACTTAAATAACCAAATTTATATTGAGAATTACTTAATAAATAATCAAAATCTATAGCCGCAAAACTACGTTCCAGAATATCCTTTTGCTCATATTCTGATAAATAGTACTCTGCCCCCTTCTGATAATTATTTTTTTTAGTTTTTATAAATCTTTGATGTTCTAAATCCCTAAGGAGTTTATCATACAAGTCTTTTAAATCCGTTAGTACTAAAGCCTTATAGTTTTTAAATTTTGACATATCCGGCTTTAATTCATCAGAATCGAATGATTTTTCATATCGTTTTAGCATTTTTTCAAAATTCTTACGTAATTCATCCAACATATCTTGTTTAGCTCTATCCACAGCCCTCTGTTTTTCGATTTTTTCAGTGATAGCATCAGCTTTAGCCTGCAACTTTTCCATTTTTTGCAGGGAAAGTTTCTTTTTACGAGTTATTAGTAAAACAGCTTTAGAGCCAAGAGCTTCTGCCACAAGAGGTTCCATTATAACAGACCGTCTTAATTTTTCTCGTGCAGAAGAAATTGCTTCTCGTTTTTCTTGCCTTGCAATTTGTATATCATATCTCCAATCCTGTACCTTCATTATTAAAGATTCAACAGTTCTTGATATTGCTGATGAAATCTTCTGTAAAAATGATGGTTCTTGATAAAGTGAATCATAGTCTGAAGTAGTATATCTTTCTTCTTGTTCAGTTTTGTACTTTGTTTCTGATACAACCTTTGCTTTTGTTTCAACTTTGACTTTCGTTGCCGTGTCTTTCAAAGTATCAGAAACGCTTTTCCTATCATTTAATGCTTCATGTATATTATCAAATAGAGACTTTAACCCGCCTAAAAATTCTCTCTCGGGCTCTAAATTTTTAAATTCCATATATGCAACAAGCGGTTTCTCAACAACCGGCAGCTTTGAAGATTTTTTATATTTGAATGGATTTATTAATAATGTTTTTTTAACTGGATTAATTTTTATCATTTTTTTTGACCCTAAATTCAACTGAATATCCAAGCCAGTTTCTCTCATCCAGCCATTTCGCCTGATAGCCTATTTTCGCATTAACTAAATCTACAACGCCCCAGAATGACTTTTGCTTTAGTCTTGCGGCTTCTGTCTGCCTGTCAATTTCTTCAAGATATATTCGTATCCTATCCACAGCTTCCATAGACATTTTAATATCGCCGTTCCAAATTTGCTGTGTATAATAATCAAGATATGATTGAGGAGATGTGTACCTGCAATTCCATTTCCGTTGAAAAATATTACTATAATTAACTGTTTCTACAGGTCTCCAATACAGCCATCTATCAGGAGTTAAAGCATCACATATATCGTGTGTAGCACGTTCTGCCATGAATTCAACTAAGCCGCCATGTTTCGGGTCACACAAAGAATAATCTCCGAGTTTAAATCTGGTAATTAACCTTCCAACGGGAGTAGGGATTTGCATTGTACTTAATATTGGCAGTACATAATCAGGATTACGTCCTTGCTTTCTTATGTTATCTTTATGTGCAGAGTGAGCAAACTCATGTACAAAAGTACAGGCTGGATGAAGGCTTGAATACTCATTAAAAACTAAACCTCTTGCAGATTTAGCACTTTTTTTCAGGGCTTCCATATTTTCAAAACAATGCATATCAGAATTAAAAGTGACAACGTCAGTAATTCGATTAAAAAGGCCATAATCTGATATATTATTTAAAGATACAAAATTTATTGCTTTTGGCAGACATGATTTTCCATACAATTTTTGAAAGAGCCAGACAACCTTTTCAGAACATTCTGCTACAAATAAACTTCCGTTAAAATTTGTTTTTATGTTCTTGCGTGCAAGAGTACGTTCAACTTCGCTTAAACTGCTTTTGAATGACGGTGCTGCATTTGTTTTCTTTTTCTGTATATTATTACCTGATAGGACGGAATATCCGGTTATTTGACTTACTTTCATATTCCAATTCCTTATATAAACTGTCTCTTGCCTTCAGGAAGCTTACCGCGCATCTGCTCAGATAATAAGCCTCTTTGAGGAATAACTCCTGACTTAACAATGTTATAACCTATTGTTACACCCGATACTTTATATGGGCGGTTTCCATATTCCTCATATATAACAAATTTTTCTTTAGTTTTTTTACTCCCTCTACCCGGATATACATCTGTAACGACACCTGTTCTATATAGTTTGCCGTCTTTATAAAATTTACCTCTGAGCTCTTGCCCACTGCGATTATACACAATTTCCTCATGTATAATTCCATCAATAAATCTTGTTGTTTCTTTTTCTCTGGCTAGAGATTTTGTAATACGCGATACTGAGCCTGTGAATTTCTTATCGGTACCTTTTATATAAGCAATCTGATTTTTTATTTCTACACCATTTTTTTCTAATGCTTCTGCAAAAGATACAACCCTGCCTTTTTTAATTCCAATTGTTGCGGCTGCAATTGTTGCTAAACAGCCGAGAACAAGGCATAATTTGGCTTCCTGACCAGTTTCTTTGGACAGTTTTGAATCTTTTTTAATAGTTTTAGAATTTTTTTGTGCCTGAAAATTTGTACTAATAGTCGGATTGATAATTAACATACACACTCCAATCGTTTGTCATGCGGAGTATACAATAAAGATACCACAATTGCAATATATATGGCATATTTACAGTTTGCACAGAAAAATAATGAGAAGCTTTGCTTCCCATTATTTCTACAAATTTAATTATTTATAACTTTCATATTATATTTTCTCTTAATCTATTAATCATACAAAATCCACCCATCCTCGCCTTTGGGAATATCACCGCGCATTTGTTCAAAAAATGAACCCTCATTAGGTATTCTTCCGGTTCTTATAGGCATAGGATATCCGTCCTTTTCTCCATACTCATAATAGATGACATTGTGCCTTGTCCAGTCACCACGAGTATAGTTAATAGAAGCACTGCGATAAAGTTTTCCATTTTTATAAAGGCGGCAATAAAGTTCTTCACCGCGAGAATTATAGTAGAGCTCTTCTGTAATCCGCCCGTCAACAATATTTACTACTTCTTTCTCCATACCTAATGACATAGAATTACGCTTGACAGATCCTGTAAATTTTGTATCTGTTCCCTTAAAATACGGTACATTATTTTTCAATTCTACACCGCTTCTTTCAAGCGCCTTTTCAAATGGTTCCGCTTTATTTTTTTTAAGCCAGACTGCACCCGCTGCGATAGCTGCTAGACCCGCAAGAGTAAGAGCAAGTTTTACTTCTTTGTGCGATTTCTTTGGTTTATCAGCGTTCGTTTTTTGAAATCTCAGGCTGTTTTGTCTTTGAAAATTTACATTGGCAGTTGGATAAATAATTAACATATGCTTTCCTATTTACAGTTTATTTTGACCCTTTTACATCCTTTAACTCTATATAATCCGGAATATCTTTTCGCATTTGTTCAAACAAAGATGCATCGTGACGAAGTTTCCCTTTTTTTATTAAGTTCCAATTATTATCATATTCTTGATATCCAACAAAGTCGCAGCCTCTGTAGCAATTTGCGCTATGAACAGAACGAAATAATTTACCGTTTTTGTAGAAATTACCTTCCATTTCTCGTCCTCTAAAGTCATACCAGAGTTTTTCGCTGATAACACCGTCAACATAACTCGTTATTTCTTTTTCTCTGCCAAAGGATTTAGAATTACGCTTTATGGAGCCTGTAAACTTTTTATCTGTTCCTTTTATATAAGCAATGTTTTTCCTTAATTCTAATCCATTTTTTTCCAGAGTTTTGTTGAAACTTGCAAAAGCATTTTTCTTAAGCCATATTGTGCCTGCTGCAACAGTTGCAAGACCAGCAAGAGTAAGACCAAGTTTAACGGTCTGATTTGAATTCTGTGTTTTGTTTGAAACTTGGGCAGCCGGTTTTACTTTGATTTGTGATTGAAAATTCATTGCGATTGTTGGATTGATAATTAACATACACACTCCAATCGTTTTTCATGCGGAGTATACAATAAAAATACCACAATTGCAATATATATGGCATACTTATAGTTTGTACAATGAACAAATCTAATTGTTTATAACTTCATACAGAGCGTTTACCACAGCCGGATCCCATTTTACGCCGGCCTCTTCTTTTATAATTGCAAGCGCCTGTTCCTTCGGCATCGCATCACGATACGAACGGTCAGATGTCATTGCAGTATAAGCATCTGCAACCGCAATAATTCTTGAACCGAACGGAATAGAGTTCCCCTTCAAGCCTTCAGGCTCACCTCTGCCGTCCCAGCGTTCTTTATGATAGTGAATATATGGAATAACCTCTGATAAGAAGTTTATGTTCATCAACAGATTTACACCAACATTTGGATGGTTTTGAAGTTTTTCCCATTCTTCCTTTGAAAGCTTGCCCTTATTCGCAAACAAGGATTCCGGAAGAGTAATCTTACCGATATTCTGCAGTAAACCTGCATAGTAAATCAAATCAGTTGTCTTTTCATTCAAATTAAGCTGCTTGCATAACTTCTTTGATAAATCAGCCGTGTTCTGTGAATGAGCAACTTTATACTGGCCTTTTTCATCAACCGCTTTTGCAAGTTTTTCTACAAATGCCTGCTGCTGTATTCCTAAATCGCCTATCAGGGCTGTAAGTTCAGCTCTCTTATGCTGAAGCTCTTCTGCAAATACAGTATCTTCATTAATCAAAGCCTCTGTTTCTTCAATAGTCTTCTGAAGGTGCATTGATGTTCCAAAAAGTCTGCCGATAGTCTCAAGAAGATTCATGTAAGCACGCTTTATCATCTTTTCTTTATAATTTTCTATTACAATTACCCCGACAACATGTGCATTATTATGCATTGGAACAACCGCAATAGATTTCACATCATATTCCTTAAGCTCATACTTAGGGATAAAATTATCAATCTTAGAAACATCTTTAATCTGCACTTTTTCAAGCGTATTGAATGATTTTACCACAATTGATTTATCGTCAGGAGAATATCCCAATTTTTTCGCATAAATATCTTCATCAAAATCAATTGAAGAGCCGACAAGCCCTAAAAGCTTATTTTCGAAGGTCAAACCTTTAGTAAATTCGCCGGTAAGGTAGATATGACAGGCATCCACATCGAGTATCTGCGTAAGAGTTTTGGCTATCGAATTATAAACTACATACTCATCCTGAGAGTTGAAACCTAAAACACAAAGTGTATTATCAAGAGAATAGATTGATATTAATTCTTTAAGCTGTGATTTAAGTCTTGTTGTCTTATCCTTGACATCTTTCCCGATTTTATTAGCCAAATCCTCGGAAATTAAATATTCAGATATAAAGTCACCAATGTTAAGTGCAAAAATCTCCTCAAGAGGATCATCTTCCATTAAATCAAGAGAGCGGCTGAAAAGTGATGCACCCATTTCTTCTTTATCTGTCATAATTTTCCTTCCTTGTGTACTAAACCTGACTATGCCATCAAGTTACTAACCTTTATATTTTATATAACGGCATAATTTTCAAAAACTTTAATGTTTTTTTCAAATTTTATACTTTAGTTGTAGAAAAGTTATACTAATCGTTGAAAATTCAGGGTTTGGGAAGTTCACATTACTTAATATTTAATACTCCCCCGATAGAATTATTGATTATATGCCATGCTTAAGTTATTCTTATCAAAGAGAGGCTTCAAGAGGAGAAGGTAATGACTGTTATTGAAAAAATTAACGAAATTAATGACATTATTAAAGAAATTTTTGATTTTACACAGACTAATGAAAAGGTAAAAACTGACTTTGATGAATATCTTGCAACGATAGGGGCAAGAAATATATCACTAAATCAGATGGAAAAAATCTTTCTTCCATACATTTTTGAACGCAGAATTGACAACAAATCTATTTTAGAAATGTTTAGAGAAGAAAAAGGTTCATCTCCTGCCGTAGAAAGCTTTATAAAGGCTCAAGCCTCAATTTTTGAGATAAAGAAAATACTGAAAAACGGATTCGAGCTCTATAATTTAATAAATGAAAAAACATATAAAGTTCTCTCCTTAACTAAAATGACAAGCTTCCGCGGGATTTATGCAGGACAATACATTGCTGCAAGGATATTTGAACTCGATGGAGAGTATTATCTGATTGAAATTTCAAGCGTTCTTTCTCACTCGCAAAAAGAAGAAGCATGCCGGTATGCAGTCATGAAGCTTGTACACACTCCAAGACTTTTATACCTTGATAATCCGGAGAAAGAAGAAGAGATTAAAGCTACAGTCGCTGAAATGTACCAGAAATTTATCAAAACTTTTGATAAAGATATAATTCTTACAACCAATAAGCATGCTGATGACATAATAGGAGCTTTTAATGAAGGCGAAGATGTAGATTTGTCAGATAAAGGCTGTGATATCAGCGAATTCAAATTCTTCCACGTAAAAGAACTGGATAATAATTACTCTAATTTCTTAGAAAATTCAATGGGCGGTTTTGCATCCCACAACGAAACGTACGACGTTGCAGTAATTTTTGATGAGAAAAACGGACTTTATGCAATACCTTTCTTTGAAACTTTCTGCAAAATTTTTGAAAACAAAAATTCTGTTGAAAATGCAAAAGCCTGTGTTGAATACTTTTTAACAAATGATTCAATCCCGAATACAATTCTTGACAGAGTTTCGACAAAATACCCTAACTTTATGGAAGTTATCAACGAAATTATGGGTACAAATTACAACTACGAAGAACTGATAAAAACATATAAATCAGAATATCTTAATAACAAGATTTATTCGTCTGCTACAATTCTATTCTGTTCAAAAGCGTTCTCAGAAATATTTGAATATATTTCAGAACCAAAACCGCAGGCTCCTGTTATTACCGAGAAAGTCGGACGAAACGACCCTTGCCCTTGCGGAAGCGGGAAGAAATTCAAAAACTGCTGCGGTGCAGGTAAATAAAGTTTGGAGTCTTGACAAACCAACTACTCCACCGGATGAAAAAGGGATGAAAAAAGGCGGGTGACTTAAAAAGTCACCCGCCTTTAAAAAACTTTTTTAAAAACGACTAAGCACGTTTGCTGCCAGTAACAGCAATTTGGTGTCTGCCTTTAGCACGTCTTCTGTTCAAAACTTCCTGACCGCCTGGAGTTGCCATTCTAGCTCTAAAACCGCTTACGTGCTGTCTTTTAATCTTTGTTCCTTCTAGTGTACGTCTCATTGTTCTATTCCCTTTTCAGCTAATTTTACTTATGATGTGTTCATGCTATCCAAAACATGATTTTTAGTCAAGTACTACGTACGTAGACCCATTATCGGTGAACAATAACAACTTCATTTCCCCCTTTTTCATCCGGTGGAGTAGTTGGTTCGTCAAGACTTCACAACTTCATTTACCCCTACCCCCGGATTGTCAAGCTCACGTTTTATATCATCAACAGACACGTGAATAATCGGAGAGTTATCATCTTTTTTGAGATACACATCAACAATTCCGGACTGAACAATAAATCTTTTACACAAAATACAGATAAAATTATGTCCGTAAATATACATTGAAGCACCCATACACCTATCCTGACCGGCCTGAATAATAGCATTCTGCTCAGCGTGTATAGAACGGCAGGTTTCGTAACAGGTTCCAGACGGGATATTATTTTTAATACGGTAGCATTCGCCGCGTTCATAGCAAGATTCCACGCCGGAAGGAGTGCCATTATAACCTGTGGCCTTAATTTTTTTATCCACTCCTACAATAACCGCTCCAACCTGTGCCCTAAGACAATTTGAACGGGATGAGCAAGTCTTCGCCAAATCCAAAAAATAATCTGTCCAAGATTTTATACCCATTTTCTTTTTACCTCCGATTATATTATACATCAAGGTCAATCTATCGCTGCAAATTATTTTGTAGTTTTGCAGTTTACATGATATAATTTCGGTATGGAAACGAGCGCGGTGAAAAAAAATAAGAAGGGGATAACGGCTCAGACCAGATTAATACTGGCAGGTCTGGGAGTCAGCACTGCTTTTATCCTTTTAGCAGCCGGATTTGCGACATACAGCATTACCCAGAATATGAACAGCGCTTATAAAAATTTTGCGCAAGTTTTATCCAAAACCCTTGCAATTGAAGGAGTTGAAGTCACAAAAGAAGTTCCTGAACTCGCAAAATACGATGCCCTCAGAGCTAATTCCGTATCAGTGCTTAACAGTAATGATGATATAGCTTTTATTATTTTTAAAGACAACAAGTCCAAAATAATCTATTCCAGCAAAGATGATTACCCTGATCAGGCAGAAAAAGCCAGAATTACAGTCAGCTCTCCGATGGTTGTTAAAAATCTCGGAAATTCTGTTAATGTAGGGTCTGTTACGGTCGGGCTCAGCGGAAGTATTATTGACAGAGTATCAGCAACCTCCAAAACATCTCTTGCAGTTGTTTTTGTTCTAGCATGGCTTGTTATTGTCGGAATCATTTATATGAACTCCTCAATAATTACAAGAGAACTCCGAAAACTTCATCAAGGTGTTAAGAAAATTTCTACCGGCGAATTTGGCTATATGATTGATGACAAAGATGTAGACAGTGAAGTTAAAGAACTATACAGCGCATTTAACGACATGTCGGAACGCCTGAGCAGATACAACGAACAAACAATTGAAAGTCTGACATTTGAACGCAACAAACTTGAATCAGTATTGATGAGTATTGTTAACGGTGTAGTTGTATGCGATAACCACGATAAAGTTATTATGGTTAACAACTATGCAAAAAGACTTTTGGAAGTCGAAGAAGAAGATATTTTGCATACACAAATTCAGCAGTTCTGCGACTCAAGCGGAGAATTCTGTTTTGCAGATAAAATTACACAATTTAAAGATACACCGCTTGATGATGATGGTGCGCCGATACCTTTCAATATTGAAATTGACAGAAGAATTCTTAAATGCCTCATATCCCCGATGTTCACACGCTCAAATTCTTATGTCGGCTACATTATTGTACTTATCGACGTTACAAAAGATGTTGAGATGGATCAGCTAAGGTCCAATTTCATTTCAAATGTTTCTCACGAACTCAGAACACCTGTTACTGTATTAAGAAGTTATATAGATACGCTTTACAGCTATGGTAACGATTTTGATTTCAACACCCAGAGAGAATTTATAGGCGTTATGAATCAGGAAATTATAAGACTTAACAGAATGGTTAATGATATTCTTGATTTTTCACGCTATGAAGCACAGAATGTTAAACTTGAAAAAACTAAGACAGATATAATAGAGATTGTGGAAGATGCCGTAAATCAGGTTCAGGTACTCGCAAAAGAGCACGATTTAACAATTTCTATTATGAAAGAGCCGGATTTACCTCAGATTTTTGTAAATATAGACAGTATCTCACGTGCGTTTATGAACATTCTTTCCAACGCAATAAAATATTCTCCTGACGGCAAGAGGATAAAGGTTCGCGTAGAACGCTCACGTGATGGTGAATATGTTGAAGTAAGCGTTGAAGATCAGGGGCCTGGTATTCCTGATAAAGACCAGAAGAAAGTCTTTGACAGATTTTACAGATGTGAAAATGCAACCCACACTGTTAAAGGTACAGGGCTTGGTCTGCATCTTGTAAAAGTTACAGTTGAAAAACACCACCACGGTCAGGTTTTTGTAAACTCTAAAGAAGGAGAAGGTTCAACATTTGGTTTCAGACTGCCGATTAACCTCCCGCAGGAAGAAATTGAAGAATATATCCCTAAAAACCAGCTTCCCGCTGAAAGTGAAGCTTAATTATAAAATAAATTTGGAATAACACTATTGTCATCTGACCATTGGTGATAAGTCTTTTTGCTGACTTTTTCTGTAGAAAAAGTCAGCCTTTGACTGCGCCATCGTTTTCTCCTGATATAAAATACCTTTGCATCATCAGGAAAAACACTATTATCGGAATTGTAGAGATTATTGAACCTGCTGCAATAAATCTCCAGTTAGAAGAGAACATTCCCTGCAGGTTATTAATCCCCACCGGAAGTGTGTACATAGCATCTTTTGTCAGCATAATACTCGGCCAGAGAAATTCCCCCCACGAACCGATAAACGTAAATACCGCAAGCACCGCAAGAGTAGGCTTAACCATCGGGATTACAACTCTTGTAAACATCTGAAAGACATTGCAGCCGTCAACGATTGCAGCTTCCTCAACTTCTTTCGGAACCTTAATAAATGCCTGACGCATAAGAAATATTCCGAATGCGCTTACTGCAAAAGGCATTACAAGTCCGATATACCCCATAACATTATTCACACTGTCTATAAGATGTAATTTCAACGTAATTATATAAACAGGAAGCATTATTGCTTGAAAAGGTATCATAATCGTTGCAAGGATTGCAAAAAAAACAAATTTTTTCCCCCTAAAACTCATTCTTGCAAGAGGGTATGCAGCAAGCGAGGACAAAACAAGATTTAGTATAACCGTAAGCGCTGCTACAATTACACTGTTCCAGAAATATCCCATAAAATTAACCCTGTGCCATACATCAACATAGTTAGCCCAAGTAAAATCAGAAGGAATTAAATGCGGAGGGTAAGCAAAGATATCTTCACCAAGACCTTTAAGTGAGGTCGAGGTTAGCCATATAAAAGGAAATATCGACAGCAGCGACGTTATTATTAATATTGTATGTATAAGTGCTTTACCTGTCAGTTTCTTCAGCATTTTTATCCTTCTTAAACATATTTTTAACCTTGTATCTTAATGTTTTCTTTTCAGCATCAACTTCCTGCACTACTTCTTCGATTGTTGTTGCTTCGCTTCCTTCAACAGGTTCCGGAATTGAGTTTACGTAATCAACTGCGCTCTGATATTCGGTTTCTGTTGCAAGCCACTTAAATGATTTTACAAGTGTAAGCGGTTTTGCAGCATCTCCTCTGACTACAAGCTGGAATTTCGTTGCAGCGTTATCAACGTATTTATTTGAAAAACTCGGTATTGCACTCATTTCATCTTCCGGAATCATTTCGCAGAAAATAGAGAATGCTTTTGCTGTAACGATATTTAAGCTGGCCGCGCTGTTAATAAGATTTGCAGGGTTGATTGCACCGATTGGCCCGAGGAGGTTAGAAACCAGCGACGCCATTCTTGCACGAACTTTCATATCAGCGTAATTTCTCAGCAAATCAAATTCACCTGCAATATGTAAACTCAAAATATTCCCCAGAGATGTCACAGGTTTGAGGTTACAAATACCGTCATTAAAACTCAAAGTACCTTTCAATTCAGAAAAATGTGTTGTATCGATTGTTGTAAGCCCGCTTATTACTCCGCCCAGTGCGGTTTGGAAGAGTTGAGACTCTCTTATGTTTTCTGCAATAATCAGGTTTTCGAGCTTGCCGAACGGCCCGAACTGTCCGTTTCTGACATCAAAGCCTACGGTGCCTTTAAGACTTCTCATCTGCTCTTCGTATGTCGCACCTTTGAGTGAAATATCCGTTTCAAAAGCAGCGGTTCCTGAAAGTGTATCCTTCATGCCAGCGGCATCAAGCAGAGCCTTTTCAACATCAATACCGCGTCCTGTAAGCCTTATATTCAGAAGAGAAGTAATCAGATTCATAGAGATATTTCCTCTTACTCTGCCGTCAAAGGCTCTGGTTCTAAGATTTCTTATATTAAATATATTATTAGCAAGTGAAATACCTGCCTGAGTGTTTCTGATATCAATATTTCCAGTAACAATTCTTGCAAAGTTAATTGAACCATTGTAAATAATTACAGGAATATCAGCAGGCTGCGAGCTTGCAGAAGTTTTAGCAGGAGTTTTTGGTGCATATTTTAAAGCCCTCTCACTGACATTCATAACTTTATCAACATTCAGATATTTTGAAGATACATCAAGCTTTGATATTTCAAAATTTGTCGACGGCAGAGTGCTAAAGGTTCCGTTAATCTGCATATCTGAGCCATTGAGCATCAAATCTCTTACAGCAAAATCTGCACTGTGTCCTTTAAAATCCAAATCAGACTGTTTCAATGTAAGAAGCAATTCAGGTATTGAAAGATTTGTAACTTCATATCCGCCTCTTAATCTAGGTGATTTCAATTCACCGAATACAAATGCACGTCCTTTAAGTCCGAATTCTGACTGCGGAAAGGCATAAATATTACCACTCATAGCCTTAGGCATAGTAATCTTTATAAGATTAATTCTGTCACCTGCAATTGTTCCGTCAATACCGAAAATTTCATCCAATTTTACAATTTCGTTGCCATCTTCATCCACGTTAACTGTTCGTTTAAACAGACCTGTTTTTTTAATCTTTATTCTTCCGGGTTTGAAATCGACAACTGACTGAATAGTTGTTGTCAGACCTGCTGTATTTTTAAAATCTACAGGCGTAAGGAAATTTTCCTTGTCGCACATTGCCTGCGCAAAAAGTGTTTGTTTCTGTCTATCTCCGTCAAATGTAAGTTTTACAGGAATAGAGCCTTGAGAGTGAATAAAAGGTTTGAACTCTCTGCCTATGAGTTTAATTAAATCGTCTGTATTTATTGAACCGTTAGTATTAAAATTAATAGATTTTAATTTGTTATAATCAACTATTCCTCCGGAATATTTCAAACTCGATTTATCATTAAACAGAATAGAGTTTTCTTTTATTGTAATGTTATTGTCTGCAACTTCTATATTAAGTTTTGGAACAGTGATTTTTGAAGCTGTAGAAGGCAGATAAACTCTAAAGTTATCATTATTAATTTTACCTGAGAGTTCTTTTGCTCTTATTAAAAAATCACCTGTTAATTTTTCGTTATAAGCACTCATGCTTTTATCAGAAACACTAAGATTATCGAGGCCGAATTTCAGGCTGGCAGCTGCATCTTTAAGTTTTCCTGTAATATTAAGTTTAAGTGTTGCATTTCCTGATTTGAAATTGTAATTCTTTCTCATATCTTCCGGTGCAAATGCGTTAAACAGGGTTGCAAGAGGAAGTTTATCAGCACTTATGTTAATATCTGCAACAGATTTTTCATCTATCTTTCCATCTATATAAAGCGGAGAGCCGCCGATTAAGATACTTGAATTTCTCACATCCAGAATATTATTATCAAGTTTAATATTTATATTACCTTTAGATAAAACTCTGCCAAGATTTCGAACATTCACGCCGCCATTGCTTACAAGAATTGAACCGAAAGAATTAAGTTTCTTAAAATTCGTTTTTATACGGCAGTCTGCATTTAAGTAACCCTCTGCCCTGAAACCCGCAAGTTCATTTTTAATATGCAATGAATCGAGAAATGCTTTTGATAAAATTAGCAAGTCATTAAATTTTATTGTGCCTGTTCTTATAGACATATCTACTTTCGGATGTTTTCCGTAATTTAAATTTCCGGCCAAATTAATATACTGATCTTTTACCGGATAAATATTTGTTTCAAGGTTAACACTGCTGCCAAAAGTGTCTGCATGAAGATAACTTTCTGGAAGCTCTAAGTCCGCAACTTTTAATGTTATACCGTCAATATTAAAATGTCCGAATGAAGATAATTGATTACCATGATTTCTTATTCTTAATTTTGTATTAAGATTTGCTTTCAAATCATAGTTTCTATACATTGTAACAGGGTTTACAAAAGGAATATCGACTCTCTCTGCCGGATCATCCTCTTTATCGAGTTTTGTTCCAAATTCAGGCAAAAATGTATTAAGATTAACATTTGCAGTAATGTTTTTATTCTCGTCGCTGTATAGTTCTGCATAAGTTTTAACTTTTGCAGTTTTGCCGTTAAAATATCCCAGTACAAGTTCTTCACCTTTAAGGTCAAGATAATGTTTTGACTTCAAATCATTAACCAGAACCCTGTAGTTATGAAGCTTTACAGCAGGGACTTTTATTCTTATCCATTCCGGATTAAATTTCAGACCTTCTGCTTCAGCCTTAACAGTTTGTTTTCCTTCTTCAAGACGCTGCTCTTTTCCTTCGTTAAGCATATCTTCTACGAGCTGAACAATTTTAAAATTTTCGTTATTTTTAATCTCAAGATTAATAAAAGGTTTTTCTACATCAAGACAGGAAACTTTTACTGTCAATAAAAACAGGCTGGGCAATGCAATCCTTGTTTTAATACTGTCTGCTGAAAATAAAATTGAATCATCCGGCAGCTTAATAGTAATATTATCCGCTTTTACACCGGCTCCCAGCAATGGAGTTGTTATAATTTTCGGATTTTGAAAATCTATATTTAACTTTGTTTGTTCACTAATTAAATTTTGAACCTCCGTTTTATATTTATTTAAATCAATAACATTTGGAAGAACAAAAAGAAACCCTGCATACATAAGGGCTGCTGAACCTAAAACTGCACTTGCAGTTACCTTTACCCATTTTTTCATATATATCCCCTTTTATAGAAAGTTTATCACAAAATGTTACAAAAGCCCTATTATGTAAAGATTTTGTAATGACTTGACATGTTTTTGCTACAATTAGAGAATGCGAGAGATTATTCATTAGTCGAATGTAGTTAAATTAAGGAAATGCTTATGAAGAGATTTATGATGATGTTATTTACAATGCTGATGTCGCTTGCACCGGCTCAGGCAATGGGTGTTGATGCCTTTATGGACAAATATATCGCCCCGGTGTCCGACGCAGTAGCAGACCTAATCTTCATCCCTATTAAAATTTGCGGCTGCGATGTTCCGTTAATTATTTTCTGGATACTTATTGCAGGATTTTTCTTTACATTTTATTTTAAAGGAATTTCTATCTGGGGATTTAAACACGCAATTGATGTAATAGCAAAACCATCAGAGAAACATCACGACGGATTTGGTGAAGTTTCATCATTTCAAGCTTTAGCTACAGCATTATCAGGAACAATTGGAATAGGAAGTATAGCAGGTGTTGCAATTTCTATTTCTATAGGCGGACCAGGTGCTGCATTCTGGATTTTTGCAGGTGCACTGCTCGGTATGTCTATTAAATTTGTTGAAGCTACTCTCGCAGTAAAATATAGAAGATTTAACCTTGACGGCTCTGTTTCAGGCGGTCCTATGCATTACATTGCACACGGACTGACCAGAAAGAAAATGCGCTGGCTCGGTCAGCCTCTGTCAGTACTTTATGCAATACTTTGTATTGGAGGCGGTATTACAGGCGGTAATATGATTCAGATTAACCAGACTGCTCACCAGCTTGTATTTATTACAGGAGGAAGCCACAGCTTTTTAGATGGTCATACCTGGCTTGTAGGGCTTGTTGTAGCAATACTTATCGGTATGGTTATTGTGGGAGGTATCAAGAGCATAGCTAAAGTTACAACTATTCTTACACCTACAATGTGTATTCTTTACATTGTTTCAGGACTTATAGTTATTTTTGCTAACTTTATGAACATTCCTCACGCAATAATGCTTATTTTAAAAGAAGCATTCCATCCTACAGCCGTTGCAGGAGGTGTTTTCGGAACAATTATTATCGGCTTAAGACGTTCTGTACAATCAAATGAAGCCGGTACAGGTGCTGCTGCCATTGTTTATGCTACAGCACAGACAAAAGAACCTGTATCACAAGGTTTTGTTGCATTGATTGAAACATTTTTAACAGGTGTATTATGCTTGTTCACCTCATTCGCAATAGTTTTCTCAGGCGCATGCACACACGCTGCAAAAGAAATTTCTGGTATTGAACTTGCATCTAATGCTTTCCAATCAGTTATTCCATTCTTCCCGATTATTTTATCTATAATTGCAGTTATGTTCGCCCTCTCTACTCTTATTTCGTGGGCTTATTACGGGCAGAAAGCATGGACTTTCCTTATCGGAGAAGGCAAGAAAAGAGTATTGTTCTTTAACCTTGCTTACTGCTTATTTATTATTATCGGTTCTGCTATGAATGTTAAATCAGTTATTGATATTACTGATGCAATGATGATTGCTCTCTGTGTGCCAAACATTATTGTACTCTACATTCTGGCACCAGAAATTAAACGGGATCTTAAAACATATCTTGTTAAACATAATATGAATTTTATGAAATTCTAATTAACAAAAAAATATTTTTTATCAAGACATTTCTGTTGTTAAAACAACAGAAATGTCGTTTTATATGGGTTATAATAAAAATGTAAAGAATGAAATACATAAAAGGAGATAAAACAAAATGACAACACAGCAAGAAGAAAACTTAATCAACTTATTAGACGGATATGTTGAAAAAGGCGGCCACCACTTAAATGTAAACGTATTTAACAGAGATACTTTGTTAGATGCTCAAAAACATCCTGAAAAATATCCGCAATTAACAGTAAGAGTTTCCGGTTACGCAGTAAACTTTATAAAGCTTACTAAAGAACAACAGGATGATGTCATTTCAAGAACATTCCACGGCTCACTAGCTGGATAAATTAGAACAAATATGAGGAGAACTCCTTAAGGACTGTTATCCGTCCAAATCTCTATGTGTATAGCACACTCTTGAACCATTACTTAAATAATAACATGTCTCGGGCTTATATAATAAGCCCTTTTATATTTTTATTACATTATTTTGAATATTTCCAGAGCTAAACTCGTTAATATTGCTCATTGTTGTTTGCAAAATTCTCTGTATAGCTTCACGCGAATTAAAAGCAGTATGCGGAGTAACGATTACATTATCCAGACGGAAGAGCTGAGAATTGATTATTGTCTGTTCAAGAGTAAATTTATCCAGTCTGTTTAGACCGACAATGTAATCAAAATCCGTTATTGTTTCTTCTTTTTCCAGAACGTCAAGCCCTGCACCTGCAATTTGTTTGTTCACGATTGCATCATACAGCGCTTTTGTATCAATAAGTTCTCCGCGTCCTGTATTAACAATTATCGCAGTCTTTTTCATCTTTTTGAAACTCTCTTCATCAAACATATGATAATTGTCTTTTGTAAGCGGAGCGTGAATAGAAATAAAATCTGACTCTTTAAGCAAAGTATCAAAATCCGTATATTTTACTCCGTAATTTTGTTTTAATTCTTCTTTTTCATATTTATCAAATCCGAGAATATTCATGCTAAGACCGTGAGCAATTTTAGCAAAAGCAGAGCCGATAGCTCCAAGCCCAACAATACCTACAGTTTTACCGCATAGTTCAGTTCCTATAAGATTTTCAGGTTTGACACACCCGTTTTTATAATCTGTATACGATTCTGTAACTTTTCTGGCAACATTAAGAAGCAAAGCCAGCGCAAATTCTGCAACAGTAATATTTCCATACCCCGGAGAATTAACAACTGCAATATTGTGTTCTTTACAGTAATCTGTATCAATATGATTAAACCCTACCGAACGCAATGCTATTAATTTAAGATTTTTAAACTGTTCAAGAACTTTTTTGTTAACTCTTGAAGTTGTAAAAACAGAAATTATATCAGCATCCTCGTATTCTTTCTTTATAGGAGAAAGATCATTAAGTGGATTCTGCTCAAGAAAATAAGTATATTTTCCGCCATTATTTTCCTTTAAAAATTCTTCTTCATAATTCTCTACATCAAAGTATACAATTTTCATAATTAACCCCTCATTTATTACCGCCCTTATTATAACGCAAAATGTAATAATTTCATCTGGAACCGATATTAACTTTTTAATATTTTTGTAATAGAATAATAATATGTCGATATGGCAAGGACTCCGTTGGCGAACAGCAAAAGGTGACTAAATGTCACGTTTTGCGTAGAATATAAATCCATATAAGGGATTTGCAAAAAGCCAATGGAGGGGAGCGAGAGCTCCGTTTCGCCTAAGTGAAACTAACTTCCAACCAGGCAATTGAAAATTTAATAATATGTCGATATGGCGAAATTGGTAGACGCGCATGATTCAGGTTCATGTGGAGAAATCCTTGGGGGTTCGACTCCCCCTATCGACACCATTTAAAAAGAAGGCTCCGGCCTTCTTTTTTCTTTTGTAAATTTTTATGAATATTAACATGCAAAAAATATATGTTTGTTCTAACATATACCCAATATATTTTTTACATCACGAAAAAATTTCGCATCAATATATGGATATTAAGGAGGTTAAAATGAAAATATCACCAATTAGCAGTACTTTATCTAAACCAAATTTTAAAGGACAGTTTGCGTACAACTACAATGAAAGCACATTAAAGAACAATAAGTTGTGGCAAAAAAATTCAAGTGTTGAACAAACTCTGGGAGCTTATCATGTGAATAAAACTTCACAGGCTTATTTCGCAGACCCGTTGGAGCCAATTTCCGACGCTATAAAGGAAAAAGCTGACTATATAGTTTACGATAACGAACCGGCTTATCCTGAAATAAATGAAGTAAGCAAAAATTATTTCGGAACACAGAGAAAAAATTACCGTGATGATTTTGAAGAAGTTAGACAATATTACTACAGAAGAGAAATGGGAGGTTTTGCAGATAAGGCAGATGCAAAATACCAGCAGTGGCAGGCAGCAGAATGTACACGCATGTACGATAATGCAGGCGATTTAAGATACAAAAAGGAAACCGCTGAAGATGAAGTAAAAAACTTAAGTACTAAAAAAGAAAAAATTCTTTCAGGTATTAGCAATACAGAACAAGAACTAAGAGCTCAGCAAGATTTAAAAGTAAATATTGATAAACACATTACTGATTTAGAAAAACTCGAAAAACCTTATAAAGAATTAGGCCAGCTTGCCAGCGATGGTGCTATAAATGAACAAAGTATGTATGGAGCCGCTGCTGTAAGAATGCACAACAAACAAGACAAAACTTTAGAATACGGAAAATACCAGAACACCCCGGAAACATACAAAAACATCACTAGTGAAAAAGACCAAGCTTACAGAATGTCTGAATCTAAAAAAGCATTAAAAGAAGAACATAAGAAACTTCAGGATACAATTGCCGAATTTAAATCAATTCAGGCAGGATGTGCAAAAACTATTAAAAATATGAAAGAATATATTGCAGCTTTAAAAACAGATGTTTCCAGTATTGATAGAAAAGTTGCAGAAAAGAAATCTTTTATAGAAGATTGCAAGGCTAAACTTATTCCGCTCTTTGATGAATTGAAAAACTTCTATGCAAAACAAGGAATTAAGGTAATTAAGAGAGGTTAGTAATTATGAAGATACAAGCAATTAATACAAATACAAATTTCAAAGGTCTTTTTACAGACAAATCAGCACAAAATAACGGCAATTGGCGTATGGAATACCAGCCGTACAGCTGGGAAAGCAATAATACCGGAAAAATGGCAAATAAAGAACGTATAGATATTTATGCAAATATGCTTCCTGATAATGAAGAAATCTATACAAAAAATAAGGGGTATTATGCAGAAACTTCTGGGGATATTCTAGGCACAACATCTTACTATAAAACTTACGATGGCAGAATGCGTAGAACAATTGACGAAATGCCTGCTATGAACAGGGAAGATTCTTTGAAAGTTCTTGACAAAAAACTTGGAAAATTTTTAGAACAAAAACAAGAATTAAGAAAAGAATTGGAAGCTAACTTTGATAGGCAAACCCTTGCAATACGTAGTTCTTCTGACAATTACAACATAGCATCATATGAGCTTGACAATACTTTTTGGACTAAAAAGAATATAAAGAACAATATGGACAATGCAGCAAGAGAATTAAAAAATAATGCAGACATAATGTATCAAAATTCGCAAAACTACATCAAACTTATGGGTTCAATTGACGCTGTTAGACAAACAAAAGAAAACGGCCAGAAAGAAATTAAACAGATTGAAGAACTCAGAAAATCCGGAAAGCTAATCGACATAAGCAGACGTGATATTCCTAATCCTAATGAGGCATTAAAACAGGCGCTTGCAGATATCCGTGCTGCTGCAGGAAAATTCCTATGCCTTCCGCATAAACTTATGAGTATGGATGAGATTCTGAAGATTGTAAATCCAAGAAATCTTTCAAGCGGTTATGATAATGAAATTATGCATCATATAGAAAAACTCATAAAAAGAACTGTCTAGTTCGGTAATGAAATTTAAATCAATTCCTCCTATTCTTATTTAGGAGGAATTTTTTATGCTAAAAGAATTAACAAATGAAAACTTTAATGATGAGATAAAGACCGGATTGAAGTTTGTCGAATTTTTTGCTCCCTGGTGCGGTTACTGCAAAAAACAGGAAGATGAGCTTAAACAAATGGATAAAGTCTGGATAGGACAAGTTAATACAGACGATAATGCAGAGCTTGCAATACGTCATGGCGTACATTCTTTTCCTACATTTCTGGTATTTAATAACGGAAAAGAGGTTGAACGTTTCAGCGGTTTGAGAAAAAAAGAAGATTTGATGAACATTTTAATGAAATATATATAAGGAATTACCTATGAAGAATTTACTAATAATTACAACTAATTATGCAGGCTGCGAATGCGGAGCGCCGCAGTGTAACTGTATCCAAAATACAGGAGTTTATCTTGAAGAATTTGCAGTACCATACCTTGTTTTCCAGAAATCAGACATTAATGTAACTGTTGCAAGTCCGAACGGCAGCCTTTCACCTGTGGATGAAAAATCAATGTCCTGTTCAAATCCAGAAGAATGGGATGATTGCATAAAAGTGCTAAGGGAAACTAAAAAACTTTCTGAAGTTGATTATAAAAATTTTGACGGCGTGTATTTTCCGGGCGGCCACGGCCCTATGTTTGACCTTGCAGAGAACAAAGAAGTTGCAGAAATTGTTGAATACTTTTTCCGGAGCGGCAAACTTGTAAGCGCAGTATGCCACGGTCCTGCTGCTTTTGTTAACACAGATATCGTCAAAGGCAAGCGTGTTACCTGCTTTACTAACGAAGAAGAAGGTATTGTTAAACTTCAAGAGCTTGTTCCTTTTCTTCTTGAAACCTGTCTTATTAATCTGGGCGCAGAATTTGTAGCAGAAAAACCATGGGCAGAACATGTAGAAGTTGACGGAAATTTAATAACCGGACAGAACCAGAATTCTGCTCTTTTGATTGCCGAAAAAATTATTGAATTTTTCAATCAATAATAATCATTGCTAAAATAACAAGAGCTTCTACTATTACAGCTATCAAAAGATTATTGAATAATTTCTTATATTTTTTGTATCTTGGAGAAAAATCATTAAATACACGTTTATAAAATTCATCACTTTCCAAAAACAAATTAATATGATTATTAAAAATTTCTGAAATTATAATGCTTGTATGTGGAAAAGCTGCATCCGAACGGGTATTAGTTTTTGACTTTCTGTAATGAAATAGAACTTCATTAATTCTGTGAACTTCAAACCCTTTTTCAACAAAAGAAAGCCACAAATCCCAATCTTCACAGCCATATTTCATATAATCTTTGTAACCGCCGATTTCATTAAAATCTTTTTTCCGAAAAAGTGAGGAATTAAATATTTGATTTTCAAAAATAATCTTTCGTTTATCAAACTCTTCCAGTTTCCATAATCCATGCTTTCTGCCAAAAAAGTCAGCCTTACAGTAAACAATACCAACCTTTGGATTGTTGTGCAAAACCCTTGCAGCTTTTTCGACATATTGAGGTTCAATCTTATCATCAGCATCAAGAGGTAAAATATACTCTCCGCTTGATGCTGCTATTGCCATATTTCTCGCACAGCAAACACCGCGGTTAGTTTTTTCATCAAGAAATACTATATTTTTATATTTTTCTGCATACGATTTAATAACTTCACTGCTGTTATCAGTTGAACCGTCGTTTATACAAACTATTTCTAGATTTTCATAAGTCTGCTTCAATGCAGACTCAATAGACTCTCCTACATATTCTGCCTGATTATAGCAGGGAATAATTATTGAAACTTTAGCAACGATTTCATTTTTCATAAAAGTATTCTCTAAATATCATATATCCTATACAATATCATAGCATAAATCAAACCATATTATCACATTTTATACTATTTATTTTCTTTTAAAATATAAAGATAATGTTGTAATGAACAATATTAAGAAAAGACTGGGCAGACGGATACAAGAACTTAGGAAATCTAATAAACTTACTCAGGAGCAGCTGGCAGAGAAGATTGAAATCGGCACATCTAATATAAGTTATATTGAAACAGGTAAGTTCTATCCTACACCAGAAACTTTAGGTAAAATTGCAAAGGCGCTTAATGTAGAAATCTATGAGCTTTATATGTTCGAGCAATTAAAACCGATTGATGAACTGCGTACAGAACTAATCGGTGCTATCCGCGCAAATGACGATTTAACACGTCTGATGTATAAATTCTATCTGAGCGTTAAATAATCTCTTTACCGACAATCGGCGCAATCTGTTTAATCTGTTTATAAAGAAGATCATACTGCCAGGGATATAATGATTGCGCACCATCACAAACGGCTCTGTCCGGGTCATAGTGGACCTCAATAATTAAGCCGTCACATCCTGCTGCAACAGCAGCACGTGACATAGGTTCAACTTTATCTCTTAACCCGGTAGCATGCGACGGGTCTACGATTATAGGAAGATGGCTTAATCTCTTAATAACCGGTATCGCAGTTAAATCAAGAGTATTTCTTGTATATTTTTCGAAAGTTCTAATCCCCCTTTCACAAAGGATTACCTGATTGTTTCCTCCGGCCATAATATATTCTGCAGACATAAGCCATTCTTCATATGTTGAAGAAAGCCCGCGTTTTAGAATTATCGGTTTATGCGCATGCCCGAGTTCTTTAAGCAGATTGAAATTCTGCATATTTCTTGCGCCAACCTGAAGAATATCAACATATTTTTCAAACATTTCTAGCTGTGATACTTCCATAATCTCAGAAGTTACAGCCATGCCATGGTTATCAGCAACGCTTCTTATAATCTTTAATCCTTCTTCACCAAGTCCTTGAAAAGCGTAAGGGCTTGTTCTAGGTTTAAATGCACCGCCTCTGATAATCTTAACATTGGATTCAGAAAGCTCCTGTGCAGTTTCATCCATCTGGTCATAAGACTCAATTGTGCACGGCCCTGCAATCAAACCGGTGTATTTGTCCCCGAACTTAACCCCGTTAACTTCAACAACAGTATCCTTACCCTGACAGGCCCGCGCTGCAAGTTTGTAATTAGTTGATAATTTAATAACCTCATCTACACCATGTAAAAGTTCAAAATCTCTCTGGTCAACTTCTTTTACACCAATAGCATGTACAACAGTTCGTGCTTCTCCATGCGATACACGCGCTTCAAACCCTTTCGATTCTATAAACAACTCTACACGCTTAATATCTTTTTCTGTAGCGTGGCTATTCATTACAACTAGCATTTTTATTTATACCTCCGGTAAATATTATTATATATAAAAAAGATTTTTAATGTTCAAATTTTTTATAAAATATGTTATAATTTTTAGCGTAATGACTATATTTGATGAAAACTTAATTCTGGAAACAATAAACATGATTAAGCTTCACAATTTCGACATACGAACTGTGACGCTTACAATAAGTTTGAGAGACTGTCTTTCCGAAGATGTTAACAAAGTCTGCGACAAAATTAAATACAAACTTGATAAATATGCAGGCAATCTTGTTAAATATGCGAATGATATTGAAAATGATTATTCCATACCTATTGTTAACAAAAGAATAGCAGTGACTCCAATTTCTCTTCTGGGTGAATCGTGCAGCCATAAGGATTATGTTAAAATCGCAAAAACTCTGGATGGCTGCGCTGATAGCCTTGGAATAGATTTTATCGGCGGATTTTCTGCACTAGTTGAAAAAGGTTTCACACAAGGAGATTTAGGACTTATTGAATCAATACCTGAGGCTCTTGCATCAACAAGCAGACTCTGTTCTTCAGTTAATGTTGCAACTTCAAAAGCCGGTATAAACATGGATGCGGTATTAAAAATGGCTGACATTATTAAGCAATCAGCAGAGCTCACCGCTGACAAAGACGGACTTGGAGCTGCAAAGCTCGTGGTATTCTGCAACTCGGTAAGTGATAACCCATTTATGGCAGGCGCATACTGCGGCTACGGAGAACCAGAATGTGCACTCAATATTGGTGTTTCAGGACCTGGGGTAGTTAGAGCGGCTATTTTGGATTTACATAAAGATGCTGATTTAGGTGTACTTTCTAATAAAATTAAGCAAACTGCATACAAGATTACAACGACAGGTGAACTTGTTGGAAGAAAACTTGCCGAAAAACTCAATGTACCATTTGGCGTAATTGACCTTTCACTTGCCCCGACACCTGCTGTAGGCGACAGTGTTGCACAGATTTTTCAGGCGATGGGTCTTGAGCATGCCGGCGCACACGGAACAACAGCTGCACTGGCAATGCTTAATGATGCAGTTAAAAAAGGCGGAATTATGGCAAGTTCTTACGTAGGCGGATTGTCTGGCGCGTTCATACCTGTATCAGAAGATGCCGGAATGATTGAAGCGGCTGACAAGGGGTATTTAACTTTTGACAAGCTTGAAGCCATGACCTGCGTATGCTCAGTAGGACTTGATATGATTGCTATTCCGGGAGATACACCGGCTTCAACCATTGCAGGTATGATTGCAGATGAGATGGCTATTGGTATGATAAATAAAAAGACTACCGCAGTAAGACTTATTCCGGCTCCTAACAAAAAAATGGGAGAAAAAGTCGTATTCGGCGGGCTTCTGGGTGAAGCTCCTATTATGGATGTTAATAAGCTTTCATCCAAAAATTTTGTTGAAAGAGGCGGACGTATTCCAGCTCCTATACATAGTTTGAATAATTAAGGATAGACTAAAGTGGCAACATTTAAAGACTTAGAGGATAGCTTAAAAAGTTTTATAACAGAAGAGCAGTCAGATGCTCACAACATCAGAAATACAACTTTTACAAAGTACAATAATATAAAAATCTGGATGGATAGAGGAAGGTTTCAGGAACCCCATTTCATTGTTCGAATTTCTATCTCAGAAGGTGTATATTCTTTAAATGGATGTACAAAATTAAGCGGCGGACTTGGATATGAAGAAAGACTTGTGATAAAATGGTTTTCACGCATCGGAGTTAAAGATAAACTAAGAGAACTCTGGGGCAGCGACGATAATAACAAAGACAAGAAGAAATAAACAAAATGCAGTATAAGAATTTAGCTGTAAATCCGGTAAGTGTGGTATTGCAGCTTGTCGGAGCAAAGTGGAAAATCTTAATAATACAAGAACTCTTGAAAAAAGAGATGAGATTTGTCGAGTTAAAAAATAAAATCGGCTGTACAGCAAAAGTTCTTACCAACTGTCTTAAAGAGCTTGAAGAAGACGGACTAATTGTCAGGGAAGAATACGAAGGGCTTCCTCCAAAAGTAGAATATTATCTTACAGATATTGGATACACATTAAGACCTGTAATTGATTCTATGCAAAAATGGGGTAAAGAGTATAAAAGGTTGAGAAAGTTGATGGAAAGGATGCAAAATGGAAATTAAATATCTGGGTCATAGCGCGTTTGAGATTGAAACCGGCGGGAAAAGAATTTTAATAGACCCGTTTCTTGTTTGTGTACCGGATTATAAACCTGAAAACATTTACGACATTTTCGTAACCCATGCACACGGCGACCATCTAGGAAGTGCAATTGAGATTTCACAAAATAGCGGTGCACCGATTACGGCGGTGTACGAACTTGCTAATTACTGCGCCAAGAAAGGTGCAAAAACAAATGACATAGGACTCGGAAGCTGGTGTGAATACAGCTGGGGAAGGGCAGCCGCCGTTCCTGCGTTTCACTCAAGTTCAACTCCGGATGGTATCTATGGCGGCTGCCCTTGCGGATTTATTTTTGAAATAGAGGGTAAAACCATTTACCATGCCGGTGATACAAGTCTTAATTCCGAAATGAAAATGATAGGCGAGATTTATCAGCCTGATGTTGCAATGCTTCCAATCGGCGGGAAATACACTATGGACATTGAACATGCGGTAAAAGCTGCAGGATGGCTTGGTGCAAGCGAGATTATACCTATGCATTACAATACTTTTGATGCAATAAGCGTAGATATTTCTGATTTTGAACGCCAGATAAGAGAAATTGGCAAAATGCCATTAATTATGCAAATCAAAGCTTAACCTTTTGTTACATAAAAGTCAATTTTTTCCTGTTAATTGTTTTTATATATGTATAGGAATTAATAGGGATTAGGAGATTTAATTATGGCAGTCGGAGCAAGAGATTACATCGACAAGCTACTTGTCAAAAAATATGCAGACGAAAAAGTTGATAACCATGAAGCAATGGAGTCAATGATTAATCCTGATAAGATGCTGGAGGCAATGAACGATGTTGCTGCAATTCAGAGAAACATGTTTATGCTCTCACAAAAATTGTCCTCTGCGTGTTATGCAATAAATGCAAAATCAGCGAGATATCAGAAAAAAGAAATAAGTGAAGGCTAAATATTCTTATCTACAACAACTTTATGAAGCCCTCGCGGATGGTCAACATTTCTTTTAAGTTTTAATGCTGTTTCAAGAGCAAGCTGCTGGCAGATTACGACATTTGCAAACATTTGCTGGATTTCGTTTTCTGAAACAATATTTATATTGCAGTCCGGCTTAACTTCTTCTCCGGCAGGGCCGATTATAACAAGTTTCGGTTTATAATCCTCTTTAATCTTGTTAAGATTAGATACTGAGCGCTTTGATATTTCATCCACCGCAATATAGATAAGCATAGAAGGATTATTCAAAACTGCAACATGCCCGTGCATAAATTCTCCCAGTATTGCTGCACTAATATTTTTATATGATGTTTCTTTAATTTTCAGGGCTGCCTCCTTTGCAAGGGAGTAAGAAATCCCGTCGGCAGTAATTACTATTGTATTTTCTTTTGCAAGAATAGCAGCAAGCTTCTTTATATCTTCGCGCTTTGCGAGAGCCTTATCTACTACGGCCGGAAGGCTGAATAATGATTTTTTATACCCGATAGTTGCGTTATCGCCGTGAATTTTCTCAACGAGCTTTAATGATATCAAAATCAGGCATAACATTTGCGAAGTAAACGATTTTGTTGCAGCAATTCCCTGTTCTGTACCGGCATAGCAGGCAGCTTTATAATCGCATAAATTCCAGATTGTAGACTCTTCGTTATTAGTTATACAAAGTGTAGCGAGATTAGAAAGCTCTTTAACTTTTTGAGCAGACTTAATAGTATCACTCGTTTCACCAGACTGTGTAATAAAAATATAGAGTGTATTTTCATCATGCGGAATAACATTCTTCAAAAGGAATTCGCTTGAATAAATCGCACGTGATTCAATTTTGGAGAATTTTTCCAGCAAATCAACAGCAAACCTTGCGCAATGATAAGAAGATCCGCTTGCTACAAGGATAATTTTTGTAATATTATCCGGCAAATCAATCTTAATTTCGCCAGTTTCAGGATTTATGTATTTCATCAGAATATACGGAATGATTTTTGTTTGCTCTGTAATCTCTAATTCCATGTTAGTTTTTACATTTTTTTCGAACATAAGCTCTCCAATCGTGATTTCAGCATTTTCATTTCTTCTCGCGTAAGAAAAGATGAAAATCTTATAAATTCATACATTGCATCATCATACGAGTACTGCCCTCGCTCAACTTTCTGCATCCACTCTCTAACTTCTTTTGTAATCATAATAGCGTAAACCTCAGTGCTACACACGTAGATAAATGGTCGGCTGACAATTGTTTATCTACAAGCTTGGCTTGTAACGACTGGTCAGCCTCGGAGTATGCATTCCCTGCATCCTGCGGAATTTTATCATTCCACATTGATTTCGGCCTTACCCATACTTCGCCTGTTTCAACAGACTGGTAAACTACCATATCCTCAAGCGTTTCTGAATGCCTGCCCAATGCGATAATTTTATAAACATTACCTTTATAATGTCTATATGTTTTTCCTATTGTTATCTCTTGCATAAGTTGATTATAACATGTTTTTGTAGTTTAACATAAGAGTATAAATAAAAAGAAGGGTGAAAAATATGTACAAAATCGGATTTATAGGCTCTGGCAAAATGGCCGGCGCAATTATTAAAGGACTTATCAAGACAAGTTTTGCAAAGCCGGAAGAATTAATTGCAACACAGGCAGAAACAGAAGGGATTGATGAAAAATCCAGAGAGCTTGGAATTAAAATTATCTTAGATAACAAAGAGCTGGCCCAAAATTCCGAAGTCATATTTATAGCAACAAAGCCAAATCAGGCTGCTGATGTTCTTGAAGAAATAAAACCATTTATAACTTCTGATAAACTTATTGCTTCTATTGCAGCAGGAGTTACAACAGAAAAACTGGAATCACACCTTCCTGAAAACACAAGGGTCATAAGAATTATGCCAAATACACCGGCACTTGTAGGAGAAGGCATGAGCGGAATGGTCGGCGGAAAATACGCTGACAAGCAGGATTTAGATTTTATTTATAAACTTTTATCAACAATCGGAAAATGTATTATTGTTGATGACGAAGCGCAGATTGACATCGTGACAGCAATTTCAGGTTCAGGCCCTGCTTTTTATTACAAAGTAATAAATGAAATAGCAAGAGCCGGCGAAAAACTTGGATTGGATTACGAGAAAGCCTTGTTATTAAGTATTCAAACTGCAATCGGCTCGGCAAAAATGGCATTAAACCGCGAAATTTCTATGGAAGAACTTATCTCTAACGTTGCAACAAAAGGCGGATGTACACGTGTTGGAGTCGATTGTATGGACGAATACAATACAGAAAAACTCTTTTACGATGTAATAAAGAGCACAGCAGAAAAAGCATGCGCTTTAGGGAAATAGCTAAGGTTTCATCTCTTCCAAAATATCATCAAAAACGCTCTGCCAGTCTCCTATTGAATGCTGGCGGAATAATTTCACGCTGTTGTACCAGTCGCAGACACTCAAATCAGTGTGCCATCTCCAGTTGACCTCATAAGGCAAAATTACCCAGCACGGAATCCCCATTGCACCTGCAAGATGCGCTAAGGAAGTGTCGTTACAGATAACAATATCAAGATTGCTGAGTGCAGCAGCAGTCTGCCCAAAATCAATTAAGTCTTTGCCAACATCAATAATTCCATCCAGTTCTTTTGCATCTTCAGAACCTTCAAAAGTCTGGAATGAATAGTATTGCGTATTTTCAACTGCCATAAGCGGTTTAAAAAACTTTGTCGGAATAACTCTATCCTGATCGTAATAAGTATTTCCCTGCCATTTTATACCAACTTTTATCTTATCATTGTTAAAATATTTCTTCTTAAATTCCTCTGCAAGCTCTTTATTCGGACGAATATACCCTTCAGGATACGCAAAAACCTTATCTCCCTTTAATCCCAGCAGATACGGAAGACTTAAAAGCGGAGCATGCACATCAAAATTCATATCACATTCAGGAATATACTTATCAATAACAACATCAATACCTAACGGATTATCTCTAAATAGCGGTACAAGCTGTTTTTGCGGTAAGAATAAAAGCTTCCCGCACCTGTTAGCAAGCAGCGGAAGGTATCTGCTGAACATTATTACATCCCCAAACCCGGCTTCGTAATAAACATAAATTGTTTTATTTTTTATATTTTCACCCTTCCAGAGAGTTTCTTTAGTAGCCTTATTCGGATAAGTTTTATTTTGAAGTGCCGTAGCAGTTTCCCTGCAAAGACGGGTTTCAAAGAGTTTCAATCCCTTATCATAATTCTTTGTACGCATAAGCGCAAGACTCAAAAAGTAATCTGTATCAATATCATTAGGTCTTATTTTCTTGCATATTTTTAAAGCAGAAACCGCGTTTTCTGTTTCTCCCTCAATACTGTAGAGGTGGGATAAATTAAACCAGGCAAGATAAGACCCCGGATTGATTTTAAGAGCTTTATCGTAGAATTTTATTGCAGCTCTTATATTCTTAGTTTTTTTATTTGCAAGCGCAATGTTGAACAGAAGCGAAAAATTATCCGGAAATTTCTCCAGTACTTCTTTTTCTCTTGCAACAATCTGTTTAAACAGGCCGGCTCTTACATATGCCTGAAAAAGAGTTTCATAGAAATAAACATCAGGCTTAATTTCAACAGCCTTTTCAATCCAGTTAATTGCTGAAATTACATCATTCTGCTGAAGTTTCAGCACCCCGAGCAGATTAAAAACTTCTGCATTTTTACCGTCAATAGTCAGAACTTCTTGATAAGCGTTTTCCGCCTCATCAAGACACCCGTCTTGATGATATGTAAAACCAATATTAATTAATTTTTCAACTTCTTGATTTACAACGGACATAAAATTCTCTCTTCCTAAATTGTACCTTTTAAATCAATTTATTTCAAGGAGGTTTCATAACTCGCCATCGCATGATACGAGCTTCTGACCAGAGGCCCTATCTGAAAGTTCTTGAATCCGATTTTGCGCGCAAGTTCTTTTAATTCCTCAAACTCTTCCAGTGTATAATACTTTGCAACAGGAAGGTGCTGTTTTGAAGGCTGAATATATTGCCCGATTGTTATAATATCAACCCCTGCATTTTTAAGGTCAACAAGGGTCTGTTCAATCTCTTCCACCTCAGAGCTATACATTGAGGCTGACTCGGAGTTACAAGATAAACAAGTCGTTTTATGATTGTCAGCCGACCCAATGTCTACGTGCGTAGCACCTTTAAGTGAAACAATGGGTGTCGAGGAACACGCCGAGGCTGACCGGTCGTTACAAGACAAGCCTGTAGATAAACAATTGTCAGCCGACCATTTGTCTACGTGCGTAGCACCTAGTCCGACCATCAAGCCGGATTTTGTCACAATATTTGAATTTTCTTTTACGTACCTTAGAACCTCAATCGAGCAGTCATAATCTCCCTGAGGACGGGCCGTTTTAAAAATGGAACGAACTGTTTCAATGTTGTGGTTAAAAACATCCGGATGTGCTTTTATAATAGTATCAAGAGCCCGTTTATCATCTTTAAAATCCGGAGTTAAAATTTCGACTTTCGCATCACAAATTTTTCTTATCTCATCAATACAATTTTTGAAATGCTGTGCACCTCCGTCAGGCAAATCATCACGGGTTACAGAAGTTATAACCGCAAACTTGAGTCCGAGCTCCTTAACAGCTTCTGCAACGTGTTTAGGTTCTTCTAAATCAAGCGGTTCAGGACGAGCCGGAGAAATATTACAATACCTGCAATTTCTGGTACAAACTTTTCCCATTATCAAAAAGGTAGCAGTGTTATGAGAATAACACTCGCTCTTGTTCGGACATCTTGCACCTTCGCATACAGTATTAAGACACTTTGTTTTCAAAATTCTTCGCACAGTCTTTGTTGTTTCTGTGTCAATTATAGGTCGTTTTAAATAATCCGGCAGCATGCTTACCTCCTCCTCCAGAATAACAAAAAGACGGTTTTATTTAAACCGCCTCTGAAAGTAAAATGTATATTTTTGAGTCTTACTTTATACTCTAACTTCTTCTTTAAAATAATCGACCACAGTGTCCATAACATTATCAAAGAAGAAATCCAATTCTTGTGATAATGACATTTCTAAGTTGTTTGATTGTGCTTCTGTGTTAAATCTTGATAACATTTCATTTTCGATACGCATATACTATTAATCCTTTCCTAACTATCGGAGTGTTTTGCTTACAATTTTTATATCGGCATTTTTTTATGAAACTTTAGAGTTCATTTGAATATTGTTACAAATGTTTACACTCAAGCATCAAAATATACGTCCATACAGTGTTTTTAATGCCTGTTACAATATTGTCAAGGATACTTGTAAAAATATGCTTTTTGTATTAGAATTACCTTGTAAAAAAGACTATTTAAGGGGTGTATAAATGAAATTTGTTGCAAATAAAGACGACTTACTAAACGGGATTAAAATTGTAGAAAGAGCAACAGTTGTTAAGGGTTTGCAGCCGGTTCTCGCCAATGTTTTGATAGAAACCGCAGGTACAAATCAAATTAAACTTACTGCAACTGATTTCGACTTGTCTATTATTACACTTATTAATGCTAATGTTGAAACCGAAGGTAAATTCACACTTCCTGCAAAGAAGCTTGTAGAAATTCTTTCAAGACTGAATGATGAACTTATAAACCTTGAATTAAACGGCTCAACTGCAACAATTACAAGTAAAAAATCCAAATTCGATATTATTGGTATTTCAGCAAATGAATTTCCTCAAGTAGAAGAAAACATTGCAGAAACAGACTGTATGGAAATTGAAACACGACCTTTCACAAAAGCTATAAGAGAAGTTGTTTCAGCTGCAGCAGGGTATGAAACAAATAACCTGCTCTCAGGCGTTGTATGCGAAGTTAACCAGAATATTCTGGAAATGGCTGCTACTGACGGTAACAGACTTGCAAGAGTTAGAGAAGTTGTAAAGAATAGCTCAAGCGATGCGGAAAAACCTTTTGAAATGCTTATCTCATCAAAGGTTTTATCTGAGCTCTCAAAAATTTCACTTCTTGCAGAATCTGATACTATAAAAATCTGCAAAGAAATGAAAAAAATCGTAATAACAATTGATAAGACTAAGATTGTTACAAGGTTAATGCAGGGTCAGTTCCCTAAATACAACCAGCTTATTCCGCAAACATTCCCTAAAGAAGCTGTTGTTAATAAAAGTGACTTAATAGCAGCACTCGAAAGAGTTGCAGTTATGGTTAACGAGAAGAATAGTATTGTAAAATTTGAATTTGCAGACAATACTCTAAAACTCTCCGGAGATTCCCCTGATGCAGGTAACTCGCAGGACGAAATTGATATTAAATATATGAGTGAACCGCTTGTTATCGCATTTAACTACAAATTTATTCTTGAATTTTTGAAAATAGCAGAATCCGAAGAAATCTATGTTAAACTCAACAGCAATCTGTCTGCTACAGTCTTTGCGCCGGTTTCTGATGAAGATTACCTGTATCTGGTAATGCCGGTACAGTTGAGAGGATAATAAAAACAGGCGGAATGAAACCCGCCGGAAGGGTGTAAAAGCTGACGATAAACTGGTAGTCTGGTCAAAAGGGTTTCCAGTAACTAAAATACAAGTTAGTAGGCAGGCGGAATGAAACCCGCCAGAAGGGTGTAAAATGAAAGGGAAAGCTTTTAAGTTCGGTGATAATATTTCAACAGACCATATCGCACCGGGACGTTTGTTCCACCTGCGTTCTGATTTGCAGGAATTTGCAAAACATGTGCTTGAAGATGCTGATGAAAATTTTGCAAAGAATATGAATAAAGGAGATTTCGTTGTTGCCGGAAATAACTTCGGTCTTGGCTCTTCCAGAGAACATGCACCGCAAATTATAAAAATTGCCGGCGTTGGAGCTGTTATTGCCAAGTCTTTTGCAAGAATTTTTTACCGCAATGCCATTAACATAGGACTTCTCGCTATAGAATGCGACACTGATGGAATTGATGCCGGAGATGAACTAGATCTGGATATAAAAGCAGGAACTCTCAAAAATCTGACAAAAGGCACAATAACTGCTATTGAACCGCTTCCTGACGTTATGATTAAGCTTCTTAGAGATGGAGGTTTGATTGAACACATAAAAAAACACGGCGATTTAGTTTTAGGATAAAAAGAAAGGTATAAAATGGCTGATAATAAAGAAATTATAAAATGCCCTGCTTGCGGCGAAGATATGGTAAAAGTTTTAATACCTGATTTAAATATTTATGTTGATATTTGTTTAAATGGGTGCGGCGGAATGCTTTTTGACAATAGAGAACTGGAAAAATTTGACGAACCGCATGAAAATATTGATGATATTTTAACTGCAATCAAAGAAAAAAGTTTCAAAGAAGTTGATATCAAAAAGACCAGAATTTGTCCTCTATGCGATATTCCTATGGTTAAATTAGGTGAACAAACTGATGTTGAGATTGATGTCTGCAATATGTGCGGTGCAAAATTTCTTGATAATGGAGAATTACAGAAACTAAGAGCTCTTGCTTCCAAACAGCCGAATGACAATATTATATGGGAAGAATATATGCCAATGCAGATTAAGCAATCTTTAGGTGTACGTGCTGCAACGTGGATTGCAACTAATATAATAAAATCTTAAAAAGGGGCGGTTATTCAAACCCGCCCCTACTAACTTTATTTGTCCATTACATATATCTTAAATTGATATACAGCGAACTAATTATTAGTGATATTGCAACCACAATAACCCCGTATTTCATAAATCTAAGAAAGAACATTGGATGTCCTTCTTTTGCAGCTGATTCAGAAACGATGACGTTTGCGGCAGCACCAATCATAGTCATGTTACCACCCAGACATGCTCCGAGAGATAAACACCACCAGAGCGGAGTTGTGTAATCTGCCCCCATTGTTTTTTGAATCTCAACAAGCATAGGGGACATTGTTGCTGTGTAAGGAATATTATCAATAATACCGGATATTATTCCTGAAGCCCATAGGATAAGCATAGAAGCAGCTTCCTGAGAGCCCTGTGTAACACGCAGAATCCATTCTGCCATAAGCTTAATACCACCAGAAGCTTCAACACCGCCGATTATGATAAACAAACCGATAAAGAAGAATATTGTATTCCATTCAACATCTCTTAAAATATCAGTAGGTTTTTCAAATAGAAGCAGGAAGCTTGCGCCAAGCATAGCTGCAACACAGGTTTCAATATGTGTAATATCATGAGTAACAAAACCAAGAATTACAAGAGCAAGAACAATCATTGAACGAACCATCAAAGGAACATCTGTAATTGTATGAGTATTATCAATATTTGCAGCTTCTTTCATTTTTTCTGCAGTAGTTGCTAATTTTTTTCTAAAGAAAAGTACCATAACAGCTAAAACTGCAATCAGAATAACAGCAACAACAAGTGTAAGGTTATTAACGAAGTCCATAAATGAGAAGCCAGCTGCGCTTCCTATAATAATATTTGGCGGGTCACCAATCAATGTTGCAGTACCGCCGATGTTTGAAGCGAATACTTCGGTCAACAGGTAAGGAATCGGGTCAATTTCTAATTTTCTTGCGATTGCAAAAGTTATCGGCATAATCAGAATAACTGTTGTTACGTTGTCTAAAAAGGCACTTACTACAGCAGTGAAAATACCCAGTGCAATTAAAATTAATACCGGATGACCTTTTGTCATTTTTAATAGTTCATTTGCCAGATAAGAAAATACTCCGCTTCGTGTTGTAATGTTAACTATAATCATCATAGACACAAGCAGGAATATTACGTTAAAGTCGATGTATTGAACAAAATAAGTAGGGTTAAGTACCCCGTCCAATACTCTTGTCTGGCTAACAAGTCCGAGGAAAATTGTAATACCTGCACCAAGAAGTGCAATAGTAACTTTCGGGATTTTTTCAGTAGCGATAAAGATATACGCTAAGATAAGTAATCCCGCAGATATCAGCACATTGTGCGCTGATACAAAACTGTGAATTAATTCCATATCTTTCTCCTTTTTTTATACTAATCAACAATATACACCTGAAGGAGGTGCATTCGCGTTGATTTCCGTCTTAAATAAAAGAGCTATTATATATGTATTAAAAATATTTTGTTCTGTATCAACAAATAATAAATTATTACTGAATGCCGGCACTTTTCCACAGTGTAATCCGGAAGAAATGCCATTATCAGAATTAGTGGACGGCAATATAAAATATTCTTCTTTATCGGCACTTACATAAATATCCCGATAAGACATTTGAGGCTGTGCTGAAACACTATTTTGAGAGTATGAAGTATCAGCACTTATATAATTTGTAAGTGAAAATACTAAAAATAAAAAACAAAAAAATATTTTAGCCAGTACTCTCATACAAGAATTCTATCACAAATGGATAAGGATATGGTATTATTAATTTTCATATAGAATATATAATAAGCCAATCGGAGTACTATTAGTGAAATTAATTATTAAATCTATATAGTAATAATCTGAATAACAAGAATATTTCTTTTTAACATACTTCAAGGTATTTGTCTTTATTAATGGGTTATCTAGTTTAAGGTCGTTGTAAAGAGCATTAATAAACTTTTGTGAATTCTTATCATTTTTAATAATTTCACATTTTTGTTCAATAATTTTGTAGTCATTATAAAGAACATCTGCTAAAAAAGTAGCAATAAGATTGGTGATTGCCTCCGGAATTATTAATAATGAAGCAAAGAGAACATCATCAATATTCTTTTTAAATAATTCCTCCTCTTTGTGCTTTTTTATAACATAAGACTTATAATCTGGAGACAGGTCAAAATCAGATAAATGTTTTTTTTAATAAACCTTCAATTTAGTTAGTAATTTACTATCTCAATTTATAGTAAATCAAAAAGCTTCTCATTACTATAGGCTAAGTGGATTATTTTTCGTTTAACGTTTTGTGTTTTTCATTTAACGTTGTAGATAATATAAAAATAATAAAATACACTGAAACAGTGAATATTATAAAAAGATTTGGTAGAAATATAAGAATTCATCGAGAAGCGGCTAATTTAACACAGGAACAACTAGCTGAAAAATTAGATATCAGTTGCGGGAGTTTAAGCCGTATTGAATCTGGACGTCAGTTTGTTACTAGAACAACTCTTGAAAATTTATCCAAAGTATTAAAAGTACCTATTAGTGATTTATTCCTTTATTCAACACATTCTGCAACAATTAATGAGAATAAAATTGAGTTACTGCAATATATAGAAGTAATGAATGATATTGAGATAGAATTCTTCTTAAACCAGATAAAGGTTTATTATGAATTCAAAGAAAGACTTTAAACTTATTTAATCTTCGTTAAGCATGTTAATAAATTTAAAAACGAGCTTTCTTTTTTCATAGTCTAACTGCTCTAAAAGCTCAACCGTATAATTAAAAACCTCTGTATCTTTTACTGTTACAGTTTCTTCATCATAGCAAAAGAGTTTTACAATAGGCACATTCAGAGTTTCTATAATTTTCATAAGTATGGGATAGGAAGGAAACGTAATACCGTGCTCTATACTCGAAAGTGTCTGAAAAGTAATATCAGCCTTTTCAGCAAACTTCATCTGGCTTAACCCCATTGTCTTACGATATTGACGCACCCTTTTGCCAAACTCTTTTTTTAAATCAATCATATTAAAACAATAAGTTAATTTAAAAGATGTCTCAATCAAACAAGTTAGTAATTTCTATGTACAATTGATATTATTCCAATTCTGAAGTGCAGTTAGGACATCTTGTCGCCTTTAGCGGAATACAGGAATAGCAGTAAGGGCACTCTTTTGTTGTAACCTCTTTTTCCTCTTCCTCTTTTTTGCAGACCGAAGCTCTAAGCGTGTTAATTGATTTGATGATAAGAAAAACTGCACAGGCAACAATCAGGAAGCTTATCACATTATTCAAAAACGCCCCGTAATTAATTGTCACCGCTCCTGCTGCTTTTGCTGCATCAAGCGAAGAATAATGAGTTCCATATGGATAGATTTGCAAATACAGATTAGAAAAATCAACCTTGCCGAGGATTAAACCTATTGGCGGCATAATTATATCTTTTACAAGAGAGTCCACAATCTTGCCGAAAGATGCACCTATAATTATACCCACAGCCATGTCGAGAACATTGCCGTGTAATATAAATTCCTTTAATTCTTTTCCCCAATTTTTTAACATAAAACTCCTTTCCTAAAAAATAGCGGAAACACTTTTCGTATTTCCGCTATTTTTATCTTTAATTAATGTTTTTTATTATTCTTTAGTAAACTCTGCATCAATTACATCGTCATCTTTTTTATCTTCTGATGCTGCACCTTGAGAATTTGCTTCACTCTGTGCATCTCCGCCTTCTTTTTGAACAGCTTCGTATGCTTTTTGTGAAATTGCAAACATTGTCTGCTGCAGCTCTTCTGATAATTTCTTTAACTCATCAGATGATTTATTTTCATCCAAAGCCTTTTGTAAAGCTTCTCTGTGTTCTGTTAATTTTTTAACATCTTCTTCAGAGATTTTACCTTCAAAGTCTTTTACAATTCTTTCAGAAGAAGAAATCAATGAGTTAGCATTATTTTTGATTTCAGCTTCTTCTTTTTTCTTCTTATCTTCAGAGGCGTTAGCTTCTGCTTCTTTAACCATCTTATCGATATCCTGTTCAGACAGGTTAGAAGAATTTGTAATTGTAATCTTTTGTTCTTTGTTAGTAGCTTTATCCTTAGCAGAAACATTAACAATACCGTTAGCATCTATATCAAATGTAACTTCGATTTGAGGAACTCCTCTCATCGCAGGAGCAATACCTTCAAGTCTAAACATACCTAAAGATTTGTTATCAGAAGCCATTGGTCTTTCACCTTGAAGTACATTTATATCAACAGCAGTCTGGTTATTTTCAGCAGTTGAGAAAACTTGAGATTTACTTACAGGAATTGTAGTGTTACGAGGAACAAGCGCAGTCATAACGCCGCCTAATGTTTCAATACCAAGTGTAAGCGGAGTTACATCAAGAAGAACGATATCTTTAACTTCACCTGCAAGTACACCTGCTTGAACCGCAGCACCAACCGCAACAACCTCATCAGGGTTTACTGACTGGTTAGGCTCTTTACCTGTGTATTCTTTTACTAGCTGTTGAACGGCTGGAATACGTGTAGAGCCGCCGACAAGAACTACTTCGTTAATATCATTTTTACTCAAGCCGGCATCTGATAGAGCTTGTTCAACCGGTTTTTTGCATCTTTCAAGAAGGTCATGAGAAAGCTCTTCAAACTTGGCTCTTGTTAAAGATAATTCCAAGTGTTTAGGACCGTTAGCATCTGCTGTAATATACGGAAGGTTAATAGTTGTTTCAACTACTGATGATAATTCACATTTAGCTTTTTCAGCAGCTTCCTTAATACGCTGCATAGCCTGCTTATCATTAGTTAAGTCCATGCCTTCCTGTTTTTTGAATTCTGCACAAATCCAATCAATAATCTTTTTATCAAAGTCGTCGCCGCCTAAGTGAGTATCACCGGAAGTTGAAAGAACTTCGTGAACACCATCACCGATTTCAAGTATAGATACATCAAAAGTACCGCCGCCTAAGTCAAATACAAGAACTTTTTCTGATTTATCTTTTTCCAAACCGTAAGCAAGAGCCGCAGCAGTTGGTTCGTTTACGATACGAAGAACATCTAAGCCTGCGATTTTACCGGCATCTTTTGTTGCCTGTCTTTGAGCATCGTTAAAGTAAGCTGGAACTGTGATTACAGCTGATGTAACTTTTTCTCCTAAATATGCGCTTGCATCATCTGCTAATTTTCTTAAAATCATTGCAGAAATTTCTTGCGGAGTGTAGTCTTTTCCGTCAATATTCTTTTTGTAATCTTCGCCCATATGTCTTTTGATTGAAGCAATAGTTTTATCAGGGTTCAAAATAGCCTGTCTTTTTGCTAATTGACCGACTAATCTTTCACCTGTTTTTGAAAAACCAACGATAGAAGGAGTTGTTCTCATACCTTCTGCGTTTGCTATAACGGTTGGCTTACCGCCTTCCATAACGGCTACAACCGAGTTAGTTGTACCTAAGTCAATACCAATTGTCTTTGCCATAATTTATATCTCCTATAAAATTTTTCTTTCTACATTATTATTAAATCACTGTTTTTGACAAAACCTTAAAAAATAAACAATTTTTTAATATTTCAACCTGAAAGCTTGAATTTTTGATTTGTTTCTGGTTGAATAAAGAAAGATTGACAATTAAATATGCCGATGTGATGGAATTGGTAGACGTGCCAGACTCAAAATCTGGTGTAGGCAACTACGTGCCGGTTCGACCCCGGCCATCGGCATTTTTCTCAGAATGATTCTTACAAGAGTTCTTCTGGCGGGTCGAACCCAAAGCGAAGCTTTTACACGGTTCGGCGCGAACGAGCTGAGGCTGGAGTATTTTTGCAAGGTGTTGAAAACACAGAAGCAAAAATACGGAATTGCCGTTATACGCGAGTGAGCAAGACACCCCGGCCATCGGCATTTTTTACAACATTTACACTGGCGAGATATATATGAGAATACAAGCTGTTACACCAATAGTTAATTTCCGTGCGCAAAACTCCAGACGCACTATACAAAATAATAAATCAGTAACACCCGTTCGTGATGGTCTAAACACTGCAGGTGCCTGGTTTGGCTTTGGAGTCGGACTTGATTTACTTTCAAGAAAAATTCAATTTTCTAAATCTCCATTCAAAAACTCCATTGCTCTGAACGGCTTAATCAGCGCAGGAGCAGGAACTTTTGCATTTATGCAAGATAGAAACAAAAAATCTAACGCGGAATAACATAACCCCAAATAGGCTTACAATCATTTCCGATAAGTGTGATATAAGAAATTCTTTGCTTTTTGCATTTCGGAATTTTCATATAACCGTAGCCATATACAATAGAAGAAATATAATAATCTCCGACTTTTTGCTCATATTTATCAATAAATTCTTTTTTAGAAACAATCTTAACCTTGCTATTGTATTCGTTTGAATAAATTTCACAGAGATATGCAGTACATTCTGATGCTCTAACCTGCAGTGCAAAGCATAAAATTATTAATAATAAAATAAGCTTTCTCATACATTTATGATATCATAAATCCTTTTGTGCTAGAATAACCATGTTATTAGTTAGAGGGATCCGCCTCAAAAGGGGAAATAAGTTAGTAGAATGTTACTACAGACAACAGTATTTGCCCTTAAAAAGGATAGAAAGAGAAAAATGGAAAAGAACAAAGAAACATTGCATGTATTAAGACATTCATGCTCACACATCATGGCACAAGCTGTACAAAAGCTGTTTCCACAGGCAAAGTTGGCTATCGGACCAGCTACAGACGCAGGATTTTACTACGATTTTGACCTAACTGACGGTTATGCGTTCACACAGGATGATTTAGCCAAAATCGAAGAAGAAATGAAAAATATTATTAAGCAAAATCTTACGTTCGAAAAGTACATAATTCCTGATGTGGACAAGCAGATTGCGGAATTTAAGGCAGAAGGCGAAATCTACAAGGCTGAACTTCTTGAAGAACACAGAAACGACAATCCTACGTTGTATTTTACAAAAGATAAAGACGGGAATGTTTTGTTTAACGACCTTTGTGCAGGACCTCATATTCCGAATACATCATATATAAAAGGAAATGCTATTAAGCTTTTGAAAGTTGCAGGAGCTTACTGGCGCGGTAACGAAAAGAACAAAATGCTCCAGAGAATTTACGCTACAGCTTACTGGAATAAAGAAGATTTGCAGGATTATTTGACATTTATTGAAGAAGCAGAGAAGCGCGACCACAGAAAACTCGGAACCCAGCTGGATTTATTCTCTACCAGAGAAGAATTAGGCGGCGGACTTGTTTTGTGGCATCCGAACCTTGCAACTGTGAGAGAACAAATAGAAAATTACTGGAGAGAAGAACATAGAAAACGCGGTTATGTAATTGTTAACACTCCGCAAATCGCAAAATCTAAACTCTGGGAAATTTCAGGTCACATGGATCACTACAAAGAAAACATGTTCTTTGTTCAAAAAGATGAAGATTCTGACGAACAATTCGTGGTAAAACCGATGAACTGTCCGTTCCATATCCTGATTTATCAGGCAAACAGATATTCTTACCGTTCATTACCTTTAAGAATGGCAGAACTTGGAACTGTTTACAGAAAAGAAAAATCAGGAGCACTTGCAGGTTTAACCCGTGTTCAAGGATTTACACAGGATGATGCTCATATTTTCTGTACTCCTGAACAGCTTGTTGATGAAATTAACGCAATCATTGACTTTGTAGCAGATACTATGGCTATCTTCAAGATGAGTTTTGAAGTTGAACTCTCTACCCGTCCTGAAAGCTTTGTAGGCGAAATCGAAAACTGGAACAAAGCAGAAGCCGGACTTAAAGAAGCTATGGACAGACGAGGCATGAAATACGAAATAAACGAAGGTGACGGTGCTTTCTACGGTCCGAAAATCGACTTTAAGGTAAAAGACGCTATCGGTAGAACCTGGCAGTGTGCAACAATTCAGCTAGATTTCAACCTGCCTGCAAGATTTGATATCAAATATCAGGACAAAGACGGCAGCATGAAAACTCCTATTATGCTTCACAGAGTAATTTTCGGCTCAATGGAGAGATTCCACGGAATCCTGATAGAACATTATGCAGGTGCATTCCCTACCTGGCTTGCTCCTACACAGGTTTCAATTGTACCGATTTCAAACGAAAAACACGCAGACTTTGCAGAACAGGTGTACAAAAAAATGCGTGCTGCAGGCATAAGAGTAAAACTTGATGACCGCTCTGAATCAATGAATTACAAAATAAGAGAATCATTACAGGACAAAAAGATTCCTTATGTTTGCGTAATCGGCGACAAAGAAATTGAAGCCGGCGCTGTTGCGGTTAGAAAACGCGGTGTCGGTCAGGTTGGTACAAAATCTGTTGATGAATTTATTTCTGAAATAGAACAAGAAATCAAAGATCGCATTTAAGTATAATTAAAAAAGGGAGGTGTTTAAAAACACCTCCCTTTTGTCATGCTGAAAGCAATTTTTTCACACAAAAATACTTTATATAAACAGTAAGATGGATTTAGTAAATGAAACTATTTTTCGTAAAATCAATTGAACCGTTTATAAGCAAGCTGCCGGCTGCAGCAGAGGTTGGCGCAGGTATGCGTTACACACTGCGCGACGCAAAAATCGGTAATAGTCTTTACACAACAGGCATTAACACCTGTTCAGGTTTTGGGCTCCGTGCAGGAGAGCAAAACCTCCTCGGGCATATAAAGCCGGAGGATTTCAATCCTCGAAACTTTGCCGGAGCTTTTGAAAAGCTTGTAAAAGACTTCCAAAATAAATATGGAGAAGTCCGCGCGCTCGTTTTTGGCGGACGTGAAATCTCGTTCATTGACCCGCATTGCCGTACGAGAAGCAACGAAGTTTCTGCAACAATGTGCGATGTTTTGAGTACCAAATGCAATATTCCGGATGAAAACTTTGCCTCAATCATGGGGAAATTTACAAACATCAAAACCAATGACAACATGGCAGTTATTGGTGATAAAGTTTATCTTGCAAATAAAGAATTTGAAAAAGCCGGTCTGTTAAGCACACCAAAAGACAAAATTGAAACACTCGCACAAGATGTCTATGAAGATGTTTTCATCCCGAAAAGTTTTTTAGTTTAAAACCTTTGGATAATTCTCATTAAAAAATTCTTCAAATCTATCTTCCAGAATTGCCTGTCTTGCTTTCTTCGCAAAATCAATAAGGAATTTAATATTGTGAATAGACATTAACGCTTGAGCAGTTCCTTCACCGCATTTGTATAAATGCCTTAAGTAAGCTCTGGAATGATTTTTACAACAGTAACAATCGCAGTTTTCATCAAGAGGACGCGGATCATCCCAGAACTGTGCATTTTTAATCTGTTTTTTACCTTCTGAAGTAAAGAAAGAACCATGCCTTGCGTTTCTGGTAGGAAGTACGCAGTCAAACATGTCCACGCCACGCTTAATACCATCAAGCAAGTCCTCCGGAGTTCCTACTCCCATTAAGTATCTTGGTTTGTTATGTGGTAAAAGAGGCGCAGTAAGCTCTACAAAATGGTTCATTGTTTCTTTATCTTCACCAACGCTCAAACCACCGATTGCATACCCGACAGCGTCAATTGAAGATACAAAAGCTGCACTTTCGCGTCTTAAATCATCATAGAAAGCTCCCTGACAAATCGGGAAAAGTGCCTGATTTGTTGAAGTTTTTGCTTTGATACATCTTTCAAGCCATCTGTGCGTACGCTCCATAGCTTCTTTTGCAGTATTGTAATCACATCCGAAAGGTGCGCACCAATCGAATGCCATAATTATATCAGCACCGATTGACTGCTGAATTTCCATAGAAATTTCCGGACTGATAAAGTGTTTTTTACCGTCTTTCGGATCTCTGAATTCAACACCTTCCTCGGTAATTTTGCGCAGATGTGCAAGTGAAAACACCTGAAATCCGCCTGAGTCAGTTAATACAGGTTTTTGCCAGTTCATCCATCCGTGAATACCGCCGAACTTTTCTATTAACTTATGCCCTGCACGAAGGTACAGATGATATGAATTTGCGAGAATAATTTGTGCTCCTGTATCATAAAGGTTATTATTCGTAACCAGTTTTACGGTTGAATTTGTTCCAACCGGCATAAATATAGGTGTTTCTATATCACCGTGAGGCGTATGCAAAACACCGGCACGTGCTCCGGTGTTTTTGTCAATATGAATTAAATCATAGCTAAAGTTTGTCATATTTCACCTTGAGGGAGACCTGAAATCTTTATACCGGATAGTAGTCTAACGATTGTCTCCCGACAAATTATCTACGTGCGTAGCACTAGCCTTGATAACGTTCTTCGTCATAAGTAATCATCTCCAGCATAGACTGCCAGTTATCATAAATTTCTTCCGGTTTGAAATATAATCCGATTTCTCTTGCAGCGCTTTCCGGTGAATCAGAAGCGTGTATGATATTATATTCCATAACCTGAGCAAAATCAGCTCTTATAGTTCCCACATCAGCTTTTTGCGGGTCGGTAGCGCCTACAATGTGGCGGACGCTCTGTATAGCTTCATAACCTTCAATAACCATTGCAACAATAGGGCCGCTTGTAATGTAATGAACAAGCCTGTTGTAGAAAGGTTTGCCCTGATGCTCTGCATAATGTTTAGATGCAAGTTCCGGTGTTACTTGAAGCAGCTTCATTGCAACAATCTTAAAACCCTTGTTTTCAAATCTCTCAATGATTTTGCCGATAAAACCTCTTTTTACGCCGTCCGGCTTAATTGCAACGAATGTTCTTTCTTCTGTTTTCATAACCTCTCCTACTCATTCTTACTAGGATTTGTTCCTATTCAATTTTATTAGAGCATAAACAGCGCGAAAATACAAGCCTGTGCCAAAATGCACAAATTATTAAGTTTTGTTACAAAAAGGCAATTTTACTGCTTAAAAAAACTTCATGAATATATAAGATATAAGTTTTGGGAAATTTAATAGGTTAATAAGTTAATAGGAAAGGCGGTTATTATGGCTCCTGGTTATGGTATTTCAAGCATAGGCAATTATGCAAACGACCCTTATTTTATGTACGCTTACAATGGATACAACCCTAATTTTATGGGCGTTCAACAATATTCGCAAGCAGTTCAATCAGCTCCTGAAGTTCAGGCTCCCGATACAACCGTTGTAACAGACCCGACATTTAAAGGTGCTGACAAATCAGAAGGAAGCAGTTCCAACACAGCTTTATTACTAGGCGGTACAGCAGTAAGTGCTGCGGCTTTAATCTATGCTGCTAAAAAAGGGAACGGAAAAGGTATAAAAGAAGGATTTAAAAATATTTATAACAGCTGGTTCAAAAAAGGAGCAGAAAAAGCTGCTGACAAAATTGACGATGCTGCTGCAAAAATTTCTAATATATTAAAAGACGGTGGAAAAAACCTCAAGGAATACACCATTCAGAAAGACGGCATGTCATTCATTATGAAGGACGGCAAGCCTGTTAAGATTATTACACAAGATAAAAAAGTTATTGACAAAGCAAAAGATGTAACCGACTGGCTGAGCAAAAATCCTTCTGTACGCAGAGAAGTCAACGGTTTAGCACTTTATGGTGCAGCCCTTCCAAAAGGAGTAAGCCTTGCATACACAAGAGAAATTACTGACGGCAAAAATGTTTACAGAATGATTGTTGAAAATGGTAAAGTGGTTAAAGCAGCAAGCAAAGACAGAGCCGGCAAATGGGTTGATGTTGCAGAAAACCAGTTTGAAGGATTTATCAAAAACCATGCAAAACAGGTTAAGGAAGTTGAAACATTACAGAAAACTCTGCACGGAAAAAAAGTTAAAATGCTTAACAGCAAAGGCAAACTTGTTGAACAGACAGGAAACATTCAGCTTAATGTAAGAAACGGCGAAGTTATTTCCGCTAAATTTAACGGCAGAGATTTAAAACCGGAAGAATTAAAGGCTCTTGGCAAAGACTTCAAGACTGAAATCGGACAATTCGGACACGAAGCAGGCTCAAGATACGGACTTTCAAATTACGAATATGTTTACAGACAAAAAGGCGGTCAGACAATAAGGTTTGACAACTCAAGAAGAATAACTAATGTCACTGCTGTGACTCAAAAAGACATTACCAAGAGCGATGCAATCAAGAATTTCTTAGAAAAGAATGAAGGTATTAAATCAGAACTTGAAAGCATAGCTTCAACAGGTTCAATATCAAATGGTTACAGACTCGGCAACATGGTTTACAGAGATGATGCAGGGCGCACGTTCGAAATAGTCGGTGACAAGATTAAAGGGCTTAAACTTAATAAAAAGATTACGCTTTGCGGAAAAACATTCAAAGCCGGAGATCTGATAGACGGCAAGTACCTCGGCGAATGGCGGAAAACCGCAGAAAACGGAAATGCATACGACGCAGTTGCAGCAATGTTATAAACAGAAAAAGGCCTCCCCAAAAGGAGGTCTTTTTGTTATAATCCTTTTATGAAAAAGATTTTGCTTTCACTTCTTGATTTAATTTACAAGAAGAAATGTTATTTTTGCTCTTCTTCCAAATCATCTTTGAAGATGTGTCCAAAATGTTACGAGGAGCTTACGTTTGCTAAATTTCAACCTAACAGAATAGTAGAAGGTGTTAATGTGTATTCCTGCGGGATTTACGAAAAAACTTTGCAGAAGCTTATCCGCGGACTCAAGTATCACAAACAGAAAGAGCTTGCCGGATATCTGGCACAATTTATGTATGAATATTGGAAAGAACTCAGTGATAAACGTGATTTTCAGGTCATTCCCGTTCCTTTGCATGAAAACAGGATAAAAAAACGCAAATATAACCATATGGAGCTTACAGCAGATGAGTTTTGCAAGTTAAGCGCATTTACGCCTAATTACGAATTGATTAAAAGGATTAAGGATACAAAACCTCAATATAAACTCACACGAACCGAGCGTTTAAAGAACCTTGCCGGCGCTTTCGAGGTTGATTTAACAAAAGATTTGAAAAAGCCTGTTCTTATTCTGGATGATATTTGTACAACCGGTGCGACTTTTGAAGAGATGATTAAGACCCTAAAGGAAAACGGGATTACAGAAATTGTATGCCTGGCTTCTTCCAGCCCTTAGTAATAAATACTGTATATTTAAATAGCAAATGAAAACAACTATTTTGAATTTTGATAGTCAAAATAGTTCTATCAACAGACAAACCAGCTTTAAAAGATGATTACCTTCATGGTTTATTCGCGAAACAAAAACCGCCAATCCATATCGAATAGAAGCAGAACTAGCTGATAAAGGGATTTCTGCAGACTTTGGAGGAGTGCCAACAGTTGCAATGTGTTGCAAGAAAGTTGTAGAAATTATGGAACATTATGGATTTGAACTCCCAAGCAAATTTTCTTTTGAACCATTAGAATACAAAACACTTGGTACTTACAGTTCTTATCAGGATAAAGTTTGCATAAATTCTAATATGAAAGAATTTCAAGATGTAGTTAAACAAAATCGCCTTGAAGAACGACAAGGAAGTTATCATCCAAGAACCGGCCATTTTTTACAAACTTACCTGCATGAATTCTCCCATGCAGCACATTATAAAAATCTATGTAATAGATTTGGTGATAGCGAAGCAAACAGAATATTCTGGGGATATTTAACAAATAATTCGCCAGCACGAATGATGATAGATCCATTAAATACTACGTTACGTTTTTTAGTCACTAAACCTTTCCTAAAATGGGCGATAGATAAAGTTATCCCTCCAAGAGAAGGATTATACGCTAAATCAGATTTATGCGAATTTATTGCAGAAAAAAATGCAAGAATCATCGCAGAAGACTTAGGAGATAATTTAACTTTAAGATATAATGATAGAATTCCTTTTGAACAATCTCCCGATTATTGGGATCCAACAGAAGAGTGGAAGAATGGAGAATTTGAAACCGTAATAAGTAAAATGTTTAAGTATTTTGATCAAGATATATGGAACGGCGACATTAATAAATTAGATAGCACTCGTAGCATAATGACACATTTTCGTAATTAAAGCATTAAGGGAAAATACACACGCATTTTATCTGATTTAAGGGTTATTTAATTTGGCGGAATAAATGAGTAAAGTGTTGTAAAAAATTGTTCCGGGTTATCATTAATGTACTTGTAACGAGAATAAACTTCGTTCCAGGTACATTTTTTATTATTCATCATTCCATTCAAAACAGACTCTTGAATTTGTTTACCCAGCAGTTTCATTTGTTTATTATCCGCAAGTTTTTCTTTATCAATCTTTTCTAATACATCTCCAATAGTAGTCATATTAACAAAGTAAGTAAGTTCAGCTTTTAATAAATTTGTATTTGATGAATTTATAATAACTTTATTTTTACTCATAAACTCACTACAAGCATTGTTAATCGTTGAGAAAGGATCACCACAAATCCTATTCTTTCCAGAGAAAAATGTCTCATCCAGATGTTTTGTAAGCATTTCTTCTGCTTGTTTTTGACTCATACCTTCCGGCAAAACCGCATCTTTCAACAAGCGTTTTGAAATTGCTTTTGAATTACCAATCAAATAGTCAATATGTGAAGTTACGTTCTGTATAGCTCCTTCCGGAGTGTATCTCATTACATTTCCGGTATCAATGAATGTAAACGGTTTAGATTTATTTTTCAAATCTACAAATATATTACCTGCGTGCGGGTCAGCATGCATAACTTTTTGTCCTTTTTTAGGTACAGAAAGCAATTGCTCAAAAAACACTTTCATATAATTAATATATATATCTTCTGCTTCCTGTTCCGTTAGATTTATTTTATTTTTCTTTAAATATTCTTCCAGTTTATCAAACTGAACTCCGTTTGCTTTTTCCATTACAAAAATATTATTTTTGACAGCCACAGGAGAAACCGTATTGTAATTTACAGCGTACTTGCCGAGAGTTTTTGCGGCTTCTGCTTCAAGCTTCAAATCAACTTCTTTTGACCATGCACCGTAGAGTTCATCTACAAGCTTTCTCTGATAATCGTATTCATCAGGCTTAATCTTATCTTTCACCCGCTCGAGTGATTTAAGCATATTTTCTTTGTCCTTTTTTAACTTATCAAGACTTACCCACTTCTTAACCATCTTGATAACAACGTCATTACCCGTTTCATTGTCTTTTGCAAGGAAAGTTTCTGCAATCGTTCCAACACCGAGAGGTTTGTCGCCTTTTAGCGTAAATCTGTTTCCATATGTTCCAGAAACAAATTTCTGCGCCTCTTTTACTGTTCTGGAAGGAGGGCAGCTGCTTTTGTATTTGTTTAGAAAATCATTAACCGTATTAATCCCTTTTTCTGCAATATAAGCAGAGCGTTTTTTCCAGAAACCGCCCATTTTACTTTCTTTCGAAGTTTTTTGAATAAACTCCTCAAGCGGATTTTTCCCCTCTCCAACTATATTAATCATTGAACTTATATTGCTCGGCATAGACTGAATCATTTTCGGATAGAAAATATTGTACTGTTCAATCTCGCGCATTATATTAGTCATTTCTTTTTCTTTAATGAGTTCTTTGTTCATAAAAGCAATTCTTTTTAATGGTTTTGGTACAAGTTCAAGCGCCTCGGCTGCAGGCTTAGGCTTTCTTCCGAATAATTTTCGGACAGGCCATGTAATAGTCATGTAGGTTTTGCTGAAAAATCCGCGTTTTGTTGCCTGAATTAAATCAGACTGTGTTTGTTTATCCTTGAGATTTGTTTTTGCTAAATCTGCAAGTTCGCTTAACGGCATTTTTCCCTTAAATCTTTTTATATCTTTAACATTATCTTTTGCTTTCACAATTGCTTTTTCAATCACATCAATGCGTTTGTGGAACTTGAACGCAGAGAAGGCGCCAAGCGCAAGCGCAGGCGCCTTTACTAACCAGCCGTTAGAAAGATGGTCTGCAAAATTGGCGTCCTTATCAGCTTTTTTATTAAAAGCGTACCTTGATAAAGAATTTATTCCGGCTGCCCCGAGAATGCCGAGTTTGTATGTATATGCAAGCGGAGCCGCTGCACCGTCAACAAACCCGCTTCCTATATCTCTGAAAACAGTACTTTCCTTTCTTCTTTCTTTACGCGGTGTCCCGAGCGCGTTAATCCCTTTAAGCACAGGTTTTGTAACCATGCCGGCAATGGCAGAAATGCCGAGACCTATAAGCGTGCTTATTGTTTCAAATTTTTTGTTCTTTACATAAAGGTGCGAATATGCCTGAAGCTTTTTAGCAAACCTGAATGCACCCGCAGCAGATACACCCGTCATTAAATCAATAGCAATTTCTGTTTCGTTTTTCTGCTGGTCGTAATACTTGTCCAATTTCCGGTCAATGTCGACAGTATCCTTACTCAAGCCAATACCCGTAACTTTGTGGGCTCTGTCAAAAATTTTTCCGAGAAACCCCTGAGAACGATATATTTTACCTGCATCAACCTGCGGGTTATTTGTAAACACAATATTCGACATAAAATAACCTTCTATTATATATAAAGTATTTTACCTGCAAAAAATTGCCTTTTCTGTTATAATTTTCCTATAAATAGAGGTGAGTTATGGAAAAATTTTATACAACAACAGCAATTGATTACGTTAACGGTGCACCGCATATCGGCCACGCCTATGAAAAAATTCTTACAGATGTAATATACAGACACTTTACGCAAAGATGCGATAATACATATTTCCTTACAGGAACAGACGAACACGGGATAAAAATCCAGAAAACCTCTGCTCAAAACGGGGTTTCTCCTAAGGAATTCTGCGATATGAATGCACAGAAGTTTAAAGATGCGTGGAAAGCACTTGATGTTGAATATTCGCAGTTTATCAGAACAACAGATGAACAGCACGAAAAAGTTGTACAAAAAATATTTAAAAAACTCGTTGAAAAAGGCGACATCTATAAGCACGCTTACGAAGGATTATATTGTTCCGGCTGCGAAGCTTTCTTAAGCGAAAAAGACCTTACAGAAGACGGACTCTGTCCTGACCACCTTAAAAAACCTGAAGTAGTAAAAGAAGAAAACTATTTCTTTAAGCTTACAAAATATAAAGACGCAATCATTAAGCACATAAAAACACACCCTGATTTTATTGTTCCGTCTTTCAGAGCAAACGAAGTTTTGAACCAGCTGGAAAACATTGAGGACATCTCGGTTTCCCGTGTTAATTCAAACGTAAGCTGGGGTATTCCTGTTCTTGGTGACGATTCACAGGTAATTTATGTTTGGATAGACGCACTTTCAAATTATATTACAGCAATCGGATACGATCCTGACGGAAGCAGTGAAAAATTTGAAAAATTATGGCCTGCAAATGTTCAGGTAATCGGTAAAGATATCCTGAAATTCCACAGCATATACTGGCTTGCAATTCTTATGGCGCTGGATTTACCGCTTCCGGAACATATTCTTGCTCACGGCTGGATTACAATTGACCAGACAAAGATGTCAAAATCACTAGGCAACGTAATTTCACCGACAGGCGTACTTGAAGCGTTCAATTTAGAAATTCCTGACCCGCTCAGATATTACATGGCAGCTGCTGCACCGTGCGGAAAAGACGGAAACTATTCTGATGAAGATTTTAAAGAAAAAGTTAACGCACATCTTGCAAACTCAATGGGGAACCTGCTTAACAGAACTCTTTCAATGCTTGTAAAATATTTCGGAGGCGATATAAAACCTGAATTTTTAGGTAAAAATGAACTCAAAGAAAAAGCACTTGAAACCGTTAAGGCTGTAAAACACCACTTTGATTACTTTGAGGTTCAGGAAGCCGGACAAAAAATTATTGAACTTGTTGACATTACAAACAAATACGTAACTGATAACGCGCCTTGGACTCTTGCAAAAGAGGGGCAAATGGATAAATGCGGAGAAGTTCTAACCAATGTATTACAGGTTATGACCGTAATTTCTTCCCTCATTTACCCATACTGTCCGAATATTGCAAAAGCAATGGCAGAGCAGTTATCATATGATTTGAATACAAAACTTGATGACATAACATGCGAAAGCTTGACGGCAGGACATTTGATAGACAAGGAAAATATCAAACCTGTGTTCTTGAGAATGGACAGCGAACTCGCTGATAAAGATAATAAAAAATAATGCGAATATTACCGATAAACTTTAATTTCTATAACCGGCCGGCGCGAAACGATTTGAAAACGTCAGGCTATATTAACACCGGTTTGGAAAAAGATGTGTTTATCTCTTTTCGCGCTAACACCTCGGCCGGAAATCCGCTTAGAAAGCTTCGAAAACTAAAGTGTCCGTACTTCGGAGTGGAAATGATTTCCGGAAAAGAGCTTGCCGGAATAGAAAAACGTCTTGACAGCTGCGCCAACATAAAAGAAGTTGTCACTATTCTGAAAAAATACCGGAAATTTATGCTGAAAACGGAAAAAAGGATTTTCAAGCGATTTGAAGAGTTTTCAAAAACAAATCCGGATGCACAATTACAGGACTGCCTGAAACTCTGGTACGACGAAGCAATCACAAAACTAAAACTTGATGAATTTAATGTTTTGGATGATATCGATAAAATTTCGTTAAAACTCACACCTCAAAATGCACTCGCAGTACATGCAAAAACAACACGCTGCAGGCAGGTCATACTTGAAAACAAAAAGGAAGATACTTTCAAAAGACGCATTCTGCTAGACTCTCTAGACGAAATTCATCCTAAACGCGGCGAGAAAAAAGTTTTTGATGAATTAAAAGACAGAGCAGTTTATCTTCCGACATCTGTTACAAGCGAAAACGCTTTTATCGTTAAATACGCAGACAGAACCCAGCAGGAGATTGCCAAAAGACTTGTGCGGACTTCGTTAGCAACAATAGAACACATAAAACCAAATTCGGAAGAAGGCGAAAACAATATCGCAAACTTTATGCTTACCTCTGCCGGAGCAAACAATCTGCGCTCAAACATGCCGCTTTATAAATTCATTAATATGTTCCCGAATATTCCAAAATATTGCCAGAAACATATCAACCAGATTATTGAATTAATCCATAAAGGACAGCTCAAGGGTAATGAAACCTACCCGTACAAAGTTAAAAATACTCTTGCAAGAGAGTCAAAAGGACGTATTATACTTGACCTCTCTGAATATAAATATACAAGAGAAGACGCTATGGCAGCTGAAAAAAGACATTACAAAAAACAGTTGACTTAGAGCTGCTATCAATTGTTATAATCTTCTAGAGAAGTAAACAAGGGAGATTTAATAAATGAAAAAAAGAATAGCAGTTACCACAGCTTTAATACTGGCTCTTACAGTACCTTCCGCTTTTTCTGCCGGACAATATTCACCTGTATTTGATAAAGTAAACAGCCCTCAGGATGTTAAAAAACTCAATACATCTGAAATGAACATTCTTGCAAAAGATATAAGAACAGCAATATTAAATAAAGTTAATACCGCAGGCGGCCACCTAGGGCCTGATTTGGGAATAGTAGAAACAACAATAGCACTTCATTATGTGTTCAATTCCCCTCAGGACAAAATCGTATATGATGTTTCACACCAGATATACCCGCACAAAATCTTAACAGGACGTAAAGATGCTTTTGTTAATCCGCTTGCGCATCCTGAGATTACAGGATATTCTAATCCTAACGAGAGCCCGCATGACAATTTTATTTTAGGACATACATCAACCTCCTTAAGCCTAGCTTCCGGCATGGCAAAAGCAAGAGATTTGAAAAAGGAAAAATATAATGTTGTTGCACTAATCGGAGATGGCTCATTATCAGGCGGAGAAGCGCTTGAAGGTTTGAGCAACGCGGCAGTACTTAATTCTAATATGATTATTATTGTAAATGATAATTCTATGGCCATTGCCCCTGTAGAAGGCGGAATATATAACAGCCTTGCAATCCTAAGAGAAACAAAAGGTCAGACAAAAGATAATATATTTAAGTCAATGGGCTATGATTATTATTATGTAGAAGATGGAAACAATGTAGAAAGCCTTATCAAAACCTTTACAAAGGTAAAAGACTCCAATAAGCCGGTAGTCGTACATATTCATACCCTTAAGGGCAAAGGATATGAACCAGCAGAACAGGATAAAGAAACTTATCACTGGCAGCTTCCGGGATTTATAGAAAGAGCAGGTAAAGTTCAGCCAAAAGTTGAAACCTATAACACAATTACAAATGATTTTATTTTGAGCAAAAAGAAAAAAGACCCGTCTGTAATTGCTGTATCTCCTGCAACACCGGGAGCAACAGGAATGACAAAAGAGTTTAGAAAACAAATGGGCGCAAATTACACAGATGTAGGAATTGCAGAACAACATGCTGTCGGATACGTGTCAGGACTAGCTTCAAACGGAGCAAAACCAATTCTGGAAGTCATGAGCTCATTCATCCAGAGAACTTATGACCAGCTTTCTCAAGATTTTGCTATCAACAAAGCACCTGCAACAATTCTTGTCTTTGGAGGCGGAATCTCAGGTACTGATGTTACACACCTCGGAATTTTCGATATACCTTTGATTAGCAATATCCCTAATATTGTGTATCTTGCACCTACTAACAAAGAAGAATATTTAGGTATGCTTAACTGGGCGATTGAACAGAAAGATTACCCTGTTGCAATAAGAGTACCTTCTGGAAAAGTAATTAAAACCGGAAGAGCTGATAAAACAAATTATTCAGACCTGAATAAATTTAAAATTGAAAATAAAGGCGATACAATTGCAATTATTGCAGCTGGTAACTTTTATAAACTCGGAAAGGAAGTCCAGGAAAAACTTAAAAAAGAACAAAATATAAATGCGACTTTAATCAACCCTGTGTATCTTTCAGGCATAGATAAACAGGCATTGGAAGATTTAAAGAAAAATCACAGACTTGTAATAACACTTGAAGACGGCTGTCTTGCAGGAGGTTACGGAGAAAAAATCAGCAGATACTATGCAAATTCCGGCATGAAAGTCCTAAACTTCGGAGCTGATAAAGAGTTTACAGACCGTGTACCGCTTGAAGAGTTGTATAAGAAATACCATTTAACAAGTGATTTAATCATTCAAGATATTATGAAAACAAATTAATTAAAAAAGACATCCATTAAGGATGTCTTTTTTAATTTGGGCCCGGAGGGATTCGAACCCACGACCAAAGGATTATGAGTCCTCTGCGCTACCGCTGCGCCACAGGCCCGTGGCGATTGTTATTTTGTTGTCATGCTTTAGGCGCTGCGTTAGCGGGAAAACTCCGTTTCCGGCGCTACCTACCTCTCCTCGGAAGATAATTAATCTTCCTCGTCGGCAGAGTGCCACAGGCCCATGGCGATTATTATTCTGTTGTCACACCACCCGGGCTTTCAATATGGAACAGAAATGATAAATCCATCCTATTTACCCCGCCCGTGGCGTTACAAATCTTATACTACCAACTAAACACTAAAAAATCAAGTCGTTTTATTAAGTACTACAATACTCCATTTTCCTGCAACAACTCATAAAGCTGTACGTCACACTCATCAATAGCTTCAATAAGACTCTCCTGCTTCTGCTTTATCTTCTCCATTAAAGTCACAACGGCACTGCTGTCATAATTCTCTGACGCCCAATTCTCACAATATCCGCACACAATCTTTATCAAATCACTGTTTTCTAGTATAATATCCTGCACTCTTTTATAAATTTTTAAAATCTTTATGTACATATTTCACCTTTGCAATAAGGTTATAAACATAGTATAAACTATTATACAACTTTTTGCAAGCTTTTTTACAATGTTGCTATGTGCTATAAATTATAATAGAATTACAAATAGTTGATAATAAAGTTGCAATAAGGTTATAAATTAATGATAAAAGATAACAAACACAGATTTGTCATATTAATTGACAAAGAAAGCTACGAAAAATTTAGAAAATTAGCAGAAGAGCAGAACCGTTCAGCGTCTAATCTCGGAGCGATTGTTATTAAGGATTATATTAAAAACCACTCGTAAAATTATTTTTGTGCTACAATATTTATAGAAAAAGACTTGGATATATTGAGGGGTGGGCTAAACGTATCAGTTGGTAGTTTTGCTTACAGACTAGGAAGAAAGGTATAAAAAATGGCACAAGGGTATGACGCTAGTAATATACGTGTATTAGAAGGTTTGGAAGCTGTAAGAATGCGTCCCGGCATGTACATAGGTTCGACTTCACAAAGAGGTTTACACCACTGTATTTATGAGATTGTTGATAACTCTATCGATGAATCTCTCGCCGGATATTGTACAGAAATACACGTTACAATACACAAGGACAATAGCGTAACCGTTGAAGATAACGGCCGCGGCATACCTGTTGACATTAAACCTGAAACAGGAAAATCTGCTCTTGAAATTGTTCACACTGTACTTCACGCCGGCGGAAAGTTCGGTGACGGCGGCTACAAAGTATCAGGCGGACTTCACGGCGTTGGCGCTTCTGTTGTTAACGCGCTTTCTGAAAAAATGGTTGTAGAAGTTTCACGCGCAGGATACGTCTGGCGTCAATCTTATTTAAGAGGAGAACCTACAGGCCCTGTTGAAAAAACTGTGCCGACTACAAAAACCGGAACTAAATCAACTTTCTGGTTAGACCCTGAAATATTTACAGAAACCACTGAAATCGATGTTGATATAGTAGCTACACGCTTCAGAGAAATGGCTTTCCTCAACAAAGGACTTAAAATTATCCTCCATGACGAAAAGGATACAGGCAAAGATGAAACTTTCCACTATGAAGGAGGTATCGCAAGTTATGTTGCTTTCTTGAATCACAACAGAACTGTAATGTTTGATGAACCTATATACATGGAAAAAATCATCGACAAAATTAAAGTTGAAGTTGCAATGCAGTACACAGATTCCTACAACGAATCTATCCTCTCATTCGCCAACAACATCAACACCCATCAGGGCGGAACTCACTTAACAGGTTTCCGTAACGCAATTACACGTGTTCTAAACGATTACGCAAGAACAAATAAAATCCTTAAAGACTCTGAACAAAACCTTTCTGGAGATGACGTAAGAGAAGGTTTGACAGCTATTGTTTCAGTTAAAATCGAAAACCCTGAATTTGAGGGGCAGACAAAAGAAAAACTCGGGAACTCGGAAGTTATGCCTGCTGTTCAGGATGTTGTAAAAGAAAAGTTACAGGAATGGCTCGAATTTAACCCGAAACTTGCAAAGCTTATTATTGAAAAAACACTTCAAGCTCAGAGAGCGCGTGAAGCTGCACGTAAGGCAAGAGAACTTACAAGAAGAAAATCTGTTCTTGAGAACTCTACACTTCCGGGTAAGCTCGCCGACTGTTCTAACAGAGAGCCGGAAAAATGCGAAATTTACATCGTTGAGGGTGATTCTGCAGGCGGTTCTGCAAAACAAGGCAGAAACAGAATGTTTCAGGCAATTTTGCCTTTGAGAGGTAAAATTCTTAACGTTGAAAAAGCAAGATTAGATAAAATTTATGCAAATAATGAAATTCAATCAATGGTACAAGCTTTTGGTATTACAATTAGCAAAAACGAAGAAGAATTTAACCTTGAAAAACTGCGTTATCACAAGATTATCATCATGACCGATGCTGATGTTGACGGTGCACATATTAGAACTCTGTTATTAACATTCTTCTTTAGATATGCAAAACCGCTTATTGAAAACGGCTATGTTTATATCGCACAGCCGCCGTTGTTCAAAGTTACTCAAGGCAAGACTTCTGAGTATCTTTATGATGAACATGCGCTTGATAAAATGCTTAAAGAACGCGGTATTAAATCTTTGAGTTTGTCTGACAAGACAAAAACAAAAGTTAAATCAGGCGACGAACTGCTGACACTTTTATCTAACATGTCAACATTCTACAAATCTTACAACAACCCGATTTTGAACATCATTCCGGCTGTTGTTTTAAGAGGCTTAATACGTTCTGATGTTAAGCCGGAAGATTTTGAAGATCAGGCTAAAATGAATGAAGTTATCGCATATCTTTCACATTATTTGAAAGATCATGCTGAAAACTACAACATTGAAGAGGCTAAGAATTATGAAGTTTCTCTAAAATATAACCCTGAGAATGCAAAATATTCTATCCAGCTTGATTTGTTTGAAAATGAGCATGAATTTATTACTTCAAACATAATTAAGAGTAATGAGTTCAAGAGATTAAAAAATTCTTATCCTCTGATTCGTGATTTCTTGATTGAAGAAGAAAAAATGCTTATTCTTGAAACCGAAAACGGCGAAGTTGAAATTACATCATTTGAGCAGCTTCAGAAGCTTGTTGACGACAGAGGTCAAAAAGGATTAACAATTCAGCGTTTCAAAGGTCTTGGAGAAATGATGCCGCAGCAGTTATGGGAAACTACTATGGATCCTGAAACAAGAACTTTACTAAAAGTTAATATCGAGGATGCTATGATGTGCGACCAGCTGTTTGATATTCTTATGGGCGATAAGGTTGAGCCTAGAAGAGATTTCATCGAGTCAAATGCTGTTTATGCAACCAATATTGATACATAGTGAGGTTTAAATGAGAACTGTTATAATAGGCGGAGGAGCATGCGGAGCTAGCGCAGCTGCCAGAATCAGAAGGCTTGATGAATCTGCTGAAATTATTGTGCTGGAAAAAACCGGTGAAATTTCTATTGCAAATTGCGGGCTTCCATATTATACATCAGGTGTGATTAATGACAGAGAAAAAATGCTCGTTTCTTCACCTGAAAAATTTAGAGAATGGTTCAATATTAATGTTAAGTTAAATACAGAAGTTATAAATATTAATCCTGATGAAAAATTTGTAGAAACAGCAGATGGTGAAAAAATAAATTATAACAAGCTTGTACTTGCTCAGGGAGCAAAACCTTTTGTTCCGCCTATTGAGGGAATACCTGAGGAAAAAGTTTTTACTGTAAGAACATTATTTGATGCAGATAATATCAAAAGTTATATAAAGGAAAAAGGCGTTCGGAAAGCTATTGTAATTGGCGGTGGTTTTATTGGAGTAGAGATGGCAGAAAATCTCAATGAAATGGGATTAGAAACAACTCTAATTGAACAACAAAATCAAATACTTGCACCTGTAGACTACGAAATTGCAGCATTTTTACACAATGAAATGCGTGATAGAGGTGTTGAACTTGTATTATCTGATGGTGTTAAGAAGTTTAATGATAATAAAGTTATATTGAATTCTTCCAGAGAAATTGAATTTGATATTATCATTATGGCGATTGGCGTGCGTCCGGAAATTACACTTGCTAAAAACGCAGGTCTGGAAACGGCCAGAGGTATAATTGTTAATGAAAATTTACAGACTTCAAATCCTGACATTTACGCAGGCGGGGACGGGGTTGAAATCAAAGATTTTGTTACCGGAGAAAATACTCTAATACCGCTTGCAGGGCCTGCAAACAGACAGGGAAGAATTATTGCAGATAATATATGCGGAATAGAATCTGCATACAAAAATTCGCAGGGTGCTTCAGTCCTAAAAGTTTTTGATTTAACTGCTGCAAGTGTTGGCAATAATGAAAAGCAGCTTAAATCTAAAAATATTCCTTATTGGAAGACCTTTGTATTCTCAAAAGACCATGCCGGCTATTATCCTGGAGCGGTAGAAGTTTTATATAAATTACTTTTTTCTCCCGATGGTAAAATTCTTGGTGCACAGGGAGTCGGCCCTGATGGTGTTGAAAAAAGAATTGATGTAATTTCCTCAATTATGAGAAATGGCGGTAAAATTCAGGAGCTTTTAGATAGCGAGCTCTGTTATGCACCTCCGTATTCTTCTGCGAAAGATGCAGTGAATATATTAGGTATGAATGCTGATAATATTTTGCGCGGGCTTCTCAAACCTGCTTACTTTGAAGATTTGGAAAATAGTTATTTAATTGATGTCAGACAAAGAGAGATTTTTGAAATCAGCACAATTGAGGGTGCTGTAAATATTCCGATTGCTCAATTAAGAAATAGAATTAATGAAGTTCCGCGTGATAAGAAAGTAATATTGTTCTGTAATACAGGATATACCAGCTATAATGCTTCCCGAATTTTAATTCAGAATGGATTTAACAATGTTTATTCTTTATGCGGCGGAATTAGCTTGTACAAAGAACTTGTAAAAGATAAGAAAGGTATACTAACTATGCCGCAAAGAGTTGCAACACATGCAGCAGTGTCTAATTCTGCTGATGTAATTAAAGTTGATGCTTCTGGCCTGCAATGTCCGGGGCCGATTATGAAAGTTGCTTCTAAGATAGCAGAACTGAATGAAGGAAGCATTATTGAAGTTACTTCCACCGACAGAGGTTTTAAATCTGATATTGGTGCATGGTGCAAAACGACAGGCAATTCTCTTTTGGATTTGAAAACAGAGAAAAAAGTTATTACAGCAGTCATTCAAAAAGACGGAAAGCCGGCTGTTATTGAGAAATCTTCGGGAAACGGACAGACGATTGTAGTATTTTCGAATGATTTAGACAAAGCGTTAGCAGCATTGATTATAGCAAACGGGGCTAAAGCTGCCGGCAAAGATGTCACATTATTTTTCACGTTCTGGGGGTTAAATATTTTAAGGAAACCTCAGAGCAGGGTTAAAAAAGGGATAATCGACAAAATGTTCGGGCTTATGATGCCGAAAGGCACTGAAAAACTTACCTTATCAAAAATGAATATGCTCGGAGCAGGTTCATTAATGATGAAGTGGGTTATGAAGCAGAAAAATGTTTCAACCTTAAATGAACTTTTAACTCAAGCTAGAGAAGCCGGCATTAAATTTATAGCTTGCAACATGTCAATGGATGTTATGGGAATAAAGCCGGAAGAACTTATTGACGGAGTTGAAATTGGCGGCGTTGCAAAATATATCGAAGAAAGCAGCTATTCTAACTCTAATTTGTTTATATAATTTGTGCTATAATTACTGGTATGAAAAGATTTGCAAAAAGAGCTTTTATCTGGAGCGGAGTAACCGTTTTAATACTTGCAGGAACAGCAGCAGCTTCCTATCTGTGGATTTTACCGGCCGTAGTATCAAGCAGCTGGGTCAACAACATTGTTACAAAAGAAACTAATAAATTTCTTGGAGCAGAATTAAAAATTACAAATCCTAAACTAAGCACAGGATTAAATCCAAAAATAGGATTCACACTCGCTGAACTTAGTTTATCTAAGAATAATAAAGAACTTTTAAATCTTAAAAACATCGACACAGCATTTTCTTTTCAGGATATTTTTGCCAAACGTCTGATTGTAGAGAGACTTCTTGCTGAAAATGTTTACGTAAACGCTTCCGGTCTGGTTGAGCTATTCCCGCAGCCAGAACAAAAAGAACAGAAAAAAAGCGACTTTAGAATTGATATTTTTTCAGCAGTTCTGGGTGTAAAAAATTGTCTAATAACATATGATACCTCTGATTTTGGAATAAAATTCGATGCAAAAAATGTTCTTCTTGACAGAACAAGAGCTGATGGTATTTACCCCCTGCATTTTGATTTTGACCTTGAGATGACAAAGGGCAAAGAAAAAATTACTGTTTCTGCTGATGACAAGGACAGAATTTACATGGGCGGAGGCGAGCTTCATGTTGATAAGTTCCCTATTGTAATCGACAAATCAACTATTATTATTGATGCTTTCGGCTCTAGAAAAACAGGGCTTGAACTTAACATTGCATCAAAAAACTTCTCTGCGCGAGATATTTTTAACATAGTAACATCCAATATAATTATTCCAAACGGTAAGGAGCTTCTGGCGCCGATTCAAGATGTTAAGGGAAGTGTAGATTTTAATCTGCATTTAGCTAAAAACACTATACGCGGTGATGTTAACGTAAACGAATCCGAATTTAAGATTAAAGACCTGCTTGGTATGCCTGTGAAGATTACACAAGGGCTTGTCGAAATCGGAAATACAACCATTACACTAAAAGATTTCAAAGGTTTTTACAATAACAAAAAAGAAAACAGCCTTGTTATGTCGGGCAGTATAAAGGATTACTGGAAAACATGCGATACTGAAATTGTTTCGGATATTTTTGTAAACGACGATTTCTTTAAAAATTATATTTCAAAAATGCTGGGTGCTCCGATTTCGCTTGTCGGTGACGCCGGCTCAAGGCTAACACTCACATCGAAAAACGGTTCTTGTGATGTTGTATGGTATTTCCTTCTTAATGAGGGAGAAGGCTTCAAGTTAGGCGACCAATCAATGGTCTTGAAGGATTACAAAACATTGTTCAAGGTTGATTTGAGCGTTGTAAAAAACATTTTGAAAATTAATACTATTGATTATTACATTACTAACGAGCTGAAACAAGGACTCACACCTGTTCTTGCCATCAAGGGTAATCTTGATATGGCTGATAATATGAAAATGCTGGATATTCATCTTAATATTCCGCGTCCGCTTCCGAGTGAATTTTTGAACTTCCTCGCATGCCAGAAAATATTCAAGAAAGGTACGGTTTCAGGAGAAATCAGTATTGATAACTCCGGAGCATTCCCTAAAATGGATGGTGTAATAAGCTTTGACAAAGTATTTATTCCGGCACAGAGATTATATATCAAGTCAGCAAAAGTCGGCGCTAAAGGCGACAAGCTCGGAGCAATTGCAGAAGGCAGATATAAACGTACAAAATATGATTTTAACGGATATATTGTAAACGATTTACGCCTTCCTATTGTGGTCAAAAGCGTAAACCTCACATTAGATAATGTCGATATAGAAAAATTACTCGCAGTAAACAGTTCTCAAACGACTCAAAAAACAACCGAACAGGTGCTTGATGCAGATAAACAGACAACTGACAGTGATGATGTTCCAACATTTACAAAGGGATTAATCATTGTTGAAAAATGTATGCTTCATCTTGATAAGGGTAAATACAAGGAGGTCAATTTTGGCAATCTGCACGCCAATCTAACGCTTGATAAGGATGGTGTTTTACAGGTTCAGTCAAATAAATTTGATATTGCAGAAGGTATTTCTACTCTGAAAGTTAAAGCAGATTTAATCAAAAAACAATACTATTTGAGATTGGGAATAAAAGACGTTAATTCTGATGTAATGGCATCAGCAGTTTTAGGACTTCCGCGAGAAATTTCCGGCAAGGCCAGAGGTTTGATAGAAATCAGCTCTGATGAGAGTTTGAAACTTAACGGCGAAATTAAATTTGATATCCAGAATGGAACAATTGAAAAAGTCGGATATGTTGAATATATCCTGAAAGCAGCATCACTCTTTAGAAATCCGCTTGCAATGATTTCTCCGGCAACATTCGGTGATTTAGTAAATATTCCGAACGGGGATTTCGACGTAATTAAAGGTGAGATGAAGATTAAGGACAATGTCGTTCAGAGAATGATGATAAAATCTTCTGCAAAACAATTGAGTTCATTTATCATCGGGCGATATGATTTAATAACTAATGATGCATCTCTTAGAATTTATACCAAAATGTCTAACAAAGGCGAGGGTTTTGCAGGATTTTTGAGAAACATTTCATTAAACAGTATCGCAAACAGAATTTCTGCTAGCGGAAGAAATGACAGCAACTATTACGCGGCTGAGCTTTCACAGCTTCCGCCAATTAATGCTGACGAAAAGGATTGTCAGGTATTCTTGACAACGGTTGACGGTGATGTGATTAACTTTAACTTCCTCTCGTCTTTAAAGAGAATTAAATAAGAGTCGGATTCTTAATCCAATTTACTTCGCGCTTTAAAACACCTGCAGGATTGCCGGCAATAATACAATTTTCTTCTGTAAATTTCTTTGTTACTACAGAGTTTGTTCCAATAATACAATTGTTGGGAACAGTTACACCTTTAAGAACTTTACAGTCAGCTGAAATCCACACATGATTTCCAATTACAATATCTGCCGGTTTATTTAACATCTGTCGGGTTCTGGTATCATATATCGCGTGACCGTCAGATGTCCTCAAGAAAATTCCATAACTTAACATACAGTTCGAACCAATTGTAAGTTTAGTTTTGGAAGCATTTTTCAGGCTTATAATAACATCTTCTATTGAATTATTTTTACCTATTTCTAAATCTGTATTATTACCGGAGTATACTGCCAGGGATTTTATCAGATTATTTTCTCTTATCATAATCCTGCATCCGCTGTAACATGAAATATACATTTTTTCTGATATAGCAACAGGTTCATGTATTTCAACATAATTGTTTTTTCCATAAAATTTAACTTTAAGATTTTTGATTTTAGGATTGAAAACTTTTCTTCCGTCAGATTTTACATAAACAAATGTATTAGTTTTTCTGTATATAATCCGCTTAAGCCATGCCGGAAGATTTAAATCATTCTCCAGAGATATAATTTTTGCATTTAGTTCCGATTTTTTCAGCCTGTTTAAAACCGGCCGGTATTTTTGAACAGATATGAAAATGTAATCAGCTTTATAATTATTAAGATTGTCGTGGTTAATTATTCTGTAACCCTCACACTCAAGATTTTCATCTTCAGGCAGGTATTTATTATCGCATACTCCTACCACATCCCAGTCCGAAAAGACATTTTCACTTTTTAAAAATTGAAAAAGCTTACCTGTACCATAAATTATAACTTTTTTATTCTTAAGCTTTTTGCTTATCTTCTCTATTTTTGTTCTGTTTTCTTCAAAAAAATCTTTTGGCATGAGTATATTATATACTAAAGCTTTATTTGACACCAATCTGCATATTTGCTACGATATTTACAAGAGGAGAGGTGGTACTGTATGCCTGATGATATAAAAAATTTGTTTGCCGGCATTCCTGAGAATGCAAAAATTTGTATTTGGGGTGCTGCAAATGCAGGACGTTCAATAAAGGAAGAACTTGCTAAATATCGACAGGACACAACTGTTTGTGCGTTTATTGACTCTGTAAAACAGGGTGAGATTGATGGAGTTAAAATCTATAAGCCGGAAAACATGCCGGAGATAAAAAATAATTTTGATTACATGATAATCTCTACACGTTCAGACTGCACTGTTATTGACGCAATGTTATTCTACTATGATATTAAGAATTATGTTAGAATTTCTCCTTATTTGTTAAAAAAATATCAGTTTATTCCATCTAAAATATCTGAAATATTAAACTTTTTGGACTCAGAAAAAGATAAACAGCTTTATAAAGATTTAATAGAAGCAAGAATCACAGGCAATACAGACAAGCTCAAAGAATTTGTACAAAAAGAACACAATATTACTCCGGACAGGAAACGAACAATAAAACACTATACCTCCTACATTAATTACGATGCCATTGAAGTCGTACTTGAAGGCGGAATGTTTAACGGATTAAATACCATCGTTTTTAAAAAACTGTTTAAAAACCTAAAAAAGATTTATGCTTTTGAACTTATCTACGACAAGGTTAAAAATAAATCTATTGCTCACATAATTGATTCTTTGAAAGAATTAGAGATAATTCCTCTTGCCTTGTGGGATAGAAAAGAAAAGCTTGTTTTTACAGAAAATGTTGCAGCACCTTATTCATCAGGAATTAATCCTCCGTTAAATAAAAACGGCTCAGAACAAAACTTTACTGTTGATGCCATATCTATTGACGAGTATGTCAGTGAAAACAACATCGAAAAAGTAGATTTTATAAAAATGGATATTGAAGGTGCGGAAATGAAAGCTCTGAAAGGTGCTGAACAAACATTAATAAAACACCGCCCACAGCTTGCAATATCTATTTATCACAGCAACAATGATATGCAGGATATTCCTATCTATCTGCATAATATACTCAAAAATTACATTTTCAAAATTGGACAGTATTCGCCTGATAATGATGAAACAATTTTCTACGCTATTCCGGAAGAATTATATGTAAAATAAGGTATACCTATGAGTTCAGTTTATGATAACTATTTAAAAGAACACAACTTTAGTTTACGTCTTGAACAGTGGGCTAAACAATACAAAAATAAAAAAGTTATATTATATGGCTGCGGCCTTTTGTTTGATAAAATTGTAGAACTTTATGATATCAAAAACAAACTTAATATTGTGGCGGTCTGTGATGTAAAATATGAAAAAAATAAGCCCGATACCTATCTGGGATTTAAAACAATAAAACCCTCGGATTTAAGCAAAACAGATTATGATGTCCTGATTTTTACTGTATTTGACCATCTGACCTGTTTAAACTACCTCAATACATTTGACTTTTTTCACGAAAATAAAGAATTTCGCTATATTAACGAAATGGCATTAAAAGGAAAATTTATTTCATTTATACTTAAAGCAAAAACAGCTGCAAAATATTTAGCATTTACCAAAAATCCATTTAAAACAGCCAAGTATTTTTTCTCCTGCAACAATATAGAATTTAATTCAAAATTAAATTATCAAAAAGTTCTTAAACGTCTGAGAAAGAAAAAAGATAAAATAAAGGTAATTTTCATAGTAGAAAGCAACCAGAAGTGGGGCTGGCAGTCTGTTTATGACGAATTGAAAAAGGACAGCCGTTTTGAACTGCTGCTTGTAACATTACCTCTAACAACAAGATTTAAAGACAAAATTTATCCTCAAAAGGAAGACATTGAGTTTTTCTCCCAACGGAATATGCCTATTATTGATGGATATGATTACAAAAATGAAATATGCATAGATTTAAAAGAACTTGGTGCAGACATAATTTTTTACACACATCCGTGGTTTGTTGATGTGCATAAAATTCCGCCTTCAATTACCTCGGAATTTGCGCTTACCTGCGCGGTATCATATGGCTTTAATCTGGTAGAGAGCAAGTGCTGGGGAACAACAACCCCGAGAAACTTCTGTTCTAATTTGTGGACAATGTTTGCAGAAAGCAAATGGCACAAACCATTTTACGAAAATGGTACAAACCTGAAACACAAAGACATTCTTTTTGTAACAGGTTATCCTAAAATGGATGCTTACAATCTTCCGGTCAATCCTGAATTTGAAAAAATCTGGAAGGATGAAAATCATACTAAACCTCGTATAATTTATGCACCGCACCATTCAATCGAACGCGACGGCGGATTTGGAATGTCAAATTTTGTTGAGCAGGCACAATTCTTCCTTGATTTTGCAAAAAATCATCCTCAATATGAATTTCTGATAAAACCGCATCCTGTTTTGAAATCTAAATGTGAAGCAACCGGTTTTATGACAGGAGAAGAGTACGAAAACTACATTGAGCAATGGAGAGAGCTTCCTAACGGGAATGCGTATACACTCGGAAATTATTATGACGTTTTCAAAACTTCTGACATTTTGATTACAGACAGTTCGTCTTTCTTAGGTGAATATTTTGTCAGCGGAAAACCTATTGTACTGCTCGAGAGCAAGAGCAGAATGCCTTTCAATGACTTTGGGCTGGAATTAAGAAAGGGCATGTATAAGCCTCAAAAAGTTGAAGAGATTGAAAATATTCTTGAAGAAATTTTTGCGCATGAAAACGATGCTCTAAAAGAAACAAGAGATAGAATAATAAAAAAACAATTTGTTCTACCTGAAGGCGGAGTTGCAAAACGAATAACTGATTACATAAAGAAACAGCTTCTTTTATAATTCAGCTTTTTTACTTTTTCTTTTGAGAACTTTTGCCTGATATTTCGGGTCATACTGGAATTTGTATCCGTTAATAAAACTCTTCACAACAGCCTTAGAAAAAGTACCTCTTGCAGACCAGTATGAAGTATGCGCAAAAGCAAAAAGCCTCCTGCTCCAAACGCTTGAGTCATCATAAATAACACCGGAAGGGTTTTCTATCTGCATATCCAGCCTGTCTTGAATTTCGTTAACTGTAAGGTTTCTGCTTGTCGGAAATCCGAGCGGATCTTCTCTAAAATTAACCGTTATCCAGAAAATCCCGTTTTCGAAAATATATTTTGTCATTAATTTGTTGTAATAATTAAGCTCATAGTCCGAATCAGCAAGGTCAGAATAGAAAAGCACCAGAGGGCTTGCAAAGTTCACAATTCCTTTAAGCCTTTTATCAGGTGCACATGCAAGCTCTGTCTGCTCATCAAGTGTTAAATAATTAGACTTAAGCTTTTCTCTATCCTGATTTAAAATTATCTGACCTGTTTCAGAAACAGTTCCAATACCTGCATAACTATAAGAAAGAGCAGAAATACAGGTGTTTTTCTTTGGATTTTCTCTTACATATGCAAGAAACTCATCATCCATTTTCAAGCTCTCAAATAATTTTTCCGGATTTATATATCTTAGTTTGTTGAATAAGTATTCATATGTAATAAAAGTGCCCGCTGAATATCCGTAAAGAATAACATCATTGCCTTCTGCACTCTGTTCTTTAACATAAGTATTCAGCTCCTCTAATATCGGAACCATATTATGCGATTTCTGAACCCATATTGCATCGTGCATATATTGAGCAATAAGACTTCTGGCAATATAAGCACCTGTAGAGCTTATTGCTTTTGAAACGTCAAGCTGGCTTTTTACAAAAGCTAAATCTTTTTCACTCTTATCTCCCCAGAAAAATATCACAGGTTCAGAAGAAACATTTAAACCTCCGAGTGAGGAATAATATTTCTTAATTACAGAATTTTTTTCAAACTTCTTCCTGAGTACCGGGTGAAGTTTCCTGACACCTTCTTCGTACCAGTTCTTCATCTTCTCATCATTGTTGTTAGAACCGTTTATATAAATAAAACTTACATCATTTACCGCAAATGCAGGTGCAAAAAACAACAAACATAAAAATACTATCAAAATCTTTTTCATAATGTTAGTTTATCATTGTTACGACAATAATTCAAAATGATTTTTGTTGTACTCTATTAAACCTTCTTTTTGAAGCTTTGATAATTCAAAACTCATTGCGCTCCTGTCAACATTCAAATAATCCGCCAAATCCTGACGGTTAAAATGTATATCAAAACTGTTTGAATGTCTTTTCTGAGCTTCATTAGAAAGATAAGTCAAAAGCTTGTCACGGATAGTTTTTTGCGAAACATTCTCAATTTTTTGTATAAGTTCAATGTTCTCTTTAGACAAAATCTGAAACAGGTTATTAATTAAAACTTTATGTCTTGTACACGCATTCTGACACATTGATGTACATTTTTCATAACTCAAAACTAACACCAGCGTATCTTTGATTGCGATTGCATCTACGCTTGATTCAACATCTTTTGAGCCGACAAAAGAGAGCGCAAGATTATCATTTTTAGAAAGTCTGGAAATTATAATCCTTCTTCCCCAGTAAGAGTCTTTTTCAATATTAACTTCGCCGTCCAAAATCAGGTATATATTTGCAATCATATCACCCTGACGTATTATCATCTCGTCCTTTTCATAACGGCGTATTCTTGCATTAAAACACTCCAGCAGGCCGCGAAGCTCCTCGTCATTCATTCCGTAAAAAACAGGTGAGTTTTTTATCTGATTATAATACTTTTCCAATCGTTCCATATCCATATTGTAATACAAAAACCTTATTTTGCTGCAGGAAAATACATTGATTATATACATTTTTTAAATTACAATAAATTTGTACATTGAAATAAGAATACAGGCTAAAGATTTTAATTATTATTTTCGCTGACGAAAGGAGGTTAAAATGATAATCAAAATCAGCGAAAGAGAATTAGCACTCATTATTGTACTAATTCTCATAGCCAGAACCCTTTAATCAGGGTGCGGGCACGGGCATTCACGCTGCCCTTGCCTGTATTCTTATTTTAACGCATTTTTCAAAAATTTCAAGACTGTAACTATGATTTACTTAGATGCCGGAACAACATACTCAAAAATAATATCAGATGAAAAGCTTTTTGAAGACGAAATATATGAAAAAGACGGAAAGCATTATTTCATACTGCCTTCGAATATTATAAAGTCCCAAAACCTTATTCCGACACGCTCCTGCGGACACATGGCAAACGCAAGCGAGAACGAAATTATTGCACTGGCGCAAGGAGCCCAAAAAAATCCCGAAGTAAGAGAAGCAAAAGAAGCAACAATTCTTGATTTAGGGAGCAGAGATGCTAAGTGGATTAAATTCAGACACGGAAAATTCCACGATATGGACTGGAATACATCCTGCGCAAGCTCTACCGGCGCAACAGTTGAAATGCTCTTAAAATTCTACATTGTTAAACCCGATGAATTAAAATTTACACCGGAAAAATTTGCAGTTACCTGCGGAATTTTTGGGATGGAAAAAATTATGGACTCAATATCTTCAGGCATAAAACCATCAGAAGCAATCTCAAAATTCGTACACGGTATAGGTTTTAATGCGTGGAATTTCTGCAAAAAACCTGAAAAAATCTATTTATCCGGCGGTTTTTGCGAAAACAAATGTCTGGTTGATTCGCTGAAAAACTACTGCGAAGTGACTCCGCTCGGCAGGTTTGTCCTGTGCGAAGGTTTGATATGTTGATAATCCATAAGATTTACGCTATACTCTAGATGTATGAATAAGCGTGTGAAGAAACTCTCTCTTGCCATATACTGGCATATGCATCAACCGGTTTACGAACTCGAAGGCACGTATCTGATGCCGTGGGTCAGACTTCATGCAGTAAAAGATTATCTCGATATGGTTTTAATTCTGGAAAAGTTTCCAAAATTAAAACTTAATTTTAATATTGTTCCCGCACTTCTGGACGCTATTCTGGATTATACAGAAAACGGATACCACGATATTCATTCCGAACTCACCGTTTCTGATACAGAAAATTTAACAGACGAAGAAAAAGCGTTTATATTAAATAATTTTTTCAGCTCAAAATACGAAACAATGATTTACAGAAGCGAGAATTACAAAGAACTGTATCAAAAACGTTTTGCAAAAGATGTTGCTGCAATAGAAGATTTTTCTGCACAGGAATTTTCTGATTTAATGGCGCTCTTCAACCTTGTATGGATTGACCCTGTTCATTTTGAAAGATATCCAAGACTTCAAGAGCTATGGGAAAAACAAAATGGATATACACAGCAGGACAGAGTTGAAATTATTGATATACAGAAACAAATTATACGAGAAATTATACCTGCGTATAAAAAGTATATTCAGACAGGAAGAATTGAACTCACTACAAGCCCTTATTACCACTCAATCCTGCCGATTTTGATAGATGTAAAAAGTTCAACAAAAAATGTTATTACAATAGAAGGACTTCCTCAGTCATTAGGAATGCTTGATGATGCAAAATATCAGATAAAAAGCGGACTGGACAGAATTGAAGAAGTTTTTGGAGTGCGTCCGAAAGGTATGTGGCCGCCTGAACTGTGTCTGGGGCCTAAAACTCTTAACCTGCTTGCAAAAGAAGGTATTGAATGGACTATTTCGGACGAAGGAGTCCTTGCTAACTCAATAAACTTTGATTTTATCAGAGATTTTAAAGGAAATTTAAACGACCCGTACCACCTTTTAAAGGTTTACAGCTACGAAACAAAAGAAAAAGAAATTGATATCATTTTCCGCGACAGGTCTATTCCAAATCTTATAAACTTTGAGTATGCAGGAATAAATTCTCAAATGGCTGCCGGTGATTTGTATGAAAAAATCAAAATGATACAAAACAAACTTCTTGTTTCGCCTGATGAAACACACCTGCTTACAATAGCGTCTGACTGCGAAAACTGCTGGGAAAATTACCAGAATGACGGAAGAGATTTTCTTGAAAATATTTATTCAATGATTGAAAACGATGAAACGCTTGAAACTGTTCTTATAAGCGATTATATCAGAGAAGACAAGCATAAAAAAAGCTTAAAGAAAATTTTTTCAGGTTCCTGGATAGACAAAACTTTCCAGTTCTGGATTGGAGAGCCGGAGAAAAATAAAGCTTGGGCTTATTTGAAAAAGACAAAGGATGATTTCGATAACTATGTTCAAGAAAACAGCTCCAATCCTAATATTAATAAGGCAAAACGCGAATTACTTATTGCAGAAGGCAGTGACTGGTTCTGGTGGTACGGAGAACCAAATAACTCAGGTCAGGACTTTGTTTTTGACTATATGTTCAGAGAACGTTTAAAAAATGTGTACATTATATTGGGCATTAATTATCCCGAATATCTGGATAAAACACTGATAACTACAATTGAAGTACCGTTCAGACACCCTAAAAGAAATATCACACCGCGGATGGACGGCTTGAATAGGAGTTTTGACGACTGGTATAATTCAGGTTCATTAAGTATGCTTGACGGACCTGTGTTCAGAGAGAATAAGAATGTTGATAAGATTAATTTCGGCTGTGATGAGAACAATATTTATTTCAGACTGCATGTAAATAAGGGTTCGGGCGAAATAAGTTTTGTTGACAGGATTAATCAGTTTTATATTTATACAAGAAATGCATCAAGGGTTGGCAGCAGGGCTTATATAAGACTTATCAGCAAGACAGACAATCCTTATCCGATTTTGCTGGAGAAGTTTGAACACGAACTTGCTCTTACGCTTGTGAAAGATACTTTGTATCCTCCGAGGTTAACCGCTGTTCTGCATCCGAACATGTGGACTCTTGATAATCCTGAAGGAATAACAATTGTTTACGAAGATGTTATTGATGTTTGTATTCCTTTTGATAAATTGGGAATTGAACCGGGTGAAACTGTTGAATTTTTTATGGCAAATACTGATTCCGGAGTAAAGAATACTTATATTCCGCAGGAAATTCTGCTATCCATGACAAGAGTGCTACGCACGTAGATAAATGGACGGATGGCAATCGTCAAAATTACAAATCAATATTTAACCTCCAAGCCATCCTAAATAGTAAAACTACCCGTTTAACGTATTTTAAGGAGCTACGCACGGGGGTAAATGAAAGACCAACTGTCAGGCGACAAATGTGTTCTGTCAAATGTATGTTAATTTTCCAAATCGCCTTCAGTCGCATAAATTTATGCCAAACTATAAAATAAAAGAACGCCAAACTATAAAATAAAACATTGCCAAACTATAAAATAAATGTTATAATTAAAACATGAAAAAATACAGAGCAAGAATTTCAGACAAAATTTTATCTAAAAAATTATCAAGCAAAGGGGCTGTATTAATAGAAGGAGCAAAGTGGTGCGGAAAAACTACTACTGCATCGCAAGTCGCGAAAAGTATTTTAAAAATGCAGGATCCTGCAGAAAGAGAACAGAATATAAGAATGTCTGAAATTAATCCATCAAGACTGCTTGCAGGTAAAACCCCGCGCCTCATTGACGAATGGCAGCTTGCTCCAAAATTATGGGATGCAATAAGGTATGAAGTTGACGAACGCGACGAGTTTAATCAATTTATACTGACAGGTTCAGCAGTTCCTGCCGACTTTTCAGAAATTTCCCATACCGGCACCGGAAGAATATCCAGAATGTTAATGCGTCCGATGTCACTTTATGAATCAGGGGACAGTTCGGGTAGTATTTCTTTAGAAAAACTTTTCCAAGGCAGTGCAGAAATTGATTGTGAAAATAATCTTGATATAGAACAAATTGCTTATCTAATTTGCAGAGGCGGATGGCCTAAATCTATAGGACAAAAAAGGGAAATAGCATTGCAGCAGGCAATTGATTATTACGATTCTGTTATTAATAATGACATATCGCGCGTAGATAATGTTAAAAGAAATCCTGAAAAAACCAAAAGGTTATTGCGCTCATATGCTCGTTCAATCGGCACTCAAAGTAAAATTTCTTCTCTTTCACAAGACGTTAATCCTTCCGGTGACAGTGAAATAGCATCAAATCCTACGATAATGGATTATATAGAAGCATTAAAGAAAATTTTTGTATTGGAAGATTCAAGAGCGTGGAATCCGAACTTACGTTCAAAAACAGCAATCAGGACTTCTGATACAAGATATTTTACCGACCCGTCTATCGCAGCAGCAGCAATGGAATTAGGGCCGGATGATTTGATTAATGATTTAAACACAATGGGATTTTTCTTTGAAAATTTATGTATCAGAGATTTAAGAATATATGCAGACGCATTAGACGGCACTGTATATCATTACCGTGACAAAAACGGACTTGAATGCGATGCTGTGATACATTTAAGAGGAGGAGCTTACGGACTGGCAGAAATAAAACTTGGCGGAGAAAAGCTCATTCAAGAAGGTATTGCAACTCTTAATAAATTAGAATCAAATATAGATATATCAAACATGAAAGCTCCTGCTTTTAAAATGGTACTCACAGGAGTTGGAAAATATGCTTACAATCAAGATGGCGTTTTTATTATTCCTATTGGATGTTTGGGAGTGTAAAAGTTGATTTATTTGGTTTAATATGTATTATTGTAATAGATAGCGGGGGTTTATTGTGATAAATGTTTGTCTGGCTTGTGATGATAATTATGCAAAATATGCAGGTGTTGTAATTGCATCTATACTGGACAGTGCTAATCCTGATGATTCTCTGTGTTTTTATATACTTGACGGAGGAATCAAATCAAAAAATAAAGATAAAATCCTTGCTTTAAAAGATATAAAGGATTGTGAAATTAAGTTTGTTCCTATTGATAACAGCCTTTTTACAGATTATATGGATGTGAGAACACATGAGTATATTTCAATCCCAACATTTTACAGACTCAAGCTTCCGACTTTGCTTCCGAATGTTAAACGAGTAATTTATTTTGACTGTGACTTTGTTGTAACAAGCAGTCTTGCAAAGCTATTCAACGTTAACATGGGTGATTACCCGATTGCAGGCGTCAAAGATATTAGCAAAAAACTTACTAAAATTAATCCGAATTATGTTAATGCCGGCATGCTGGTTATGGATATTGAAAATCTTAGAAAAATTAACGCGGAAAAAATCCTGCTTGATTGGACAAAAGAACATTTTGACACAATCAAACTCGGCGATCAGGAGATTATAAACGAAGCGCTCAAAGGTAAAATAATGCTTGTTGAAGATGAATGGAATGTTCAATCCAGCAACTTTACAAACCGCTCAAGCTATACCAGAACTCCAAAAGCTATCCATTTTGTAGCAAAGAAAAAACCATGGCATTATGCATCTTTTAGCGTTCACAGACCGCTCTATTTCAAGTATTTGCAGCTAACTCCGTGGAAATTAAGCGAAAAAGATTTAAAACACTGGACACACGATAACCAGATTGCATCGCTGATTGAGTATGTAAAATACAGACCTTTATTCTTATTCAGGCCGAGATTTTACGAAGCTTTATTTGAAACCTATATTAAGCCTTGTTTTGAATACAAAAAGCCTGTAATAAAATCCAAAACCTTTATTGTCTGGGAACCGTGTTCAAAAAGCCATTCAGAAGTTGTTCCGGGTTATGTCAAATATCTGCTTGATTTGGGTTATCACGTTTCTGTTATAGTTAACCCGCAGCACTACAAAAGCGGTTTGTTTTCAAGGTTTGAAGATAAAAACCTTACTTTAAACAAAATGTCACGCAAAGAGGTAAAAGAATTTTTCCGGAAAAATAATCTGAAAGATGTTTCCGGTGTTCTTGTCACCACATCCGGAAAACTATGTGACAGTATTCATTATGAACAATGCTATGAGAGTTTTAATCCTGAGGCTGACAAGTCAAAACTGTTTTTTGTAGAACATGAAGTTAAACACTCTGTTGATGCCGGAACCTGGAGAAAAGATATCATTACATTGAGAAAACTTAATTATAAGGAAGCAGACTCTGTTGTAGTTAATCCGCACTATTTCGGAGAAGTAAAACTAACGCCTAAAAACAGTGATATAGTTAACTTTGTCACAGTTGGCGCAATTCAGGGCAAGAAGAAAAACAACGACCTTATTATAAATTCTGTAAAAGAATTACACGAAAAGGGCATTCGTAATTTCAAAATCACTGTAATAGGTAAAGGACATTTGAAAAAACTTCCAAAAGAATTACAGCAGTATTTTGATATCAAAGGCCGGCTTCCGTTCGACAAAATGTACGACGAGATAGAAAAAGCCGATTTTCTTATAACATCTTATGACGAGACCAAACCCGGACATATCAGGTACAACACAACCGGAACAAGCGGAAACTTCCAGCTTGTATACGGATTTGCAAAACCTTGTATTATTATTGAAAGTTTCGGGCCGATTAACGGGTTTGATAGTTCAAATTCTATTTTGTACAAAACAGACAGTGAATTTGCAAATGCTCTTCAAAAAGGAATTGAGATGAGTTCTGAAAAATATTCCGAACTGCAAAAGAATTTAAAAGCTTATGCTGATAAACTTTATGAAAATTCTAAAGAAAATTTACGTAAACTTATAACCACGAAGGGCGGAATAAATGAATAAAATACCTGTTGTATTTACTTTTGATAAAAGAATAATTTTAGGTGCAGCAGTTACCATAAAAAGTCTTATTGACACAGCAAAGCCTGAAACTGAATACGATATTTATGTTTATCATCCTGATATTGATGATAAAACTGCGCAGGAATTTGCCAAAATGTGCGAAGATACTAAACATTCAATAACTTTTGAATACATTTCGACAGAACGCTTTAAAGGCGCACCGATTAACAAGGGCGGAAGCTGGACAGAAATTGTATATTACAGGCTTCTTATACCGGAACTTCTGCCTCAGTATGATAAAGTAATCTATGCTGACACTGACGTTCTATTCAAAGGCGACCTGACAGAAGCTTATAATATTGATTTGAAAGATTACGAATGCGCAGCAGTGGCTATGGAGCCGAATAACGAAAATATGCTCTGTCACAAGTATTTTCCGGAAAATAAAAATGAATTGACTTATATTTCAAGTTTTATTATTTTTAATTCAAAGAAAATGCGCGAGGAAAATTTCGTATCACGCGTATTTGATATTATAAAAACCTTTAACACAAGATTGAAGTTTTTTGATTTGGATACTCTAAATCTTGCCTGTGATAAGATTTACAGCCTTCCTTACCGCTACGGAGTATTCCAGAGCCTGTATTATACTGATGACTGGTCTACGTCTGAAGAGTATAAATTCTTAAAAAATGTTTATTCAGATGATACTTTAAAACATGAGGTTAAAAACGTAATAATGCTGCATTATGCAGGAAATCCGGGTAAACCATGGAGAAGAAAGTATATTCCGGAGGATTATAAGGCATTCATTGAAAGAATTCCGAAAACTCTCAAAAAATATACGTTTAGAGATTTGAGAAAAAGATTATTCAGCAAAGTATGAACAAATTAAAAAACAGCATTTTTAAAATATTAATTGAACTTTTTATCTTTGATAAAGTCAAGCGCTCAAAAATCAAAGCGCGTTGGGCCAAACGGTATTTGAAGAAGTATCTTGATGTTCAGGTAAAAGAACAATTGTCAACCGACCAAAATCATTTACCACTATGGTCTTATTGGCATCAGGGCAAAGAAAACGCGCCTGAATTAGTTCAAAGATGCTTTGAAAGTGTCCAAAAATATGAGGGCAATAGAAAAATCAATATTCTTTCTTTTGACACAATCAAAGATTATGTAGAACTCCCTCAGAGATACTATGACCTTGTAAGCTCCGGCAAAATGCCTGTTGCACTGTTTAGCGACATACTTAGAATGTATCTTTTAACACAGTATGGCGGCGTTTGGATAGATTCAACCATTATGTTAACAGATAAAATACCGCAGGAGATTATCGACTCGAGTTTTTGCGTGGTCAGAAAAGACCCTGAAAAAGACAATCAGGAAAACAAAATGTCCTGTTATTTTATCCGTGCAGATAAGAACAGCCCTAATTTAAACGCTATAAAAAGGACATTAGAAAATTACTGGGCCGAAAACGATTTCATGATTAATTATTTTATGTTTGAACATATTTCAACAATGCTTTCTGACAAAACTCCTGAACTTAAAGCAGAATGGGATAAAATGCCATATCTTGACGGAGAAATTTGCGGAAAACTTCAAACGATTATGGATAAAAATTTTAGTCAGGAAGAGTTTAATGAATTAAAATCAAAAACTTTCATGCATAAACTTACGTACAAAAAACAGCCGTCTAAAGAGTTTTTAGATAATATGTCAGTATGAATACCAATTACCTAAAAAACAAATCAGGCGTTCTTTCCTTCGTCTTCTGTAAATAAACCGTCTGTAAGTTTTGAAACCGTATTTTATATGTTCCATAAGCGTAATATATCTTGCATTTTTCTTAACATCATTTCGTATAAGATTGTAATCGTATTTTGTATATCTTTTTATTAAATACTTTGTCAAAATAGGATAAAAAACTTCTGCATTTCTGTATAATGTTATCTCTCTTTTTAGAAATGGAGATTTATCATGCCGTATTAAATTTATGTATGCAGCGGTATGCGCTGATGGAACTTCTTTACTGAGCTTGCTGTAAGAATCATACTTAAATCCGTTTTCTTCAAGCAGATGAGTCATACCCATTTCGTATTTTATAACTATTTCTTCTTTTTTATTTTCCTTTTTGATAGAAGTAATAAATTTATTAAAAATATCTGAATTAAAAACAGCAGGTTTGAAGACTACAAAATATGACTGTATATGATTAAATCTGCAATAAACATTTTCATCCTCTTTTTTTATTCCCGAGTCAGAAGAAGTAGCACCCCAGAAATCAAGAGGTTTTTTTGACATAGCAGAAAACATTTCCTCGAACGGAAACAAAGGTGCATAACAGCTGTCATTTGCCAAAATTAATTCTTCGCAGGCGGTAAGCAGATTATTTTCTTTTGCATACAAAAATCCCCTCTTGTATGAGCCAAAATCATATTCACCATGTCTGCCAATAATCGATTGTTCAACAATACCCTCTATCTTTTTTAATTCTTCCGGCAGCACATCTGAATCAGAAACAAAAATTATTTTTTCTGCATACTTTTTCAATTCTGACAAATAATATACAACATAATCCTGTATTAAATTATTTTTATCATAATGGGCAAATACTGCTGTTCTTTTCAAATGTTTTCTCCACAAACTAAAATTTAATCTTTTCCATAAAATTCCTGAATTTCATTATCAGAAAAAACATTTCTATCACCATTGGTCTTATAGAAATTATAAGCTTTTACAATATGGCCTAAATCGAGAGCCTGATAACCTTCTTTTGCTAAATCATAAGCTAAAACCGTCGCTGTTGGACCAAGTATTATACAAATAATTCTATTCTTATCAATCTTCTTAGCTTCCATTAATATATTGTCATATTTTTCAAAAGCATTTACTGTAGGAGCATTAATGTATTCTATAGATCTTGCACAATCAAAAACATTATATTTGATATCTTTGAAAACTCTGTCACCTGAAATTATTGTTATATCCTTATCTCTCCACAAATTCCTCATTATTTCACAACTATCTTTTATATTTTCCATTGAAAAAATACACGCTTCAATATAAGTTCTATTTTTCTGAATTCTGTCTATAATCCAGTCAACATTTTTTCCACAAAAATCATATAAAAATCTTCTTGAAATTTTATTATCATATGGAATTACATTATTTATACTATGAAAACAGAAATATGGAATACCTATTATTACATTTTCATCGTTTGAATCAAATATTTCATTTAACCTCTTTGTTAAAATTTTGTTTTTCTTTTGAAATATTGCCACATCTCCGGTCATTATTTTAAATTCGCCATCACCAAAACGTACAAGACTCTTTCCTTCTTTAAGAATGTATTCTGCACTTTCCCGAACTGATAAAATTTTAGGAATATAAAGATTATTGATATCATCTTTTAATTCATATTTTAAAAAATTTATGTGATTTTCTAAATATTGAATATCACTCTTTAATTCTTTTAAATTGTATCTTGAAAGATATCTCAAATTTTTAAAAAAAGTCTTAAATCCCACTATTTATCCCCCTATTGCATCATTAAAATCCATTTTCAGATAATCTTTAAACCGTTTATACAAATCATCACCGCATTTGTCTAATAAATTTTGCTTTTTATAATATTCAAAAATTATCGGAATTAAATTTATATATTTAAAAGGTTCTTTGTCTGTATAAATAATAGAACCGGCCCTTTGAAAGTAGTTATAAAACGGCTTATCTATGTAGTATCCGGTTTTAACCCAGGGAGAATACATCATCCAAAAAACATTATCCTCATAATTGAAACCTTTTGGAAAAATACATTCTTTATCTTTTATAATTGATGCTTTAAAAATCTTAGACCAGACTGTTACAGGAGTTTTTCTGATTTTTTTGTAATTCATTTTCTGAAATCCCTTCACAGGCAGTTTCTGAATCTCAATTTTTCCATCCTCATAAACTTTTTGCGAGCCAAAACAGACAAAATCAGTCTTATACTTTTCAATTGCGCTATACGCTTCTTCAAAAGCAGTTTCCTCTATCCAATCATCGCTGTCAACAAAAGCTATATATGGTGCGGAAGCGTAATCTAAACCTTTGTTCCTAGCATCTGAAAGACCTCCGTTTTCTTTGTTAACAATTATAATCTGAGAAGAATATTCCTTTAATATATTTATAGAATTATCAGTAGAACCATCGTTAACACAAATAATTTCCACATCCTTAAGAGTCTGGTTTATTATACTATCCAAGCATCGTTCCAAATATTTTTCAACATTATAAACAGGTACAATAACAGATATTACAGGCATTTGAATACCTTCTTTATTTTATAAATTCTATGCTGCCACATTGCTCTGGAAAACGAAACCTGATTCTTATTATTTATATTTTCTTTGTACTTTTCAATATTCGCTATAAAATATTGCGGAAAAATATTAGACATCTCCAGATTAGCAAAAATATCACCGCGCTCTAAGATATCTTCATTATTCCGGATCTTTTCAAGCAATAGTTTATCATTATTTTTATTAACCGTATTTACCTGCTGCTCTACTATAGAATGCATCTTATACCTGACATTCTCTAAATTTCCAATATAACTAAAATGCCACCCGCCGTTTTTTATCTTTTTTCCCTTAACAAATCTCAAATAAGTAGGTAGTCCGTATTCTGAGTACAAACAATATTTTTTATCTTTTTCTTTAATCTTTTTTTGAGGGTTGATTAACTCTTTATACCTGCAAATTTTCGGACTTCTGCAAAACGGAATAGTAACATAAATAGAATTATAGCTAAATCCGAATCTTAGCTGCATTAGAGAACATATCCCTTTTTTATATTTTTTGACGGCTTCAGGATTTGGTATCTCATCACAGTCGGAAATTATGATTACATCATCAGGTTTACAATCTTTCAAACCACGCATTATTGCATCTCTCTGATAATTCTCATAGAGCCATTTGTTTCCGTCAGAACTTGTTTCAGAATTCTCTAAATCAGGAAAATCATCTACTTTGATATAAATAATTTTGTCCAAAAATTTGGCAAATCTATCCTTGTTTTGCTCAAAAATGTATTCTTTATGCCTCCCTGTATGGGTTTTATCAGCTTCTGTTATAACAAAATAATCAACGATGTCGTATAAAACATTCAGCCTTATTTCAAGAACATCTAATTCATTAAAAAACGGAAAGCAATCGTATATCATAACACTCATTTAAATAAAAAGTAATACTTGTAATTACTCAAAATAATAACATAAGTTTATCAATTTGTCAACATATCTGACGAATAAATAATTATTTTTCGTTACATATATTGTTTATAGATAGTCATATGTATTTTATTTTAATTAAAGGTAATAGGTTTATTGATTATGTCAAATGTTGATAAATTATATGTAGGCAGAGTTATCCGTCAAAAGAGAAAAGATTTAGGCTTAAAACAGTCTGAATTAGCAGAAATGGTTGGGATTTCAGAAAAACATTTGAGTAAAATCGAAACCGGTAAAAATTATCCTGCTTTAGATAATTTTTTCAAAATGACAGAAATATTGAAGCTGTCACTAAAAGATTTTGTATCTGAAGGTATTGATATGGCAGATATTTCATCAAACAAAAATAAATTGAAAATGATTGTTAATATTGCAACAGAACAGCAAGTCAATATGTATTTAGACATGATTGAAGTTATCAATCATCACATCAAGTAGTCATAGAAAGAGCACTTTTTAATAATGAATAAAACTGTAATTATAACACCTGCATTTAATAAATTTGAGATGGCTACAAAACCATTTCTTCAATCTTTATACCAATATACTGACGAAAATTCTTTTGATTTGATTATCATTGATAACGGCTCAACAGACGGAACTGTTGAATATCTGGAAAATTTTGCAAAAGAACATTCAAATATCAGACTTATACTCAACAAAGAAAATTTAGGGTATTCAAAAGCAAACAATCAAGGAATTAATCTTGCGTTGGAAGGTAATTACAAATACATAGGTCTTTTAAATAATGATATTTTGTTTACTCCGGATTGGCTTAAAAATACTCTTGAAGTTTTTGAACTTGATAAACAGCTTGGTATGGTTTCACCACGTGATGCAGGCAGACCAAAAATATTTAAAAAGAAATTAACTTCTGACAATTATATTAGTCACTATAAGAATTATTTGAAACGGTTTAAAAAGCCTTTTAAATATATGCTTGAGCCTCTTTTCAGCTGTGTTATTGTAAAGCGCGAAGTTATTGAAAAAATCGGCTTGATGGATGAAAATTTCACACCTGCATTCTGGGAAGATCAGGATTATTGTCTGAGAGCATTGTATGCAGGATTTAGTCTTGCAACTTCAAATATTTCTTTTGTATTCCATAACCACAGCACAACAAGTTCGGGTGTTAACTCAGAGGTATATAAACGCAATGAACAGTATTTCTACCAAAAGCATCCGCTTGGTAAATGGATTTGGGAACACAAGCGTTCTAATGTTATAAAAGATTTAAAAAGATATTTTGTAGAAAGTATGGAGTAATATCTTGTTCAAAAAACAATATACTGCACGTTGGATTGAATATAATATTTTAGGGATAAAGTTTAAAATTAAATCAAAACCTGAGCATATAGACACGGTTAATCTTGTCTTCGAAAGTAATTACGGCATAGGCAACCGTATTTTTGCAATCATCAATGCTCTTGAATATTATTCTCCAAAAAGAATTAATTTTTTCTGGGATAATCAAGGCTGGGTAAATGAATCTTTTTATTCTTTATTCAAACAAAATTTTCCGTGTGAGATAGTTGAATACAATTCTATAGAAGAATGCAAAGGCTGGACAAATTCAAAAAACGAAAGAACTATCCATTTTCCTCAGGCAAGTCTTATAACAGAAGATTTGGTTGAAAGAACTTTAGCAAAAAATAATATATCCTCAGATGTTGTTAATAAATTTAAGAAATATTTTCAAATGCTTGAGCCTTCAGACAAGGTTAAAGAACGCATAAATAGTTTATCATTACCTGAAAATTACACAGCGCTGCAAGTGAGAAATGCGCCTGATTGGGATGATTACGGACGAAATGAAAATTTACAATTATTTCTTGATGAAATTAAAACTTTTCCAAAAGATACAATATTTTATTTATCTGCAATGAATAAAGACATATCGGATTTTATAAAAAATAATTCTGATTATAAAATATGTGAACTCATTGAGAAAAACTATAAATCAATGTATGATGCAATTGCGGATTTGTACATAATGTCAAAAGCAGTCAGTGGAATTTATTCTTACGGTTCAACATTTGGCGAGCTGGCGTGGTGGCTGGCAGATAAAGAACAAAAATTTACAATTGCAGGAACAAGTAATAATTGGAAATAATAAAATTATGGAAAAAAAAAGATTATGTGTAATCTTACATTTATATTACCAGAATATGTGGGATGAAATAAAAGAGTATTTAATAAATTTACAAAATATATCCGGTTTTGATTTATTCATAACATGCATAGAAGAAAATAACAATTTGTTCAATGATATCTATAATTCATTTAACAAAAGTGTAAATGTTAAAATAGATTTAGTAAAAAATACTAAAGGTGCTGACGTATATCCTTTTTTTCATATTTTAAACAAAATTAATCTAGATGACTATAGTCTGATTTTTAAAATACATACTAAACAAAATTTTACACGTAAACTTACTTGTAGACTTCCAAAAATTACAAATGTAAAATTTTATGTAGGTTATAAATTATGGAGAAATTTTTTATTAGAAGCAATACTTGGTAAACAAAATATACCACTTATTTTAGAAACATTTAAAAAAAATAATAAAACTGGTATGATGGGATTTGATCCTTTATTAGTTGAATATAACAAAGAAATAATAACTTTCCCGCATAATTTCAATGAAATTGCATCAGATTATAATTTATTACCTCTTAATAAATATAAATGCTTTGTTGGTACTATTTTTGTTATCAGAGCAAGCTTACTCAAATGTATACAAAATAAATATGGTTTATCTAATTTTGAAGTTGAAACAGATGAAAAATTTGTTCGTTTAGCTTGGACTATGGAAAGTCTTTTTGGATATCTTGTTGAAGCTCAAGGTTATGAAATAACTAATTTTTATCCGAAAGAAGTTAAGAAAAATTTAACAATTCTTTCTAATAAAATTACACTTTTACTATACAAGTTTTATATTAATAAAATATTATTTAAAAGAAACATTATATAAAGGAGTAGTTAAATAATGAACAACTATATTTTAATTATTGCAAATATTCCTAAACGGAAAAATATTAAAGATGGTATGATACTGAGAGAATTGGCTATTGACAAAATTTTTGCTCATTTTGATAAAATTTATGTTGAACATATTGACTACAAACCATCTTTTTTTAAACAACCTAAAAAATGGTTTATTAAACATTTTTACAATAAAATAAAAGGTTCAAAATATTTAACTAACAATCCTATAATATACAATAATATATCTAAATCAAATTTTCATATATTATGTCAAAATGCAAAAAAAATATATGTTCATAGTTTGCATATGTTAGAAAGAATTCCAAAAGAATACATAGAAGAATTTAAAGATAAAATTATTTTAGACATTCACGGATGCGTTGTTGAAGAATTAATGTTTGAAAATGCAGACAAAAATTTTATAAAAAAATTTAAAGATATTGAAGAATTTGCATTTCCTATAATAAATACACTAGTGTCTGTAAACACTAATATGATTGATTTTTATAAAGAAAAATATACCGGAATAAAAACAAATTTTATTCATCTTCCTATATTTAATTCTGATATTAAAAATTTTGCTAAAAATAATAATAAAAATAAATTAACTTTGATTTATTCAGGAGGTACACAAAGCTGGCAAAAGATAGATTTATTAATTGATACAATAAAGAAAATTGCAGATAAATATGAAATAATAATCCTATCTCCAGAGATAGAAAAGTTTACTAAATTACTTGGTGAATTAAAACAAAAAGTAGTATTAAAATCTGTTTTACCTGAAAATTTAGATATTGAATATCAAAAAGCTGATTTAGGTTTTATCTTGCGTGATGATATTATAGTAAATCGTGTTGCCTGCCCTACTAAAATTATTGATTATCTTGAATATGGGATAATTCCTATAATTTCATGTCCTGAAATAGGAGATTTTAATAAAATGGGATATAGCTATATTCATTATGAAAAACTTATTGAAGGAAAAATTTTTGATAATAATGAACTGGAAAAAATGAGAAAGAATAATACTAAAATTATAGAAAGGCTGAGGAATATTCAGCAAGATGGAAAAGAAAAATTATTAAAATTATTAGAAAATTAATGTTCAAAACTATGTAGAAAAGTGTTTAAAAGATGTAGAAAAAATGTTCATAACTTTGAGTTTTCTACATCTTTTTTATTTAATTTTATTTTTCTGCATAATTTATGTTCAAAGATGTTCAAAACTTTCGACTTTTCTACAATCTTTCTACATTTTTTTGAACATGAAAAACTCAGTATTCATAATACTTTCAGATAGTTTTGAACAAATAATTTGAGCTTATTATGATGATTATTATTTTATATATATAATTAAATAATAATAATTAATATAATAAATAAAATGTTAAAAACTTTTAGAAAACTCTATATGAACAAGTACTTAAAACTCCAACAGGATTGTTAGTTAAAAAAGCACTTTTCTGATATGCACTGTTTGCGTTCTGAATAACTATAGCTTCTCTTGTATCATAACCTTTTTTTAAAGAACTTTTAACAATATCAGTAGAAGAAAGTTCAGAGGAAGAAAAAGGTGTAACATCCAGAGGCATTTTTTCAGAAGCCAAATCATCTGATAATTTAGCTAAATCATTTTCATAAGCACTTTGTGTTGAAACATTTCCATAAACATTTCTAGCCTGAGGTTTTCCTTCAAAATACGTACGAGAAAATACCTCTGATGAATTTTCTTTTTTATCATCAACTTTATCATAAGGTGTATGTGAATTTATTGTAATTGTTTTTGGCGTAAACGGCGACGTCAGCTGACCATAAACAGTAGTCGGCGAATACGGCGATAGACCTTCAATACTCATTGGTATCCCTGTGAATTGCTGTCATTAATATACTTATATACACCTATTATATAACATGTGCCATACTACCAAAAGTGTATTTTTTGACAAAATTTACAATTCTTCACAAAAATATGAGGCTGAAAATTCACTTCCTGTTAACTGCTTAATAAGCTCATATTCTTCTATAGAAGCACCATACCTGAAAATATTTTTATCCATAAACTCTGCTGATTTATTGTTTTCAGTTATGTTTCCGAGAACTGATTTTAAATAATTATATATCTGAACTTTCATTAAATTTGCTCTGAAATAGTTCTGATAATAAGCCGGATGTGAAAGATAATGCGGAATAGAAGCCCATTCGTTATCTAATTCATTCTCTCTGTTCAAATATTTTTTATTCAAATTATTCCACAATTCAGCAGGATTTTGTTCAGGATTAGTGTAAATTTCACGCTCAAAATCTATAATCAAAAGACTTTTTGCAACAAAAGAAGATGAAGCTTCTTTGTGTGTCATCTTAAATCTTTCTAAGAGCTCATCAGGAACGATTTTATCAAGCACATTTTCAGTTTTGATAATATCACCCATCATCATTGCAACTGCCTCTGTAACGGCCGGAGAAGAGGCTCTCCTGTCTAAAAACGGAAGCTCTGTAGAAATTCCTAAATCATAAACACAATGGCCTAACTCGTGATTTAAAGTATCAAGACTCGTTACATTGTTAATAAGGTTTGCAAGTATTCTGGAATCTTTTCCGGCTTCTACTCCAAAACAAAATCCGTGAGTATTTTTTCCCTTACGTGCAAACAAATCAAGCGTAATCTTGCCTTCTTTTTCTAGTTTATCAATATCGTAACCCATGTTTTTGTACATCGTTTTGGAAATTGACACAATATCTTGATTTATTAAAACTTCATTTATCCCTTTTTCATCCGGCGGAGTAGCTTGACTTGAAGCTTCCAGAATTTTATTTACCCCTTTTTCATCCGGCGGAGTAGCTTGACTTGAAGCTTCCAGTATTTTATTTACCCCCTTTTCAGGATTGTTGTTAAGAAGCAAACCGTAGTGATAATTTTCAAGTTTTTCAACTCCGAAAAACTCTTTTAATTCTTTTTGTTTTTTTTCTAAAATCTCTTTAATTTTTCCGCTCGCATTTGTGTAAACCTCGTCAATCAATTTGTTTAAAAAATCCAAATCAACATCGTAATCTTCTTTGAGCTTGTATTCAAAATAAGTTCCATAACCCTTATTTTTTGCATATTCGTTTCTCATTTTTACAAACTCAATCATATCTTCTGCAATTAAATCCGCACCTTTAATTTTAGCGTCGTACGCTTTTTTCCTTAAATCAGGGTTAGTTTCTGTCTGCATAATTTTAAAAATCTCAGGTTTAGAAACTTCTTTACCGTCGATTTTCGGGATGTAAGAATTATATTTCTGCGCAATTTCATTTTCTTTTTTTCTAAGCGCTTTTAATTCTTCTCCGGTATTAAGTTCTTCATCAAATTCTTTAAGCAGCTCTTTAAGCTGTTTTTGTTCATGTTTTGATAATTCGTCTTTATTTATTGCCAGAAATTTATTGTACCAATCTCTGTTCTGAAAAACCTTAGAATATTCATCCTGCGCTTCTTCGTATCTTTTCAAGTTTTCAGCCGTAGAATTTGTGTAAAAATCCCAGCATGATTTTTCAAGGTTAATTGAAACCCGCTCTAATTCTTTGCAAAATTTATCCCTAATATTAATAAACATAATAATCTCCCTTTTTATATATTATAGACCCAAATAGTTTATTGTAGTAAAATATTATTGTAAATTTAAATGGAAGGTTATTAAATATGGTAAACAAACTTATTAAAGAAGACACAAAAATGTTCTTAACCGGAAATGAAGTTCTCGCGTACGCTGCTAATTCTGCAGAAGCTGAATTTATGTACGGCTATCCAATAACACCTCAGAATGAAATCATGCATACATGGTGTAAATTGCTTCCAAAAACAGGAGCGGGATTTTTGCAGACAGAAGATGAAATTTCAGCAGGTTTTTCAACAATCGGCGGAATTTTAGCCGGAAAACGGGCATTCACTGCAACAGCAGGCCCGGGTAATGTAATCATGCAGGATGCACAGTCAATGGCAGAAATGATGAGAATACCATTTGTTTGCGCTGTAATGCAAAGAGGCGGACCTTCCACTGCTACAGTTATTTACGCGCAGCAAGAAACAAGATTAACCTGCTTCGGCGGAAACGGTGAAGGGTTTAGAATTGTTTATTCTACTGCCGGACATCAGGATTTGTACGATTATATGATTAAAGCATTTAACACAGCTTGGAAATACAGATTCCCGACCTACGTTCTTGCTGACGGATATCAAGGTAAAATGAGAGAACCAGTAATGTTATATGATCCTGCTTCACGCGGTATTAACATGGTTCCTACAACAAAAGCTCTGCTTGGCGAAGGCGAAATTGGAGTTGACAGAAAATCAGTTCACCTCAGAAACACATACAATATGGAAGAAGAACTTATGGAAGTTCTTGAAGGATACAAAGCTGATTACGAAAAAATGTCAGAAGAAGTTCAGGAATGGGAAGAATACAAAGCAGAAGATGCTGAAATTCTTGTTATTGCTCACGGTATAGTTGCACGTTCTGCAAGAACCGCAATTGATGAACTTAGAGAAAAAGGAATTAAAGCAGGTTTATTCAGACCGATAACAATAAGACCTCTTGCTGTAAAACCTTTGAGAGCTGCAGTTAAGCGTGCAAAACAAATTTTGTTTACAGAATCTGCAAACGGCCAGCTTGCTCAAATGGTTCTTGAACAGCTTTACGGCTTAACAACGCCATATTCTACACTATATAAAATGGGCGTAGGTGTTACAGGCGATGATATTGTTAACAAAGTAGAAGAAATTGCAGTTAAGGAGGTAATATAAAATGTCAGAAATATTAACACTTCCTCCAAAATTACCAAAATCTCAGAATGCTGAGGTTGGAGCAAGTAAATTTTGTCCCGGATGCGGACACGGTATAACACTAAAAGCGTTAGCAAAAGCTATAGATGAACTCGGCATTCAGCAGAAAACTGTTTTCGGCTGTGATATAGGATGTTCTCTTTTAGCGTGGAATTACATGGATTTAGATACGGTTCAAACCCACCATGGCAGAACAACACCTGTAATCTACGGCTTCACAAGAGCAAATCCAGAAGCAATTGGTATTGCGTATATGGGCGACGGCGGCGGATTGGCAATTGGTTCGCAGCATCTTGTTAACGCGTCTGTAAGAGGCGAAAAAATGATGATTATTGTAGTTAATAATACAAACTACGGTATGACAGGAGGACAAATGTCACCTACAACAATGCCGGGGCAAAAAACAGAAACAACTCCTTACGGAAGAGACTGCGATGTTACAGGAAAGCCTGCAAAAGGTGCTGAAATGGTTGCAGCTATTGCTGATCCGAATAAATCTTTTGTTGCACGTTCTTCTGTTTCAAATATGATGAAACTTAAACAAACTTTTGTTAAAGGTTTGAAGAATGTACAAAACGGCGGTTTTTCTTTTGTAGAAGTTCTTTCAATCTGTCCTCTAAACTGGAGAACAAATAATGTTGATACTTTTGGAAGATTACAACAGATGGAAGAATTTTTCGAGGTTAAAGAATTTTTAGTACCGGAAGGAGTGTAGAGTATGTCAAGAACAAAAATAGTTTTGGCCGGAGAAGGCGGACAGGGCGTTCAATCTATTGCGAAAATCCTTGTAGAAGCAGGTTATGAAGCAGGAAAACAAATACTTTACATCCCTAACTTCGGTGTTGAACAGAGAGGCGGTGTTTCAATAGCTTTCTGTCAAATTTCTGATGAAAAAATCGGCGAGCCGAGATTTGCTAAGGGTGATATCATAATCATGCTTTCAGACAGAGCTATTGACCGCTGCGAAGCTTATGTAAGCGAAAACTCAACTGTGGTTTATGATACATCTGTATGCACGAAGAAACCTGAATGCAAATGCAAAGAGATAATCGGTGTTGATGCAAACAGGATTGCAAATGAAAAACTTAGCGCAAGAGTGTTTAATATAATTATTCTGGGTGTTCTGCTTGCTGCGACTAATGTTTTGAAACTGGACGATATTAAGAACGCTATGGAAATGGCTTTGGGTAAGAAATTTGATGCCAAACCTGAACTCAGGGAATTAAATTACAAAGCGTTAGAAATGGGTATGTCTCTTATAAAAGAAAGAGCAGGTGTTTAATGGATAAAGAATATAAAGGTTACAAAATAGAAGGCGTAGGCAAAGGGAAAGCAGATTATTATGTATATACAGACCTTTGCAAAGGCTGCGGTTTATGTATAGCAAAATGCCCTATGAATAAAGCAGGCAAAAAATGTCTGCAATGGTCAAAGGAAGTTGGTTTGTACCAGACTCCTGCGGTTGCGCCAGACCCTGAAATCTGCATTGCTTGCGGTCAGTGCGAAATGACCTGTCCTGACAGCGCAATAAGAATAGAACGAAAGGCGCAGGGGTAAATAAAGATTAATAAAAGTGGGGCTGTGATGAACTGAAACCCCACTTTTATTGTTATTTAACCTATAACAGGTGCAACAAATGTTCTTGCTGCTAAATCTTTATCAAGCATTAATAATGCTTTTTTATCATCTCCGATTAATCTCAAAGTAGCTAAAACACCGCCTACATTTGCTTCTTCTTCAACCTGTTCTTTGATATACCAGTCAAGAAGGTGCATTGCAGCTCTGTCACGGACTTCTTCCGCAACATCAGCAAGAGCATTAATTCTTGAGGTTACATATTCTTCGTGTCTTAAAACATGTTCAAAAACTTCAAGAGGAGTAGTTCCTTCAATTACAGGTTTTTCGATTGCTCTCAATTCAACCTTGCCGCCTCTGTCGTTTAAGTAATTAATCATTCCGACAGCGTGGGCTCTTTCTTCCTGAACCTGAACATCAAACCAGTTTACAAAACCCTGTAAATTTAATTCCTGAAAATAGATTTTCATTGCGTGATAAAGATACTCAGAGAAGAGTTCTTTATTAATCTGGTCGTTAAATGCTTCTTCAAGTTTTTTGTCTATCATATTTTCTACCCTTCTGGCGGGCTTCATTCCGCCTAACTACTAACTTATATTATCCTTACCGGAAGCCCTTTTGAACGGACTACTAGTTTATTGCTCGATATGTTATTATTATTGTATGCCAAAAATTTTATTATTAACTATCTTTTTGTTATTTATCTGGGCGTTTTTTATTGAACCCCATCTGCTTGTTGTAAAGCATTATCAAGTTGACTCTTTGAAAGGAATAAGGATTGTTTTTGCAAGCGACTTTCACATTTCAAAATTCGACCGGGGAAGACTGAGGCGTGTTGTAAAGCTTATAAATGAGCAAAATCCTGATATTGTTATTTTGGGCGGTGATTTTATAAAAGGTCATGACGGCAAAAATACTCTTGCTATAGAAGAACAGACTAAAATATTTAAAGCTATTAATTCACCTGTTGTAACCGTGCTTGGAAATCATGACGGCTGGTATGACAGGGAAAAAGTTGCACGTGTTCTTAATGAAAGCGGAATTAAAGTCTTAGAAAATAGTAATACAAAACTAAAAGGTATTTATATTTCAGGTCTGGAAGATTTACAGACCGGCTCTCCTGATATTAATAAAGCGCTTGACGGAACCGCATCTCCCGGAATTTTAGTTACTCACAGCCCTGATGTTTATTATGATGTAAAAGAAAAAGTTGATTTAATTCTGGCAGGTCATACTCATGGCGGTCAGGTAAGTTTTCCTATAATCGGCGCACCGGTTGTGCCCTCTGAATACGGTGCAAAATTTGCAAGACGGGTTATAAAAGAAACCGATAATTTGATGATAATTACAAAAGGTATAGGAACAAGCATTCTGCCAATCCGGTTTGGCTCTATACCGGAAATTGTCGTGATTAATTAGGAATGCGGATGGGCTGATTCGTAAACATCTTTCATGTGTTTCATAGAAATATGTGTGTAAATTTGCGTATTGGAAATTCCTGCATGTCCGAGTAACTCCTGCACAACCCTCAAGTCAGCACCGTTTTCAATAAGCTTTGTTGCAAAACTGTGACGGAAAACGTGAGGTGTAACTTTTTTAGGAAGTTCTATTTTTTCCACAATTTCATTGATAACTTTTCTTATTGTCTTATTTTGAAGTCTGTAACCTGTGTTATTTATAAACAGCGGAGAATCATCATTGATATCTCCAATATCATATCCCGGTGCAAGAAGCTGTCTGGCTGATTTTATGTACTGAACAAGATATCCTTTTGCCCTGTCAGACATAAGCACAATACGTTCTTTTGCACCTTTTCCGAAAACTCTTATTTCGTTTTCTTCAATATTCAAATCCCCGAAATTAAGATTGCTGAGCTCTGAAACTCTCATTCCGGTTGCCCATAAAAGTTCAAGTATAACCCTGTTTCTAAATCCTGCAGGTGTATCAATTTTAACATTATTTAGTATCTGCTCTACTTCCTCAGGTGTTAGAAATTTCGGAAGTGACTTTGGTCTTTTCGGGGCGGATAAAGAGATTGCAGGGTCGGAGTCAATGTATCTTTCACGAAACAAAAATTTGTAAAATGTACGTATTGCAGCAACTTTTCTCGCAATAGTTGTCTTCTTATAATCAAATCTCTGAATAAAATGCAAATATTCACGCAGCTTATTAAAATCAGCGTTAACACAGCTCGTACCGTTTAACCAGAGAATAAAGCTTACAATATCAGAATTGTATGCGCTCAGAGTGTGGTCTGAAAAGTTTTTTTCTACACTCAAATACGTTTTGAAAGCTTCAATATATTCTTTTTCCCTGCTGTCCATGTTTGCATTTACCCTGCAACTATTATACAATATTTGTACTAAAGTTTGAAGCGGTACATATGAATATTTTTAAGACTTTCGAAACATTTTTAAAAGAACCCCTGAGCATATTGAGGGATAATTTTGTACAAATTGTTAGTATTCAGACAGAAAATATTTTTGAACATAAACCGTCAATTGATGTTAGTTTTTTGAAGAATAAAGCGCAGATTACGGTGGTAAATAACGAAAAAGTCTATAAGTTACTTTCTCTTGTGACACACAGGACAAAAGAAAAGGAAAAAGAGAATGAAACAATTGAATGCTAATTTTATCATAAGTGCTGAAAAACTTTCGCAGTGTCCGGATTTTTCTCTTCCTGAATTTCCGCTTTTGGGGCGCTCGAATGTGGGTAAATCATCTTTTATTAACGCGCTTGCAAACAACAAAAAACTTGCAAAAACTTCTAACACACCCGGAAAAACAAGGTTGATTAATTTTTTTAATTTTGCTGATACTTTTACAATAGCAGACCTTCCGGGATATGGTTATGCAAAGGTTTCCAAAGAGGCTCAAGCAAGATGGCAGAAATATCTTGAAGAATATCTTCTTAATAGAAAACAGATAAAATCATTAATACAATTTATCGATGCAAGGCATGATGTTCAAAAGAACGATTACCAGATGCGCGAGTGGGTTGAAAATTATAACCTCCCGATATTTACAGTTGCAACCAAGATTGACTATGTTCCAAAAGGCAAACAGCAGGCAGTTATTGCCAAAATTAAGAAAAGTCTTCCGGGAGATGTGATACCTTTCAGCTCTGCTGATAGAAGATATTGTGAAAATATGATTGAATATTTGAACAATTTGTGCCAATAATAAATATAGTTTTGAAAGTTTAGAGGGAATGGTGTTTTGTTTAAACCTGCTGACAAATCTGAGTTAAATCAAGTTTCTTTAACAGGATTAAGAGGTATAGTTCTTTTAGGACTGCTTATAGAAGCGCCGAGATCTCTCAAGGAAATAAGAGAAATTTTTACAGAACTGAATATTTTTGAACCTGAACATTCTGATGATATTCTGAGAATTGATATTAATACTTTAAAAGCTTCCGGATGTGAGATTACAAAAGCAAATGCAAAAACAGGTTTCAAATATAGACTGCTTAAGCATCCTTTTTCACTAAATATTTTGAAGGATGAAATTAATGTTATTAAAAAAGCTTATAAGAAAATTAAAGACAGTTCTAATATTGAATTGATACTAAAATATGATGAACTTTTCAAAAAATTAGCCGAATATATTGATGACAGTGAGGCAAAAGAAACTCTGCGCGGACTTTCTGTGCTCAAAACATTTGATACAGAATTTATTCAGGAATTGATTGAAGATTGCAGGCAGAATAGAACTTTGAGATTGTCTTATCGGACACCACAGGCAAAAGATGACTCGCAGAAAGAAGTTTGTGCACATAGAATTGTTTTCCAGAATGATAAGATTTATCTCTACGGCTTTGATTTGATAAGAAAGAAATCTGTAGTACTCAATATAAAAAGAATAGGTGCAATATTAGCAAGATTTTCCGGAAGCAGCAAGGTTGAAATTGAATATACTACTGTGAAATTCTTCCTGAAAAATTTTGGTGTTACAGGCATAGAAGAAAATGAAGTAATATTAGAAAATCGTGATGACGGATATATTATAGAGGGCAGATATTATAATGATTTTCTTGCAGCGCAGAGAATTTTGTCTTTCGGCGCAAACTGTACTGTGCTTGAGCCGCAAGAGTTTAGAGAAAAAATTATTCAAAAGCTGATAAATATGAGGAATGTTTATAATGAATAAGATTTCTATTAAAAAAAATCTATCCTCAATGCAGGTTTTAAAAACTTTGCAAGTTCTGCTTCAAGGTAATTTTACCATGCAGGAACTTATTGAAAGGCTTAACAAGAGTGAAGAAGAGCCTGTATTTAATAACAGTGTAATAAGCAAATATATAAATACCTGCAGATATTGCGGAATTAATATATTGAAAATTCATAACAGATATTTTGTTGCAAGCATGCCTTTTGGTCTTGAGCTTACAAGCGGTGACATAGGTCTGCTTGAAAGGCTTCAAAATATTATAAGAGAAAACATGTCGAGCAAGTACAATAAGATTTTTGATAATTTTATTGATAAGCTGAATAGATTTTCAAACAAAGGCATTGCAAGAGTTGATAAGGAAACATATCATATTTCTGCAGAACTCTTTGAACATGCAATTAAAGATAAAAGAAAAGTTCGTTTGATGTTTAAAAATAAATCTATTCTTGATTGCATTCCGCTCAATATAGCTGAGAATAAAGGAAAAACATTTTTTCATGTAATGTGTAAAAATAAAGACAAAATGGTTGATACAGAAAGGATTTCCGGAATAGAAGTTCTAAGTGAAAAATTTGTTAAGAGCTTTAGTGAACAGGTAGTTGTATTTAAATTAAGCGGTGCTCTTGCGCCGGGTTATCATTTACGCGAGAATGAAAGTGTAATAAAAGCTTATGATGGTGAGAGTGTTACAATCTCAAACCACAACGAAAGTAAAGAGATTTTGTTATCAAGATTATTGAGATATGGTGCTCAATGCGAAATCATGAACCCGAAATCTTATCGAGAAGAAATGATACAAATTCTTGAATCAGCATTGAGTAATTACAGTGAGTAAATTATGATTCTTCTAACTATTGATATAGGTAATACAAATATTACTCTCGGAGTTTTTGAGGACGAGAGTATTCTTGAAACTTTCAGACTGCCTTCGGATAAAGAGCTTCCGCAGGAAGAGTATGAAATATTACTGCATACTCTGTTTAAAAAATACAAAATTACTGCATGTATAATAGCCTCTGTTGTAGATGAATTAACAAGAACTCTGAAACATGCAGCAGATAATGTTTTTCATCTAAATTCAATAGTTCTTACGAATAAATTGAATTTAGGAATTAATTTAAAACTAAAAAATCCGAGAGAAGCCGGAGCTGACAGAATCGCAAATGCCTGCGGCGCATATATGCTGTATTCTAAGCCTGCAATAATTGTAGATATAGGAACGGCTACAACCTTTGATATATTGGATAAAAACGGGGACTTTTTGGGCGGTGTGATTATGCCTGGACCGAATTTACAGTTTCGGGCTCTGAATAAGAGTACATCAAAACTTCCTAAGATAGATGCAAATACTGTAGATAAGGCTATTGGGAATAATACAGCTGATGCGATTTTGTCAGGAGTAATCAGAGGTTCTGCCTGCGCTATAGAAGGTTTGATAGAGCAGTGTGAAGCTGAACTGGGTGACAGGGCAGTTATTATTGCAACGGGAGGATATTCCTCTTTGATTTCTAAATACATGAACAGGCAGTTTGATTTTGTTAATCCTTATTTAACTCTGGAAGGCCTGAGATTTTTGTATGAATTAAACAAAACAATATTGACAAAGTGTGAAAAATAATAAATAATATAGATATATGGGGAAGCCCTAAGATTTAATATTTTCTTAGAGCGTTGCTTAGTACCCCTTAATGATTACAATTTAAATGCTATTATTAGTATTGCTAGTGCTAATAATAGCTTTATTATTTGACTAACCATTTTATCACCTCCTTTCTGACTTCAAGCATTAATATTTGTGTGCCAGAGAAAGAGAGGTTACTGTCCCCGAAAAATATTTTACAATAATTTTAATATATTGTCCATAATAAAACCGGGAATTTTTTTAAAATTCCCGGTTTTATTACTTGTCAGCCTTTTAGTATCTAGCTAAATATCTGTCAATTTCCCACTGGGAAACATAGGTTCTGAATGAATCCCATTCGATATCTTTTGCGGTCATAAATTCTTCTACTATATGGTCTCCGAGAGCTGTTTTTGCTATCAATGATTTTTCCATATAATAGAGTGCTTCTTTCAAACTTCCCGGAAGCGATTCAATTCTCATTTTCTTTCTTTCTTTGTCAGAAAGTTTGTATATGTTAGCTTCTACCGGTTTAGGCGGTTCAATTTTATTTCTAACGCCGTCTAAGCAGGCAGCAAGAATTGTTGCGAATGCTAAGTACGGGTTGCAGCTAGGGTCTGGTGAACGGAGTTCAACACGCGTTGACATACCGCGTTTTGCCGGAACTCTTAAAAGAGCGCTTCTGTTAGCGAGCGACCATGCCATGTAAACTGGTGCTTCGTAACCCGGAACGAGTCGTTTGTAGCTGTTAACTGTCGGGTTAAGTATTGCAGTGATACTTTTAATGTGTTTCAAAAGCCCGCCAATTGCGTATTTAGCAGTATCTGAAAGCTGGTATTCGGCATTTTCATCATAAAAAGCGTTTTTTCCGTCTTTAAATAACGAAATGTTGCAGTGCATTCCTGATCCGTTAATACCATAAACAGGTTTTGGCATAAATGTTGCGTGCAAACCATATTGTGCAGCAACAGCTTTAACAGCAACTCTGAAAGTAGCAACATTATCAGCAGTTGTTAAAATATCAGAGTATTTGAAATCAACTTCGTGCTGCCCGTCAGCAACTTCATGGTGAGAAGCTTCTATATCAAAATCCATTTCTTGAAGAGTGCTTACGATATCAGCACGTACAGCTTCTCCTAAATCATCCGGTCCTACATCGTAATAACCTGCTCTATCGTGTGTTTTGGTTGTAATATGTCCATCGTCATCTTTTTCAAATAAGAAAAATTCAGCTTCAGGCCCTACATTCATTGAGAAACCAAGCTTTTGAGCTTCTGCCATAAGTCTTTTCAGGTTGCATCTAGGACATCCTTCAAAAGGTGTTCCATCAGAATTGTATATATCACAAATCAATCTGGCAGAATTTTTTCCGTCATGTTCCTGCCACGGTAGAATCTGGAAAGTGTTTTTATCAGGATAGAAAAACATGTCAGAAGTTTCAATGTTTCTAAAGCCCTTAATAGATGAACCGTCAAGCATAATTTCATTATTAAGCACTCTGTCAATGTGTTCCGAAGGAACAGCCATATTTTTAACCTGTCCGTTTATGTCAACGAACTGTAATTTGATGAATTGAACATTGTACTCAGTTATGAGTCTTTTAATGTCGGCATCTGTGTAGCTTGCGCCGTTTAATGGCTGGTGATGAAATTCCATACGCTTCCTCCGTTCTTAATAATTGTATGTTTAACACTCAAGTAATGTTATCATTTTTTTTTATTATAGGTCAATAGCTTTAATATTAAGAATTTATAAAGCAAAAAATATTTTTACGCTTTTTATAACAGTATGAATTTAAGACATATTCCTGCAAATATAGAAAATTCATCTTTCCCGCTTACCCGCATAAATCCCCAGCATGTTGAGGGTATTCAAAAGGGTATTCCGCTTTTTGACGGAGTTGGGATTAAGGATATTGCTTTTATTACTAAAAGGTTTGAAACTCTTAATCTTTTCAGAGGGTGTAATTTAGGGTGCTCACACTGCCTTAAGGATGCAAAGCCGTTGAAAAACGGTACAATTTTATTTGAGGATTTAGTAAGGTTTCTTGACGGGTTTAAGGCGCTGAATGAGCGATTGGGGTTCAATGTTTTTCAGGGAAATAAGTATGTTAATATAATTGATGACTCTAATCCTTCTGATATTCCGATTAGGGGTAAAAGCAGGAACCACAGTGTTAATGAAGCTTTAAAGATGATTTATGAAAAAATTAATCTTCCTTCAATTTTTGTTACTTCCGGCTGGAATAGTGCATCTAAATATTCTCAGCAGAGTTCGGAAGAGCTTGCAGGCATGATTGAAAAAAATCCAGATTTTGTTAAATCAGTTGAGGTTTCTATTAATCCTTTTTCCGGGATTATGGAAAAGTCGCGGGAGGCTTTGAGAGAAAATAATCAGAGCAGGGCAGAATTTTTCAGAAATGTTTATACAGACAGGATGGCAAATGCTTTAAAGGTGTTTTTAAAACTTTTTGGAACTGGAAAGGCGAGCATAATATACAGGCATGCACCGGATTACAAAGGCAATGAGCTTGTAGGAGAGAGCGAAACAAGACGTTTGTATGAGGAAATTTATTCCAAACTCGAAAAAATGACAGGTTCTGCGCTTGAAAATATTCCTTACTTAAGACCGGAAAACCTTACCAGTTTTGATAAATCGCATTTGATTGAGTCAAGCGGACGCGGAAGAAGATTTTTTCCTCAGGATAGGAATTTGAAAGAGCAGCAAGAGTTAATTGATGAGGCTTTGGAATTGGAGATGATGAGCCCTGATGAGCGAAGTAAAGAACTGCTTGATTGCGCTGTTAAATGCGTAGATATTGACGGAAAAGTTTACGCAACCATGCCGGCTTCTAAGGTTGAATATATTTCTGCTCCTATTGAGCTGACTGTTCCAACTAATATAAGACTGAATTATGAGAACAAATCGGCTGTTCCTCCTGTATTCAGTGATATTTAGATCTCGTTGTTACGACTAAGTGCAGCATAATAAGGTATCATATCCTTTGTGTATTCAGGAAGAAAACTGCTGTATCTTGCAAAGAAATATGCAGTAAATGAAGAAGAAGCACTGTCTGCCATTTTTGCTAGTTTTTCACCCTGTTTGTCTTTGCTGTATAAAGGTGATTTGAACTGTTCAGCGGCAATATCTAATGCTCTTCTTGAAGATAATTTAACCGCTTGTACAATATCATCAAATACGAAATTCAAATTTTTTGCTTTTTGTTTAAAACTCTCATTTTGAATGTTCTCATAAGCCCAGTCTAATTCTTTGTAATACTTGAGCTCTTTATCTTTTATCAAATCCAGCAGGGTCTCATTTTCGGAATTAAAAACTTTTTCTACAAACGAGATATCCATTGAGTCTTTAACATTAAAATCAACATTGTGCATATTTTTTACACGGTCTGTAATCCTTTTGTATAAATCTTTGTTGTTTTCATTCGGAATAAAATCGGCTATCTGATGAAGGAAATTATTACTCCTGAATATCCGGTTGAATACAATATCGTCATTTTCTTTTTTCTTCATGTTTCCAAGTTTAGAAATCATATTCAACGCCTTTGCAGCCATATTCTTGTCATCCAGCTCATTAATCTGCTTTTTTGCCTCGTCAATCAAATCAGGGCAGGATTGTATGATTTCAATAAAACTTCTTAAAAATGATGTTTCTCTCTCAACCAACCTTCTGTATAATGAGAAATTGCCCGAATTCAATGAATTTTCTTCAACCTTCCTAATACCAAATGAATCTTTTAATCTTTCTTCTGCTATAATAAGCCTTTTGAACAGGGACATCCTGTCATTAATTTCTTTGTTTTTATATCCGAGAATACCTTTTGAAAAATAAATATCAGCTAATGTATCAGGCACATTCTTAAGAATATTGTTAAATTCCGCATAGTTAATATCCTGAATGTACCCTGCTCCCAGCCCATCTTCTGTTTTGGTTTTAAGTTTCCATATTTTCACAATTTCATCAGGGCATACATCAACCAGCTTTCTTAATATTTCAAATATTTCTGATTGAGTTAGTGCCCATATCTTCGGTCTTCCGTTTTCTCTGTAACCGCTTATTCTATTAAGTAAGTCAGCATATTGTACAGGGCTGTTTCCACGATAGACCGGTCTGTAAGGCTGTACTGGCGTTATTTGTATTTGTATTGGTGTTATTCGCATTATTTACTTTCCTCTGATTATATTTAGGTTTTTGGCCTTGAGTTTAAATATCGGATTAGCAATATTATTATACACATCATCAATTTCATTTGTCGCAACAAAGTCAAAATCGCTAACAATGTCTAAAGCATCAGAGTTTTCCTGATTTAGTATTTTTTCAAGAACAGTAATCCCGAAGCTGTCCCTCTGGTTATAATTAATATTTTTTGTGTTTTTTAGAATATCAATTACTTTTTCATATTCTTCTAAATTATTATTTGTTGGAATAACATCGAAAAATTTTGTAAGCAGAGAGTTACCTTCTGTATCAATATTGTAGTTAAAGCAAAAAGCATCGCCGAAATCTTTTATTATTGATATATACTGCTCCGGCTCATTAAACTTTTCTGTGTCATATTTTGCAAGAATATCAATAAACCTGTTCTTTTCTTTACGTTCAATTTCATTGTATATTTTTGAAGCTGTTTTTCCAAGTACTTGAGCATTATCGTAATAATAGTCACTTAATCTTTCTATTTCGTATTCTTTTGTGATAGAACCCGAGAGCTGGTCATTATTATAGTTTTTGCCACCTTGCATTGTATAAATGTTTCTATAATTTCTGCCAGCCCCCGGCAGCGTCACTAGGCCGAGTGCTGCGCACCCTGCGCCAATCATATGAAGTCCGATTGTCCAGATTGACTCTGCGGCAATACCCATATCTATTGCGGTAGCTGTAGTTAATATTGTTGCTGCACCCAGTGTAAGAAGTTTGCACGCTCTCTTGAACGCAGGATTAACAATTTTTTGTACTTTTTTTATTGTTATTTCATAATTATCAGCACAATTTTTTATTTCAGGGATTTCAAGCAGGTAATTTTTTGTTGTATTAAGATTGCGTAAATCTTTGGGCTTGGCATGCAGTCCCTTGAAACTTTGGCTATTATATTGTGTGCAAATCGGATGTATCATTATTCCTCCAGTATTCAGTGATATTTAAATTCGTTTTACATTTAGGTTTTTGGCCTTGAGTTTGAAAATTTCATCAGTAATATTTTCAAAAGCGTAATCCAGTTCCGGTGAATAATCGAACTCAAAATCCTTCACAAGCTCAAGCGCCTGAGAGTTCTCAGAATTCAGGATTTTTTCAAGAATAGGAATACCAAAATTGTCTCTCTGGTTGTAATCTATATCTTTTGTCTTTCTCAATTTTTCAATCACTTTGTTATAAGCTTTCTGATTTTTTTCATTCGGAACAATGTCAAAAAACTTTGTAAGCAGAGTGTTGCCTGTCATATCAACTTCGTAATTCATACAGCTTGCGTTACCGAACTCTTTTATAACAGACAAATACTGCGCCGGTTCGGTTTCGGGTCTATATTTTGCGAGAAGCAAAAGAAATCTGTTTATTTCCTGTTGTTCAACTTCCTGGTATATTTTTTTTCCGATGTAATTTATGGTGTCTATATCTATGGGTGTATTAAGCCCATATTCTTTTGAAACAGAGCGTATAACCTTGTTATTTTTGAAATATTTTCCGCCCTGCAAAGCGTGTTTGTTTATATTTCTATCGGTATCTTCAGTATCTATTGTTCTGAGTGTCATTCCAAGAATTAAAGATGTAAAACCGATGCTTATCATACCAGCTGTGATAATTCCAGATACAAATGGTCCAGCTGCCATCATACCAATCCCGCCTGCAATGAGCGAGTTGTTTATAATCTTGTGTCTTTTGTCAACAATGCTGGCAGTTTTCTTGAGAACAATCTCGTATTTGTCAGCGCATTTTTCAATTTCTGGAATATACGGTAAATTGTTGAGACCTAATCTTGTCAATTTTTTGCGGCTCGCATGTAACCCTCTGTATGAAAGGTTATCCGGCCTTGTTACGTTTCCTATTCTCATTTTAGAAACCTCTTAATCTTTCCGCCGTCGAGTTCTCTAACTTTTACCGGAGGTATAAATCCGGGTTTGAATTTTTTTGAGTTTAATCTGTCTACCAGAACTCTCAGTTTTTGTTCTATCCCGAAATCTACCGAGTCAGAAGCTTCTACTTTTTGCACCATTTCTAAAATTGAGGCTTTATCTTCCGGTTCAAACCTATCAAGGTTAGAATTTCTTACTATTGTTGAAATAGTTTTCTTTATTCCTTCTACAAAATTTGTATTCTGTTCTTCTGAAAGTATTCCCTGTTTCGGAGCAAATTTTTTCATTTTGTTTGCACATATAAGTGTCATCACAGGGTCTTTGAGTTCTTCCATCTTTTGAATTTCTTCTCTGAGCATTTTGCTGTCAGCCTGACATTCAGGAGAGAGATTTTTTCTCAAATCTTTTGCAGTATTTTCATCTCCGAAGAATTCCATAATATTATGTTCAGAAGCGTTCTGAATAGCGCAGGTGAATTTTGAGAAGAAACCTGCTGCCTTTGTGCTTATTTGATTATCAATTTCAGGATAAGTCATACTCTGGATTAGTTTTTCTTCCTCATACTGGCGGCGCAATTCTTTCAAACGTCGTAGTTCACGAAGCTCGGCTTCTCTGTGTTCGTTTGATTTGAAATTTAGTGTATTAATTCTGTTTATAATCATATTTGTCCTTTCTTATGAATAAAATCCGAAATTTGAAGCTTCTCTGAGCCTTTGTTCAGTTTCCGCATTTTTTAATTCTTCTATTCTTGCATCAATTTCTTCATTAGGAAGCATGCCGTGTTTTAGCAGTACCGGAAATAGAAATTCTGAACGGTAGCTCTTATTCCAATTATCAGTGTATTCAAGAATTTCTTTAGATAGTTTGTCTTTATTAGCATTAAAAAATGGCGAAGCTGATAATTTTTGTAAAACCTTGTCCAAATAGCCGCCTTTGCTAAGCACATTTTCAATTTGAGGAAAGCTGAAATTAAGATTTAAAGCTTTATTTTTAAAGTTTTTATCAGCGATATTGTTGCAGGCATCGTCCAGCTCTTCTGAGTATGGAAACTTATAATCTTTTACAATTTCAAGGGCTGCAAAGTTTTCCGCATTAAGAATTTTTTCAAGCACCGAAATTCCGAAACTATCCTTCTGATTATAGATTATGCCCTTCATGTTTTTCATTTTGTCTAAAATTTGGTTATACTCATTTTGATTAGTTTCATCAGGAATGATATCAAAGAATTTGGTTAACAGCGTGTCGCCTTGTTCATTGATTTTGTAATTAAAACAGTCGCCGTTTGTGAAATTTTCTTTAATTTTATCATCATTTAGTATACTTAATATTCCTTTTGGGGTATCGATTGTATACTTAGTCATAACCATTCTGAAATCATTGTTTCCTTTTTTCATAAGTTCTTCTGCGAGCTTATAATTATCTTTTTCATAAAATTCATGCTGTTTAGTTACTCGTCCGACGAGCTTGTTGTTTTCTATCCTGTCACCGGCTTGAATTTCTCCTGTGTATCTGATTCTTGGAACAATTCTGCTTATAAGATACGAAGCTATAGAAAGAACCGGAATGCCGCATCCTGCTGCAAACCCCCAGAGAGGAGCATTAGCTCCAGCCAGCGACAATGCGTTCAATAATCCTCCGATTAAAAGTCCTGCCAAACAGACTACTTCTCCTGCTACACCAGTTAATGTGCTTATAGATTTAAAATCGTCCCAGTCAAATTTTTTAAAATCATAATGTCTTTTTGACTTCAAAGTAACTTCTGCTCTGTCAATACAATCTTTTATTGACGCATTTTTTAAAAGTGCTTCTTTTGTTGTGCCCAGTCGCTTTAAAGTCTTGGGACTGGCATGTAGTGCCTGAAAATTCTGATTATTATATTGAATTTGCATACTATCTCCACCTGTTATATCTGTCTTCACGTTCAGCAATCATTCTGTCATACGCTTCTTTTGTAAGCAGATTTTCATTTTCCAGTTTTCTGCACAAAACATTTGCTACAAAACTTCCTCTGCAGTTTGCACTGGCAAAGTCAATCATATCTCTTACGAGTTTTTCTTTTCTGCAGAATGGTGATTTTAATTCTTCAAAAGCTGCATCAAGAGCATCAGGTGATTCATGTTTCAATGCTTCAAAAATGTGAGGGAATTTGACATTCAGATTTTTGGCTTTTCGTTTGAAGTTTTCATCCTGAATATTTTCATATGCGTAATCCAGTTCTCTTAAATATTCAAATTCAAAATTTCTTACAAGTTCTAAAGTTTGATGATTTTCCGAGTTCAGAATTTTTTCGAGAGCAGAAATTCCGTTTCCGTCAATCTGGTTGTAGTTAATATGTTTCATCCCTTTCATAATATATATGATTTGTTCGTAATCTTTTTTGTTATCTTCTGTAGGTATAACATCTAAAAATGCGTGAAGCAGAGTTTGGTCGTTTATCTCGTAATTAAAGCAGTCACCGTTAGAAAACTCGTTTTTAATAGTGCGGTCTTTCAGTATTTGAAGAATATTTTTCGGGTTGTCAAGATGTTTAGTATCATATTTTCTTACAGTGTTGAGAAATATTCTCCTGTCCTCATCCTGAATTTCTTTTACCATATTCTGTACGGAATTAACCCAGCTGTCTTTGTCAATTCTGTATTCTTTAGATTTTGTACCGCAGAGCTGTGTTTCGCCAAGAGCATTATGAGTTATTCCTTTTCCGCCCTGCACAATGTATTCGTAAGTTGGTTTGTTGCGATATAAAATAGTTCCAATTGTATATAGAAGAGGGCCGCCGAATAATCCGCCGAGCATTGGCAACGCTAACTCCATGGCTGTTATGTCTTTATTTTTCGCACACATATACATTGAAATTAAAAATCCTATTGTCCCGCCTATTGCGGATGACAGCATTCCACCGAGAGCTGTAATAATAAAATCAAGGTTTTTATGGCCGTTAACTTTGCCTCTTTTGATAAGTACTTCATATTTTTTTGCACATTCTCTGATTTCTGGTATTTTTAACAAAGCGTCTTCTGTGCATTCAAGTCCTTTTAAGGCTTTCTTGCTAACGTGAAGTCCTCTAAAATTCTGAGTTTGCTGGTATTGTACAGGTGATATATTCATTTTTACAGCCTTTCATTTTCAAAAACTTCCATTACCTGCATAACGCCCGCCGATGCGCCGTAATGGCGGGTATTGCTGTGATAGAAGTCAAGCAAATTTTTTACTTCTTTATTTTTGTCGCATAGCGGTGAGTCAAATTCTTTTATAGCAATCTTTAATGCTTTAGCAGAGTCTATTCTTACCGCGTCAATCGCGTGTGAGAATTTTATTTTCAGGTCTTTGACACTAAGTTTAAAATTTTCGTCTGAAATATTTTCATACGCTGAGTCCAGTTCCGGAGAATATTCAAATTCAAAATCCCTAACCAGATTAAGCGCTTTTCTGTTCTCAGCATTAAGAATTTTTTCCAGTACAGAAATCCCGAAGCTGTCTTTCTGATTGAAATTGATTTTTTTCATATCTTTCATACTATCTAGGATGTTGTTGTAATCTTTTTGATTTTCCTTCGTTGGAATAATGTCAAAAAACTTTGTTAAAAGCGTGTTATCATCTGCATCAACGCTGAAATTAAAATGCTCGCCGTCTTTGAATTCTTCTTTTATTTTTTTGTCTTTCAAGATTGATATCACATCATCGGAATCGTAATTATCAAGAACATCCAAAAACTTGTCATAATCATTTTTCTCAATGTCTTCACCGAGTGAATGGATATTTCTTATGTCAAGATTATCAGCAACAATAAATTCTCTTGACAGTGTTCCTCCGAGTTCCTTTTTACCGCAGGCGTTTGTGTTTATTTTTTTACCCGCCTGAATTGAATATTGATAAGAAGGTTTGCTGTGGTAAAGGTAAGTTCCTAATAAATACAGCGCGGGCGGGATTGTTAACCCTGCAAGTACTGGTAAAAATGATGCTTCCGAACCTGCTCCCATAATAGAAATTAACCCGATGCCTCCGCCAATTATGCCTGAAACAGATGCAAGTACTCCGGTTATAAATTTGTCGTAAGGTTTTGCAATATTAATTTTTTTACGTTTGAGTAGAACTTCATACTTCTCTGCGCATTCTTTGATTGAGCGGTTGCGGAGTATATCTCCTGTACGGCAGTTAAGCTCTTTCAGCGCGTTCCTGTCCGCGTGAAACCCGCGGAAATTTTGATTATAATAATTGTTTTGTATTTTTTGAACTTGCATATTTTACCTATAAATATTTTGAGATTTTTGTTCGCAGCTTTTCTGTAAGGAGAGTATTACCCTTTGCTTTTTGTAATATTTCAGCAGCAAGAGCTTCTTTGTTGCAGAAAGGTGAATTAAACTGCTCGAGTGATTTGTCAAAAGCTTCTTCTGAGTTCAACTCCAGCGCTTTTATCGGGTCTGCAAATTTTACGTGTAGAGCCTGCGCTTTTCTCTTGAATAAATGATTTGTAATCTGTTCGTAGACTAAATCCAATTCCTTAGAATATGGGATTTCTATATTTTCTATTAGTTTTATTGCCTGATGATTTTCTGAGTTTAAGATTTTTTCAACTGCAGAAATTCCGAACTTGTCTTTCTTGTTATAATCAACATTCGGCATTTTACTCAGAATATCAATAACTTTGTTGTACTTGTCTTTATTTTCTTCTGTTGGAGTTATGTCTAAAAAGTTTAAAAGCAGAGTATTTTTCTCTTCGTCTACAGGATAATTAAACACTTCGCCTTTATAAAACTCTTTTTTGACTTCCGGCAGATCTAACACTGCACAGATATTATCAAGATTAGAGAAATCTCTATCAGGCTGCCTGTAAATGATATCCATAAACCTGCTGATGTCCTGGATTTCAATATCTCTCACAAGGCCTGCAATGTTGTCTAAGTCTTTTTCTTCGCTTATATGATATTCTCTTGACAGAGGACCTTCCAGAGAATTTTTCTTATTATTTGCAAACCTTTTTCCGCCCTGAACAAGGTATTCATGCTGATTTGTAGAGACGCTGTCCTCAATGCACCAATCCAGTATACCACCGAATATAGCACCGAACACACTGCCCATTATACCGGCCATCCATAATGGAAACTGGGGAATATAAGACAGAGCTGTAATAGCTCCAGTTGCCAAAATACTGCCGCCTGCTAGTGTCATCTTCAAACGTTCTTCGTTCGTACAGTCTCTTTTACCTATTTTCTTTCCGCGTTTAATCAAAATGTCATATTTCTCGGCGCATTCTTTTATTGCCGGATTGTTTAGAAAATCCTGTTTTGTAGAGATTACAGGATATTCCATCCCGATAGGCATGAGAACAACTTTTTTAGGCATTGAAATACCTTTGAAAGATGTATTATTTATTCTATTTACTTCCATTTGTTAAAAACCTCCTCTGGTGGCAAATGCTTTCATAAGCATTTCCGGAGTTATATTTATGCGTTTTTTGATTGCCTGAGTTATAGTCTTATCAATCGTGTCTGCAATATTTCCGATTGAAAAACCTTCTGAGAGGCTTGCAAGCTTTTCATAATGTGCCTGATTCAGTATACCGTTAATTATCGGCAAATCTTTAAGAAGCTTGGTAAACAGGTTTACTCTTGAAGAAAAATCAGGGTTTCTGACATGGATGATTGTTCCCATTCTTCTCGGGTTGCCTGTGATTTCCTGATTAACCATATTAATATGGTTCGTTGCAGCCACGAGTATTATTCCGCTCGCTGCAGCTGTGTTCATAAGATCTTTATAAGTATTAACCTCTTCTACCTGATGTCTTTCGGCATGACGCGGGAAGAATTTTTCAGCTTCATCAAAGAAAAGCATTACAGGTTTCTTGATTATTTTTGACTCAAGCGCAAGTCTGTTGAAAATGTCCGTAACGTTTCTTGCTACGCCATGAATATACTCATTTCCTTCTTGAGAATAATTCATCTTGAAAAGCGGAACATCCATCTGTCTTGCAAGAGTTTCTATAATTGTGGTTTTACCTGTGCCCGGAGGACCTTCAAGAATTACTCCGCCCGGCAGGCTTCTTTTATTTGCAATAAGCGCTGCGCGTATTTCCGGACGCCAAACATCAATTATATTTTCCTCAAGTTCTTTTTTAACTTCTTCCATACCGCCCAGTTCATCAAGGCTTTGGAAATCCCATTCGTTATACTGGTGCGGCTTAAGTCCAGCTTTGTTGCAAAATTCACCCATCAAGCGTTTGTTGTGATCATCAAAACATTCTTTTATGCATTCGTCAAAATCTTTGCCCGTAAGAATTGCTTCGCGTTTAGCATCAGTAAGTACAGAAACGATTGAGGACATTGAGCTTCCGTCAAATTCTTTCTCTGCTTTTTCAAGAAATTCTTTGCTTCCAGCGAGTTCTTTTGTGAAAGGTGTTTTTGCAAGCTCTTTTTTGATTACGTCAATACGGGCATCTGCATCAGGGTTTGAAAATCCAATCCAGTTTCCTAATCTTCCGCGGCGTCTTAATGCAGGGTCAACACCTTCAAGGTCGTTTGTTGCCGCAATAAGAATGTAACCTTTGGAGGCAGGATTATTAAACTCCTGTAAAAGTGTGTCTGTAACTTCCTGCTTGTGACTTGCAGTCTCTCCGCCTTCTCTTGATTCTCCCATAGAGTCAAACTCATCAAAGAACCAGACAGACATCTCGCCTGTTGCTGCGTATTTGTCGTTAAGCTGTTTTGCCATCTGTCTTATTCTTCTGCTTACTTCGTGAATGTATGAGCTTGCAACATCGGAAAGCTTTGTTTCGTAGAAAGGAAGTCCGAGCTCTCTTGCAAGAACTCTTGCTGTAAGAGTTTTTCCGTTTCCGGCAGGGCCGTAGAAAATTGCTCCGTCAGGAATAGCGCTGTTTCCTAAATGTTCGCGAAGTTTGTCAAGGTTCTTGAACGGTTCTATATATAATTTATTAAGCTTATTTTTTATGTCAGGCATTCCGCCGAGTTCCTCAAGTTTCATTAGCTCGCCTGCCTCAACAGGAATGCGCTTAAATTCAGGAGTGTCATACATTGTTGTCTTGTTGAACTCATCTACAGGACAAATCCCGGCCTGTTTAGTAAATTCCGCAAGTTCTTCTCTGATGGTTTCCGGCTCAATTTCGTATTTATGATTTGATACAGATGTTCTTGCGCTTTCTTCAAGTACTTTTTCAATGTCTGCGTATTTGAAACCTTCTGTTTTAAGCCCGATTTCTTCAATCATTTCGTCAGTATTCAGGTTTTTGAACAGATGTTTGTCCTTGAAATACTGCGATAAATATTCTTTTCTATCTTTCAAGTCAGGAATTTTAAGTTCAAGCACTTTGTCAAAAACTTCAGGGCTCAAAAACTTTTTATCAATCGCGCATTTTTCATCTGCAGTTGCAAAAAGCAGAGCGCCCTTGTCACCGCAGTTTTCTACTGAGAGAAGAAAATTCTTTTTATCAAGATCACAGTTTGCACCTGTTGTAAAGAACTTGTCAAAACCTCTTATTAATATTATTGTTTTCTTTCCGTTATTCTTATATTCGGTTTCAATGTCTTTAAGCATCGGTTTTAATTCCTGAGGCGTAAATAATTGCAGAACCGGCATTTTAGTTTCGTTTGCAAGAGCTTTTACAATATTGACGGTATCTTCGGCGGTTTCAATTAAAACTCCGTTTGGAATATCAATGTCATTGGCTTTCAGGGTTACGTTTGCCGCCTGTTCATTCAGCGGAATAATTATATTTTCTTTTAGTTCACTTTTTATTTTGTCCATCCCGAGTATTTCATCAATGGTTTTCGGATCGTTTTCTGTAATTTCCAGAACGGGATAGTTTTTGTATGAAGAAGGAAATTTAGTTTTTTGTTCTTCTTCTTTAGGTGTTTCTATCTGTTTTGTTTCTGGCTCGGGTTTAGGAGCATTATCTTCTTCCAATTCTTCAAAAGCGTCAAAGTAATCTGTTTTAGGCTGTTCTTTTTTAACCTGCGGAGTAGTTTGATTTGAGCCCTCCAAACCATCATTTACCCCTTTTTCACCCTGCGGAGTAGTTTGATTTGAGTCCTCCAAACCATCATTTACCCCTTTAACCGGCTGCATCTGAGCCGGTTTTACTTTTACAGGGTCATCCATAAAAATTTTAGCAGAAACAGTTTTTGCATCAGTGTTAGCAGTTTCGCCGCGAAGTTCCTCATAAGTTTTCGCCCCTCTGGATTTTAAAATAGTTTCCATTTTAGTACTTACTGCTAAATCAAGTGCAGTTTTACTATTAGCATAGAGATTGATATATTTTTTGCTGTTTTCAGGCTTTGCAAGAACATAATTTACTGCAGTTGTGTAATCCCGTTCTACCAGATAATGAAAAAATGGAACTCTGTCGCCCGAAGGATGTTTTGTGTCTATTGCTGCATCATCAGGGTGTATCATTCCTTTACGCAAAGCGAGCAGACATTCTTGTTCCGTTTCATTGGGATTTACTTCTACAGCTCTGTTAGAAGCTTTAAAATGTGGTTGTTTTATTTGCACAATATGATGTGCATTAGAGTGTAATGTAATGTTCATTTAAATTCCTTTTTGGCTAGTGCTGTTTAACACAAAACTGCTAAATAAAAAATTTGCTGTATTAACTATTATCCTTTACGAATTGTAACAAATAGTGGAAATAATTTTTTTTATTGATTAGAATATCTATTGGGTATAGATAGAGGGGAATTTTTTAAAATGAATGCTAATAAAGTACTTTTACCTAATGATGTAAGAAAACTTTTAAATGTTGATAATAAAGAGATAGTTGAATTATGTAAAAAAACTTCAGTTACCCCGAGAAAAGACCATAAAGGTCAAATATATTTTTCAGTAGATGAAGTTAAGAAATTAAGAAATGCTAAATCATCAGTGATTACAGGAATGAATGAAAAGAAAGCGACATTACCCGTTATGACAAAACCAAACTCACAGGCCGTAGTTAACGGTTTATTGGAAACCCTCAACAAGATGGAAAATAATATTACTACATCAATGACAAAGCTTATCGATGAAAAGCTTGAAGGTATGGATGATGTAGTGTTAGAGCTTGTAAGATGCAAGACTGAAAACGAAAATTTGAAAAATAAAGTTAATGAGCTGAACAAAGAAAACTTTAAATTAAAGAATGTTTTAAACAGCTTTAAACCTCTTCTATGCGGATTCTATATTAAAAAAGAAGAAGATGCGAATTTTATGTTGTAAGCAAAAGTTAGTAGTATGACGGGATGAAGCCCGCCAGTAGGGTATCAGGCGCACGCAAAGCCGGTAGTCAGTTCAAAAGGGCTTCTGGGGAAGGTAAAAACAGATTAGTAATGAAGCGGGATGAAGCCCGCCAATAGGGTGAAAAACATGGCAGTAAAAGAGAAAGAAGAAGTAAATACATCTGATGAAAGAGCAAAGGCGCTTAAGCTTGCAATCGACAAGATAGAAAAAGATTTTGGTAAAGGTGCCATAATGAAGCTTGGCGACAAACCTGCTGTAAGTGTTGAAACTATACCTACAGGCGCATTAGCACTTGATGTAGCGCTCGGTGTCGGCGGTATTCCGCGCGGGCGTATTATAGAAATCTACGGGCCTGAATCTTCCGGTAAAACAACGCTTGCACAGCACATTGTTGCAGAATGCCAAAAAAGAGGCGGTATTGCTGCTTTCGTTGATGCTGAACACGCACTTGACCCTGAATACGCTAGAAATCTAGGCGTTAATGTTGATGAACTTCTTATTTCTCAGCCTGATACAGGCGAACAAGCTCTTGATATTACAGAAGAACTTGTACGCTCAGGTGCTGTCGACGTAATCGTTGTTGACTCTGTTGCTGCACTTGTTCCAAAAGCTGAAATAGAAGGCTCTATGGAAGACCAGCAGATGGGCTTGCAGGCCAGATTAATGTCAAAAGCTTTAAGAAAACTTACAGGTATAATAGGAAAAACAAGAACAACAGTTATTTTTATTAACCAGTTAAGACAAAAAATCGGTGTTATGTACGGTAATCCTGAAACAACTACAGGCGGTAATGCACTTAAGTATTATGCATCTGTCCGTTTGGAAATCAAACGTGTAGAAGGTTTGAAGGGTGACGGAGAAGACATCGGAAACCATGTCAGAGTTCGTATTTTGAAAAACAAGGTTGCACCTCCTTTCAGAACCGCAGAATTTGACATTATATTCGGAAAGGGTATTTGCAAAATAGGAAATATTCTGGATGTAGCTGTTGATTTGGATATTGTTAAAAAAGCAGGCTCCTGGTTCAGTTTTAATGATGACAAACTTGGACAGGGACGTGATAAAGCAAAAGAATTTCTTGCTGCAAATCCTGAAATTTTAAATCAGGTAGAAACTCTTGTAAGAGAAAAATTGTCCGCAAACGAATAGAATGACACTAATTTTTACCTGACAACTTGTTTACGTGCGTAGTAGTTGACAAAGTTGTTTTATTGTGCTATAAAATTAGTGGGGTAAATGTATATTTTTGAGTCTTGCACACACTGCAAGACTTTCCTTTTTTTAGTTTAACACTGTTTAACTCTTCTCTCACCTCGCTCGGCAGCCTTCATCCGCGCTGTCAATAAGCCCGTCATAATCATTATCTATTCCGTCTGAGCAAGAACCTACCGAATCAAGACCTTCAGCTTTTGGATAATATTTCAGCCATTTGTCAGGAATTTTATCCCAGAGATACAGAAAGAAGCTTTTATAAAACTTTGCAGCCTCAGGATTTGCAAGAATTATAAAATTCTCGTCATTTCTGTTTTCACCGCTGTAAGAGAAATTCATTGAACCGAGAAGCAGGTATTTGTCATCAATTATCATGGTTTTTGAATGCATTTTTCCGGCGTAATTCTCTATCTTTACAGGGACTCCGTTTTCTCTTAAATCCTTTACCCTCGAGTGTCTGGCAGAAGCGTTGAGCGCGTCTGCAATAATTCTTACATCAATGCCGCGTTTTTTAGCACTGATAAGCTCTTCTATTATTCTGTTTTCTATTACAATAAATGCCGGAATGTAAATGTAATTCTTTGCACCTTTTATAAGCGGTAAAACACCGTTTGTTATGGTTTTATCCTGAGGTGAAAAATAAATATTAGAGGTTTTATTCATTGATGTTTTTACAGAATGAAATCTGCCTTCGTACATTTGTTCAAATTCTCTCCGGTAAATATTTGCAGCTTCTTCTGAATTTATAACAACTACTGCGTTTGAATTGTAGCCGGACATATCTGTATGTGAAAGGTTTGCAGAACCTGTGATTACGGTTTTATTATCAAATATGTAAAATTTATTGTGCATGATAAAAGAAGCTTCTTTGGAATTTCTGTCACTTTGCGTATTTTGTATTAGTTTAGCAAGATTTGAGGTATTTTCGTAAATATTATTACCTTTACTGTCCATATCGTGTACCAGCCGGATTTTAACTCCTCTCTGCTGTGCATTTCTAATTGCCTGTTCAATTGCCGGTACTGATGAATATCCGTAGATTGCTATGTCTATTGAACTTTGGGCTTGATTAATATTACTCAGGATTTCCTTGCAAATATTGCTTGAACATTTTCTGTCCGGTTTGAGCTTTTGGGTGAAATCGGTGAGTAAGAGTTTGAAATCCTTAAGTTCAATTGTTGTTGTGTGTTTCTTCTTCTTCTTCTTGTATCCCTTTATATCCGGCGGAGCAGCTTTATTATGAAACCTCCAAGCCCTATGTCCCTCTTTTATTACAATATAGTTTTCCGGTATGAAATCAGGTGAGATTGGATAAACTTTGTCATTTTCAAGGTTTAGTATCCGGTAATTTGTACGCTTTACAGTTTTAATTACTTTTTCCGAAGCTTTCGGGTTAACAAATCTGTCATCTTTGATACAGTAAGGCGAGTTCATAAATATAGAACGGTAGTTGAATTTGTGGTAAATAATTTCGTTGTTGCAGATATTAATCTTTCTTCCTTCAAGAATATTTCTTGCCCAGTATTTACCAAGGTTTCCTGTGACAAACGCGTCTTCTTCACTCAGGTTAAGTTTTGAAGCAAGCTCTTTATTTCTTGAGCTGAAATACGGGTCAAGACTTTCCAGACCTTTTACTTTGAAAATTTCTCCGTTATCAAGAATAAATTCTGTTGGAGAAATAACTTCACGAACATAGTATTCTTTTTCTTTCGGATGCAAAAATATAAGAAAAAGAACAAACAGTAAAATTAAAATGATTATACAGACGATTTTTCTTCGCATTTTGAGAGATCTCTATAATTTACAATTTCAAACCCGAGGTTCTCAATTTTTTCTTTTAACTTCAGGTTTTTTGTTATTTGAAATTCTACAAAATGATTATCAATAGTTCCGTCCTCGTATCTGCACGGATGTATTAAGGCTTCTGCTGTGAATTTGTCATACTTAATAGCCATAAGCCCGTATGATATTGCAAGGCTGTTCATCATAGAAGTGTATGTAACGCCTATAAGGTAATCATTTGTGTTGAGTTCATACTTTTGCACATTACTCTCATTAATCAAGGTAAAAAAGTTCAGCAGTGCAACTTTTATCAAATTAATCGGATATTTTAAAGTCAGGTGTCTGAAAACATCCGGAATAATGTACGGCTGTTCATACTGTGTTCTTATTTGTTTAATTCCGTATTCTTGTGCCAGCTTACACACGAGTTCAAAAATTCTCGGGATTGAATGCGTATGTACGTGAGAATCAATGTGTGTAACTTCTGTAACATTCATTATTTCTTCGATTTGTGCCCTGAATTCTTTTTCAAGCTGCTCCATAAATACTTTATCTTTAATGTTCAAAGATTTCAAAAGAAGCATTCCAAAAGAGTTATTAAAATTTCCTTCTTTATCTGTTAATCTGTCCAGATTTAAGCATAGAGATTTGCCTTCAATAATATTGAGATGAACTCCGACTCCAAGATTAGGGCAGGAAGGAATAACGTTTTTCCATGCTTCATTAAAGGCATCACCGTTAGCTACAAGACTTGCGCTTTTTAAAATACCGGAAGAGTATCCTTCCAGTACTGCTCTGTTAAAAGCTTCGCTCATACCGAAATCATCGGCATTTAATATAAATTTTTTATCTGACATGCGCATCCTTTTTCTATTATGTTTATTGTATTATAATTTCAAGAGGAATACAATGAGCGAAAACAAATCAAAACTTGCAATAATAGTTCCATGCTACAACGAAGAACTCGTTGTTAAGTCAACTGTAGAAACACTTTTGGGAGTTCTTGACAGTATAATTGCAAAAGGAAAAATTTCTGACGAAAGCTATATTTATCTTGTGGATGACGGCTCAAAAGACAGAACGTGGGAAATTATAGAAGAACTGCACAATATATATGGCAAAAGAGTTAAAGCAGTAAAATTTGTTAGAAATTACGGAAACCAGAAAGCATTGATAGCAGGGCTTCTCGGGGTTAAGAAAATTGGCTGTGACTGTGTTGTTTCTATTGATGCAGATTTGCAGCAGGATGAGAATGTTATTGAAACTTTTATAGATGAATATCATAAGGGTGCAGATATTGTGTCAGGAATTCGAAATGATAGAAAGACAGACTCTTTCTTCAAAAAATATACGGCACTTTGTTTTTACAAGCTAATGAATTTACTGGGCGTAAAAATTCCGCCTAATCACTCGGATTATAGACTTGTAAGTTTCAGGGGGCTTGAGATATTAGAAAAGTATTCTGAATCCGGATTATTTTTGCGCGGTTTTTTTCATGAAATCGGTTTAAAAACCTCTTATGTTCATTTTGATGTAAAACAGCGGAAAGCCGGATGTTCTAAGTTTAATTTCTTTTCGCTTACAAGTCTGGCATTGAACGGAATAACTTCTTTTAGTATTGTGCCTTTACGCATAATAGCAGTAACTGGAGTTTTGACGATGTTAGGAAGCTTTTTGCTTGCTATGGAAGTTGTTTTTGAAAAATACTTCTTTCACGATACACCGAGCGGATGGGCAACTCTGGTTGTGCTTCTGGCATTTTTTGGCGGTCTGGAAATTTTTTGTCTGGGCATAATTGGTGAATATATTGGGCAGATATTTAATGAAGTTAAGGGCAGACCTAGATATATTAAAGAAACAGAGCTCTTATAGAGCTCTTAGATGTTATCTGCCAGAAATCTAAAAAAATTTTGTCAAACTTGATGTCCAAATTAAAAAGTAAATTTTTGGGCATTTTTGAATTGTCCTAAAATGTTTCCGACTTGCGAAACATTTTTTTTAATACTAGCACTATTATTGATTTTATGCAAGGTTATGACAAAATAATGCAGAAAGCTATAGGTCAGGTCATCTATAAAGAGAGAAAGCGCAGGAATTTAAAGTTTACTATTTTCTGTTATGAGAATGATATTTCTAAAACAACTCTTTATATGATAGAGCAGGGCAAAAATAGGACATATTCAACTAATTTATTCAGGATAGTTCAGGCTCTTGGTTTAAGTTTTGAAGAATTTGGCAGGCTGCTTAAAGAGGAGCTTCCGGATGGTTTTGGCGAACAGCAGGAATAGTTTTGTTACCAGAAGATATATGGTATTTTTTAGAACGCGTTTTTTTATACTTTTCCTTACTTAATAAGCTGGTATTTCAGGTTAATATAATTTTACAATTTGAAAAGATTTTCTTGATAAGATATTATTATATTGAAGGATTGTGCGCGGGGAGATATGGAAAATAATTATTTTGCACTTTTAGCTAATGATGTGAAGAAGTTATGGAACGGTTTAGACGGGAACCAGAAACTTGGAATGCTTGCACTGATTGTCGTTACGATTGTTGCGGCAACTTTTTTCTTATCAAAAGCAATGGAGCCGGATTGGGTAGTATTATATTCAGATTTGAACGAAGTTAATGCAATAAGCATAGTTGAAAGTATGAAAAAAAACGGATACCAGTATAAGGTTTCCGAAGATCATAAAACAATTTTAGTACCGTCTAATGTACGTGATGATATGCGCGTTTTCGTAGCAGAAAATGATTTAATAAAGGACGGCAGCGGCGGGTTTGAGCTACTGGATGATATGCAGCTTGGCTCTACAGATTTTAAAAACAAGTTAACAAAACAGAGAATTTTTCAGGGAGAATTAACCCGTTCTATAGAAAAAATTCAGGGTGTTAAATATGCAAGAGTTCAGCTTGCTGAACCTGAGCGTTCCATATTTGATGATAATGATGAAAAACCGACTGCATCAGTAGTTCTTGTGCTTGAACCTGGCTATAAAATTAAGAGCTCTCAGGTTAAAGCGATTAAAAATCTTGTTGCTTACGCAGTTCCGAGAATGACTCCTGAGCAGGTGTTTATTACTGACCAGAATGGAAACAGCCTTTCGGATGAAACTTCTAAAAACTCAACTGATATGGAGAGTTTCAAGAGTAATCTTGAAAAAGACACAGCTAAAAAAGTTTCTGACGTTCTGGAGAAAATTGTCGGAAAAGGAAATGTTTCAGTTCAGGTTAACGCAGATATAGATTTCAACTCTGCAAAATCGACTATTGAAAGCTATATTCCGGTTAATGATAAGGGCGAAGGCGTAATTACAAGTTCTCAAACAGAGGTCGAAACTTATGAAAATCCTAACAATGTGCCTAATCCAAATAACGTTAACCAGCGCAATCTGAATTATTCAAAACAAAAAACGGCAGTGAATTATAGCGTTTCTAAAGAGGTTAAACAGGTTGTATATGCACCAGGTACAATAAAACGTCTTTCTATTGCAGTTGCGGTTAATAAGATTTTAACAGAATCTGAAAAAGAAGAGCTTAAAAACCTTGTTCTTTCTGCTTCCGGCGTCGATTATTCACGCGGAGATGTAATTTCAGTTTCAGGACTTCAATTTGAAGGCGCTAAGATTGATAAGAAAGCTCAAGAAGATTTTGCAGAACAGTATCAGAAGGAACAGATGTTCTACTTTATAACATCTTCTGTAATACCTCTTATCATTGTTCTAATTCTTGGATGTTTTGCACTGTACATATTGAAAAACTTTATATCAAAGATGCCTTCTGCAAAACGTCAGGATCGTGTAGTACAGCAGGAAGAAATTGTTACTGAGAAACCAGATGAGGTCGAACAGGAAGAGGAGCTGCCGCGTATAGAATTGAGCAAAAAAGAGATTAAATCTCAAAAAGAGCAGAGTATAAATGAATTGAACGAGGCGGTAATGGCATCTCCAGAGGATGCTGCCAAGCTTCTGACATCGTTTATAAAGGATTAGAGGGGCGGCCGGGCGCCCATCCAACCGGTAGTGACCGGTAAGTAGAAGATAAATTTAGTAGTATGGCGAGCTGGATGAAGCCTCGGGGTAAACAATAGATTAGTAGATTGATAATTGAGGCAGACAGGGAATAAGAATATAGATTGGTAGTTTTACGGTTGTCTGCCGACAAAAGGATAAAAATGGGTATAGAAGAAATAAAAAAAGCTAAAGAAGAGGCAAAGAAGACGATAACGCGTCCTAGCCAGAAGGTTGCGGCACTGTTGATTGCATTAGGGCCGGCAACTGCTTCTGAAATACTTAAAAATATAAAAGACGAGGATTTGCTTGAGCAGATAACTCTTGATATTGCTAATCTTGGTAAGATTTCTGATGAAGATTTGAATGACGTACTCAACGAATTTAAGACAGTTTTTCAGGCACGCAATTACATTGCTCAGGGCGGCATAAGCTATGCAAAACAGCTTCTTGCCCAGACATATGGCGAAGCCGAAGCATCCAAACTTCTGGAAAAAGTTAACTCAATGGTTAATACAAACCCGTTTTATTTTCTTAACGAAGCTGATCCTTCACAGCTTGCGAATACCTTTGCCTCAGAAAATCCTCAGCTTCTGGCTTTAATACTTGCGTATTTAAGACCGGAATTAGCTGCACAGGTTCTGGCATTCCTTCCTCCTGATATTCAGGCAGTTGTATCCATGCGCATTGCGGACATGACTCCTACAAATCCGGAAATTCTTTCCACAATAGAAGATATTGTAGAGCGGAAATTCTCAGCACTCCTTGTTCAGGATTTCTCAAATGCGGGCGGTGTAGAATCTCTTGCAAACATTTTGAACTGCTGCGACAGAGGTACAGAAAAGAATATTATGGAATGGCTTGATATTGAAAACCAGCAGATGGCTCAGGAAGTCCGCGACCTTATGTTTGTATTTGAAGATATTATTATCCTCGACGACAGAGCTATTCAAAGGCTGCTTAGAGAAATCGATACTAAACAGCTTGCACTTGCTCTCAAGGGTACAAAAGATGAGATTAAGGACAAGATATTCAAGAATATGTCTGAGAGGGCAAGGCAAATGCTTACGGATGATATGGAATATCTCGGCCCTGTTAGAGCAAAAGAGGTTCAGGAAGCTCAAACAGGAATCGTTAATTCCATTAGAAATCTTGAAGCAACAGGTGAAATCACTATTACGCGTGCAAGTGTTGAGGATGAATTAATTGAGTAGCAGCAGGATAAAATCAGACGAAATTCAGATGGGTGATAACTATGTTCTGCCTATAGAGCAGACACGTGTTACGCGCCAGCAGGCAAAGGTTCAGCAGATAATTGATGAAACCGATGCAAAAGCACGTCAGATTATTGATAATGCTGAAACTAAATCTCAAGTTGTTATTCAGGCTGCTAATACTGAGGCTGAGAGTATAATTGCTAATGCCAAAAAGAAAGCCGAGCAGGAGTACGACAAGATAAAAGAGCAGGCTTATCAGGAAGGGTTTAAGAAAGGTGAGCAGGACGGCTTATATAAGTTTCAAAACGATGCTCAAGAGGCTCTTAAATCACTGGATACACTTTCTTCAAGCTCGTATGAGATTAAGAAAAATATTATTGACTCAGCTTCGCGTGATATTGTGGATCTTGTAATCGCTATTGCAGATAAAGTCTGCCACCAGAAGTTTGATATAAATGTGCTTTACAAGATTACTCTTGATGCGGTAAAACAATTAAACGACAAAGAAAATATAACTATTATAGTTAATCCGGCGCTTGTTAATAATATAAACAAACTGGCAGACAAATTCAGGGAAGCTATTCCAAATCTCCAGTCACTAAAAATACTGGAGGATAACTCTCTTTCTGCGGACGGTGTAATTGTTGAAACTCCTGATACAAGATTGGATTCAAGGGTTTCGGTTCAAATAGCAGAGATTGCTGCAAAAATGCTTACAGGTTCGGGCGATGGATTGGAACAAAAATAAATATCTTGACATAATCAAAGAAACTCAGACGATTAAGGAGATTGGAAAGATTACCGAGATTATCGGGCTTACTATTGAATCTGACGGGCCAAAATCTTCTATCGGTGATTTGTGTTATATTTATAACAATTATAATGATACCCCTACAATGGCAGAGGTTGTAGGTTTTAAGCGCGACAAAATCCTTCTTATGCCTCTTGCATCTCCTGACGGAATACATCCCGGTGCGCTTGTTGTTAACACGGGCGGAGCTATGAAAATAGGCGTTGGAAATCAGCTTATCGGAAGAGTTCTGGACGGACTTGGAAGACCTATTGATACTCTCGGTGATATAAGGTTTACAGAATATCGCTCCACAATGGCAGACGCGATTAATCCTTTAAAAAGAAAACGAATTTCCGAACCGTTATCACTTGGAATAAAATCAATAGACGGCTTTATGACTGTCGGAAAAGGACAGAGAATGGGGGTTTTTGCAGGTTCAGGCGTCGGAAAAAGTACTACAATTGGTATGATGGCAAAGAATACTTCTGCTGATTTAAACGTAATTGCATTGATTGGTGAACGCGGGCGTGAGGTTAAGGAATTTATTGAAGAGATTTTAGGTGCAGAAGGAATGAAGCGTTCGATTGTAATTGCAGCAACTTCTGAACAGCCGTCACTGGTTAAGATTAAAGCGGCTTTTGTTGCAACATCAATTGCAGAGTATTTTCGTGATAAAGGTCTGGATGTTTTGTTTATGCTGGATAGTGTAACCCGTATTGCAATGGCTCAGAGAGAAGTCGGACTTGCAATCGGTGAACCTCCTGCTACAAGAGGTTATACACCTTCTGTGTTTGCGCTTATGCCAAAACTTATGGAAAGAGCAGGTACAAATGAATTTGGCACAATAACGGGGCTTTATACGGTACTTGTAGAAGGTGATGATTTTAACGAGCCTATTTCTGATACTGCAAGAAGTATTCTTGACGGTCACATAATGCTTTCAAGGGATTTGGCGCACAAAAACCATTATCCGGCAGTTGATGTTCTGCAATCATTGAGCAGGGTTATGGGTGATGTGACTTCAAAAGAACACAGAGCTGCTGCAGGGTATCTCAGAAATCTGCTTGCTGTTCATAGAAAGAATGAGGATTTGATTAATATCGGTGCTTATGTAAAAGGCTCTGACCCTGTGTGTGACAAAGCGATTGAGATGATGGGAGATATTAATAAGTTCTTATTGCAGTCGACTGATGATAAGATTGAATATCAGGATACAATTAATCAGCTGATACAGCTTGCAGGCGTTCAACAATAGTTAGTTTATCTGCCGTAATATTCAGCATTCCGGCCGGAATATCTTTATTGGCTCCGTGGTAATCACTCCCGCCTGAGATTAGCAAATTATTTTCGTTTGCACACTTTAGCAGAAATTCTGTTTCTTGTGTGTTATATCTGGAATAATAGCATTCAAGTCCTTGAATACCGCATTCAATCATGATTTTAAGTTCAGGCAGGAATTCCTCCGGCCTTAAGTGTTTTTCGCCCTCACCGCCAAGAGGATGTGCCCAAACCGGTACTCCGCCGGCAGAAATTATTGCATTGATTGCTTCAATACCGTCAAAACGTGTGTTTCCGGTTTTGCACGAGTCAAGATATTTTTTCATCGCAGAAACATTGTCTTCTGCTAATCCTCTTTTTACAAGAATGTTTGCAAGATGCGTTTTTACAACACTTTTTCTTGTATAAAGCCAGTCAAGCTCTTCCGGTGTAAATTCAAAATTATGAACCTCTTTCAAGTATTTAATTCTTGTTTCAAGTTTCTGTCTGCGTAATTTTTTCCCTTTTTCAATAAGCGCATTGAGTTCCGGATTATTAATATCTATCCCGTAGCCGAGAATATGACATTTTATATCTTTGCATTTTGATGTGAGTTCAATCCCGCGTATAAATTCAAAATTTTCTAATTGCCTGCATCCTTCAACTGTATCATGGTCAGTGAGCGCAAAAATGTCTACTCCCGCATCTTTCAATATTTTAGGGAGTTCAAGTGCGTTGTCGCTTCCGTCGGAACAGTTGGAGTGTATGTGTAAATCAGCTTTCATATTATTAATTATACATCAAGCTGATATGCATTTAATTACTTGTTTTAATCTTGTAATATGTTATCATGGTAATATGTATTCTAATTTGCGGTATAGAAAATTCCTATAAAAAAGCGGGGTTCTAAGTAATAGATTTCCCGCATAATTGTAATTTGTGAATCAACAAGCATGTGAAGATGCTTGTTTTGTTGTGACAGTTAGAAATGAGGAATTTTAAACATGAAAAATATTTCTGAAATACAAAATATTATTAAAAACGAAGAAAGATTATGTATTTTTATAGATTACAACACACTTGCAGAGAATTTAGAGCGAATGTATGCTTCTGATGCTAGTGAAAGCAGAGGTTTACGAATTGTTCGTAATTTTTTGAATTGTCCGTTTTTGCAAATTTATGTAATTGTAAAAAAGAATACTCCTAAAAAAGCGGTTAATTATGTAAAAACAAAATTTCCGGAAATTAATATCATACATTATGAAAAGGAAACGTTTGAACAGCTTTGTTCAGAAATTGACAGTAATTATGAATTCTTGTATGTCGGTAATAATGAAGATGTAATAAATATGGATAGATTTCAAAATGGGTACACTATTTCTTTAAGCTATTCATTGAAACAAACTTGTAAAACAGTTCATTTTCAGTTAAGCATTGAAGAGTTGGCAGAATTGCTCTTGGAAACAAATAATATATGTTTATAAAAACAACCGGACGGTATTTGAACTGTCCGGTTATTTTAATTCTTCAATAATCCTCTCAAATTTCATACTTCTTGAGGCTTTCAAGAAAAGCTGCACTTTTGTATCTTTGTTTTTTATGTAATCTACTGCTTGTTCTATTGTTTCAAAATGTTTTGCGGGACAGTTTGTAACTCCATCTGTAATATATTTTGAAAGTTTCCCAATGGATAAAATTTCTGCATCCTGTCTGAGATTTTTGTGGGAATTAATATACTTGCCAAGCTCACTGTGGTACTTAATTTCATCCTCTCCAAGCTCGCCCATGTCACCTAAAATAACAACGGGCTTTTCGTATAGTTCAAAAATAGTATCGATAAAAGCGCGCATTGACTCGGGGTTTGCATTGTAACTGTCATTAATAATCTCAAACCCGCCTGCATTTACTGCTTCCCATCGTTTTTCTATCGGTGCGTATTTTTTCAGACCTGATTGAATTTCATTTACTTTCATTCTCAGTGCTAAACCGGTATTTATTGCACTTAAAGCGTTTTCTATGTTGTAATCTCCCCCGACATTCAGTTCATAAATATTTCCATAATATTCAAATTTCGAATAATGTGTATCTTTTTCAAGGATTTTGACATCTTTGATTGAGTAGAAAATCTTTTTTCCGCTGAATTGTACCGTCTTTTTTATTAATTCATCGTCGTGTGCAATGAAGATATTTCCTCTCTGATATTTCACAATTTCGCACTTGGCTTTTGCAATGTTTTCACGGGAACCAAGCCGCCCAATATGCGCAGTTCCGACATTTGAGATGATTGTAATATCAGGCTCTGCATATTTAGAGAGCAATTCGATTTCGCCTAAACCTCTCATACCCATTTCAAGTACAAGGATTTCCGTATCATCCGGCGCTTCAAAAATTGTCTGGCAAAATCCTATTTCGTTATTGTGGTTAAGAGGTGTTTTAAAGGTTCTGAATTTTTCTGAGAGAACTGATGCAGCAAGCTCTTTTGTTGTTGTTTTTCCTGAACTGCCTGTTATTGCAACAACGGTAAAATTTAGTTTTTTTCTTCTGTAATTTGCAAGCTGTAAATATGCGGTAAGTGTATCTTTAACCTGCAGAGTTCCGTTATCTCCTGTACAAAATGCGCCGATTGCCCCTTTCTCAAAAGCCTGATTAATAAACTTTTCCCCGTCAAAACTTGCGCCTTTGAGAGGAAGGTAGAAATCACCTTTCTGAATTGTTCTTGTGTCAGTGGAAATTTTTACATCTAAATCTTTATCAACTTCGGCTAAAACTTTAGCACCGGTCGCTTCAATTAATTCTATAATTTGCATCGTTTATTACCTTTGTATTTCAGTTCTATTATACCATTATTTCCCCCTTTGGGTTACAATAAATATATGAATATTTTGGAAGAATTTGATACAATAGCAGCACCTGCAACGCCTATGGGTGCAGGCGGAGTAGGTGTTATAAGGATTTCCGGCGAAAAAGCTTTTGATATTATTCGTAAGATATTTTCAAATGCGAATTTTGAACCGCGGAGATTTCAGTATGGCTGGATTAGTGACGGTGATATACGTATAGACAGTGTTATTGTACTTCCTTTTTTTGCACCAAACAGCTACACAGGAGAAAATGTTGTAGAAATTCAGTGCCACGGCGGTGTGCAGGTTGTTAGAAATATTCTTAATCTAGTTTTGAAAAATGGAGCAAGACTTGCTGAAAAAGGAGAGTTTACGAAACGTGCGTTTTTGAACAAACGTATGGATCTATCTCAGGCTGAGTCGGTTGCAGATATTATTCATTCCAAGACTTCTGATTTTGCAAAAATTTCTATGAAAAATCTTTCAGGAGTTCTTAAAGAAAAAGTTAATGATATCAGAAATGATATTTTTGAAGTTCTATCAAAAATTACCGCAGGAATTGATTTTCCGGAAGATGTCAGAGAGCCTGAGTATTCTTATTTAATAGAGAGTTTTGACAGTATCATTAAACAGATTGATTCCGTTCTTGCCGGAGCTGATACATCCAATATTTTTCGTCAGGGAGCTTCTGTTGCGATTGTAGGCAAACCTAATGTCGGAAAATCATCGCTTTTTAATGCCCTATTAAACCTTGACAGAGCAATTGTTACAGATATTGCAGGTACGACAAGAGATGTTTTGAGAGAAACTCTTGATTTGGGAATTCCGGTAACTCTTGTTGATACTGCGGGTATAAGAGAAGATGAAGAAGTTTCTAAGGTTGAAAAAATCGGTATAGAGTATTCAAAACAGTCACTTGATGAAGCGGATTTAGTTCTGTTTGTTTATGATGCTTCAAAAGGTCTGGATAATGATGATAAAGAAGTTTTGGAACTATTGAAGGAAAAAAAGCATATTGTTATTGCAAATAAGGCGGATTTAGTTAATCAAAAACCTGAAAATGCTCTTTGTATATCTGCTCTTACGGGTGAAGGTGTTGCGGAGTTGAAAAACCTGCTCAAGCAAAAAGTCTGTGATATTGAACCTGAGAGTTTGGAATTTGTTACAAATACGCGTCAGCAGGAATGTCTAAAAAAAGCTCGTGCTTCAATGGAACAAGCGCTTCTGGCTGCACAGCTTAACGAACTGCAGGATTTGATTTCAATTGATGTGAAATCTGCAATTCTTGCACTGGATGAGCTTACGGGCGAACTAATAACGGATAATATTCTGGATAATATCTTTGAACACTTCTGCATAGGCAAATAGGGTGCTACGCACGTAGACCAATTGTCGGTGAACATACGTGTAAACTACAAACTTATTTTAATACTACTGGTTCACCTCAATCGTAACATGACAAGCCTACTAGTTTAATTTACCCCCGCACGCAGCCCAATGGTCGGTTTTTATTTCTTAAAGAATCCTTTAACCTTATCGTAACATTTAATCCCGAAATCTTTTACTGCTGCGCACGCTTTATAGCAAGGTTCGGCGGCCTTTTCGATGTACTTTCTAATGTTTTGATTTTTAATCTTGCTAATCGCACCTGACTTGTGGGCATAACCTAATCCGCCTGCAATCAGAGCGGCAAAAACAGCTAATGTCGCAAGAGATGAACCAGCAGATGACTCGTCATTATCTCGGCCTCTAAAGTTAACGGTATCTGTCTGCGGGGTTTGTATCTTAACTGAATCCTGTCTTACAGGATTAATATTTCGTTTTCCGATACTTCCTGCGGTTTCGCCTCCGCAAAATGAAACATTATTCATAACACTACACCTTTCTATATCATGAAAAACATTCTGATAAGAAAAATTGCGTTTTCGTTACAAATGTTTACACTATTGTATACAAAAAATTATTAATTTATTATGCCTTCTTTAATCAGTTGATTACGTATATCTCTTTTTGTTTGAAATTCTGAATCCTGGTCAAAGAATTTCCTTTTGATGAGCATAATTCCGGGTGCAAGTACTCCAAGAGCAAAAATAGAAGCGCCTATATTTGTTATTATTGAACATCTTTTTAATTTTTTTACTTTTTTAAAGAATTGTTCAGTATTTTCTCCTTTTTTTACAGCTTCTTTATACTGTTCATAAAGCTTGTTGAGATTATCTTTCAGATTTTCAATTTTTTCTAAATCAATATAGGCTCTTGTATCAATCTTATCTGTATTTTTGTATGAAACTATAATATCAGACTGTTTTGCAATTTTTACAATTGCGTTGTCTGGATTTTTATGCAGAAAATCATACAATTCTATCGGATCTTTTTTTATTTTACCAAAATTATCTAAACTGGTTTTTATAGTACCGTCTTTGAAAATTTGTTTTATGTAGTTGTTTTCAAGTACTCTGGCATCCAGAGCAATATTCCGGTTGTGTCTTTTCATTGCATTATTCTCAAGAAGTTTTTGAATTTTTCCTCCAGCATAATATAAAAAACATAAAGAAAAAGCTTCTTTTATGGCATATCCAATAAATTCCTGAGGATTTCTTGAGTCTAATAATCTTTCTGATGTAATTGCTCCATCGACAATCCACATATTTTTTACAGAATTATATGCTAAACTTTCTGTCATAGAACCTAATGATTTGAAAGATGGAAAATCTGTATTCTTTTGTGTTTTTTTCTCTTGTAAACTGTTATCTTTCTGCTCCTTTTGTTTGCTTTGATATTCATTGATAAGTTTCTTTTTTATTTGTTTTTCTGTATATTTTTGTTTATATTTTGTCAGCATGATATAGCTCATTATTGCAAGAGAAGTTGATAAAATAAATTTTGAGGCTGTCAAATTTTTAAACATTTTCTGTTTTTTTTCAATTTTTTCAATTGCAGTTTTTATCTCTTCATCTGGAGCATACTTTTTTGTTCTTTCAAAAATATCTTTGTTTTTTAAATTTCTAGCATCGTATTTAGAATCGAACCCATAAATCTTAAACGCTGTCTTATCAAATAACCATCTGTATACAGGAACTCCTCCAAGCCAAACAATTTCAGTTCCAACTTCATCAATAAATCTATCATATCCTTCTTCCTGACCGGTTATAAAAGAACCTGAGGTCATACCAAGGCTAGAAAAGCTATCTTTCACCGCAAGTGGAACAATAGAGCTTTCGCTGCCTAAAATAGAATATATTTTTGCTATATTTATCGACATACTACCTAATCTAAATCAGCTACATATATGAATATAAAAACACAAAAAAATTTTTTGCTTGTTAATGTAAATATTTTTACAAAATTTAACTTTTTCGATTTCTACATAAGCGAATTGCGTTTATTTTCAAGCTGTTTTTGGATACATTTTTGTGAAATTATATCCCTGCTTGCTTCAGGTAGATTAACAAAAAAGAATGATGCTTTAAGTATATTGTCCTCGTCATCAGTTCTGATATATTTTGCAGCAGTTTTAATACTTTTATTTGAAAATAGAATATCGAGTGTAACACTTTCGGGAATTTTTATATCTTTATCAAGCTCAAGACGTATTCCATTTGCAGAAATATCATAAATTTTTGCAGGGATTACATTTCCAGCAAAGCGCAGAAGGACATCTCCTTTCATTCTTACTCTGAAGTACTCTCTATTCTGCTGGTATTCCAGACCTTCCGGAAGGCTGATTGTGAAATAAACATAAGAATCTTTATTCTCCACAACTTTTAAAGTGGTATTCTTCTTGTAAAGTCCTTCTTCACATACAATGCTTAGTGAAACTTCCTGCGGAGTTTTTATGTACAAAGGTGTTTCAACTTTCGCGCAAGCATATATTTCGCGTCCATTCATGTTTCTAACGGCAGCCTTGGCACAGTGGGAAATATCACAGTTATCATGATAAATTATCTTTATATATTTGATGTTGTTGAGGTTAAAGTCAGATTCCATAAACCTATTATAACACATTTTTTATTTTCTTCTCACCCATGCGCCTTATTTTACCTGTTACAGGCATGTCGCGGAAAGCTCTGTCGTGCAGACCTCCGATTGACCAGAGTATTGCTGTATAACCGTTTTCAGAAGGAGCATCATAAGCGTATTTATCGTTCAGATAAATTGCTGTCCGGAGAGCTTCTTCCGGCTCAGGCGACCATTCCAAAATCTTTTTCGCCCAGAACATTCGCGCGTAAGGATGTATGTATCCTGTCTCGACAAGGCCGCGTTGAATTTTATTCCAATTTTCATTAGCAGTTTGAGCATTTTCGAATTCTTCTGTTGAATAATTATGTATCCTGAGGTCTGAACCATGAGCCCTCAGGCTCATAAGCGCCCAGTCGGGGATATCATCAAAGCCTTTGTAATTTTTTGCATAAAGGCAAAAATTACTGCTCAACTCGCGGCGTACTATTAGTTCTTCCAGAAAAGCTTCTTTGTTTACACTGTCTGTATCTGATTTTAGAACTTCTATAGCAGCTCTCTGAGGTGAAAGAAATCCCCAGTTGAAGTATCTGGAAAGCCTTGAGGTCACATCTTCATTGTTTCGATGGTCTGCGTATCTGTATAATTTTGTTTCAATAAACTCTCTAAGTATTCTAAAACCTTCATTATCAGGTGTCTCTTCAATATCAGTCAGAAACTCTGCAATATGTAGATAAATTTTTCTTCTAAGAGTATGCGCATTGTATTCCCTGTGGTCGCTTATAAACCTTGCGGGGATTATATTTAAACCGTCAACCTCAATGCACTCCTCCTGCGGTTGTAACAGCGGGTTAAAGTCACGGATTATGGTTTGGATTTTATTATCTGTAATAAAATCATCAACTTCTGCTTGAGAAGTAAAAACACGGTAATTTTTAAATTTTTTCAGTATAAGATTGAAATTTCTGTCAAAAAATTCCTGCTTGCCTTTAATTTCAAAAACAGGCTTGAGGAAAATAACAATATGTTCATTATTTTGAGCAAACTTGAGTACAAAATTATCTTCAAAACGAAAATTCCTTGTAATTACGCACGCTGCCGGCTGCGTAATTACTTTGTTATTGAATACTCTGGCAGGGTTAACTCCTGCTTCTTTATAAAGAGTTTCAGGAATATAGTTAAGCATTGTATATTTTTTTATCATAACCAGAATTTTAGTTTACTTTACGCCTGTATACATCCTGAACTTGAGTGGATTTTTATAGTATAATAATTTTTATGAAGGGTATAATTTTTGATTTTAACGGAACACTTTACTGGGATTCACAACTTCACTATGATGCGTGGATAGAGTATTCTAAAATCCTTAGAGGTACATCTTTTACAAAAGAAGAAATGCGTGACAAAATGTTCGGGCATACCAATGCTGATATTATTGAATATGCAATTGGACGCAAGCCTTCTGTTGAAATGGTTGAAAAATATGCAAAAGAAAAAGAAGCACTCTATAGAAAAAGATGTTTGGTAGACAAAGAAAATTTTAAACTTGCCCCGGGAGCTGCTGCATTTTTAGATTTTTTGAAAGAAAACAATATTCCCATGACTATTGCAACAATGTCAGAATGGGACAATGTAGAGTTTTATATAAAGGAATTCAAACTTGCAAAATGGTTTGATGTTGATAAAATTGTTTATTCAAACGGCAAAATTCCCGGAAAACCTGCTCCGGATATTTTCCTGATTGCCGCCGGCAAAATCGGCCTTAACCCGAAAGATTGTGTTGTATTTGAAGATGCAATCGCGGGAATTAATGCTGCAAAAGCGGCCGGAATCGGTAAAATAATTGCAGTAGATTCAATTGAACCAATTGAATTTTACCGTGATATTGACGGTCTTTCAGGTATTATAACAAGCTTTGATGAAGTTGATAAATCTATGTTTGAAATACCATCAGTTATTTAATAATCTTCCAATTAGATTTATAACTCCCATTCCTGCTGCAAAACCGAGCCCTATGCCTGCACCTGCTGCAAAAGAGTTTCCGCAGGGAGGAAAGCCAAAGCCGAAACACCCCGGTGAAAAACTCGTGTAACTGTTGTAACAGCCCCACGGACTTAGACTATTACTATACATACGCACAGAATGACCGTTAGCGTTTATAGTTGTATTCGAAATTGTGCCAAATCCAAACATAATAATATCCTCTATATATAAAAGGATACTTACAGAAAATAATTGACCGTTTTGTAATAAAAATTTACAATTTGTTCTTTACGATTATTTTTAGTGCCGGCGTTTCTTTTGTGTCATTGCCGTAGTGAGAGAAAATTATTTTACCCGGATGTGAAATATGTATAAACGGCTTGATATATTCTGGATTTACAGAAGCAGGCTTATACGAGTATTTGTAAAATGACTGCTCTGTATCATTGAGAAGTAAAACATTGATTTTTTCGAAGAATTTTTTGTTAATTGTAATCTCATTATTCTTGAATTCTGAAACTTTAATAATCTTGTATTCAGGATAAAGTTTCTGGATTTCTTCTTGCGTAAGAAGCTCAGATACAAATTTTTTATTTTGATATTTATATTTATAAAATTTGAGTTCTTGAGAATTAATCCCTATGAATTCTCCATCATGAACAAAACCTATATTAATTTCAGGGCCGATTGCAAGCTTGCCGTCCTGATAATAATACTCGCAGAAACCTCCTGAACCTATAAAGCTTTTATTTGTAATCTGAATGTCGTCTTCTGTTTCAGGCATAAGTGTCCAGATTGATTTTTGAGGGTTATAAAAAATAGTCTGTTTTTCTGTAATATAGTTGTACGCTGATGCAGCGGAAATGCTTATTAATACTGCCATTAATGCAATAACCAGATTTTTCATAAAAAACTCTCCTTTTATGCTTATCATATCATGATAAAATAATATTATGTTAAAGAAAATAGTAATTTGTCTAATACGTATTTATCAAAAAATATCTTCATACACACCTCCGAGATGCAGATTTTATCCTACATGTTCAGAGTATACAAAACAGGCAATAGAAAGGTTCGGGCTTCTTAAAGGCGGCTGGCTCGGAGTGAAAAGAATTTGCAGGTGTCATCCGCTTAATGAAGGCGGGATAGATTTTTTACAACCAATTGATGGTGAACAAATGTTAGAAGCACAAGAGGAAATAAACACTACTGGTTCACCTCAATCGTGAAAGTACAAGTTAGAGAGTAAAATCTTATGAGCAGAATAATTATTTTTTCAGGTAAACAATATTCAGGCAAAGACACCGCAGCAAAGATTTTAATGGACGCGATGCCCGATTATAAGCGCTGCGCAATGGGTGATATTATTAAAATTGAGTACGGAAAACACCACGGGCTTAGTTTTGAAGAGATTGAGCAGAACAAATCTCAGTACCGTCAGGGTTTAATTGATTTAGGCAATTGGGGAAGGGCTCAGAGTCCTGATTACTGGCTTACAAAGATTATTGAGCAGGAAGGTAATCTTGTTGTAACTGATGTGCGCATTAAGCACGAATATGAGGTTTTCAAAGCAGCAGGTGCAATATCAATCAGGGTTGAGGCTTCAAGAGAAATCAGAGAAGCGAGAGGCGGTAAGCTTGTCGGTGAAAATGACGTTACTGAAGTTGATCTGGATAATATTCAGGATTGGGATTATATAATCGACAATAACAAGGATTACGAAACATTGCGTAAAAATGTTCTAGAAATTGTTGAAAAATTGCGTTAAGCATTCATTACCTCCTTTGGTTTTCTGGGGTTAAAAACTTTATCAGCAGCGCTTCCTATCTGGCTTAATCCGGCACTGGCAATAGAGCCGTAAATCATACTCTGCACCCCGGAGAAGAGCATAGCGGTTAAGGCCATTGATGCGCCTATACCTGCCACAGCAGGGAAGCCTAATGTCAGAGCTCTGGAAAGGCGATCCTCTTTGGTATCAGCAGTTCCTACAGCAATTCCGCTTAGTCCTATCATACCGATACCTGTAAGTATATCTGTCGGAGCGCCGCCGAGTACAAGATCTCTTTTCTTATCAAAGTATTCTACACATTCACTGTGATTTGCTTTATTAAGACGCTTACCGGTTTTTTGTAGACTGGTTTCAAGCAGTGTTTTTTCTTCTTTGCTGATATGAGGTGATAAAATATCAATAGCTTCATGATATTTACCCTTAACCCCCTTACCGTCACCAACAAGTGTATCTACAGCTTTTTTGCCATCCTGTTCAAATTTATTACGGCTAGGCATAAGCATATCTTCCGCCCAGAACGACATATTATCTTTTATGTGCTGAACATTATGTTTAAAGCTGCCGGCTTGTTTAGGCCCTTCAAACTTCTTGAAGTAGTCATTAAAGAGCTTGTTTCTAAAATCTTGTTCAAGATTTGCCATAGCTTTTTCCTGAAGGCTTAAGCGTTCTGAGGTTCGCGTTTTTGAAAAATATTCTTTTGAATGCATTATTTCTTGAAGTTTAGCATCAAGCGACTTCTGTTCTGCCGCAGAAAGTTTTGTTCTGTAGTTGTATATCAGAGAATCAAGTTCATCCATGTTTTTAGAAGCCTTTTTGTATTTCCCGTATACAGTTCTTTTACTAATACTGTCAAACCAGTTTGTTATAGAGTTATGAACATTTGACATAACTTTTCTAAAACCGGAATCGCATTTTTGGAGAACCTTCCGTGTTTTTTCATTTTTGACACCATTAAATTTCTCTGTTGTGCAGAGCCATTTGAAACCAATGTCTTTTGAGGCGTTAATTGTGTTTGTAAACTGGAAGAAATCTGCAATTCCTTTTAAACCTCTTTCAGTAGCTCTGTAGAATTTGCCTTTGATAAAATCATTTTTGTTCTTTTGAACATTTGCACCTGCTTTGTGTGACCAATTTTTCAGTTTGTTAACAAATCTGCCGGAGAATTTAGGGTTAAAAAGTGCAATGAGTGCTGATAATACAAGCACTGTACTTCCGGCAGTGATAGCGGTTTTATGTGATTTTTTCTTCTCTTCATCTTTCGGTTCTTTAACGAAGCTGTCAACGGTGTTGTTGATAACTGTTTCAACTTTTTCAATCGGTTTTGTTATAATCTCCGGAGCCGCCGGCGAAGTTCCGCGGAAATTTGCATTTTGCGGATACTGATAACTATTCAAACCGTTATGTATGCCAAAAGACATAATAATATTACCTTCTAAACCTGCTACATTAATATAAAGTATATTTTCTTATAAAAATTGCTGTGTGAACCTGTTTTATTAAGACATGTTAAGGTTATAATTATAATATGGAAAAAGGATTTACAAGAATATTCTGGCAGGCTCTCTGTGTAGGCTTGTTAACAGGGCTTGTGATTGTACTTTTCAGACTCGGGATAGAAAATATGTTTGAGTTTGTAATGGTGCATTTTTATGCTGCCCCTCTTTTGTTTTTATTAATAACTACACTTGGCGGACTTGCGGCAGGATTTGTGGTTTACAAATTTGCTCCTGAAACCTCGGGAAGCGGTATTCCTTATGTTAAAATGTCTCTTTTGAAAAGCGGGAGGCATATAAGAATTAGAACAATCTTTGTTAAATTTATTGCAGGTGTGCTGGGAATTGGCACAGGACTTTCGCTGGGAAGAGAAGGCCCGAGCGTTCAGCTTGGCGCAGGCGCAGGCTCTTTTATCGGTAAAATATTCAAGCTTGATGAACACAATAGAGATAAGCTTATTGCTTCCGGTGCAGGTGCGGCAATAGGCGCGACTTTTAATGCTCCTATTGCAGGAACTCTTTTTGTACTGGAGGAATTAATTCACAGATTTACGCCTTCAATGCTTTTTCCAACGCTTGTTGCAACAGTTGTTTCTGCAAGTGTTGCAAGACATTTTCTGGGGGCAAACCCTGCTTTTAATACTGAGCTGGGGCATATAACAATGGAAGGAAGCATTCTGCCGGTATGCGTTGTGCTTGGTGTTTTGGCAGGAGTTTTAGGAGTTTTGTTTTCTAAAACGATTTTCTTTTTTAATGGTGTTTATTCAAAAATTAGAGTGCCGAATTATCTTAAACCTGCGCTTGCGGGATTTTTAACAGGGCTTGCAGGGCTTTTTCTACCTTATATCTTATCTTCTGGTAATGGAAGCGTAGAAATGCTTTTTAAAGGTGAACTTCCAATAGTTCTTGTTTGTACAATATTTTGTGTAAAATTTATAATTACACCTCTTTGTTTTGGCTCGGGTGCAGCGGGTGGAATATTTCTTCCTATGTTAATGCTGGGTTCTTTTCTGGGGTATATAACGGGATTTGGTGCAAACCTTCTCGGTGCGGAGGTTAATCTTGTTGCGATATCTTCGCTGGGTATGGCGGGATTTTTGGCTTCTGTGTCAAGAACTCCTCTTACAGCTGTGGTTATGGTGTTTGAAATGACCGGAGGGTATGAATGTATACTTCCGCTTATGCTTACGGCTGCGATTGCAGATATGGTTGCGGAAAAGATGAAACATAAGCCTATTTATACAGAGCTTGCTGCGTGGCAAATTGTACATAAGGGGAAATAATACGGCCATTTTGTCTACGTGCGCGGGGTAAAACTATAGATGTTGGCGGAGGTACCTAAAGGCGGGTTTAGCATAATACTTTACACTGGCAGCCTTGTTTGACTAGCCGCCCAATGGTCTACGTGCGTAGCACTACCAGAAGGCGCGGGGCATCATGCGTTTGTATACCCAGATTTCGACTCCGTCATGCCTAAGTCCGAATTCTTGCGCAAGTCTTTCATCTACTCCGATTGCACGGATTGGCAGATTAAGCTTTTCGGCAGCCGTTTTGAGCTTGTTATAACCATTTATAATATCTTCTTTTGTTGTTTCATCACCGAAATGTGTGTTAGATATTAAGCCTGTGAAACTGAATTTTCCGGTTCCGCGGGTAAACTCAACATATTCAATAATATTATCAACTGTCGAGGTTTCAAACTTGGCAGTATTCACTATAAGATAAATTTGTAAATTTTCTTCTTCGCCAATTCCTGTTAGAATATCCAGAATATCAAGTCCGCCAGCTCCATAACCGACATCAATAATTATATCTCCGTCCTGCGCAAGACAATTTATTTGAGCCGGTGTTACGTAACTAGCAGCTTCTCCGAGTCCGAAATTATCAGGCTGTGTTATAACATTAATTCCCATTTCTCTGAGTTCTCCTGCAATCGGCCGGAGTGTGTAAGCAGGTTCAACCGAGTCTAAATCTACAAGTGTAACAGGTTTTCCTGCCGCAGAAAATTGACGCGCCCTGTTAAGGGAAGTTTCTGACTTTCCGCTTGCGTATGCTCCTGCATATACCTCTATAATTCTATCAGACATGCTGTCCCTCCACTAAAACATACAGCTTGCTTCCGCAGGAGTAAGCTTGATTTCTTTTACCTGCTTTTTATCACAAGGTATAATGAATGTTATTTTTCCGTCTGAAGCTTTTTTGTCTTTTTTCATTATTTCAATGATTTTTTCTACAGGAAAACTCTTGTCCAGAGGCTTAAATCCGTATTTTTCCAGAAGCTCTTTTGACAGCCTGTAATAGGAATAACTTATGTACTCGTGATTATATGCCCATTCGATTATAAAAAACATTCCATAAACGACTGCCTCACCGTGGGTATATTTTTTGTATTTTGTAATCGTTTCCAGCGCATGCGCAAGCGTATGCCCGAAGTTAAGAACTTTTCTGAGCCCGCATTCTTTTTCATCCTGATTAACTACTGCAATTTTCAGGTTAAGACAGTATTCAATCATCCTTATAATTGTTAAAGGCTCTTTCTGCATAATCTTTTCACATCCGAGAGTAAGAAATTCAAATAAATATAAAGCAGTTTGATATCCACAGTTATTTTCAATAAAAGCGTACTTAAGCACCTCGCCAAGACCGGACATAAATTGTCTTTTATCAAGCGTGTTCAGGAAATTAATGTTTATAAACACAGCTTTTGGCTGATAAAAAGTTCCGATAATATTTTTTGCTTCTGCTAAATCAATAGCTGTTTTTCCGCCAACAGAAGAGTCTACTGCTGATAAAAGCGTTGTAGGAACCTGAATAAAATCAATTCCTCTCATATAAGTTGAAGCTGCAAATCCGGTTAAATCACCAGCAACGCCTCCGCCTACCGCAACCATAGCGTCTTTTCTTGTGAGGCCTAATTCTACGGCTTTTTCGATAATTTTAAGATAGTTTTTGTAATTTTTTTCCTTTTCACCGTCTTTGAGAATAAAAAGCTCATCTTCTGAGAAATTCAGCCTTGTGTAATAGAGGTCGTAAACCTTTTTAGAGATTACAATCAGGCGTTTTTGACCTTTCGTCGCCTCGTCAATCCCACGGTTAAGTTTTTCAAAACTGTTATCGGAAATCTCAATTAGATAATTTTTTCCGTTATCTATATTAACTTGCAGAGTTTGTTTCATTTATTATAAACCTTACGATTTCATCTTCGCTTAAAGAGCTTGTATCTACTGTGAAATGAGCTCTTTTATAATTTTCTTCTCTTTTTTTAAGCATATTTTCAAGAACCTGCCTTGGATTTTCTCTCTGGAGAAGCGGTCTTGTTGAGTCTTGTGATATCCTGTAATACAGTATATCAAGGTCTGATTTTAAATAAAATACCTTGCCGAATTTTAGTAATGTAGCGCGGTTATCAGGATTTTCAAATGATCCGCCACCAATTGAAATAATCCGGTTTTTACCAGTGCAGACCATTTTAATTGTATCATATTCAAGTTTTCTGAAATAATCTTCGGAAAATTTCTCGAATATTTCATTTATTGTCATACCCTGAGTTTTTTCGATAATGCTGTCAGTGTCATAAAGAGAATAACCGTCAAGTTTTTCTGCTAGAAGGGTGCCTATAGTAGTCTTTCCGCTTGCAGGCATTCCGACAAGAACGATATTATGAGTCATAATGCGTCTTCATCTCCACGAAGTTATCTCCTCCGTATTTAGCAAGCATTTCATCGACGAGAATAATTGCAACTCTTGCTTCTGCAACCACTGCACAGGCTGGAACCGCACAGGTATCGGAACGTTCAAAATGAGCACTTGCAGGCTGCATATCTTTAATGTCCACCGTTGCAAGAGCTTTTCTCATTGTAGGGATTGCTTTCATTGTGCCTTTGATAACGAGTGCTTCTCCGTTTGTCATTCCGCCTTCAAGCCCTCCGGCATTGTTGGTGTGTCTGTATGTAATCTTGTTTTTTACAAAGATTTCATCATGCATCTGTGAGCCTCTAAGTGAAGCAGCATCAACTCCTGCCCCGACTTCAACAGCCTTTACAGCAGGAATACTCATAACCGCTTGAGCTAATCTTCCATCCAATGCTTTATCCCAGTGTACATAAGAGCCTAAGCCGACTGGAAGATTTCCGAAAATTACTTCAAATTTTCCGCCTAAAGTGTCACCCGCCTGAGCTGCTTCGTCAATAGCGTTGCGCATTCTATCTGCTGTTAAATCATCTGCGCATCGTACATCTGATTTCTCAGCTTTTTCTTTAATAAGAGTATATGTTTTCGGATAAAAGTCCAGTTTTACATTCCCGATTTGCACAACATGAGAAAATCCCATAATTCCAAACTCTTTTAAGATTTGTTTTGCAACAGAGCCTACAGCAACTTCTATTGCAGTCTTTCTGGCGCTTGAACGTTCAAGTACATCTCTAAGGTCAGTAAAATTATATTTCTTGGCTCCTGCAAAATCAGCATGCCCCGGACGAACAGTTGTGAAAGCTTTAGCTTCAATCTTTTTAACAGTTTCCTGTGCAGGATAATCCTGATGTTCAACATTCATTACATCCTGCCAGTTTTCAAAATCTTTGTTTTTAATTTCCAGACAAATTGGTGCGCCTGTAGATTTTCCAAATCTTACTCCTGATTTAATCTCTACAGTATCTTTTTCAATTTTCATTCTTCCGCCGCGTCCGTATCCAATCTGACGGCGTGCTAAATCTTCATTAATAACAGATGCCTTAATACGAAACCCTGCCGGAACACCTTCTATAATGGCGTTCAAGCATTTGCCGTGGCTTTCTCCCGATGTTAAAAATCTAAATTTTTCCATGCTATTATTATACAACAAAAAGACGCCCCGTTGTGGAGCGTCTTTTTGGATTATAAATCTGTATGGCTCGGTGACATTTTAATATCGTGGTGATATCTTTCAATATTGTCCTGAGCAGGGTCTATATAAGAATAGCAGCCCTTCATAAATCTTACAAATTTGTTGTGTTTTTGTTCGTATAACGGTTCACAAGGTTCGCCTGCCACACGATTTTTCTGCATTAATGCCTGTTCTGCAACAGCTTCTGAATATCCATTATTGATAAGGTATTCAGGGCTGGTCTGCTGTTCAAGAGTGATATCTGCTCTTGCGCTGATACATAAAGCTGTGAATAAAGCTAAAACTAAAAATAAATTTCTTCTCATAACACCCATTCTTATTTAACTGAACTATATGATTCCATTATAATATTTTCTAATGAATTAATCAAGTCGGCTTCCGGAACTCTTGCTATAATTTCTCCTTTTTTGAAAATATATCCTTCCTTAATTGCTCCTGCTATTCCGAAATCAGCATGTCTGGCTTCTCCAGGGCCGTTAACCGGACAGCCCATGACTGCAATCGTGATAGGCAAATCCAAATTTTTGAAACGTTCTTCAACCTGTTTTGCCAGTCCGATTAAATCAATCTGTGTTCTTCCGCAGGTAGGGCAGGATATGAAGTTAACGCCTTTTTGTCTTAAGTTCATGGCTTTTAAAATACCAAAACCGGCATGCACTTCTTCTACGGGATTTTCTGTTAAAGAAACCCTTATTGTATCGCCTATTCCCTCGCTAAGCAGTGTGCCGAGCCCTACTGATGATTTGATTAATCCCATTTTCAGCGTGCCTGCTTCTGTTACGCCAAGATGTAGAGGGTAATCAACTTTTGAGGCAATTGAGCGGTAAGCTTCTATTGTAGTCATTACGTCTGAAGACTTTAAGGAAATTTTTGTGTTATAAAAATTCAAATCTTCAAGAATTTCTACGTGCCTTAGTGCGCTCAAAACCATTTTTTCAGAAAGCGGAATATCCATTTCCGAGAATTCTTTCTCTAAAGAGCCGGCGTTTATTCCTATTCTTATAGGTACTTCGTGTGCTTTTGCCGCTTCGACAACCTTAATTGTATGCTCTTTTTTCCCTATGTTACCGGGGTTAATCCTGAGTGCGTGTATTCCGTTTTCAATACAGGTCAAAGCCAATCTGTAATCAAAATGAATATCTGCAACCAGAGGAACCGGTGATTTTTTCACAATATCTTTTATAGAAGCTGCAGCATCTTTGTTAAGTACTGCAAGTCTTACAATTTCGCATCCTGCCGATGCTAATTCGCTTATCTGGTCGAGAGTTGATGCAGCATCTCTTGTGTCTGTATTGCACATTGACTGCACTGAAATCGGGGCATCACCGCCAATTTTTATATTTCCTATTGAAATTTGTTTTGATTTTCTTCTGTTTATCATAAGATAATTGTATATCAAACAAAGGAGAATTTATATGAAAATAGCTGTAATCTCAGATATTCATGGCAATATGGAAGCGGTTGAAGCCGTTATGCAGGATATTGAAGCAAAGAATTGCGACAAAATTTTTATCCTCGGTGATTATGCAATGGCAGGACCTGAACCGCAGAGCACTGTTGAGTATTTTATGAATAAAAAGTCAGATTCAAGGTTTACTATGATTCAGGGAAATACAGATTTGATGATTGCAGATTATAATGATGAACTCTACAGAACTTTAAAAGAAAAAGCGCCTGTGATGGCAGAAGCTTTAAAGAGTGATGCTCAGCTTCTTAACCCTGTAGAAAAAGAATTTCTTAAAAATCTTCCTATTCAAAAAGAAGTTAAGGCAGGAGGGGTTAAATTCCTGCTTGTACACGGTTCACCGAGAAAGAACAATGAAGACATTCTTCCGGATACTCCGTTAAGCGAAGTTGAAAAAATGCTTGAAAATGTTGATGCTGATGTTGTTCTATGCGGGCATACGCATATTCCATGCGGGTTTCAGACTGAATCGAGGAAAACAGTTGTGAATGCAGGAAGTATCGGACGTACATTTTTTGTTGAGCCGAACTCGTATCCTAAGGCCTGCTATTTGATTATAGAAGTGGATAACGGAAGCTGTGTATTCCAGCATCAATTTGTTGAATATGATAAAGAACAGGCTTCTGAAAAACTAGCAGCAAGAGAGTTTGAAGGTGCGGATAAACTTGCCGGAATGCTGATTAATCCGGAAATCAGACACTTTTAGATTAATGATGAAATTTCGTTAGAATTTCTTTCACCTGCATAGCAAGATCTGCTTGATCAAAATTATCTTTTGAGATGTAATGCGCTATAGAAAGCTTGTTAAGACGTTTTCTTGCCTGATTTTCCGGAAGTGAGCTTATTACTATTATAGGAATATCAGCATACATTTCGTCGTTCCTTAAGCGTTCAATAAACTCATAACCATCAATCTTAGGCATTGTAAGGTCTGTTATGATTAAGTCATAGTGTGTAAGTTTTAGTTTAACAAGTGCCTCATCTGCATCAAGAACAGTATCTACCATGTAACCTATGTTTAAAAGTATGTTTTTAACCATTGTTCTTGTTGTTACAGAATCATCTACGATTAATATTCTCTTGTATGACAGTACATCTGATGTCAGCAGTTCCTGGTTATTGGCAGAAATCATGGCTTTATTAAAGTCATAATGCATAATGTCCTGCATATTTAATATTAAACATAACTCGCCAGAGGCAAGGTTGGTAATGCCGGATATGTTTTTAACTTTATATAGCGGAGGTGATAATTTTTTCTGGAGAATATCCTGATCGCCCAGAAGTTTGTCAACAACAAGCCCAATAGTTTTATCGTCAGCTTCAATGATGAGGATAGTTTCTTTTTCATTTCTTGGTGCAGGTGCAAGCTCAAGTATATCGGATAGATAGTAAAGCGGAATTATATTACCGTTAAACAGGATTGAACGTACCCCGTTGTTTGTCTTAATTTCATTCTGGTTTTTAAGGATAAATGTTGTAATAACCTGAATTGGTATTGCAAAAGTCTGGCCTGAGATTTGTACAAGAAATACCCTTAACGTAGTTAATGTTACCGGAATTTCAATATGTACACAGCTTCCCTTGCCAAATTCTGATATTACTTTGACCTTACCATTCAGCTGTGAGATTTTTGTCTTAACAACATCAAGCCCTATACCTCTGCCTGAAATACTTGTGATTGAATCGCCAGTCGTAAAGCCGGGCCAGAATATGATATTCATAATGGCTTCGTCAGTCATTGAATCTATATCGTCTTGAGTTAAAAATCCTCTTGATACTGCTCTGTCTTTAATTTTTTCAAGGTTAAAGCCCTGACCGTCATCAACTACATCTATGATAACCTTGTTATCATCCTGTTTGGCAGAAAGAAGGATTTTGCCAACTGGACTCTTGCCGTTTGCAATTCTTTCTTCTTTGGACTCGATACCGTGGTCAATCGCATTACGCAGGATATGGATTAGAGGAGTTTTGATTTCTTCAATAATCTTTTTGTCTGCACAGGTATCTTTACCTTCAATCTCAAAGTCTATATCCTTGCCTTTCTCGTTAGCGATATCTCTAACCATTCTTGAAAACGAGTTAAATACTGTAGAAATAGGAAGTACACGGATATTTTTTACCATTGATTCCATTTCATCAATGATTAAACGCATTTTCATATCATCTTCTTTTGAGGCGCGGTAGAGTGAATTTAAGTCATAAATCGTTCTTGATACATTCTGTGTTATATCCAGAAGAAGTGAGAAAACCTGTTTTACAAATACTCCGGTGTACTGGTCTGTATTTCCGCTTTGAAGGTATTTTCTGTTGTAATATCTCAGATAGTTTGATGTTTTTAGTAAATCCTTCTGGCAAGCTTCATTTGCATTTTTGATGGAATCTATTTTCTCTAGATTTTTTTCTGTTTTAATCTTGGTAATAATCAGTTCGCCGAGCTGGTTAACGAGCAGGTCAAGTTTCTGGGCATTAACGTGCAGGGTTTTAATTTCTGTAGATGCGTTTGATTTATTGGCGGATGATGTCTGAGTTGAGAGGCTCTTAATCTCGCTTACGCCCGTATCTTTTTTATAATTAAGTTCCAGAAGCTGTTTCATAATCTCCAGCTGCTGCAATATCAAATCATTATCAATATTCTCATTTGGTGAAGCGCAATACTCAACAGCACCTTTTAATGTCATCATCATTTGCTCTTCAAGCTGTACAGAGTTTTCGGAAATAAAATCTAATATGTCATTGATAACATTAATAATTTCAATAATGTTCTGGTCATCAATACCTTCTTTAAGCTGTGCAATATCGTCTTTAATTTCTTTTGCATAGATACTGCTTCCCTGAAGCATGCTGATTTTTTCTGCAATATCAAAGAAAGTAAGCCCGCCTTCTTCTGTTTCAATACAGGAGGTTGTAAACTTTGCTGCAGCGGAGCTAAGTTCGTTTCTGAGCTCCAAAATTTCGCTTATTGTAAAGGTATTGGTTGCATTCATTACAAAATCAAGTTTTGCAAGAATGTTCTCCAGAGAAGTTTTTACTTCATATAGATTGGAGTTCTTGAAAAATTCATAAATCTTTTCTACTTCCTCTTTAAGAATTACAATATCCTGTGATTCTTCTTCCGGAACAATACTGTCAATGATTTCAAAACACGCATTGAATGAAGAGTTAATTTCTTCCTGATACTGAGAAAGGCCGGAACTTTCTTCTCTGGGAGCCATTCCTGCCTCTGCAATAGTTTCATTCTGTCTAAAAGTTTGCTCATTCATTTCTATGTCAAGAATATACTCAAGGTTGGAAAGAGTGGCTGTAAATTCTTCGTCAATAATCTCCCTGCCGTTTTTGATTGATTCCTGCAGATATCTTGACGCTGTTTCGAGAGAACGCGACATTAAGTTTATTATATCTTTGTCCAGCACGAACTGGTCATTGTTAACAGCATCAAAGATATCTTCCATTTTATGAAAAATACCCTGTATATTGTTAAATCCTACCATCCTTACTGCACCTTTAAGGCTGTGCAAATCTCTGTAGATAGAGCCTATCAAATCTTTGTTGGCAGGAGTATCTTCAAGAGAAAAAAGATTGTTAAACAATCTTTCAAGTATTTCTTCTGATTCACCTTGAAAGATTGCCAGCATCTCTTTATTATTTTTGTTATTGTCGTTTCCCAGAAAGTCCATATATTCCCGTTAGTTTTCCATTGCGGAAGTTTTCATGTCATATGACATTGTATTAAGCTTTGCAATTCTCTCAGAATTAGCTACCATTGTTTGATTAAGATTCTCTGCAATAGTAGAGTTTGCTTCATCTATAGCATTCAGACGTTCAAGAATATCGCTCTGTTTTTTAGCATTCTGGTTAAGCATTTCTAGTGAGTCAAGGATTTCCTTAATCAGTGTTAACAGTGTTTCTGAATTTGAGGAAACGATGTTGATATCTTTAACCACAGACTCAATTTCTTTCGAACCTTCTTCTGTTGCCATTACGGTTGAGTTAGTTGTGCACTGAATGTTATTTGTAAGAGAAGAAATCTTTGTGATAGCCTGTTTTGATTCGTCTGCAAGTTTTCTGATTTCACCGGCAACAACCGCAAAACCTTTACCGTGTTCGCCGGCTCTTGCAGCTTCTACTGCTGCGTTAAGCGCAAGCATGTTTGTTTGTTCTGCGATATCATCAACTACGCTTATCGTGCTGCCAATTTGCTGTGAATGTTCGGAAAGTTCAAGGATAAGCTCTGCAATCATTTGTATTTTTTGTCTTAGGACAAGCATTTTATCTGCATTAGAAGAGATTGACTCGTGTTCTTTTTGTGAAAAATTAATAGATTGATTAACCTGCTTTTCAGCATTTTTCGTAGTTGTGTAGTAATCTTCAGAAAGCCCTTTAAGTTTTTCGATTAATGAAGATATAGTCTTTGTATTGCCGGCAAGGTCTTCAAACATACGTTTCTGGGTGTTAACGGTTTCCATAAACTCGGATGTTGTTTCTGCAAGCGAGTTTGATTGAACTGTCATTGCCTGACGGATAGATTTGGATATCCATTGCTTGGTTACAAAGTGGACTGAAAAATTAAGTAATATAACTATTATCAAAAAAACAAGTGTGTCATACGGCGCAGCATGATTGAGTTTGGCAAAAAGCACAAACAATATGCAGGCTATTATAAATACGATTAAGTCTAATAAACATTTGATATTAAACTTTTGTTTCAATCCGAAATTAAATTCATTAACCACTTCTTCTCTCCTATAGTTTTTTTGGGCAATTTATTATATAATTATTTTATACTAAAATAGACAAAATTGGAATATATGAATATATGGCTGCAAAGATTTTATTGGTAGAAGATAGTGATACCCAGCTGAAGTTTCTGAGAGATGGGCTTGTAGCAAACGGGTTTGAGGTAGAAACTGCTACAAACGGCGGTGAAGGTTACAAGAAGATTTTTGAATATGTGCCGGACATTGTTGTGTCTGATATCATGATGCCTGTAATTGACGGTTATCAGCTTTGCAGAATGATAAAAAATGTTGATGAAATCAAGAAAATTCCGGTAATTCTTCTTACTGTTCTTGACAAAAAAATTGACAGTTTTTGGGGTAAAAAAGCCGGTGCACAGCTATTTTTGTCTAAATCAATAGACATGAATGAGCTTGTAAGAAATATTAAGGCAACGCTCAGACGTTATCCGTTGAGTGATGAGTATAAAGCTGCCTTGACTTCAAAGTCTTCTCCTGATTCTGCTCAGGCAAGGCTGAATGTAATTTTGAACGACTTATTGCTTAAGTCTGTTTTTGCTAATGAGTTTCGTAATCTGAGCGACTTTATGAATTATGAAAGAGTGCTCGTAGAAAAACTTTTCAACCTCGTGAGCTCTTTTGTTGAATACAGTGTTGCAGGCGTATTTTTTGCATCTCCTGACGACTTTGCAGAAAATATTTTATACATTGATACGCTTGGTAAAAACCTTCCCAAAAGTCTGCTTTCTGATATACAGTACGACTTTTTCAGAAAGATGGAAGAGCACAGAACTATGCAGAATTCTAAGTTCGAAGTAGTAAGAATGCTTCTGGGCAAGGAACTTGATTATAAATTCACTGACCTGACTTCTAAAATCATCATCCCGCTGGTTTTTGACAAAAAACTAATCGGCGGTATCTGCTTCTATACCCGTCAGGATATGGATTATGCATCATTCAGGTATTTCGATATTATGATTAGCGAACTTCTCGCTATATTCAAAATGAAATATCAGTATACAGAAAAAGAGTTCATGTCAGTTCTTGACGGCCTCACCGGACTTTATAACAGAAGACAGTTTGAACTCAGTTTGGAACAGGAGCATAATCGTTCAAAACGCCACCCTTCTGATTTCAGTCTTGCTATTCTTGATATTGACTTCTTCAAAAAGGTTAATGATACATACGGCCACCAGTATGGAGATTATGTGCTTAAAACAGTTGCGGATTTAATGAAATCAGCTTTTAGAAAAACGGACCTTCTTTATAGATACGGCGGAGAAGAAATGGTTATGATTATGCCGGAAACCAATATCGAAGGGGCAATAATTCCTGTACAGCGGCTTAGAAGAATGGTTGAAGAGTACGACTTTGAGTATAATGGTGTTAAGGCTAAAGTTACTGTAAGCATGGGACTTACGATGAATTATCAGGAATTTAGCTCTCCTGCTGAAATCCTGAAATCTGCTGACGAAGCATTATATCAGGCAAAAGAAAGCGGAAGAAACAGGGTTGTATTACATGAGCAGCAATAATTATTTAGAGCAGAAAAAAAATACTCATCTTTATTTTAGGATAGGCGAAAACAAGTACGCGGTTAATTCGGATAATGTACTTGAAATTATGAAACTGCCTGCTCTGGATTATCCGCAGAAACTGCCTAATAATATTATTGGACTTCTTAAATATAACAATTTTGTTATCAATGTTATAGATATACGTTTCTTCATGAATATTGAAGTTCCGCCATACAGTATTCACAATGAACTTCTGATTATTAAGACGGACGAAGTTATATTCGGTATTGTGACTGATAAAGTTCTGGGAATACTTCCTTTTGACGCTGCTCAGGTTGATGCTATACCTTTTGTTGACAACAAAATGGTGATTGAATCACTTTATAAATTTAATCAGGAAACAATATTTATTATAAATATTTATGCCATAGAAAATCTTTTGAAACAGCATGATGCAGGACGTGAAGTAGATATTTTATCGCTGTTTCCTCAGGATGATGAATCAAAAAGCATAATGACCAAACGCACTCTTGATATTGCGAGCAAATCAAGTTTGAAGCTTGCATCAGGAGAATTGCATGCAAAAAATAAGTACATCTCTTTTAACCTTGATAACGATTCTTATTGCATAGAATTAAGCTATGTAAAGGAAGTTTTGAAAGATACTTCAATAACTCATGTTCCCGGTACTCCCGACTTTATTGAAGGAATTATGAATCTTAGAGGCGATTATATTACTGTATTAAATTTGAAAAAATTTCTGAGTTTAAATACAAATTATAATAAAGACAAAAATCCGGTTATTATTGTAAAATGCAATGAGCTTAAACTTGCTCTGCTAATTGATAGGATTAACGAGCTGTTTGAGTTTCAGGAAGATGATCTCGGGGAACCGAGCGAGAGTTATTTTTCAAACGAGTTTATCTACAATGAAACATTATATACGGTTTTGAATGTTGACAGGATAACTTCGGACAAAAAAATTATAATTACAGATATGTAATTTAAATGGTGTATAGGTAGTTTTAGTATATTATGATAGAATACTAGATATGAAGCAGTATAAGAAGAGAACGGTGGCTTTAGTTCTGGCTTCAGTGGTTACGGTAGTTGGAGCTTTTGGCGCAGAGAATTATAAAAACAGCCTTATGTCGCTTAAATTTGATGAAGGCTCGGATAAGTCTGTCAAAATGACACTGCTTACAAAACAGCGATATGATAATAATATAAATATTATAAAAAAAGATGCCGTTACGTATGTTGTAACCCTGCCGGAAACTGACAGTCAGGTAAATTCAGACTATGAACTTGGCGATAATGTCGAAAGTGTTGATATTAAGACTCTTCCTTATACGAAATCTAAAACCGGCGGAACACGAATTACTGTAAAATTAACTGAAAATATACCTCTGTTTACAAAAACTTCTTTATATTTACCAGCTGATTCACAGGGTCAGATTGAAACTACTTTAGTTACCGAACCTGAACCTCCGGTAGAAAACCCAAAACCGGCGCCTCAGCCTGTACGCAGAGAACCGGTGAATACAATACATTCCGGAAGCGGTGTTGACCAAACTTCTGCTGTAGATATTAACAAAAGCGTTAAACAATTCCAGCCGTCAAAACCGGCAGCCCCTGCTGTCGAAAAGCCTGTAGAGATAAATCAGGAAGAGGAAAAAACTGACAGGACAAAAGAGGTTATGAACTGGCTTCTCGGTATTGCACTTGTAATAGTTGCTTCTGTATATCTTTTCCTAAAAGCGAAAGATAAAATTGCCGATATTACAGGTGAGCAAACAAAACTTGATTTGTCTGATGAACCGAAAACAGAAAAGAAGAAAAAGCCTGAAAAGATTAATACTGCAATAAAGAATTTAGACCGAAAATATTCAAATCCGGTTAAGATGCCTGTAACCCCTCCTCCTCAAGCAGCTTCTGCAGTGAAAGATGAACCTGAAATGGAACCGGAAGTAGAAACTACTGTTGTTGATTTGGATGAATTGCTTCAGGAACAGAATAAAGTTGTAGAACAGGCTGCGGAACCGGAAAATGAGGAAGAGGAAAATACTGCTCTGGAAGAGTTTTTAAGTGCTTACAATTTTGATGATGAAGCATCGGAAGAGGAAGATGAAAAAGAAAGCTTTAATGAAGAACTTTATGACAAATGCATTAACGATAAAAATTTGGAATTTTCCAAAGATGATGTAGAAAGAATAGAAACACTTATTAATTCTGAGATTAGCGATGATGCAATGAGGAATGCATCAGAATTCCTTGAATCGTCAGAAAAAGATAAAAAACCGTCGCCGCTTGAACTTCTGGAGAAATTTGTAACTGTATATGCTGTACAGCAAAATGTATCTTTTACAAAAGATGATGTTGATGCTCTTAATAAATTGATTAATGTAGAGATTGATAATAGTTTTATTACTGATTTGCGTACAGACCCTGACAGAATGAGAGAAATGCAGGATGAGATTGCAAAACAAAAATCCAAACCTCATAAAACTTCTGAACTTTTAACGCTGAATGTAAAAGATATGCTTCCTGATCTTTCTGAAGCATTGAAAAAACAAGGAGGACGCAGGATTGAATCAGAGGTTAAACCTCAGGTTGTCTATTTCAGTGAAGGGTATGATGTAAGTACATTAAAATTAAATGATGCACTGCCGGATTTGTCAAAAGAAATTGATAATGATGAAGCCTATAAAGCAAGACCTTCTGATGAAATTGAGCTTGTAGACACAAGCTATGAGGTTCAGAAAATGTCTATTTCAGGCGAGCTGCCTGATTTGACAGATGTGCTAAAAAATCCTGAAAAATATGAAACACCAGAACCCGAACCGGAAGAAGTTGATGAAGAGGCTCTGTTGAGGAATATAACTAACGTAACATTTAAGCCGTTTGATGACGGGACACGTGAATTTGAAGTTCTTAATGATTTTGATGACAGTAATGCACCTTCTGTGTCTGATATGCAGGAAGAGTTTAATCAGCTCGGAGATAATTTTGAGATAATTAATCAGGAAGAGGAAATACCGCTTGCAGAAGAAAATGACAATGATGATTTTGAAGCATTGTATGATAATAATAATTACGTTGATTTGGATAAAGACTTAGAAGGAATATCTGAAGATGATGCTGTTCTTGAAGAACCTTCAGATGCAGCCAAACTTCTTGAAATGATAAAAGATATGGAAGAGAAAAAGAAATCAAAAGAGGCTGCTCCAAAACCTGAAGTAAAACCCGCAGAGAAACCGGAAATTAAGAAAGAAAAGCCGATTAATGCACCTGAATTTTGTATACTTGACGGCGAAAGGTTCTCAATATTGAACGTATCTTATTTTACAGATAAAATGGGCTGCTATCTTGCTAAAAATGAGCAGGGATACTGTATTATCGGGTTTGTAGGCGATAGAGTATTCAAGATTAAACATTATGAGAAACTCAATGTTGAAAAATTACAATCCAGAATAAGTGAGAAACTGGATGACGGAACGGTTCGTTACATTGTTCGGATAGGCATACATAAGTTTATTATGAATGTTAAAAAGGATGATATGGAGTTTGTAATGGATTTATGCTAAAAAAACTGCTAATCCTGCTTTTAATTCCATTTATTTTATGCGCCTGTGAAAAGAAAACAAAGGAAGAAATAACATTTTCTTCGTGGGGGTCTGTTACAGAAGTACGGATTATTAATAAAATAATTTCGGATTTCGAGCATGAAAATCCTGATATAAAAGTAAATTTTCTTCACATTCCGCAGAATTATTTTCAGAAAATTCATTTGTTATTTGCTTCATCTCAGGCGCCTGATGTAATATTTATTAATAATTTGTACCTGCCTGTATACGCATCCAGACTTGAAGATTTATCAAATTTTGCAGCGAAAAACAGCTATTATCCGGAGAGCTTAAGAGCATTGAGTTATAATGGCAGACTCCTTGCAATACCGAGAGATGTTTCTACGCTTGTATTTTATAGGAATCGTGATTTAATCAGTACAACTCCTGTAAATTTAGATGAGTTCATGCAGGTTTTGAAATCCGCACCGGAGTATGGTGTGAGCTATGAGCGTAATGTTTATTATATGTTTCCTTATGTAATGACAATGGGTGAAGATATTTACAATCCTGATAAATCTTTGCAGTTTTATAAAAATCTTGAAGGTCGTTTTGCTCCAACTCCGGCGGATATTGGAAGCTTAACTCAGGCTCAGATGTTTTTAGATGGAAAAATCGGACTTTATTTATCCGGCAGGTGGATGTATCCAAAAATTAGTGAAAAGGCAGATTTCGACTGGGATGTGATAACTTTTCCGGGAATTGTTCCGCTCGATGCTTCGGGCTGGGCTATTTCTGCTGATTCTAAGCATAAAGAGCAGGCGAAAAAGTTTGTTAACTATCTATCTTCGCCGAAAAGCAGCGAATATTTTCTAAATACAGGACTTGTTGTACCTGCAAGGATTGAAACTTCCCAAAAGATTGATAACAAAGTTTTTCTTGATGCGATTGCCGGAGCACGCGCAATACCGGTTGATAAAGATTACAGAAAAACAATCGATAAGATGAATAAACAGTTTTTTGAATAAAATAGGCGGCGAAGTTATTGCTTCGCCGCACAAGTCTTATGAGAATAATTTTTCACCGAGCAGATAACCGGCAACACCGCCGATAATACCACCTGCTACAGTTCCTATCGGTCCAGCAAAACTTCCTATTGCAGCTCCGGCTTTAGCGCCTGCCCAGCCACCTGCAATGCCTCCTCCGGTTTTGATTGCTTGTTTTACAGCAGCCTTTTCTCCACCTTCGTCATAAGCTTTTTTGACTTCGATTGCTCCATAAACAGCTGCCAGAGGGCCGGCAAATCTGCCTGCACCCTTGATTAATTTAGGCGCAACTTTTGTGTTACCGACAAATCTTGTGTACCTTGCTGCTGTTTTACCTTTCTGTACGGCTTTTCTAGCTTCCTGTTTTACTGCGTCTTTGCCGAAAGCGTAATGTAATTCTGCGGATTTTGCAGCATGTTTAGTTTTTTGTGTAACAAAATTTCTAACTGCCTGTGCTGTCTTTTTACTTTTTTGTGTAGCACCGTTCAAAAACTGTTTAGCGTTCTCCTTTCCATACCAGCCGTATGCTTTAACCGTACCTGCTGCGTTTTTAACTTTTGGTGCAACATATTTGCCGCCTTCCCAGAGTGCAAGAGCTCCTGCACCGTAGAGAAGCGGAGAATAATCTGACCCCCCGTTATTTGTCTTTTCTGATGTTCTTGTGAATGTATCAAATCCGATATTTTCTTTTTCTGTTGCTGTAGTACGGCTTACAGGAGGTTGAGGTTTTTCAAAAATCAATGTAGCGCCTGCAGTAATTCTGTTAGGGTCAGTAATATTGTTCAGCTTCGCAAGTTTTTCTACTGTTGTGTTGTGTGCCTTTGCAATTTTGCTTAAATTGTCGCCTGCCTGGATTGTGTAAGTTGTCATAATAAATTCTCCTTATCTCTTTTTATACTCGTGTTATGTATATATAAAGATAATTTGAATTCAAAAATTGTCCTATTTTATGTAACAAAATTGCATAAAATATATATAATACGCATAATTACTGCATTATAGAGCTTAATAAAACTTAATAATTTTATTCGTTTGAAAGGGCTTTTATGACCTTGTAAATATTTTCGACCTTATCTCTATCATTTTTAATTTTTTCCAGATAGATATAAATATCATTGAGTAAGTCTTCTGTTGGTCTAAGATGGCTTGAGATAAAGAAGTCTTCAAATGATATATTTGTATAATTTAGTATATTTTCAATAGTTTGAGCTGAAACGAAGCTTTCTCCTATTTCAATACCGGCGAGAGTTCTTGTTGCAATGTTAAGCTTTTCAGCAAATTGTTCCTGCGTTAAACCTTCTTTTTGCCTTAATCTTTTAATCTTTAATCCAAGTTCCTTCTTTACATCCATATAATAATTGTATGGTTTATCCTGAAAAATAAGAATGATATAAAGTAGCATTTTTACTAATTACTTTGCATTATAAATACAGCAAAATTTTTGAACTTGTGGTTAAATTGCAAAATTTTGTTTTTGTATGAAGTGGAATATAAGTATAATCTTATCTGAGGAAATTTGTTATTAACCTTTTTGCTTTACAAAAGAAACAGGAGTCTTTTTTGTGAAACTCTTTTATAGAAGAAATTTCGTAAGGTTCCGGCTGTATTGTTCTTTTGTATTCGACCTTAGGAATTCCAAGAAGCATTACATAAACAGGTGTATAGCCGGCAGGGATTTCAAGCATTTCGCAGATTTCCGGCATCAGTTTAATACAAAGTTCTGCATATCCGCACCAGCAGGTTCCAACTCTGAGATGCTGAGCATAAAGCTCGATATAACTTAGTGCAATAATCGGGTCAACAGAGGCGCAAGGAGCATTAATCGGACTGGAAACTACAACCATATGAGGTGCTCCGCGAAAAATTACGTCCTCTCCTTTAAGAAAAGCGTTTTTGTAACGTTCAAATTTGTTAACAAGCGGAGAAAAAGCCTGACTTGTTAAAATTTTTATAACTTTATCATTAACTTTTTTGCGAAGTTCGTCCATTGCTGATTTTTTTTCAACAATAGAAAAATGAAGAGCGTGTGAGTTACATCCTGTCGGAATATATGGAAGCATTTCTTTCAGCTTATTCATTGTATCTTCCGGAATTTCTTCGTCTTTATACTGTCTTACACTTCTTCTTGATTTAATAAGTGTTAAAAGGTCGTCATAGTTTACCGACTCGCTGTTTTCAGGATTCCTGCCGTTAAACGAAAGTGCTCCGGTCGGGCAGATTGCAAGACAGTGCTGGCATTGAAGGCAGCGGCTTTCATCGTCCATCTTTGGAAATTTTTCATCGTCAAAACTTATACATTTAGAAACGCAGTCACTTATGCAAAGACCGCAGTGTATACATTTTTCTTTATCAATATTGATAGTATTCATAAATTAATTCTCCCTGATTGACTGAGAAATAAATTAGTTGTTTAATTACATTATGTTAATACAGATCTTAACAAAAATAAATAGCCTGAATGAATTTATATTTGCACCGGTGGATAATTTCATTGAAAAGCTTCCGCTTGCAGACTGGGCTCTTGATGCAATATGCGACAGTATACATTTAATACCTTTTTTGTTTTTTGTCTTTCTGTTGATAGAGATTTTGGAATTTTATTATGCGGATAAAATTAACTCGGCCTTAAAGAAGACCGGCAGAGGTGCTGTTCTTGTCGGGGCATTGGCTGCGATATTTCCACAGTGCGGGTTTTCGGTAATCGCAAGCAGCCTCTATGTAAAGCGTATTATTTCAATAGGAACGCTCATTGCGGTTTATCTTTCGACTTCTGATGAAACTATACCGATATTACTTGCAACGCCTTCCAAAGCATATATGATAATCCCAATTGTCGGGATAAAGCTGTTTATTGCAGTTTTGATGGGATATTTTATAGACTTTGTTTTGGGTAACAGAATTCAAACTGTTGCAGATAGTGCTGTAAATCAAACAGAAGTCGGCTGCTGTCATCATGATATTGAACACGGAAGCAAGCGTGAGCTCATTATACACCCGATTTTGCATACAATAAATATTTGGGGGTTTATATTAGTTATAACCTTAATTTTAAACTATTGCCTTTCTAATGTTGAAATAACGCGATTAATAAACGGCGGAAAATTTATACAGCCTGCTGTAGCTGCGTTAGTAGGGCTTATTCCTAATTGTGCTATATCAATCGGATTAACAATGATGCTTATAAAAGGAACTATTTCATTTGGGGCTGTTATAAGCGGTCTGCTTGCAAATTCAGGGCTGGGGCTTCTGGTTCTGCTTAAAAATAATGATTTTAAAGATACCTTAAGAATTATTTTTATACTTCTTTTGATAAGTATTGTTTCCGGCATGGCAATAAATTTTTTCACCGGTTTTTACTAGTATATGAAAGTTACCCTGCAAAATAATTATAGTTATACTTATCCGATGAAAAAGCCTGTATTCCAGAGCGCTTCAGGTGATTTTGGAAAAGCTGTGGGAGATGTTTTCCAGAAAGAAACTATATCTGAAACTGCCAGAAATAACCTTATTGAGAAGCTTAGACTTGCGATAAAAGAAATTATTAAGCCGAAAAACTTTATGGGGCGTGGATTTAACGGAACGGTCTATCAAATTGATAAAAATTTTGCTATGAAGATTAACAATTATGCTAAACCTTCACTGGAAACTTCGGATTTAGTAATAAAAAAAGGAAAAAATATTTTCAAAAACTTAAAAACTTATTATGGAGAAGAAGTTCTACAAATTGGCGACTTGAAGATTTTGAGAAATCTTGGCAAACACACTCCTGCGGGAGTCCCTCCTGAAAAGCTGAAAGATTTGAAAAGTCTTGAAGAAATTTATAAATATTATCAGAAAGAATATCTTCCTTTGTTTGCAAAAGTTCCTCAAAAAAGCTACGACGCAGTTGCAGAGGATTTTGCACGCTTAAATAAAATGAAATATTCTGCGTGTGAATATTGTACTTTTGACTCAAAAAATCCTGGAAATATTCTTCTTGCCGGGGATGAATTAAAACTTACCGACGAGATAAATTCAATCAATATGAGCGAAACTAACTCTGTTGGTAAGCTGATGGAGCTTATGCTCTATAAGATATCCAGTCTTGATAGTATTAGAAGCTACGGCGATAATACGGAAGAAGCAAAGCAAATATTGCGTAAAATACTTATCGCATCGGAGAAAGCAAACCTTCCTTATGATACAAGGGAAAGGGATAGAGTGGTCTGGGACGGTGTTTTTAAAAATGCTGAAATTAATGAAGATGTTGATGATTTTATTCAGAACCTTGAGATTATACGCGGCAGAAACCCAAGACTTTCAAAGCGGATACCTGAGGTAGAAAAATACGTAGACAGTGTTTTCTGTCCTTCGTTCAAAGGCAGGTCAAGGGAGCTTGAAAAAGTTCTGGATAATGTTGTAGGAAAACCTGAAATTTCCGAAAAAGAGAAAAACCTTATTATCGAAAAAATAAAAAATGTTCTTCAGGATATCTTAATTCCGTCAAGATTTATAGAAGAAGGCACTCACAATGCAGTGTATAAAATTACGACTAAATATGCAGCCCGTGTTCCGGTCAATACTCAAATTACTCCTTCAACTCTCGGTGAGGGATTTGAGTGGGGTAAAGGTATTTTTAGCAGAATGAGAAATTATTATGGCGAACCTATACTTCAGGCGGGAAAATTTCAAATACTTCACAATATAGGTTTTCAGATGCCGGCCGGTATTCCGGAACATTTAAGTAAAACTATGAGCGAGCACCAGCAAAAAAAATATTATATTGAAAAATATCTGCCAAAGTTTGCTTCAATTTCACAATACAATTATAATCAAATTGCCAGAGATCTTGCCATATTAAACGAAATGCGTTTTGGGCCGCGAAGTTTCGGGCTTTTTGATTCTCTCAATCCGAACAATATTGTTTACGGCAAAAAATCTCTTCTGCTTGTAGATGAGATTGAAACACTTTGTGATAAACCTTATGCCAATACAACAGCAAAACTTCTGGAAGTCTTTATTAATAGAGCGACAAAAGATAGGGAAGCTCCTGATGCTGGAGAAAAAGTTAAACTTGTAAGAAAGATTTTTAAAAAGACTTTAATCGCCGGCATGTACGCTGACTTGCTCCATGCTGATTCAAAAGAGGATTGCAGAAACTGGGAGATTGCTTTAAGAAAATGCCAGATAAAAACTCCTTTATTTGAAATTATCAATAAAATGGAGCAAATAGGCGCAATGCCTTTTGATATGGATGAAAAAATTACTATTGCGGGCAGATATATTGATACGCTTTTTTCTGTAAATCCTACAAATATATGATGCTAAAAATTTTTTTAAGCACTATTATGTTATTTGTGGGAGAGTGTATAAATGTTAAATCAAGTTTTAATCAAGCAGCCATCAATTATTTCCGGCTCAATAACAAAGAATTGGACCGAACAGGCTATCGAATGCTACAAGCTTAACGGAAATTGCAGCGAATGTTCAATCAGAAAAGCTCATTATTCTTTTGACTGCCAGATGCCAAAAGTTGTTGAAATACTTAAGTTAATGAATGGCGACCCTGATTTGGATTAAAATTTAGATCCGAGTTTTTCGAGTGAAATAACATCATCAAAATCTTTGCGTATTTTGGTTGTCATACTCTCTTCTGCTTCGTAGCCGAGAGTGATAATTGTAGAGAGTATCTGCCCATCTCCCAGACCCAATTTCTGTTTGACTTCGTGGTATGTATCTTGTTCAATACCTGTAATTTCATTTCCCATAGCACCTATTATGCAGGATTTAATTCCAAGTGATTCAGCCTCCAGCATCATATAAGAAATCGGATAGATTACCTGTTCCATTGTTCTTATGAGCAGGCCGTTTTCTCCCTGCAGCGCCGGATTTAACCCCGGATTTTTAATATGGGTGATTTTTGCTTCTTCCCACGCATTAACATCTGCGACACAGACGATAAGAGCATCGGCGTTTTTGACATGAGCCTGCCCGAGAGAAAGTTTAGATAGAAGCTCTTTATTTTCTTCAGACTTAATCAGGATAAATTTCCACGATTGAACGTTCATCCACGAAGGAGCAAGCCTGCCTGCTTCAAGAATTTTTCTTAAATCTTCATCAGAAATGTGTTTTTCTGAATATTTTCTAACACTCTTGCGTGATTTGATTAAGTCTAACATATTTGCTCTCCTGTATTTTTATTATATTATAGATTTTACCACGAACTTGGAATTTAAATAGCAATGGTTTCCACGGAAAAGATTTTACATTTACGTACAATAAAGAAAGAGTATATTACAGCTGAAAAACTAAATCGATTCAGAGCGAAAATACCGGATGGCGAAAGGCGCATTGGTTCACTTTCGTATGATTGGATTAAGCGTATTGAAAAAGATAAGATTTCGGATATTACCCGCAGTGCCTGTGATGTGTTTGAGAAATTTTCTATAGAAATTGAAGATATTTCAAACAGGTATACCGGAAAGGTAGATAAGTTAGAAAATTTAAAACAGGCTCAGTCAGCACTGCTTCAATCTTTACAAAAAATTCTGAAGCGTGATGATATTGATATTACTTATGTTGGGAGCGGCTCATTAAAACATTGTCAGAGGCTCGATGTAGGAAAATATTCATATGCAATTTCTACTTTTAAGAGCGAAAAATCTGCTAATCGTTTATTCAGTGATTATTTTTGCAGGGGGCACGGGAAAGGGAACGAACCACAGAGTTTATTTACCCTTTTTAAAAGGGGATCACATGGCCGATTTGTAAAACCCTTTCTTGCAAATCTTTCCGGAATGTATGATGCAGGCGGATACATTCTTTCAAAATTTATTGATGAGAACCACCCTAAAAAAACTGAACTGGGCACTTTTCTTGCAGAGCGGGCTTTCGTGTATAATACCGACCCTAATATAATCCGCGGGATAAGCATAGAATCCGGAGGATGTATTTATAATAAGAAATATATTAAAGATGCAAAACTAAGAGCTCTGTGGACAAAGTTTGCGGGGATTTTAGACGGTAATATAAGATTGCTCAAAGAAAATAAATCTGCTGTTAAAATCCAAGGTTTTATGTTACAGGGAAAAGAATTGAATGCTGTTTCTATGGAGGAACGCAGAGCTGCAGCAAAGCTTGCCAGAAGCTTGAATAAGATTAAAAAACTTAAGGCACAGCAGGGGTATGATGAAGTCAAAGAGCTATTGAAAAAAGATTTTGTAGACCTGTTCCCGTATGACGAACACAGTGTTGAATTTGGAAGAATGATTTCCTGGTATCCGGCACTTCTGGCAAAGGAGCTGGGTATAAATAATGTACCTGATTTTGAAGATATGACTGCAATTTCAGCAGACCATTTTGATAAAGTAAAAATAAGGTTTGCAGACTATTATCCAAAATCTCAAATTGTAGAATGGCTTAAAGAAAATTATGATTATGAGCGCGAAAGAAACCTGCTCAAAATATTTAGAGAACAGTATGATATTGAGGATGAAGTTAGAGAAATGGAACGCCAGTTCTCTAACCCTCTGCCAGAACAATAGTAAAATCACTTCCTACAGAGAAAGTTTCAGTAGGGTCATAAATGAACTGCATATTGTTAAGTTCGGGCATTTTCTTCTGAAGCCAGTTTAAGAAATCAATAGTTACATCATTTTTATTGGCAACAAACCTTGTATGTGAAAGGTGCGTTATCTTCAGCATATTAACTTCAAAACCAAGCTCGCTTAATTTTTCTTTCATAGCCTGAGCTTCTTCTTCCTTTCTCGGAGAATACATAATTCCAGCCTTGAATTTTGTACCGTCAAGCGTAGGTTTATCTCTATAAATCATTCTGTTTATAACTTCCTGCGTTTTTTTCGGATCTAAAATCCAATAGCTTATATATCCTCTCTGGTTTGGTGCACCAGGAAGAGTCGCAATTTCTATCTTATTTTCATCAACGCTTCTTGCAAAAGCAGCGTACTGTGAGAGTTCATAGAAACTCATATCAGTTTTAATATATGTATTGCAAACATTTAGCACTTCCGGAATTTTTGTAATGACCTGAGGTGAATGAAGTTTTTCAAATAAACTTCTCATAAACCATTGCTGGCGCTGTGTTCTTCCAATATCACCAAGACCGTCTTTTCTGTATCTTAGGTAACCTACAGCCTGCTTTCCGTTTAGAACGGTGTTGCCTTTGTCTAAATTAATATGAAGCTTGCCGGCATAATCATGGTATTTCATTGGTTTTTCTACATAAATCGGAATACCGCCTAATGCATCAACTACTTTTTCAACTGCTTCGTCGTGTACGATTATATATTTATCAATCTTTATTCCAAAAGTTTCTTTAAGAGTCTTTTTAACAAGGTTTATGCCTCCCAGAGCGTGAGCAGAGTTAATCTTTTGAACGCCTTTGTTATCAGGGAGGTAAACTTTGCTGTCGCGCGGGATGGATATTGCATTTATAGAATGTGTTTTCGGGTCAATATTAACTATAATAATTGTATCTGAACGTGTTCCTTCCCAGATATCAGAACCTTCACCGTTAGAATCAACGCCGAGCAGCAAAATGTTCTGTCTTCTTGGAGAAAACGGGGTTTCAAAATTCTTTTTTTCTTTTTTATAAAACTTAAAAAATCCGCTTGCATTGTCAGCCTGTTCGGTACTTATTTTGTCAAGTATATAACTGTTTTCAACAACAGTTACACAGACTATAACCGCACATAAAACAGCAAGAACTACTGTGAAAAGAAGTTTGGTAAAATTAGAACTTTCTTCTTTTTCTGCACGAATGTTTTTTAAAAATGCTTTGTATTCTTCTTCTTGATTTTCGTTGTTATTTGCTATCTTCATTTTAAACGTTCTCTGAATTACCCCATTAAAAATTATATTTTAAGCACATGTTAAAATCAATTATTGAAACGTAAATATTTTTAAAGTAAAACGATTATATGAAAAAGAAGATTTTGTTTATAAATTTTGGCGGCCTCGGAGATGAGATTTTATTTTTGCCAACGATTATTTCTACCAAAAAAGAGTTTCCGGACTCTGAAATCACACTTGCGCTCGAACCGAGAAGCAAGGGAATTTTGAGCCTTACGGATATTATTGATGAAACTCTGTTTGCAGATATAAAAGGCAGAAATAAATATATTGAACTTTTCAATCTTCTGCGGAGGATTTGGACTAAAAAGTTTGATATAGTTATTTCATCAGGTTCAAACAAATTTATTTCAATCTTTTTATTTATGACATTTATAAAGGAACGCATCGGTTACAACTCCGGCAGACTAAGCGAAAAACTTTTGACTCATGCAGTCCAGTTAAACAAAAACCAGTATGCAGCAAAGATGTATCACGATTTGGTTAAGCCTTTGACAGATAATATAACAGAGCTTCCGGAGATTAATATTGAACCGCGGAAGACGGAGCCGGATACTGTTTTAATTCATCCTGGTGTAAGTCTTTTGAGTGTTAAAAAAGGTATGATAAAGACTATTCCTGCTGAGAAGTGGGCAGAGGTTGTGGAAAAACTCGCAGATGCGGGTAAAAAAGTTGTGCTTGTTGGCGGCCCTGATGATAAGCAGGTTATTGAAACTATAGAAAGTATTGTGCCCTGTGAAAAGTATTTGAATATGTACGGCAAAACCCGTAACCTGAAAGAGCTTGCAGAAATGATTTCTTCTGCGGAAATATTTCTCTGCTCTGACTCTGCACCTTTGCATGTTGCAGCTGCTCTCGGGGTAAAAACTTATGTGATTTTTGGCTCAACAGATGATAAAAAATTAATTCCTGATAACGGGAAAGTTATTCCGATTAAGGCAAAATGTGATTGTCCGCTTCGGCCGTGCTTATGGGAAAAACGGCAGTCAACCTGTGAAAGCTTGGAGTGTCTGAATATTAGTGCGGATGAGATAGTTTCAATAATATTATTCTAATAACTATATTGCGCTTTTGTACATTTTATGTTATATGATTTTATAAAAAAGGAGTGTATAAAAATGAAAATTTATTCAGTAAACACAATTCAACCAAGAAATTATTCAAAACCAATGTTAAAAAAAACAAACGAAGTAAAATCACAATTCTTAGAAAAAAACAATAATAACCAGCTTGCTTTTAAGGGAGATAAAGGTGCATTGACTGGAATGGCGGTAGGTGCTGCGGTTGGTTTAGGAGTTGCTGCATTGACCATAGCAACGGGAGGCTTGGCTGCTGTTGTTGCTGCAGCAGGTGGAGCAACAGCTGTTGCTGCCGGAGGTGCTGGTGTGGGGGCGCAAGTAGGCGGTATTATTGGCGGGCTTACATCAGACGATTAGATTAGTAAAAACTATAAACTACAATTAAATTGTAGTCTTATTGAAGGTATGTGTATAAGGACAAAAAATGATTCAACCAATATCACAAAATATAAGTAGATATCCAATCTTTAAAAATTCAGCAAAAAAAGATAAATATAATATTCTGGGAAAAAAAGCTGCACTGAGTATTAGCGATGATTTGGATTTTCAGAGAAAAGTCGTTGAACAGAATGAACGTATGATTAAAATAGCAGGAATATCTGCAATTCTTCTTTTGACAGCGGCTTATCTGCCTAGTTTAAAAATACTACTTGAGATTTCAAATAACAAAAAACATAAAATGCCTGCTTTAATCAGGGATTTTAAATCTTTAGCAAATGATGATAAAGTTATGACGATTGATAATTGTAAAAGCATAAACAAGGATTTAAAATCTATTCTGGAGCGCCAGATTAATTATGTTAAAGCGGGCTCTGATGTTGTATCTCAAACGGGAAAACCTCAAGCAAACAACAGGTTATTGTTGTATGGTTCTACCGGTGTTGGAAAGTCATACTTTGCAAAGATTTTTGCAAAGTCGCTTGATGCAGAATACATGGAAGTAATGTATTCTGATTATAATTCAATGTGGGCAGGAGAAGGAGTTGAAAATTTAAAGAAAGTATTTGAAAAGATATTGAAAACAACAGAAAAAAATCCTGATAAAAAGTATGTGGTTACTTTTAATGAAATTGATGCAATGGTTGCACCTGCTGATAAAGTTGCAGATAAAACAGCAGGTACTCGCTGGGTTAGTATTTTAGAAGAACGTTCAGTATTCTTAAATTATCTTGAAATATTGAAAGAAAAAGCTCCCAACGTTACTGTAATTGGAACAACAAATATTTCGCCAAAGAATAATGGGCTGGACAGGGCAGCCATGAGCAGGTTTCAAAACCTTGTTGAAGTGCCGTATCCGGATAAAGAGTGTTTGTACGAAGCTTTGAAAATGAATTTAGATAAAATAAAAAATAAAGATAAATTTATTTCGGAAAATGATACACAGCTAAAAGATTTAGCCCAAAAAATGGCTGATAGAAAGTTTTCGTTTAGGAATTTGGAATATATTGTAAATGATGCCAAAGGGTATCATCTTGATGATAGTGTCAGCGGCAAGAAAAATGATTTTAAATTTGAATACCTGAAAAAAGCAGAACAGAATTTAAAACTATCTGATGGTGAATTGGAAAAAACTTCTAACAAAACTTAATCCTTTATGCTAAAATATTATAAATTAACGAAGGAGGATTATGTCAGCAGGTTTAGAGTTTGATCCGGGATTTGCACCGTATATTCTGGCGTTTAGAGGTACAGTCGAATATCTTTATATGGATATTAACAGGTTTAAAAATCTCTCTCAGAGAAAGATGAAATTCAGACAGTATTATAAAAAATTTCTGGAACTTTTTAATAATAATCTTGGTTTCTATGTCGGCTGTCTTATGTGGGCAGGATATATTAAAACACAGCCGGAGCAGGATATTCTTAACAATAATTGTCTTGGCGGAGAATATAATGAAGAAGAAAATATTTCCGATGTTGATTTTATGATTAAATTTCTTGAACTTCTGCCAAAAGATATGAAATACTTTCTTGGAATGGATTATGAAATTAATCCGGATGATATAAAGATTTTAGAAATGTACAAAGAGTTTCTGACTATCAATAAGGGGTTTGTAAACTCAAAAAAGAATACTGATATTCTTCTCCCTGCCGGCATGAAAACTGATGGGGCGGAAAATTTTAAGGACAAGATTGATGAAGTTTTGAAAACTGAAGATTTGTCAAAACTTCTTGAATATAAGGATTTGATATGTCAAATATAATTAATGTTGCACGCGGATTTGAAAAAGCAGATTTAGTTATCAAAAATGCAAATATCGTAAATGTTCTCTCAGAAGAAATTCATAAGGCGGACATCGCAATTGTTGACGGAATTATAGCCGGTATCGGCGAAAACTATTCCGGCGAAAAAGAGATTGATGTCAACGGTGCTTACGTAACTCCGTCATTCATAGACGGTCACGTTCATCTTGAAAGCACAATGATGCTTCCTTCAGAGTTTGCAAAAGTTGCGCTCCCTGCAGGTACTACAACAGTAATTATTGACCCGCATGAAATTTCAAATGTTCTGGGACTCCACGGCATAAGCTTTATGCACGAGGCTGTTAAAAATCTGCCTCTGGATGTGTATACAATGCTTCCGTCCTGTGTTCCTGCAACTCCGTTTGAAACATCAGGGTTTGACCTCAACAGCTATGATTTGTCACTTTTGATTGATAAACCGTGGGTGCTCGGGCTTGCAGAAATGATGAACTTCCCGGGGGTATTAAATCAGGACAACAATGTTATGGCAAAATTAGAACTTGCTAAATCAAGCGGTAAATGTATAGATGGACATGCACCTTATCTGCACGGTAAGGATTTATGCGCGTATATTGCCAGCGGAGTTAAGTCTGACCACGAATGCACGACACCTGACGAGGCAATCGAAAAACTAAGGCTCGGTATGTACGTTATGATTAGAGAAGGTACAGCCGCGAAGGATTTGGATGCTTTGATGCCTGTCTTGAAAACGTGTAATACCAGAAAGTGTATTTTTGTGACTGATGACAGACACCCTGCTGATTTAAAAGAACATATAAACGGGATGGTAAGACGTGCTGTAGAAGCCGGAGTAGACCCTGTAAAAGCTGTACAGATAGCAAGTTTAAACACAGCAGAATATTTTGGCTTGAATAATCTAGGTGCAGTAGCACCGGGGTATAAAGCTGATTTGCTTATTCTGCCTGACCTTAAGAGCTTCAAACCTGATTTGGTTATTAAAAATGGTGTTGTTGCAGCAGAGAATGGAAGGTTAATTGCAGAGCTTCCTGAAAATGAAGCACTTGCAGTGAGAAACTCGGTTAATGTAAGATGGATTACGCATGAGGATTTCAGAATTGAAGCTAAAGGCTCAAAAGTAACTGCATTAGAAGTTATTCCGCATCAGCTGATTACAAAATCTGTAGTTTCGGAAGTTAAGATTGAAGATGGAAATGCAGTAAGCAATGTTGATAACGATACTTTGAAAATATGTGTAATAGAAAGACATAGAGCTACAGGCAATATCGGTAAAGGGTTTGTAAAAGGGTTCAACCTGAAATGCGGCGCAATTGCCTCTACGGTTGCTCACGATTCTCATAATATGATTGTTATCGGTACAAACGATGCTGATATGTATGCTGCAGCGGTTGCATTGATTAAGTGCAAAGGCGGTAAAGTAGTTGTAAAAGACGGAGAGGTTATCTCTGAACTACCGCTTCCGATAGCCGGTTTGATGTCAGACAGGGATTTTGATTACGTTGTAAATAAGTGTGAAGAACTCAATAAGACTGCGCATTCAATAGGCTGCAAGATTGAAGACCCGTTTATGACTATGGGATTTTTGTCATTGCCTGTAATTCCTGAATTGAAAGTGACTGACAAAGGTGTATTTGACACAAATAAGTTTGATTTTATTGATATTTTTGAAAAAGCAGTTGTTGAAGTCTAAATCTCTTTCATTTATAATAATTCCATTATGAAATACAGGGACAATGTAAGAAATTTTTGCATTATTGCACATATAGACCACGGAAAATCAACTTTAGCCGATAGATTGCTGGAAGCAACAGGTACAATCGCAGAACGCGACATGCAGGCGCAGCTTTTGGATACAATGGATATCGAACGCGAACGCGGAATTACAATTAAGCTGAATGCCGCAAGAATGAATTACAGGGCTAAAGATGGAAAAGATTATATCTTTAACCTTATTGATACCCCGGGTCACGTTGATTTCTCATACGAAGTTTCACGTTCGCTCGCTGCGTGCGAAGGTGCACTTTTGATAGTGGACGCAACGCAGGGTGTTGAAGCTCAAACGCTTGCTAATGTTTATATGGCAATCGAACAGAATTTGGAAATTATTCCGGTTATTAACAAGATTGACCTTCCTTCTGCCGATGTGGACAGAGTTAAGGAAGAGATTGAGGAAATTCTCGGAATTGATACCTCAATGGCAATTCCTGTGAGTGCAAAAACAGGGCTTAACATAGGCGAAGTTCTTGAAGCAATTGTAAAATTTGTACCGCCTCCTGCAGATACAAGCGAAAAACCTTTACGTGCACTCGTTTTTGACAGTGCGTACGACCCGTATCTTGGAACATTATGTTTCTTTAAAATTATGGACGGAAAAATGAAACTCGGGGATAAAGTAAAGTTTATGGCTTCCGGAAAAGAGTATGAAATTGTCGAACTTGGATATCTCACACCGCACAGGGTTCAGGTAGAAGAGCTTGTTTGCGGTGATGTAGGATATTTCGCAGGTTCAATCAAAGAAATTACGCGATTTGTAGGCGATACAGTAACTCATGTTGATGCCCCTGCATCAGAGCCTTTACCGGGTTACAAGGAAGCTCTTCCTATGGTGTTCTCAGGACTTTATCCTGTTGATAATGAGGACTATCATGAACTCAAAGAAGCTCTGGAAAAACTTAAGCTGAGCGACAGCTCTATTACTTTTGAGCCGGAAACATCAAGCGCTCTCGGATTTGGATTTAGATGCGGTTTCTTAGGGATGCTGCATATGGAAATTGCACAGGAAAGACTGGAAAGGGAATATGATCTTTCTATCGTAACTACTGCGCCATCTGTAGTTTATAAGGTGCATAAGACTAACGGTGAGGTTGTGGAAATCGACAACCCTGCTAACCTTCCTGCCGCTCAATATCGTGATTATATTGAAGAACCGTATGTGAAAGTTTCTATTATTACTCCAAACGATTATGTAGGTACACTAATGGATTTGTGCCAGACAAAACGCGGTATTTTTATTAACATGAACTATCTTGATAAAGTTCGTGTTGATTTGATTTATCATTTACCGCTTAGTGAAGTTATTACAGACTTCTATGACCAGCTTAAATCGCGCTCAAAAGGATATGCAAGTTTGGATTACGAATTTGAAGATTACAAACGCTCAAAACTTATCAAACTTGATGTTATGCTTGCAGGAGAAGTAGTTGACGCTCTTTCCGTAATATGTCATGAAGATAATGCATATTATATTGGGCAAAAACTTACGGAAAAATTGAAAACAATTATTCCTCGCCAGATGTTTGAAGTTCCTATTCAGGCTGCAATTGGCGGAAGAGTAATCGCAAGAACAAATATAAAAGCTCTTAGAAAAAGTGTTCTTGATAAGTGTTACGGCGGTGATATTACACGTAAACGCAAGCTTCTTGAAAAACAGAAAAAAGGTAAAAAACGAATGAAAGCTATCGGACGTGTTGAAGTTCCGCAAGAAGCTTTCATGGCTGTGCTGAGCCTCGAAGAAGAATAAAAAATTATTTCTTGATAATATAATTCGGAGTACTGTCCTTTGTAAAGTTCAGCAGATTTGTGTGGGAATCGTGTACTTTTGCGTTGAATTTATATTTTAAAGCTTTTTTCAACGGATTTGTATGTCCCTGTGTGCTGACAAATTTAGACAGCAATGGTGAAATACTGCTAATCATTTTATGTATATCCTTTCGGGTAGTGTATATATCCTCCCCTCTAAAGAGGTGTTCTTTTATTTTAATCAAAAAAAATAAAATGTAAAGATTTTTTAAAAAATCTAAGCTTACTGGTCGAAAGAGTATGTATTTAGTATACCCGTTGCGTGACGTCTTGGTTTATGTTATCCTTTAGGAAAATGAATAGTATAAACATTATAATAAGGAGCGCGTATGATTTCAGTAAACGATTTAAAGAATGGCTTGACACTTGAGCTTGATAACGGCTTGTGGAGCGTTGTTGAATTTTTACACGTAAAACCTGGTAAAGGTGCAGCTTTCGTTAGAACTAAGCTTAAAAACGTAGAAAGCGGAAACGTTATAGAAAAAACTTTTAGAGCCGGTGAAAAAGTAGCTAAAGCCATGCTTGACCGTAGAGAAATGCAATACTTATATAAAGAAGGCAAAGATTACGTTATGATGGATAACGAAACCTATGAACAGATTCAATTGACAGAAGATCAGGTTGGCGATGGTATAAAATACCTTAAGGAAAACATGATTGTTCAGGTTCTTAAACATGATACAAGAATTATTGGTGTTGATATTCCGGCACACGTTGAGTTGGAAGTTGTTGATACTCCGCCGGCTGAAAAGGGCAATACTGCTCAGGGCGGTACAAAACCTGCTACACTTGAAACAGGTGCTGTAGTTCAGGTTCCGTTCTTTGTTTCTAACGGTGATGTAATCAGAGTCGACACCAGAAGCAACGAATATTTGGATAGATGCTAGAGCGTCTTTAGTCGAGAAACTAAAAAGGAAAAGATTATGAAGTTTGAATCAGATTATATAGAAAAATTAGCAAAAATAATTGCAGATAACGGCTTGACAGAAATTTCGCTGGAAGACGGCGAACAGGCAATTACAATCAGAAAAGATTTACCGGAAGTTAATATGGTAGCATCTGCACCGGCAGCAATGCCTGCTGCTGTCCCAGCTGCTGCACCGGCTTCATCTCCAGCTGCTGAAGCAAAACCTGCGGAAGCAAAAGGAAAAGCTATAACTTCACCGATGGTAGGTACTTTCTATGCAGCATCTTCTCCGGAAGCTGCACCGTTTGTCGAGGTTGGGTCTACTGTTAATGTCGGTGACGTTGTTTGTATTATTGAAGCAATGAAGTTGATGAATGAAATTAAGTCAGAACAGGCTGGAAAAGTTGTTCAAATCTGTGTTAAAAACGGTGACCCTATTGAATTCGGTCAAGTTTTAATGTATGTGGAATAGAGTTTAACGATTGAGAAGTTTAGGAGTTGAGAACAGATTATGTCTCAACTTTTAAACTATAGGGAATTAAATATGTTTAAAAGAGTATTAATAGCCAATAGAGGTGAAATAGCAGTAAGAGTTATAAGAGCGTGCAGGGAGCTTGGTATCCCTACTGTTGCGGTGTATTCGCAGGCTGATGCAAAATCTCTTCATGTAAGACTTGCAACAGACGCATATTGTATAGGTCCTGCTCCTAGTGCGCAGAGCTATTTAAGCATTCCTGCAATCATTTCTACAGCGTTAATGACAGGATGTGATGCAATTCATCCGGGGTACGGTTTTATGTCTGAAAGAGCAGATTTTGTTGATATTTGTACCGAGCACGGTATAAAATTCATCGGGCCTTCTGCTGACTCTATGAGAAAAATGGGCGACAAGGCAACTGCAAGAAAGACAATGATTGAAAATGATGTTCCTGTAACTCCGGGTACAGGTCTTTTGGAATCATTAGAGCAGGCAAGAGAATTCGCTCATAAGGCAGGTTATCCGATTATCCTGAAAGCTACTGCCGGCGGTGGCGGAAAGGGTATGAGAATTGTTCGAAGCGATGATGAGTTAGAATCAAATATGAACCTTTGCCAGATGGAAGCAGAAAAATTCTTTGGCAATCCGGGGATTTATGCAGAAAAATTCTTAGAAAATCCTAGACATATTGAGGTTCAAATACTTGGTGATTCATTTGGCAACGTAATTCACCTTGGCGAAAGAGATTGTTCAATTCAAAGACGTCATCAGAAACTTTTGGAAGAAGCTCCTTCTCCGGCTATTGACGAAAAGACAAGAAAAGAAATGGGTGCTGCTGCTGTTCGTGCTGCTAAGGCTATCGGATATGAAGGTGCAGGAACCTGCGAATTTCTTCTTGACCACGACGGCAAATGGTATTTTATGGAGATGAATACAAGGGTTCAGGTTGAACATTGTGTTACTGAAATGATTTCTCAGATTGATATTGTAAGAGAACAGATACTCGTAGCTTCTGGTAAGAAGCTTGGTTACACTCAGGACGATGTACTGTTGAGGGGACATGCAATTGAGTGCCGTATTAATGCTGAGGATCCTGATCATGACTTTATGCCGTGCCCTGGAAAAATTGACGGATATTTTGCTCCGGGAGGATTTGGCATAAGAGTTGATTCTCATGTGTATCCGGGATATTCAATTCCGCCTTATTATGATTCAATGATTGGAAAATTAATCTGCTGGGGTGAAAATAGAAACGAAGCCAGACGCAGAATGTATCAGGCATTGAAAGAGTATGTTGTGACAGGTATTAAAACTACAATACCTTTCCATCAGCAGATTGTAGAAGACGAAGTCTTTATGAGCGGAAACTTTAATACCGGATTTATTGAAGATTTCTACAAACGTCAGGGCAAAGAATTTAAATCTGAATAAAAAATTAACGGGTGAGATATTTATCTCACCCGTTAATTACAAGTTTCTGTTTGACTAATAATATTAAAACCGTCTTTATCGTACTTGTATTCTACTGTCATTTTTTTGCCATTAATGTCAGTTCGAACTTTTTGGGTTATTGAACCGCTTTTGTTATAGAATTTTTCTACATTGTTAGTTTTGATGTTTTCAACGGGTTTGGTTTGTGGCTGGTGTGTTTTTTGTGAAACCGGCATTTGTTCATTCGTTGGTACCGGAGTTTGTTCTCCTGATTGAGGTTTTGTAGCGGTTTTAGCTTTTATACTCATCTTGGCGGCGCATTGTCTGATACCCAGCAATGCCCAAATAGATACGCCGGTTTCAACCCCGCCATCCATTGCTTTTTCCATCGCTTGAACCGCTTCTTCGTGTGTTTTTGCATTGCAATATTCTTTTTTTCCTTCAAGAACTTTACTTGTGCCTTTGTAAGCAGTATATGTACCAAGAGCAGCTCCGCCGGTTAAGGCTATAGCAGGGCCTACTCCAGGAATTGCGGCAACAGCAGCAAATCCTGCAATTGTACCTGCAGTAGTTAAAGTTCTTGTTAAGCTTAAACCATTTTCATCGCAAAACATCCCTTTTACGAAGTTTTTTGCACTTTTTAAACCTATTTTGCCAATTTCTTCCCAGGATAATTCTGCCCTGCCATACAACCTGAATAATCCCATAACTTGTTTTTTGATGTGTCAACTTCTTTTGCAACTTTCTGCAGATACTCATTTTTAATAGAGTTCAAGACAACAGGGAAAAGTTGGAACAGATTTGTAAAATCATGAGAGATTTAATCGATTAATTGCATGAAATTTCTGGGGGAGTTATAATTAATTTATATTCTATGCGGATGTAATTCAGTGGTAGAATGCAACCTTCCCAAGGTTGACGTCGCGGGTTCGAGTCCCGTCGTCCGCTTTTATTTTTTCTATAAAAATCCGAACCCTCAACGTGGCAATATAGGTTTTCAGGACAGTTTAGATGCGTTTATATTGGCTATGATGCCGAGTTGTTGCTAGTTTGAGGCATATTTATAGAGTAGAGATTTGCCGGACTTTTCTTGCACTTTTGTCCTGATTTTTGCACTATTTTGCACTAATATTTGTGGTTTTTAGTGTTTTTCATGCCTTAAAGTGCCAATATATTTGAACATTTACCCCGTGCAAAATAGTGCAATAAAGTGCAAAAATTATTTATCTTTTAGTTTGATATGTGTCAAAATGTCTCTGAGATTGAGATTCAGGACTTGATTTATTCCGAAAGGTGAGTGATGAATGTGTGTGAGGTAATTCATTATGACAAACTTCACACCCGAAAAATGTAAACAAATTGCACTTGCAAGACTTGATATCGTTCATAAATGGCTTGAATTCAGGAATAAATCTCAAAATAAACTTCAAGCCGATTATGATTTTGTGAAATTGCATAATACTTCAAATTCTCACCTTTTTGAAATTTTAGGGGAAATATCCCGTGGTAGTTTGCATCGCTGGCTTGCTATGCTAAATGGAACGGAAGACTATACAAAACTTCTGCCACAATATAAGTATAGCAGTGTAAATGATTATCGGACAGTATTGAATGATGGAGAAATTAAAATATTTATGGGGTTGCTTTTGCACCCGAATAGAATTTCAATCGGAAAAGCAGTTGCACTCACTAAATACAAATTGCATGAGCAAGGGCAAAGTTTTATACCTGCAGATATTACATTTAGACGTTATGCAAAATGGTTTAAGGATAATAATTATGACAAATGGATTCTCGCTCGTGACGGAGAAAAAGCACTTTCTGATAAAGTTGAACCATATATAAAACGTGACGCTTCTCTTTTAGAAGTCGGGGATATTTTAGTAGCCGACGGACATAAATTAGCGTTTCAGGTGATAAATCCATTCACAGGCAAACCCACAAGAGTAACTCTTGTCGGATTTTTGGATTGGAAATCAACAGCTTTAGTTGGTTATGAAATTATGCTTGAAGAAAATACGCAATGCATAGCATCGGCTCTTAGGAATGCAATTATCAATCTTGATATGATACCGAAAGTTGTTTATCAGGATAACGGCAGAGCATTTAGAGCAAAATATTTTACTGACGATAAAGGATTCACAGAACTTGGATTTCAAGGATTGTATTCAAAACTCGGAATAGAAACCGTTTTTGCAAGACCATATAACGCCCGAGCAAAAGTAATTGAAAGATTTTTTAAAGAATTTCAGGAAGGTTTTGAAAAATTGTTGCCGAGCTACATCGGAAGCAGTATTCAAAACAAACCTGCGTATATGATGAGGAATGAAAAATTCCACAAAAGTCTTCATAACGAATATGTCCCCACAATAGAAGAAACAATCAAAATGATAGATATGTGGCTGCGTTTTAAGAATTCTCAACCTTGCCCTAATGCTCTGGATAAAACAGTGGCTGAAGTTTTAGAAGAACGAAAAAGACAAAATATTGATATAAATGCACTTGACGATTTGATGCTTGCAACAGAAGTAAAAACAATTCAAAGAAACGGCATAAGGTTCTTAAATTGCGACTATTTTGACGAAAGGTTATATGGATTTAAGAGCAAAGTTCTTATTAAATACAATCTTTTTGACCTGACAAGTATTAAGGTTTACACCCCGAAAGGCGAATATTTATGCACCGCAGAACATGTAACAGAAACACATCCGATGGCAAAACTCTTGGGTGATGTTAAAGATTTTGAGGATTACAAGCAAAAAATTGTCAAACAACGACAACTCAAAAAGAAAACAGTTGAGTCTGTTAAAAAATATCTGGAAACAGAAGATATTAAAATATTAGAAACAAAAACTGGAGAACCAACAGTTCAAGCTGTGTTTAAAAGCTGTTCAAATGGTGTTTACAAGAGTTTTAAAAATAATGCTGATAAATATGAGTATTTAATAATCCATAATCCACAAGATGAATGGATAGAAAAATTTAAGCAAACAAAGGAGTATCAATTGTTATATGAAGAAAATATTTGTTAAAACGCAAAACATAAAAAACTTTATCGGACTTGTTGAAAATCTGATAAACAAACCCCAAAATATCCCGAAGATGGGATTAGTGTATGGTGAACCGGGACTCGGAAAATCCCAAACAGCTTTATGGCTTGCGTGCAAATATGATGGAATTTATCTTCGGGCATCAAACCTTATGACAGGCAGATGGCTGCTTGAAGAAATTGTTAAAGAGCTTGATGAAATACCAAGATTTTTGACATCGGATAATTTTAATATCGTTGTAAAAAAGCTGAAAAATAACCCGCAAGTGATTTTTATTGATGAAATTGATTATTTAATGAATAACTACAAAACCATTGAAACCCTGCGTGATATCCACGATGAAACCGGATGCCCGATAATTTTTATCGGAATGGGTTTGGTGCACAGAAAACTTGAACGATACAAACACCTTTATGACAGATTTTCAGAAATTCTGAAGTTTGAAACATTTGGAATGAATGATTTATCGCAAATAATCGGGCAACTTTCAGAAGTTCCATTTACTCCCGATGCGATTGAATATATACATTTAAAATACAATAGATTCCGGCAAATTGTTCAATTAATAAATCAAATGGAAACATTCTCAAAAGATAATAATTTAGCGGAAATTACAAAAGAAATTATGGAGCAGATTTTATGAACATAGAAAAATTGGCGCGACATTTAAAAGAATTTACACTTGATGAAATTGAAATGATTGCGGAATGCGATTGTAAAACAGAACTTGAACTGCTTTTGAACGAGGATAAATTGGTATTTGGACAAGGATTATATAAATATCAGGAAGAAAAGCCTAAGCAAGAATTTATCATTTGCACAAACCAAGTGACAAATTTTCAGGTTATAACATTTGATGCTGCGATTAATTATTTTTTGGAAAATTATGTCAAAAACAATTGTAAATTAAATACTTACAGAAGATATCGAAGAATGTTAAAATACTACATTTCCCCATTTTTCAAAAATAAAAATTTAAATGATATTACTTGTAACGATATTCAAGAATTTTACGATTTTTGTAAAGGCAGAAATTTGCCACCAAAAGTATTGAAAAATACACTAGCACTTCTAAATCAGATGATTAAATATTTTCAAAATCTTGGAATAATTGATAGAACTTGTAATTTTCAGGTGCGAAGATTATCTGATAAAACAAAATTTACAGTAGACAGAATAATTTTTGAGGTATAAATATGACAAAATTGGATAAATTAAAGCAGGCAGAGCATTTATATGTTTACGAACAACAACCGCTTGATGTGATTGGCACAAAACTTGATCTTTCGCGCAGGACTTTATTTTATTGGAAGAAAGAATATGAATGGGATAGAAAGAGGTTTGAAAAATGCCGAGAGCAGAAACTCTTTAATCGTGAACTGCTAAATTTTGCACAAAAAATTATGGATAAAATTTCAAATGATATTGATAATAATCAACAAACTCCACAGGCAGAAATGTATTCATTGATGAATATCTTGAAAAATTTGCCACAGGTTAAACAACAAATTACCGAGCCAAAACAAAAGTCTAACAAGAAAGAATATTTACCGGAAGATATTGTAAAAATAGTTGAAAGAGATATTTTAGGAATGTAAACATAGCACCATACTAGTTTATAAAATATTATTTTTATTTTGTTTATCTACATATTAAATGTTTGCATTGATAATGTATAAATATTCTTTATTCTAATAAAACTAAGAAAGTTCTTGAACTTGCTTTTCCAGCAAACTTTTTCTCCCATCCCAACTTATTTTGAATTTATGATAATTGTCTAATTTTGTTAGGTTTGATGTTAATTCTAGTTTTAATGAAACAACATATTCATGCAATTTGCCTATTAAAATAAGAAGAGCTTCTCTATCATTTATTACTTGTTGTTCATAAGGTAAAAGCATTTGTTCTGCAATTCCTTGTAATCGTTTTAATTCTAAATCCTTTAATGTTAATTCGTGATACAAAACTCCTTGGTTTCTTTCACCTACAATATTGTGTAGATTGTATAACTTCAGGTTAAAACTTAAAAATTGTTCTAATAAACTATTAAATTTGCTGTCAAAAAAGCTCGTATATTCATCAAAATCAAATTCTTTTATTGTATTTATAATTTCCATTGTCAGTTTATAATTTATCCTAAAATTCATATCTGTAATTTCTTTTTTTATAAGAAAATTACCTAAATTTTTATCAATTACACAGAGTGTAAAATAAATTTCCGCGAAATTGTTATATAGTTTGTTTATAATCTTATTTTTTTCATAAAGGAACAAGATTATTGAAGTCATGCCTGTTAACACAACTCCGGTAAATACTCCTGTAGAAAGATCATAAAATTTATTATTTTGTTCAGTAACAAAAATTCCAATTAAAGACAAAATTAATATAATTATGCAAGATATAATAATGTATTTTTGTAATCTCATTTTAGCTCCTTTTTACTAAGAGTATCACAAATATAGAGCAAAACGAAGATATAAATAATTTCAAAAAATACTTACTACAAGTTATAATATTTAAAGTCATTCAATGTACCAATTTGACATTCCAAAATGATTAAAGTTCCAATGAAGTTCAAAATAAAAATTAAACTCCAAAGAGTTAGCATCTTTGAAATTCCAAGAATATTTATTTAGTTGAGTTTTGCGATAACTTTCAAACGCATCCTGAATTTCTTTGGCAAACTTTATTCTGAATTCAGAATATGGAATATCTAGTATTTCTTTTGTTAATTTATTTTTCAAAATCATCGTCAAACCCTCTTATATTATCTAGTTCAATGTTGTAGCGTTTGCCAGTTTTATCTACACAAGTTGCAAAATCTACTGTTTTATCGGCGAATTTATTCTCCCATAAACAAATCAACAAACCTATTTCTTGCGTTTTTAAGTTTAAAATCTTTGTTCCGTATAACTTGTAATCTTTTTCAAACATAATTTATCCTTTCGTTATTGTAATATCTGCGTATATCTCATCCGGCTTATCAGGATCAATCAAAAAATCTTTATCAAATACATATCTTTCACCATCTGGTGTAACGCAGCCGACAATATTGGGTTCACCAAAACATAAAACCGTAAACTCTTCGCTATCTTTTTCAAACCATCCTTTAAGTTTTTTCAATCTGTATTTTTTACCGATTTCAATCATAGTATGCTCCTTTCAAGCTACACCATTCATCGCTCTTTCATCGGGAAACATCAAGTATATGTGTCTTAAATCGTATCATTCAGACATAATAATTTTTGAACACAATTAAAACGGCTTTTAAACACCTTTTAAACAGTATTTAAATTTGGATATCTTTTTCGTGGTCAATAAAGAATGCATTTAGAATATCAGCATCGTTTCGCAGATGTTTTACTACCGGCGCAAGATTATAACACTCTTCAATTTCCGGCTGATTTGAAACAAAATAATCAATAACAACAGCGGTGTTATAAATATTCTCCGACCACTTGCTTAACTGTTTAAACTCCTTGGGAGTAATATTTAATCCGACTTTTTCCATACGACCTCCTTTATCGTGTCGTATACATCACTCAAAGTAAGAATTAAATCAAGTTATTGTTTTACATTCTACTTATTTTTAGGCTATATTAATAAATATGAGCAACTTATCACCTGCAGATATTAAATATTTAGATAACGCATTAAGGCTGGAAACTGGATTTATTATCAGATTCACAAAAGAATCCTTTGCTGAATTTTTTCAACATTTTAATATTAACATTTATGATGAAAAATATACGGCAAATGGAACATCTATGACTAATATTTTACACACATTTTGGAATTTAGAAGACAACAAACTTGTTGCTATGACATTATTAGAACTTGCGTCATTATTTCGCAACAGAGAATTAGCGATTCCAATGAATATAAAATTCTCTGGTGAAATCGAAAAAATTGCTAATAAATTGCAAATGTATCCTTCTAAAAAATTAGAGGTAAATAATATTATGGTAAATAATATTGAAAACGCTGAAGTTACGATCAATATAAGACCTGAAATATATGAACATATAAAAAGATATTTAGTAACTCAAGACTATTATCACGCAGTAGAAGAATCATACAAAATCGTTAGACAGAAATTAAAAGATTTGACTGGTGAAGAAAAAGCTAATCAGGCATTTAGCGAAACAAATATTGAAAAAATATTTGGACACAAAGCTAAAGATGATACCGAAAAAGATTTTTTTGATGGGGTAAAATTTATAAACATGGCAATACAAATGTTTAGAAACGAAAAAGCACACACTCCGGCAAAACAATTAGATAGAAATTTAGCAATACATTATATTTCTCTGGCAAGTTTAGCGTATGAATTAATATCAAAAAATTAGGTTTTGCAAATTCGCTATTCAGTGCGTACTGATTTTATATGTCCATATTTGGCGCAGTTATAAAGTAATATAAATATAAAAGACATATTACCATGTTCATGGTAGTATTGGCATAGGAACTTTATGTAGTTGAGGGTTTTGAATGGGCTATCAAAGTGAAGCAGAATTAGAAAATAAATTAATTGAAAAACTTAAAACACAAGGTTATGAGAGAGTTTTAATTAATGATTATTCAGAACTTGAAAATAATTTCCGAGAACAACTTAATAAATTTAATAAAAAAGCATTAGATGAGAAACCTTTAACTGATAAAGAATTTGAGAGAGTATTAAATATTCTTAATGGCAAAAGTGTTCTGCAATCTGCAATAAAATTAAGAGAAAAAATAGATTTTGACAGAGAAGACGGTACAAAAATATATTTAAAATTACTATCGGAAAATGCCGAAGACAATATTTATCAAGTTTCAAATCAAATTACTGTTCAAGGCAAGTATAAAAACAGATATGATGTTACCATTTTAATTAATGGTTTACCATTAGTTCAAATAGAACTAAAACGTAGCGGTATTGATATAAATGAAGCTATTAATCAGATTGATAGATACCGTATCCATTCATATCGTGGATTATTTCATTACATACAAATTTATGTTGTTTCAAATAGTGTAGAAACAAGATATTTTGCAAATACTGATGCACAAAGATTATTAAAATCTCTAACTTTTTATTGGACAACTGAAACAAACGAGAGAATAAATAAACTGGAAGATTTTTCATCTTCTTTCTTTAACAAAACCCGTTTATTGAAGAATATTACCCGTTATATGGTAATTAACGAAACAGATAAAAATCTTATTGTTATGCGCCCGTATCAAATATATGCCACAGAAGCGTTAATCAGACATGCATTAGACACCGGTAAAAACGGATATATTTGGCATACAACAGGATCAGGTAAAACATTAACAAGTTGGAAATGTGCAAATTTACTATCAAAAGAACAAAACATTAAAAAAGTATTTTTCTTGATCGACAGGAAAGACCTTGATACGCAGACAAAAGAAGAATTTAATAAATTTGAAAAAGATTGTGTTGATGAAACTGATAAAACTGAAACATTAGTAAAACAGATAAAAGATATTGATAGAAAATTAATAGTTACAACCATTCAAAAAATGGCAAATGCTATAAAAAATCCGAGATATTCAAAAATATTGGATAATTATAAAGATGAAAAAGTTATATTTATAATAGATGAATGCCATAGGTCCCAATTTGGAGAAATGCATACTACTATAAAACATCATTTTAAACATGCGCAATATTTCGGTTTCACAGGTACACCTCGTTTTGATGAGAATAAATCTCAAAATGGACTCAGAACATCTGATTTATTTGAAAAATGTTTACATACATATTTAATCAAGAATGCAATATATGATCATAATGTTTTAGGATTTTCAATTGAATATATACAAACATTTAAAGGTCAATATGATGAAAACGATAAAACCATGGTTGAAGGTATTGACACTGACGAAGTTTATATGGCAGATGAGAGAATTGACTTGGTTGCAAATCATATAATAAATAACCATAAGTGCAAAACTGTAAACGGTAAATATACAGCTATTTTCGCCACATCTTCAATCCCTGCACTTGCTAAATATTACGATAAAATCAAAAATTTAAATTCTGATTTAAAAATTGCTGCAGTTTTTTCATATGGTGAAAATGAAGATTTAGAAGGTAAAGATGAACATAGCAAAGATATTTTAGCAAGAATAATTGATGATTATAATAAAGAATTTGATACTAATTTTTCATTAGAAACCTTTGCTGCATACAACAAAGATATTGCTAACAGATTAAAAATCAAAAAATCACCGAAAATTGATATTTTACTTGTAGTAAATATGTATTTAACAGGTTTTGATTCAAGACCACTTAATACTTTGTATGTCGATAAAAATCTTGAATGGCACAACTTAGTACAAGCATTTTCAAGAACAAACAGGGTTGAAATGGCTTCAAAGCCTTTTGGTAATATTATTTGTTACAGGAATCTTAAATCTAATACAGATAAAGCCTTAAGATTATTCAGTAATGAATTGGAAGCAGATACAGAAAACAATCCGCCAATATGGATAATTCCGGGTTATGGATATTTTAGAGACAAATTCAAGGAGTTGGCATTCAAGTTACTGTCTATTGCGCCAACAGTTCAAAGTGTAGATGATTTAATGAGCGAAGATGCGCAAAGAGAATTTGTTATTGCTTTTAGAGAATTGTCAAAAATAAAATCAATTCTTACGACATTTTCGGAATTTTCATGGGCGGATGTTGAAGATGCTTTAACTTGTCAGGGTTATGAAGATTATAAGAGCAGATATTTAACATTATATGATTTTGTTAAAAAGGAACGTAATGCAGAAAAAGTTTCAATTCTTGATGATATTGATTTTGCTATTGAAGTTATTCAAACAGACAAGATAAATGTTACATATATCATGAATTTATTAAGAAATGTCGATACCGCGAACAAAAAACAACAAGCAAAAGATTTGGAACATATTAAGCAAGAGTTAGACAGAACCGATAACCCTGAATTAAGAAGAAAAGTTGATTTAATTAGAGCATTTATCGATAGAGTAATGCCTACAATAAAACAAAATGATTCAATTGATGAAGCATTTGCTAATTTTGAATCAGAACAAAGAAATAAAGAAATTGAAGATTTCGCAAATAAACAAGAAATTAATGCAGAGTTTTTGAAACAGACAATTTCAGACTATGAATTTTCAAATACAATAAATAAAAAAGATATAATAACAGGTATTGATAGACCTATAAAATTTAAAGAAAAACATGAACTTGTTGCAAAAATAATTCAATTTATTAAGGAAAATGTATTTAAATATCAATAGGAGTAGAGAATGGTAGATATTGCGGTACAAAAAGAACAAAAAGCTGAACTACATAGCAAATTATGGGAAATGGCAAATAATTTGCGCGGGAATATGGAAGCTTATGAATTTAAAAATTATATTCTTGGTTTAATATTCTATCGTTATTTATCTGAACGTACCGAAAATTATATGAAAGAGCTTTTAAAGGATGATGGCATATCTTATGCAGAAGCCTGGGAAGATGAAGAATATAGAGATGGACTAAAAGATGAATCTATCGATTATTTGGGTTATGTCATAGAACCAAAATATCTTTTTTCTCATGTAATAAAATTAATTGAAACAGGAGAATTTGATGTTGAATATATGGAAAAGATAATAAACTCAATATCTGAAAGTACACAAGGACACGATTCCCAAGAAGATTTTGAAGGATTATGGGAAGATATGGATTTAAGATCTTCCAAACTGGGGAAAGAAGTTTCTCATCGTTCAAAATTAATTGCAAAAATTCTAAATACAATTAACACAATAGATTTCCATTTAGAAAATATGGAACTTGATGTATTGGGTGATGCATATGAATATTTAATCGGTATGTTTGCACAAACTGCCGGCAAGAAAGGTGGAGAATTTTATACTCCTGTTAATATGTCAAAACTTGTTGCCAAACTTGCAACTGTCGGTTTAAGTGAAGCAAGAACAGTTTCCGACTGTGCCTGTGGTTCAGGAGGTTTATTGTTGCAAGTAGGTAAATACATAAAAGTAGGTCAATATTATGGTCAAGAATTAACCAGTACGACATATAATCTTGCAAGAATGAATATGTTACTTCACGGAATTCCTTATAACAATTTCGAAATAACAAATTGCGACACCCTTGAAGACGAAAGATATGAGGATAGAAAATATATCGTACAAGTTGCAAATCCACCATATTCTACCAATTGGAGTGCAAATTCAAAATTTTTAGATGATGAAAGATTTTCGGCTTATGGTAAACTTGCGCCAAAATCTACTGCGGATTTTGCTTTTGTTCAGCACATGATTTATCACATGGATTCTGATGGCAGAATTGCAGTATTATTGCCTCATGGAGTATTATTTAGAGGGAATGCTGAAGAAACTATAAGAAAGTATATAGTTAAAGATTTAAACTATTTAGATGCCGTTATTGGTTTACCTGCAAATTGTTTCCAAGGAACGTCGATCCCTGTCTGTTGTTTGGTGTTAAAAAGAGAACGTAACGGCAACAATGATAATATTTGCTTTATAGATGCATCTAAATATTACACACAAGGTAAAGCGCAAAACTCTATTTCTCAAGAAGATATTGACAGAATCGTTAATGCCTATACGGAAAGAAAAGATATCGAAAAATTCTGTCATATAGCAACAATGGAAGAAATTGAAGAAAATGACTATAATTTAAATATTCCAAGATATGTTGATACTTTTGAACCTGAACCGGAAGTAGATTTACAAGAAGTTGCAAATGATATTCGTAAAGTTCAGGCGGAGATAAAAGATATTGATAATGAGTTGAAGCCGTTTTTTGATGAATTGGGATTAGATTTCCCGTTTGGAGAAAATTAATAATGGAAAACCAAATTGTAATATATAAAAATAACGATGGAAATATTGAATGTAGTGTAAATCTACGAGACAATACACTATGGCTTTCTTTAGACCAAATAGCAACAGTTTTTCAGAAAAATAAATCTACAATATCACGACATATAAAAAATATTTTTGTAACGGAAGAATTGGATAAAGATTCAGTTGTTGCATTTTTTGCAACAACTGCCAACGACGGAAAAACCTATAATGTAGCTTATTACAATTTGGATATGATAATTTCTGTCGGTTATAGAATTAATTCAAAAATTGCTACAAATTTTAGAAAATGGGCAACAAATGTTTTAAAAAATTATTTAACACAGGGTTATGCAATTAATGAAAAATTATTAAGTGATAAACAGGAAAAAATACAAACTCTACAAACAACAGTAAGTTTACTAACAAGAAGTTTAACAAATCAAATTGAATCACTTGATGATGCACAGCAAGTCGCAAAAATTTTGGATAATTTTGCAAAAGGGCTTGATTTGCTTGACAACTTTGATCATAAAACATTAGATGTAAAAGGCTCTACACAAAAAGAAGCTGTTATAATTCCTGTTAAAGAATTTTTATCAGTAATAAACGAAATGAAATCGGAATTTGCATCTGATGTTTTTGCAAATCCGAAAGATGATAGTTTTGAAAGTTCTGTAAATCAAATTTATCAAACTTTTGGCGGAAATGATTGTTATCCGACATTAGAAGAAAAAGCTGCAATGCTGTTATATTTGATAACTAAAAATCACTCTTTCTCTGATGGGAATAAACGTATTGCGGCAAGTTGCTTCTTGTACTTTTTAGAAAAAAATGGAATTTTGTATAAAAATAATTTGCCTATCATTGATAACGGAACTTTATTTGCATTAACCATATTAATTGCCGAAAGCAATCCAAAAGAAATGGAAACAATGAAGCAAATTGTTATAAGTGTTCTAAATCAAGGAGGAGTTTGTGACTAATTCTGAAACAAAAAATTTTTCACAAAATGCATCCTCAAGTTATCATCTTGGGGGTGAATGCAGCGATGAGTGCAAAAAAGATTCTCTAAACGTCCCAAAACTACGATTTAAGGGATATAATGATGAGTGGAAACATTATAGGCTGAAAGATATCGTGCAAATTTATGATGGAACTCACCAAACTCCTAATTATATTGATGATGGAATAAAATTTGTAAGTGTTGAAAATATTAATAACCTTGACAAAACAAATAAATATATATCAAGAGAGGATTATGAAAAAGATTTCAAAATAAAACCTGAAATAAATGATATACTAATGACTAGAATTGGTGATATTGGAACCCCTGCAATAATAAATACAAATGAAAGATACGCTTATTATGTTAGTTTGGCTTTATTAAAATCAAATTATGCAATTTTGGCTCCAAAGTTTTTGATTCAGCGAATTTCGTCAGAGCAATTTCAGCATGAACTATGGAAAAGAACTTTGCATGTTGCATTTCCTAAGAAAATCAATAAAAATGAGATTGGAGAATGTAATGTCTATATACCACACTTACCTGAGCAAGAAAAAATCGCATCATTTTTGACATTAATTGATAAGAAAATAGGAAAACAAAAAGAACTTGTAGAACTCCTCAAGAAGTATAAAAGAGGATTACTTTCTCAAATATTCAGCCAAAAATTGAGGTTTAAAGACGAGAACTGGAATAATTACCCCGATTGGGAAGAAAAAACGCTTAATAATATATTTGATACAGTAACCGATTTTGTTGCAGCAGGATCATTTGCCGATTTAAGAAAAAATGTGCAATATAACGAAAAACCCGATTTTGCTCAATTGGTACGAACTATTGATTTAAAAAATAACTTCAAAAATAAAGATTTTGTATTTATAAGTGAATCAGCATATAACTATCTATGGAGGGTTAATTTAAATGAAGATGCATTAATCTTGCCTAATATTGGAGCAAATATTGGTGAAGTATATTATATTTATTCTTTTAAATTACCGTATAAAAATAATGTTTTGGGTCCAAATGCCATTTTATTAAAATCATCAAATAATAATTTGTATTATCTGTACTCTAGGTGCTTAACGGATAATTTCAGAAAACAATTATTTTTACAAGTTGGAGCAAGCGGACAGCCGAAGTTTAATAAAACAGATTTGAAAAAAATTAAAATTAAAATATCAATAAATATTGATGAACAAAATAAAATATCGGAGTTTTTGTCAAAATTTGATGAAAAAATTTTACAAGAAGAACGTATATTAGATAAGTTACAGAACTATAAAAAAGGTTTATTGCAGCAGATGTTTATATAAATAATTGTTGAAGCAATCCTTTTTTGTATGTTTCAAATAATTCTAATCTTTTAATGTTTAAATTTAATTTATTTTCAATTAATAGTAATAGATTTGCAATTTTCTTCTGTTCATTATAAACAGGATATTTAATAATAGTTTTCTTAATTTCCTTTTTGCTTATCGAAGAAACTTTTATTCCTGTAATCAAAGGGATTAGCTTATCATGATATTCTGCAGAGTTTAGATAATAGCCTAAATAACCCTTTGCAAAATTTCGTTTGGGACGGCAAGGGATTGTGTGTAAACCTGATAAGATTTTTGTGTTACAAGAAACTATTTCGCAGGTCTTTCCCACTGTATAATCCTCTGCAGTATCAGCCAAAATAACGTCACCAACTGTAAGATAATTATCATCTGGAATTTTATTTAAATTTATATCAGAATTAATATTGGGAATTTTGTCTATTTCATCGTTTATACAAGTATGATATTTTACTAATATGTCTCCATAATGTATATTTTTAACTCCAATATTTGTATAATTTAAACATTCTCTTGATAAAGTGTTATTCCCAAGTATTTGAAATATTTCATCAAATTTACATTCTTCCCATTCCTGATAATCGTTTCCATTCTTGTCTTTAAACCTCAATTTTTGGCTGAATATTTGAGAAAGTAATCCTCTTTTATACTTCTTGAGGAGCCCTACAAGTTCTTTTTGCTTTTCTATTTTCTTGTCAATTAATGTCAAAAACGAGGCGATTTTTTCTTGCTCTTGAGCATTATTCGATATCTTAATTTTTATTCTTTCAATAGTCTTAGCACTTAAACTTGGCACCCCTGTTGACTCATCATATTTTTCCCAATTTATTGTATTAAATAAATAATATAAATATTTCGCATTATTTTCTTGAAATACATCCGAATAGAATAATGTATCAACAGTCCAAAAAGGAATATCCATATACTGTGGTTTATTAATTGTTCCTTTTCTTCCTATTAAAACACAAGGTTTATTCCATAAAAAAGTATTTGAGCGTCCAATTTCTCCACTTGTTGCCAAAATAGGATATCTTCCATCTTGTGTCTCAATTGCCTTTTTGTCTTTTCCGTGCTTAATTTTTAAAACCTTTTCTATTCTTTTTTCTACCCATTCCTCATTATACCCTTTAAATCGTAGTTTGGGGACGTTTAGAGAATCTTTTTTGCACTCATCGCTGCATTCACCCCCAAGATGATAACTTGAGGTCAGAAAATCTTCTAAATACCTTATTTAATAACTATATGGAGGTATTTATTATGAAAAATTTAACCAAAAACACTACTTTTGCGATACTCGTACATTTATGGCTAAAAGAAAAACAAACTTTAGTAACCCCGTCAACTTATGCCGGATTTTTGCTTATTGTAGAAAATCATTTGATTCCGTATTTTGGATTACAAAAAATCTGTGATATAACAGAGTCTAAAATTCAAGAATTTATATTTTATTTATTTTATAATGGGCGGCTGGATAATGCAGGAGGTTTAACTGTTAAAACAATTCGAGATATTATTCTTGTATTAAGGCTTACTTTAAACTTTGCGTATAAATCGAAAGTAATTGAAGCTCTAAACTGGGATTTAATTGAATATCCTAAAGATTTAAAAATAAAAAAGGTTGTTGCATTGTCAAAAGAGGAAGAACAAAAGCTAATTCAGGCTATATATTTGAACTTAACAAGAAAATCAGTCGGAATATTATTGACTTTATTTACAGGATTAAGAATAGGTGAGCTTTGCGGACTTCAGATGTCTGATATTTCTTTGACTGATAAAACAATTTCTGTAAACAAAACTGTTCAGCGAATTTATGATAAATCAAAAAAGAAATCTTATATCCACATAGGCTCTCCAAAGACGAGGAGTTCTGAAAGAACAATCCCTGTTCCTTCTTTATTGATGAATATTATCAAAAAATTTTATACAGCTAATCCTAATCACTTCTTTTTAACAGGTCGAATAAAACCAACCGAACCGCGTGTTTACAGGCAGTTTTTCTCAAGATTTGTGAAGAAGCATAAATTGATACCTGTAAAATTCCACGAACTTCGGCATACATTTGCAATTAGAGCAATAGAAATATCAGATTTTGACATAAAATCCCTGTCTGAAATATTGGGGCATAAGAATGTTTCGTTCACTCTAAATGTTTACGGCAGAGCAAACCTTCAACAAAAAATCAAATGCATGAATTTGCTGAATGATTTGCTGTAAAATTATTTGGTATAATAATGAACATGGAAAAAAGAATTACAGATGCTATAGAAGAATGGTTAGATTGTAAAGTTTCTAAAAACCCATCATATATACATTTATTATTAAATGCAGATGGTGAAAATTTCCCTGATGAATTAATTACTTATATTAAGATTGCACATGAGCAAGCTCAAAAAAAATATATTGATAAAATAAATGAATTTAATTTAGATCCCTTAGAACAACCACCTATATATACTGTGGTATTGCCATTGAAAACTTTACAAGGTTATTTGGGAGAAGTTTTTGGAGGTTTAATTGCCATTACTCAAAAACCTTTTGACCTTGATTGGGAAATTCCGGTGCATCTTTTTTCTTTCCATGATACAGTTTTTGATTGGTTAGATATGTATTTGCAAAACGCTGAAATATCAACGGATATACCTGGAAGAACTGGTGATGATAATTTAGCTTTTTTACGTAATAAAAATAATGAAATAATTGCTGTATTATTTATAGAAGCCAAATGCACATTGACGCATAATGTTACTTTAATCAATGATGCACATTCTAAATTAAGCAAGAGTAATATAATTCCAGTATCCAGAGATAAAATAAAGCAATTACTAATTGAAAAAGGTGATAGTGATAGCCTCCTTTTTGTAGATGCAATAAACAATATAACAAATACACAAAAAGAAAGATATGATATGGTTAGTTATTTATATAACCAAAAACCAATAAAAAATGACAGTTGGATTTCAAAAGATAAAATTAACAGTTATTATACTGGTAAAAGGAACCTTGTCGCTGCAGAGTTGTGTATCACAAATCTTAAAAATTTTATCGACAAAATTTATCGGAATGGAGATTCTGATGAATAAAAAACAAGATTTGGAAATTTCAAATAAAATTATTGAAGAATATGCAGGGGAATCATTTCCTTCAGATTTCGCAAAACTATATGCACATCATTCAAGATTACAAGCCAAAAAAGAGGGACTAAAATCTTGGAATGACCAAATGTTTGAGTCTCAATTGAATAAAGCATTATTATTAATTGAATATGCAGAAATACAAAGGGAAGGAGATAATAATAAATTTAAAAATGCTTTAAAACGTGCAGGAGAAGTCTTAGAATGGCTTGCACATCCCGAAATAAATAAAAATGATTTACCATTATATTTATTATCAGCCGCTTGTTATCAGTTAGCAGAATACCCTGCAAGAGGGTTAGGTGTTTTAAATAAATATGATATTGATAGTCACCAATCTAAAATACTACAAGCATTATTAAAAGCTGACTTTATAAGTATTATAAAATTGTTATCTGACTATTATACCAATAATATAAATATTATAATTGCAAACATTGATAATACTGAAACTCAAGACTTATCATTACAACAGTATATTATAAACGAAACTATAAGGGTTATAAGTATTACATATTCCTATTTCCGTTGGGGAGATAATGATAGATTAGATATTGCAATGAAAAAATTTGAAGCAATAGAAAAATTTATGCTACACGGTAAAGATTCTTTTTCTTGGATTTTATGTAGGCTTTGTAATCAAGTAATAAAAGTATATTTTGAAACATCATTAAGAAAGTGGATTCAAAAATTAAAAGAAACTGTCAATGATGATGGTAAAAAAGCATTAGATTTATATTTAAAATTAAATTTTTTAGAAAATAAAACTCTTGCATGGACATCACAAATAGTAGGGATAGAAGAATTAGCAAAAAATGAAAGTTTTTTACTTTGTACGCCAACAGGTTCTGGTAAAACAACTATAGCCGAACTAGCGATCATACAGAATTTATTATCTAAAAATATTTCTGATAATAGCATTAATGATAGCATTGCTTTATATATAGTACCTAAACGAGCTCTTGCAGCGGAGGTTGAATTTAAATTATCTAAAATTTTGACACAAAATTTAAATACAAATATTCAAATTACATCTTTGTATGGAGGCAATGACTATGGACCAGATGAAATATCAATAACGGAGGCTATTCATCCTTTTGTTCTCATATGTACGCAAGAAAAAACGGATGCTCTTATTAGGCTATTTGGAAATGAATTTCTTGAAAAAGTTAAATTGGTAATTATTGATGAAGCACATAATATTAATTCCGAAGACTCTCGTGCTTTTTGTTTGGAAACATTAATTACACGATTAAAAATGAAATTAAAAGCAAATACTAGATTCATAGGCTTATCTGCTATTGCTGATGGAATTGAAAAAAGCTTATCTGCATTCATTGGTAGTAAGGATAGACCAATCAAATCGGATTACAGAAGCACTAGACAAACGATCGGTCGCCTTTATTATTCACCACTGGGTACATATGAACAATACGTTGATATTATAGATGGTAAAATTGTAAAGCTTGAAAATGAAGAAAAACAGAGACCTTATATATTAAATCCTATTGAAAGATGTCCTTTCCCCCAAAAATATAATAATTATGAAAAAAGTATTCAAAAAATGAGGCCAAGATTATTTTGGGCAGCACTTAACTATGCTTCACAGACAAACAAAGACAAAAATAAAACTGTATTAATTTCTATATTAGGTATTGAAGATATAGTTTCACAATATGCAACTCCATTTCTAAAATACATTGAAGAAGATTTATCTAATGTTGAAAATATTCCACAATATTTCGTAATACCTAATAATGATAAATTAGATATTTATAATAAAGCATTAAAAATATGTGCAGATTATTTTGGGCAAGATTCTGTTGAATATAAATTATTAAAAAAAGGAATTGTTTTACATCATGGTAAAATGCCGGGAAGATTAGGAAGAATATTAGTACAATTGGTAGAACAAAATATAATAAATGTAGTTATTGCAAATTCTACTTTAATTGAAGGTATAAATTTACCATTTGAGATTATTTTATTACCATATACATCATTAAAAAGAAAACCATATGATATCAATGATAATAGTTTAGTAGATATAAAAAATTTTAAAAATCTGATAGGAAGGGCTGGACGTCCTTGTTTAACAACAGAAGGGCAAACTTATATTTTATTACCACAACAAGAAAAACAACTAAAATATTTACATACAAATTATGTAAATATTTTAGAAGAATTTATGAATAATTCACAAAATGAAGAAACTAGTGCACTATTTAAGTTATTAGAAAAAATTTATAATAAATGGCAAAAGATTACACAAGAAACAAGTCGAGAAAAGTTTATTGAATGGATCGAAAATACTAGGCCAATTAATGAAAATAACGAAGCAGTAAATGTATTAGATAATTTAGATGAATTTTTATTATCAGTTATAGAAGAAATTGATAATGTTTCAAAAGAGGGTGATTTAGAAGATAAAATATTAAAAATTTGGGAAAATACATATGCAAATTATGTAAATAATAGTGATTATATATTTTATAAAAATGTTATTAACCTCAGATGTAAAGCGCTTCTAAAAACTATCTATCCAAATAAAAAATTCCGTAATTATTTTTATAAAGTTTCATTAACTCCAAAGATTACAATGGAATTAACAGCAAAATTTAGTGAAATATACAAAATTCTAAAAGAGGGGGAATCTTACTTTTCTCTCGGAAACAATTGCAGAATTAACTATATTATGAAAATTGTACAAATTTTTAATGAAATAGAAAAAATCAAAATTGATAAAAAGTTTGATACAATAAAAAAACATATTGAATGGTGGTTTTCAAAAGATAAAACGCTATTTACAGGTACCGCTTCAAATCATTATGATTTTATTAGTAAAGAATTTTTATATAAATTTACTAGAAACATAGGTGCTTTTATTTCTTTATGTTTATTAAACAAAGATGATTTAAAAGGTAATCAAAAAGAAAAAACAGGATTGCCTTGGATTATATTTTGGCTAAAAGATATAATAACATGGGGAACCCTTGATCCTGTTACTGCATATATAATGGCGAATGATTCTTCCGTTATAACAAGAGTGGATGCTCAAAAAATTTCTCAAAACTATTATAATAACTATGGTTACATTAATAACGATGAAATCTTCAATCCGGATACGATCAAAAAATGGTATCACATATATAAAATTCAATATAATAAACATGCAGAAGAAGAACATAATAATGAAGAACAATTCCAAGTAAAATTGGATAGAAATTCTATATTATATACACAACTAAAATATAGAGTAATTCCTATAATAAAAAATAATAAGATATACTGGATTGATATTGCGGGTTATATTATGGCAGTTTCTGATATAGGTAAAATTAATGTTTATGATAATGATTATATATTATATCCTAAAGAAAAACGCGTTATTTCTAGTAAGTACTTATCTTGAATAATAAAATAAATTTAATTTATAATGTTTTCATCTCCATCTCATAGTTAATTACATCTTGTTCTGTATGTTAAATTACAGGCAAACTTCGTTTGCGCCGTCGCTTTCTCTACTTGCTAACTTAAAACCTTGGAGCTTGAATTTTTATAATACGCAAAACGTGACATTTAGTCACCTTTTGCTGCACGCAAGCAGACACAGTGAGTCCCGTCGTCCGCTAATAAAAAAGAGTTACAAGCGTGGAGCTTTTTTATTTGAATTAGTGTCCTGTCTGGGTATAGTTTGAGAAAAAATGACTGTAAAATGAGAATTTATCTTTTGGATTTGAATTGTCCGACAGTTGAAATTCAAAAATATTTTTTTGTGATACAATAATTTCGAGAAGAGGAGTAGCCTATAATCGTAGACAACTACAAAGCTGATAAAAGGGTTGTATTGAGCCTGAAGAATTTATAACAATAAATAAGTTCTTCGTTTCATTAAGAAAAAGATATACGTCAGCCTTGAGACGGAATAAAAATGGTTAAATGTTTTTTATAGTGAAGCCAATTGCAAGTAAAAGTGTACATATTACTTACAGAGTAGGAAAAGTACCATAAAATTCGGCCACCGTAAGGTAGCACCTTGCGCCGGCGTAAGGTTTAACAAAGGAGATACCAATGTTAGATCTTATAACAATCTCTGTACATCCAGTATTATTAATAATTATAATATTATGGTTATGTATAAGATAATTGGGGAGGAGAGTTCTCTGCAACTCTCCTTTTTTAATTTTTGTTTTATAATTAATTTATGAAAAAAGTTTATGAAAAAGAAGATATAACTTTATTTCAAGGGGATTGTATCGAGATTTTAAATAAAGCAACTCCAGAATCAGTTGATATGATTTTTGCAGACCCACCTTATATGTTGTCTAATGGTGGAATAACTTGTCATGCAGGAAAAGTTGTTTCTGTTAATAAAGCTAAATGGGATGAAAGTAAAGGTTTAGAAGAAGATTTTGAATTTCATACAAAATGGATAAATGCCTGCAAAAGAGTCTTGAAACCTAATGGAACTATTTGGATTTCTGGGACTTACCATTCAATTTATGCTTGTGGTTTTGCACTTCAAAAAGCAGGTTTTAAAATCTTAAACGATATTTGTTGGTTTAAGCCAAATGCGTCACCAAATATGAGTTGCAGATACTTTACAGCAAGTCATGAAACGATTTTATGGGCAAAAAAGGATAATAAAGAAAAACATACTTTTAACTACGAAGCAATGAAAAATGGCAGTTGGGGCGAAGATTTTATTAAAAAACCTGAAAAACAAATGCGTTCAGTTTGGGCAATTGGAACTCCAAAACAAAGCGAAAAAACATTTGGCAAACACCCAACACAAAAACCTGTGGAATTGCTAAGGCGTATAATCCTTGCCTCTACTAACATAGGGGATTTGGTCTTAGACCCATTCACAGGAAGCTCTACTACTGGTATAATGGCAGTAGAGTTAGGTAGGAAATTTATTGGAATAGATTCAGAAAAAGAATATTTAGACCTTTCTATTAAAAGGTTTGAATTAATAAAAGGTAAGTAATGGCAGTAGTCTTAGAAGAATTGCAAAATAAGACATATCCAATAGTAAAATGGGTTGGTGGCAAACGCCAATTAATGTTTGAATTGCTCAAAAACATGCCTGCAAATTACAACAGATATTTTGAACCTTTTATTGGTGGTGGTGCATTGTTTTTTGAGTTACAACCAGAAAACGCTTATATTTCAGATATGAACGAAGAATTGATTAATTTATATTCAGTTGTTCGTGATGATGTAGATGGTTTGATTGAAGATTTAGAAAAACATGAAGTTTCAAAAGAATATTTTTTAAATATTAGAAATATTGATAGAACTGAAATGTTTTCAAAATTATCTAATATTGAACGCGCAAGTCGTTTTATTTATCTGAATAGAACTTGTTTTAATGGCTTATATAGAGTAAATTCTCAAGGGCAATTTAATGTTCCTTTTGGCAACTATTCTAATCCAAGAATAATTGATGAAAATAATTTGAAAAATTGTTCTGAGCTTTTGAAAAATACAGAAATTAAAGTTGCTGATTTTTCTGAAATTTTAACTAAAGTTCAAAAAGGTGACTTTGTTTATTTTGATCCACCTTATGTTCCGTTGAACGACACATCAAGTTTTACATCATACACAAAAGCTGGATTTGATATTGATATGCAGTTTAAATTAAGAGATGTATGTGATGAATTAGATTCTATGGGTGTAAAATTTATGTTATCTAATTCAGATACAAAATTGGTTAATGAATTATATTCAAATTATGAAATTAAAAAAGTTTTTGCAACACGAGCCGTTAACGCTAATGCTGATGGCAGAGGTAAAATAACAGAAGTTTTAGTGAGGAACTATTAATGAAAAGAGATTTTAAAGAGTGGTTATCTACTTTTAGACCTTGTATTGCAGACTATTGCTATTATTGCGATTTTGATAAAGTAAATAATAATGTAGATAGCATAAAAGTCGAACTAAACATTTTAAACTCTTTAGTTGGTTCAAAAAATATAGAGCAAGATTTTGAAGATGTTATCACTAAATATCCTGAAACTTTAAAATGTCTACCCCTATTATTAGCAGTTAGAGCTAATGAAATCTCTGTTACCGATAACGATGGTGAATACAATTTTTCGTTCAATAAACTAAATTACAGTATAGATGAATACAAAATGTTTATGCGTAAAACTAAATTGTTCGATTTGTTAGAAAATCATATCGTAAGCAATTTGGTTGATTATGCAACTGGTGTGGAAACTGGCTTAGATAGCAATGGTCGTAAAAATCGTGGTGGACATTTGATGGAAAACCTTGTTGAAAGTTATATTAAAAAAGCTGGATTCGAAAAAGACAAAAACTATTTTAAAGAAATGTATATCCACGAAATTGAAAAGAAATGGAATGTGGATTTATCGGCTATTTCAAATCAAGGAAAGATGGAAAAGCGCTTTGACTTTGTAATTAAAACTGATAAGCAAATTTATGTTGTTGAAACGAATTTCTATTCCAGCGAAGGTTCAAAATTAAATGAAACTGCAAGAAGTTATAAAACTTTAGCACAAGAAGTTGCAACAATAGATGGTGTAACTTTTGTTTGGTTTACAGATGGTTGTGGTTGGACAAGCGCAAGGCACAACTTGGAAGAAACCTTTGATGTGTTGGATACTATTTATAACATTAAAGATTTAGAAGACAATATTATGAAAAATTTATTATAGGGTAGGTATATGCGAAAAGAGTTATTTGAAATTGAAAATGATTTTGAAGATAAATTGTATCTCGAAAATAAAATTGCGTTAGAAGGTACTGAAGCAGATAATGAAGACAATGACGTAGATATACTGGAAAATGAAGTAATTAGCTATGTTGGAAATTTTAGTTTACCTGAATATGCATCAAAATTAAAAGATGAAATTTTTAAAAGACCAGAATTTCAACGTAAGTCTGTTTGGACACCAAGACAAAAAAGCAAACTTATTGAATCTTTTTTAGCTTCTTATCCTGTTCCACCAGTTATTTTATATAAGGAAAAAGGTAAAGAGCAATATTTAATAATTGATGGTTTCCAGCGTGTTTCTACAATATCTGAATTTTTTAATGATGAATTTCGCTTGAGAATAAAAAATGATAAGTGCAGAAACAAGTTGTATAGTAAATTACCACAAGAAGCAAGGGAAAAATTAAATAATAGTTTTTTGAATTGTACAATTGTTAGAGAAATATCTCCCGAAGCAAAAAGTAAAAAATTCTTATATAATTTATTTGAACGTTTAAATACTGGGGGAAAAACTTTAAACGCAATGGAAACAAGAAGAGCTATTAGCTATGGTAACTTAATAAAACAGTTAGAAACGTTAAATAATTATGATAATTGGCGAAAAATCTTAGGCAAAACAGAGATAGATAATCGCTTTTTAGATATCGAATTACTCTTAAGGCTATTGGTTTTTTATAAAAAATACGATTTGAAAAATTATACATTAACTGGATATACGAATATGAGATTATTTTTGGATGAATTTGTGAGTGAAAATGTTGATTTGTCAATTGAGTCATTTTCTAGTCTTTTTAAAGATGTTTGCGATTTAATTATAAGTGAATTAGGTAATTCACCATTTCATTTTAAGGGAACTCGCCCTAATTATATAATTTTAGATTCAATAATGAGTGGAATATTAATTTTAAATAATAAGGTTATAAATTTAAAACAAAAGTTTTATAACATATCGAAAGCAAATAGTGATTATTATAATAATAAATCTGGAACTTTAAGTAAAACGAGAGTTGAAGAACGTCTTAAATTTTCTATAAAAGGATTATCTGATAATAATGTTTCTTAGAGATGCTAAAAATCAAAACCAGATATTAAAAGAGTTAGAGACTGAAATAAAAACTAATGTAACAGAGTTTAAAAATGTAAAATTAGATTTTCTAACAATAGTTCTTTATGGAAATTTTGAAAAAGATTTAAATCTAATTATTGAAAATAAGATTTCAGCTAGTAATAATTTTAATAAGAATTTTATTACTTATCTTAGAAAAAATGATAATAAGTTGCATAGAGGCACAACAAAAGAGAAGTTTAAAACTTTAATTAAAGAGGTTTTTGGAAAAGAAATTTTTGAAATAGTTACAAATGAAGAATGGGTAATATACTGTGATTTTATGGAATTCAGACATGCAATAGCGCATTCTTTACCTACTTATAATTCAAAAAAACAAAAATTAATTTCAAACATTAAAGATACTGATGAAATTATTGAAATACTTGAAAAAGTTTTAATAAACCTAAAGAAGATAAAAAAAATAAAGATAAATACAGATTGATAATTTATTACAAATAATTATTCTATAAATCTTATTTTAAATTACATTTTTTGTAATTTATTAAAATTTTCATAAAAAGTCGGAAGTTATTGTTACAAGAGGGAAGTAGGTGCTTACCTCAAAAGTGGGAAGAAACAAAAATGTAATTCAAAGAATTTTATAGACAGATACAGCGTTTTCAGCCTCAAAAGTTTCTCAATCAAAAGACCGAAAAAGGACAAAAGCGACAAAATTACATTGTCTCAAAAATTTCAGGGGAAGTGGGTTAAAACTCAAATATCAAGCCAACTATACCCCAATGAATTTAATTACATTTCTTTGAAAAAGTCCTGTCTGGTTATAATTAGCAAAATATATTTTTAGGCGTTTTAAATCTGTATGAATATTAATGCTGGCAACAGAAAACAACTTGTTTTTAATGGTTATGATGTAATGCCTCTGAAAGGGATTTATATGCAAGGGCTTGTAAGCCCTGCTGAGCTTCAGATTTTTAAAGAAATGAAATCAATATCTGCAAAAGAGGGATTTGATTTATTTGTTAATCAGAATAATCATTCAATAACAACAAAACAGAATACTAAAATACAGAAAGACAATAAACTTTCGATATGGGCGCAAGATAATAAGGCTTTTATAAAAAATAAAATCGGCAAGGTTTTGCTATGGAATTCAAAAGAACCTGTTTTTAACAATATCGCACCTTTCAATGATTATAAAATTGATGCCGGACGATATATGCCAAGAGGCGGCAATTATTATCTGGGTTATAAACCGGAAGGGGAAAAGTGGCTTTTAATAAATAGTATGTCGATTACCGATGAAAAGTCTTTTGATACGTTTGGCGATACTCCTACAAAGAAGCATTTGTGCGAGCTCTTTGATGTAAAACCTGAGAATATTTATGTAATAAACGAATTTACAAGCGACCTTGATGAATACGTTAGACCTATAAGGTTTCCGAATATTCTGGTAAATGATTATTCGGCTTCTTTAAAAAATATTGAAAAGATGCGGGATAAATTTATTGACTCTGCTGAAACGTATGAAAAATTGAAATCTTATATTACAAGTCAAATGAAAAATGAAAATGAAAATCCTTTTTGTGAATCATGCGATGAAAGATGCCAAAAGTTAAAGCAATTCGGGTTTAACCCGATTAAGATAGCTGGAAAATATGCTGATGATATTAATTTTATAAATGCATTAGCTTTTGAAAATTCAAATGGCAAACTCTTATATATTACTAATTCAACAAAACATTCTACTCCTGAACTTGAGTATCTGGAAAAACTCTTTGAAGAAGATTTGAGGGGTAAGGTTACAAATATTGGGGATATTTACTTTGTATCCGGTGGGAAAAGAGAAGAAACGCAGGAATTTTTCTCAAGAGGATTTGCAAAGGGGAATGTAATAATGGATGTTCTGGCGAACCGTCTTGGCGGTATACATTGTATGTGCTCAGAAATCCCTAATTTTGATATATTTACCACGAGTTCCTCTAAATAGTTGATGTGTTTTTTCCCTGAATAAGCTACGATAAGTTAGGACTATAATAAGCGTTTTTCTTAGGGAAATGTAAGTATGATAAATTCAGTATTTTTTGATGAATTATATAAACAGTTTGCATGGTTCGATTCCGTGTTTACTCCGGTTGTCAAAAACTGCAGCAGTGAATTTTTCTATGACGGATTTGAATACAAGCTCGCTTCAATAAGTACGAATATGAATGTGCTTTCTCAGAACGAAACCTTTTTTGTTACGAAAGTTAAGATAAACGCTAAAAACGATGTTTATATAAGAATTTCACAGGATGCTATAAATGTAATTCTGGATAAAGTTCTTGGTAAAAACAACAGAAGGTTTGATCTCTCAGAGGTTTCAGAGCTCGAAGCTAGAATTATTACATCATTCAATGACTTTTTGTACGAAACGCTGGCACCTAATTTTACGATTGAACCGCACAGAAGGTATAACGAAATACTTCATCTTACGTATTTTGTTAAGAGCGAAATTTCTGATACGGCGGCAAAGTTTATAATATCTGTGCCGAAAGAAATCCTTAATCCTCAGACTCTGGAAGCTAAAGAGCCGAGATTTGAGGATAAAGATTTTGCAAACAGCCTTGTTGATGTAAATCTTGTTCTGGGAACTACAACCTTTCCGGTTGCAGATATTAAAAAACTTGATGTTGGAGATATTGTTGTTTTTGAGAACAGCAACTCTTCAGAAATGACTCTGGTATGCAGTAATATTGTACAAAAATTTCAGGTCAAACCTAATATTAAAATTATAGAACCGTATGATACCGGCGGAGGAGATGGTATGGAAGAAAATACAAATACTAATTTATGGGATAGTATTCAAGTCGATATGTCGGCTGAATTTGATAAAGTAAAAGTCACTCTAGGCGAGCTTAAGAGTATTGAAGAGGGCTTAATTGTTGATTTGTGTTCTGTTTATGATAACAAAGTTTCGTTAAAAGTCGGCGGAAAAGTTGTTGCAGCCGGCGAACTAGTTATTATCAACGACAGATTTGGTGTAAGAATAGAGAAGGTTAACGACTCATCTTCTTCGGAGCCTGCTGATGAACATACGGAAGCTGCACCGGATGATGAAGCTCCGGCAGAAGATTTCGACTACAGCGATTTTGAAGTTGAAGAGAACCAGTAAAGTTTGACTTCACAAAAAACGGAGTTAAAAAATAAATAGAGGATTGTGTCATGGGATATTTAGCAAATTTTATGGTATATACACTTGCGATGATAGGTGTAATTGCGATTGCGCTTATTGTTTTTAAGAATGCAAATTCCTTCGGCGGTGCAGGGAAATCTAAGCACCTTAAGGTTATTGATACTCTTTCAATTGCGCCGAGAAAGACGTTATACGTTGTTTCAACCGGAAGAGAAAAATTTCTTATTGCAGGCGATGTCGGAAACACTACTTTGATTTCGAAATTAGAAACGGCAGTGAAAGAAATTGAGCCGGCTGTTTGTGAAACAAATGATTTCAAAGAGACAATGGCAAATTTGTCTAAAGCAAAGTCAAGCTATATGGATAAATCAAATATTGGAATAAAATCAAGTCTGTTGTCTCAAAGCAGGCCGGAACACTCTGTGCTGAAAAATTTGGCAGAGAGAATGAGGTAAACTTACCCCTGAAGGAGAAATTATGAACTCAGTAATACAAGATATGAATCCGGTTTTACAAATGCTTACGGTAATGTCGCTGTTCTCGCTTCTGCCGTTCGTTTTTTGCTGTATGACCTGCTTTTTAAGATTTACGATTGTATTTTCACTTCTTAAAACAGCAATGGGCGTTCAGGTTCCGCCGGCAATTGTTACAATCGGTTTATGTATGATTTTGACTTTTTATACAATGGGAGGGGTGTTCCAACAAATGTATGAGCGTGGGTCAATTCCTTACCAGAAAAATCAAAATCTCATTGCAGCTATTGATGAGGGCTCTAAACCGCTTAAAGAATTTATGATGAAACAGACAAGAGAAACTGATCTGGCTTTCTTTGTCGAGCTTAAGCACAAGACTCCGCCGAAGTCACCGGAGGAGATTACAATCTGGGAAGTTGCTCCGGCGTATATTTTGAGCGAACTCAAAACAGCATTTGAAATCGGGTTTATTGTATTTGTTCCGTTCATTGTGCTTGACCTTGTTGTTGCAAACATACTTCTTGCATTAGGTATGTTCATGTTGTCGCCAACAATTATTTCTCTTCCGTTTAAGCTGTTAATATTTATTGCGGTAGACGGCTGGGCCCTGATAGTTCAAGGGCTGGTGCAGAGTTATAACTAGTGCTGCGCACGAGTTTAAAAAGCAGGATTACACGACAAAAATTAAAAGGGTTAAAAAAATGGAAATGTTAACTGAATATCTAGCAAAAGGTTTTATGGTAATGCTGTCAATATCTATGCCCTGCGTACTGACCGCGGCGGCAATCGGTCTGGTTGTCGGTATTATACAGGCTGTAACGCAGGTTCAGGAACAGACGATTGCCGCCGCGCCTAAAATCTTTGCGGTTTTCCTTGTTATAATTATCGGAGGAATGGGGTTTATTAAACTGCTTACAAACTTGTTTTCAGACGGCATGGCGCTTGCGTTTAACGGGGTTTCTAAAAATGACAGCTTTGTTCTGCCTGCGGATTATTACAAATACACAACTCCTTTTGAGGGAGAGATGAAAGATAAATTCAAAAATCAATCCGATTTCAATGATATAATGAAAAATCCGGGTAAAGTTCCTTATATTGATAAAAACCAGAAGATTAAGTACGGCACTGCGCCGAGAGCTCCGATGCCGAAAGCTAATTTTGTTGAGACAAATAAAATCTTAGGCAGGTAATGAAAAAATTTTTGTTCTTATTATGTTTAATAATTCTTCCAGCACAGGCATTTGAGGACTGTGTAATTTCTACTGACGGAAAATTATCTGATATTAGTATTGAACATAATGATATAATTGATGTTTATCCGATTTTTACAATAATGAATGAAAAGAATACTCTTTTTGTCCATCCCTTAAAAGCCGGTAAGACGAGGTTTTGCGTCTTAAAAAACGGAAAACAGAAAGTTATGTTTAATGTGGAAGTTACGGACGAAACAACTACAATCGGCGAGGTTGATGGTTTTGAAATCCTCGGGCTTGATATCCCGCCGGAAGTTGAGGAAGCGGAGCTTATGAGGGATTTACCGACTCCGCCGGTGTTGAGGGAATAATTTTATGGATCAGTTAATACAACAGATGGCAATATTGTTTCCTGAATTTGACCGCTGGTTTTCGGCAGGCTTCATTGTCTTTGCAAGACTGCTCGGGTTTATCAGATTTGCACCGATTTTTAATAGAAAAGAAATTGCAGGACTGGTAAAACTTGCACTTGTGTTTATTTTAACAATCATGCTTACTCCTCTTTTGAAGCCTGCCGCGCCTCCTGCAGGAATTTCTCCTCTTTTGCTTTTACTTCTGAACTTTGCAGTAGGGGCGATTATCGGGTATATTGCCCAGCTTCTTATTCTGGCAATTGAGGCAGGCGGTGATATGATTAATACACAGATGGGGCTATCTTCCGCAATGGTTATGGATCCGACCACAAACAGCCAGACTTCCATTTTGAGCCGTGTGATTACACTTCTTGGAATTATAATTTTTATAGAACTTGGCGGGTTTTACTGGATGATAAATGCGCTTATCCGCAGTTTTGAAATATTTCCGCTCTATGCTGTTAGTATTCCGCTTGAAAAGATTATAAACATGGATTATCTGGTCACGACAACATCAAATGTTTTGTATATGGGATTGCAGATTGCTTCTCCTGTTCTTCTTGCAACACTCGGGCAGGATATTATTCTGGGCGTAATTTCTAAGACGGCACCGCAGGTTAACGTGTTCCAGCTAAGTTTCCTGTTTAAACCTGTTTTCGGTGCTGCAATAATGATTTGGATTTTACCTATGCTTATTAACGTAATATCAGATTTCTTTATCTCATTCTCAAAAATTTATTAAAGCTCAAAATACTCTGCTTTGTCCAGCATACGCTCATCACGGTAATAACTGTTGTAAAGTTTTGCTCTTTTTATAATGTTATACCACTGGTTGTAATTTTCCATAAAATCGTCTTTGTCTTTATTCATGTAATGAATAGTAACAATCCCTTCATAACCTCTTGTTACTCTAAAAAATTCACATTGGGCCTGTGTTTTTCCGTAATTTTTTGTGCATCTTCCGACAATTGCGTCATTATCGGTAAGTCTTAAAGTCTTATAATTGGCAGTCGGATTTGTCTTGAGGAGTTTGGCCGTACTGTTTGTCAAAAAAACGCTTATTGGAAATGTAGATTGATTATAAGAGTGTACTACTACGGATTTTGTCCAGTTATTACTTCCCTGTCCCGCTGGAACATATTGCAAAATCGCTTCAAGCCCTACTTTTTTGTAATAAGCTTTGACCCAGTTTTCTCTATCAGGAAACTTGATTATTATTGTTTCATAGGCGAACACCATAAGCGTGGAGAGCAGAAACAGTGCGCTAAATAAAAGGACTTTTTTCATCCGCTAAAACTCCTTCAATACCCGTAATCTTTCTTAACAGTTCAGGTGCGAAAATTTCACTTTCAAAGTGGCCGATATCAAAGACAACAGTTTTGGCGTCAAGTGCTGTATGGAATTTGACATCACCTGTGACAAAAGCGTCTGTACTTCCTATGAATTCAGACCCTGAGCCTGCACAAAATCCGATGGTCTTAATAGTTTTTGCGTCACAGTTGTTCACATATCTCAAACGGGGCGATATTGTTAAAAGCCTGTTGCGCAACTCTTCAACAGTGATTGGTTCTTCAAGTTCTACCATTCTCATAAAACCGTCTGTGAAAGTTTTTTTGAAACCGAGTTTTTCAATCAGCGTATCAGTCGTGCCGCCTTCTGCTATATCCAGATTTGTGTGTGCTGAATAGATGTTAATTTGTTTGTACCACAAAGGTACGTAAAACAGCGGGTGGTGCGAAATTATCATATCACAACCGGAATTTAGCGCCTGATTTACAACATCATCAGTAACTGTAAGCGCGAAGAGGATTTTTTTTATATCCGGGTCTGAAAGTTCTACCCCCCAGCCGCTGCAATCCCAGCTTTCCTGTGTTTCAAGCGGTGCAAACTTTTCTATTTTACGGACAATATCATATTTATTCAAAGATTTCCTCCAAAATACGCCGCGCTATGTTTTCTTTGGTGTCTTTTTCAATATGTTTTATATTAAGCGATTTGTCAATTATGTAAACTTCGTTTTCATCAGTATTAAATCCGATGTCTTTTCTTGAAATATCGTTTGCGATAAGAAAATCACACCCTTTTTTCTGGATTTTTGCTTTAGCATTCTCAAGCAGGTTTTCGGATTCAGCACAAAAACCGCAGATAATTTTGTTTGGCGTCTTGCATATAGATTTTAATATATCCGGATTTTCAACTAATTTAAGTGTAAGTTCGGAATTATTTTCCCTCGCCCCTTGTGGGAGAGGGTGGGCGTAGCTCGGGAGAGGGGAATCTTTTTTGATTTTTTGTTCGGAATAATTTCCCACCCTGTAATCTGAAACAGCTGCTGCCATAATTACACAATCCTGATTGGATAAATTTTCTTTTACAGCTTTTTCCATTTCAAGAGCGGTTTCAGTGACAATATTCTTGTAAGGCTTATCAGCTTTAAAGGTTGAAACAAGTGTCACATTAGCGCCCATTCTATATGCATTATCAGCAAGTGCAAGTCCCATTTTGCCTGATGATGCATTGGTAATATACCTCACAGGGTCAATTTTTTCACGTGTTCCGCCTGCTGTAATGAGGATTTTTTTACCCTTTAATTTTTTATTCTCACTGAAAATTTCTACTGTTCTGTCAAAAATTTCTTCCGGCTCTTTCATCCTGCCTACGCCGTTTGTACCGCAGGCCAGAAACCCTGTTTCAGGTTCAACAATATGATAGCCATGCTTTTTTAACTTAGACATATTTTCCTGTACAAACGGATTGTTCCACATATTTTCGTTCATTGCAGGCGCAATAAGAATTGGTTTTGAAAAAGCACACGCAGTAGAAAGCAGCAGGTTATCGCAAATTCCGTTTGCAATTTTGCCTATAGTATTTGCGCTCGCAGGTGCAATTACGAATATGTCTGCCTCAGTGAGCGCAATATGCTCAGGTTTATATTCGTCAATTTCAAAATTATCAACATATACTTCGTTATTTGAGAGTGTTTGAAGTGTAAGCTTTGTAACAAAATTAAGCGCATTTGGCGTAAGAACGACCCTGACATTTGCCCTCGCTTTTCTATAAAGCCTTATAAGCGTACAAATCTTATACGCTGCAATTCCGCCTGTAATCCCTATCAAAATGTTTTTATTCTCTAACATACAGATATTATAACATGGTATAATTAATCTATGTTATCCAGAGACGAAAAATATATGCATATGTGTTTTGCACTTGCAAAAAAAGGGTTTGGAAAGGTCGCACCTAATCCCATGGTCGGATGTGTTGTCCTTGACAAGGACGGAAATCTAATATCAAAAGGATACCACAAAAAATACGGTGAAAACCACGCAGAACGCGATGCATTGCTTAAATTAAAAAATAATGAGGCAGAAGGGGGAACTCTATATGTAAATCTAGAGCCATGCTCCCATTTTGGCAAGACTCCGCCTTGTGTTGATTTAATAATTAAGCACAAACTCAAAAGAGTTGTAATCGGAATGAAGGATGTTAATCCAAAAGTCAACGGGATTACAAAGCTTAAAAACGCAGGTATTGAGGTTGATTATGTTCTGGAAGAGGAAGCGGAATTTTTAAACAGAATGTTTATCAAAACAATGACAAAAAAAATGCCGTATGTTGTTTTGAAAACAGCTTCAACAATGGATGGGAAGATTGCTTCAAAAACGGGTTCCTCAAAGTGGATAACCTCTGATGCTGCACGAAAAGAAGTTTACAGTATGCGCAAAAAATTTGACTGTATTATGACAAGTTCAAACACAGTCATTGCTGATAATCCATCAATGGAGCATAAGTTTAAGTGTGTTCTGGATAATGATTTGCGTACTTCAAAAGATGCAAAGATTTATCAGCAGGGTGAAATTTATATTGCCTCAAAGGAAAATACTCCGCTAAAGAATAATCAGCTTGATATTGAAGCTGTTTTGAAAAATCTTTATTCAAAAGGGATTTATTCTGTCTTTGTCGAATGCGGAGGTACGCTTGCAGGCTCTATGTTAAAAGATAATCTCATAGATGAAGTTTACCAGTTTATAGCCCCCAAAATATTGAATGACAACAACGGTTTAAGCTGTTTCAACGGTGCTGATATCGAAGAAATTTCGCAGGCAAAAAATCTCAAAATATATGAGTTAAAACAAATTGAAAAAGACATTCTAATAAAGGCTATTGTACTTTAAAGTCATGTGCGTATTCAGGGCGCTGATTTGCAAATCCTGCCTGCTGGTCGTCAGATTCAATTCTTCTTCTTTCAAGCTGTAATTGTCCGTTTTTAACGATTTCCTGAAGCTGGCCTAAATTTTGTTCAAGGTTTGTCAAAACCTGTTCAGCATAAATATTTGCGCCGTCTTTAATCCTGACAGCTTCATCGCTTGCCTGAATTCTGAGATTTTCGGCTTCATCCATAGCCTTGCGTTTAATCTCTTCACAGTCAGTAATAACTTGTTCTTTTATCTTTTCAGCTTCTCTTTGAACTGCTTTGAGCAAATCTGATTCACTAAGCAGTCTGTTAGCTTCTGCCTGAGCATCAGCAACAACTTTTTCAGCTCTCTGCTGTGCTTCATACTGCATTTCGTCTTTGCGTCTTAAGAGAGCTCTTGCTTCTTTAATTTCATCAGGAAGAGCTGCATATAATTTGTCCAAGATGTTTGTTACAGTATCTTTCTTAACAACAGAGAAACCTAAAAGCGGAAACCCTTTGTTATCAAGTGCTTCTTCTAGTTCGTTCATTAAACCGTATATAACATCTTGCTGTGAATTCATTTTTTGCTCCGTAATTTTATGATAGTCAACAAAATTGTACAACAAACGGGAAACAAAAGTCAACGCATGTTTTTAACTATTCTAGAGCCTGTTGGATAGAATGAATATCTTGTTCTATTGTCATAATAATACCGTTTATCAGCTTATTTACTTCTGTAATGTTGACTATAACCAGATTTTTGTCAAGAAAAAATGTTCTTGCAATAAGCTTTGTAAGAAGTCCGTAACATAAAACTGAATTATAGCGTTGAATATCAGTTTTTGTTTTAAGCATTCTTTTATAAGTATCAGGAAGTGTTGCATAAATACAGCACATAATATCATCTATTCTTGTCTTTTTTACAAGCTTCCAATGTGAAAAAGTAAAGGTTGCTTCAAAATTTATAATTTTTTGTAATTTTTTTAAATAATCTTTTAATGCGACTATATCTGCCATGTCATTACCCTCAATTCTATACTTATTATATGCGAAATTTTTCAAAATAACAATATGTATGATAAGATTGGTGTATGAAAGAAATAATAATTTCACCTTCAATATTATCAGCAGACTTTGCAAACCTCAAGCAGGAGGTTGATTTAGCAGCACAGGCCGGTGCACCGTGGATACATGTTGATGTTATGGACGGTCACTTTGTACCTAATATAACAATTGGTGTTCCGGTGGTTAAGTCTTTGAGAAGAGCAACAGACCTTGTGTTAGATACCCATTTAATGATCGAGAATCCGGAAAAATTTGTAAAGCCGTTTGCGGATGCCGGCTCTGATATACTTACATTCCATTATGAAGCGTGCTCTGATATCAGCCATGCGGAAGCCGTAATTTCTTTAATTAAGTCTTTCGGAGTTAAAGCTGGTGTTTCAATTAAGCCGGCTACTGCACCGGAGATGATTTTCCCTCTGCTTGATAAAGTTGACCTGGTTCTTGTAATGACTGTAGAACCCGGGTTTGGCGGACAGGAATTTATGCATGACTGTGCTATGAAGATACCGGTTATTAAGGCTAATGCGCCTGAGAACATTATTATACAGGTTGACGGCGGGATAAATAATTTAACTTCAAAGATATGTACTTCGCTCGGTGCAAATTCACTTGTCGCCGGAAGCTACATTTTCAACCACCATGATTATAAGAGTGCTGTAGAAAGTTTGTATTAATCTTGTTAACTTATTCCATTTTTTGTAAATAGGTTTTAGAATAGCTTTATGGAAAATATTTTAGAGATAAAGAAATTAAATCTGTTTTTTGATAAATATCAGGCGCTGTACAATGTTGATTTAACTCTTAAAAAAGGAGTCATGGAAGCTCTGGTCGGGGAATCCGGATGCGGAAAGAGTATGACAGCAATGTCAATAATGCGTCTTTTGCCGAAAACTGCGCAAATAAAAAGCGGTGAGATTTATTTTAAAGGTGAAAATCTGCTTTTGTACAAAGAAAAACAAATGCGAGAACTTCGCGGCAACAGAATTGCACTAATTCCTCAAGATCCAATGACATCTCTAAACCCGCTTTATACAGTTGGAAACCAGCTGGTTGAAGCAATCAGAGCTCATAGTCATGTTTCTGAGCGTCAGGCTCTGAGAAAAGCGAGGGAAGTTATGGATATGGTCTGCATTCCGGATGCGGACAGAAAACTTAAATTCTATCCCCATGAATTTTCAGGCGGTATGAAACAAAGAATTATTATTGCAATGGCGCTTGCCTGTCAGGCTGAACTTATTATTGCAGATGAACCTACTACTGCTCTTGATGTTACTATCCAAAAGCAGATTATGGATTTGCTTGATGATATTAAAAAAGAATTCGGCACTACAATTTTGCTGATTTCTCATGACCTTGCTCTCGTGAGTAATTATGCTGATAATATTTCGGTAATGTATTCAGGCCATATAGTAGAAAAAGCTCCGGCCAAAGATTTTTTTAGAAAACCTCTGCATCCATACTCGATTGCGCTTCTTGATTCGCTTCCGACGCGTAATCCTGCACTTAAGCTGAGAACTATTGAAGGCTCGCCGCCGAGTATTCAGGAAGAAATTTTCGGGTGCAAGTTCCATCCCCGCTGCTGTTACTATAAGGCTGGTGTCTGCGATGTAAAAGAACCTGTTTTGACCGAGAGAAACGTTTATCATTTTTCGGCCTGTTTTATCAAATAAATGCAGGATAAAATCGGCTAAAAACATGTTATAATGTAAGTATCGAGGTCTTTATATGCGAAAACTCTGCTGTCTAATTTTAAGTGCTTCTATACTTGCAGTATGCGTGTGCGGCTGTACCAAAAAGCCTGCTGCGTCGATTGTTAAATCACAGAGAAGGTTTGCAAAATACATTGAACCTCAAGATAAACATCAGACAGGCGTTGTTGATTTGTCAGAAGGTCCTAGAATTCGTTATGAAGCAGATTTTGGCCCAAAATCTCCGGAGTTTGACTTCAAGATAAAAAATCCTTATTAAAGATATTATGGAAGATATAAAAAACAGGAAATATGTTGCACGGCTTGTTTATGCAGTGCTTACCGAAAGAAAAACAGCCAGAGAGGCTATACTTTTGTTTCCTGAAACAAAAGACAAGAGTATTGAATGCGCGTATCACGCTCTGGTTCATTTTGAAGCAGATGAGGATTTGAGATACAGAGATTTTGATTATCGCGAAGAACAGGATGACTATCTGGAATTTATTGCACAGACTCTTGCAGAAGGAAAATCCCTGCCGCGGAATATAATCGCAGATTATGAACCCTATTATCACGGAGTTTCACGCAGGTGGGAAAACGGCACAAAAGGATTCTGGAAAGAATTTTTAAGATTTATAAATTTATGATTTTTACCACTTGCACAGATTTATTTTTGTGCGAGAATAAATTATGGACATTAAGTGTAAATTTAACCCTAATTATTTTTATAATTATCCCGATGCCCAAAGAAGGGCGGAAATACAATTCTGCAGAGCGTATCGACCTGCGCCTGATATAATGCAGAAGAGTGTGGACAAATTTGTGAAAAGACCGGCTGACGCGAAGTGCGCTGCCGGTCTTTTGAGCATTAAGCCCAAAACACAGACAATTCTTACACGGATAAAAAATTATTCTAAGAACTATGTAAAAAATGTTAAACATACATATGAACATAAAGTAGTGTTTGCGCTTGTTGAAAGAGAACTTTTCGGTAAAAATACGATTGACAGTATTACACACGATGCAGATAAGATGATACTTTATCTTTTAGGATTTCCAAAATCTTTTGTTTCAGATTTTCACCGCAAACACTCCGAACATCATCCAGAGAGCGGGAAAAAAATGAACCTCAGAAGTATGCTTTGTGATAATATTGCTTCATCTCCCGAGTTTAAACCGGAAAAGAAACGTTCGCTCAGAGAACATTTTAATACCTGTGAACAGCTTCAGAGCGTAGATGGACTTAAAGATGTTCTTGAAAGATATCATTACGGCGAAGATTTAAACTTTAAAAAGATTAATGCAGACAAAAATGCTAATTATACAGGAAATATAGCAGCAGCTTTTGTCGGTATTTGCAAGCTTTTTCTACTCAGCCTTCTTTAATTGAGCCCAGATTGTCGGATTTGTAGTTTCAGAATCCATAACGTCTATTATTCTGTAATAAGGTACGCCGGCTGTAGAAATGTGCTCTACTCCGTTAAAATTCTTCTGGTTATTAACCCCGAAATGACCTGAGATTATTGCTTTAACATTTTTATGTCCCGCAAGAACTTTAAGATAGTTTTCCGGCTTGAATGTATAATAGCTTTCCTTTTCAGCAGGCGGGATTATAGGAAAATGCTGGAGAATTATTACATTGTTTTCCGGATATTTTGCTAATTCTGTGTCAAGCCAGGCAAGCACATCTTCTTTATAATACCCGTTTGTACCCGGAATAACGTCTTTTGCTCCGTCAGCAACAATAAAGATAACTCCGTTCTTTTCAAAGGTATAATTTGGCTTTTCCGGTTTGTATTTCTTTATCTGTTTTCTTAGAATTTTTGTATATTCAACTTTGCTCATACTCTTGAGCTTGTTAACATCTCTGTCGCCTATAACAATATAAAACGGACAATTAAGCTTTTTAGCTTCCTTTAGAAAAGCTTCGAGTTCTTCCTGCGAAGGCTTGTCTATGTTATCGCCTGTGAAAACAGCAAATTCAACTCTCTTTTGTTTGTTTACATCATTGATAACTTTTTTTAATCCGTCATTTTCAGCAGATGATAAAAAGCGGACGTCGCTAATCTGTACAAATCTTAAATCCTTTGCCTGAGCTGATGCCATTAGTACAAGAGATGTTAAAAACAAACCTAAAAATTTCTTCATAAGTTAATTCTAGCATAAAAACAGTACACTTTTTTCAAAAATAGGTTATAATGAACATGCAATGTACAATCAAGGACTTTGTTATGTCTTTTGATTTTAGTAATATCAACCCGATTAATAAAGCTCAGGCTTCCTATAAAGACGGCAGCGGTATGGGAGGCGGCGGTATGTATTTTCGTCAGGGTAAGAAGCGCAAAGACGAACCTGATGAGGACATGTTCGAGCGCAGTGAGGATAAAAACGAGAATGATATTGATTTTGAGCAGGAATTAAAAGAAGAAGATATTCCGAAAGATAATCTTGTAAATAAATTTGTAAACTGGTTCCGTATCGGAAAAGACGCGGATTAGCCTCATTCATATAGAGTATATTTGTCTAAAATCCATTGAAGTTTTGTAACAAATCGTTACAATTATAATAGGTACTTCCCTAATTAGGAATTTTTCATGAAAAAAATATTACTTACAACACTTCTAATGGTGCTAGGCTGTGCAGCTGTGCAAGCTTCGATGGTTATAATAGACTATCAGGGCGAAACAGTTGTACGTCCTCAGAGTGTTGAACGTAATTTGATTATTAACAGTGATGACGGCGGTGTGTATAATATTGCGGTAAGGCCTCTTGAGGATGCTATGAGGAGTGTGGACGGGAATGTAACAATTCCTCTTTCGAATCTGTATATAAACAATACCAGAGAAGATGTTTATTTGCGGTATAACGAGTATTCTAATATTTTTGACGGTCTTTCAATGGGCGGTGTAGCGAAGAATATGACTGCAAAAATCCGTGACTTTGGTATGGTTCCGGCAGGAACTTATGCAATAAATTTTGAGGTTCAGGCAACAGATTTGGAAACAGGGCAGATTGCTGCGACTTCAACATTTAATTTGCAGTTTATTATTCCTTCTGTTCAGGAAATCAGTCTGCATAATGAAGTTCCAAGAATAGTTCTGGGTGCGGAGGATGCTTTCAATAAATCAAAGAAGGTTTCTAATGAAACTTCTCCTATGATTTATATAAATTCTAACTGTGATTGGGAGCTGGCTTTGAATGCTGATAACTTCGGTGATGGTGCAGGAGATTATTATGTAAGAACAGTTTCAGCATCATCAGGTGTTAATGAAAGACTTCTGGAAAGAGTTCTGCTGACACCGGGTAAAGAAATAGTTATTGCTAAGGGAAAAGCGCCTGCAAATAATGAGTACGTATCGGTTGAGTATTCGCTGGAAGGCAGAGATAAGAAATTTATTCCGTCAGGAAATTATGAGAATAGAGTTAAGTATATTTTGAGAGAGATAAGGTAGAAAATGTCAGGTATGAAGAAGAAAATTTTTGGTTTGTTAATAGCTCTGGGACTGGCTGTTCCGGCGTTTGCATCTGTTGCGGTTGCTCCGACAAGGGTGGAAATTAATGCAAATAAACTCAAAAATAATTACGTAACAACAGCGATAGAAGTTAAAGGCGACAGTCAGCAGCCTATGAGATTTAAGGTTTATCCCGGATTTTTTACAATCAATGAAAAAGGTGAAGTTGTGATGACTGAAAGTTCAAACGACCCGCATGATTTAACTAAGAAAATAAGGTTTGTACCATCAGAATTTACTGTGGTACAGGGAAGAAATCAAAAGGTCAGAATAAATATTGCAAATCTAAACCAGCTTCCTGACGGTGAAAACAGAACAATGCTCTATATTGAAGACGTTAACCCTAAAGAAATGAATATTCCTACAGGCAGAGCCGGTATAGGTGCTCAGCTGATTGTGAAAACACGTGTAGGTGTTCCGGTTTACGTGGACAAAGGCAGAGTATCAAAAGAAGCAGAAATAGAGTATTTCAATATTGTAAAAGCTAAAGACGGACTTTATACAGATATGAAAATCCTGTCAAAAGGAAACAGCAAAGTTCGTTACTCTGGAAAAGTTCAAATTTTGCAGGGCAAGAGCCTGATAGACGAGTATGAACTGGATGGAGGAGTAGTTGGAGGAGGAAACTACTTTGTAAAGAAACAAAAGATTGACACGAGAAATATCAAAAACTCCGGTGAATATACCCTTAGAGCCGTAATTTCTTATCTTGATGAAAACGGTAAGAAAAAGAATATTAAGAAAGAAGCAAATTTAAATATAACAGGTAAAGTGTAACCAAAAGAAGAAAGGAAGGTTTACCCTATGAGAAAAATCGTAAAATTACTCCCTGCAGCTCTGGCGCTCATGCTTATGAGTCCGGCTGTGTTTGCAGCAGCTTCGGATGAAGCTACATCGACACTTAATCTTACAGTGCCTGAATTTATCAATATTACAAAAGATAATTCCTCTGTAGAAACAGCAAGTGCAACATTTGATGACAATTATACTACAATCACTGTAGCACCAGCATTAAATGCAATATTTAATGTGGTAAACAATCAACCTGACAGAGCTATTTATCTTTCAGCAACCGCACCGACAACAGGCGGGGCAACAACTGCTCTTTATGGTACAGATGCAGAGTCTATGAATATTGTTTTTACAAACAATTCAAGACAGCCTGCTGATACTGCTGTACAGAATATTACTTCTGGTTCTGGTACAGCGTACAAAGATAATCCAAATGCAATAGCTTTTGCTATCACTCCAACGATTACACCTGATACAGAAAGTGGTGCAGAAGAGCCTGTTGCAACTTTTGACGCTAATAAAGCAAAATATGTAATTAAAAACGGGAAGTACCAAATGCAGTATACTATCGGAACAGCTGCATTAGCAAGTACATTCTCAACACATGATACAGACGGTACTTATCAAGCAACACTTACATTGACAACAACAGGACCGTAGTTAAGGAAACAATGAACAAAAGAAACATATCAAAATTGTTAATATTTTTGATGACTGCATCGTTAGGTGCGGTAAAAGTTTATGGCTATGCAGAAGCTGAACAGTCCGTTCTTACGGACGTTCAGCCGGCTGTTGCCATAGAAAAACAAACTTCGTCAATAGAAAATGCATCGGCAAACGGTGAAACTGGAGCACATACCGGTTTACAGTCTGTTTTTAGTATTCAGACAAACGGAAATGATAATGATTATGATTTTATAATTACATCAAAAATATTAACTGACGGGGGAGAAGTTTCTGCATACGGAAATAATGGAAGTATTTTATTCGGGCATACGCTGGCAGCACCGACTCAGGCTGCGATTGATAATGCAAAAGCAGGCGGAAGCAGCAATAAAAATGTAATTGCATATCCAGTAACAACCGCGATTACAAATCCTATGACAATTGGATTTGAACAAAACTATGGAATTTACGGCGATTGTTACGTAGTAAAAGTTAACAACGGCACAGAGGGAACTGTGACACATACTGTCGGTCAAAATCCGATATCAGGGACGTACAATATCGGTCAGGATCAGGCAGGTACATATCAGGCAGTCGTAACATTTACGGCTGTAAGTAAATAGAGGTAATTACCTCTCAAGGTTAAATAGAAAAACGAGGGGACGTCCCCTCCTCATCTCCTTAAGGAGATGAGGAACAGAACAAGGCTATAGGGATAGCCGCGGGTGGAACTAAAGGTCAGCAAATGCTGATTGCAAGAGTTCAACAGAATGTTAAATAGAATTAAGAAAAACTTAATACTGGCTTTTGCCGGCATGCTTCTCGCATTACCGGTATTTGCGCTCGACTCTACGGTATCTTATATCAATGTAAATAATAGAGCATATCAGGATGTCGAAATCGCAATTACCGATAAGTCAGAAATTTTGCTGCCGTTTAAACAGCTTGCAGATTTATTTAACATTCCATATACTGCAAATCGCGTTGACAAACACATCAGCTTTAAAACTTGGGACGGAAAAGAAGGTATGATTACCCAGCAGGGTGTATTTGTTCAGGATGCGCCTGTTTCTAAGCGTAAAACAGAATTTTTGCAGCAGGGTATTATGGATGGTGTTTTCAATGAAGCGTACATAACTGCTGATGCTGCTTCAAAGATTTTTGGTGCAAAATTTGAAACTAATTATGAGGACTTAACTTTAAGCGCTCAGGTTGAAAGAGATATACCACTTCTGCATACAAATAATGCTGCTGCGGAGGATAAGGGGCCGAAAGCTTATCAGGATGTTGTTTCTCCTAAAAAACCGGGTAAGATTACGCTTAATACAGTAGGGCTGCGTTCAAATCTCCTTAGTGACAGTCTTACAGTAAAAGGTCAGGGATATAGAACTTTGAATGATACTTTCTCTGGAAGTACGCAGGCAAGTATTAACGGTAATATTTACGGCGGAAAATACCGTATTGAAGCAACGGAATATCATTACCGTTCTGATGCATTTATGTTTGGCGGTATTACTGGTGCTTACAAAAACAGCATTAAGGATAAAGAAACTGGAAAAGAAAAACTCTGGTATGAATTAGGAAAAGTTAAGGGCAGAACAGATGTTGACGCCTCTATAGGAACAAACATTTTTGGCGCGCAAATCTGGAATTATGATTACGAAAAAGAACGTCCGGAAAAAATTAACGGCTATGTTAAGCCTACAAGTCTTGTAAGGCTTACAGTAAATGATTTAGAGCCTGTTACCTTAAGTACATATGCAGGTTACTATACACTAAAAGATGTCCAGCTTCCAAATCCTGTAAAAAGTATAAAACTTGAAGAGGTTAATGAGGACGGAAGTGTTGAGATAATAAGAGAAGAAAGATATTCAATATACGGGGACAAACCTTTTGAAAAAGAACACAGAGGTTCTGCATACGCAGGTGTATGGGGGTATCAGAACAGATTTTTCCGTGAAGGCGGAAATATTTACCGAGGAAACAACAAGAAAGTTACTGCCGGAATTGATTATCAATACGGTATAAAAGACAATATTACTTTTGAATCACGGGTTACCGGCGATAAGCTTTATGAAAAGAACGGTACAAGCATTGTTTATCGGGTTCCTACAAACGATACCCTGCTTGTAAGCGGTACGCAGAAAAGTGTCAACTATCTTGAAGGTGCAACAGCGCTTAACAGTGTTGAATGGGTTAATCCGAAAAACAAGAATATAAAAGGCCGATTAACGGCCGGTGCAAGCGTTGCGCATGATATTAGAGAGGAGCATACTCACGCAGGTTACATTGTGAAAGCAGCAGGAGAGTATGAAAAAGACCTTGAAAAATACCAGAGAGGAATTTTCAAACCCAAAAGAGCTGCTGGAAGATTAGAACTCTTCCAGACTTCACCTGATTTTTATATTGCAAGCAGCGATTCTACTTCCAAAAATGATAGAACAGGAGGAAAAGTTTCGGGAAATATCAGCTTTAATTCTACGAATGCAGGCGGAAGCTACAGCAGATATTATTCTAATATGAACCACCGCTACAGAGGCGGCACTATTAAGTTTGACGAGGCTTCAATTAATGCATCAACTAAAATTCCTAAGGTTGCAAACTTAAGGTTCAACAGCTACTATAGACGCGGTGAGAATGAACTCGGCAGAAACAAAAACTATTTTTATGATGCCAATGCTTCCCGTGATATTGCACGCTGGGCGCGTGTTCAGGCCGGACGCAGAGAAAGTTTGTATGATACAGAGTATGATACGCCAAATTCTTTAGACAGAAATTATCATTCAAAATACACAGATAACTATGCACAATTAGATGTTCCAATTCCCGGCAATCACGGTAGATTTACACTCGGGCACAATATAGTAAGATATAATACTGCGACTTACAAAAACGGCTACAATATGTTTCGTTTCGGGTATACTTTCCCAACGTGGAAACGTTTAACTCTCGGGCTTGGATATGGTTTTAGATACAGCGGTCAGGGAGGAAACGACTTTAATGTTAACATAGGTTACAGGGCTAAGTCAGGCCAGACAATGTCTGTGGGATATCAATATTCAGAAAACGGCGGTTACTTTATTGACAATATGTTTACACCGACCACAAACAGGCATTCAATAAACTTTGTGTTTAACGACGCGTTCCAAATCTTCCATAACGGTCTTAAATCAGTCGGTGATGAAGATTTGAATAAGGGGCTTTTCGAGGCGATTGCGTTTGTTGATGTTAACAAAAACGGAAAATACGATAAGAAGATTGATGTGCCAATTCAGAATGTTCCGCTTATTACCAGCTGGACAGGAGAAACAAGCGTTACAAACAAGCGCGGAAGAGTTTATTCATCAAGCCTTGAACAGGGAATTTACACAGTATCTATTGATATGAACCAGCTGCCGATTACAGTTGCACCATTTACAAACGATTTAATAAATAAAAAGGTTAAAATTGACGGGGGCCAGACAACTCAGCTCGAAATTCCTCTTATAAGTACAGTCGGCTCAGTATCCGGTACTTTAAAAATTTTTGATGATTTCCAGCGTGACTTAAAAATAACCGACTTTGTAGTAGTAATTCTTGATGAAAACGGAGAAGAAGTTAATTATTCAACGGTTGATTCGACGGGTGTATTCTATATTTCCGGTCTTGCACCGGGTAATTATACGCTTAAGCTGGATGAGAAATTCATTGATGCCTACGGACTTGAAATGCTGCCGGAAAAGAGCGAAATAAGTATCTCAATTCCGTATGACTACAAAACACCTGTTGATTTCACAGAGCAAAATCTGGAGTACAAGACGCTTGCTCTGTAAACAAAGTTCTATTTAACATAATACATATATGTATCTTAACCGCCGGATGGCGGTTTTTTTTGTACTACGTACGTAGACCAATGGTCGGTGAACAAATGTTGACTTATTAGATAAAAGCAAAACTACAGGTTCACCTCAATGGTGGGGCTACTAACCTGATTTCATTTACCCCCGCACGTAGACCAATGGGCGGTTGGCATCTCATAGAACTACCAGCCTGATTTGTACCTCCACGCCAACCTCAATTGTCATACGACAGGACTTTCGTATTATTATTGGCTTTTGAACCTCTCTTGTAACGATTTGTAACGATATCCTCAAAAACCCTAAAGTTTTTCAAAAAAATGCCGTTAACATATCTGTAAGCAAAAAGATGAAAAAGATATCGCGTATAGTTGTTGATTAAGAGGTATAGTGATGGACGAACATGAAGCACTAATTGAATATTCCGAGATGACATCTTTCGATTTCAACTCAAGAGAATTTCAAGAGGTACGCAGGGATTACTTAGAATGCAAAAATGCTGCAGCAGGCATAATGCGGTTCGTGATGAACGTTCTGGGTATTGTCAAAACTGTTAAAAGCTGTTAAGGAGCTACTAATGAGCAGAAAGGAATATAATAATAAATGTTTTTCGCCGAACTGGCTTGAAGTCGATTTGGCGGAAGTTTCAGACCACCAGTTAAATAAGGAGGAACGCCTAGAGAGCAAACGACGTAAGGATTTAAATACTTTATTAAAAGAGCTTGATGAAATTAAGCAAAACATTGAAAAAGCTGCAGAAAAGCAGCACCGTCTGGCAAACTTGATGAGTTTTTACACCGGTGAATTTGCAAAGTAAACTCAAAAGCCTGCGGAAGAAAAGTTCAAATTCGGGGAATCAGTAGTTATGAGATGCTGGTTGCCCGAATTTTGTTTTAAAAAATGCTTGCGCAGAAATGACGGCCTGTGATATTTACACAAACCGTATTTATCAATAGCATCAAGATGTTCTTTTGTTAAATACCCTGCATTCTTTGCCCAGTTATACATCGGAAACTCTTCATGAAGTTTTGTCATATATCTGTCACGTGTTACTTTAGCTAAGATACTTGCCGCAGCTATGGAAGCTGATTTTGAGTCACCCTTGATTACATACTGCTGATTATATTCAAAATTCTTAATCAGTTTGTTGCCGTCAACTAGTATAAGCGTTTCAGGGTGTTTCACAATCGCTGAACATGCGATATTCATTGCTTTTAAAGAAGCGTTTAAAATATTTATCTTTTCGATTTCCTCAACTTCAACGCAGACAATTTTATTCAGAGTATTGTTTTTTATTATGTCGTATATTGATTCGCGTTTTTTTGCGGTGAGTTTTTTTGAGTCGTTAAGAATTGCTAAATCTTTTATCAGTCCTTCTGTAACTTTTTCAAACATAACTGCCGCAGCAAAAACTCCGCCTGCTGCAGGCCCTCTTCCGGCTTCGTCTGTGCCGATTACCTGCGTATTAAAACTCCTGTCAAATTCAAAAAGCAATTCTGATGTCATATTTATATTTTATTATAAATGTAGTAAAATGCCATTATGAAAAATGTAATTATTTGCGGGCTCGGTGCGGTCGGAATGACGTATGCATCTAAATTAGGGGGTAAATCCAGGGGTAAATGTAATCTTAAAATCCTTGTGAATGAAGAACGCTTAGAGAGGTATTCAAAAAATAAGCCTGTATTAAACGGCGTGGAGCAGGATTTTAACTATATTCTGCCTGATGATAATTTTGACGCGGATTTGATTATCATTGCAACAAAGGCATCGGGATTAGATTCTGCAGTCAAGATGATAAAGAATTTTGTTTCGTCCAAAACAATTATTCTCTCGCTTCTCAACGGAATTTCTTCTGAAGAAGTTATCCGTTCTGCTTATCCTGAAGCAAAAGTCCTTAAGTCTTATTTTATCGGGCACAGTGCAGTAAGAGTCGGAAATTCTGTTAAGCAGGACGGCGTTGGCGAGATTGTTATGGAGCGTGATGACGGGTTAATCAAATTTTTTAACGATGCTGGCGTAGGTTATGCAGTTCCTGATGATATTGATTATTCAATGTGGCTCAAGTTTACTATGAATATTTTTTCAAACCAGACATCTGCAGTATTAAATATGACGTTTGGTGAAATGAAGTATAACAAGGCGTTTATAGATTTTGCAAAAAAAATAATTGCCGAGGTACGCTCTGTTGCAGAACTTAAGGGGATTAACGGGCTTGAAAATCTTGAAAAGGATGCACTGGATGCTCTTTCCAGAATGTGTGATGAGGGTAAAACCTCTATGCATCAGGATATTCTGGCTGGCAGAAAGACTGAAGTTGATATTTTTGCTGGAGAAATGATAAAACTCGGCAGAGAATTAGGAGTTCCTGTTCCTTACAATCAGGTTCTTTACGATATGGTTAAAATTAAGGAGGCTGCTAATGAGTAATATAGCATTCATACCTGTACGCGGCGGAAGTAAATCAATTCCTATGAAAAATATAAAAGTTTTGAACGGAAAGCCTCTTGTATATTGGACCGCAGCAGCTGCAAGCGGTGCTGGATGTATTGATAAAGTTATTATTGCAACAGACAGTGAAGAAATAAAAAAAATAGTTTTGGGTTTTGAACTTCCGAAAGTTGAGGTTTATGACAGAAACCCTGAGAACGCTTCTGATACGGCTTCTACAGAAAGTGTCATGCTTGAATATATTAAAAAAACGGGGCTCAAGCAGAAGGATAATTTTTTTCTTATTCAGGCCACATCACCGATGCTTAAGTCTGAACACATTGACGGGATGTATAATGAGTTTTTGATAAGCGGAGCTGATTCGATGTTTACAGGAGTCTTAGAAAAGCAGTTCCATTGGTGTACTACGTACGTAGACCAATTGTCGGATGGTAATACTGATACTACAGGTCGGAATAAGAACTCCAGACCATCCTCAACGGCGGAACTACAAAATAACGGATTTCTAGTACCTGTAAATTATGATTACCGCAATCGTCCTCGCCGTCAGGATTTTGAAGGCTTAATTGCAGAAAATGGCGCCTGCTATATAAACACGGTCGGAAATATTTTACACGACAAATGCAGGCTGTCAGGCAAAATTACCGCGTACGAACTCCCGTCTTATACTTCTTATGAAATCGATGAGCCAAATGACTGGATTATTGTTGAAACTTTGATGAAATATTATGAATATTAGTTTTCTTTCTTTTTAAACAAATTTTTCAACTCTTCTGCGCTGTTTTTCAGCTGTTCTCTGGTTTCATTCCAATCTTCTTTTGTGCTAGTAACAGCATCTTTTACTGACTCTACTGTACTTTTGTAATCTTCGCTTACAGATGTCGTTATATCTTTTATAGTTTCTTTTACTGTTTTGGTTTCAATTGCACTTGTGTCAATTGTAGTAAGCCATTTGAACGACTTCACTGAACTTGTGCTTTCAAGTCCGCCGTTGAATACTACTTTAAAATCTTTGTAATTTGTGCTTCCGTTTGTAAGAGCAGGAATTGCTGCAATATTTTCACCTTTAGGGTTTGTTGTCAATGCGTTGGCAATTTTTGCTGTAGCCTCACCAAATTTAGGTATATAAGAAAGTAATTTATCTGCTGACAATTGTCCTATAGGGCCGAGCTTAGCTACTATAGGCGCATCCAAACGACCCAGAATATTAATATTTGTTGTTCCGTTTATTAAATTATATTTACCAGTTATGTAGTAAGCAAGTGAATTACCTGAACTCTTGATTGGATTTAAGTTTGCCCATCCATTTTCAAAGCTGAGGTGACCGTCAAGATATTCAAATTTTGCGGTATCTGTAAGAACAAGATTATTGACAAGCGTACTTGTTGTTGTTTTTAAAATAGAGTTCGTAATAATATTATTAGCTTGTAAAAGCGTATCAAGTTTACCGATAGCTCCGAAGCTTCCGTTCTTTATATTAAAGTTAAGATTTCCTTTTAAGGATTTCATCATTTCATTGTAATCAACAACTTTCAGACTCATGGTTGTATCAAAACCAAGTGTTCCATAGATAGCATTTTTAATACCGACACAGCCGTATACAGCTTTTTCTGCGTTTAATCCTTCACCTGAAAAGATAATTCCGGTTTGTGCATTAGAAAGATTGTAAACAATATTACCATTGATTTTACCGTCAAAAGCATCGCCCTTAAGCTTATTGAGATAGAATTTATCGCCTTTCATAGAAAAATCAGAAGTCAGATTCTCAGCCTTTATTCCTCCTGATGTGAATTTTGCGGCGCTTGCGGTTCCGTTAAGTATATGTCCGTTTAATTTAATATCAAGATTTTCCATTGTGACAGGAATTTCCGGTATTGTTAGCTCAGGAATATTCACATCGCCTTTGATTACAGGGTTCATCATGCTGTCTGTAATGAAAATATTTCCGCTGAATGTCATTTTAGATTTGTCAAACATCGGAATAATGATGGTTGAGCTTTCTGTCGTTGCGTAATTTAAATTAAGGGTCTGTTTTGCGATATTCATATTACCTGTTAATTTTGATTTGATGTCACCGGTTGTAACAAAATCAAGGCCGATTTTTTCAGTAAGATAATTTGTAATTTTTCCTGAAACATTGAGGTTTATTTTTTCAATCGCAGCAGGAGTTGACGGAATGAAAATTTCTTTTTCTGAAATATTCGCGATGAGTGACGGTATTGAAACTTTCGCGCAAGGATTTATGATTTTTATATTTTTACTCTCTGCTTTTCCGGTTAAGGATGTGCCGGATATTCCGACTATTGTTGAAGGCGCACTCAGAGATGTATTTGAAGGAATGTTTTTAATGTTAATGTTATCCAGATTAAGTTTTACTGCCGGATTAATTTTATCCAATTTCCCCTGAATATCAACTTTCAATGACACAAGACCGGAGTTAACCTGATTATCTTTCATTAATGATGCTTGTCCCGCTGCAACAAGAAGTCCCTTTAAACTTAAATTCTCTGCACTCAGGTGTAAATCACTTACAGCATCACCGGTTATTGTTCCAAAAAGTTTAAGCGGCTGGTCTAGTATTGTGAATCCTATATTATTTATATTGATGTTGTTGTTATCAAGTTTAACGTCTGCATTAATATCATCTATTCCTATTTTGTAAAGTCCATAATAAACATCCGCAGAAGGAATATTTAGATACCCGCTTGACTTCACTGTTTTAAGGTTAGATTTGATACTGAAATCTGCATCAAGTTTTCCGTTTGCACTAAGTGTCTGTAAATCTCTTATATCAAAGATTAACGCTACATCTTTTACTATCCTTAAAATATTTGAAATTTCAACTTTTGATTTTATGTTTAAATCAATATTTGGATTTTTACCTGTTTTGATTAAGCCGTTTATCTTTGAAACTTCATTTTTTGCAGTATAAATATCCGAAATAATATCAATACTTTCACCTTTGAATTTTAGATTAACAAAGCTTGGCGGAAGATTAATTACAGACAGGTTTGTAAAATTTGCATTACCCTTGATGTTGTTGCGTTCAATCAGTAAATTAACATCAGCATCTGCTGTAAGATTGTTTGCGTAAATTCCTTTTAAAATACCGATAATGTCAGGCATTTCAAATTCCTGAGCTGTTTCTTCCTGAGCTTGCGGAGTGAATACAATATCATTAAGTTCAACATCCGGCATGATTTTATTAAGAACTTTTATATTGTAATGAAATTGCTCTCTATCTTTCAATACCGCTTTTCCGGATGCTTTAACTTTTATGCTTTTATTAACAATAAAATCTGTAATTTCAGTTTTATTTCCGCTCAGAGTGTACTTGTCTGTTCCGTCTGTGATTATAATATCGTATCCATCAATTTTTATATCAGGCAGATGATTAGAAAGTTTTAATCCAAAAGGAAGCGATGAAACATTTTCTCTGTTTTCAGGGAGAGAGTTGACTGAGTCAGTGTCAGGAGTTTTTGGCAAATATTTTTCGACAGCAAAATGACCGTCACTATTGATTTGAATATTTGCGTTTGCGTTTTTGAGCTGAACAGCATCAACTCTTATTTTTCCGGCAAGAATAGGAAGTAAAGACATTTTTACCTGAAAGTCATCTGCTGAAAAAATCCGGGTGTTGTCAGGTTCAAGAAGTGAAAATTTTCCGACTTTCAAACCTGCTGTAAGTTTTGGGGTTGTGACAACTTTTACATTTGTTAATTCGGAGTTAAGCCCAGAAGTTTCATGAATAATATTCTTAATCTGAGGTATGTAACTGTCAACTATCGGATTTAAGATAAGAGGCGAAATAAGAAACACTGCATAAGCACCGCCAATTACACTCACAGCAGTTATACCGGCCCTCTTCCAAAATAGTTTATTCATAAAAATCCTCCAAATATTAAGAAATGTAAAATTGTTCTCATGTAGTTTCTTCTTTCTTATTATATCTTAAAACTCGTTAAGTGGAATAACCATGCAGGTAATATGCGGGTTTTGACCCTTTTTGAATGAAGTTTTATTGAGTTTTGTAAACTTATGTAACAACAGAGATGTATTTGCTAAAGATTTTAGAAAACACGCCGTAAACACTCACATAAGGAAAAACAAAAAAAGTTGATTAGGAGTTTATGTCGTGAAAAAAGTAGTATTAGTTTTATTTGCATTCTTATTTTTCAGTGTAGGTCAGGCATTTGCGTACAGAGTAACAGATTTTTCTACTGATGCAAAAATCGTAGCAGCGATGAGAGTTCTGGAACAAGCAGGGGAAAACGATGTTTTTAGAAATCTTCAGAGATATGGTATGAGAATTAAGTTTGATGATTTATCTATGGTTATGAATGGTAAAAATGCTTATGCAGTAAGCACATATAATAATTTTGGTACACGTGTAATTTTAATCAATTCAGTATACAGAAATGCACCGGCAGAACAGATTGCATGCCTAATTGCACATGAAAGCTATCACACAGGCTACAGTGCTGATTTGGAAGAAGAAACTCTTGCAACATCAAAAGAAGCTGCCTGCTGGACAAGAGTTAAAGTTGCATCAAAAGTTTATCCGGACAGCAGATTGACAAGAAGATTAGATAAAATTAGCGGATTGTATCTTGCATCAAGCTCCAATAACAATCTGGTTCAACAGAAAATTGCAAGCAACGGGTTTTATAGAAATCAATTAGGCTTAAATTAATAACAGCTGAAATATAATAGCAGCGGGACGTCGAAAACGTCCCGTTTTCGTGTCTTAATATTTCTTAATAAATGATGTGTAAAAGCGCAAAATTTTATATTTACAGATTTTAGTCTGGGTATAATATACAAATAAAAAATAAAGGATTGTATTATGCCCTCTAGTATAGATAATATTTATTTTTTACCTAAACAAAATATTTTTAATAAGTTAAATAATAACCAACGACTCGTAAAACCTCTATTAAACCAATCGGATTGCGATACTGTCCAGTTTAGAGGTAAATCAATGCCCTCAATGTACGCATCTACATTTGAATTTTTGTCAGCAGAGATTTTCGGAAGAGATAAAAGATTTCAAGTAGACGGCAGTCTGTTATCTGCAAAAAATATTGCAGCTGCAATAAAGCAAGTATTTAATTTTAATATGGTGTTCGGACCATTTAAAAAGTCTATGGTTGATAAAATTAAGTGGAAAAGTTACATTCCACAAGATATTCGTGAATATTCAATAAATAAAATAAATGAAGCTCGTGCCGACAGATTAAATAAATGGAAAAATTTTTTACAAGAACCTGGAGCTGCAAAAGGCTTATTTGATGAACCTGTTGATGAAGAGTTGGCCGCTAAAATAGAAAATAATAATGCATTAAAGTTGATTGTTTGGAATGCTGTTAACAGTGAAGTAAAAGAAAATAACAGGCATATTCCGGTTCCTTTTAATCAAAAAGCTTTGAAAGAAACTGTGAATTATTTTAATGATTTAGCACCTAAAGATAGGCAAGTTGCTTGTGCTAATATATCATTTTTGGACTATTACACACATCGCTTGCGTGATAATCTTTTGATGGATATGAATCTATCCGAGAATAATTCTGTATGGGTAAAGATTCCTTCAATTAAGCATGATCCGTTTAATAAAGAAGCAAATATAAAAAAGCTGGAAATTTTAAGCTGTAAAAACTGGTGTACAAGATCGAGCGTAGACAAGGCAGAGGCTGCACTAGAGGACGGTGATTTTTATATTTATCTGGAACGTAATAAAGCTAAGTTGTGGGAACCGCTTGTTGGGATGACTACTGCAAAAGGTAAAATAGACCAGATTCAAGGCGTTGAAAACAATAATATAGTTCCATTAAAATTGGTTAATGAAATAGAGGATTTCATCAATAAGAGTAATTTAAAATGTCATTCCGGTATATATGATGAAGGACCCAAAGCGTATCAGGCAATATTGATAAGTAAAAAGCTAAATGAGCAGGCCGGAGTATCAGGTAAAACATTTGCCAGAGCTATAAAGGAAAATGATACTCAAGCAATGTTTGATGCTCTCGGGGTAAAAAACCGGAAAGTTGAAGGAGATTTGTTAGAAATTGGAACCTATAAAACTTCTTACAATTTAATGCAGACAAGCGGTATTACTGTACCTTACTCTATGTTTGGACTTAACGAAGATGATTTACTTGCAGATGTTAAGAAGATTGATGGAAATTTTGTTTTGTATAACAAAAATCCGTTATATAATTCTTTAATAACGCATTTTCCTTCTAAGCTTGAAACCGTAACAGGAAAAATCGAATGTACAAAAAAACAGTATGAAAAGTTTGGCGAAGATATGCTGCGTGCAGTTGATGGAAAAGCTGACAGGATTATAGTGCATAATTAATTCTGGAGTTTTTCTATTCTTTTTTGAATATCCGGATGGTCAGACAAAACTTCCGGTGCTCCTGTATCTTGTCCGCTAAGAATTTTCAAGACCTGTACTCCTCCGGTCGTTCTGCCATATAATTCATTTAGAATTTTTGCGGCATACAAATCCGCTTTTGCTTCAACACTGCGTGAATATTTTAAATCGGATAAACTCAGCGTACCTTCAATAATCTTAGATGCTTCCTGATTGTTAGGGGAAACAATAGACATAAATATAATTATAGAAGCATTTGATATTCCTTTTCTCAAATTCATAAGATGGTCTTTGTTTTTATAATGCGCCATCTCATGTGCGATTACGAAAGTCAGCATTTCATCGTCTGTCAGACGTTTGTATAATTCTGATGTGATGTAAATATTACCGTTAGGATAGCAGAGTGCATTCATCTGTGTATCATTAATAATATGTATGTCTAAATTAGAAGTTTTAGGAAAATCTCTGTCAACACTTAATACTCTGTTTCTAATATCCTTTATTTTCTTAGTATCAAAATTGTTATCCTGTGTTTCTGTGTTAATCATAGAGGACAAAATATTTTCCATCTGAATTTGTTTTTCAATTGAGAGTGATTTGATGATAATCCCTGAACCAATGAAAGTTAACAAATATACTAAAATTAGTATCAATACTAATTGAACACAGGTTTGAAACAAATCCTTTAAAGGATTTGTTTCAGTCACATTTGTTTCGTCATCAATTAGAAGTTTTGCAGCTTCGTAATCATAATTATTTTTTGTCATATTCAACAGCTGTTCCATAAGCAGTTATGCACACCTGCGACATAGTTTGTTCCGAAAGCATAACTGTTTCAATTTTTATATTCATAACTAAATCGGCGTTCATCCTGTATGCACTTTCTCGTATTCTAAGAATTGCTTCTCGACGGCCTCTATCCAGTACTGATTCGTAGGCGGAAACATTTCCGCCGAAAATATTTCTTAAACTTGCAAGAAATACTTTGAAATAGTCGCATCCTATTACAACAGAAGCTGAAACAAGCTTTGCATTTTTGACCGGTTTGGAAACATTTACATTTTTGGAAAAGTTTATATGCGGCTGTTTGTATAATTTTTCTTCCCGTTCACGTATACTTTTATAATGTTTTTTCTCCCTGCTTCTGCCAGTAAAATAGCATATTATAAGAAGAGCTATTGCAATTAGTAAATCCATTTTTATTATCCTTGTGTTTTAGGCTGAATATCATCTACTTTTACTGCGGTACCATATGCATATACCTCCGCTGCTCCTGCTGCAATTGCTGATGTGGCATATCGAACATTGATAACAGCGTTTGCACCCAGTTTAGTAGCCTGCTGAACCATTCTTTGAGTGGCTTCTTTTCTGGATTCTTCCATAAGCTCAGTATAGCCTTTTATTTCTCCTCCGAAGAAATTCTTAAATGAGGCACAAATGTCTTTGCCGGCATGTTTGGCTCTTACAGTACTGCCTGAAACCATCCCTAAAAGACTTGTTATCTTTTTACCGGGTACAGATTCTATATTAGTCATTATCATGCTAAACCTCGCTTTCATACTCTCTTGTTTATTACTAATTAATCGTAAATTATTGAAAATAGTAACTGAAAATATGAGATACGTCATCATACAGATATTTGATAAAAAATTTAGACTGACTTTATTGGTAGAATTACAAAAAAAAATCGGGATGAGTGCTACGCACGTAGACAACCTGTCGGTCAGCATTTCGTTGTGATTACAAGTTGGTTTTGCGCCTCCAGGCTGACCTCAAGCGTGAAACACCAAATAAAAAATCGGGATGACAAGATTCGAACTTGCGGCCCCCGCGACCCGAACACGGTGCGCTACCAAACTGCGCTACATCCCGATAGATTATTAAATTTTTTGGACTTGGAGCGCACCTACGGTGCTACCTCTCCTCGAACGATACTTAATCGTTCTCGTCGGCAGAGTCAAACTGCGCTACATCCCGATTTATATACTCTATTATGAACCGTCAAATTTATAAATCAAGCTTTAATTACTGTTAAGCTTTTGAATAAGCGCATCTGTTATATCAACTCCGCCTGAAAAAACGCTTCTGGCATCCAGAATCGCATCCAGACCTTTTTCAAGCCGTATTTTTTCGGTTACTGCGTGTATACGTGTATAGACTTCTTCTTCACGTTTTTCCCGAAAAGCATTGAAAGCGTTTTCTCTGGCTTTTAATTCAACTCGTACTGTTTCTTCAAATTTCTTTTTCTGAACGGCAGATTCTATTTTATCAAATTCCTTTTCTTTGTTTAAAAGATACTGTTGTATTTCATTATTTTTAGTTTCAATTTCTCTAAGAGAAGTTTTTGCAAACTGATAATTTGCAACAACTTTATCATAATTCACATATCCGACTCCCCCTGCAAACACAGGTAAACAAGAGAGCAGCAGCAATAAAAATACTCTAATAACCATACATATTTCCTCCTCCGGTACCGAACGTAAAGTATCCGCCTTTTGAACCGTAATCACCTGGATTTGTAATAGGAATACCATAATCAACTGATACAGGGCCTACACCAGGAATATAAACTCTTAAGCCGATACCTGCTGTAATTGCACTCATAGGCCTGTCATATAACACACTTGAGATTGTAGGGTCAAACACTTTACCCGCATCAACAAAGAATGTTAAACGTATTCTCTGTAGAAAATCCCATTTTAACCTATCTACAAGCGGCAGCGGCGTTGCGAGTTCTGCCGAACCCATCAGGAATGCATCACCCGTACCAACGCCGCTCATTCTGAAACCTCTTACAGAATAAGGGCCTCCAAGTCTGAATGCCATAACTTCCGGCACATCATCTCCGTGTACGGTTACACCGCCTCTTGCAGTCAGAGAGAAGGACGATTTCTTTCGTACAGGGAAATACTTTGTAACTCCGCCGGCAATTCTGCCATTTGTGTTTTTAAAATCACTTAAACTTATTGCTTCGATAAATCGAGCATTAGCAATTACACCGCTTCTTGGAATTTCTTCTGAATCGAGTGTGCTGTATTTAACTCCCGGTGAAAGATTTACAAAGAAACCGCCGGTTAATTGTTTGGCTCTGTCTGCGATATTAAGGTTTCTTAAAGCATACATATGTGAAATTTTATCAAAGTCGCCTTCCGATAAACTTATATGTTCAATTCCCGCGCTAAAGTTTGTAGAAAGATTATTATAACCTCTAACTTTATGCTCAACAGCAGCATTAATACCGACTCGTCTTTCAATTGCAAGAGGAACCTGCCAGCTTCCCAAATCCCTGTAATAAAGCTTGCTTGTAAGAGAATTATCCGCATTCAGGAAATACGGCTCAAAGAAACTTAATTCAAGCTGGTAGTTCATACGATTTTTAATTGAAGCGTCGCTAAGCAGAATACCTGAACCCAAAATTCCCGAGAGAGTGAGCTTCTGTCCTCGTCCAAGGAAATTATTTTCGCTGTAGCTTACAGAGCCAAAAGCTCCCAAACCGTTATCAATACCGCCTCCCAATGCAAGACTGTTAGGGCTGTCCTCTTCAACAACGACTTTAACGTTATATTCTCCGTCTGTTGTCTCACTCGGATATATTTCACGGTTAACCTCTTTGAAAATTTTGGTTGAGTAAACTCTGGACAAATCCTCTTTTAGATAATTTTCGTTGTATACAGTACCGGGCTGGGTTAGAATGTTTCGCGTAATTACGTAATCTTTGGTTTTTTCATTCCCTTCAATAAATATTTTGTCTATAACACCTTCCGTAATACTGAATATAAGATTTCCGTCATCGCTGTCGTCAACCGAATTTACACCTGCAAGAATGTATCCTTTTGTATGGTAATAATTGTTAATTTTATCGATTGCTTCGTTAATATTAGCAATATTTTGCGGGTAATTTTTGAGCGGTGTAACAAATGGCAGAAGCTCCATTGTGGAGATTACGGTATTCCCTACAACGGAAACCCCTGTTACCTTAATATTTTCTTGTAAAATAAATTTAAGATTAACAGTTCCATCATCGTTTAATTCCGGTTCAATTGCCATTTTGTCAGTAAAAAATCCGATTGCATAAATTCTCTGCAAATCTTGCTGTAAAAGTTCTTCATTAAATAAAGAACCTGCAATGGTTTTGATTTGGCTTTTAATGACCTCCGGACTGATTGTCTTAAGCCCCTCAAAAGTTATCTGGTTGACAATTTTTCCTTCTAAATCAACCTCATCAACGCCGGCCGTATAAACGGCTTCTTCTGCAGGAGGGGCGAAGAAGTCATTTTGTTCAGGGGGTTGTACCTCTTGCACTGCGGGTACATCATTCTCTGTAGTTGACGAAAAATATTCTGATTCATTTAACTCGCCGTTATAGGGGGTAATCGTTTTAATAACAGGTTTTATTGTTCTGGAGGTATCTAAATAAAGGGGATTAATAAGTTTAATTGTTTTTGGGGCGCCGATTTCAAGATAAGAAAAGTCAGTAGCAGAATAAACAGGAGAGCAGCCTAAAAATGCCGCCAGAACTAAGATGACAGCCTCGTGTCTAAATTCTCTCCTCTTATTTTTTACCTCCATGCTATCCTTTTTCTAAATATCCGCCTCCGTTAATGATAAAATTGTCTGGTAAAATCCTTTTGAGTCATTAGCTGCAAAAGAATTTTTCAGCACATTAGAACCTATATTTACTGTAACGTAGCTTGTGCCGTTTTTGACAAAAACTTCGTACTTATCTCTTACATATTTATTTTCAGCGCCGGTAACCGATGTAACAGGATATGCAACAATTCCGGGACTGTCTTTTGGCAGAGAGCCCATTTTACAATTTGCGAGAGCTTGGCTTTTCGGGATTTTGGCAAGGTTTGCAAACGCAATGTAAACCTGTCCGCCCTGTTCAAACATTGCATTTTCCTGTCCGGCATCAGTAACAGTATTTGCTTTTAGATAAAGTTTTTTAGTTTCAGAACTGTTTGTTATTACCTTAAACTTACTGCACAGCGGAGCATAAAGGTTTCCGGTTCTATCTGTAATATTTGCAATGAGTACAGGACTGAGAACTGATTCTACTTTTACAAATTCTGGAAGCAGTATACTGAAATCTGCACTTGCACTTTCGGCAAATGCAGGCATTAAGGCTGATACCATGGTTATAAACAGCGTTATTAATTTTTTCAAAACTATATCCCCGTATCCAGAATAATGCAGTCAGGAATTTTTACTATAATCCCCCAAGTCTATAGTAAAGGATATATGGCAATAGGGCTAATATGTTAAGATTGTTTACAAATCGTACAAGGCATTTCCGGTGTATTTATGCTGCCGTTATTATTGTAAGCATGAGCCATACAGCCGCTGTTGCAAATCACATTGTATTTGCAGTTTTTACATTTCATTTTTTCTAGTAATCTCTTTTGGAAAAGTATATTATTCTCTCTATTTTCCCAGATTTCTGTGATTGGAGTTTGTCTTATATTTCCCATAAGTGCGTTTTTACACCCTTGAGCCTGCATACACATATAAACACTGCCGTCAGAACGGATACTCAGCCTGTCATGACAATTACAATTACGTGTGATGGGAGTTGTGTATTTTTCAAAAATCGGCTTGTACTTATCTTCTTCAAGAATTTCACCGATACCCGGTATGCTGAATAGTTCTATGCTTGAAAACAAACCTGCTATAAGTTTTGTTTTGCAGCTGCTTGTATCTAATCTGTAAAGTCTTGAAGCAAGAAGCATTAAGTCCCTGTTTGAAAGTATTAAGTTTTCGTGAGATTTGTTAAAGTAATACATTCTGCCGGCAACAAAACAGTTCACGCCAAGCTCGCTGCTCAGTTTGTATATTTCTTCGATTTCATTGTAATTAACTGTATTTACAGTGCAGGAAATTGTTATTGTAATATTTCTTTCTGCAAGCTTTTTTATGTTGGAAATAACTTTTTCAAAAAGATTTGTTTGTCTGATTTTTTTGTAAGTTTCGTGTGTTGCGCCGTCTAAACTTATCTGCATACCGTCAATATAAGGGTTTAACATTTCTGCCAGACAATCGATTTGACGGTCATTTAGTAATGCCGCATTTGTAGCCATTTTGACAGAAATATTGTTTTCTTTAAACTTCCGTATTATATCCATTGTGTCTTTGCGTAGGAAAATTTCACCTCCTGTGAGCAGTATTCCTGCTATTCTGAAATCATTAATCAAACTGTCTGCAAGATTCATTGCTTCTGATGTTGTAAGGTCATTCTGTGCAGAATATTCTGTATCATTGTACAAACAATGAATACATCTGAAATTGCAAGCAGAAGTCAAATCCCACCAAGCAAAGAGCGGAGTTGAAAATAGAAAATCATCAGGTGCCAGACTTTTGATGTAATTAGAAAATGGTCTAATCAGGTTTAAGTCTACAGACTCTGCACTTTCCGGCTGTTTTGAAGTGAAAAAAGTGTTGTCCAGATAGAATCTTATTGCATTTGCATATTCTTCATCAATTAATTTCGTCAAGAAATTCCTCCTTGAGCAGACTTTCAAAAATATTTACGAGTTTTTCCGTAAGAGTTTCTGACGAAACATCTTTGTTATTTTCAAGAAGTATTTCAAGAACTTCTTTGACAGAGAGCGTGCCGTCCAGAGCTGCAATAATTGTGCCTGAAGTATAATCTGTGTTTATACAGGCTTTATTTCGGGCATTGTAAAAACAATAGCCCACTTGCGGCTCAAATCTTTTGAGCACGGACGGTGATAATTTTAATTTTTTGTTAAGCATATTAGCAGTTGTAAAGATCTGGATTTACAATACTCCATTGCACAGCATCATCGCATGACATACCGCCTGCATTGCGTTTGATGTTTTTAGCATTAACAGGTTCTGAAATTGCAAGACCTGCTAATGTTCCGTATAGAGCTACCTGTTGTAATTTTTTCTGAGCTGTTTGGGAAGCCTTTTTAGCCATCGGCTTGTAAATCTGATTGGTTGATTGAATTCTTTGTACTAACATACACACCTCCTTTTCCCAATTATATTATGTAATAGGTGCTTGTCAACGCTAGCAAAAAAAAAATATCATTGGTTTTAACAATATTATGAAAGTCATCAAAGTTAACTATGTTAAAAAAATTGAAAGTTTAAAACTGATGCAGAAACAGCGCCGTGTGTTTGCAGAAAATGTATCAGATAAAATTTCATTTCGTTCTAATCCTGTAGAAACGGGGAAGGTTCTGACTAAAATTGTCGGCAGCTTTTCAAAAGAAGATTTTATCAAAGTTGAAAAACTTATTTCAGAGCTAAAAAATCTAACGTCATCAGAGCTTATAGGATTAAAAAATAATCTCATTAAACAAAATACAGACAGGCTGAAAGCTGCCGGAATGCAGTTTAAGATTGATAATAACAGAGAACTTTGCGGGTATAACAATCTGCTTGTTACTTCAAATTTAAAAAAAGAGTTGAAACAAAATTCTCTGAAACTATTTGCACTTAATAAACTGCTTTTTTCTGCTCAGCAGATAGAAACTTTTCCCCTTGCGCAGAGTATATTTGAACATCCCGTAGACAAGGCTCTCAGAATTACAGGAGATTTTACAAAAGAAGATATTTTCCGGATAAAAAATAAAGAGAAAAAATATTCTGCGCTTGAGGTTAACAGGATTTACGAAAACAAGACCTGCTTGATAGATAAAATAAAGACATATTGTACAAAAAAAGATTTGTCCGAAAGGGATTTTTCAGCGCTTAAAAAACTTGCGATAGAGTATACGGCTCTCAATAATGTGCAGAAACAGAAAGGGCTTTTTACAAAAGATTTGGAGAGAGTTTTGAATGCTTCTTCAATACCTGCTGATATAAAAAGCGGTGATTTTATAGACGGGCTTGGGGTGGTTACAGACCGGCTGGAAGTCGACGGCAGGGACTCGGTAATTGTACTTTCAAATATAAATAAATCTCAAATGCTTAAAATGTATGACTTAAAAGAGTTGAACCGAAGGCTTGTTGACGACGGTTCCGATTTAAACACAATGAACGAGCGTGCAAAAGAGTTGATTCAGGGTGAAGAAAAAAGCTCTATGGCACAGGTGCAGTTTACACCTCTTGCGCCGGAATATTTGGAAAAGCTTACTGGCATAAAAGAAGAAAAACAGAGTTATTATGTTGGTGATTTTTTGAACTATGATACAAAGAAAAACCCGAAAGCTGCAAAAATTATTGCATTGCGCCTGTTAAAGCTTTTCAATGACAAACAATATTTTCCTGTCTATTTAAAGGCTCACGCTTACCATGGTAGCAAACACTCTCCGGTAAACTTTTACAGGTATTACGGCCTGACCCCGATTTCGCATACAGAGGAAGAAATTGAAAAACTTATATCTCAAAATAATGGAAATTTCCCGTATGAAATTCCGGTTTACTTCTGTCTGAGAAATTTTGATGCTATAAAAGACAGATTTTCAAGCTGGCTGAAAACATATTCTATCTAAAATGCCTGTAATCTGACATTTCGTTTATAGCAAGCATATCTGCAATTCTTGATGCTTTTTTCTGTTCTTTTGTTATTATTGCATTAATACCAATTGACGGCAGAATGCTCAAAAGAATCGCTGTCAGGTATTTGCTGAAATTTGATGCCATCTCAAGCTTTGAATTTGATTTAACACCTTTAGTAAGATATTTTGTTCCGATAATAAGCCCAACAGCGGTAAAGATTAATGATATAGGCAGCGTAATGGCCTGTCCTAAAGCTTCAATACTTTCTGAATATTTTTGGGACTTTTCATCTACCTTATTGAAAGTTTTGAAAGTGTTTCTCTGTAATGTCTGTGCATCTTTCATCTGTTCAGGCGTAAGTTCAAGTGTCTCAATCGCTTTGTAGAACTTTTCTTCCTGTTTTGCAGTTGTTTTTTTGTAGTTGTTGTATTCTTTGTTATTTTCCCATGCGTGAGCGAGGAATTTGAAAAGTCCTTCTTTTCTATCCTGTATGACATTCACGTCTTTCAAATCAGCGAGATTTTCATCAGCCACATACACGAGTTTGGACGGATTGTTGAGTAAATCTTGTTTGATTTTAAATCTTCCTACTCTTGATGCCTGCTTCTGGATTTGTGCGGAAGCGATAGAGAGAATTACAGGAATAATTGCTGCAACAATTTGCGCTATGGCTGTGATTTTTCCTTCGGACTTAATTTTCATTGCCTTAAGAGCCTTGCTTAAAAGTAAGTTGAACAATGTCCCGAACCCGAGCGTTCCGACTACAAGTGCCTGTGTTGCGAGTTCTGCATTTTCTGCATAATCCTGAGAAGCAATATCGATTTTTTCAACAAGTTTGGTTAAAAGCTGCTGGTCTTTTTTGGCTTTTAAGATTTCTTCAGGAGTCATTTCATCATTCATATGTTTTTCGGCTTCCAGAAGCTCCAGATCAAACTGTTTTTTATGAGCTCTATACTCTTTGCTGTCAGTTGCCATTTCTTTAAGCGTCTTAAACCCGTTTGAAATGCTGAACGGAGATTTTTTTCCGTTATCGATTACAATGTTCTGCGCTTTTTGTTCTGCTTCTTTTATTTGTGCTTCTGTAAGTACGGCAAATCCCTTAGGATTTTTTAAATCCTTTCTCATTGCTTCAAATCGTCCTCTTCTTGAAGCAGCAACTTCTGCTTTTGCCGCCCAGGCATACATAGGAAAAGCCGCAATCATACCTGCCAGGGCGCCAATTCCTAAAGGAAGCCCCTTGCCAATGTATTTGGTGTATTTATCTTTGCCAAAATGTTTCATTAAAAAGTTTTTAACAGGTTTGAGATTACCTATAACCGCACCGGCTGCAGCACCGCCGAAGATTGCGGCATCCAGACCGTAACCTACTGCCGTTTCCGTTGCAACTTCCATATCTTCAGCACGTTTCTGCGAATATTCGTCCATAACATCTATTGCACGGATTAAAACTTTTCCTCGCTGTATATCGTTCTGATCAATGCTCTCCGGATGCCTGCGAAGGTACTCCTGTCTTTTGCTCTCTTTTAGGTCACGTGCATACTTCCAGCCAGGATAGGCCGGCTCGTATTTTTTATAAGCTTTGTAATCTCCAAATGCAGACACGTTCCTTACACCTTCTTTTTACAATGAAAACTTATAATACGATTTTTTGCTAGTGTGTATTAAAAATTTTTACAATTCTTAATATGATTATGTACGACAAAATAGTAATAAGCGTCTAACCCTTGTCAGTACATGGTTTTCTCATGTAAATTTATATTAAATTTGTGCTCAAGAACTTTACATTTGTTTCTATTTAAAATAGTATGTTAGTATAGTGGTATAGTATAGATAAATAGAAAAAAAGAGGAATAAACGTGGACAACTTAGGACCGGATATTTTTGGAAGACGTGATATTGAAAACATTCAATCATCAGATAATATGGAACAGCAGCCTGCTCCTGGTATCAACCCGGCGAAAATTAAAGTAATCGGTGTTGGCGGCGGCGGCGGAAATGCTGTTAACAGAATGATTAAGTCAGGTTTGACAGGTGTTGAATTCTGGTTAATGAATACAGATTTACAAGTATTGAATTTTTCAACTTGCAAGAATAAAATTCAGCTTGGTGCAAAATTAACAAACGGTCTTGGTGCCGGCGGAGAACCTCAGGTTGGTGAAAAGGCTGCTGAAGAAGCTCAGCAGGAAATCACAAGCGCAATCGAAGGTGCTGATATGGTATTCGTAACTGCCGGTATGGGCGGCGGTACAGGTACTGGTGCTGCTCCTGTTGTTGCTAAAATCGCTAAAGATTTAGGTATTTTAACAATCGGTGTTGTTACAAAACCATTCTCTTTTGAAGGTAAGAGAAGACAAAATCAAGCTCAGCAGGGCTTGGAAAAATTAAGAGAATCTGTTGATGCTCTTATCGTTATCCCTAACGATAAATTATTAGATGTTGTTGATAGAAGAGTATCTCTTCAAGAATCATTCATTGTTGTTGATGAAGTCCTCTTGAGAGGTGTTCAGGGTATCTCAGACATCATTACTATACCTGGTTTAATTAACGTAGACTTTGCAGACGTTAAGAGTGTAATGGCTGCATCCGGTTCTGCACTTATGGGTATAGGCCGCGGTACAGGCGAAGGAAGAGCTATTGAAGCTGCTAAGATTGCTATTAACTCTCAGCTTCTTGAAACTTCAATCAATGGTGCTTCCGGTGTTATTGTTAACATTACAGGCGGACCTGATATGACACTGCACGAAGTTACCGATGCTACAAACATTATTAATGACGCTGTTCTTGATGATGCAAGAGTAATTATTGGTGCTGTTGTTGATGACAATATTCAAGGCGAAATCCAGATTACTGTTATTGCTACAGGATTTGAACTGAAGTCACAAATGCCTATTGAAGAAAAAGTTGAAAACCGCTCAATCAGCGCAGCTGAATTCTTCTCCGGCGCATTTAACAGCCAGCAGCAGCCAAAGGCACCTACAATGTCATCATTCTCAGATATCCAAATTCCGGATTTCTTACGTAAGTAATATGTGTAGAGGTTAATATATAAAAAAGAGCCGTTGAAAAACGGCTCTTTTAATTTAGGATTAATATTCCTGCGTTAAGATAAGTGGCAAAAAGCAGCCAGATTATATATGGCACTAGAAGCAGACCTGAAAACTTTGATATCTTATAAAATTCTATAATATTGAGTAAAACAAAAATATCCAGAGCAATAATATCTATTAAAGCCAGAGTAGGATTATTCAGGATAAAAAATGACGGCGTCCAGAGAATATTTAAAACAGCCTGTATAATAAAATATGTATATCCTAAAACTTTTGATCTTCTTGTCCTTGTGACAGTAAAAAGAAGCAGGGCTGTGAAAATTGTTATATATAAAAATATCCATGCAGGCGCAAATACCCACGGGGGCGGTGTAAGTGCAGGTTTTGTGAGTGTTGTGTACCAGGTTAAATCAAGCATAATTATATTATGTTTGATTTAATTATTTTATGTATCGGAAATTCAGGCTATTTTTGAACAACAAAAGATATCCACTGATCCTGAGAAATAGTGTCTATGATTTTTAAACCTTCGCGTTCAATTGCTTCAAGAACAACAGTTTTTTTCTCATCGAGAATACCGCTCAAAGACATTTTTGCGTTATCTTTCATTATGTTTTTCAAATCGCCCATAATTTCTGCAAGAACATTGTGCAAAATGTTTGCGCAAATAAAATCATATTTATCAGTTAATTTATCAGCAGTAGTAAGTTCAAAGACACATTTAACATTGTTAATTTGAGCATTTTTCCTGCAAACATCGATAACAGTTTCATCGTTGTCGCATCCGAAAGCAGAACTTGCACCGAGTTTCATTGCGTAAATTGCCAGAATACCTGAGCCTGTACCGATATCAGCAACTTTGTCACCGGCACTAAGGTATTTTTCAAGAGCTTTCATGCAGAGCTGTGTAGTCTGGTGGGTTCCTGTTCCAAATGCGCAGCCAGGGTCGATGTTTATGGTAATTTCGTTTTCTTTCGGAGTGTAATTAATCCAGCTTGGTACGATTGCAACTCTGTCTGTTACGTGTGTTACAGTCCATTTTTCTTTCCATTTTTTTGACCAGTCTTGATTTTCTTTTTCGTCAAGGGTAATTTCCCAGCTTCCGAGTTCTTCATCTGTAAAGCCGCGGTCTTTAAGGAGCTCTCTTTCCATTTTCAAGACTTCAGCAGGATTGGAATTGAGCTCTGTAAGGAAAACTTTTAAAGTTCCTTCAGTTGTTGCAGTCATTTCCAAATCTTTGTAAGTTTCTTCTGCTGTCACAACACCTTCGCATTCAAAATTTGAGAAACAAATGTCTGATACAATGTCCTCAATTGCAGGATTTATTGATATTCTTAATTCAAAATAGTTATTCATCTTTTCCTTTCGGGTTGTATTTTAGAAAAAATACGTTATAATAAGAATACAGGCAAGGGTAGCGGAAATACCCGAGCCCGTGTCCTAAATTATAGGACTTGGTACAATAGAACTAAAACTATAACTAGTAAAAGTTCTTTTTCGCTGATTTCAACTAGCATATTGCCTCCTTTCTTCATTGAGGGGAGGCAATTGCTTGCCTCCCCTGATTTAAATTCAGCGAATGTAGTAAAAATCTTTAGCCTGTATTCTTTGTTTCAAAGTTCAAATTATGTATTATAGCTTGTAATTTTATTAAAATACGTTATAATGAAAATACAGGCAAGGGTGACACGAACACCCTTACCCGCAGCCCTAATTAAAGGACTTTGAGTACAAGAACTATTGCTAGTATTAGTAATAGTTCTTCTTCGTTGATTTTGACTATCATTTTAACCTCCTTTCCGTATAGTCAAAATGTAGTAAAAATCTTTAGCCTGTATTCTCTATTTCAAAGTTCAGTTAGTCTAAGTCAATCTTTGACACATCAACGAGCTCTTTGAGCTCAATTCCGAGTGCAATCGCAATACGTTCAAGCGTATCAATACCAGCAGCGCTTGTTCCGCGTTCAATCGCACCAAAGGCAGTAGCACTCAAATCAGATTTTTCTGCGAGTTCATCTTGAGTAAGGCCCTGCATATTTCGCAACAACTTAATCTTCATGCCAATCTTGCTTACAATATTCTTATGTTTACTTGTTTTCATATTAAGTATACTATCCTATTGACAAGGTAAACACAATAAAGTATACTTAAGAAAAACTCAAGTAAACTTAAGAAGGTGTTATGTTAGAACAAGAAATTAGACGCAAGATTTATAAAAGACTTGAAGCGATGGATGAGGCGTTAGCATATGACATTGAATCGTTATGCGAATGTCGTTCGATTATTCGCACAATACTTATGCTCTATTATTATGATCACAGAGAAGATTTGAAGGAGTCATAATGGATAAAAAAGATTTAGAAAAATTGCAACAATATATTTTTGACATTGAAGCGCTGATCAATGTAACCTGTGACTCTTGCGAACATAATCTTTATACAGCACAACAAAACTCTCTGGAAATTGCACGCAGATATATCTGGAAAATTAACGAACTGTTAAACTCTTAATCCTCAATAAATCTTCCCATTGCACGGAATTTTGCGTATCTTTCTTCTCTCAATTTTTCCGGAGATTTTTTCGCAAGTTCATTAAGTGCATTAACTATTGAAGATTTCATATTCTCAGCAACAACATTATAATCGCTGTGAGCACCGCCTAAAGGTTCGGAAATCTCTTCATCAATAATTCCCAGCTCAAGCAAATCTTTTGAAGTGATTTTTAATGCTTCTGCAGCATCAGCGTATCTTGCAGCATCACGCCATAAAATGGAAGCGCATCCTTCCGGAGAAATTACTGTATAATAAGCGTGCTCCAGCATCATTACTCTGTCAGCAACAGCAAGCCCTAAAGCTCCGCCGCTGCAGCCTTCGCCTGTTATAATTGAAACTATCGGAACATTAAGTTTTGACATTTCTCTAAGGTTCATTGCAATAGCAGCACCCTGTCCGGTTTCTTCTGCTTTAATTCCTGGATATGCGCCCGGAGTGTCGATTAATGTAACAATCGGCATGTTAAATTTGTTTGCGTGTCTGAAAAGTCTAAGTGCTTTTCTGTAGCCTTGCGGCTGTGGCATACCGAAATTGTATTCAAGATTTTCTTTGGTAGATTTACCTTTTTGAATACCTATAATCATAACAGGCTTGCCATTTATTTTCGCAATTCCGCCAATAATGGCTCTATCATCCATTCCTTCTCTGTCACCGTGAAGTTCAATAAAATCTTCGCAGATAAGATCCACATAATCCAAAAATTTTGGTCGTTCAGGATGTCTTGCGATTTGTAATTTTTGTGAAGGTTTCAATTTTGAATACAACTCCTTTTTGTAATCCTGAGCCTGCTGTTCGAAAGTTTGAATTTGATTATCAAGATCCATTCCGGAAGCTTCGCTCATTTTTTTTAGTTCATCTATTTTTTTCTGTATTTCTACTATTGGTTTTTCAAAGTCTAATACTACTGCCATTTTCTCTTTTTATACTCCATGCATATCTAAAATATTAGCCAGTGTTTTTCTTAAATTCTTCCTCTTTGATACTATATCCACCTGACCGAATTTGAGCAGATATTCTGCTGTCTGGAAATCATCAGGCAGCTTTTGTCTTATTGTCTGTTCAATAACCCTTCTTCCAGCAAACCCAATTCTTGCACCTTGTTCTGCAATGATAATATCACCCAGAGTTCCGAAGCTGGCTGTAATTCCACCGAAAGTAGGTTCTGTAAGAAGGTTAATATATAAAAGTCCTGCTTCATCAAGTTTACCGGCTGCACAGGATGTTTTTGCCATTTGCATAAGGCTTAAAGCGCTTTCCTGCATTCTTGCACCGCCTGAGGATGTAATTGCAAGCATAGGGAGCTTAAGTTCAAGCGCTTTTTCCATAATCCTTGTAACTTTTTCACCGACAACACTGCCCATTGAGCCGCCCATATAGTCAAAATCCATTACTGCTGCTGCAATTTTATGACCTTCAATCTTTGCCAGACCGGTTATAACAGCTTCGTCCAGCCCAGTTTTGTTATGAGCCTTTTTTAGACGTTCGGCGTATGATTCCGTATCAACAAAGTTTAGCGGGTCGCAGGGATGAACATTTTTAAATAATTCTTCGAAAGACCCCTCGTCAAAGAGCTGCTTTATCCTTGTTGTGGCATTTATTCTAAAATGGTAATCGCAGTGAGGACATACCATCAAATTTTCTTCAAGCTCACTTTTTAAAATCTGAAAACCGCAATGAACGCAAGCTGTCCATAATTCAGGAGTTTCTACTTCAATCCCCTTCATTTCACGTGCCCGTCTTTCAATTTGAGCTTCTTTTCTCTTATCAAACCATTCTTGTATTGTCATATTTTATACACATCCAGTCGCTAAAAACGACAGTCCTTCTCCTATTACAATCCACTTTCACATTTTACACCAAACATGAACGAAAGGATATGTTTTAATAATTTGTTACTTAATTGAAACCTAATTTTTTCATTCTGGTATTAACTTCTGCAAGCCATTTTTTGTGTTTTGCTTCGAGCATTAATTCTTTTATATTATCGTTATCCGGTATTTTAACTTTGTTTAAAGGGCTTTTCTGAAATATATCAGATTTCGGTTGCCGATTGAGTTTTCCGCACCAGCTGGCAAAAATACCTTCGCTTTCAGAAGGAAGAGTAATTTTTCCCAAGTTTTCTGCATTGCCTATATTTAATGTTGTTTTAAGTTGATTTTTTATTAGAAGTGACATAATTTTCTCCTTGATTGTATGTTATATGAAAACATAAAAAAAAGTAATTTGCTACTAAAAAGGTCCGGTATTAAACCAGACCTTCTTTGAGAGCTTTTACTGCTGCCTGCGTTCTGTCGTCTACGACCAGTTTTTGAATTATATTACAGACGTGGGCTTTTGCAGTGTGTTCACTTATTGTCAGTGTTTTTGCAATCTGGCTGTTTGACTGCCCGTCGACAACAAGCTTTAGAACTTCATATTCACGCTGGGTTAGGTTTGAATGATTTTCTTTAAATGCACTTCTTGACAGCTGTCTTGATGGGATTACGCCGCTGTTCTTGTCGCGAATGAATGGTACAACGTGCGGATCTATCCACATTGCACCTTCTTTTATCATTTTGATAACACTCATTAAAAAGTCGGTGCTTATGTCTTTGATTACATAAGCACTTGCACCGGCGCTCAGAGAGGCATTGAGTTCTTCCTCTGATATGTGTGAAGTGAGCATTATTACTTTAATATTATTGTTGTGCTCAAGTATCTGTTTTGCGGCTTCAATACCTGAAATATCAGGCAGTCCTATGTCCATAAGTACAATATCCGGTTTAATAAGCCTTGATTTCTCTATTGCTTCTTTTCCGTTTACTGCTTCACCTATTATCTCTAAATCTGGATAATCTGAAAATAGTGATTTTATGCCAATACGCATTAGTTTTTGGTCTTCTACAAGTAATATTTTTATTTGCATAAAAAATACTCCTTTCCAGAGTAATATTAAAATGTTTTTCGCCCAAATTAAATTGCAGGGGTAAATATGAGCGTTGCTAATGCTCTGGTGTTTAAATTTAGAAGTATTTTTTTAAAGACTCTTGTAAATCCAAAATTTTGACATGGTTTTCAAGCATAGCTTGATTTCGTCCTTCGTAAGCCTGTGTGTAATTATCATTTTTATCAATTGCAAGGTTAAAATTTTCAACTGCTTCGTCGAGTTTATCCTGAAGGTAATATGCCATTCCGATGAGCGTATACTCAACTTCTTGAGCTTCGGAGAATTCTAGCGCTTTCCGGTAAAATTCGATGGCTGTATCATAATCTCCACTGAACTGTTTCATACAACCCAGACCGCGCAGGACTGTTGGATTTTGCGGGTCAATTTTGAAAGCTTCCTCAAGAGTTTCAATACCGGATTTGTAATCATAACGGTCATACTCTTCTTTTGCTTTAGTTATAAGGGTAAGAAGCTTAACTTTTGTATTCATCCTCCGGAAGAAACCGGAAATTTCGTTTAGACGATTTAACTCTTCACTCATGATATCGTGTGCATTTTCTCAAAAATGCCTTTTTTCTGAACCCAAACTTCGACTTCAAGTTTGTTGCCTTCTTCAATTAGTACGTTTTTGAGTTCTTTGAAGTTCAATTCGGCATTTTTTATATCGCAGAGCATAAACATAACAAAGTGTCCCTGCATTAACGTCTGTTTGATATCTTCGATGTTGACTTTGTATTTAGCAAGAACAGTTGAGATTGATGAAACAATTCCGACTTTGTCTGAACCTGATACCGTAATTATTATTTTGTAATCGTCCATTTTATGCTCCTTTTTTTATACTAAGTATTATAAAGGTTTCGTGCAGTATAAGTCAATGCGTGAAGGTGAAATTAAAAAGAGGAAAGCCTTGTGCTCCTCAATATTATGTCAGCAGCAGGGTAGATTTGCTACTAAGGCAGGATGTCCGAATGACAGGTGAGGTGAAAATCAATTAATACAAACACCCTCATCCGCCCTTCGGACACCTTCTCCCATCAAGGGAGAAGGAAGTGGACATAAATTAAAACGTACGTAGTACATTATTACCACTTGAAAAATCTGCAAAATAGGTTAAAATAAGAATACAGGCATGGGTGGCGTTAACACCCAAACCTGCGCTCTAACTAAAGAGCTTTGGTTGAAAGAACTATTGCTAGTATTAGCAGTAGTTCTTCTGCACTGATTTCAAAAATCATTTCGACCTCCTTTCTTTCATGAAAATCAGTGTCCTGAGTATTGAAATCTTTAGCCTGTATTTTGTTTTTATTTTAACAAATATTCCAAAATATATTAATAAATCATTTTAAGTTATAATATTCATATGAAGTATGAACAGGCAATAAAACTTATAACTGGAAAAAGCAATTTTTATATAGATTTAGGGCTGGATAGGATTTCTGCTGTCCTTGATAAGTTCGGAAACCCGCAGGATAATATTAAATTTATTCATGTTGCAGGTACAAACGGAAAAGGGTCTGTTTGTACTATGCTTGCTTCAATCCTTCAACAGGCAGGATATAAAGTCGGGCTTTATACAAGTCCGCATATCTGGGAGTATACAGAGAGGATTAAGGTTAACGGCGCAGATATTCCGAAGGAAATTTTTGCTGAATATGTTCAGATGATTACCGGAACAGGCATACATTTAACCGAGTTTGAAATTCTTACGGTTATGATGTTTTTGTATTTTAAAGAAAAAAATGTAGATATTGCCGTCCTTGAAACAGGTTTGGGCGGGAGGCTTGATGCTACTAATGTAATTAAACAAAATCTCTGTTCAATAATTACGCATATTGACCTTGATCATACAGACAGGCTGGGTAATACAAAAGATAAAATTGCTTATGAAAAAGCAGGAATTATTAAAAAAGGGTGTCCTGTTATTACTGCAGAAGGCTATGAAGCAGTGAGAGATAAAGCTGATGAATGCGGCTCAATGTTCATACTTACAAACCCGTATGTTAATCCTGAATTTATTGATTCTCTTGCGCTCAAAGGAAATCAACAGGTTGAAAATCTAGCCCTTGTTATTAATGCCGTAAACTATCTGTTTAAAAATATTGACGATAAAACTATTATTGAAGGGTTGAAAAAAGTAAATAATCCTTGCAGGTTTGAATATGTGCAGGAGAAAAATCTTATAATTGACGCTTCACACAATCCTAATGGTATTGAGGCTCTGAGAGATAACCTTGATTGGTTTTTTCCGCGCGAAAAAAGGCGTTTTGTTTTCGGGTGCTTAAAAAATAAAGATTACTCAAGAATGATGAATATTCTTTTTCGGGAGGGTGATGAAATTTATCTTAACGGATTTGATTATCCGAACGCGTGCACGTATAATGAACTTATACAAAAATGTCCGTATCCGGCAGAAAAATATACGGATGAAACAGTTATAAAGCCGGATAAATTAAATATAATATGCGGGTCTTTTTATATGATTGGAGGTATGGAATGGCTGAAATCTCTTCAAGTTTAGAAGATTATATTGAAGCTGTTTACAGTATTTATACAAAGGATAATAAGGTAAAGGCTATTGATGTTGCAAGACGGCTTAATGTTTCACGCGCGTCTGTTACGGAAGCTCTTCAAAAGCTTGAACAGTTCGGGCTTATAAATTACGGGCATTACGGCACAATTTCTGTTACAGAAGAAGGTGTTAAAAAAGCAAAAGAAGTTATAAAAAAACATGAAACTCTCTCAGAATTTTTTGAAAATATTCTCGGGGTTGAACACAGCCTTGCAGAAGAAACTGCCTGCAAAATTGAGCATGTTATTGATAACAGAATTTTAAAAAAGCTTGAACAGCATATAAAAAACTACAGGCTCAAATAGTAATCTTTGAGAAGCTTTGCATCGTCTTCAATATTCGGACTTTCGCATACAACAGCACCTTTTATATTAAAGGATTTGAATGCTTTCAATAAATCTTTATAATTAAAATCTGACTCTTCAAGGTTAAGATGTTTCTTTTCCCCCTTTGCACCATATTCAATTCCTGCTATATGTGCGTGAAAATTTTCCAGTGCAATTTGTCCCAGCTCCTTGCCGATTTTTTCGAAAATCGCACAGAATTCGTCATACGTATTTGAAATTCCATTGTAACGTGCGTGTAAATGCGAGAAATCAACACAAGGAAGGACTGTTTCAAACTCTTTTGATAATCTTATTATTTCTTCTAAATCCCCCCACTGTGTGGATTTTCCGGTTGTTTCAGGCCTAATCCAAATTTTATTATTAACTTTTGCAAGTTCGTCGGTAATTTCTTTTATTTTAGAGTTTATATTACTGTAAACAAGTTCTGCATCCTGCCCCAGATAGTATCCGGCATGGAAAGTGATACTGAAACCTCCAAGCTCGTTTGCGACCTGTGCAGTTTCAATAATTCTCTGTACGCTTGCTTCAAGCTTGTCCTCTTCTCTTGCGTTAAGGTTTACGTAGAAAGGTGCGTGCGCTGTTATAACTTTTGTTGCTGCGCTGACTGCATCACGGCTTTTGTCGCTTATTCTAACCCCGCGTACAAATTCAAGCTCAAGTCCGTCAAGATTCATTTCATCAAGTATTTTAAATCCTGCTTCGTATCCTTTGTTTCCGGCTCTTAGCGGAATGCCGGCTGTTAAGAAGTTTAATTTATCCATTTTTCACCTTTTTCTAGTAGTTTTACTTTGAGGATGGCCTGGAGTTGTTTTAACATTTGTTTCCCGACTTAAGGTTCTTTTCTTTTTAGTAAAGAAAAAGTTACTTGAATTCTTCTCCGATTTTCGGGTTAACAATTCTGATAAAATCTTTGCTGTCGCCCATGAAGAAGCTTCCAAACTGCATTACTGTCGGTACAACGAGTCCTTTTGAAGTTGCAATAAAGAACTTATCATCCTCGATTTTTGCAACAGTACCGGCAGGATGCGGAACGCAGAAGGCATCTGAGGCGACTTCTACTTTCATAATTTTCATCATGTTCCCTCTGAAAGTTGTACTTGCAAGAATAAACGGATTCAATGCACGTACAAATCTTTCGATTTCTTCTGCGGTTCTGTTGTAATTGATGAACAATTCTTTTTCGCTTAGTCCTTTTCCTGAAACAAAATCACCGACCGGCTGCTTAATTCTAGGAAGCGGCTGATTTTCATATGCTCTCAAAACTTGCAGCAAAAGCTCTATTCCGAGAACGTTTAATTCATTAAATATTGTCCCCATCGTTGCCTTTGAATGGATATGATAAGGTTTTTGAGCAATAATATCACCTGTGTCAAAGCTTTCATCCATAAAATGAATTGTAACACCAGTTTCGGTTTCACCATTGATTAATACTCTTGAATACGGGTTTCCGCCTCTGTATTTTGGCAGCATGGACGGGTGTACGTTAATAAATCCATCTTTTGTTGATTCCAAAAGAATGCGCGGTATTTTGTAATTAAAAGAACACACGACTGCTGCATCAACATTAAGTGCGCGTACAGCTTCAATAAGCTGAGGTTCATCAAGTTCATCATAGTCAATATAATTCAACCTTCTTGATTGAACAAAAGTTTTGAAATCATAGTACATGTTGTGGTCTTTTTTAGGCCCGAGCACTCCTACGATATTAACTCCGGACATCAAAAGCCCGTCAAGCCCGATATATGCCATATCGGGAATGCCTACGAAAAGTATTCTTTTTTTGAACAGAGTTCTATTAAACATCAAACTTTAACCTTAATCATCTCTTCCAAAATTTTTGAGCAGTCATTAACCATGTTTGTGCAGTGCGCTTTTCTTTCAGGCGAAGCCATATCGAGACCGGCGGTTAAGACGCGGCAGCAAGTTGCTTTGTGGTTTTTCTTGAATTCTTCAATAAATTTCTTTGCTGCGGCTCTTGCATTGCTGCGTCCGAGAACATAGCCGAGAACTATTTGTGAACCTGCGATTGCACCGCAGAGACAACCGGAACCCATTCCGCCGGAGAAAGATGTTGCAGCGGAAAGTAATTCTTCCGGAACAAGTCCTTTTTCAATTGCTTCCATTATTATGCTTTCAGAACAGGAATACCCGTTGTTAAAATACTCAGCTGCTTTCATATTATAAAATCCTCGTTTGATACTATATTACCATTAAACAGGATTTTATACCAGTGTTTTTAGGCTTTTGTATTAACTTTGCTTTGTCTTGCAGCTTTTCCGTACTGTTCTAATTTTGCTTCATATAGATGGTTATAATACTTTCTTGCATCTCTTGCACGGTATTCAGGATTAATTTTCTTGTCTTCTGCAATTTTAGCTTCGGCCTTTTTAACCATAGAAATGATATCTTTAACTTCAAACATTCTTGAGTTGTCAACATTGCGTTTCTTAAGCAGATAATTTACATACTTTTTGTTGCTTCCATTTATGAGGAGATATAAGTCAAGTGCATCTTTGTTTGAAGAATTTATACGGTGTTTTCCAACAGCCCTATCAGCTTTTCTTGTATCAGCTATTGATGAGAAAATTTCCGGAAGCATGCCCAGACGCATTTTTGTTGCTCCTTTGCCGTAAGCTTCGCGCTGTTTGGCAAAAGTCTTTTCACCGAGTTTGGAGGTTAAAATTTCAAAGATATTTTTTCTGACCTCTTCTTTCGAATCTATCTTTGTTTTTTGAACTTCAGGTTTTATCTCAGCTGCAGGTGTTTCTATTATTGGTTTTATGTCAGGCTTAGGTTCAACAATATTCAAACGTTTGTATTGTGCTATTTTGAAATTATTAACAAGTCTGGTTATTACTCTGGAGATAAAGTTTTTAGGTTTTGCAAAACCGTATTTTTCAGCTGACTTTCTGCTTTCTCTAGCCTTTTTAGTTTCAAAGAACGGATTTTCAATCTCTTTTTCCAGAAGTGATAATCTTTCTGCATTCCTTGTTGTTTGGTTAAGTATATTTTCTGCATTTTTACTGAACATATTGAGCTTAACTGCCGGAATACGCTCAAAAATTTCATTAAGCTCTTTAATATTTTTAATAGGAACATCACTTTTGACAATTTTTCTTACAAAGTTTTCAGCATTTTTATCACGGTCTATAGTGTCAAATAATTTATTTAATTCTGTGAGTGTTTCATTATTTTTTTCCGGAGTTGTCTTTGGAATGTATCTTTCCGGATAACTGTCCATAATTATTGTTCTTAATTTATAATTCTTATCTGTTGTAGATTGGAATAGCTGCATTAATTTTTCATCAATACCGGTTGATGCAATATTCCTCTGTATGTAGAAATTAGAAAGAAGTGAATCAATTACTTTGCCTCTTGCTTCTGTAAAATCCTCGGCGAATATTTTTGAGTTAAAAACTTCTGAGTTTTCAAAAGGAAAGTTGCTAATGAGTCTTCTTTGTTTTAAAAGTGCGTCGTACTTTTTATGATTATAGGTTCCATCTGAAACCATTTTGTCCAAATTTTTAACGGCGTCGCTTTCATTTCTGTGAAGTTTTAAATAAGATTTGTATTTTGCAAAGTTACTAACATATTTTTTACTATTTTCAGATTCAAGAAGTTCTGGTATTAAGTTCTCATAAGTATGTCTGTGCTCTCCGATAACATCTCGGTTTACCTGATATGCAAAAGCAATACGTTTAGTTTTATTTCTGGTGCCGGAAAAAATTCTTCCGAGAGCTTCCATAGAACCGTTGAATTCGTAAATAAGCCTGTTATGTATAGAACCCGGATTTGTAACATTAGTAAAAATCTGATTTACTAATGAAGAACTTTCACGTTCAGCCGGGGTGCGATAATAATTGTCTTTATTGTATTTATCTGCAAGTTGTTTGAAAAATCCGATTTTTTTCTGACCTGCGGTTTTTGTTAATTTAATCACATCCTTTGCATCTTGATGTGTAACATTGGCAATAAATTCTGATGCGGCAATTCTGGCCTCTTTGTTATATTTTGATAAACTCAATCCTCTGAATTGAGGGTTATAATGATTGATACTATTCATTATGCTTCCTTAATTAATGTCATTACTTATTTCTTTAAAACACGTAAAAATAAAATTTGCCAGCAAGGGAAAAAACTATTTCATTAAACTGTTTAAATAATTTTTTGCAGCTTTTTCTGATGTATAGTTCAAAATTGTTTTGTAAGAATTATTTAGGATTTCCTGCTGATTGTGCGAATTAATAATTTCTTCAATAATTCCATCTTTCCAGAAAAAACCGTTTTCGTTATTTTCGATAATTCCTGCAATACCGTCATTTTCTGTGCAAACAGTAATGCATCCGGATGCCATTGCTTCAAGATAGACCATGCCGAAAGTTTCATTAATGCTCGGGAGTACAAAAATATCGGCTTTTCTCATTTCCGCAAGAACTTGTTCATGTTCCATACGGCCTAAAAATACCGGCTTTTGTGAAATGCTTTTCAATCTTTTTAAATCTTTTCCGTCACCGATAATTCTGAGTTCTACATCAAGATTTTCACACTCTCTGATAACCTTGTCTATATTTTTGCGTCTGATTAAATTTGCGCAGGTTAAAACTTTCACTTTTTTGTCAGGTTTCCAGAGCCGTTTAGTTATATAATTTTCATTTATACCGGAATAGCAGACAAAAGTTTTTTCTTTGTACTGAGGATAAAGTTTCAGAAATTTGTTTTTTAAAACCTCAGAACGGCATGCGATTTTTTTGGCGTTTTTATGTGCCTTTTCCAGTTCTGTTTTGAAATAAATTGAATACAAAGGATTGGTTAAAACTTCTAAATCCGAAACGTGGACTCCTGCAATAAAATCTAAGCCGAGTTTGTTTGCAAAAATTTCACCGCTTGGCATATGTGCGAGTGCTACGCACGGGGGTAAATAATCATTGTAGTCGGCTGACAAATACATATTACCAGTACGGTATTGTGACCCCAGGTCAGCCTCATTTGAGCAATTACAAGCTGGCAGGGTTGTTCTTATCTTATCTTTAATATTTCCCCAAAACGGAAAAAAATAATTAATATTCTCTACGTTTCCATAAATTCCGCTATTGTAAAAAGGCTTTTTTCTCACAAACGAATTTAATAAAAAATTCGGCTTGATAACTTGAACCTCATGCCCCTCTTTTTGCCAGCATTCAACAAAATTTTTTATTGTTTTCGGTGTATTTTTTTCGTTTTCCCTGACAGGATATAAATCAGTAATAACAAGAATGTTCATTAGATATCCGTGTATTTATTCCTTTCAAAAAATAGAATGTTAATTAACGAAAATCCCATTACGACAACAAGCAGAACTACTGCTAGTGCTGAGGCGTAACCTAAATCAAGATTTTCAAACGCGCGTTCATAAATATAATAAACAATTGTCTTTGTAGAATTCAAAGGTCCTCCCTTTGTCATAACATAGATTTCTGCAAAAACTTTCATCGCGGAAATTGTACTTATAGTAGATACAAGCGCAATTGTCGGCATTATGTGCGGAATAGTAACAGTCAAATGTTTGGTGATAAAATTTGCACCATCAATATCACATGCTTCATACAAATCCTGCGGTACGCTCATTAAAGATGCAAGATAAATCATCATGTAATATCCGATACCCTTCCAGATAGTAACTAATGCAACAGAAAAAAGAGCCCACTTTGTATCTACGAGCCAGCCGATAGATTTGATATGAAATAATGATAATATATAATTTAAAATACCCTGACCGGCGTAAAGCCATTTAAAAGCAATTGCTGCAACTACGATTGACACAATTACCGGAAGATATAAGAGTATTTTGTAGAGAGTTATTCCTCTTATTTTCTGATTTATCAATATTGCCAGAAAAAGAGGAAATGTTACAAGAAAAGGGACTGCAATTACAAGGTACATAAAAGTATTGAACATGACTTTGTAAAAAACAGGTTCTTTAAATAGTTTTATATAATTATCTGCTCCGACGAAATTTGGATTATAGAGGCTTGAAGAATAATCGAAAAAACTTAATCCAAAAGTTTGAAAAAACGGAATAAAAAAGAATACTATCATAACTGCAGCAGCAGGAAGTAAAAATAAATAAGGCGTGTATTTTTTATAATAATTCATAGATTTATTATCTTACACATAAATGAATGTTGCAAGAATATTACGATTACCGTAAAAAAAAGATTGTCAATAGAATTTTTATGTATTATAAACGTAAACTTTTGTTAATTCGGTTTTTTCTTTGCAGGCATGGGGAGCATGGGGAATTGTAAAAATTTTTACGAAATTATTTACTTGATAAAAAGATAAGAAAATTATACTATATACACATACCTGAAAGGAGTGATGGCTGCTAGACTCGGGGGGAGTCAAAGATAGAAAAAAGATTTAAAATTTTTAGAACATTTACAACAAAAAACACAAATCAATTTTAACAAAACATTTACCTGATTAAGAGATTAAATTATTGGAGATTTGAGGACTCAAAAGATTTTTGGGGTAGGAGATTATTGGGTTAAAAAGACTTTCCTGTTTATGGAAAGTCTCTTTTTATGTGCTAAAATTGCTTTATGGAAGAAAAAGAAACAAAAAAGATTATAGGTTTGATGTCCGGAACCTCCTGCGACTCAATTGACGCCGGACTTTGTGAAGTTTATCCGGATATGTCGGTAAAACTTATTCACGGTATAAATTATTCGTATCCTGAACATATAAGAGCAAAACTTTTTTCAGCTTTTAGAGGAGATCTTTCTGTAAAAGATTTGTGCCAGCTTAATTTTGCTGCAGGCAAATGTTTTGCTGACGCTGCAAATACACTTATTGCAGAATTTGGCAAACCTGATTTGATTTCAAGTCATGGCCAGACAATTTATCATTATCCTTTTGATGAAAAACTTGACGGAATTTCTTTAAAGAGTACTTTACAGATTGGCGAAAGTTCTGTAATTGCGCATGAAACAGGATGTATGGTTGTTTCAAACTTCCGGGAAAAAGATATTGCAGCAGGCGGACAGGGAGCACCGCTTGTATGTTTTGCTGATGAAAAATGGTTTAAAAATTCACTCGTTCAGAATATCGGAGGAATTTCTAACGTAACGATTGTGTCTGATGATTGTGAAACTTTTGGATTTGATACCGGATGCGGAAATATTATGATTGATTATTGTACGCAAAAATTCTTCGGACAAAAATATGATAAAGACGGGACAATTGCTTCAGAAGGAAATATTTGCGAAAGCTGGCTGGATTGTCTTTTGCAGGACGAATATTATTTTATAGACCCTCCAAAAACTACAGGCAGAGAATATTTTTCAAACAAATATATCGAAAATATTTTGAAGACAGCGCCTTCTGAACCAAAGGATATTATTACTACACTGACTGCGCTTACAGCAAAAACAATTGCTCAGGCTTATGAAAGATTTGTTTATCCGCAGACTCATGTAGATACTGCAATAATAGGCGGCGGAGGGGCTTATAATAAAACAATGATGAAATTCTTGAGAAATTATCTTCCAAAACATATTGAATTAAAAACCCATGAGGATTATGGAATTTCTAATAACTTCAAAGAGGTTATGGCATTTGCGCTTTTAGGCTACTGCAACTATTACGGCATTCCAAATAATCTGCCGTCATGTACGGGTGCAAAAAAACGTACTATTCTCGGCAAAATTACTTACTAAACTTCTTCAATATAATTGAAGTATTTATTCCTCCGAATGCGAAGTTATTGGTCATAACGTATTCTGTCTCTATAGCTCTGCCTTCATTCTGAATATAATCTAACTTACCGCAGTTTTCGTCAATTTCTTTCAGGTTAAGAGTTGGATTGAACCATTTTTTATTCATCATCTCTACGGCAAGAATTGTTTCAATAGCTCCGCAGGCGCCCAGTGTGTGGCCTGTATAGCTTTTTATAGAACTTATCGGAACTTCTCTTTTAAAAACATTTTCTGTTGCTAAAGATTCTGCAATATCTCCGTTAATCGTTCCTGTACCGTGTGCGTTAACGTAACCTATTTCATCAGCAGAAACTCCTGCACTTTGAAGAGCCTGCTTCATAACCTCTGCCATCATATCTTTATTCGGGTTTGTAATATGTGTTCCGTCTGTGTTAGTCGCAAAACCTGCTATTTCAGCATAAATCTCGGCACCTCTTGCTTTAGCATGTTCATATTCTTCTAAAATAAGAGTTCCTGCTCCTTCTCCTATTACAAGCCCGTCACGGTTTTTATCAAACGGTGAAGGCGTAAGCTCCGGCGTATTATTCTTACTGCTTGTGGCATAAAGTGTATCAAATACACCAACTTGTGTCGGGTGGATTTCTTCGGCGCCTCCGGCTATCATAACGTCCTGATAACCATCTTTAATCGCTTCATATGCGTAGCCGATGCCCATTGAACCCGAAGTACAAGCGGTTGAGGTCGGGATTAATCTTCCGTGTGTTTGAAAATAAAGAGAAATATTTACAGCTGTTGTCTGAGGCATCATTTTGATGTAAGAACCTGAATTCAGGAGTTTAACCTCCTTATCAATACACATTGAATAGAAATCAAGTATTGCGTCCAGAGAACCTGTTGATGAACCGTAACTTACGCCGGTTCTTCCATTTGTGATAATTTCATCTCCTAAGAGTCCTGCATCTTTAAGTGCCTCTTCTGCTGTAACTACAGCCATTATAGCTACATTCCCCATTGTACGTTTAACTTTTCTTGTGAAGCGCTCAGGAACTTCAAAATCTTTAACAAAAGCTCCAAGAGATGTATTTAATCGTTCATATTCATCAAGTTTTTCCCAGTGTTCTACGCAGTTTTTATATATTTTTAATCTTTCAAACGCATCTTTTACAGTAGAACCGAGCGGGGAAGTTATTCCCATTCCTGTAATAACAACTCTTCTCACAGATAAAGCCCTCCGTTAACAGCGATTACCTGACCTGTAATGTATCCGGCATCCTCACTAAGGAGATAATTAACAAGGCTTGCAACCTCTTTTCCGCTTCCCATACGGCGCATAGGTATTTGTTTAACTGCTTCTTCCGGCAGTTCTTCTGTCATATCAGTTTCAATAATCCCGGGTGCAATGCAGTTAACTGTAATTTTGCGTTTTGCAACTTCCTGGCTTAAAGCTTTCGCAGCACCGATCAGGCCGGCCTTTGAAGCGCTGTAGTTAACCTGACCTCTGTTTCCGCACTGGCCGGAAATTGAAGACATTACTATGATTCTTCCTCTCTTTTGCTGTATAAGAGGCATAATAATCGGCTTTAAGACATTATAAAATCCGCCAAGATTGGTATCAAGAACATCATCCCATTCTTCGTCTTCCATTGCGGGAAACGGATTATCTTTTGCTATGCCTGCATTTAAAACAATTCCGTAATAAATACCGTTTTGTTCAATATCCGTAATAAGTGCATGTTCTGTTTCTTCCCTGTTTTTAATGTCAAATGCGACAGCACGTGCTTCTACGCCCTTTTGAATAATTTGTTCTTTTAAAGAGTCAAGCCTTGAAGTATTTTTTGAACAATGCAGAACTATATTGTAGCCGTTTTCTGCGAGATATAAAGCTGTTTCACGCCCGATACCTCTGCTTGAGCCTGTAATTAAAATCCATTTATTCATGGGTACTCCTTTTAATCACTTAATTACTTCCACTAACATTTACCCCTGCACTTGTAATTTCTTCACCGCTATTATCATATATTAAACAATCAAAAGCGGCAATTTTGTTATCAGTGAATACTTCTTTTACAGTGACTTTATATTCTTCATTCTTTTCAAAATAAGGAATTTTGTTATTATACAGCCTTGTACCCAGCAGTAAGCCGGGTTTTGGCTCTTTGCAGTTATTTTTAAAATAGGCATAACATCCGATTGCCTGTGCCATAAATTCAATACCAGTAAGAGTATTTATTCCCTTTCCGGCCTCATAAAATATCTTTTGCTGATTTACCTTAAATACAGCTGTAAGCGTGCCGTTTTTAATGTCCATCTCCAGAATGTCATCAAGCAGTATCATTGGCGGTTTGTGCGGCAGTATTTTTGTTAAGTCGTACATATCTTTCTCCTTAATACTATAGCGCAGTTTGTTCCTCCAAATCCAAAAGATGTGGAAAGACAGGTTTTTACTTCTCCTGATTTTGTACTCTTATCTGCAAGAAGGATTTTAGGAAGTTTTTCGTCGTATTCACCGTCGTATATGTGTGGAAAAACTTTATCTATGCCCTTTTCTAAAAGCCTGCAGCAGAGTGCTGTTTCAATGCTTGCTGCTGCACCGAGGCAGTGTCCTGTGAGCGGCTTTGTTGAACTTGCAGGTACTTTAGCGCCAAAAATATTATAAACAGCTCTTGCTTCCATTAAATCATTAGCCTGTGTGCCTGTTCCGTGCAGGTTTATGTAATCAATATCTTCCGGCTTCATCTCTCCAAGGGCAAGCCTTATTGCTTTTTCGCCTTCAATTCCTTCCGGATCTGGAGTTGTTGAATGATAGTAGTCTGTAGTTTCTCCGATTCCGGCAATTTCTATACCTTCACCTTCTTTAGATACTATAAAAGCTGCTGCACCTTCTCCGATATTAATTCCGCATCTGTTTTTACTGAACGGATTTGCCGGCTCTCCGGATAATATTTCAAGTGAATCAAATCCGTAAACAGGAAGTTTGGCAATTGAATCAACACCAATAACAAGAACTGTTTCTGCAATTCCATTTTCAAGAAGTTCTCTTGCGATAGAAAAAGCTTTTATACCTGAAGAACAGGCAGTCGATACTGATGTGTAGAAATTTGTAAACCCGAAATATTTATGTACAAATTCTGCTGGATTTCCGATTTCAAAATGCTTAGGGTTTCTGCTTGTTTCGTACTCCTCAACTCCCGAATTTGTAGTCGCTGCAACTATAGCAGTCGAATTTTTATCAAGCGTTTCTATTTCAAGCGGTTTCAATACTTTCAGAATAAGCTGATTGGCTCTTGTGTTGTAATTTTCCTCTTTGATTTCTTCAAGGGGGGGATTAATACATCCCAGGCGTCTGGAATTTCGCAGTTCAAAACATCCGGCATCACCGTTCAAAGCCTTGATAAAGACTTTTTCAATATTATCCCCGAGGTTACATATAGCATTGTATTTTGTTATAATCATTTATTGTATAATTTTAGCATGAAATTCTATATCAAAGATTTTTGTTACATTAAATCAGCGGAAGAAATTGACGTATCTTCAATTCCTCCGCTTGTAAGAAGAAAGCTGAGTCCGATTGATAAAGCAGCTTTGAGTACAATGATTAAAGTTTTTGATAATAACGTGGAAGAAATAGTTTTTTCATCCCAATATGGTGAGCATACAAGACTTGATACCCTTATTACACAGTATAAAGAAGCCGGAGAAGTATCTCCTGCTCAATTCTCCGGCTCTGTACATAACTATCCTGCCGGATTTTTTACGCTGATTAATAAACTTAATATTCCGTATTATGCTCTTTCAGCCGGAGAAAATTCATTCTATGCCGGACTGGTGAAATCAGTTATATCAGGAAAAGAAACGATGTTTACTTATGCTGATACGTACAATGAAATAAAAGCAGTATCTGTATTGATTTCTCCGTCAGAGGGAAGCCCTGTAACATTAAAAGAAGTTGATTATGAAAATTTTATTGAAATTTTAATGCAACTGTAATATACCAGAATCAGGAGGTGCTTATGTATCAAGTTTATATTGACAAACCATCATATTTTGAAGCAGAGATGGCTGCAGAGTTTAAAGATTTGGAAAGTGCAGAAGCATTTGCACTCAAAGAAAAAGCAGCTGACAGCGAAGTTAGTTACGAAATAAAAGAAACTAACGGCTGTGTAAACAGCTACGGAGAGCAGATTGCAATACTTGTTAAGCGCGGTTAATCAAGTTTCATAATTTCCGCAAGGTCGAATTCTTTTTGCGTAAATCTGGTTTTCTTCATGTTAAAGCTTGAACCTGTTTCAATCTTATTAATTTTATTAGCAATATCATCGCTGAATATGGTTAATTCAACAATGCTGGAAAGCTTATCTTTAATAAAACCAAGGTTAGAGTAATATTTTTTAGCTTCGTTATTTAATCTTTCAGCCTTTATGTCTGCGCTCACATCACCGTGGCTTTTTACATGTTTTAACATTTGAAGCAGGAGTGATTTTCGTCCTATATTCTGTATGCTGTTCTTAAACATATAAAGCGTGTTAAGACAAATATCGCCGTAGTCGGAGTAATCTGCAATTCCGACAATATTTTTGTTGTCCTCAATTGCTATTAAAACTTTATCATCACTATCTCCGTCGTATTTAAGTGCTTTATTTAAAGCTTCTTTCACGCTTGCTTTCTGATCACGGCCGGAAATTGCAAGTTTGTCTTCCGGAAGGTTGTGGCCTTTCAGAAGGTTTAAAACTCTTTCAATAAAATTTTTATCGTTTTTGTTTAAAGAATAAATATCTATAACTGCTTCAGCTCTGTTTTTTGCAGCGGTAGAAATGCTTCTGGATAAGTATCTTGCCTGAAAATTCGGCTGTGAAATCTGATAATTGCTATTGTTTATTTGCATTTTTTCTCCTTTTTTTATTTGAAAACCTGAAAAAATTTTTTTTGCCTGCTATAATAATTTTATGGGGATGAGAAGAGGTTTAATACTTTTTATAACATTTATATTTTTAAGCTGTCCTTGTTTTGCGATAAAAATCGGACTCCAAACAAATGTAAATAAAACTTTTATCGGCGCATCTACAAAAGCACAGGTAATCAACTGTGATACAAACAAGCTTATTTTTGTGATGGAAAAAATGAAAGGCTATGAGATGAAGCCTTACCGCGGAGTAATTGCAATAAAAGTAAACGGCCAGTGGAATAAGATGAGTGCGTCCAAGATTGTTATAAAACCTGAAACAGGCGGTTTCCTGAGTGTTAAAAGAAAATGGTACCGCGGAAATTTTAAGATTATAAATGACGGTATGGGGCTTACAGTAATTAATGACATACCTCTTGAAAAATATTTAAGAGGGGTTGTTCCATCCGAAATGCCTTCAAGCTGGGAGCACGAAGCTCATAAAGCTCAGGCGATTGCAGCGAGAAGTTACGCAATTGCAAACAGAGGAAAACGTGCAAAATACGGCTATGACCTGAAAGATACTCCGGAAGATCAGGCATATGGAGGTGCAAGCGCTGAAAAAACAAATACCAATGAAGCTGTAGAAGAAACTGCCGGCATAGTTCTTGTTTGTCAGGGAAAAATTGTCCCTGCATATTATTCTGCGTCAGCAGGCGGTAAAACAAAAACCGGAGGACAGGTCTGGTCATCTGATTTGCCGTTTTTAAAATCTGTCCCATCTTTTGATGACGGCATAAAGAAAAACGGCCATGGAGTAGGTATGAGCCAGTATGGCGCAAATAATCTGGCAAAACGCGGTTATAATGCTTATCAGATTTTGAAATATTTTTATGCAAATACTAAGTTCGCAAGGGTTAAAGGTGAGTATTGATGAAAGTTGCACAGGTAAAAGAGAATAAAATTATTGTCAGTGAGATTGATGATATTAAATTAGATGGACGCAAAGGCGCAATTGTAATGACTTTAGGCTGCGGGCTCTGCGGTTCTGATATTGTTAAATTTAGACACAAAATCGTTCATGACGGCGCTGTTTTGGGGCATGAAATAGTTGCTGAAATTCTTGAAATAAATTCCGATACAAAATTTAAGAAAGGTGACAGAATTGTTACATCTCACCACATTCCCTGCGGAGAATGCAACTTCTGTAAACACGGCAATGTTTCAATGTGTGAACACTTCAAGAAAACAAATATTTTCCCGGGCGGGTTCAGCGAAAAAGTTTTTGTATCAGAAGAACATCTGAAAAATGTTGCTTACCTTGTTCCTGAAAATATGACAGATGAAGAAATCTCTTTTTATGAACCTCTCGGGTGCTGCATAAGAGCCATAAAAAGATGTGCACTTCAAAAAGATGATACAGCACTTATTGTAGGTCTGGGCTCAATAGGACTTCTGATGGGTGAAGGGCTGAAAGCTATGGGTTATAAGGTTTACGGATGTGACCTGATACCTGAAAGAATTGAGCTTGCAAAAAAAATGGGTATTGAACCGTTTGATTTCAGCTTTGAAGTTGACGGGGTGTTTATGACATCCGGCGCTGATAAAGCAATTGATACAGCGTTGAAAGCAGTTCGTGCCGGCGGAAAAATTCTTGTATTCTCAAGTACTCCGCTCAGTAACGGCTACCCTAATAATGAAATTTATTACAAAGAACTGACTGTTTTAGGAAGTTATTCTCCTTCTCCGGCTGATTTGAAGGATTCTTTTGACCTTCTTGCTTCGGGCAAAGTTAATGTGAAGGGGCTTACAACTGTTTATCCATTGGATAAAATACAGCAGGCTTTTGACGATACAGTGGCAAATAAGATTTTTAAAGCATATATCAAAATCGCGGGTTAAAATCTTCATCCCATTCAATTTCACCCATTGGTTCTAAACCGTGATAGCGGTATGTATTTTCAATGAACCGGGGTTTAAACATTCCTTTTTTGCCTAAAATTTTGATAATTTCCGGCAGAAGTTTTGTGCTTCCTGCAATAGTTCCGTCATCGGAAGTTGCCTTATCTCCATCATAATAAATTTTTGAATCCGCAAAGACCGTTTCTTTCATATCACTGTATGTTATAGGAAGTGCATCGCTTATAAGTATAACTTTGTCTTCGGGTTTTGCCTTGAAAAACAGTTTTAAAGCATCGTCGCTGACATGAACACCATCTCCGATTATTTCTGCGTAAACCTCATCATGAATAAGCGCTGAAAGAGCTGTTGACATTCCTCTGTGGGTTATTCCTAACATTGCGTTGAATGTATGTGTTGCACCGTCAACGCATCCCCAACCAGTACTGTGACCTGCCTGAACCTTAACTTTGCGCTCTTTTAAGTATTCAATCAACCCGCTGTCCAATTCCGGCGCAAGAGTCACGATTTTTATAAAATCATCCTCAATTTTTTGGAAGTTCTCAACAGTAAGCTCCAAAAAGTGCTCCGGATTGTGTATTCCTTTCTTTGCAGGGTTAATAAAAATTCCCTCAAGGTGTATTCCCAGAATAGCAGGACAACTTTTTGCAGCCTCTTTTATAATAGCGATTTGTCTGTTTATATTTTGCACAGAATCAGTTACGAGCGTCGGAAAAAATCCGCCAATACCGAGTTTACGGAGTTTATAAGACAGGCCGATAATGTCATCTGCCCCTGCCTTATTAAAATCAACGCCGTATGCGCCATGAAAATGCTGTTCAATCAATAAAGGTGTTTTCATTTTTCGCTTTTCTATAGACTACTGTACAAAGATTTCTCTTGCTTTTTCTCTGTCATCGAAATGTATTGTTTCATTTGCAAGAATCTGATAATCTTCATGCCCTTTGCCCGCAATAAGAACAACGTCATTTTCTCTTGCAATTTTGTGAGCTTCTTTTATTGCAAGTTCTCTGTCAGGTTCAACAATTACTTCATTAACGCTCTTCAAGCCGGCGAGAATATCAGTAATAATCTGCTGCGGCTCTTCCGAGCGCGGATTGTCGCTTGTTACAATAACAACATCTGCAAGTTCTTCTGCAATTGCTCCCATCTTAGGACGTTTAGTTGCATCTCTATCACCGCCGCAGCCAAATAAGCATATTAATCTGCCGTCGCTTGGCGTAATATCTCTGGCAGCTTTCAAAACATTCTCCAAACCATCCGGCGTATGTGCGTAATCAACTATTACAGCAGGTTTGTTCACGATAACTTCAAACCTTCCTGCAACCCCTCCGATTTCTTCTAAAGTCTTAATTGATTTTTCAATATCCATTCCTAATGCGAGTGCTGTAGTGAGTGCTGCAAGTACATTATATACAGAGAACATTCCATTCATCTTCAGGTTAACCTTGTATTCTCTGTCCTTAACTATACATGTAAAAGATGCTCCGCTGTGGTTAAATACAACATCTTTAGCTTTTATATCTGCATCATTTTTAATGCCGTATGTATAAAGGCTTACAGTAGGTGAAACTGCGTTAATAAATCTCTCTGAATATTCATCATCTTTATTAATTACAGCAAAATCTCCAGCAACAAGGTTTTCAAAAAGAATGGCTTTCGCCTTGAAATAGTTATTCATGGTGATGTGAAAATCTAAATGATCCTGTGTTAAATTTGTAAATACAGCTCCGTTAAAGTCGCAAAAATCAACCCTGTGCTGTGCTAATGCATGCGATGAAACTTCCATAACAACATTTTTGATACATTTTTCGTTTATATCTTCTAAAAGTCTTTGCAGTTCAGGTGCCTGCGGGGTCGTATGCTTAGCGTCATGATAAGTGTCGCCGGAGAAAAATTTGTGTCCAAGCGTGCCTATAAGAGCACATTGCTGTCCGTTTGCTTCATAAAGCTTCTGTATAAGGTGTGTTACTGTTGTTTTTCCGTTAGTTCCTGTAACTCCTATAACGTTGAGTTTTTGAGATGGTGAACCGAAGAAAAAGTCTGAAATCTGAGCAATAATTTCACTTGTATTTTCAACAACAATCTGCGGTGCGTCAAGATTAAGACGTCTTTCAACAACAAATGCTATTGCGCCGTTATCAAATGCCTCTTCCGCATATTCATGACCGTCTACATGTTCTCCGGTAAGACATATGAATAAATCATTCGGAGCAGTCTTCTTTGAGTTATATGAAATCCCCATAATCTCATCAGACATGTTGTCCATATTTACAAGCTCTACATAATTGATGTTGTCAATAAGTGTTCTTAATCTCATTACTTTTCCTTTCGTTTATTAAATCTTTGCAGCTTTGTCCGGCTGCAAATTAAGAATATGAGAAATCTGTGTTGAAATCTCTTTGAAAATTGGAGCTGCAACCGTGTTGCCCCAAATTTCACCACCCTGAGCAGAGTCAACAATTACATAAATTAAAACTTGCGGGTCACTTGACGGCATATAGCCTACAATAGATGTATAAAGCTTATTTGTATATCCGCTTCCGTTTTCTTTTGGTTTAATTGAAGTTCCTGTTTTTGCAGCGATATTGTAACTATCAGATTTAATCGGCGACTTACCTCTATTTATACTTTCAGTAAGTAATTCTGTAACAACTCTTGCGTGCTCAGGCGTCATAACTTGAACTTTTTTTATTTTTATAGCTTCTTCTTCAGGTGAGTATTTAATAACATGCGGTGTTACTCTTACACCGTCATTAGCAATTGCTGATACAGCAGAAACCATTTGTATAGCAGTAACTGAAGAACCATAGCCGTAACCCATAGACGCATGGTCGGAAGCATCCCAGCGTGCAGGTGACTTAAGCAAGCCTACTGATTCACCCGGTAAGTCAATACCTGTCTTTTCCCCAAACCCGAATTTCTTAAGCATATTATAATACTCAAATCTGCTCATCATCTGTGCTACAAGTACAGAACCGACATTGCTTGAATGCTCAAATAAATATACCAGATCAATCATACCTGGATTAGGATGTCTATTATAATCATAATTTTTAATTGTCCACCAGCCTACCTTGATTTTTCCGGTATCGTTAATCCTTGAATATTTATTAATTTTACCGAGTTCTATGGCTGAAGCTATTGTAATCGCTTTAAAAGTAGAGCCCGGAGGAAAAACGTCAGTTAAAGTCCAATTTTTTGTCTGAAAACTTGTAGCATTTTTAAAGTTATTCGGGTCAAAGTATGGATAAACAGCATATGCAAGTATTTCCCCGTTTCTAGGGTTCATTACAATTACGGCTCCCCTGTGAGCTTTGAATTTTTCTATAGCCTTCATCAACTCTTTTTCACACACATGCTGCACAGCAGCATCAATCGTCAATGTAACATCCTTGCCTTTTACAGGCTTTGTTGCAGCTACAGGGTCTGTAGAAATATTATAAATAACTTTACCCTTAGGCGTCATCTCAAAATTAGATGTCTTTGTAACGCTTTCCAGTGTATCTTTAGCAGTCAATTCAACTCCGGAGGCTACATCTGCATCAAAATTGTAATACCCTAGAACATGTGCGGCCAGTGTTCCCTGAGGGTATGTTCTAATACTTTTTTTATCCATCGGGATTTCTCTGAGGTTTAATTTTGCAATCTCATCCCGTGTATGCCTGTCAACATTCTTTTTTAGCGATATTACAGAAATATTTTGTCTTAATTTTTCGGTTAAATCAATCTGAGATATTTTTAATATTGGAGCGAGAATTTTAGCAAGTTCTTCCGGTGTATGCACAAAATCTTCTTTTCTGGCAAAAATATCATAATAAACAGTATCTGTTGCAAGCTTAATGCCGTTTCGGTCATATATGTTACCTCTCATAACAAAAGAACTTGCACGCCTCTGATTTTTGGCCTTAACCCTAAAATGCCTTACATCTAATACTTGAACAGAGAAAAGATATACAATAAAGAGTAATATAATTATAAGAAAGCCACCCTGAATCCAGATAAGGCGTTCTGAAAAAGTTTTATTCCTATTAGTATTACTGCTTCTTTTTCTCATACATCTCCCCATGTCAATAATACCATAATAAAAGTAAATATAAAAGAATGTAACAAAAGTACAGTGAGCATGTCATGGTATTTAGTGTATTTTTTACACCGAATAGCCAACAACCAGTTAGGCTATTTTTTAAGTGTACAATTAACATTTTATCCTCAATGCTTTATGAATACTGGATTTCACAAAAGTTAACAAAAAGAGTTTTACCCTCTTGACTTTTTATTTGATATGTAGCATAATGAAATTGTTGAATGAAGTGTAAATAAAACACTTAATGAAACAGAAAGTTCACAGAGGTGATAGATATGCAAGTTAATAGAATATCAAATATAAATTTAATAAATACAAATTTCAGAGCAAGTGCAGTTTCTAAGGATATGGAATCACAGAATGCTATATTAATGTTAAGAGATCCAAAAGCATCAGTTAAATTCCAGCAGAATCAAGAATTTGCACAAAATGCAGACTCTGTAAATTCTAATCCGTTGAAAGCTCTTGGTTACAAATTATACAGAACATTCAGCATGATTCGTGAAAATGACCAGATGCCTCAGAATGATGCAGCTAAACAATTTGTAGCAATGGCATAATTGGAATTTTAACATTTACCATAGAATACACACACTTTAAAAAAATCTATAATATAATACACACACATAATTTAGCGGTAATTTACGTAATTATCGCTTTTTTCTTGTGCTATATTTTGCTTTATCCTATAATTGCTCTGGAAGGAAGTATATTATGAATTATGATTTTAGATTGGCAGAAAAGGCATTAGAAAAGGAATTTGAAAGAGTTAACGATATAAGGGACTTTAATCAGAGGAAAGTTTTAAAGGCATTCTTTGATAATAAAGTTGCTCCTGAGCATTTTTATACCGTATCAGGATATGGGCACGATGATTTAGGCCGTGAAGTGCTTGATAAAGTATTTGCACAGGTTTTTTGTGCAGAAAAAGCGCTGGTACGTATACATTTTGCATCTGGTACCCATACTTTAGCCTGTGCATTATTTGGCAACCTGAAATACGGTGATAAACTTCTTTCTGTAGCAGGAGCACCTTATGACACTATGCAGGAAGTTATTGGAACTGCGGGCGATGAGGAAACAAAGCGTTCTTCTCTTATAGGTAATGGAGTTTTGTATGATGAGGTTCCGCTTGTAAATGGAATGGATGTTGATTTTGCAAAACTTGAAGAAATGGTCGATGAAAAAACTACTATGGTTTTAATCCAGCGCTCTAAAGGCTATTCTACACGAAAATCTTTATCAATGCAGACTATTGGCAGGATTTGTAATATCGTAAAAGCTAAAAATCCTGATTGTATTTGTTTCGTAGATAATTGTTACGGAGAATTTGTTGATAAACAGGAACCTTTGGAGGCAGGTGCAGATTTAGTAGCAGGTTCTTTGATTAAAAATCCTGGCGGTGGAATTGTGGAAGCCGGCGGGTATATTGCAGGAAAGGAACTTTTGGTTGAGAGATCTGCCAATCGATTGACTGCACCTGGAATTGGTAGTGAAGGCGGGGCTATGTTTAATCAGCATAGACTTATTTTTCAGGGGCTTTTTATGGCGCCATCGATTGTTTCTGAAGCTGTTAAAGGGGCTATACTTGCTGCAAAAGTATTTGAGGATATTGGTTTTAATTCTGCTCCGCGCTATGATGAAGCAAGAACTGATATTATACAGAATATAATATTTGGTAAGCCTGAACATTTGGAAGAGTTTTGTAGGACAATTCAATCTTTATCACCTGTAAACGGATATGTAACACCAATTCCAGAATATATTCCGGGGTATGAGGATCAGGTAATTATGGCAGGGGGAACGTTTATTGAGGGCTCTACAATAGAGCTTTCGGCCGATGGGCCTATGCGTGAACCTTATGTTGCGTATATGCAGGGCGGGTTAAATTATGCGCATGTAAAGATTTGCTTGGAAGAGATTGTAAAGAAGCTGTAAGTAATTTATTTCCCCCCCCCCTTTACAAAAAAAATTTATCATGTAATATAATAAATGTAGAAACTCTTGTGGGGGTTTAGCTCAGCTGGTAGAGCACCTGCTTTGCACGCAGGGGGTCAGGAGTTCGAATCTCCTAACCTCCACCATTTAAAACAAATGGAACTATTAAAATCAGCGCCTTCGGGCGCTTTTTTAGTATGTTTGAATCCCATTAAGCATAATAAACATAGTGAGCTTGTTGATACAATCCTGACAAATCTTGGTGTTTATTGCTTTAACTCGTTTTGCTGTGCAACTCTGTTTGCATCAACAAGCTTAATCTGTTCTTTGGTTAAACCTGAATGATTCTCAAAATACTTTTTGCAAGGACTGCGTTTTACAGTTGGCGTGTCATTAGCTTTAATATACACCTTCTTTCTTTGGTATTCACCGACAAAAAACCAATATAATATTCAACAATTTGCCTTTTTTATATAAAATCATAATAAAGGAGGTTTATATGGTTTCATCATTAAGACACATGGTTTATAAAAACTATGGTAAAATTTGCTATTTACACTATTTTAGAAGAATGATTAAAGATTATGAATCTGGTAAATGGGATTTTGATATTACAACTATAGTAAAGAATATTAAAGTTGAAGTTCCATGCCCTAAATATGTTTGCAAAAGAGGTTTTACAAAAAGATTATGCCTGACAATTACTAATGATGATTTATTCCTGAAAGAATTTGACAGGTATTTAAACGGATACATTCGACCTGCACAGGAATTAAGAAAAAATCTGATTTTAGCCAGGCGAATTTTTGTAAAAAAATATGGATATTTTACCCGATATAATCAAGATTGTTCAAATGCAAGATATGATTGCAAAAACTGCGGCAGCATTGAAGAATGTATGCTTGCTAAAAAATTAAGTAAAAAAGAAGAGCATATATACAAAGTAACAAGACTTGCAGAGATCTTATACGGTAATTTAAACCATGGATACTGGGCGGATTTGGTCAAAACTTAATCTCTTGCGGTATTGCGTAAAGAACTGTTTCAGAACGCCAGGGCGAATAGTGACCGAGTTTGAAATGGTAATTCTTAAGATTTTTGTTTAAATACAGAGGTATATTTATGAAATCTTCATTTGAATGATAAATTGAGATTGCAAGCTGAGGTCTGCACTCTTGTATTGTTTTCATTCCGCCTTCTAAAGCCGGCATTTCTGCACCCTCAATATCCATTTTTATGAAGTCAGGCATTATATTATTGTTACAACAAAATTTATCCATTGTTGTTGCGTTAATCTGTATTTTTTCCCATTTTGCCATATCAGCTGGCGGGTTATTATTGGAAAAATCACAATATGAACAAACAGAGAGTTGTTTGTTGAGATAGAAATTACCAACTTTTTCTTCATTCCCTAACGCAAAAGGAATTATGTTTAACCTTCCATCAAGTATAAATTTTTCTATTCATTCGCATTTTGCATAATCATATATAACTTCAAAACCATATGTTTTTTCGAGATTTGGCAGAAGTTTATTGTATGCAATGACATTTAAACCAGAATTTAATCCAAGGTCAAATGCTATTTTCACCTGATTTTTATTTATTTTTTCTAAATATTGATTTTTAATTGTAAAATTGCCATTTTCTTTTAATACATGTTTTTGTCTGAAATAATCATCAGCCAGTTGTGGATTGGTTAGTTTGGCCCTGATTTTGAAAATAAGCTTATATAAATCCTTGTCTTCTTTTTCTTCGAAAATATTAATAACTTTTTCAAGATTATTTTCATTAAGTACTTGTAAAACATCCCTATAATAATCACTGATAAATGGGGTTTGTATGAGAAAAGGGATATCATATAAATCAAGTATAGAGTTTACTGTACTAAAATCTTTTCGAGTTCCCATAATTACCATATCATAGTTCTCTTTAGGAAAATCCGTAAACTCTTTTAATGTCCAGACAGGGAGGCTGCAAAAAGTTCCATCAACAGCATTATCAATAAAACCGATTACCTTGGTAAGTGGTTTATAGATTTTCAGGTCATTCAGAATTTTTTCTCCTGTTGCACAAGCACCGAATATTACAAAATTTCCGACATCCGGTAATTTGTCATACAAGTCCTCAAATAATTGTTCTTTAATCATCATTGTTCCTCACATCAATAACCTGTCCTGTGATATCAGAAAGTAAAACCTTCAGTGATTTTTTTGCTACGATAACAGGATTCAAAAGAGTTTTTTCCGGCTCTTTCCCAAACACTTTATATCTCATCGGGGTGTTGGTCCTTGCCGGATTAATCACATTTACGCGGATTTTGTCGTTTATTAGCTCCTCAGAAAGCGCTTGTACAAGATTAACTATGCCGGCCTTAGCAGAAGAGTATGTGGAATACAATGCTCTTCCCCTTGTATAAGAACTTGATGCAAACAGTAATAATGCACCGGCAGATTCTTTTAGATATGGTATGGATGCCTTTGCAACATGAATTGAACCAAGATAATTTACTTCAAATTCTTTGCGTATGTCGGATACGCTTCTATCGGCTAATTTTCCCAGTTTTAAAACTCCTGCTGTATTAATTACGCAGTCAATATTTTTAGTCCTGCAGTAAACCTTTTCTAAAAATTTTTCTACCTGTCCAAATTGGGAAATGTCGCATCCTTTAGACAGTGAGGTTATGAATACATTAGCTCCGTTTTTTTGTGCAATTTCAGAGATGCATCTGCCTATACCGCTGCTGCCGCCAAAAATAACGATATCCTTATTACGCAGGTTTTCTAATGGGATGTCTTCCGGTAAAGTTGATTTTTTTAATTGAAACAATTTATCTGCAATATAAATATCGAGAGGGTATGTGATTTTAATATTTTCGATTTCACCTTCAACAACAAAAACAGGACATAGTTTATGTTTTAATACTAGGCCGCAATCATCAGTGAAGTTATTATCGTCTTTTGATAGTTCGTGAGCTTTTTTGATAGCAGACAGCTTAAAGCATTGAGGAGTTTGCCCTCTCATAAGACTATTCCTATGGGGAACAGCATCTATAATGTTATCCTGAACTTTGATAATTGTATCACTTGCTTTTATCGCAACATCAACAGCGCTGTATTCATCTAAAGCTGAAATACAGTCAGAAATTATTTTTTGATTTAAAAATGGTCTGGCACAGTCGTGAATAATTACATTTGCTTCTTTATCTTTAATTGAATTAATTCCGATATAAGAACTTTCTTTGCGTGTACTCCCGCCGTTAAGCAATTTGGAAACTTTCGTCCAATTATTTTTTAAGATAATTTCTTCTGTGAGAGTTCTGTATTCAGGAGTTATGACAATAATAATCTCATCGATTAAAGAATTATGTTCAAAGATTTCAACGGAATGTTCAAGAACAGTTTTTCCGGCAATTTTAATGAACTGCTTAGGTAAATCATTATCAAAGCGGATTCCTGCTCCAGAGGCTAATATTATGGCATAATTTTTTAACATGAAATGTAATCCTTTTTTAGGAACAAGTCTTTAAAAGTTGGTCTGATAAATGGTCTGACTTCTATGTTTTGATTTGGAGTAAGGTATAAGATGTGGTCATCTAACAGCGTAAGGAAGAAATTATAATCAAAATTTGCTATTAGTATAACATCGCATTGTATATTTCCGAGTTCATTTGGCGCAATGCACTTAAAGCCGAAAAATTGTCTTTTGGATTCGTTTTCAAATCTTAAGTCCGCAACAGCAACAATATTCAGATTGGATAAATCGTAATTTGAAAATATTGCATGCGAAAATTGACCGGCTCCATATACGGCTATTTTTTTATTTTTGTATCTTTTAGCTAATTTATTTATTTTTGATTGTGTATTATAAATTTTTAAGTATTCTTGAAAATTCATGCTATCCTCTCTGCCACAATTCTTTTTCCAGATATTCTGTTATCTTTTCACCAGTAGTTTTATTTTGAATAATATTTAAAAGCGAAATATTTTTTATTCGTTCGTTTCTTAAATAATCATTATTGTTGACAATAACATCATTAAAGACCGAAAGAAGCATATCATTATTATAAACTTTGTAATAACTGTCAGTGATAACATTTAAAAGATCATTAAATTCTTCTATATACTTATCTTTTCTCAAATGGATAACAGGTTTACCTGTCGGTAAATATTCACTTAAAAATGATATGCAGTCTGTAATTAAATAATCAGAACCTGCAAACATTTCGTAATAATCTCCGCCGGAATAAACAGTTCCAAGTTGTTCCCATTCTGCGAAATAAGCTTCAATCTCAGATAATGTTTTGATTTTATATCTTAATACACGGTCTTTAAAAACGGGATGCGGTCTAAAAATCCATTCATATTCAGGATGGGATTTTGCAAGCCGTAAAATAAAATTTCCATTTTTGTCAAATGTAGATACTCCTTGTGGAGCTTCTTGTTCAAAAAAATGATGTGGTGCATAAATTATCCGTTTTTTACCTGTTGTTTTCCATATTTTATTTATTTTAGAGCTATCTATCAATTTATAGTTGTCTAATTTACAAGAACCAACAGCAATACAATTTTTAGCCTTATATATTTGTTCATATTCTTTTTTGTGCAACTCTGTTTCTACAAAATATTTCCATAGTTTGCCATGAAAACCTAAAAGATAATTTACATAGGAATTTTGCGAATGATAGCAGTATGGGACATAAGCAATCAAGGCATATTTACTTGTATTTATAAGATTTTGTTTATCTGGTATTTGCCAGGGCTGTTGATAAAAGACGATATCCGGTTTAAAGGTCTTTAATTCTAAATGTCGGTATTGATTTATATCATACACTAACTTAAGCTCAATATCCCTACTTTCAAAAAATTTAATTCCTTTTCGAATATGTTCTTGCGGAGATATGCCTATTTCTGGTTTCTTGAAATTTGCAAGTAATACAAATGGTTCAAAATGAGAACTTTTTTTTAAGGCTTCATATAATGAAGCTTGAGAACTCCACTTTTGTATTTCTGTAACCCAGAATCCAACACGAATTTTACGGTAATTGGCACACAATCTCAGCTTGCATAAATGCTTAAAATATCGAATATTCAATAACAAGTTTATAATAGTATGAGTAGATAAGTTAATAGCCTGTTTTTCAAATAAATAGATAACTATGCGATTTCTGCGTGATTCTATTTCAAAAATTGGTTCAAAGAGTTTTTTTATGTAGAACATTCGGTAATTTGATATAGACTGCTGTAATCTATCATAATCAGATAAATATTCTCTGTATTCTTTCGGGATTTTTTTACATTCTTTTGCAATTTTGTATAAATACTTAATATTTTTTGACTGTACTGGAATATTATGAATTCTGCCCCATTGTGCAAGATAACTTCTGATTGTGCAATTTAATATTTTTACACATAAAATGTCGGAATTCTCTACCTTAGATTCTAGTAATATTTTTTTTAGAGCGATGTGTACTTTGTATAAATGCGGTAAGATTGTACGATTATTTTTAGAAAGACTATTGAAAGTATCTATACGATAATAGTATAAATGTTTGTATAAAATACTGATGGCTTTTGCATGAATAAGAGCATTAATGTAAAAAATCCTATCTTCACAGTATTGTATCTGTGTTTCCCAATGCAGGTTGTATTTTCTTAAGAAATCTGTTTTATATAATTTACTATGAGTTTCGCTTGGGGTTAAAAGAAATTCATCTGAATATTCTTTAAAGGTTGTAGTGTTATCTTTTAATGTAATATATAAGTCAAGTAATCTTCCATCATCCCTACAGGTGCTTGCACTAAAATTATAGTGAGGAAATAATAGAATATCACATCTTTTTTCTTCAGCAGAGTTATATATTAATTCACAGGCATTTGAGGCAATATAGTCATCTGAATCAACAAACATTATATATTTGCCTTTAGCCTGCTGCATTCCGCGATTTCTGGCAGCAGATACACCTTTATTGGGCTGAGAAATAACAGTGAATCTTTTATCTTTTTGTTCGTATTCTTCTAAAATTTCCGAAGACTTATCGGTAGAACCATCATCTACACAGATTATTTCTAAATCCTTAAATGTTTGGTTAATGATACTATCAAGACATTCATGCAGATATTTTTCTACGTTGTAGACGGGGATTATAATACTAATCTTTACTTCTTCTTGCAACTCTCAACTCCAAAATTCTACATTTATGTGACTAATTAATCATTATGATAGTACACGAATGTCTGGTTGTCAAATGAAAATATCAGACATCTGTATTGTTTATAAAGTAACATAGAGGTCTTAAAATAATTATTGAATGATACTAGAAACTGACAAAAAGATTATAGGCAATAAGTTTAAAGAATACAGAAAGAGTAAGCAGCTAACTCAATTTGAATTAGCGGAAAAAGTTGGATTAAATGAAAAACAAATTTCGCGTATTGAGGCAGGGTTGAACTATCCTACATATCTTACTTTTGTAAAGCTTTTAGATGTGCTTGATGTCAATATTCTTGACTTTGTTCAATCAGCACCGTTAACAAATAATCCTTTACAGGATGCAATTATGCATTTAACAAAAAATGCAGATAATATTGAATTAAAAACATACATAGATGTCTTAAAATCTTTAAAAAGGAATTTAAAGAACTTTAAGGGAAGCTGTTAAATTAAGATTTTTGCCCATAATTCATCAGGAATACTGTTATTATTGTTTTTATAAATTTCAATAGCTTCTTTGTGGCGTTGTATGATTTTATTTTCACCTGTCAAATAGTTGTATTCAGACAATCTTCCAGCAGCATTCATTCTTTCACGGTTTATTGCTTCATACTTAACACTGAATTTTGCACCTTCCAGCCACTCTTGTTTCATTTTTTGTACAAGATTTTCTTTTTTCTTGAGTGCATCTTTAATTTTTCTACTGTGCGGGAATTTTACAAGTCCTGCTCTTAATTCCTGTATTTCAATATTAGCCGCAAGAATTGTTGCTTCCATAACCCTCATATCTTTCCAGATATCCCCTATAGGATAAATATCAACGCCTGCCAGTCTGTCAACTTTATGCGTAAATTTCTGCTCAATAGTTTCAAATATTTTGTTCAGTTGATGTTCAATATTGGGAAATTTTTTGAGCAATGATGAGTTATTATTTCTGACAAAGTTTCTGGCTTCCCGTGCAATGTTATTATGGTTCGTCTGTCTTGAGTAAACATCAATTTTTTCTCTAAGAAGCTGTTCATACTGATTTTGGAGCCGTAACAACAAATCTTTTTTAGAAAGCACCGCCGCCGGCTTATTAATATTCTTTGCTCCATCGGATGAAATTATATCAATCAGTTCTTTTGTGGAAAGCTTTTCGTCTTTATTAATATTATTTTTATTAATCTGATGATAGTATTTATCCATGGCAGAAATTTTGAGAAGTTTTTGTTCCAAATATTTATTTTCAATGTTTTCAATTTCTTTAAAATAATCCAGAGCAGCTTTATTTTTCTTTGCTTCCATTTCAATATTTTTATCCATTGTTTTTAAGGTTGATTGCAAGTTTCCGTGTTTTTTAAGCTCTTCTGTTAACCTTGGAATGTCAGGATGATTTGGATTATTTTTTAATAAAGAATTTAGATGGCTTGACTGTGTTCTTAATTTAAATCTCTGATTTGACAGTCTTGCAAACCTGTCCAGGCGCAGTCTGTTTTGTAAAATTTCAAGCAATACTTCTTTTTCTAACGCAGTTTCAGGTGCTTTTACTTTTAAATTTTGTGCCCATATATCTTGAGTTAGAAGAACTTTTAATTGATTTCTCAGTATTTCAGGTTTTGGCCCGCCTTTAAAAGTATAATTTTTTGCAGGAAAATTTGAACTGCCCCAAACAGAGTTAATAAACATAAATAGACCTTTCTTTTTTAATACACACTCACTTAACTACTAATTTTAAAACCAAATAAAAAATTTTTTGCTAAATTATATAAAAATTTTAACAAATAGTTACAACTCATCCGGTAAATTTATAGCTGGCAGGCTAAGGGTTATGTTATCTCCGGCTTGAATTACAGTAGAATTTTTAGGAATAATTCTTTCCTGTTTGCGTTTAATCAAAACCGCGAGAGATTTTTGCGGGAATTCTACGCATCTTATGGGCTTTCCGACCCATTCATGATTTTTGGGAACTGTAATTCTGAGGAGTTTTACAGCACATTCTTCTTCATAATCATTAAATGTTTTTTTGATATCAACCTGCGGGTCAATCATATTTGTCATTTTTGCTGCAAGCGGCAGGAATGTTCCTTGAATTGCAACAGAAAGTATAGAAATTAAAAAGACCAGATGAAACAAGTCATAATGCAGGGTAATTCCGCTGTCCATTGCGATAATTGCAAAAACAATTGAGGCAACGCCCCTGAGTCCGGCCCATGAAACAAGAAGACACTGATTAATACCTGATTTAAAAAAAGATAGCAGCAAGAACACAGCTGCCGGTCGTGCTATAAAAGTTAAAAATAAAAATATCAACATACCTGTAAGAAGAATTGAAGGCACTTCGCGCGGGAAAGCCAGAAGGCCAAGTGTAAAAAATATTCCTATTTGTGCAAGTTTTGTTATGCCGTCAAAAAAATGCATCATTGGTACTTTATTTAGAATGTTTGCGTTTCCAAGAATTATTCCGAGGAAATACACTGCCAGAAACGGGTTTCCATCACAAAAGAACGGAAGCAGATAGGATAATAAAACTAGCGCAATAATAAACAGTGAGCCGTTTTCATCAGTAATAATACTGGTTTTTTCATATATGTAAATTGATATTTTTGCAACCAGAACTCCGATTAAAATCCCGAAAATCATTTGTTTAAAAAATAATGCGATTACAAATCCGGAGCTCTGGTTCTGCATAAGTGTTATTGCGAGAATAACGAGTACATACGACATCGGGTCGTTGCTTCCGCTCTCTATTTCCAGAAGCGGGGCCGTGTTTTCTTTAAGATGCAGATTTTTTGCTTTTAGAATTGAGAATACTGAAGCTGCGTCTGTAGAACTTATAACTGCACCTATCAAAAAACTTTCGAGAAAACTGAGTTCAAGTACAAAATGACAGAAAACACTGGTTAATACTGCCGTAAGAAAAACTCCTGCTGTTGAGAGTACAGCAGCCTTTGCAATTATAGGTTTTGCTGTTGTCCACTTTGTGCAGAAACCGCCGTAGAAAATTATAAATCCGAGTGCAAGCGAGGCAATATCTTTTGTGTTTGCAAAATCTGCAAAACTTATTTTAAAAATCCCGTCTGTGCCGAATAACATTCCAAGGCACATAAAGAAAAGCAGGGCGGGAATGCCTAGTGCATCCAGAAATTTATTTGAAAAAATGGCGAGAAGTATAACTGATGAGCAGAGTATTAATATGAAAAGCATTTAATGATTATAGCATTTGTAAACTTTCAGCATATTCCTCTATAAACTTATAGAAAAGGATGGATATATTTGCTCTGTGTAAATGAGGTTTCGAAAATACCGGAACAAAGCTCCCGTTTCCTGCAGTTACTGCATTTATCAAGAAAAGCTTTTTTCCATGATGATATGCTGTCTCTGCAAAATTCTTCTATTCTGCTGTCTGCAAGACATAGAGGGATGTTGTATACATCTGCGGTTATGTTGTATCTTACAAATTGTCTGACAGCTTCGTATAATTCTTCTCTGTAATCATACGGGTCAATATTAATATCTTCATAATTCGTTTCTGCTCTTCCGTGGTATTCCATACCCATAAGTGCTATATGGGTTACAAATGGCAGATTTCTATAGATATACTCTGCAATGTCTTTAAGTTTCCGATAATTCTGTTTTAATATGACTATTCTTATTTCTATTTTTTGTTTGTACTGTGCAAGATTGTACAAACCTCTGATAGTTTGCTGAAAACTTCCTTTGCTTCCGGTTATAAAATCGTGCTCTTCTGCTATGTCAGAGTAGAGCGGGATACCGTAAGAAATATCAATATGTTTTATGTTGGATAGATTTTTAACCAGATTAATATCTTCAAAATTTCTTCCGTTTGTCAGAATATGCACTTTTTGATTTGGAGATTTTCGGGCAATTTTGTACAGCAGTTTTAATAATTTTTCCGGCTCTATAGTTGGTTCACCGCCTGTTATACCAATGTTTTTGTCATTTTTTAAATCTATACAGTCAAGAATTTTTAAACACTCGTCATATCTTGACTGCTTGCCATCTGTCTGCGGGCACATTATGCATTTAGAATTACATAAATCCGTGACATAAAAGGCATTATGGCAGGAGTTTTTCTCCCACACAACAGTGCAATCGCCGTTTGGATTTATTGATATAATATCGCCTTCCTGAAATGGAGATGGGGCATTTATCTGTACAGCAGCTGTTTTACAATCAGGGGTTTCGTTAACCATAAAGCATTTAGCGCCAATACGGATTAGAGGCAGTTTTTCGCATACGACTATTCTATTTCTGTCAAAAATATTATTTTTTGTTGTTATTTTTCCTGTAATCCATTTTGTTATATTAGCAGGTTTGCCTTTGATTTTTTTCAAGCTTCATTTCTCCATACGGTCTTCTTGTTACCCATGACCAGAATATATCCATTATTTGTTCATCGTTTTGATTTAATAAATAAAATATATAATCAAGCACCATTTTGTTTTTCCTGCAGAAGCCGCTTTTTCTCCTGTCTCCCATTAAATCTTTAGTTTCAAGATAATTTCTTATCACATCCGCTCCGCAGTATTGCTGGTAAACGCATTCCGAACATACCGGCATGGTTTCAACACAGGAGTTTTTGACTATGCTGTGCATAATCTGGCCGTTAAAAATTTCGGAAAATTTTTCATTCACAGTTCCGAGACAGAAGTAATCGTCTCCCATCCTTGCAAGCATTCTCGCTTCATCTGCGGGATAAACTTTTCCATCATAATTGTAAATTACTCCGGACAGGCCTGCGCCTGACGGTGACTGCAAATCTACAAATCCCGTTGAAAACGGGGTAAGTATACGTGTAAGAAACAGAGCGGTATAGCATTCTACAAAGTCTATTCCCTTCTTGTTAAGTTCTATTATATATTGCAGTGCATCTTTGTATGCAGAAATAAATTCTTCTGTTGAATAATCAAGTTCAGATTTATTTTTAATTGCATTCCCGTACGGGTTTAAGGCTCTTAGAAAGATTGTATTGTATCCCAGCTCTACATAGGTATCAATCACGCTTCTAAGTTTATTAATGTTTGTTTTTGTGATTGTCAAAAGCGGTGCACAGTCTCTGACCAGCTTAGAGTTTTCTATGAATTTATCATACGAACTTTCAAATATTCTGGATTTTCTATTTGTATCATGAAGCTGTTTAGGCCCGTCAAGAGATGTCGAGATTTCAATTGAATGTTTTTTGATAAAATCAATCTGTTCTTTTGAAATCTGCATAAGATTTGTGCAAATTACAAAGCTTAAGTTTTTTCTTGCAATTTTATTTACGAATTTGGCGTAAAGTATGCTCTCTTTAACTATATCCCAATTTAATAGAGGTTCTCCGCCCTGATATTCTATTTTTATATCCTCTGACGGTGATTGAAATATTAAATCAATAGTTTTTCTTGCGATTTCCCAGCTCATGTCATACTGTTTTGCACTCATATCAATACTTGAGGCGTGGCAGTATTTGCAAAGACAGTTACAGCGTAATGTTGCAACAATCATATGTAAATTCGGAGAACATTCAGCAAAAGCTTTTCTTGTTCTAAGTTTTATTGCAAGCAGGCCAAGAACTTGTTCTTTTTCTTCCGTTATTGTAAGAAAATGTTTAGCTTTTAGCCTTTTATAGCATTCATCCTCCGCTTCTAATTTATATGAGTGAAATTTATCAAAATCATTCCTGCTGATTATGAGCCACTCTCCGGCTTGATTCACCATAAGAACTGTATCATCTGAATATTTGAAGTTGAAAGGAAGAATAATATATGAGGACAATTTGCTAAACCTCAAATCTTTCAAAAGCTTTGTTATAAATAGCTTCTCTTAATTCTCCGAATTGGCTGTTAAGATTTTCTCTGAGCTGCTGTTCCTGAATATCTGAATTAAATTTATTAATATCAAAATTATCCGGAGAATTAACTTCTATAACATAATTAAATTCATCTTCCGAAATTAATACATTCGGCCATAAATATACTGTCTTCAAGATAGCATCTTTTCCGAAAACAGACTTAGAAAATTTATATTGAGTCATATTTCCTCTTAAAATCTTGAAGAATAATGTGAACTGTGCGAGCTGTGTGAATAATGCGAGCGGTGAGAGTAATGGCCTGCAAGCTTTACATTATCCTTGTTGGTCAATTCAATGCCGGAATACAGAATAAAAGGCTTGCTGCTGTTTTGCATAGATACAGCAGGATTTGATACTTCAGTCACATTAGACGCCGTAACGGCCTTAGCCTCTAAACCTAAAAAAGACATAAGAAATAAGCCCAGAAAGGATACGCAGCTTATAATACGTTTAAATCTATTTTTCATACAAACTCCTTTCTTGGATTATAACTTATTTTTAAGTAAAATTGAAGTGTTTTAGACGTTTTATTACAATATGTTAAACAATATAGGCCATCCGGCTATGTATTCAAAGCCAGTTTATTGTATCTTTCCTGAAGCCGTCTTATTCTTTCTGTAAGATAAGCAGTCTCTCGTTCTTTCCCCAGCCCTTCATATATATTTTTTGATTTCGTATACAGATTAACGGCATCTTGCGGCTTTCTTCTCTCAAGCATATGTGCTAAATCCGAATATGTGAATGCAAGCTGGGTCTGCACACCTTCTTTTGGCGTAGGTTTTTTTAAGATACTGTCATAGTTTTTTACATTTTGTTCGTAGTCAGCTATAACTCTCTTACAGCATTCTTTCTTCTGCTTGAGTATATTAAACAGGTCTTTTCTGTAATTAAGATTTTTGTATAAATATTCTAAATCAGTAAGTCTAGCAAGTTCATGAAGTCCGTCGTTCTTTTTACGGCTGTTTTCCAGCGCAATATGCAAGAGTTCTTCTGCTTTAGCATGCATATTAAAATTAACACACAATTTGCTCAATTCGTTTATTAAAAGGTCACTTAGCCTGCCGTTTCCATTAAGCTTAAGTTCATCAGAAAGTTTTACCGTTCTGTTGCAGAAATCTTCAACCATACCGCCATGTACAAACATGTCTCGGATTTCAATATAATCGCTCTTTGCACTTAAAATTTCCGGATTAGGTCTCAAACAGCGCCTGCTGAAATTTGCATACGCACTTTGAAATATATCACTTTGTTTCCCCATCTTTAATAAAAGCTTCATATATTAAAAAAGTCTTTTTAGTAAAAAAAATTGTCTCCTTTTTAATATATTTTTACAAATTCTCCCTTTATCATGTATAATTTAAAGAGAAACGGAGAAATATAAATGAGTAAATATTTATTGGAAGTAGGTGTTGAGGAATTACCTTACAAGTTTATACCGATGGCAATTTCTCAATTGAAAAACGGATTTGAAACATTTTTAAATGACAATAATGTAAAATATGAAAAAGTTAACGTAATGGCAACCCCTAGACGTCTAGCAGTAATCGTAGACGGACTCGCTTCTTCTCAGCCTGATGTAGAAAAAGTTGTAAAAGGGCCGATTGCAAAAGTTGCGTTTGATGAAAATAATAATCTCACAAAAGCCGGAGAAGGGTTTGCTAACAAAAACGGCGTAAGTGCAGACGAACTCTATGTTGAAGATAATTACGTTTACGCAAAAATTTCAATTAAAGGCAAAAATACAAAAGATTTGCTGCAAGAAAATGTTCCGGTAATTTTCTCAAAACTTCAAGGTCCTCATTTTATGAGATGGGGCAGTAATGATGTTAAATTCTCACGTCCTATAAGATGGGTTTTATCAATTTTGGATAATGAAGAAGTTAAAATCAAAATTATTGACAAAGAATCTTCCAATATTACAAACGGACATAGATTTTCTAAGCAAAATATTGTGATTAATAATCCTGATGAATACGTTTCTAAGCTGCGTGAGGCAAACGTAATTGTTGATCCGGATGAAAGAAAACAGCGTATATTAGAATTGACCAAAATTGAAGCAGATAAGATTAATGCTGTTACAAAAATTTCCGATGATTTGCTTGAAGAAGTTACATTTATCTGCGAATGGCCGGTTGCCGTAACTTGCAATTTTGACGAAGCTTTTCTCACAATACCTCAGGAAGTTGCAGTAACAGTTATGGAAACCCATCAGAGATATTTTGCACTGTATACAAAAGACGGAAAACTTACAAACAAGTTTGTAACTATTACAAACTATACAGGTGATGAGTTTGAAAATATTAAGGCCGGCAATTTGCGTGTAATTAAGGCCCGTCTTGACGATGCTGTATTTTTCTTTAATGAAGACACCAAAAAACCTCTTGAGGCTTATGTTGAAAATCTCAAGGGCATGACTTTCCAAAAAGGCATGGGGTCTGTGTATGACAAAACTCAGCGTATTGTAAAGCTTTCTGAAAAAATAGCATCTTCTCTGGGAGTAAATAAAGCTTCTATTAAGAGAACTGCTGAACTTTGCAAAGCTGACTTAGCAACAAACCTTGTATTTGAATTTACAGAACTTCAAGGGTTTATCGGCGCTGACTATGCCAGAGTTTCAAAAGAAGCTCCGGAAGTTTCAGAAGGTATAAAAGAACATTATTTCCCGCTCAATGCAGACTCCGAAACAGCAAAATCAATTGAAGGACAGGTTGTCGGGATTGCTGATAAACTTGATACAATCTGTGCGGTATTTGTTTCCGGCAAAAAACCGACAGGTTCTTCTGACCCGCTCGGCGTAAGACGTGCAGCTCTCGGAATTATCAAGACAATCCTTGAGCATAATTTGAAGCTAAATGTTTCCGAACTGATTGATGAAACGTTGTCACTTCTTCCGATAAGAGCGGATGTTAAAAAAGATGTTGAAGAATTTTTCGTACAAAGAGCTATTATATTCTTGAACAACGATTATCCGAAAACTGCTCTGGAAGCATGCGCACAAAACAATCCATGCGCGGATTTCTGCGATTATGTAAAACGTGTAGAAGTTATTGCAGGCGGTGTGGATGAAAAACTGGTTGAAAACGCAAACAGAGTTCTGCGTATTCTGAAAGAAGATGCTGGTGAAGTAAGGCCGGAACTTTTTGTCCAAAATGCTGAAAAAGATTTATATCAAGCAGTTCAGGCAATTAGTTTTAACGGTGATTACGCAAAATATCTCACTAATTTGACAGAAATTAACCCTGTTGTAACAAAATTCTTTGATGACGTACTTGTCATGGATAAGGATGAAAATATAAAAAATAACAGACTTGCACTATTGAAGAGTTTGAAAAATAAGTATATAATACTAACAGATTTCTCCCAAATGTAAAAATTTGTAACAACTTAAACAAAAAAGGTCAATTTTTACCTTGAGGGGACTTTAATATAGTACAAAGTGAAGGTAGTAAAACTAAAGAGGTCGTTATGTTCAACCTGAAATTTTTCAAGTCACTGAAAGAAGCATTAGATACAAAAGCAAATTTACTTACATTTGCAAGCTCACAGAGAAAAGCAAATGAAGAATATATAGAGTCATTGTCAAGCAATGAACTAAAAATAAAGGCTGACGAACAGAGGTTGGAAGCAATGGTCAGACAACAATTAAAAGAAGAATTTCCGAATATAGAAAAGAGTTCTTCTTACGACTTACTGGTTGACGCGGTCATCCATAATTACAAGTCAAAACAGCTTCAAGCCACCGACGGTGCGGAAATAAATTAGACACTGTCAATTATTAAAAAATAAACAAACACCGTATTCAGGCGAATGGGGTGTTTTTTATTATGCAGAGTCTAAATAGCGCCGGTTGCAAAAGAGGCAGCTTCTTCATAAGGGTTTTCAAGACCTGCATCCTGAGCAGCTTTTAGCGCTGTTTCAAACGCTTTGTCTGAATTTTCTGCAATTTGCGGGTTTTCAAGCAGGGCTTTCAAGTCATGATTAGTGTCATCTGCACCTTTAAACAACATTGAGCGGCCGAGTGCTTCAGCTTTAGGGTCAGAAAAATCATTTAATTTCGGAGCTTCTGCTGCCGGTTCTTCTACAGGAACTTCTGCCTGCGGTTTTTGAATACCGTTAAAATTTACCTGATTTACACTAAATTTTGGACCATTTACTTCACTCATGTAGTTACCTCGCTTTATTTATTAAATTATATCATATTTTGCAGTTAATCAACTATCCATTTGTTCTAAAACCTCTGATTAATTTTTTTTGCTAGTTGAAGAGCAAATTTTAGGAAAATATTTACAAAAATTTACTATTTATAATGACTTTGTTATAATTAATATATGGGTAATGATATCGAGTCACTTCAGAATATTCTAAAAAATGATCCTTCAAACTTTCAGGCAAGAAGAGAACTCTCAATACTTCTGGTTAATAATGGTTTTAATGAAGAAGCAGAAGGAAATTTGAAATATCTTTTAAAATATTTTCCGCAAGATGCTGAAATTTACTACAATTTAGGCATTGTTTACGAAAAATTAAAAAAATTTCCTGAAGCGAAAGAGTGTTATCAGAAAGCTGTTGAAATTTCCCCGCAGGAGGATTTTTATTACAATCTGGGTGATGTTCTTGTAGATTTGAAAGAGTGGGATGACGCTATTAGCGCTTTCCGCAAGGTTCTTGAAACAGACCCTGAGGACGGGAATTGTTATTTCAATCTGGGTGTTTGTTATTTTAACAAAGACGAAAAAAATCTTGCGCTGGATAATTTTCAAAAAGCTGTATCCATTAATCCACGAGATGTTTTTGCGTATTTTTACCTTGGATTTATATACCAGAATGACGGGCTTACAAATTTTGCGATAGATAGTTACAAAAAAGTTCTTGAAATTTCTCCGGACTACAGCTGGGCATATTTTAACCTCGGCTCAATTGCATACAAGAGCGGAAATATTGAGGAGGCAAAAGAGTATTTATTAAAAACTCTGGAGTATAATTCTTCTGATATTGAAGCGTATAAACTTCTTACAAAAATTTGCCTAAAATCCGGTGAGACAGAAGAAATACTGGAAATCCTTAGTACTAGAATAGATAAGGAGGAAAACGGAGACTTGTATTATTGTCTGGCAAGGGTTTATAAATACATTGGCGATTCGGAGAACTACTGCGCTAATCTTGAGCACGCGCTCGATAATCCTTATACGCTCTCTTTTTCAAAGAAAATTGTAAAACAGGAATTGGAATATATAAAAGAAATGCTCGGCAGAAACGCAGTCATTGAGCCGGAAACCAGTATAGAGGAATATTCAGAGGAAGAGCCGGAAGAAGACGAAGACTTTGAGGAAGAGTCTGAATATGATGACGAAGCTGATGAGTACGAAGAAGATGAAGATTATGATGATGACGGGGAAGAAGATAGTTAGGGTATGTTATCAAAGATTTTAATAAAAAATTATATATTAATTGATGAATTAGAGCTGGATTTGGCAGAAGGGTTGAATATTATAACAGGTGAAACGGGTGCCGGAAAAAGTATTCTTATCAACGCCATTGATATTGCATTCGGAGCAAAGGCTGGAAAAGAAGTTATTAAGGGCGATGCGGAAAAAGCCGTAATTGAATTAACTTTATGTAATAAAAAACAGGATTTATCAGAACTGTTTGATGAAAATGGCATTGATAACTGCGGATGCGAGATTGTTCTTTCAAGAGAGATTACCAAAACCGGTTCTCGTTCAAGAGTTAACGGGTGTCTCGTTAATCAGGAATTTATGCGGCATTTCCGCGAACTGTTTATCGATGTACATTCACAGCACCAGACTTACTCATTCTTACAGCCGAAATACCATATAATTCTGCTGGATGCGTATGCTAAAAACACTTGCGGCGTTATGCTTGAAAACTATAGAAAAGAGTTTTATGCATACAAAGAAATGCAGTCAAAGCTTGAAGATTTGAAAAATTCTGCTGATAAAACAGAAGAACAGATTGATTTTCTTAAGTTTCAGGTTAATGAAATTGATGAAGCGCAGATTAAATCTGCAAATGAAGATGAGGAGCTTAACAACGAACTTGCAGTGCTTGAAAATGTTGAAAAGCTCAAAGATTTAACAGGGGCTTCATACTGGGCAATTTCCGGTGATGACGGCGCAATAATCGATGCTTTGATGCAGATTAAAATGAACCTCTCAAAAGCTTCCAATATGGATAGTTCACTGGAAGAGCAGGAAGGAAAAGTTATTGAAGCTATTGAAGTTTTGAAAGATTTATCATCAAACCTGAGAGAATATTCAAGTTCTCTTGATAATGATGAGGAGAAAATTAACTCAATACAGGAAAGACTGTTTCTGCTCGACAAATTGAAACGTAAATACGGCGGGTCTATAGAGAGTGTTATGGCTCAGGGTGAAAAACTCAGGCAGGAACTAAACGGTATAGAATTTTCAACGCAGAATATTGAGGAGCTGGAAAGAGAAATTATAGAGAAAAGAAGCAAGCTTGAACTTCTTGCAGGTGAGATTTCAGAAGAAAGACAGAATTATGCAAAAGTTCTTTCCGGTCTTATTGTTGAAAAACTTGAAAAACTTGAGCTCCCGAAAGTTAAGTTTGAAATTCACTTTGAGCGCGGCGAACTGTCTGCAAACGGGTTTGATAAAGTAGAATTCCTGATTTCGACAAATATTTCGGAAGGCTTGAAACCTCTTGCAAAAGTTGCATCCGGCGGTGAGATTTCGCGTGTAATGCTTGCAATAAAGACAATTTTTGCACAGAGTGACAACATCGGAACCGTTATATTTGATGAAATTGATACCGGAATTTCCGGAAAAACCTCGCAGGCTGTGGCTGATGAAGTTAAGGCGCTTTCCGAATATATGCAGATTATTATGATTACGCATCAGGCTATTATCGCCTCTAAATCAGACAGACATTTCTATGTCAAAAAGACGCAGGATGGAAAAACAAGTGTTGACATATCTATTCTGGAAGGCGAGGCTAAGCTTAAAGCCGTCGCAGAACTCGCAGGAGGCGAGATTACAGACGAGTCGCTCAAATTTGCTCAAACATTAATGGGCTAACTAATTCCTATGATAAGAAGGAGCTATAATTTTGCTGCATAGACGCAATAGCCTGTTCCATCTTCTGGAATTTAGCTTCAAGCTGTGCCTGATAAGTTTCAATGCTTGAGTTTTTCTTCGTAATTTTTTCTTCCATTTTCTTAATGTCAGAATCAAGAGTTGATGTTTTAACATCAAAGAAACCTACAGAAGCTTTTAAACTTTGTTCAATGGTGTTTTCCATCATACTCAAAACGCCGTTTTCACCAGCAAGTAGTGATTGTACTGAATCAGGATTTTCTTCAAGCGCTTTCATGAACTTTTCTTCATCAAGCTCAAGCTTATAAGTGTCTGTTGAAAGATTATCTCCATCCGGTGCTGCTGTTGTAATACCGATATCAGAGAGAAGTTTGTAAATACCGCCGTTTGTGCCGTTTGCTGTTGTAGCATAACTTTTCAGGGTTCTTTCAAGACTTGTTAATGAAGTTTCTCCGTGTAAGTCAGCACCGCTTGCAGTAACTTCTTCAACTTTTGCTATACAATCGTTATATGCTGTAATAAACTCGTTTACAGCATCTTTCAAGCCGGATGTATCCTGGCTTACTTTAAGTGTTGTATTGCCGTCTTCTTCTGTATTTGCACGATTAAGCGTAAGAGTTACACCGTCAATTCTTGAAATATCTGAAGTAACAGTATTGGATGTAGAAGTCATCGTTGTCCCGTTGACAGAAAAAATTGCATTCTGGCCGAGTTCTTGAGCTTCTGTGTACATTTTTGAAGACTTAACTGTACCGTCTTCATTCCATTCACTTGTTGTAAAGCCCATTACATCGGTAAAGTTGCTTGTACCGGCTTCAATATTAATGTATGATGCGCCTTCTTGTTTTGATGTAATAGAAAGTTTTCCTGTTGCATCATCCCAGTAAGCATACGCCTGAGCTTTATCATTACTGTTGATTTCTGAGATTAATGAAGACAAAGTTGTATCTTTAGTGATAGTGAATGTTGCATCACCAATAGTAAAAGTCCCTTCTGTAATCTGTTCATTAAAACCTGAATCTTCAGCTGTTAATTTAGAAGCAACAGAGGCTTTGTACAGAGAATTTGTAGACGCGTATGAACCGTCTTCCTGTTTAGTCAAACCTATTAAAGAGGATATATTTGAACTGTCTGTAGTCGCACCGATATTAACTACATCCCCTGAATTTTGTGCAGATAATTTTAAGACACCTGTATCGCTGACTTCTGTTTTTACTCCAAATTCAGCAAGGCGTGATTTTAAATCGCCTAGTGTATCATTTTTGCCTATATTAACAACGTGTTTTTCACCGTTAACGTATGCAGTGAAAGTCCCTTCTGTTATACCAAGATTAGACAATTTCGTGCTGTCATCAGCAACTGCACTTGCAGCATCTTTAGATAAAGCTTTTGTATAAGTAGCAAGCTGCTGGACTTTGATATCATAATTTTGTCTTGCAGCACTGCTTGTAGCTGTTGCCGTAAATACTTCTTCGTTAGAAGATGTAGCAGTATTTTTTCCGAAAAGGTCGAAAGAGCCGCCGAATTTTGCGTCAGTGAGCTTTTCTATTGCACTTCTTAGTGTTGAAAATGCACTTCTTGTATCTGTCAGGGTTGTCTTTGTTGTTTGATAACCTTTTAACTTGGTTTCAAGCGCAGTAACTTCTTGTTTTTTTACTGAAACAAACGCTTCAACCCATGATGAAGTATCTAATCCGGAAGCCAGACCGCTAAACGATATTGTCATAATAAAAATCCTTTTTTATATTCTTAATTGAGTATATACTATATATATTTATTATAAAACATGGAGCTGCTTTTTGCAACCCTTTATATGTATGAGATTGTAACAAATGTAAAGATTTATGTTATAATTATTTTACTTAAATAGGAGAGTATTATGTATAAATTAAAACCAAGCTGCGAGTTAGAAGGAGAACTGTTTAAGAATGTTTATGACAAAACTCCTGATTATATAAAAAACTTAGATTTAATGAATTTTGATAATAAAGACGGGTTTACTTTTACTCTTAAAAGAGAGCATTTGTATCCGCATTCGGATTCAAATCCGGAAGGATTGAACCTTAAAGAATGGTTTGACAACTATTCTAAGGAGGCCAAAGTATCCACTGCAGGTATTAGGGGACCTCAGAATATTTTGTTTCCTCAGGATACAAGATTTCCTATAAACCTTGTCGGAATTGTACTTGCGACTTTAGCAAAGGCGCTTGTTGCCCGTGAAAAATATGAAGGTAAGCAGGTTGTTAAGCTTGCCGGAAGCGAGGTAAGGTATAACTCTGCTTTGTATCTCGATGCAATTGCACGAATACAGGCAGCTCAGGGAATTAAAACCCTTACCCCAAAAGAAAGAAAAACTATTCCAATATGGCTGGCTTCTTTCCTTGCGTTTAAACTGGATTTAGTCGGCGGAGAATATATTACTTCAAGCCATGGTATTTCGGTGAAGACCGCTACAAAGGACTTGAATTCTCAGGGAAGCCAGTATTTACCGGAAGAGTCGCTGGAATTTGTAGACAAAATTCAGGAAATTTTTGACAAAGTGGAAAAAGACGGATCTTATGAAATTAAGATTGCTCCGAAAAATGACCAGCTTATTGATGATGCTGTTATGTCGAAATTAAATGACGGTGTAGACTTATACGTTGAATATCTTAAATCCGGGGTAGCCCAGAATCTTGAAGGCGTTAAGAAAATGAAGTCGAAGCTGTTTATTGAGAGCGTGGGCGGCTGTGCGTACAGAACTTTGAGCCGTGTTCTTGATAAACTCGGTATTGCTGATAAGTATGCGTGGAATAATATTGAAGAAGATCCTTTCTTCCACTCAATAGGGAAATATGATACTGATCCTAAAGGCAACAAAGTTTTTTATGATTATTCGGTAGATGCTACGGTGATTGCAAAAAGACCAGATGGCGAAAAGTTTTTCCCTGTTATTGAATCATTGCATTATGATAAAGTTCTTGCAGATTATCCGCTCGGAACGGTTGTGCTTATTACAGACCCTGACCACGACAGGCTGACTGTGTGCCAGATTGAGGCGGCCGGAAATTCTCCTATGCTGGAAGAATACGGTATTTCATATATTCAGCTTGATGAAGACAGAATTCTGACGATTTACAGTGCAAATCAGGCGTTTTTAATGCTTATGAACTATCGTGTTAAACAGTTGAAAGCTCTTGGTAAGTTTAAAAACCATCCAAGATTTATGATTAAAACAACTGCCTCTGCTCTTTCATGGGACGAATGGGCTAAAGCACACGGAATTAAGGTCGTTAATGTTCCGGTCGGGTTTAAAGAAATCGCCAATATTATGAAAAAAGTTGAACTTCAAATTAAAAATAATCCGGAAGGCGAAGTTGTTGTTGATGACGTTTTTGGAAACTCAATTAATCTGGGTGTTCAGCCGCGTTTAATTTTTGGCGGAGAAGAATCCGGCGGTATGATTATGGGTTCAGAAGATTTAATTGAATCTCTTGCAGGCAGAAAAGCAATTGCAATGAGAGAAAAGAGTGCCACTGAGGCAATAATCGTGGCTTCATCATTAGCTGCAAAATTAGAAGAAGATAACAAGACTCTTTCCGAATATCTTATTGAGATTTTTGATGAAAATAACATCATTGCCAAGTTTGACGTAAGAGAAGATATTTCATACTACAATGAATCTGAACCTGATATTGAGAAGCTTAAACAGGCTAAAATAGAAGGTGAAAAGCAGAGAACCAAAAATGACCTGTTCTACCTTTCGCTTGCAATAGCTATCAGAGAAGGTATTGCAGATTTAGAAGCTGTGAAGAAAGTCTTAAACGGAGCATTTGCAGAGTTAAGTTTTGATAATCTTAAGGCTGTTAAGTTTGTAGGTGACGGTACTTATCTCCAGTTTGCCGATAAGTATGTAGAAATCCGCCCTTCCGGTACCGATGCGAAAACAAAGGCTTATGCCGGCGGAGAGGATTTGGAAACAATTGAGAAGTTTGCAAGGGTTCTTGGAAATTATTCCGGCGAAAGAACAGAACTCCACAGAGAGCTTATTTCTGACGAGTTTTATGATAATTCAAAGGAAAAAGCTCTTGATTACTATCTTCAGTTTGTAGAAAAAGATGCAAACAACGAGGCATTTGTAATTCCGGAGTATAATTTTTAGTAATGAAACAGTACTGGTTTAATTTATCAGATAAAATAAGATTTTTGATCGTCGGCGGGTTTAACGCCGGCGTATCATATCTTATTTATTCTGCATTTTGTATTATATTAGGCGAGCACGCCTACCAGATAGCACTTGCGCTTGCATGGATTATATCATCTGTGGTTTCTTTTACAACTCAGAAATTTTTTGTATTCAGAGCAAAAGGAAACTGGATGAAAGAATATCTGAAATGCTGTACAACGTGGGTATTTAGCTATATGATTAATGCCGGCTTGCTTGAGATTATTGTAAAGGTGCTGCATATTAACGTCTTTATTGCTCAAATTATTGCGACTCTTTCTGCAGCAGTATTTACATATATTTTATTTAAAAAGTTTGCTTTCAGGGCTAAGGCTTAATTTCTTCTGAGAGCTCTTTTATCCGTCTAAGGTTTTTCTCTTTAGTACCCTGTTGTTTTATTCTGGAAACTGCTTCTTTAAGCTGGTTAAGTTCTTCCAGAGCTCTTTTAGGCTCCTTTTTCTTTAGTATTTCAATAATCTCAAATATATTTTCACACAGCATCAATTCGTAAGTTTCTTTTGGCTTAGCTTCTCTTGTTACAGTTCTATATTTTTTGATGACATTATCATAATTCGTTACAATGTCTTTTAGGGCCCTTTTTTCACCATAGAGTGCTTTTAAATGTTTTTCGCTGCCATATTCTGTCTGCTTGTATATTTCTTTTAAATCATAAGATCTGGCCATAATGTGAATGGAATCTTTCTGTCTGTTTGCAATTGCAAGAGCATTTAATGCAATTTGTTCTGCAATTTTTGCGTTATCTTTATTGAATTTAATCAGAAAACTGTAAATAATTCCTGAAAGATTGCTATCCCCAATGTTTACCAGCGTTTCAGCAAGTCTTTGGGCCATTTTATTCATAACAGGTTTTTTACCCTGTTTTTCAAATACATCTCCAATACTCATTAATTCGCAAGAAAATGCCGACGCATCAACTTTTTCTTGTCTTTTTATGCTCTTCATTACTTTTTGTGAAAATATATCAAAAGACTTCCCCGGGTTCTTAACAATTCTCTGCGGGTTAAATTCAAGTTTCATTAATTATTTCTCCTTTGGTATTTTGAAAACGCATAAAAAATTTTTTTGCTATAATTTAAGCCATTTTCTACGCAGACGGAGAATAACGTTTTTTCTCTGCATATCTTTGATTGCAAAGTCAATATTTTCTTTTAGTCTTTTAGTGCCTTTTCCTTTTCTTAAGGCGATTCCATAAGGCTCTTTAGTATATCTTTTAGGTAGAAGTCTTACAGATTTATCTTCGTATGCAAATCTGCTCAGGATTGTATCGTCCGAAGTCAGTGCATCAATTTTTCCGTCCTTAAGAGCTGTATAAGCGGTTCTATAGTTCCTGAAACCTATAATATTAGCAGCAGGGGCAAGGCTTAACATATTTTTTTCAGCTGTTGTTCCAAATACAACTCCGACATTTTGGCCAGCAAGGTCTGCAATAGATGTAATTCTGCTGTTTGAGCGAACAAGAAGCGCCTGACCTGCTAAATCATATGGAACTGAAAAGTCAATAATTTCGCGTCTTTGTGGTGTTATTGTCATTGTAGCAATAACCATATCTACGTCGCCGGTTGAAACTTTTAACATTCTGTTTGCCGGAGTTACCGGATAAAATTCTACAGCATTAGGTGATTTTAGGATATATTGAGCAATGTATCTTGCTAAATCTGCATCATATCCTTTAACCTCCCAGTTTTCATCAAAAAATCCGAAAGGCTTGGAGTCGGTATTTATACCGACTTTTAGCGTTCCGCGTTCAAGAATTTCGTCATACAAATCTGCTTCAACATATTTTTCCGGCTTTAGCAGGAAAAAATATATTGCAACAAGACCTAAAAACAGTACTGATAAAGTTATTGCAAGCTTTTTCATACGCTGAGTTTAGGCTTCCTTCCGCAAGATTTGTCTTCATCACAGTAGCCGAGTCTTTCACATTTCGGCACAAGGTAAGGCGTGAGCCACGGCTCTTCTTTAAGCAGTTCTTCGCACATCATTTTTATCATTGTTCTGATTTCATACTGTGCTCTTGTGCAGAGTCTTAGATTTGCAAGGTGTATCATTTCTCTTAAATTTAAGCTTGCAACAATTGAGCTTGCTGCTGCATTTGGCAGTACTGCTCTTGCATCTTCTGCAGGGATTCCTGCTTCTGTAAATTCAAGGTATTTCTGAGATATTTCACCCATAAACTCGATAAATTTAGTTTTTAAAGCCTCATCTCTTGCTATAGTAGGCGGAATGATATAATCAAACTGCCCTTTCTCCTTAACATATCTTTGTGATTTCTGTGAAAAAGACATGTGGCGGTGTCTTACAAACTGGTGTGTGCAGGCTCTTGAAACATTTGAGATTGCAAATGTTACCTGAATGTGTTCAATTACAGAATAATGTCCTGAACCTATAACACGTTCAATCAATTTGAGCATTTTTTCTTCATCATCCGTGCTTTCATAAATATTGAACGGTGTATCTGCACTATAGCAGGTTCTTGCTGCTGTGTATATTGTTTTTAGCATGTTGTCCGGTTTTGATATCAGATGTACAACAGGCTTGTTATTATTTTCCATACTCACTCCTCACTTTTAATCTATAATACCATATTTTTTTGTTTTAAGAAACTCTTCTGTTTTTCCTCAGTTTCTGCTGAGTTTTTAAAATAAATTGTTTAATTGTGGAGTAATATCCTGCTGCGAGAACAATTGAAGCAGCTACCCAGGCAATAGGCCCTGCATAAAATACTCCAAAGTATCCGATTTTTGCAGCCAGATAAATAGCTGCAAACGACCTCATAAGCAGCTCGCCGACTGCAGCAAGCATAGGTATTACAGCTCTGCCTAAACCTTGAAGAGCGTTTCTGTAAATAAATATTTGTGCAAGGAAGAAATAGAATAAAGAACTTCGGAAAAGGTAATCATGTGCAATTTTTACAATATCTTCATTCTGGTATCCCACAAAAATTCTTACCAGATGCCCGCCCCAGAAGTGCATTATAAACGCCATTACAATACTCAATATTACATTAATCAATGATGCTTTTTTTACTCCGAAGCGAATGCGCGAAAAGTTTCCGGCTCCGAAGTTTTGTGCTACATAAGCTGCAAGCGCTACTCCGAATGAAATCATAGGAAGTGTTGCCATCTGCTCAATTCTGAGTGCTGCAGTGAATGCAGCAATAACATCAGGCCCAAAAGTGTTACATACACTTTGTATTATTAAAAGGCTAAGTCCCAGAATGCCAAATTGTAGGGCCGTTGGTATACCGACTTTCAGGTGTGCCAGTGCAAAATTAAATTCTTTTTTCCAGTCAATAATCCAGTCTTTTTTCTTTAAATGAAGAATAGGAAAATGTTTTTTTACATACCAGACACACAAAAGAGCTGAAAAAGCTTGAGAAAGAACTAATGCAAAAGCTGAGCCCGGCACTCCCATATGGAATTCAAGAATAAATAATAAAGCCAGGAATATATTTAAAACAGATGCAATAATCAGGCAGTATAGAGGTGTCATACTATCCCCGAGGGCTCTTATTATACTGGCAAGAAGGTTATAAAAGTTTGCTACAATCAAACCTATAACAACAATCTGTATGTAGTAATATGCATCTTTGTAAATCTCCTGAGGGACATTCATCAAGAAAAGAATGTGGTGCATTGCTGCTGCGCAGATTATTGTAAAGGTAATAGTGAAGACAGTACTCAATATTGTTGACATTGTTACAGAGCGTCTGACACCTTCATAATCCTTTGCGCCGAATCTTTGGCCGGTGATAACAGCAAACCCGTTCGTCATACCGACAATAATAAACATAATAAGAAAGAATAGAGGTGAAACAGCTCCAACGGAAGCCAGTGCAGTCATGCCGAGTGTACGCCCTACGATAATTATGTCGGCGATATTATAAAACTGCTGAAATATGTTCCCGATAAGCAAAGGTATCGAGAATAAAAGCATTAATTTTAATGGTGCTCCCTTTGTTAGATCATTAATCATTTCGACTAGCCTCATCAATTATTATAAATGAAAAATTTTTATTTATAATAGTATATAGTTTATCTTAAAGGAGGGACATTATGTCAGAAATAAAACTTGCTGGATTAAGCGCAGAGGGCGAAGAAAGAGAATATGAACTTTCAGGATTTAAAGGCGACAGAGTTGTACTGTATTTTTATCCGAAAGATAACACTTCAGGCTGTACTCAAGAAGCCTGCGATTTTAGAGATAATGTTAACCGCCTGATTTCTGCAGCGGTTGTTATCGGTGTAAGTCCTGACAGTATAAAAAGCCATAAGAAATTTAAAGAAAATCATGATTTGAATTTCATACTGCTTTCAGATACAGAACATCAGCTTGCCGAACAGTTCGGAGTCTGGAAAGAAAAATCTATGTACGGCAGAAAATATATGGGGATTGAACGTTCAACTTTTGTCCTTGATAAAGACGGAAATATTGAAAAAGAATGGAGAAACGTTAAGGTAAAAGGCCATGTGGATGAAGTTCTTGCCTATTTAACCGGTAATAATCCTTAGCTGCCTGATTGAATTATAAATATATTCAAGTTCAGGTTTATCACATTGTTCAAGAAGGGAATTAATCTTCTGTATTAATTCCTCTTTGTTCTGCTCTTCTCCGAAATCAAACAAATCTTTTTCTTTTACACCCAGAATGCCGGCAATTTTTACCAGATTTTCTTCTTTTGGCATCTGATAACCGCTTTCGATACGCGTAAGATTAGAAGGCTCCATATCAAGCATTTCAGCAAGTTCAAACTGTTTAATTTTTAAACTCTCCCTTAACTGTTTTATGCGTCTGCCGACTTTTTTGCTTAAGTTTCCCATAAAATAAGGATAGCGTTTATTGACGGATATTGAAACACTACAATAAAGCAATTTTCGTTGACAATTCTTCTTATTTATAACATGAATAATTAAAAAATTGTGTTTTTGTAGAAGTTTTTTACTTTTTTACCGGCATAAAGAATAAGGAAGGAAAGTCTATGGGAAACGAATTATCAGTAATCATACCTACAATTCAGAAGAAGCCAATGGTGTTGGAGAAGCTGGTTGGGCTGCTTGATAAAGATGAAAGCGTTACTGAAATATTGATAATAAATAACCGTGCAGAATCGCCTCTGGAATTTGAGAGCGGGAAGGTAAAGATTTATTCACCTCTGGTAAATTTGTATGTTAATCGCAGCTGGAATCTTGGAATTTCTATGATAAAGAATAAAAATTTTCTGCTTCTTAATGATGATATGCTTCCGTGTTATGATTTTTGCAGCCTTATTGTTAATTCTTCTGTGTTTTATCTGCCTGATACCGGTTTAATCGGTATTTCTCCAGCATCTATAAATCAGTTTTATTATGTTAATGATATTGATATTCCAGAAAGAAAAGAAAAAGATGGTCCTGTTTTTTCTCAAATGGATAAATATATTAATACCGGCGACTGGGGAATTGCAATTTTTGGTAAAAAACATTGCTGGCATAATATTCCGGAAGATTTGAAAATAATATGCGGCGACAATTATATCCTGAAAAAACAAAAACAGAAAAATAGAATAAATTATGAGATATCAAATGTTCCAATAAACCATATTCATGCATCAAGCAGCGGAAGCCCGGAGTTTACAAAGATTATACAAAGCGACATTATACATTCCGCCAGGTATTTTCCGAACCAGACAGAAAGTCACGTTTAGCAGCCTTAATTGCTGCAAAACAGCTTCCCCACATCGAAACAACAGAAGGACGCGAAGAACCTTCGCAATTGCATTTCTGAAACATTATTTCACCCTGATTGTTAACATCAAAAACCAGATTACGTTTTCGAGTTGTAAAACCGCCCATATAATCTAATTTATTTTTGCGGATTTCAGGTTCTTCATATATTTCGTTTAATTTATACAGCTTATCACTGCACACATTTGTATCTTTGTTTTGCTGTACAAGCTTTTTAAGCTTCAAATGTTCTTTTGTATCTGCAAGAAAATCATTTATCTTAAGACCGGTAAATTTAAGCAAATCGGCAATATCCTTGTTTCCGCCGTATTCGTCATAAGTATATTCTACAGTACTTCTGTCCTGAAAACTGTAACCTTTGACTTCACCGCTGTTGTTTCTTACCGGATAAAAATTGTAAACACCTCTTTCCGAATCATTAGCCAGTGAATCGTACGCACTGAATATGTAATCTTTTTTGTGTAGTCCTTCTATATTAACTATGTGCGCATCAGAAAGAGCAAGAAGGTTCAAATTGTAAGAACCGCTGTTTTTAACCTCGTCAAGAATACGTTTTACCTTTCCTTCTTCATCACTCCCTGTTGCTATGTATCTGTATAAATCCGGTTTCTGTCCTCTTTTTTCGGCTAAATCTTTTATTGTATAGTCAACCGGATGTCCGGTAGGAATATACATATTAACGCCTTTTCCACTTAAATTGTTAATCTGCTGTATAACTCCCCACAGAAACCCGTACTCCTGAGAATTCTGGTCAAGGTATTCAAGTTCCTTTTCATATTTTGATTTGTTTTTATAAATTTTTTCCAGCATATTCAGTAAAATACTCTTTTTAGAGTTTAAATTTTGTGGCGTAAGGGTTTCATTTATATTTAAAATATCTGCTATCCCTCTTTTTAATTTTCTCAGCGATGCTAACGCAAGTGCAGGGATTATTGTGAAATCTCCGGGCTTTATATCGTCTGAAAGTTCTTTGAGCGTTTTTTCCAGACTGTCCATAATTTTTACATCATAAAGATTTTCATTAACATTAACTCTTTGAAACTTAACATTAGCATCGGTATTTTTAAATATAGCTCTTGCAAAATGCTCCATACTGCATCCATGACCTCCGCCATCGAGGATAAACACATTTTTTGCACCCAAAAACGGGGTGCTGTTAATAGAAATTTTCACAGGATAGTACTCCTTTATTCACACACATAAACAATATTAGAATGGAAAAAAATATGAGTCAACTTCTTTTTTCCATTCAAAATAGAAATAAATTGCAAGTATAAAATACACAGTCCACATAATTACTGTAGAATAAACTTTTTCTCCGCTGAATGCGATTATTGCCCACATAATTGCACTCAGTCCGTTAACAACCATCCAAACCTGCCATTGTTCTATTGCACGTCTAACAGTAAGATACATTCCTGTAATAGAAAAAACAGTCGTAATTCCATCTATTATTGGATTTTTGTCGTGCAGAAAATATAGCAGATAAATTGCAATCAGGGTAAAAAATACGGTTATTATAAATGTTAAAAATCTTTCTTTTGCAGAGAGCGAGATTTTAATAATTTCGTTTTCTCCATCTTTGAGGTGTTTTTTCCACCTGAAGAAACCTAAAATCTGCATAGGTACATAATACCCGAGGTATAAGACTAAATTTCCCCACAAAGCATTATGAAAAGCTAAATAACTGTAAAATCCTGAACCGGTTACTCCAAAAAGATAACACACAGGATTTCCTTTGCCTGCGAGAAAAGTGTATGTAATTCCAAATAAAGCAGAGATTACAGCTGCAGGGCTGTCTTTAAAAATAACAGCACACACTATCAATATAAGATAAATCAGACTGAGAATTTTAAAGCTCTGTTTCATATTTTTCATATTTATGTTATCTAATAAAAATAGATGAAAGTAAATTCAAACAGGGATATCTCATTCAAAAGTATTTATACTAATAAAGCACTGAAAAAAGGGTTGGAGTTCGCAGCACAGGATGGTGCTATGTTTTCAGCAACAACAATTTTAGCTCTTTCAATGCTGGCCCGCCCTGCAGCAATTGCACTTGCACCTCATACGGATAAAGAAAACAAAAAAGTGGCCTGTGCGAAGTCGCTTGCCTCAAGTGCTGCGGGATATCTGCTTACCCTGTTTGTTTCGACACCGTTTGTTAACGCGATGATGAAAATAGACGAGCAGCCGCAGAGGTTTTTAAAGCCGGAAACGATAAATAATTTTAAGAAAGGCAGTGAAAAACTGTATCAATCAAAAAGCTATACACTTGCGACTCAGCTGTTTAAATTAGGGCTGGGTCTTATTGTTGCTGCGCCCAAAGCAATTTTAACCTGTGCAGGCATGCCGTATGTTATGCGCTATATATTCAACCAGAAAAATGAAAAGAAACCGGAAAATCTGAGTTTTAAAGGGAAAGGAAATGATAAACTTGCGCATGGAATAGGAAAAATTCTTGACAACAAAGGAATGCAGAAGTTTTCGGACAGATATAAGGACTCTAACTTCCCTATGCACATTATTGCTGCGACTGATGCGCTTACTACAGCTACCTTTATCCATGAAACAAACAGAAGCGATAAAATTGAAGAAAAGCGTAAAAAAGCTGTGATATATAATGCAGGAATTTCAACAACTCTAAGTATTACAAGCAGCTATATTCTGGATGGTTTGACCAAAAATCCTACAGAAAAGTTTATCCAAAAATTTAAAGAGGCAAATAAACTTGACCCTAATCTTGACAAGCAGGTCGAAGGAATTAAGATAGCAAAACCAATCATTCTGGTCGGATGTGTTTATTATATGCTCATACCTTTTATCTCTACCTTTTTAGCAGATATTGCCGACCACAATCCAAAACTGGATATCCCGCATAAGAAGAAGCCGCAAAACTTTGACAATGTGCTTAAAAAATAATAAAATATAAACAGTGTGGGAGTATTATAATGAAATTGAGAAGTCGTAATATTTTAACTCTTCTTCAGGATAAAACCTGTGATTATGAAGATAGAATTGCACTTGGTATGAAAAGTTCTTTCGGGTGGAAAGAGCTTACTTATAAAGGAATAGGGCTTTTATCAAGAAAACTTGCCAGTTTTTTGATAGAAGAGCTGGGAGTTAAAAAAGGAGAGCGTCTTGCCATTTTGTCCGAATCAAAACCGGAATACGGCGTATGTGTCTTTGCTTCAGTGCTTTCCGGCATGGTAACGGTGCCTTTAGACGTCAAGCTTACAAAATACGAGCTGAAATCAATTATGCTGGACTGCGAACCATCTGTAATTATGGTTTCTCAGCACTATTTAGATACTGCTTTAGCTTTGAAACAAGAAATTTCATCAATAAAGCATGTCATAGTTATGGATGAACATTCCTACAACGACGGGATAAAAAATATTTATGAACTTCCGGATTGTTATAATGCCAAATGGCGTCACAGGAGTTCAAAATCAACAGCGTTTATTATTTATACCTCCGGCACAACCGGTGCTCCAAAAGGTGTTGAGATATCATTTAGAAATATTACGGCACAGCTTGAAGATTTGAAAATCGCGCTTGATGAAATTCTTCCGCATAGAAAGATAACCACACTTTCAATACTGCCAATGAATCATCTCTTTGAGATGACAGTAGGGTTTTCAACATTTTTAAACTTTGGTTTCTCTGTTTATTACACTCAGAGTCTTAAGCCGAAAGATATTTTGAGTGTGATGCGTGAAAAGCAGGTAGAATTCATGATTGTTGTTCCGGCTTTTCTAAAGCTTTTGAAGTCGGCAATAGAAAATGAATTAAAAAGTTCTTCGCTCTTTACTCAGTCTATGTTTAAGCTAATGTACCACTCTGCGAAGTTTGTTCCTTTTTACTGCTTGAAGAAACTAATGTTTAAGAAAATTCATGATAAGTTTGGCGGGAAATTTATCGGCTGTATTTCAGGCGGTGCTCCTCTTGATATAGCAGTCGGAAGATTTTTTGAAAGAATCGGTATAAAAGTTTATCAAGGTTACGGACTTTCGGAAACAAGTCCTGTTGTTTCTGTCAATACAGACAAACGCAGTGTACTGTCGTCAGTAGGGCGGCCGCTAAGAAATTATGAAACAAGAATTGATAGAGAAACAGGTGAACTTCAGCTTCGCGGCCCATCTGTAATGAAAGGTTATCATAACCAGCCGGAGTTGACATCTCAGGTCGTTGAACCTGACGGCTGGCTTCATACCGGTGATATAGCCAAAATTGATAAGGACGGCCATATTTATATTACAGGAAGAATTAAGAATATGATTGTCTTGTCTGGCGGAAAAAAAGTTTTTCCGGAAGAAGTTGAAGCTGTGCTTGAAAAAAGTATTTATCTTTCAGAAGTATGCGTTTTCGGCTCATCTAGAAGTTTTGGAGCTAAGGATGGAACCGAAGAGGTTGTAGTTGTTGCAGTCCCTAAAGAAAATCTATATGAATGCCATTCAGATGAAGAGGTGGAAAAAATTATCAGGGCTGATATAAAAACACTCTCTCTAAGGCTTACTCCATATAAACGTCCGACAAATGTTATTATAAGTAAAAATGCACTTCCGCGTACTACTACAAGAAAAGTTAAACGCAAAGAAGTCAAAGAATTGGTGATGGGTTAATGAAAATAACTGTTTTAACTGAAAATAATGCACGAATTGATAATTACCTGCTCTCTGAACCGGGGCTGAGCCTTTTGATAGAAGCTAAAGACAAGAAAATTCTTTTTGATACAGGATATTCAGATGTGTTTATAAAAAATGCAGAAACGCTCGGGCTGGATTTGGGAGATATTACTGATATAGTAATATCCCACGGACATAATGATCATACAAGAGGACTGACATATTTTGAACTGCACGGGGTTCCTCTTATAGCACATCCGAATATATTTGATACAAAAATTGATGAAAACAAAATTCATTATGGTTGTCCGATAGCCGAAGAAGAACTGGGGCGAAGATACCGGCTTAATTTAACAAACAGGCCGTTCTGGCTGAATAATGAATTTGTTTTTCTCGGAGAAATTCCTGAAAATAAATCTGCGGATATTGATGATACTGCGCTTGTGCATAAAACAAATGAAGGTATTTTTATAATAACAGGATGTTCGCACAGCGGCATAATTAATATTATTAATTATGCGAAACAAGTGTGCAGAGATGAAAGAATTCTCGGCGTTTTAGGGGGATTTCATTTTCTAAAAAAATCAGAAGAAGAGCTGGAAGAAATTTGCAGTTTAATGCTGAAATCCGGTGTAAATCCTGAATACCCGCTTTATCCCTGCCATTGCTGCGACTTGAAATCCAAAATAATAATGTCAAAGTTTTTTAATGTGCAAGAAGTATGTACAGGTGATGTTTTGAATTGTTAACACACCTCTTGACACTCTCTCAAGGCTTGTGGTACATGTAGTAATATAAATAGTATTAGATAGGTTGATTGTATTCAAATGAGCCCTTACAGGTTCTACAATCCCTCAAAAAGAAAGGAAAAACAATGTACGCAATAGTCGAAACAGGCGGTAAACAATACCAGGTTGAAGAAGGACGTTATGTTGACGTTGAATTACTTGGCGAAGAAAAAGACGCTAAAATCGTTTTTGATAAAGTCGTTATGATTGTTAACGGTAAAAAATCAAAAGTTGGTCAGCCATATGTTGCTAATGCTAAGGTCGAAGGCACTATTCTAAAAACTGACCGTGCTAAGAAGATTATCGTTTTCAAACAAAGACCTAAAAAAGGCTACAGAAAAAAACAAGGCCACAGACAAGGTTTTGCAAGAGTTATGATTAACAAAATCAGAACTACTGCTTCTAAAGCTAAAGCAGAAGGGGTAAATGAAGGGGCAGAAGCATAATCCCCACCCTAGCCCTCCCAGTTGGGCGTGGCGTAGCAGAGGTTGACAGGTAGTTTCAAATACAAATTGGTAGTTTTATCGATGTCAACCGACCAAAGGTTATAAAAAAAGGAGATATAAAAATGGCACATAAGAAAGGTATGGGTTCCACCCGTAACGGCCGCGATTCAGAAGCGAAGCGATTAGGCGTTAAAAAGTTCGGTGGAGAAATTGTAAAAGCCGGTAATATTCTTGTTCGTCAGAGAGGAACAAAAGTTCACCCTGGTAACAATGTAGGTATCGGTTCAGATGATACTTTGTTTGCTCTAATTGACGGGCAAGTGAAGTTTGAAGCTCATAGACGCGATAGAAAACAAGTTAGTGTTTATGCAGTTTAAGCTAAGTTAATAAAACTAAAAAAGCTTCCTCAAACGGGGAAGCTTTTTTAATGGCAAAAAAAATTTTTTACGTGTTTTTATTTGTTTAGAAAGGTTGGTATATATGAACGTAAACTCTATTTCTCCAGTGGTTTGTAAAGCAAATATTATGAAGAATGCAAAACAAATTACCGCTCCTTTGAAAGACGGCAATACATTAAGATTCACTGTCGGGGATAATTACATAGAGGCTCTTGTAACAAAAGGAGATAAAATTGTAAGCGGAACAGGAAAATATAGCGGTAAGGGTATCAAGTTTGAAGATGTAAACAATTTGTATGAAAAAGCTAAACCGCATATCAAAGAAGGATTTGATTTCTTCAAAGAGCTTGTCAAAACTATTATGAAATAAGATTGATAAGTTTTGTAAACTATTATATAATAGGTTCATCTGACAGCCTGATGGAAGGGAAAATAGATGAGCGATATTTGTAAGAACTGGACACAGTGGCTTAAGCAGAACCGGTTTGCGGGGCAAACTCCAGAGATGCAGGAGCAGACTATGCGCTGGCTGGAAGCTGTAAGAGATGTTATTTTAGTTTATGCAGAAATTAAACCATATGATGTTGTGCTTGATATTGGAACAGGTACAGGACTGCTGGCCTTTAAAGCTCTTGAACAGCAGAATTGCAGCGGCAGAGTAATCTTTTCAGATATGTTTCAGGATTGTCTGGATGACTGTAAAAAAATTCTAGATGAAGCCGGAGTAAAAAGCGGTTATGAACTTCTAAAGTGTCCGGTAGAGCATATTGCACTTCCGGAAAGTTCTGTTCACAAGGCACTTATGAGATCAGTTCTTGTGCATGTTGTAAATAAACAGCCTGCAATCTCAGAGATTTATAGGGTGCTTAAACCCGGCGGCAAATTGTGTGCATTTGAGCCGATAATACGTTCAAATACGCGATACTGGGAAATTCTTGATCCGATGTATATTGAAAAATATGAAGATTTTAAGCAGGTAGAAAATGAAATTATGGAAAATCCGCTTGATTCTCTGTGTAATTTTGATGAACACACATTAGAAACTAATTTGGAAATCGCCGGTTTTTCTGTGCCGGAAGTTAAACTTCAAGAAGTTCGTTCAAGATACGTTGTACAGCCCAATATGGTTAGAGAATGGTTTATTAATCCGCCTTCACCAAACCAGCCTTCGACGAAAGAGAGATATTTGAAATATTTTGATGAGCCGACAGTAGAGAAATTTATGCAGGATGTGCAGAATTATCTAACCGGACGGGAAATAAGTTTAAAAACAAATGCCGTGTTTATTAATGCGACAAAATAGGGAGATATAGATGAAACAAACAGCAATAATTATACCTGCAAGATACGGGTCTTCAAGACTGGAAGGAAAGCCGCTTTTGAGAGCAAATAATAAGCCTATAATACAGTGGGTTTGGGAAAAAGCTTCAAAATGCCCGCTTGTTGACAGGGTTATTATTGCAACGGATGATGAAAGAATTTTTAATGTATGCAAAGATTTTGGTGCAGAAGTCGAAATGACTTCGACTGAACATAAAAGCGGAAGCGACAGGATTGCAGAAGTAGCTGAAAGACATCCAGAAATCGCCTATATAATTAATCTTCAAGGTGATGAACCTTTAATTGAGCAAGCTAATATTGAACTTGTAATAAAGGGTGTTCTAGAGGATGAGAATGCTGATATTTCAACTCTTTTGAGAGAGATTAAAGATGAAGATGAGGCACAAAATCCTAATCTTGTAAAATGTGTTTTTGATGTAAATAATTATGCAATGTATTTTTCACGCTCCAAAATTCCTTATGAAAGAAATGCCGGAAAATCAAAGATTTACGGTCATTTAGGAATATACGGCTACAAGCGTGAAGCCTTGTTTAAAATGACAAAACTTCCCCAGACGAGTTATGAACAGGCAGAAAGCTTAGAACAGCTGCGTGCTCTGCAAAACGGGATGAAAATAAAGGTTGCGGTTGTGGATAATATTCCTGTCGGAATTGATACGCTGGAGGATTTTGAAAAATTCAAGCGTATGGTTGAGGGCTGATGCAAGAAGAATTACTCTATAGGACTTATTATGAGAAAATCTTCCCTCTAATAGAAGATATTGAAATATACAGAAGAGAGCTATGTAATCAGTTAATATGGCGCTCGGTTCTATTTAGTTCAATCTTTAGTGTTTTGCTGGGTATGATTGTATATTTTCAGGAAAGAAATGTTATTTATGCAAGCTCACTCGTGATTGTTTCAATGATAGTTTTTTTAACCGCGAATTTTTTGAATGCTCCTCAGAAAAAATTATTCTCAGCAAAACTAAAGGATAAGTTCTTTTATACGGTTATAAAAAGTTTTACGCAGATTGACTTGTGGCAAAAGAACCGGAAAGAGTCGGAAATTATTCCGTATAATGAACTTATTGAAAGCGGGTTGTTTTCGGACTTTACATACAGTAAAAATGATGATGAATTTAGAGGAGTATATAAAGGAGTTCAATCTGCTGTTTCAGAACGTGAATGTTTTTTTCAGACTCCAATGACGGAACCTTCTATTGTTTTTAAGGGATTAATAATTAAATTTAAATCTAATAAACGAATAGCTCAGAGAACTATTATTGCGTCGAAAAGGAAATCTCCAATAAAGTTTTTGCTTGCTTTCATAGTGACTGTATTGTATTTGTCTTTTAGGCTGGGGATAGAAAATATTTTAATTTCGCTTGCAGCTGGTGTTGTTGTAGCAGCAGTACTGTGTTTTACGACATCTCTTCGATTAACAGCCAAAGAAAGCAAAAGCGATATAAAACTTGAGGACATAAATTTTTCTAAAAATTTTGACGTTTATTCTGAAGATGAGGTGGAAGCACGTTACTTATTAACACCGACTTTTATAGAAAAGTTTTTAAAGTTGAAAAAGGTAATGAAGGCTGATTCTGTCAAATGTTCTTTTTATAATAACAGTATAATGATTGCTGTTCGGTCTGAAAAAGATTTTTTCGAACTTGGCAGCCTTTTTAAAAATGTTAGTGACTTATCTACTATAGAAAATTTTTATAGAGATATTTCTATAATATTTGAATTAATAGAATATTTTAAACTTGATGTAAAAATAGGACTATAGTTATGAATTTAAAAACTCAGATTACAAAATTACATTATGATAAGAACGCACACGGGATGTTTTTCAATGTTTTGAGATTTGCTTCTTTGTTTTACGGTTTAGGAAGCGGGTTTAAGAATTTGCTATATGATAAAAATATTTTGAAGCCTAAGCGCGTAGATGCATTTGTGATTTCTGTCGGTAATTTAACAACAGGAGGGGTCGGAAAAACTCCTGTTGTGGCTGAACTTGCACGTTACTTTGTAGAAAAAGGTGAGCGAGTTGCAATAATTTCACGCGGTTACGGGGGAAAATTAAACAATAAAAAAGTCAATGTGATTTCTGACGGCATAAATCTTTTTTACAAAGCTGATATGGCAGGAGATGAACCTTACTGGCTTGCTGTAAACTTGAATATGTGTGCGGTTTTAACCTGTGCAGATAGGATTAAAGCCGCGGAGTATGCAATAAAAGAACTCGGGGTTACAAAGATAATACTTGATGACGGGTTTCAGCACAGAAAGATGGCTAGAGATTTGGATATTGTACTTGTTGATTCCGAAAAGTTATTCGGTAATGAAAATTTACTTCCTGCAGGCCCTTTAAGAGAAGGTATGGAAGGCTTTAAGCGTATTGATAAACTGGTTATTGTCAGCAAAAATACTGACCACTCCAGAGCAGAAAAACTCGCAAGAGTTTATTCTAAAAAACAGGGAATACCAACTTTTGTGGCAAAGGTTGAACCTGATTACGCGTATAATATAATTTCAGGCGAGCATTTGGAAAAAGGTGCAGAGGTTGCTGCTCTTTCTGCAATTGGCCAGCCGGAGCAATTTTATAAGTTTTTGAAAGACTATGATGTATTAAAAACCATAACTTTTGATGACCATCATCAGTATGCGGCTGACGATATTTCTTCAATAGAAGGTAATATTATAACTACTGAGAAAGACGCGGTAAAGCTCGCTTTGCTCCAAAGGCCCGATATTTATGCTTTAAAATTAAAAACAGTTTTGGATATTGAAAAATTGTGTTATAATTCAGAAGGAATAAAGCAGCCGGATAATCGCGCCTAAGAAGACATTTGTCTTACAAAACGGGTGAGGAAAGTCCGTGCATCCGAGGACAGACCGCCGGAGAAACTCCGGGCAGCGTGAGCTGGCGGAAAGTGGCACAGAAAATATACTGCTAACTGCTTTATGCAGCAGCGAGGGTGCAACGGTGAGTTAAGAGCTTCACCAGCAATATCGGAAGGTATTGGCTAGCTAAACCCCGGTTGGATGCAAGATGAAAGAAACATTATAAGGTGTCCGCCTTGTTTCAAAAAATCGCTTGAGCTCTGGAGTAATCCTGAGACTAGATAGATGATTATCAAGTATACTTATGAAGTAGAAAAAACAGAACACGGCTTACGGGCTGCTTTATTCTTTTTTAAATTACACGCTTGCCATTTTTTCCTGAAGTGTGTGAGCAGATTCTTCGTAACCAGCTCTTCCCATTAGTGCATAAGTATAATTCTTTGCCTGCTCAACTCCAGGCTGGTTAAAAGTATTTATATTATAAAGTTCACCGGCAATTGCAGTCTGAACTTCCAGCATGTAAAGTAGCTGGGCAACATTGTATTCATCAATTTTTTCAATAGAAAGTGTCATTGTAGGACGAGAGTAATCTGCAAGAGCTACTCTTGTTGAATCAGCTTCCGCATTAATCAAATCATTAATTGTTTTTCCGCCTAAATATCCAATACCTGTATATTCAAAGATACGCGGAATTTCTAATGTTGTATCAAAGTTTTCAACCCTGATGAAAGTGATAACTTTATTATTCGGCCCTTCGTTATAAAGCTGAATTTGCGAATGCTGGTCAGTTGCACCAAGGGCTTTAATAGGTGTAGGGCCCACATTTACTTTATCTCCGTTATTATTAACTTCTTTTCCGAGGGATTCTGCCCATAATTGTACATACCAGTCAGAAACATATTTTAATCTGCTTGAATAAGGCATCATAACAGAAAGATTTTTACCTTTTTTAGTATCAAGAAGATATTGTATCAAAGCACCCTGAGCAGCAATGTTCTGGTTGATGTCAGTATTTTTTAAAGCAAGATCCATATCCTTAATACCGTTCATAATCTGATCAATATCAAGCCCTACAAGCGCAAAAGGAACAAGACCAACAGCAGAGAAAACTGAAAATCTTCCGCCGACATCATCAGGAACAACAAAAGTTTTATACCCTTCCTGATCGGCAAGCTGTCTTAGAACACCGACTTTTTTGTCAGTTGTTGCAACAATATTTCTTCTGTAATCATCACCGAGTTCTTTTTCAAGACGGTCTTTTATAATCATATATTGAGACATTGTTTCGGCTGTAGAACCGGATTTTGTAATTACGTTAACCAGAGTTTTTTTCAAATCAAGTATATCTAAAAGTCCATTCATAGAGTCAGGATCGATATTATCTAAAAAGAAAATTCTCGGGAGTCCGTTTCTCTGTTCCGGAGTAAGTAAATTCCAGTATGGTTTAAGCAGAGCTTCGGTAACTGCAAGACCACCGAGTGCTGAGCCTCCGATACCAAGTACAAGAATATTCTCAAATCTGTTTTCAACCATAGAAGCAAATTCTTTAACATACCATACGGTTTCCTCGTTATAGCCTAAATTCATCCATTGAAGCCACTGTCCGGGTTTATCTTTTCTCTGGTTTAAACTTTTTATTATATTAGAGATTGTTTCTTTGTAATTTTCAAACTCAAGGCTTAAGTTTAATCCGTTTTCTTCGCCGATAATCATCGAATCAGTGTTTCTGAAATTTAATTTAAGCATTCCCCGACCTTTCTCAATAATTAATACTCTTACTTTAATTGTACTATTAACAATTATTTTTTCAAGGGTTACATGTATAGTAATAACAGTGGATAGAGGGATAATAGCCTGACAAAAAAATTTTGTAGTAAAATATTTATCGTGAAGATATTTTTTAAAACATTATTTATATTTTTGTGTTTTATTTTTTTGCAGGGTGCATTTGTAAATGATGTTCACTCTGATATTTTCACGTCTGAAAATTATATTCAAAATCATCATGAAAACATTGTTCTGACGTCTGAAACGATGCGGGGGCTGGAAATCTTTTCTCAAGAAGGAGACGGAAATCAGCAATTCTCTCAGAGCAGATGTTTTGGTACTCATTCTAACCAAAATGCTGATAATATTTATTTAAATGACAATCCCGAAATAGCCGGGGCAAACATTCATAATTTATCAACCTGTTTTAAATCTGAAATTTTAATAAGAGCTCCGTAAATTAGTACAGGCTTAATAAAAAGATGTACAAAATTTAATAAAAAAAGGAGAATCTTATGAATTTAGCGTTATTAGAAGACGGTTTAATTGTAATGATTATTGGTATGGGAACCGTTTTTGTATTCCTTAGTATCATGATTTTTGCAATGCATTTGAATGGAAAAGTTCTGCAGGTTTTAAATAAGTTCTTCCCTGAAGAAATCCCTGTAGAAAAGAAACCTGTGCAGAAGAGTGATAATAATGAAGAAATTGCACTTGCTATTGCCTGCGCTATGGCAGCTGCAGGTAAGAAACAGACTGCTTAAGGAGGTAGAGAATGGACGAAGAAAAAAATTCTCTTAAGGAAGCGCACGGCTCCGGATTTATGAGTACGCTGATTTTTATGGCAGTTGCAATTGCGGTAATGATTATGCTAAGGCATTATTTGAATTACTAGTGATATGATAACAAAGTGATTAAGAATTATTCTTAATCACTTTGTTTTAAAATAGGTTTTCATTTTATTATTGATGATTTCCAAGAGGTGTGAACCATATTTATTGTTTACAATTCTGGCATTAATATTGGTTAATCCTTTTAATTGAGGCACCCATGTGCTTCCCATTTTGTTAAGCCTTTTATTGTATCCCATATTTACAACTTGAACGTGTTCAAGTTCCCATTTAACCCTCCACGAAGTTGCATTAAAAATAATTATACAAAAGTCTTTCCTGTATTCTTTGATTTTATTTACGAATTGTTCTACAACTTCTTTTTTAGGATAACTAGAAGTATAAATAGCAAAAAATACATATTTATCATTTGCGTTTAAATAGCTGTAGAAATTTTCTATCCGTTTTTTGTATAAAGCTTTAAATTCTTCCAAAGAAGGATTTTCTTCATGTATAAACGAAATATTATATTTTATATTCTTATAGTAATAATTTTTAGTTCCTTCATTTTTATATAATTCAAGATTATCAAAAAAGCCGTCAAAATTATTCACAAGTAAATCAACGTTATCCGTAAGACAGGAACATACTTGATCAAAAGGACAAGTTAATTCGCCCTCTTTTCTATATGGTTTTATTCCGTTTATGCTGGTCAAAGTTCTGGGAAAACAATTCTCTCCAAAAGGTATAATAATGTATTTATGATTATATTTTTCATAAAGTTTTTCTTGGGGAAATTTAAATAATAAGTCAATGTGCTTAATTCTGGTATAGATATCATGACTATCAATATCTATATTTATACTAAAATGAAAACGCATTTTTCCTCCTGTTCTAATATTATGACAACCTGTCATAATATTAGAACAATAATATAAATCATGCAAGAAAGAAAACGAGAATTGCAATTTGCAATTGCGCATGTTGTCAAGAAATATAGGAAAAAATCTATAACCAAGAGTGCTGATGAAATAGGAATGGGAAAATCACTTTGGGCTGACTTAGAGAATGGAATTAAAGACCCGCAGTTGTCAACAATTTGGCGAATAGCAGAGGGACTTGAGATTAAACCGAGCGAATTAATCCGCTTAACAGAGGAGTATTTAGGAGATGGCTTCTCTTTTTTGGAGGATACTTCTTCTCAGCAGAAATAAAAAATTACAACTTTTTGCCGTAAATTATTCTTTCAATACCGGCTAAATCTTTTTCTATTTTTATATCTTCAAAATCTTTTTCCATAAACGCTTTTACCAGTTCTGCTTCTCCGATTCCTAATTCAAACATTAAAATCCCATCCGGTTTTAAAAATTCCGGAGCTTGTTCTGTGATTTTTCTGTAAAATTCAAGCCCGTTTTCTTCTGCAATCAGGGCAAGTTTCGGCTCATGCAAAACTTCCGGCTCAAACTTGTAATCAGCAGGGATATAAGGCGGATTTGAGATTATCATATCAAACTTTTCTTCTGCTCGAACTTTTTCAAACAAGTTTGATTTTCTGAAAACCGCTCTGTTGTTTATTCCCAGCTTTGTAACATTATCTAGTGCAACTCTCAGTGCGTCTGATGAAATATCAACTCCCAGAACTGTTGCATCTGTATTTTTTGCTATTGTGCAAGCAATGCAGCCTGAGCCTGTACCCATGTCGAGTACATGCTTAAAGTCGTTTTTTATTATAAATTCTATTGCTCTTCTTACAAGAATTTCTGTCTCATCACGAGGTATAAGAACATCAGATGTAACCTTGAAAAACTCTCCCATAAAATAAGCTTCGCCAATAAGATATTGAACAGGTATTCTGGTTTTAATTCTTTCCTGCACTTTTTCTTCAATGATTTCTATATTTTCGGGCTCTAGTCCCATTAAGCGGTCTTTTTCCGTATATTTACAAAAATGTTCTAAGAGCATTTTTATTTCTATTTTTGCTTCATTGGGCTCAATCCCTGCGTCAATCAACATTTTTGTAATCGTCTGAATGTTCATCTAATATTCTCTCAATCTCATTTCGCAAATCCAGCTTGGATAATTCTTTTACATCTTTTTTCTCTATAGAATATTTTTTACATAATCTATCATAATAGTAAAGCTGTTTTTTTGTAGGCTCTTCTTTTGACATTTTAACTTCCTGCAAAAATTTACGCTTCTTCTTTTCAAATTCTTTGTTCGCTTCAATAATCGGCCGCTGCTTTTCTTTATATTCATAATACTTTATACATTCCTTTATATAATCTTCCGTGTCTTTAAGAAAATTATTGTCATCAATAATATCCTCAAGAAAAGGAAATCTTGAAGCGTTCAATTCAAGGTAATATTTCTGGTCTTCAATAAATTTGTCCAAAATTTCAGAATAGCTTAAACCTAAATTTTGTTTCACTAACGCTCTTAAAAAATTACATATCCCGCTTTTTTGTGTTTTGTCAAAAGCGGGGTATATTCTGTTTTTTATTTGATACATGCCTTATTCCACATTACCGCTACCACTTAAGCAAATCTTCTATGTCAAACCTGGGGCCCGCTTCATTATTAGTAAATTTCATCAGCTTTTCTGTTAACGGATTGGTCTGATAGGATTTATGTTTCTCTTTGAAGCCGGTTTCGTTTTCAAAGTTCTTATTCGTAATAACGGTAAATCTCTTTCTTTCTTCTGATGTCATACTCAAAAGCCTCTTTCAATGTTTAAATATCTCTTATGTATATATAAAGTATTTAACAATTAAAAAATTGCTTTTTTTATTCTGTATTATTAAGAATTGTAACAAATATGGGATATTTTTTCAAATTTTTTAACATTTTGAAACATGATAATTTCAAACAGAATTTTTTCTGATACACTGAAAATATATGGGTTAAGAATGAATAGCTGGATAACCCTTGGAAAGGTAGTATATGGATATATTCTCGTTATTTACATTGTGCGGCGGGCTGGCATTTTTCCTTTATGGAATTACTATTATGTCGGCAGGGCTTGAAAAAATCGCCGGCGGACGTTTGGAGCGAATTTTAAAAAAGATGACTTCCAACCCGATAAAAAGTTTAGTATTTGGTGCGGGTGTTACGGCGGCAGTCCAGTCATCATCAGCAGTGACAGTAATGCTGGTCGGGCTTGTTAACTCGGGGATTATGAAGCTTTCTCAGGCTATCGGAGTTATAATGGGATCTAATATCGGTACTACAATTACCGCTTGGATTTTAAGTTTATCAGGGATTCAGAGTTCTAATTTCTTTGTAAGATTATTAAAACCTGAATCCTTTTCACCTATTATGGCACTTGCAGGTGTTGTAATGATAATGGCTGCAAAGAGTAACAAAAGAAAAAATGTCGGAGCTGTTCTTATCGGGTTTGCAATATTAATGTTCGGTATGGAAGTAATGACAGAAGCAATGTCGCCTTTAGCTGATATGCCGGAATTTACGCATGTTCTTACTGCGTTTGCTAATCCTATTCTGGGTGTTATTGTTGGTACTATAGTTACGGCGGTTATTCAAAGTTCTGCTGCTTCTATCGGTATTTTACAGGCTCTTTCTATGGTAGGCGGCATTACTTACGGAATGGCAATTCCTATTGTAATGGGGCAAAATATCGGTACTTGTATTTCTGCAGTACTTTCAAGTATTGGAGTTAATACAAATGCTAAACGTGTAGCTGCTGTCCACGTCCTATTTAATGTTTTTGGCGTTATAATTTGCTTATCTGCTTTTCAGCTTGGAAACGCTATATTTAAATTTAGTTTTGTAACTAATACAATTTCACCATTTGGAATTGCAATGGTTCATTCAATATTTAATATTGTAACAACTGTACTGTTATTTCCGTTTACAAAATTCCTTGAAAAATGTGCTATGGGAATTATCAAGGATAAAAAGGTTAAGGATAAAAATGTACTGCTTGATGAACGTCTGCTTCTTGCACCTTCGTTTGCTATTGCTGAATGTGTGCGCCAGACAACAAAAATGGCGGATTTAGTTGAGTTTAATTTTATCAATTCTACTAAAATGCTTAAGAGTTATCATCATAAAAAAGCCGAGCAGATAAAAAATAATGAAATTAAAATTGATACATATGAAGACAAACTGGGCGCGTTCTTGATAAAACTGTCAGGTAAAGAGCTTTCGGAAGAAGATAATGATAAAATATCTCAACTGCTGTTGACAATAGGGGATTATGAAAGAATTGGCGACCACGCTTCTTATATTCTTAAGATTGCAGAAAAGTTGAAAGAGTCTGAAAAGAGGCTTTCTCCTGATGCGGTTGAAGAGCTTAAGGTAATTGTACATGCTGTGTCTGAAATCTTTATGATGTCATTTGAGGCTTATAAGACGGATAATCTCCAGATTGCGCAGGAAGTTGAACCTCTGGAAGCAGTAATCAAAAAGATTATCAGAAAGGTTAAAAACCGTCATATCCAGCGTCTTAAAGAGGGATTATGCACTGCGGAAGTCAGCTTTATGTTCTCGGATTTGCTTAATGATTTGAGAAGAATTGCTGCTCACTGCGGAAATATTGCGACCTGTGTTATTCAGCTTCACGACAAAACTCTTGATAAGCACGAATACAACCACAGAAATAAGGATGAAGATTTGCAGTTTGTAAGTAAATATGAAGATTACAAATCCAGATACTCTGTTTCAAGACATAAATCTATTGAACAATCAGGTAAAGTTCTTGTTTAGAGTTTAACAGTTCTAAATAGTGTTGAATATTTATGTGAACCGTAGTAAATGACTATTGAAACAAAGTAGTTTTCTAAGTCATTTACTTCAAGGTAAGTTTGAACCGGTGTTTTTCTTTTGGTGCTTTTAAAGTTTCCTATAAAGTCCAGAAATCCCATATGAATTTTCTGTGCGCCTGTAAGTTTAGGTTTCGGAATATGCTTATCATAAAACATTTCCGGAGTATAACCTCTCTCGTATACTGGGATAATATGCTTGACGACTCCATTTTGTTTAAACAGCATATACCATTCTCCCTGATGCTCACGCGGAGTCAGAAGATAATAGCCTGGTTCAATTGTTATGTTCTTAAAGTATATAGGTGAAATTAACCGTAAAAGCGGATAAACTGACCATGATGTATCTTTCATATCATAATACTGATCCGGATCTATATCGTGAAGATATGAGAATGTCGGAACCTGTAAATCATTATATATTTGCGGATAATTTTTAGTCGGTTTTGTTTTTTGTGAAGGAGGGATAATTACTTCATCAGCCGGAGTTTCGTCCTCAAAAGTCTGATAAGCTTCGCCAGCAGGTTCTGCCTCTTCTTTTTCTATGTCTTCCGGATTTATATCATCATAAAAACCCGGTGGTGTGCCTGCATGCCCCCCATTGTCCTGCGGCTCAGAGAATGCCGGCAGGAATAAAAACATAAAAGCTAAGATTAATATACTCTTCTTATGCATATAAATATTTTAATTGATTTTGAACAATAGTCAAAATCTTTTCTATATTCTTGTTTTCAATTTTCCGAGTTTTGCACGTTTTTTACGGCGCATCAAATCAACAAAAGCTTCCAATCTTGTTATATAGCCTGCTTTACCGGTTTGTTCATCCATAATAAGAGTCAAAATCGGAATCTCATGGTCTTCTCTCATGGTCGGGAAAATATTTTGTGACATAATTTCCGGCATACAGGTAAACGGTGAAATATGTATAATTCCGTCTTTGCCTTTTTCATCTGCAAAGACCACATCAGAAACACATTCCAGAGCATCGCCTCCGATATCTCTCATAAGATAAGGTTTTGCCATACGTTCAGCTCTCTGAAGGTGTGTTTCAGGCGGTCTGAAAGCTTTTGGTATAATCGCATCTTTTAAAAAGCTGCCTACTGTAAGGCTTCTTCTTGTCTGAACACCCATTTTCCCGAGTTCACGTTCAATATTCTGGTTCGAAAATTCATCGTTGACAAGGAAAATTTCGCCTGTTATATCAACATTTAAAACTTCTCTGTTTTCATCTATTTCAGTCTTTTCAATTTCTTTTAAAGCAAGCGCATACGCTTTTTTTAAATCGTGTGTAGAGTCTGCTTTATCAATCATTCTCAAAGCTTTTTTATAATTTTTTTCTGCTTCGCCAAACTTGATTTCACGGGCTCTGTAATAAGATAGAGCACTGTCTAAATCGTCAATGGCAAAAATCTTTCTAATGGTTATATTAATTGCGCGGAGAATTAAAATAGGGTCGTTTTTACCTGAGATTTCTTTTAAGAAGTTATATAACCCTTTAATTCCGTCATATAATGATAATTCAATATAATTGGCTTTATATCCTAAATCTTTAAGAGTTGTATGAATATTTCCGCCGTATTCACCAAGTCTGCAGATACCTGGAGATGTAATCATAGCAACATAATCAGCACCGCCTTCAATCGCTTCAATAAAATTGCCTAAAATCAATTTATAAGGAAGGCATATTGCTTCCGGAGAATTTTTTGTTCCGTAAGAAAGAGTTTTTTTGCTTGTATAAGGCGGGATATATGGCTCAACACCAATCTTTCTTAATCCAGCTGACCATGCGATTGATATTGTTCCCATATGAGGAAATGCGACTTTAATTTTTTTCTTTTTCTGCATAAATTCATACTCCTATTAGTATTATTATATCTAAAAAAAACTTTGTTGTATAATTAGGCTATGGTAAGAATTATTCAACTATCAAAAAATGTAATAAATCAAATTGCAGCGGGGGAAGTTATAGAGCGTCCCTATTCTGTTGTAAAAGAGCTTGTTGAGAACTCTGTGGATGCAGGTGCAACGAAGGTCAGCATTGAAATTTCTAATGAGTGCAGAAATATTCGTGTGGCGGATAATGGTTCAGGAATACATCCTGATGATATTATTCTTGCTTTCTCAAAGCATGCGACGAGTAAGATATCATCAGGCGAGGATTTGTATAATGTTAAAACAATGGGCTTTAGAGGTGAAGCGCTCGCAAGTATAATTTCGATTTCCAGATTAACCTGTATTACAAGAACAGAAGAGTTTGATTTTGGTACAAAGGTTGAATGTGAGAATTCCGAGGTTAAAAAATCACAGACCGGATGTGCAGTCGGTACGATTATGGATATCAAAGATTTATTTTACAATCTGCCTGCACGGTTAAAGTTCTTAAAATCTCAAAAAACAGAATTTGCATATATAAACGAGCTTATCCAAACTTTGGCCTTAGTGCATACTAATGTCGCATTTGAACTCAAAAATAACGGCAAAACAATTATTAAGACTACAGGACAGGGTGATACACTACAGGTATTAAAAGAAGTTTTTTCCGAAGACATAGCTAAAAATCTTAGAGAAGTTTTTAAAACTGATAAAATGTCAGGTTTAAAGATTTCAGGTTTTGTCAGTACTCCGGATTATACAAGGGCAAGCAAAAAAGATTATTACATGTATGTAAATTCACGTATGGTAAAATGCCCGATTTTCCAGAAATCAATTGATACTGCGTATAAAAGTTTAATCGGTTCAAGATATCCATTTATTATTTTAAATCTTGAAGTTCCGCCGGAGGATGTTGACGTAAATGTACATCCAACAAAGAAGGAAGTACGTTACAGAAACCCAAATCAGATTTTTAATTTTATATATTCATCAATTGATATGGCGCTCTCCGGGGTTACAGAAAGGCAGACTGCCCAGCCTGTTCCGGAAATGCAGCAGCGCGTTGCTGAACCTGTTAGACCAATGGAAATCAAAACAGAGGACATTTATGTAACAGAAGGGGAGAATATTGCTTCTGTTTTCAAAAAACCGGTTGAACCCAAACGAGTAATAGAATTTCCTAAACCGCAGAGAGAAACTCAGCAAAATTTGAGCTTTGAACAGCCAAAATTTATTCAGGAAAATTCTATCGAGCAGGAAGAGCAAATTATCGGGCAGTATAAAAAAACTTATATTCTGATAGAACGTGAAGAAGGGCTGGAAATTGTTGACCAGCATATTGCAGAAGAAAGATATATTTATGAAAAACTGAAAAAGTCAAAAAATATCGATTGCCAGCTTCTATTTATCTCTGATGTTATTGAAATTTCACCGAGTGATAAAGAACTTTTATCTGCAAATAAAGATAAGCTTGAAAAGTTCGGTTATGAAATTGACTTTATTTCTGATACAGAAGCTATTTTCAGAAAAGTGCCTCAGTTAATTTCTAAAGTTGCGCCGAAAGAAATTCTCGCTGATATTCTGGAACATATTTCCGGCGATATTGATAATATTGAAGAACAGATTTTAATAACAACTTCGTGCAAGGCAGCAGTTAAGGCAAATACTTTTTTAAGTCCTTTCCGCATGCAGGAAATAATTAAAAATTGGCGCACATGTGAAAAACCTTTTACCTGTCCGCACGGAAGACCTATATCTAAAATAATTGAACATAAAGATATTGCGAAGTTTTTTCAGAGAACAAAGTGATTTGTAACAAATTTGTTACAAACCAGTGTTATCTGGCAATTTAATTTTATTATTTGTTTTAAAAAAGATATAGAAGTGCAGTAATTTTATGAAAGAAGGTAAATATGGATCCGATTAAAAATGCCGGCGCAGTAGATTATGCAATGACTGTTCCGCAAAATCAAAATCAAGTAGAAGGTTATGGCGATTATTCTTCAATGCCTATGGTATATGAACCGGAAGTTGAGCAAAAGAAAAAAGCTTCGTCAAATATGCTTGGAATGGCTGCACTTGGTGCTGTGGCTCTCGGAACTGCTATATATGCTGCTAAGAAGAGCGGTAAGATTAAAGATTTGAAATTCCAGAATGATGAATTGACTGTTAAAAATCAGGACTTAAAAAATAAGCTTGATGCTGCTGAAAAGAAAATTGAAGAGCTTACTCCAAAAAGTTTTAAAGAAAAATTAAAAGAATTCTTCAAGAAGTTAAATCCATTCAAAAAGAAGAATGTGGAAAAAGAAGCAGAAAATACAGCAGAAAAAGCAAAAGATGCCGCAGAAGAGGCCACAAAAAAATAATTTTCAAAAGGGCGGTTCCGATTTTCGGAACCGCCCTTTTGCTTACTACAATCTTGGTGGTCTAAAGTTTTGTTGTTTTTGTCCTTTTTTACCTTTGATTCCGACTAGAATTTTTTCACCTTCGCGAATACCCTCTCCATTCACTTCTGTAAAAGAGTCGTCGCTCGCTCCGGTGGTTATGTTAATTCTTGATATTTTCAATCCGTCTTTAACCCATAGTCCTTGATTTTTATATTTTTGTCCGTCTGTTTTTGGAGTAAATTTCAGGGCAATATTTGGTACAGTTAGTACATCTTCATTTTTTGCAGTAATTATTGATACGTTTGCGGTCATTCCCGGCTTTAATTTTAAATCCTTATTATCGACGGTTACGATTACAGAATAAGTAACAACATTAGAAACCGTAGTCGGTGAAATTCTAACCTGTGTAACTTTTCCATAGAACTCGCTGTTTGGATATCCGTCCAGTGTATAAATAACTTCCTGTCCTTCTTTAACATCTCCGATATCAGCTTCTGAAACGTTAACTTCTATCTGCATTTTTTCTAAATCCTGAGCAATAGTAAAAAGTTCCGGAGCCTGAAAACTTGCAGCAACCGGCTGGCCGAGGTCAATTTCTCTGGAAATAATCATGCCGCTTACCGGTGCAGTTATTTTGGTATAATTCAAATTTACAAGTGACTGATTGTATTGAGCCTGTGTTTGGGTGATTTTGGCTCTGGCAGCATTAACCTGTGCAAGGTCAGCTTTATAATCAGCTTCAGCCTGATCAAGTTCTGATTTTGGAATAAAACTTTTTGCATAAAGATTTCTATATCTTCTGAGAGTCTTTGCACTCATTTCGTATGCAGCTTGTTTGTTTGCTAAATCTGCTCTGGCTGATTCAACATTTGCAGCATTTTGATCAACAGTTGCCTGAAATGTTCTAGGGTCGATTTCAGCAAGAAGCTGGCCTTTTGTAACTTTTGAATTGAAGTCTACATATATGGCGCTTATAAGACCTGAAACTGTAGAACCTACAGAAACGGTATTGACCGGATTAATTGTGCCGGAGGCTTCTACGACCTGTGTAATCGTACGCCGCTTTATTGTTGCGGTTTCGTATACTACACGGTTCTTGCTGACAGCAGAAGCTGCTATAAATAAAAGTATTATTATCCCCAATAGAGCTGCAATGTATCTCTTTTTTATATTTTTAAGTTTCATACATTATCCTTTTTATTTTTTTGTTTCTTTTGTGCTGTTTTAGCCTGTTTTTTTATTTGTGCCTCTTCTTTTTTCAAATCTTTCTGATAATCTTTAACATCTTCTACTGTTAGAGTATTTTCCTGAGGCAGGGCGATTTCTCTTTCGAGAGTGGCTCGTGCAACATTATAATTATAAACAGCCTGAACATAAGAGCTCTGAGCATTATTGTAATTAACTCTTGCGTCTTGAAGTTGTATGTAATCACCTAACCCGACTGCATAACGTCCGTCTGCAAGTTCAAGATTTTCCAACGTCTGCCGAACTTTTGTTTCCAGAAGCGGAATTTGTTTCTCAAGCTGAATCATATCAACGTATGCACTCTGGATATCAAAATATAAATTCTGGTTTAGAAGTTCAACTTCTGTTTTTGCTAAATTTAGCTGTGAGTTTGCAATATCAACTTCATTTTTAACCTGCATAATATTAAAAGTAGAGCTCAAATTAAGTGATACATTCATACCGCTGTCAGCATAGTATCTGTTGTTTGCATAACTGTAACCTACTCCGCCTTTTAAATCAGGAAGATACTGGCGTTTTGTTAGTAAAACATACTGCTTCATTGCTTTTACAGAAGCGTTAAGAGCTTTTAAATCCGGACGATTTTCTTTTGCAATTTCAACCGATTTTTCGAACGTATAAGGATATTTTTCAAAACTGTAGTTTTTCAGTACATCGCTTTTTTCTGCTTTTACTGCATAAACAGCGTCAGAGATGTCTTCAGGTGTAGCCAGAAGCTTTTTGTAGTTATTAATATTTGTAAGGCTCATCGGGACATAAGGGTTGCTGAGGTTGAATGTTTCGGTATTCTGAATGCTGTATTCAGGCGCATAAGCAACATACATTGCATTATTTAGGCTTACAATAGCATTTTTATAGGTGTTTTCGGCTTTTACAAATGATACTTTTGAATCACTCAAGTTAACTTCTGCATTAACAAGGTCAATCTTTGATTTAATACCCTCGTCAAAATATGCAAGCGTTCTCTGATAGTTTCTCTCGTTAATCTGAACATTAAGCCTTTCTACTTCCATAAGAGATCTTGCCGCAAGAACTCCATAGTACTGGAGTTTTACATTAAAGATAGTAGTTAATATAGTTTCATCAAAATCAAATTCGGCAGCAATTCTGTTGAACTTTTCCATACGAATATTTGCATCTGTTTTCCCGAAATTCCATAGAAGCTGAGAAAGTGAAGCATCAAATCCGGGAAGTGTTCGCGACTGATAGCTTCCGAAGTTGTGGCTTCTTTCTCCAAAGTTTTGTTTATAGCTTGTGCCTAAAGAAAGCGATGGAAAGTATGCTGATTTTGCAACACCGACACTTGATTTTGCAATGTCAAGATTAAGTATGTATTTTTTTACAACAGGGCTGTTGTTCAATGCGATTTTAATGCAGTCATTAAGTGTTAGTGCTGCATTTTTTTCTATTTGTATTGACTGTATTGCATTAACCTGCAGTGTAAGCGAGATACAGACAGCTGTAAAAAGTATTTTTAACTTAATCTTCATTCTCTATCAATATTATAAACGACAGGAGCATTCCAAAGTTCATTTTTTTGTATGAAATTATCATATAACGATATGAATTTACCGGATATTAACCGTTTGTATATTTGACATAATTGACCCGGGCTATTTATATATGCTAGACTGTATTGTATGACTGGGCTTACGTGGAATAGAATAAAACACGACGTAAAAGTTGATAAAATGAATGAACAGCACAAGGTTCTTTTTAATATTCTTGATGCTTTGTACAAAGCAATGGAGAATAAAGATGACCGAAACGCGCTTGTAAAGATTATTAATGATTTAATTACATATTCAAAACAACATTTGACAACAGAAGAAGCTCTGCTGGAAAAATATGATTATCCTGAACTTGCAGAACAAAAAGAACAGCATAAACTTTTTATAGCAAAGATTGAAGAGTTCAAGGAAGATTTTCGTAAAAATCATTTTATGCTTCATTTCAATATGGCAATATTTCTAAAAACATGGATATCAAACCATATAGAAGTATTGGATAAAAAATATTCACAATTCTTAAACGACAGGAGCGTCTTTTAAATATTCCGGCGATATTCCCCAGTGAAGCTTGTTTCTAAGTACAGAATAAAAACTGTCATCATTTAAAAAAGCAAGAATTGCTTTTTGTTTTGAGGATTTAATTGAGATTTCCTTTACGCATTCCGGCTTTTCAAACCCGTCAACAGCAACAGAAAGAAGTTTATCGCTCGTTTTTACTGTAATCATCTCGTCAACCGGTACAACCAGAGGTCTGGCGTTAAGTGTATGCGGGCATACCGGTACAATAACCAGTGCGTCTAAGGTTGGATATAGAACTGGGCCTCCTGCTGAAAGTCCGTAAGCTGTTGAACCTGTAGGGGTCGAGATAATTAATCCGTCTGCAATATAATCGCATACAAATTTGCCGTTAATTTCAAGATAAAATTTTGAGGTTCTTGATGTTTTGCATCCCTTGATTACAAAATCATTAAGAGCAAGAGAATTTCCGGATTGAAGCATAAGCCTTTCTTCTGTTGAATAGCTTCCCTCAAGGACTTTGTCTACAACACTTTCAATCTCACTTACTCCTGCCTGCGACAGAAAACCGAGTCTTCCCAGATTTATACCGAGAACCGGAGCTGTCGTGTAAAATCTTGCAGCCTTGAGCAGTGTTCCGTCGCCGCCGATAACAATAGTGAAATCTCCAAATTCTTTGAGGCTGTCAATATCAAAGGTCTGAAATTCGACTTTTCTGGTTATTAGTTCTTCTTCCAATCTTGCAAGAACATCTGCGCAGCCGCCTATCTGGTTATTGTATACTACATTAATTCTCATACATCGGATTATATCATATAATTTGGTTTTATGATATAATTATTGAAAACACTGGTTGAGGGCAGATTTTATGATAGAAATGAAAGTAATGGGTATAGCGTTAGATGTGAGGACAAATTCTCCGATAGTTGTCCTGCACGATTTGGATAACAGAAAGGCTCTTCCTATCTGGATTGGCTCTGCTGAAGCAAGCGCTATAATAAGATGTATTGAAGGACTCGTTGTGGCACGGCCGATGACGCACGATTTGATTACGAATATTATTGAAAAAACAGGATATAAACTCGATAAAATAGAGATTAATGATGTTGAAAAAGAAACATATTATGCAACTCTGTTTTTATCAAAAGATGACGAAACTCTTGAAATCGACGCTCGGCCATCTGATGCTATAGCAGTAGCTATGAGAGCAGAAGCGCCGATTTTTGTAACAGCAAATGTTCTTATGAACGGCTCTGTTTCTACAGACGCTGCTAAAGACGAAGAAGAAGCTCAGGAATTTAAAGATTTTATTCAGAATATTAAACCTTCTGATTTTGAAAAGTTAATGAAAGGTAAACACGAAGAAAGCGACCAATAGTGCTACACACGCAGACCTGTGCCCGGGAAACAGCTGTATAAACTGATGAAAGGAAATTATGCATTTAAACACGAATTATGAAAATCTGGAACAAAGTTATTTATTTTCTACAGTAGCGAAAAAGGTTAACGAATTTATATCAAAAAACCCTGACAAAAAAGTTATAAGACTTGGTATCGGTGATGTAACACTGCCTTTGTGCAAGGTTGTAGTTGATGCCCTTCATAAAGCTGTAGATGAAATGGGGGTTCAGGTAACTTTTAGAGGTTATGGGCCGGAGCAGGGTTATGATTTTCTGCGTGAAGCGGTTCAGAAATATTATAAGTCACATAATGTGGAACTTGATTTGGATGAAATATTCATCTCAGACGGGGCGAAAAGTGATTTAGGCAATATTCTTGATTTGTTTGCACAGGATAACACAGTTTTGGTACCGGATCCGGTTTACCCTGTTTATGTTGATACAAATATCATGGCAGGCAGAAAGGTTATTTATGCTGATGCAAACGGTGAAAACTGTTTCCTCCCGGCGCCTGATAAAAATGTAAAAGCAGATATTATTTATATTTGCTCACCTAACAACCCTACGGGTGCAGTTTACAACAAAGATCAATTAAAAGAATGGGTTGATTACGCACGTGAGTGCGGCGCAGTAATATTATTTGATTCTGCTTATGAATGCTTTATTTCAGATGAAAATCTTCCGAGAAGTATCTATGAAATTGAAGGTGCGAAAGAATGTGCAATTGAGTTTTGCTCATTGTCTAAAACAGCAGGTTTTACAGGTACAAGATGTGGCTATACAATTGTACCTAAAGCACTTGGGAAATTAAATAAAATGTGGCTCAGACGCCAGACTACAAAGTTTAACGGTGTACCATATATTGTACAAAGAGCTGCAGAAGCTGTGTTTACGGATGAAGGACAAAAAGAGATTAAAGAAAATATCGGATATTATAAAGAAAACGCAAAAGTTATTTCCGAAACATTAAAAAGATGTAACATCTGGCATGTGGGCGGAGAGCACTCACCTTATATCTGGCTGAGATGTCCTAACAATATGAAATCCTGGGAATTCTTTGATTATCTGCTTGAAAATGCACAAGTTGTCGGTACACCGGGTTCCGGATTCGGCAGAAACGGAGAAGGATATTTTAGATTGACATCATTCGGCTCTAAAGAAAATACTATCGAAGCCATGAGAAGGTTTGAAAAACTGTTTAAGTAATAAGCAGGTTAGGAAGTCCTAACCTGCTAGAAATATGTCAGAGTTGTTAATTTTTTGTTTTCAGTCCTTTCCAAACATATGTAGAGCATAATCGGGATTTGTTCATGTATTTGCTCAAGTTAGTTTTAAAAAAAATCTGAATAGTGTCCCCGTCAACGACATATTAGAAATCAACAGGCAGAAGCGGCGTGCAGAAAACATACTGCTAGATGAATAAAATAGACAAGAAGCAAAATAAAAACTTTGTTTTCATAATAACTCCTGTATTTAATCTGGAATTACATTCCTGTGAATTTCTTCGAGTATATCAGAAAATTGGAATATGAGTCAAACACTACGAAAGCGTATTGCTTTAAATGTTAAATATTACAGAGAACAAAAAGGCTATAAGCGTGAAGAATTATCTTTGTTGCTAGGTGTTGATAATTCATATATTAGTAAACTGGAAAAGGCTAGAGTAAATATTACCATAGATAAATTAGAGCAAATTTCGTTAATTTTAGAAATCGATGTTCTCAAATTATTGCAGCAGTAGTTCTTCTGCGCTGATTTGTACTAATTAAATAAAGCTTGAATGAATTCTTTTGAATTAAAATCTTTTAAATCTTCCATTTTTTCTCCGACTCCGACGAGTTTTACCGGAAGCCCTAAATCTTTTGCAATCGCAAGTACAATTGCTCCTTTTGCAGAACCATCAAGTTTTGTCAAAGCAACAGCAGAAAGGTTTACGCACTCTTTAAAAACTTTTGCCTGCTGAAGTCCATTCTGACCGGTATTTGCGTCTATTACAAGAATACTTTCACGAAGTTCTGACGGAGCATTTTTATCAATAACATTCTTGATTTTTGCCAGTTCTTCCATAAGGTTAAACTTATTTTGTAGTCTGCCGGCTGTATCCACAAGGATTACATCATACTTCTCATTTCGGGCTTTTTGTATAGCCTCATAAACAACTGAGGCAGGATCGGCTTTATCACGTCTTACAATGTCTGCACCGGAACGTTTCGACCAGATATCAACCTGCTCTTCCGCTGCCGCACGAAAAGTGTCGCCGGCTGCAATTAAAACACGCTTGCCTTCCTGTTTAAAGCGGTAAGCAAGTTTACCGATTAATGTAGTTTTTCCTGCGCCGTTTACTCCTGTAATAAAATAAATATTCAACTCTCCGTCTTTGTAAGCCAGATTACAGGAGCCGGCTTCGTCAAGAGTTTTGATAAATTCATCCTGCAAGAACTCTTTTACCTGTGACGGTTTTATTTTATTTTGCGAGCGGAGTTTATCAACAAGTTCAGAAGCATAATTTACGCCCAAATCGGCGCTTATCAGCAAATCTTCCATATCATCTAAAACAAACTCTGAAAATTCTTCTTCATCAGAAACCGCATCGACAACATTACCTACAAGCGCCTGTGCTGTTTTGGATACGGTACTTTTGAGTTTGTCAAAGAAGTTGAACATATGCTTACTCCTAGCCCTTCAGGCCGTTTTCAACGATAACTTTTGCCAAAATTCCGTTAACAAAAGAGGAAGAATCTTCTGTAGAATATTTTTTAGCAAGTTCAACAGCTTCGTCTACAATAACCTTAAGCGGTGCATCTTTGATGTAAAGAAGTTCTGTGATTGCAATTCTTAAAATATCTTTATCCATTTTTACTAATCTTGAAATATCCCAGCCGTTAGAATATTTCTGGATTTCGTTATCAATATCTTTATGGTGAAGTTTGAACTGTTCTGCAATTTCTACAGTGTAGTTTTTAACTTCTGACTGGTTTTCGAGTGTTGCAAATTCTGCTATCTCCAGTGCAAGAATTGCTTTTTCTGCAACATCAATCATTGTATCAACTTTTTGTATCATATTGTCGGTCATAGGAATTTGAACCGGTTTGTTTTTGGCACCCATTGGTCTTGAAAGATTTGATTCGTGCTCTGCTTCATATGTATCAAGCATATCTTTAATATCAATTAATGAGCCCACTGTAAGCTTTAATTCTTCTGAAGCTGAGTTAGAAAGGATTCTAACTGATTTTAGCATAATATCTTCAAAATCTTTTCTTGAATATTTTGTTATTTCTTTATCAAATTGTGAGAACAATATAAGTGCTAATTCTCTTGCTGCACGTCTTGCCTGCATAAATTTATCTCCTTTTGTTTTTGTATTTATAATACCATAAAAATATGTTATGATTTAAAAAGTTTAGGAGGCTATTTATGAAAAAAAGGGCTATAATAATTGTAATTGATTCAATGGGAATAGGTGCAATGCCTGATTGTGAAGAATTTGGCGACACAAAGGAATGTAATACCCTGAGAAATGTCTGTGCATTCAATAACGGGCTTGATGTTCCTGTGCTTGAAGCAATGGGGCTTGGTAATATTCAGGATTTCAAAGGTATAAAAAAGACTGCAACTCCGATTGCTCAATATGGAACTTTGCAGGAAAAATCAAAAGGAAAGGATACAACAACCGGACACTGGGAGATTGCAGGACTTGTTTCAGAAAAACCTTTTTCAACTTTCCCGAATGGATTCCCTAAGGAACTTGTTGACAAATTTATACAAGAAACAGGCTGTAAGGGTATTTTAGCTAATATTCCGGCAAGCGGTACTGCAATTATAGAAAAATTAAATGATGAGCATCATTCAACAGGATATCCGATTGTTTACACTTCTGCTGACAGTGTTTTCCAGATAGCAGTTGATACAGATATGATTGCGCTTGAAACGCTTTATGAATGGTGCAAAATAGCAAGAAGGCTTCTTGATGAAGGAAATTATAATACAGCGCGTGTAATTGCACGTCCTTACAAAGTGATTGACGGCAAGCCAACCAGAATTTCTAAGGACAGAAGAGATTATTCAATGGAGCCGCCGGAGGATACTGTTCTGGATAAGGTTAAAAAAGCCAGGGCTAAAGTTATCGGTATCGGAAAAATTGAAGATATTTTTTCTAAGGCTGGAATTACACATGCAATTCATACAGGTTCTAACAAAGAAGGGCTTGAGCTTACTATAAAAGCTCTTGACGGCTCGCTTGATTTGGAAAAAATTAAATACGAAGGCGTAAATATTACAGATGCCGACAGAGAAATTATATTTACTAACCTTGTTGATACAGATATGCTTTTCGGGCATAGAAATAATGCTAAAGGTTATGGCGAAGCAATCGAGGAAATTGATGATTATTTAGAAAAAATTCTGCCTTTGATTGGAGAAAATGATTTGCTTATAATTACGGCTGACCACGGAAACGCTGATGAAATGTATGAAATGGATAAGAAAACCGGACTTCCCAAGAAAGACAAGGAAGGACACTATAAGGCTAAAACTAGCCATACTCTTAATCCTGTACCATGCATAATTTATGATAACTTTGGTTCTGACAGCTATACTGTTAAGCAGTCTGATAATTACGGACTTTCAAACGTCGCTGCAACAGTTGTAAATCTGATGGGTTATGAGGCACCTGACTTCTGGGACAGCAGTATGATAGAGATAAACAAGTAATTTAATAATTTTATTATTGATTAAGCCGTATCGTCTAAAATGGACGGTGCGGCTTGTAAGTAAATAAGAAAAAACTGATATTGTCTTGAAAAAAAATGAGGAAGTGAGTAAAAATGAAAAGAATCGTCTGCTTTGTTTTGTCTGCCTGTGCTTTTATGTTTTTGCAGTTGTTTGTATTTGCTGAAAATATTAACATAGACTATGCTGTGGAATCATCGCTTGAATACGGTGCCGACGTGCAGGAACCGATTGAAGTACATACGTCAAATGTTCTTGAGGGAGAAGGAACCGAAGAATCGCCGTATATAATATCAAATTTGGCTGATTTCTTGTTTTTTGGTGAAAAGGTGAATTCCGGCGATCCAGATTATTTTTCGGCTTGCTATCTTCAAACAGACCATATCAAGGTTCTTGACGCCGGATT